>Ga0265334_10000021_pt1 | contig 132223 bp, 120 predicted proteins | sample 42023metaG_FD_192442 | JGI IMG/M metagenome (GOLD analysis project Ga0265334, IMG submission 192442) | Rhizosphere microbial communities from Carex aquatilis grown in University of Washington, Seatle, WA, United States - 4-20-23 metaG | ecosystem: Host-associated > Plants > Roots >...
CCGGCGATCTCAGCGACCACGTGGTCGCCGGCGTCCTTTAGCTTCTCCGCGTGGGAGACGAGCTGCCAATTGCGGGCGAAGATGCTGGCGAGGTCGAAGCCGTGGAACTCCGGATACGCATAGGCGTAGCCCGGCAGTGTGGAGGCTTCCTCCAACGGGCGTGAGACGTGGTCGGTGGCGACGAAGCTTGCGGGGGCTCTCATCCGTTCACCTTAGCCGGCACATCCACCATCACTGGCTCAAGGTGGCCGGGACGCGTTGTACGCCAGGCGATGAAGGCCGCGCCCACGAGCAGCAATGAAGCGAGCAGGAAGGGCACGCCGGGGATGCCCCAGTCCGCATGGGGGCCGATGGCGTAAGCGAAGCTCTGGGTGAAGAGGCCGGGACCGATGCAGCTCGCGATGCCCATGATGCTGGAGAGCGCCCCCTGCAACTGGCCCTGCTCGGTCGGTTCCACCAGGTGGGTCATGATGCCCTGGGCGGAAGGGTTGGCGATACCCCACAGGGCCATGACCGGCACGCCCACCAGGAACCAGATGCCTGAAGGCGCGAGACCGTAGATGGCGAAACCGGCGGCACCGAACAGGAGGCCCAAGGCCAGGGCGCGGCGCTCACCCAGCGCGCGCACCACGGGCTTCACCAAGCCGCCCTGCACGATGACGGCGCAGCCGCCCACGCCCATGAGCATGTAACCCACGTACAGCGGGCCCCAGTGGTAGCGATAAGCCATATATAGGACCGCGGTGCTGGGCAGCACGGCGTGGGCCAGGTTCATGAGGAACTGGGAAGTGGCGAGGCCCGCGAGTATCGGGTGCGAGCGCAGGAGCACCAGGGCGCCCACCGGGTTCGCCTTCTTCCAGGAGAAGGAGGTGCGCTTGTCCTTAGGCAGGGACTCCGGCAGCACGAAGAAACCGTAAGCGGCGTTGACCAGCGCCAGGCCCGCCGCCACCCAGAACGGCAGGCGCGGGTTGAAGTGCCCCAGCACACCGCCGATGAAGGGGCCCAGCACGAAGCCGATGCCGAAGGCGGCACCGATCATGCCGAAGGCCGCGGCGCGCTTCTCCTTGGGCGTGACGTCGGCGATGTAGGCGCCGGCGGTGCTGATGCTGGCGGCGCAGATGCCGGAGATGACGCGCCCGACGAAGAGCCAGGTGAGGTTGGGCGCCATAGCCATGAGCAGGAAATCGAGACCCAAGCCGGTGCAGGAGATGAGGATCACGGTGCGGCGGCCGAAGCGGTCCGACAGCACGCCCTGCATGGGCGAGAACAGGAACTGCATGATGGCCCAGGAGGTTCCGAACACGCCGTAGATCTCGGCGGTGCGCACCGGATCCCCGCCCAGGAAGTCCTGCACCAGCAGCGGCAGCACCGGGATGATGAGCCCGAAGGCCAGCATGTCGATGACCACGGTGACGAGGATGAAGGCGAGCGCGGCTTTGCGGTTTTTCACGGGTTACCCCTGGGGTGACCGGGTCATCTTAGCCGAGCCTGGAGCCCGCGTCAGGGGCGGAAAGGCTGCCTTTCCAGGCGGAAGACCGCAAAAAAGAAACCCGGCGCGTGCCGGGCTTCCATAGCAGAGCGTGAGAACCGCTTAGACGGTCCACATAGACATGAAGTCCGTGACGGGAGCCGCTTCCAGCTTCTTCTGGTCGCCGCAGAGCGCGTTGATGGACGCACACTGGCGGGCCGAGAGCCGGCCGGCGATGGCCTTCTCGAACTTGCTGATGAGCACCGGGATGCCCTCGGCACGGCGTTTGCGGTGGCCGATGGGGAACTCCACCTCCACCCGTTCGGTCTTGGCACCACCCTTGAAGAACACCTGGATGGCGTTGCCGATGTAGCGCTTGGCCGGATCGTAGTAATCCTTGGTGTACTTGCCGTTCTCGCGCACTTCCATCTTCGAGCGCAGCTTGTCCACGCGCGGGTCCTTGGCCACGGAGTCCTCGTAGTCCTCGGCCGTGAGGCGGCCGTGGATGAGCGGGATGGCGACCATGTACTGGATACAGTGGTCACGGTCCGCGGGGTTCGCGAGTTCGCCTGTCTTATCTATGATCCTGACACCAGGCTCCTGGGTCTCGATCACGATCTTCTCGATCTCGCCGAGCTTGTCCTTCACCTTCGGGTGCAGCGTCATGGCCGCTTCCACCGCGGTCTGGGCGTGGAACTCCGCCGGGAAGGAGATCTTGATGAGCACGTTCTCCATCACGTAGCTGCCGTACTTGCGCTGGAACTTGAAGGGTTGGCCCTTGAACAGCACGTCGTAGAAGCCCCAGGTCTTGGCGCTGAGCGCAGAGGGATAACCCATCTCGCCCTTGAGGGCCATGAGGCCGTGGCGCACCGCGCGGCTCGTGGCATCGCCCGCGGCCCAGCTCTTGCGAGAGCCGGTGTTGGGGGCGTGGCGGTAGGTGCGGAGCGCGCCGCCGTCGATCCAGGCGTTGGAGACGGCGTTGATCACGTCCTCGCGGCTGCCGCCCAGCATGTGGGTGACCACCGCGGTGGAGGCGACCCGCACCAGCAGCACGTGGTCGAGACCCACGCGGTTGTAGCTGTTCTCGAGCGCCAGGACGCCCTGTATCTCATGGGCCTTGATCATGGCCGTGAGCACGTCCTTGATGGTGAGCGGCTTCTTGCCCTCCGCTATGTTCTTGCGGGACACGTAGTCCGCCACCGCTAGGATGCCGCCCAGGTTATCGGAGGGGTGACCCCACTCCGCCGCCAGCCAGGTGTCGTTGAAATCGAGCCAGCGCACCATGGCGCCGATGTTGAAGGCCGCCTGCACCGGATCCAGCTCGTGGCTGGTGCCCGGCACCCGCGCGCCGCCCTTCATGTCCGCGCCTGGCACCACTGGCCCCAGGAGCTTGGTGCAGGCCGGATAGTTCAAGGCGAGCATGCCGCAGCCCAGGGTATCCATGAGGATGTAGCGCGCGGTCTTGTAGGCCTCGGCGCTCTTGATCTTGTAGTCGCAGACGTAGTCCGCGATGTCCTTCAGGACCTGGTCGGGGGCGGGACGCTTGGCGGATCGGATGTCATGGCCGCTCATCTATCTGTTCCTTCCTGATTATTTACGCTTTTCGATGGGGACAAATTTTTGATCTTCCGGACCGATGTAATTGGCGCTCGGGCGGATGATCTTGCCGTCGGCCCGCTGCTCGATGACGTGGGCGCTCCAGCCGGTGGTGCGCGCGACGACGAATAGCGGCGTGAACATGGCGGTGGGCACGCCCATCACGTGGTAGGACACGGCCGAGAACCAGTCCAGGTTCGGGAACATGTTCTTGGTCTGCTTCATCACCGTCTCGAGGCGCTCGGCGATGTCGTAGAGCTTCATGTCGCCGGCACCCTTGGACAGGCTCTGCGCCACCTTCTTGATGACCACGTTGCGCGGGTCGCTCACGGTGTAGACCGGGTGGCCGAAGCCGATGATGACTTCCTTCGCCTCCACGCGGCGGCGGATGTCGGTTTCCGCCTCGTCCGGCGTGGCGTAGCGGCTCTGGATCTCGTAGGCCACCTCGTTGGCGCCGCCGTGCTTGGGGCCGCGCAGGGCGCCGATGCCGCCGGTGATCGCGGAGTACAGGTCGGAGCCGGTGCCGGCGATGACGCGGGCGGTGAAGGTGGAGGCGTTGAACTCATGCTCGGCGTAGAGGTTGAGGGAGACGTGCATGGCACGCACCCAGGCATCGGAAGGTTCCGATCCGTGCAGCATGTGCAGGAAGTGGCCGCCGACGGAGTCATCGTCCGTCTCCACCTCGATGCGGCGGCCGTTGTGGCTCCAGTGGTACCAGTAGCACAACATCGAGCCCAGGGACGCGACCAGCTGATCCGCGATGTCGCGGGCGCCGGCGGCGTTGTGGTCGTCCTTCTCCGGCAGCGCGCAGCCCAGGGCCGAGACACCGGTGCGCATCACGTCCATGGGGTGGCTGGAGGGCGGCAGCTGCTCGAGGGCGGCGCGCACGGTGTGCGGCAGGCCGCGCAGACGCTTGAGCTTGGCCTTGTAGCCCTTCAGCTCCGCCCGGTTCGGCAGCTTGCCGTGGATCAGGAGATAGGCGATCTCCTCGAAGTCGCACTTCTCGGCGATGTCGAGGATGTCGTAGCCGCGGTAGTGCAGGTCGTTGCCGCTGCGGCCGACGGTGCAGAGCGCGGTGTTGCCCGCCACCACGCCGGACAGGGCTACGGATTTCTTCGCCTTGGGGGCGGGTGTCGTCGTATCGTTCATGCTCTTCTCCGGGTTGGACCCCTGGTTCACTTCTTCTTGGCTTCCTGCTGGAAGAGACTATCTAGCTTCTTCTCATAATCCATGTAACCGAGCACGTCATACAGCTCGGCACGGGTCTGCATCGTGTCCAGCACGCCCTTCTGGGTGCCCTGGGTGCGCAGTTCCGCGTAGACCCGCTCCGCCGCCTTGCTCATGGCGCGGAAGGCGGACAAAGGATAGAGCGCGAGACGCACGCCCGCGTCGCCCAGTTCCTGGGTGGTGAACATGGGCGTCTTGCCGAACTCGGTGATGTTGGCCAGCACCGGCACCTTCACGGCTTTCGTGTACTGCTTGTATTCATCCAGTTTCGTGAGGGCCTCGGCGAAGATCATGTCGGCACCCGCCTCCACGTACTTGGCGGCGCGGTCCAGCGCGGCCTGCTGCCCTTCGCTCGCGTGAGCATCGGTGCGGGCCATGATCACGAACTTGGCATCGGTGCGACCGTCCACGGCGGCCTTGATGCGGTCGCACATCTCGGCGGCATCGACCAGTTCCTTGCCGGGACGATGGCCGCAGCGCTTGGCGGCGACCTGATCCTCAAGGTGCATGCCGGCGGCGCCGGCGCGGATCATCTCGGAAGCGGTGCGGGAGATGTTGAAGGCGGCGCCCCAACCAGTGTCCGCGTCCACCAGGAGCGGCAGCTCGGTGGCGCCCGCGATGCGGCGGATGTCCTCGCACACGTCGTTGAGTGAAGTCATGCCGAGGTCCGGCAGGCCGAAGGAGGCGTTGGCGACGCCGGCACCGGAGAGGTAGATGGCCTTGAAGCCGGCCCGCTCCGCGAGCAGCGCCGAATAGGCGTTGATGGTGCCGGCCACCTGCAGGGGACGTTCGGCTTCGAGCGCGGACCAGAACCGCGCGCCGGCGGAGACTTGAGACATGGATGTCCTTTGGGGCCTGGGACCGGAAGAGCGAGAGCCGCCTATTTTACCGGTTCGGCGCCCCCGCCGCTAACGGCAGGCCGGCTTCCACCGCAGAACCCGGCAGCCCGCCTGGGAGTTCAGCCTTCCAGCGTCCGTGTATGGATGCCGCATTCCTGGTCCTGCCGCGGCCCCTTGCTGGGGTCGTAGTAGTCCTCGTTCATGGGGAGCTTGTGGGCGATGCAGTAGTCGATGGCTCCCATCTCGTCCCAGTCAAGCATGGGATAGACGGCGAGTATGCCGCCCCGCATGCGCGCGAAGGGGAAATGGCGCCGCTCCTGGGTCTCAGCTCGCATGACGCCGGACAGCCAGACCTTGGGCGCCTCGGCCTTGAGCGCCGCCTGCAAGGGTTCGAATTTCACCACCCGCTGGAAATGCGCCAGTGCCTCCGTACCTTCTTCAGGTACCGGCAACCTGGGTGCCTGATGCGTCCTCAGGTTGAGGCGGAAACGCTCCGCATACACCTGCAGGAGTTCGCGGGTGCGTTCCGTCTCGTGGCCATGCACGATGGTCACGACCCGCATGTCCGGCAGAACGTCTGTGACCAGCTTGAGCATGACGCCCGCAGTGGGGCCGAAGCTGGTGGTGAGGATCACCTCAGAGCCGTAGTCCTCCACCATGCGGCGGATCCTGCCGACGGCATCCAGGGCTTCCAGCTCCCGGTCTAACTTCGCGGCATCCGGCGGCCAACGGATCGGTTTACTGTCCACGAGCCGCGCCGATGTCGACCAGGATGCGCCCCCTGTGGCGGCCTTCCAGCACCTTGGGGAAGACCTGGGGCAGCTGGTCGAAGGCGACGGTCTCACCCGCGATGAGCTTCAGCTTGGAGGGCTTTAGGTCGGTGGCGATGCGGTCCCAGACCTTGAGCCGCAGCTTGCGCGGGGTGGCCATGGAGTTGATGCCGAGCAGGTTCACACCCCTGAGGATGAAAGGCATGACGGTGGTGTGCAGCTCATGGCCGCCGGCCAAACCGATGGAGGCGATGCTGCCCCACCAGTCGGTGGTGCGGGTGAGCCAGGTGAGCATCTCGCCGCCCGCGTTGTCCACGGCGCCCTGCCACTGGATGCGCTCCAGGGGCTTGGAGCCGTAATCGATCTCGCTGCGCAGCAGGATGTGAGAGGCACCGAGCTGCTTGAGATAGTCCTGGGATTCCTTCTTGCCAGTGACCGCCACCACCTCGTAGCCGCGGCGCGCCAGCATGTTCACGGCGATGCTCCCCACTCCACCGGTTGCGCCGGTGACCACCACGGGCTTGCCCTTCGGGTGCAAGCCGTTCAGCTCCATCTTCTGGATGGCGAGTGCGGCGGTGAAGCCGGCGGTGCCCACCTGCATGGCGCTCTGGGGGGTGAAACCCTGCGGCATGGGTATGACCCACTCGCCCTTCACACGCGCGTACTCCGCGTAGCCGCCGTCGTGCTCCTCGCCCAGGCCGCAGCCGGTGACCAGCACTTTCTGACCCTTCTTGTAGCGCTTGTCGGTGGATGAGACCACCACGCCCGCGAGGTCGATACCGCCCACCAACGGGAAGTGGCGCAGGATCTTGCCCTTGCCGGTGGCGGCCAACGCATCCTTGTAGTTGACGCTGGAGTAGGCGACCTTGATCACCACTTCACCAGGCATGAGGTCCGAGAGCTTCAGCTCCTCGAAGCGGGCCACGATCCTCTTCTCGATCTCGTGGATGCGGAAGGCGGTGAAGGTCTTGTCCATGGCGATGTCCGTCGGAGGCAGGTCGGGAGATTCTAACGCGCTTCAGGTGTCATCCATGATGAGGCGGGCGCCGCGCCGGTTGGTGAAGTAGGTCCAGGCCCACTGCAGCATCACCACCATGCGGTTGCGATAGTCCACCAGATAATAGATGTGCACGAACACCCACATGAGCCAGGCGAGGCGGCCCCGGACCTTGAGGGCATGCAGGGCCGCCACGGCGCGGTTGTGGCCGATGGTGGCCATCTGGCCCTTATCTATATAGTGGAACGGTTTGCGGGGCTTGCCGTCGAGGTCCGCCCGGATAGCCCGTGCCACGGACTGCCCCTGCTGGTGGGCCACGGCGGCGATGCCGGGATAGAGCACGCCGGGCTTCTCCTCCAGGTGAGCCAAGTCCCCGGCCACGAATAGTTCCGGGTGGCCGGCGACGCTCAGGTCCGGCTGCACCAGCACCCTGCCCTGCCGGTCCATCTCCATCCCCAGGGACTTGCCCAAGGGCGACGCGGTGACACCCGCAGCCCAGAGCACGGTGCCGGCTTCGATGTACCGCGCGCCGAGTTCAACACCCGCAGCGCCGATGCCCGTGACGGCGGTACCCGTGAGCACCTCCACCCCCAGCTCCATGAGCGCCTTGGCCGCATAGTCCGAGAGCACCGGCGGCAGCGCCGCGAGCAGCCGCGGGCCCGCCTCCACCAGCACCACGCGGGTGAGTTCGGTGTGGATGTTGCGGAAATCCTTGGCGAGGGTGAAGCGGCCCATCTCGGCGATGGCGCCCGCGAGTTCCACGCCCGTGGGGCCGCCGCCGACGATGACGAAACTCAGCAGCCGCTTCTGCACGGCGGGGTCGGTGGAGCATTCCGCCGCTTCGTAGGCATCCAGCACCCGGCGGCGTATCTCGCGGGCATCCGCCAGGGTCTTCAGGCCCGGAGCGAAGGGTTCCCATTCGTCATGGCCGAAGTAGGCGTGGCTGGCGCCGGAAGCCAGCAGCAGATAATCATAGGGAAGCTCGCCGAAGGAAGTGCGCACACGCCGCGCAGCCTTGTCGATGGACTCGGCCCTGCCTTGGTATACCCGCACGTTGGCATGGCGCGAGAACACGGCCCGCAGCGGTACCGCGATGTCCGCGGGGCTCAGCTGCGCCATGGCCACCTGGTAGAGCAACGGCTGGAACACGTGGTGGTTGTGCCGGTCCACCAGCGTCACTTCGACGCCGGGTACGCTGCCTAAGCCCTTGGCCGCCTGCAAACCGGCGAAGCCGCCGCCGCCGATGAGCACCTGCTTCATCCGTCCATTGTCTCAAGCCGGGTCCCACAAAGACAAACCCCGCTTGGCAGCGGGGTTGGGGTTCGTGGTACGTGCCGATCAGGGGTTGGAGGAAGCGAGATTGGTGACACTGATGAGTCGGCCGGCGGAACTGAACAGGAAGGCCGCGCCCACGCCATCCTTGAAGTGGTAGATATAGGTGTAGCGGCCGTCGTCGCCCTTACTGTCCTCATCCGGCTTGCCGAGGCAATGCTCGACTTCCGCTGAAGTCGCATCGTTGGGCTGGAAACCGTCCACGGTGCCGGGGCAAGCGTAGTTGGGTGGCGGAGCGCTGGCGCAGCCGTGCAGCAGCGTGAGGGTGAGCGTCAGCCCTGCGGCCTGGAGGATCCTTGCGGTGTTCATGGGAGATTCCTGGGCATCGCCGTGATGGCGATACCGACGCTACTCTCAGGCGCGACACACAGGGTAATGCTGGCGACATAAGGGGAGGACGGGACGATGGAAACGTGAAGCGGCCCGCAGGACGCGGCCGCTTATGTCAGCTGCGCTTGCGCACGCCTAGGGCGAGCCTGAGGGCGTTCGCCATCTCCATTCCGTTCTGGAAGCGTGCGTCCGGATCCTTCTGCAAGGCCTTGTCCATCACCACCTTGATGGTGGCCGGGATGTCGGGACGCAGGAAGGTCACGTCCGGATGCGGCTCGTTGGCGATCTTGAACATGAGGCCAGTGAGGGACGGCGCCTCGAACGGCAGCTCGCCACGCAGCAGCTGGTAGAGCGTGACGCCGAGGGAGTACAGGTCGCTGCGACCATCCAGCTTGTTGCCCTGCACCTGCTCCGGCGACATGTAGAGCGGGCTGCCGAGGATGGTGCCGGTCTTGGTCTTGCTCATGTCCGTGAGCGCGGCGATGCCGAAGTCGGTGATCTTGACCCGGCCGCTGGTGCGGTCATACATGATGTTGGCGGGCTTGATGTCACGGTGCACCACGTGGTGCTTGTGGGCGTAGTCGAGGCCCTCCGCCACCTTCATCACCACCGCCAGCGCCTCGCCCATGGGCAGGAGGTTCTTGGAGTCTATGAACTTCGCCAACGAGTCTCCCTGCAGGAAGTCCATGGCGATGTAGGCCAGGCCCTGGTCCTCGCCCACGTCGTAGATGGTGACGATGTTGGGGTGATTGAGGCGCCCGGCGGTCTCGGCCTCGCGGAAGAAGCGGTCATGCACGTCCTTCAAGGCCTCGCCGTCGAACTCGTCCGCCAGCGCCATGGTCTTGATGGCCACCTGGCGGCCGATCTTGGCGTCCTTGCCGAGGTACACCACGCCCATGGCGCCGCGCCCCAGTTCCTGCACCAGTTCGTAGCGCCCGAGCATCGGCTTCTGCATGCCGCCGCTGGAGATGGCGCGGGAGAGCGTCGCGGCGCTGCCGGTGCGCGTCAGCGCCGGCGTGCTCTCCAGCTGGCGCAGTCGCTCCAGCCGCTCGCCCAGACCCTCGAAGGCCGGCGCGATCTGCTGGATGTAGGCGTAGACCTCCAGCGCCTGGGCGTAGCGCCGGCCGCGCTCGTGCTCCTGGCCGAGCGCCATCAGGTTGTCGCAGAGCATGCGCGAAGGCAGGCAGAGCTTGAAGCGCGCGAAGCACTGGTCGAAGCGGTTGAGGGCCTGCAGCGCCAGCGCATACTCGCGGTTGAGTTCGGACATGGCGCCGCGGGACACGCCGCTGCGTTCACGGATGAAGTACAGCGCACCCAGGAACAGGTGGCCGAAGAGCAGGAACAGGAACGGCAGCATCAGCGGCAGCCACAGCGATTGGGACAGGAGCGGCACCAGCTCGCCATTCAGCAGCAGGAGCGCGAGCACGCCGGTGGCGATGAGGCCGATGAGACGGCTCAAGTGCGGCAGCAGGAACAGTAGATAGAGGCCTACCAGCAGCGTGAGCAGCGCGCGCAAGCCCCAGGCCCAGAATGGAGTGGAGACGAGATCGCCGTCGAGCAGGCCCGAGACCAGCGCCGCGGCGCGCAGCACCGGCGCACGGCCTTCCGTATCCACACGCCCCACCAGAAGCACCTTGCCGGCGAGCTTCTCGGACGGCACGCCGCCGGAGACCACGTCCGCGAAACCATAGCGCGGGATGCCATCCGCATCGCCGCGCAGCAGCACCTGGGTGTTGTGATCGGTGCGGATCGCCACATCGCCGAGCGTGATGCCGCCGAGAGCGCGCACACCGATGCGGCTCATCTCGATGTCCTGTTCGCGGGCGGCGGCCAGCAGCGCCAGCGTCGCCACCGTGTGGCCGCCATATTGCACCAGCAGCGGCGCCTGGGGCGTGGCGGCAGGCGACTCATCCAGGAAGCCGACGCCGCGGGCTGCGTTGGTGAACTTCTGTAACGGTGTGACCAGCGCCACCGAGGGCGCCGCCGGCACGTCCAGCGGCAGCGCGAACGCGGGACTGCCGCCGCTCACGTTGTCGGGCGCGGCACTCAATTGGGTGCCGCGGGCGGCGATCAGCACACGGCCCGAGCGCACGATGCTGGCGGCGAGCGCCGCATCCGTGTCCAAGGCGCCGCGGGCTTCGGTGAGCTTCGCGTTCACCATGGCGTCCGGCGAGGCGAGGCTCTGCAACTGATCCAGGTAATCGAGGGCCGCGGCGTTCTGCGGCGAGGAGAGGTCTTCCGTCAGCGCCACCACACCCGCCTTGTCGTCGGCGAGCGTGTCCACCAGCTTCGCCAGCAGGCTGCGGGACCAGGGCAAGGGGCCAAACTGCTTGAGGGCGGCGGGATCGATGGCCACCACCGCCACCTGGGGATTGGGCGCGCGTTTCGGCGCGAGCGCCTCGCCGAAGGCGTAGCCGGTCCATTCCACGCCCAGGGCGCCCTGGAACAGGGCGAAACCGGTCACGACGGCGACGCCGACCAGTCCCCAGACGGTCTTGTTCTTAATCAATGCAGGCATGGTTGAGGACCAGAGGCACCCCGTAGCCCGGCGCGGAAGACCCTGCGGGTGGGGTTTTCCATAACCAGACTTGACCCAAGGGTAACTTAATTTCCCAAATACGACACTATGGCCGGCATCCGATCAGGCCCCCATTTCGGCCCGCGCCTTCAGGGCGGCGTTCATGGCCATGAATCCCGCACGGGTGGCCGCTCCCACCTGCCCCCAGAGCAAGGGCACCAGGAAGCCTTGGAAGGTCTCGCTCTGCCGGAACAGGGTGCCGGCACCTTCCGCGATCAGCTCGAAGTCATGCTCGCCATCGAAGAGTCCCGGCACTCCTACCCGGCCCAGCCAGCGCAGGCGCCGGTACGGAGTGGCTTGCAGGACCACCGGCCGGAAACGGTGGCGCTTCCCATCCGGCGTGCGCAGGCACAGCTTGAGATAGGTGCCCGCCTCGGCCGAGCCTTCCAGGGATTCGATGAAGGGATTCCAGTCCGGGTAGGCGGAGAAATCCGTGAGCACGCGCCACACCCGCTCGGGTGGCGCCTGGATCAGGATCTCCGTCTCGAGGTGGCGCGCCATCTCAGCGGCGCTGCCGCAGCCATTCGCAGCAGTTGCGCCCCGCATCCGCGGCGAGCACCAGCGCGAAGCCTGCGAAACCGTCGAAATCGCGGTTGAGCCCCACCAGCAACAGCGTCAGCAGCCCCACGACGATCGGCACCGCCAGGGTCGCGCGCGCCATGAGCGAGCGCCGCGGCACTTCCGTCTCGGCCAGGAGCCCGGCGCGCCGCGGCACCAGCAGGAACACCGCGAAGGCCACGGGCACCACAGCCAGCATCACCCCGAACACCCGGCGGTCGGCATGTTCCGGGGGCACCCAGGCCCAGGCCAGGAGCAGCACCAACGCGAGAGCCAGGAGATCCAGCCCTGCGGCCATCGCGTGCAGGTGCGTCAGGCGGATGTTCATGGGCTGCCCCGCAGCAATCCCACCGAGAGCAGAGTGAGCGCCGTGAGCGCGAACACCGCATGCAGCGCCACCACCGCGAGCGGCAGCTTCTGTTTCGAGGCGCGGAAGGCGAACAACAGCAGTCCGCCCAGAGCCGTGAGCATGAAGATCACCACCGACGCGTTCACCAGCCGGTTGTCGGGATGATCCATAGTTTCCATCGTCAGCAGCACGATGGCGGCGATGCCGAGCACGCCGTGGGCGGAACTGAACCTGAGCGGTAGCGTCCGGCCGCGGCTCTCTGTCCAGGCGAGCCAGGCACCGCCGGCCATCACCAGCAGGAAGAAGACGAAAAGAATCGTGAGCATGGGGGCGTGCGCGTCAAGAAGGTGCGCACATGATACCGAAGGGACTCAGTGCTGCGGCGAGTAAGCCACTCTCCAGATACGGCCCGTCTGGGTGTCGCCTATATATAGGGTGCCATCGGGTCCTTGGGCGAGACCCATGGGCCGGTACTTGGCGTCGCCCGGGGAGTCCGGCGCTTTGCTGCCGGCGAAGCCGTCGGCGAAGATCTCATACGCCGCCGAGGGCTTGCCGCCCTCGAAGGGCAGGAACACCACCTTGTAGCCCGCCTGGGGCAGCGGCGCCCGGTTCCAGGAACCGTGGAAGCTCACGAAGGCGCCGCCCTGGTAACGCAAGGGGAACTGACGGCCGCTGTAGAACAGCACCGCCTCCGGCGCCCAGTGGCCTGGGAAGGCCGCGATGGGCTGCCCGTACTTGGCGCAGTCGCCCTGCTGCTTGCCGTCGCCGCCGTATTCCGGCGCGCGCACCTTCTTCTTCAGCTTCTGGTCGTAGTAGCAGTAGGGCCAGCCGAAGTCCTCGCCGTTGTGCACCTGGAAGAACTCCTCCGCCGGCAGGTCCGCGCTCTGCTGGTTGGTGTAGAGCTTCGGCCAGTTGTTCGAGAGCTGGTCGCGGCCCATCTGCACCGCGTAGAGGGATTCCGGTGAACCGCCCCAGGTGATGGCCACGGCGTTGCGGATGCCGGTGGCGTAGCGCAGGCCGTCCTGGGGGAACTGCTGGTGGGGCTTGTCCGCGTCGAAGCGCCAGATTCCGCCGTGCACATCCAGCAGCGTACAGGGTGAGAGCCCCGGCGATTCGCGCTGGCGGTCATCCTGCTGGCAGGAGTTGGACGGCGCCCCGACGTTCACGTAGAGATGACCGGAGTCGTCGAAGGTGATGGTCTTGGCGGAATGCTCGCCCTGCTGCGGGAAACCCTCCACCACCACCTGCGGCAGGCCGCCCGGCACCGCCTCGCCCGGCGTGAGCTGGTAGCGCAGCACCTCGGTAGTGGTGGCGAAGTAGAGCCAGCCGTCGTGCAGGCCGATGCCGGTGCCGCCGCTGTCGCCGAAGCGCTGCACCTGGTCTGCGTGCCCGTCGCCGTCGGTATCGCGCAGCACCACGATGCCGCCATCACCCCCGTGCCGTTCCAGCGCCACGTACACGGCGCCGTCCGCGTCCACCGCCATGTGGCGCGCCACGCCCACGCCGTCGGCGAACACCGTGGCGCAGAAACCTTCCGGAAGGCTTATCCCCGTATCAGTCCCGCAACCGGCGGGCATCGCCGCGCCATCGCCGGAACTGCGGCAACCCACCGCCAGTGTCAGCCCCAGGCAGGAGAGCAGCAGGAGCGATGCGGCGCGAACGCTCATTGGATGCTGAAGGGTACGAGCGTCGAGCGGTACACCGTGGGGAAGAGCTGCCCCGCGGTAGGCTGACCCTGGGCCATGGAACTGCCATTATCGGCGGCGCTGCCGGCGCCGGTGGTGTTGTAGACCGTGAAGCCGCCCAGCACCTCGTACTTGCCGGTGGTATCGGTGACCAAAGTGGAGCCATCGCGCACGGGTACCTGCACACCGTTGTCGTCGGTCTGGTTCCAGGTGATCGTGACCGTCTTGGTCTCGAACGGCTGGAAATCCAACTCGTTGAAGCCGGGGCTACCGCTGGACGGCGTGCCGAGGTTGCTGCCGATGATGCAGGCGGTGGTGGTGTCGTTGTCGCAAGTCCACACCACCGTCGCGGTCCCGGCATCCACCACCGCGAGGTTCAGCAGCTCGTCGCTGTTGAAGAACAGCGACTGGACCTGGTCCGTGCGGTTGCGGATGGTGAGGACGAACTGGACGGAATCACCCTGGGCGAACGCGACGGTGGGTTGGCCGCTGCTGTTCTGGATCGTCAGGCTGGTGACGAACTGGGGCGCATCGGAGGAGTTGTTCTTGCTGCAGTTCGTGTTGCCGAGCAGCAGCGCGAGGACGGACAGGACGGCCAGGAGACGGAGGAGACGGCGCATGGGAGACCTCGGGTGCGGTTTCCCAGTATAACGCCGGCCCGCGGCGGGGGATGACCCCACCGCGGGCGGGACGTATCAGATCATTGCGCGGGATAGGCCGGCGGCAGTGCCGGCGGGTTCGGTTTGACGTATGGCATGTAACGGTCGCGCAGCTCCGTCTGACGGCTGCTCATGGGCACCGCCTGGCCGCGGATGAACACGGCGTCCGCGAAGGTGGTGAGTTCCAGCGGATCGCCGCTCCACACCACCACGTCCGCGTCCTTACCCGCTTCCAGCGTGCCCACGCTCTTGTCCATGCCGTAGATGCGCGCCGGGTTGAGGGTGATGGCCTTGATGGCCTCCAGCCAGGGCAGGCCGTTGGACACGGCGATGCCAGCCATCTGTTTCACGTTCCAGGACTTGTGCGAGTCGTAGGTCTCGAAAGCGACGAGCACGCCGGCCTTCTGCAGGCGCGCCGCGTCGTCGAGGGTCGCGCCCAGGGACTCGAAGGCCTCGGGCAGGTCACGGGTCGGGTTCAGGATCACCGGCACCTGGGCCTTGGCGAGCTGATCCGCCACCATCCAGGCCTCGGCGCCGCCGGAGACCACGAGCTTCAGCTTGAACTCCGCGGCGAGCTTCAGCGCCGCCTCGATGTCTGAGGCCCGGTCCACCTGCGCCACCACCGGCACAGTGCCCTTCAGCGCCGGCTGTAGTGCCTCAAGGTCCAGCCGCGACAGCGAGTAGCCGCGGCGCGCGGCCTTGTCGTAGGCGGCGCGGTTGGCACCGAAGTCCTTCGCGTCCTGGAAGGCCTCGCGCAACACCAGCAGCGTGCCGCCGCGGGCGCCTCCAGCCAGCTTCTTGCCGGCCTCGCCCAGGTTGATGAAGAGCGCGGCCGGATCCTTCAGCACGTAACCCTCGACGCCGTTCAGGCTGATGATCGAGCCCAAGCCGCCGATCACGCTGCTGCCGCTGCCGGCACCCACCACCGAACGGGTGACGCCCTCGTAGCGGTTGATCGGGATCAACATGGAGCGCGGGTTGATGCCGTCGGTGGGATCGAAGGCGGCGCTGTAGCGGGTACTGGTGAGTTGGCCGTCCTGGGTCTCGGCCACCTGGTCCACCTCGTCCACGCCGAAGGCGCCGTTGGGATCGAAGATACCGGGCGTCACCAGCTTGCCGGTGGCGTCCACCACCCTGGCGCCTTGCGGCACCGCTAGGTTGGCGCCCACCGCCGTGATCTTGCCATCCTTGATGATGACGGTGCCATGCTCGATCTTGCCGGCCTGACCTAAGGTGTAGACCGTGCCGCCGGTGATGGCGACCGTGTCCGCCAGGGCGGGAGCTGCGGCGAGGGCCGCGAGGGTCATGCCTATATATATGTAGTTGCGGTTCACAGCGCACCTCCGGACTGGCCCATCATGCCCACCTGGAAATCGGACTCCGCCTGGTGCTTGGGATCGGCGCGGTCATAGACCAGCGCGCCGTCCACGAACACCTTCTCGGCCTTGGCGTAGACGCTGAAGGGGTTGGCGCTCCACAGCACCACGTCCCCGTTCTTGCCGCTCTCCAGGGAACCCGTCATCGAATCGATGCCGAGGGCCTTGGCGGGGTTCAGCGTCATCCACATGACCGCGCGGGCTTCGCTGATGTTCAGGCCCGCGTGGTTGCCGGCGGCCCAGGCCTTGGCGGTCTCCTGGTTCAGCCGCTGGATGCCGTTCTGGTCGTCGGAATGGATCATGGCGCAGGCGCCGCCCGCGTCCACCATCGGGATGTTCTCGCGGATGCCGTCCCAACCCTCCATCTTGAAGCCCCACCAGTCCGCCCACATTGCGGCGCAGGTGCCGCTGGCGGCGAGCAGGGCCGGGATCTTGTAGGCCTCGATGGCATGGTGGAAGGCGGCGATGTGGTAGTGGAACTCCTTCGCCACGTCCAGCATGGTCGCCATCTCGTTGGCACGGTAGCAATGCATCTGCACGCGCACGCGCCCGTTCAGCACCTCGGCGAGGGTCTCCATGCGCAGGTCGCGGGCCGGGGCCGGACCGCTCTTGGTCTTCTCCCAGGACTTCCACTGCGCGTCATAGGCCTGTGCGTCGGCCCAGGCCTGGCGGTAGCCGGCCACGTCGCCCATCAGGGTCGAGGGGAACTGGCCGTGGCTGCCGTACACGCGCTTGGGGTTCTCGCCGCAGGCCATCTTGAGGCCGTAGGGCGCGTCCGGGAACTTCATGCCTTCGGTAGTCACCGAGGGCACGTTCTTCAGCACCACCGAGCGGCCGCCGATGAGGTTGCCGGAACCCGGCAGGATCTCAAGGGTGGTGACGCCGCCGGCGCGGGCGGTGTTGAAGCCCGGATCCTGGGGCCACACCGAGTTCTCGGCGCGCACCTGGGCGGTGTTGGGGTTGGTGAGTTCGTTGCCGTCCGAGAGCGCGTCCACGCCCGGCGAGGGATACACGCCGAGGTGCGAGTGGATGTCGATGATGCCCGGGGTCACGAACTTGCCGGTGCCGTCGATGACCAGCACACCAGCATCGGCCTTCAGGTCCTTGCCCACGCCTGCCACCTTGCCGTCCTTCAGCAGCACGTCGCCATCATCTATCTCGGCGCCGGTGCCGGTGTAGATGGTCACGTGCCGGATCAGGGTCGGCACCGAGGGCAGCGGGTGATAGGTGGAGGGGAACGGGTCCGGCGGGAACTCCGTGGGGGCGTCCGCCGGCGCGTCGGCGAAGGCCGGCGCGGCGAGCGCGATCACCGCCGCGCTCAGGGCGGCTGCGAGGAAGGAACGTGATGACATGGGCTTGCCTCTCGGGTTAAGGGGTGGCCGGGTGCACAGCATAGTGTGTCGCAGAGCATTTGGATTGGTGTCAGGGCCATTGGTTCGCAGGATTGCGGCAAAATCCGGCAATTTTGGTCGTATGCCGGATGCTATGATGCAAGTCACTGATTCATAAGAGGTCACGGCAGGGTCATGGAGCACACTACCCTGCGTTCCATCCTGATCCTGATGGGGGTCGCGGTGTTCGTGGTGGCGGCGCTGCGCCGCCTGCACCTACCTGCGGTCCTGGCCTACCTGATCACGGGCTTCCTGGTGGGCCCCCACGGCTTCCGCCTCATCACCGACAACGCCGACACCCGCGAACTGGCTGAGTTCGGCGTGGTGTTCCTGCTCTTCACCCTCGGGCTCGAGTTCTCCATCCCGCGCTTCATCGTGATGCGCAAATCGGTGTTCGTGCTGGGCGGGGCCCAGGTGCTGCTGACGACCCTCGGCACCGCGGCGCTGGCGCGGCTCATGGGCGCGAGCACGCCTGTGGCCGTGGTGTTGGGCGGCGCCTTCGCCATGTCCTCCACCGCCATCGTGGTGAAACAGCTCACGGAACAGAACGAGATCGGCCTGCAGCATGGCCGCTCCGCGGTGGCGGTGCTGCTGTTCCAGGACCTCGCCGTCATCCCCTTCCTGATCCTGATCCCGGCGCTGCACAACGGCCTCGGCAGCGCCGCCGGCGACCTCATGTGGGCTTTCGCCAAGGGCATGCTGGCGGTGGTGGTGATACTCGCGGCGGGCCGCTGGCTGCTGAAGCCGCTGCTGCACCAGATCGCCACCGCCCGCTCACCGGAGCTCTTCACGCTCACGGCGCTGCTGGTGACCATGGCCGCCGCGTTCGGCACCGCCTACCTCGGGCTCTCGCTCGCGCTCGGGGGCTTCCTCGCCGGCATGATGCTGGCGGAGACCGAGTACCGCCACCAGGTGGAAGCCGACATCCGCCCCTTCCGCGACGTACTGCTCGGCCTCTTCTTCATCACCATCGGCATGCTGCTGAACCCGGTGACGGTGGCGCGCCACTGGTTCCTGCTCATCGCCGCCGTCGCGGCGCTGGCCGTGTTCAAGACCGCACTCATCGCGGTGCTGAGCCGGCGCTTGGGGAGCGACAACAACGCGGCCCTGCGCACCGGCCTGGTGCTGGCCCAGGGTGGCGAGTTCGGCTTCGCCTTACTATCGCTGGGGCTGGCCGAGGACATCATGCGCGTGTCCGTCGCGGAACTCGGCCTCGCCGTGATCGTGGTGAGCATGTTGCTGGGGCCGCTCTTCATCCGCTACAACCGCCAGATCGCGGAGCGTTTCTTCCCCGAGAGCGAGATCGAGGACCACGACCGGCTGCAGCACGACATCGGCAAGCACCAGGTGCACCTCGAGAACCACGTGATCATCATCGGCTACGGCCGCGTGGGCCAGAACGTGGCGCGGCTGATCGAACCCGAGGGTTTCGAGTTCGTGGCGCTGGACCTGGATCCCGTGCGGGTGCGTCACGCCCGCGAGGCGGGCGACCCCGTGTACTACGGTGACGGGACCAATAGAGACGTGTTACGGGCCGCGGGGATCGAGCGGGCGCGGGTGCTGGTGATCAGCTACTTCAAGGTGTCCACCGCCCTCAAGATCCTCGGTCACGTGAAGAAGATGCGGCCGGACATCCCGGTGCTGGTGCGCACCCGCGATGACGCGGAGCTGGAGAAGCTGCAGGCCGCCGGCGCCACCGAGATCATCCCCGAGACCCTGGAATCCAGCTTGATGCTGGCCTCGCATCTCCTGCACGTGCTGCACGTGCCCATGTCCCACATCCTGCGCAAGATCCAGGAAGTGCGCACTCACCGCTACAGCCTGCTGCGCAGCGTGTTCCGCGGCCAGGACGCGGTGCCCATCGATCCCTCCCATGCCTTCCGCGAGCAGCTGCACACCGTGACGCTCGCAGCGGGTGCGCTCGGCATCGACCGCACGCTCGCGGACGTAGACCTGAAGTCGCTCGGCGTGGTGGTGACAGCCCTGCGTCGCGAAGGCGTGGTGGGCCGCCAACCGCCGGGCATCACTGTGCTCAAGGAAGGGGATGTGGTGGTGCTCTGGGGCACCCCCGAAAAATTGCAAGACGCGGAAGAACTGCTTCTGCGCGGCAGACCCAAACGCAAGACAGGTTGAGGAAAGAACATGGTCGAGATAGGCACGCCCCTCTCCCCCAACGCCCTGCGCGTGATGCTCTTAGGCTCCGGCGAGTTAGGCAAGGAAGTCATCATCGAGCTGCAGCGCTTCGGCGTAGAGACCATCGCCGTGGACCGCTATCCCAAGGCACCGGCCATGCAGGTGGCCCACCGCAGCCACGTCATCGACATGCTGGACGGCGCCGCCATACGCAGGCTGGTGGAGCGGGAGAAGCCCCACTACATCATCCCCGAGATCGAGGCCATCGCCACGCCCACGCTCTTGGAACTGGAGAAAGAAGGCTGGACCGTGATCCCCACCGCGCGCACCGCGCGCCTCACCATGGACCGGGAAGGCATCCGCCGTCTCGCCGCAGAGGAACTGAAGCTCCCCACCTCCCGTTACGAGTTCGCCGACACGCTGGAGGAGTTCCGGACCGCGATCCGCGACATCGGCATGCCCTGCGTGGTTAAGCCAGTGATGAGTTCCTCCGGCAAGGGTCAGAGTGTCATCAAGAAGGACGCCGATATCGAGGCTTCCTGGAAGTACGGCCAGGAGGGCGGCCGCACCGGCAAAGGCCGCATGATCGTGGAAGGCTTCATCGACTTCGACTACGAGATCACCCTGCTCACGGTGCGCCACGCCGGCGGCACCAGCTTCTGCGCGCCCATCGGGCACCGCCAGGAGGACGGGGACTACCGGGAATCCTGGCAGCCCCAGCCCATGAGCCCGAAGGCTCTCGCGGAAGCGGAACGCATCGCCAAGCTGCTCACGGACGACTTAGGGGGCCGCGGCATCTTCGGCATGGAGTTCTTCGTGAAGGGCGATGCGGTCTGGTTCAGCGAGGTCTCGCCCCGGCCCCACGACACGGGCCTGGTGACGCTCATCTCCCAGGACCTCTCCGAGTTCGCACTGCACGCCCGCGCCATCTTAGGATTGCCCATCCCGGTCATCCGCCAGCTGGGCCCCTCCGCCTCGGCGGTGATCCTGCCCCACGGGGATTCGGATGCCCCTCTATATAGAGACGTGGGCGCAGCACTCCAGGAACCGGATACCATGCTCAGGCTCTTCGGCAAGCCGGAGATCCGCGGTCACCGCCGCATGGGCGTGGCCCTGGCACGGGATACGAGCATCGGGGCGGCCAAGGCCAAGGCCTTGCGCGCTGCTGCGGCGATCAAGGTGAAGTTCTGATATCCACGCGGCTTGGGGAGATATAGATGGACGCCATGATCCCGTCGGTGAACCGCCAGCCCGGCACGCTCTGGGCGGTGCTGCAGTTCCCGCTGGTCCGTTTCCTGATCGCCTTCGTGGCCATCTTCATCTGGGTGGGCTGCGGCCAGGTGGGCATGAAGCTCGGCGGCATCGCGCCCCAGAGCCCGCTGGGTGCGTTGCTCGCGCTCGTCATCATCATCGGCATCCTGATCATCTACACGGTGTTCGTGCGCTTCATCGAGAAGCGCCCGGTGGTGGAACTGGATTCCAGGGGCGCGCAGCGCCACGCCTCCCGCGGCATCCTCGTGGGCGCGGCGCTCTTCTGCATCACCATGCTGGTGCTGAAGCTGCTCGGCGCCTGGAGCTATACCGGCCTCGCGCCCATCTCCGCCCTCGCCTACCCCTTCATCGGCGCCATCTTTGCGGGCGTGCTGGAGGAGACGGTGGTGCGGGGTCTCCTGTTCCGCATCATGGAGGAACGCCTCGGCAGCTGGATCGCGCTGGCCGTCTCCGCGCTCATCTTCGGCCTGCTGCATGCCTTCAATCCCGGCGCCAGCCCGGTCAGCACCGCCGCCATCGCGCTGGAAGCCGGCATCCTGCTGGCCGCCGCCTACATGTACTCCCGCAGCCTGTGGTTCGTGATGGGCCTACACTTCGCCTGGAACTTCACCGAAGGCGGCATCTTCGCCACCCCCGTGTCCGGTACCCGCGCCGAGGGCGTCATCGGCGTGCAGTTCTCGGGCCCGGACCTCCTCACCGGCGGCGCCTTCGGCCCCGAGGCATCCTTGCCCGCGGTCACGGTCTGCCTCGCTGCCGGCATCGTCTTCATCGCGCTCGCCCAGCGCAACGCGCGCGTCGTGCAACCATTCTGGAAACGCAAGTAACACCGGAGTCTCCCATGCCCTCCTTCGATGCCGTCTCGAAAGTCGACACCGCCGAACTCACCAACGCGGTGGACCAGGCCAACCGCGAGATAAGCCAGCGTTACGACTTCAAGGGTTCCTCGGCCACCATCGAGCGCAGCGACGAACTGCTTACGCTCTACGGCGACAGCGAGTTCCAGCTGAAGCAGGTGACGGACATCCTCTACGCCAAGGCCGCCAAACGCGGCATCGACGTGGCCAGCTTCGACCCGCAGAAGATCGAAGCCATCAGCGGCGACAAGGCCAAGCAGCAGGTGAAGGTGAAACAGGGCATCGAGAAGGAGCTGGCGAAGAAGATGGTGAAGCTGGTGAAGGAGAGCGGGCTCAAGGTGCAGGCGGCGATCCAGGGCGATGAACTGCGCGTCTCCGGCAAGAAGCGGGACGACCTGCAGGCCTGCATGGCGCTGTTCCGCGGCGCGAAACTCGAACAACCCATCCAATACACGAACTTCCGGGACTGACTCTGCTTTAGGGCGCCGATCTAGACAATTCCAGCGCCTTGTCCAACATGGGATCGCGTAGTCCTCGATAATCCTGGAAGCGATAGCTGACCGCCCTATCTGGAAGAAGGCTGGTCACATGCGTCGGAAAGAGATACATCGTCCAGAAACAGCCGGGTTCTCTCCAGCAAGAATGAGCGTAATCATGGAGCCCCGTAGCGAAGCCTAGCACCAGCCCTGAGTTGGGGAGCTTTATGCTTCCACCCTCTGCCCACAATCTAAGCCGATCGCCCGGCGCCTCACCGATCACAGTGACCTTGCCTGCGCCGCGGTCCCTCACCAACGCCAGACTGACATCGCCTGCTGAGAAGGTCCACGCACTTGTCAGCACATATATGTGACTGACGGCCTCAGCCAAGTGCTCCATAAAACTTGCGGTAGTTACAAAGTTGCCGCCTTGGTCTAGGCGCAGATCCAGGACGATATCGCGAGGATGATGGGTCGCGATACCCTGCTCCACTTTCTGTACGAACGAACGGATGGGATACCCCGGCTCATCCTCATTGCTCCTGAATTGCACATAGTAGATGCGTTGGTCTGCCCAATACGCGGACTGGAATGGTTTGGCATAGTCCTGCAAGAACACCGGCAACTTGCCGTCAGGTACCTGCAATAAGGGTCGCCAATCCATGGGCTCCTTCTCTATATGTTGCGGCGAGAGATAGGAATCAGAAAATACCCGCGGGGCATCGGGATCAGGCGGATCCGCCAATACCGTCTCATCGCGTTCCGAGCCATCTTCTGCGCGTACATGCAGGGTTATGCGATCGTCACCTGCAGCGATCCCCGCCGCGTGCAGCAGAGCCGGTGACTCGAGATAGAACACCGACAGGAACTGATCATAATGGTTGCGCGGACCGCGAGTGTACGCATACATGTGCGTGGCCACGGTGTCGATGGGCTGGCCGTCGACCTTCAGCACCTGCGCTCCCAAAAGCCCTATGCACCCGTGCCTGGCACGGATCACGAAATAGCCATCTGTGAAATGGTACAGCCGACATGGGATGCGGTCGTTGAGCCTCGACAGTGGCCCCACATACAGCGTGGAATGGCCGTTGTCGGCCAGCGCCACCATGCTGCCGATAGCCAGGTCGAACTGCGCGGGCGAGAGTGACCCGGCTTGGGCGACATATGACTGCCTCAGTCTCTCGGCTTGGAGGCGCGTCGCGGGTGTATAGGCCTGTTCATAGCGTAGATATTGCGCGAAATATTCCAGATCCTGGCGTTGCGCGGTGGCGGGATCGTTTGCCGGCGGGAAGTCGGCCGCGGGCACGTCCGGGTAAAATTCATGGAAAAACATGACCACTACGAGCGCGAGAGCACCCAGCAGACAAAATAATGTGACACCGACATAAATTGCGATACGGCGAAAGTATGGGATGCGCATGCTGAAGGGCCCTGGCTATCAGTAATCAGGAGTATCACCCTCGTGACAGCAGGTGTCGTCCGGAATCGCGAATCCGGACGCCCTCAGCTGGGGCCCCGGGTGCGATACTGGCTCGGACTCAGGCCCGTCTTGAGTTTGAAGGCTGCATTGAAAGTGGACTTCGAGTTGAAACCAACCGCGTACAGCAGTTCGAGGATGCTCTCATCTCTCGTCTCTTCCGCCAGCAGCCGGCGCTTCGCTGCCTCGATACGGTAGGAATTGATGAACTCCGCAAAGTTCTGCTTGAAATAGAGGTTGATGACCTCCGAGACGCTGCGTGGCGCAAGATTCAACGCTGCCGCCAGTTCCGCCAGCGTCAACTCGGGCTGGAGGTAGAGCTGGTCTTGGTGCATCGTGGCTTGGATCCGCGCAGCGACTTGCAAGTCCTCATCTGTGGGCATCGTGCGCCGACGGACAGCCGATAGGGAGGCCACGATCTGTTCATCCTCAGGAGAGATGCCGGAGAAAAGACGAGGATGCCGCAAGGCAGCGAACACAAACGCATTCACGAACACCAGTAGCACCAGGAACAAAAGCGTCCACGCATAGACCGTCCTGGACCATGGCTGGAAAAAGTCCAGCGTGTAGGCCCCCAGATAAAGCAGGAACACCCACGACCATCCTGCTGTGGCGGTGTAGAGCCAGCGCAACGAGATGCTGTGTGTCTCGGAACGGGTACCGGCTATGATCTGTCGGTATCGAGTCAAACGGACGAAGCATGCTGAGAGATAGAGTCCCACACTCAACAATGTCCCTACTGTCAGGATATTGGGCGGCAACGGATATATCAGCCAAGCCGTGACCGATAGGATGAATGGTATGGCATGCACCAAGGTGCGACGACGGAATGGGGCGTGCCGCTCAATCTGAGCCCTGACATAGAAATAGAAGAGGGGCCCATATAAGAAGCCAAAGGTACTCACCGGCGTCGCCCCCGGTGCCAGCAGCTCTGCCTGCTGCGCCGCGAGTGCCAGCAACTGCATCGCCAGGAGCACCAGCATCATGCCCAAAGCGGCGTTCCCCGAGCGGGCTCGGTCTCTGGCGATCACCAGAAAAGCGGTGAACAAGAGGCATTGGAACGCCGTCAGTAGTTGCAGGATGCTGATGAAAGGTGTGCTCATCTTGCATCCGATGGCCTAGAAGGCCCAAAGTCTCAAGCCAATCAGTCCCCAATAACCCAAGAAAGCCGTCATGCCAAGACAGGCGCTGGCCGCGGCGAAAGCCTGCCAGCGCGCCCAGCGGTTCATGTCCCAGCGGAAGGAGCGCCCCGCCTGCACGAAGGCCGCGAGGCTCAAGAACGCGAACAGCACCGAGGCTCCGTAGAAGATGACGGTGTGGACGTTGACGCTGCCGAGCTGCAAGGGCTGTATGCCCGCCGCCGCAGCGAGCATGAAAGCGAAGGCGGTGACAGCGGCCAACGGCAGGAGCCGCACCTCCCAGTGACGCAGGCCGCGCATCTGGCCGCCGATGAGCCGCACCAACCAGACCGGCGCCATCACCACGCTGCTCAGCATCAACAGCAGCGCTAAGCAGCTGAACCATAGCGCGCCGTAGGCCGAGAGCCAGCTGGTCTTGACCATCCAGCCGCCGCCACCGGCGAAATCCAGCACCTGCCTGCCGTCCTCCATGTAGGACACGACTGAAGGCCCCGGATCATCCCCCCTGGCCCACAGGTCGACGCCCACCGGCCCCAGTCTTTCCGCCTCACCGATGAGTGGCGAGTAGAGCAACGCGCCCTTGCCGTCCGGCTCAACCTTGGCGACGCTCAACAGCCAATCCAAGCCGGCGAACACTTGGTTGCGCGGGTTCCCGGCCCGGTAGTAACCGGCCATCCCGCCTAGTGCCTTGGGGTCGGCGCTGCTCACGGCACCCAAGGGCTTCGGTTGACTGCGCATGAGATAGGAGGCCAGGAGTTTCGAGCCCTCGCGCATGAAGCTCCCGGGGGTGGAGGTGTTCACCAGCAGCACGAAACCCACGCCTTCGTCCGGTGCGTAGGCATAGCGGGAGATGAAACCGTCGATGCCGCCGTCGTGGCCGTGGAACTCATAGCCCCCGATGTAGCTCGAGTAGTCGGCGAAACCGTAGCCGTAGTCGAGACCGTGGCGCGCGGCGAGCCCGGTCTTGGGCGTCTCCATGCGCGTGACGCTGACGGAGGATAGGAACGGCGCGTTCTGCCACTGGCCCCGGTCCAGCAGGAGCACGCCGAGATGCGCGAGTTCCGCGGGCGAGACCGCGAGCGCGCCGGCGGGCCGCAGGTATATCTGTTCCGGTGTCACGGCTTCCGGCGGCGTGCCCTCATAACCCTGGGCGAGGTCCGTCAGCGTCGCCGCGTCCAGGGTCAGGCTGGCGCGGGTGAGGCCCAAGGGCCGCAGCACATGCTCGGTGACATAACGCTCGTAGCTCTCGCCGGAGAGCTTCTCGATGAGATACCCGGCGATGAGGTAGTCCGGGTTGGAGTAACTCATGCGCGTGCCGGGGCGCCAGCGCACCTTGAGTTCGGGCTTGCTGCGCTGCAGCACCGTGAGCAAAGGGAGGTCCGCCGCCTCGTGCAGGTTGTAGAGGCGCGGGAAATGCATGTCGTCGAAGCCGGCGGTGTGCTCCAGCACCTCCGCCACGGTGACGGGATCGGTCTTGTCCCAGGGGTTGGACACCGGGATCTCCGGCGCGATGTCCTTCAGCCTGGCATCGAGATCGATGGCGTGGTGCTCGGCGAGCTGCAGCAGCGCCACCGCGATGAAACTCTTGGTGATGGAGCCGGCGCGGAACAGGGTGTCGGCGCTGACGGGCTTCTTCGCGGTGAGGTCCGCGTAGCCGACTCCGCCGGCCCAGGTGACGCCGCCGTGGTCGAAGAGCGCGACGCCGGCGCCCGGCACGCCCGCGTCCTCTGCGAGTTGGGCCAGGCGGGCCTGGAGTTCAGGGATGTCCTTGGGCGGGGCCGGGGGCTCCGCGGCCCGGATCCAGCCTGGATGCAGGCCGGCGGCGGCGAGGAAGAGTGCGAAGGGACGGCGCATGACCCCATTCTGCCCCATCCGGGACGGGGATTGGATGCTTCAAGCCTCAGTCGTCGCCGTCATCCTTGTCGGATTTCTTCGCATCCTGCTTCTCGTCCTTCTTGTCGGACTTGTCATCCGGGTCATCGACGAAGAGATCGCGGTATTCCTTCTCGTCCCCCTGGGGGCCGATGCGCAGGTCCGCGAGGCCCGCGGTGGTCTTGAGGTCGAAATCGTCCTTGCCGGCGGACTGCTGGTGCACGCTGTTGCCGAACAAGTGCAGGCCGCCGCGTTGTTCGGGCGGACCGTAGTAGGTGCCCTGCAGTTCCAGGATGGCCAGGCCGAAGGTGCTCCTGACGGAGATCTCGCGCGGCTGGCCGGCGTCGGAGATCACATGCAGGCGGCCCGCGCCCATGTGCGCCGAGACCGGGCCCGTGGGCACATGGATCACGGTCTCGCCGGCCTTGAGTTCGGTCTTCACACCGCCGCTGACGCCGTTGATGGCCATGAAGCCTTCGTTCATGGTGGCATCCACGCTCAGGCGTGCCGGCAACTGCACGGTCCATTCCTGCTTCACGTCTTTGTAGTGGTCGTCGTGGGAAGGGAAGCTCGCGGACAGCGTCAGGGTATCGCCCTTGCGATCCTGGCCCACGCTGGCGCTCTCCACGTCATGCTGGGTGGCATCGCGGGGAAGGCTGATGCCGAACAGCCTGGTCTCTTCCTGCTGCAAGGTGAGCTTCACGTGTATGGCGTCGTCCGGCGACACGCCGATCCTGGCCTCGCCCGCGGTGCTCTCGAACACCAGATGCTGGATCCCGGCGGCGGGGATATCGGCCTTGACGGTCGTGGGCACGTGGGACGAGTCGCGCACGCTGCAGCCGGCGAGCAGCCCAGCCAGGCACAGGCCGGGGATGAGTATCCGCTTCTTCATTTGTCGTCTCCGTCCTTCGCGTCAGTCGGCGTGATGTGCAACGAGGCCTCGCCGATGTTGATGCTGAGGCTCATCTCGTCCGGGCCGCTGCCGTCCACGGACACGTGGTTGCCGAGGCCGCCGTGCTCGCGATACCCGGCGCTCTTGCCGCCGATGGTCAGCTGCGTCTCGCCGATGCTGCTGGAGAGTTCGATGCGGCCGTGCTTAGCGCTACCGCTGGTAGCACGGATCTCGCCGACGTTGACGTCGCCGTGGATACGGCCCTGGGGGGTGTCTATGCTGAGTTCGCCCACGTCCAGCTTGGCGTCCACGCCGCCGGCCACGTCGGCGACGGTCATCTCGCCCACCTTCATGTCCGCGTCGAGCGCGAGGCGCGCCGGCACCTGCACTTCCCAATCCTGTTTCAGGTCGTCCTGGTCATGCGGGTAATCGAGCGAGAGGGTCAGGCGCTTGCCCTGGCGCTGCTGCTTGATGGCAGCGCCCGCGATCTGGTTCCTGCTGGCCTCGTTCCAATGCAGCATGCCGAAGAGTTCATGCTCCTTCGGTTTCAGGATGACCTTCACATGCACCTGGTCGTCAGCGGAGCCGGTGATGCGCACCTCTCCCACGCCCACGTCCAACCCCAGGCTGTCCAGGCCAGCGGTCGCCGCGTCAAGGCTCAGGAGCCGGGGTTCGCCGCGATGTCCGTCGTCGCCGGTACTCACGCTCTCGTCCCGGCGGTCCGGGTGCTTGGCTGCGTACCAGGCGAAGCTGCCCGTGAGCACGACGATGATGGCGACGAGTACGGCGGTGGTCTTGTTCATCCTAGATTCCTCGCCGGATCGGCGTCCTCAATGGGTCACGACGATGCGGCAGTGCACGCTCTTCACGTCCGGCGTGTTGAGCGCGAGTTCCACTGCCTTGGAGAGCACCTCCGGGGAATGGACCGTGCCCTCGAGGTATACGCGGCCGTGGTCGGCGCTCACCGAGAGGTCCGCCTCGTGGGTGGCCGGGTCCGTGTCCAGGCTGGCGCGCACGGCGTGGGCCAGGCTGCTGTCGCTGTGGCTGGAAGAGTTCCAGGAGTCGTCCATCCCGTCGCCGTTGCCCACCGCCAGCACGCAACCGCCCAGGTTGGCCATGGCGGCGCAGAGCGTGAGGGTCACGAGCACGCGACCCACGGGGTTGTTCTTGGTCTGCTTGTCCATCACTCAGATCTCCGTGCGCAGGCGGCGCAGCCAGATGGCGCCGTAGATGAAGCCGGCGGCCAGCACGGTGCCGATCCAGAGTTCGGGTGAGGCCAGGAGCTGGCCGATGTTGCCGATGCCGAAGATCGACCCGCCCATGAACTCGGCGCCCTGCTCGCCCCTGAAGCTCGTCGGATCGAAGTTGTAGGCCAGCCCCAGCCAGTCGAGGCGATGGGCGAAGATCATCCGGCCGAACCTGAAGCTGTGGAACACCCAGCCCTCGGCACCGATGATGCCCAGCGGAACCAGCACGGCCCACAGGAACGGCGTCTTCTTGGCCCAGCTGGAGGCCAGCATGAACCAGCCGTAGAAGGGCAGCATCCACACAGCCTGCACGATGAGGCCGTAAGCGAGCAGCAGCCAGGCGCCCAGGAAGGCACCCGGGTGCGCCAGCAGCACGAAGGGGTGCACGCCCAGCACGGAACCCATGATGAGTTCGAGCACCACCAACACCAGCTGGAAGGCCACGGTAACGGCGAAGGTCACGGCCGTGAGGGCGAACAGCGCGGTGGCGAGCTTGGACAGCACGGTGCGCGTGTCCGACACCGGCATGGAGCGCCAGAACAGCACGCTGCGGTCGCGGCGGTCCGCGTACAGGCTGTCCAGCAGGTAGAAGAACACCACGATCTGCATGATGATGTTGAAGATCGCGCCCAGGCCGCCGGTCATGATGCGCACCAGGCCGGTGATCTCGGTGTCGCTGGCATCGCGCAGGTCCGGCATGTTGTCCAGCTGGAAGTGCGGGCCGTTGGCGATGTCCACGTTATTGACGGTGTTGGAATGGCCCACCAGCACTGCCACCAGCATGTAGAGGGTGAGCACGGTGAGGACGCCGGCGACCACGCTCGGCACCAGCCAGAGGGAACGGTTCTCCCAGAACTCGCGGCGCATCAGGGTCTTGTTCACGCGCATGTCTGCAGCGTTCATTGCATGCCTCCTTTGACCTTCGCCACGAAGATGTCCGCGACGCTGGGGGTGTGGATCTCGCCGAGCTTCTCCAGCTCCGCGCGGGCCACCCCCTCGAACAGATAGAGTTTCTTGCCGAAGATCTCCCGCTCGTAGAGCGGCTTCAGCGCCTGGGCGGCGGCGGCCTTGTCGGCCGGCACCAGCACCTCGGTGTACTCCTCGACCACCTCTTCCATCGAGCGGTTCAGGGTGACCTTGCCACCATCGATGAACATCAGGTGGGTGAGGATCTTCTCGATCTCCTCCACCTGGTGGGTGGTGACGATGATGGTGCGCTGCGCATCGAAGTAATCGTTGAGCAGGCTGGTGTAGAACTCCTTCCGGTAGAGGATGTCGAGGCCGAGGGTCGGCTCGTCCAGCACCAGGAGCTTGGCGTCGATGGCCATGATCAGAGCCAGATGCAACTGGGTGACCATGCCCTTGGACAGCTCGCCCACCTTGCTGCGCTGCTTGATCTTGGTGCGTTCCAGGAAATGCATTGCGCGCTCGCGGCTGAAGCCGGGATGCACCGCCTCCACGTACTCGATGGCGTTGCTGACCCGCAGCCAGCGCGGCAGCACCGCCACGTCGGCGATGAAGCAGACGCTGCGCATGAGTTCGTGCCGGGCGACGCGCGGGTCGTGGCCCAGCACGTCCAACTCGCCCTCGAAGTCGGTGAGGCCGAGGATGGCCTTGAGCGCCGTGGTTTTGCCGGCGCCGTTGGGGCCGATCAAACCGACGATGCGGCCCTCCTCGATCTCGAAGTCCACATGGTCCAGCGCCGTCAGCGCGCCGTATCGCTTGGTCAGGCCCTTGGCCTTGACGAGCATGCTCATGACTTGCCCCCTTTCTCGGCTTCCTGCGCCAGGTCGGTGAGGACCAGGCCCAGGCGCTGTATACGTTGCAGGATCAACGGCCATTCGTTCTTGAGGAATTGCTCGCGCTCGTTCTTCATGAGGTTGCGGCGCGCGCCTTCCCTGACGAACATGCCGAGGCCGCGGCGCTTCTCCACCAGACCTTCATCCACCAGCGACTGGTAGCCTTTCAGCACCGTCAACGGGTTGATCTGGTATTCAGCCGCAACCGAGCGCACCGAAGGCAGGGGATCCCCTTCCTTCAATGTGTCCTCGAGGATCATCGCGACGACCCGATCCCGCAGTTGCCGGTAGATCGGTTGGTTGTCGCTCCAGGTGGGTTCCATGTCCATAGCCTCGCTGCTATAGCGGAATAGTGGAGTAGCCCGCCGCTACCTTAGCCGCCCGCCCGCTCAAAGACCAGCGCGCTGATCATCGAGAGGACGGCTTTCGGGCCGAGGTAACGCGTGGCGGCCATCACGCCGCCGATGACGGGAGCCTTGGCATCGCGCGGGGTCACCCGCACCGTGCCGAGATAGAGCGTGCCGGGCGTGTTCGCCAGGCTCGCGGCATAACGCGCATCCAGGGTGTCGTCCTGGGTCACGACCACCGTGCCGAGGAACAACGCGCCCTGCTTCTTGGCGGAAGCGGCGGTGGCGCGGGCTTCCAGGGTATCGGCGGCGGTGACGTTCACCTTGCCGAGGTAGGCGGTGGAACCGTAGGGAGCGCGACCCTTGCTCTTGTGGGCACCGTCCATGTCCGCCCGGGTCACCGTGATGGTGCCCAAATGGATCACCTTGCCCTGACCGCCGCTCATGCTGGCGGACTTGATCTGGTGGGTCTTGGCCGTGGGGGCGGCGCTTGCGGCGTCGGCAGCCAGGCTCGCACCCATCAGGCTAAGCCCTAAGGCGACGGCGGCGCTCAGTCTCGCGAAGTTGGTTTTCATGGCACTCTCCTCTCTCTTTCCTGTCTGGCTCCCCAGGTTGGGGAACCAGTTCCGTAGTGGTGTTGTAGCTAACTATAACACTAAAAAAAGAGATTGCAAGTTCCCTGGAGATAAATTCTCCAATATCTAGTAATTACCTTTTAAAACATAGCCTTACACTAGAAAATAGTTACCGGAAAAGCCCTTTCCGGGTGTTGTAGCGGCCCCCTCTGCGCGGGCCCAGGCATAACACCCCTATAACACCCCCTCCTTCCCCCCTCTTCCTCCATATATGGAGGGCCAGCCACGGGCCTGCATCCGGGCCGTCACGGAGCGGGTGCTAAAATCGCGTCCCCCAAGGCCCGCCTCATCAGCGCGCGGCCGCTTGAGACACCTGAACCTACGGAGCCTCCCGCACATGGCTATGAAGAAACCCGTCCGTGTCGCCGTCACCGGCGCCGCCGGCCAGATCGGCTACCAGCTCATCTTCCGCATCGCCGCCGGCGACATGCTGGGCCCGAAGCAGCCCGTGATCCTGCAGCTACTGGAAGTGACCCCCGCACTCCCGGGCCTCAACGGCGTGGTGATGGAGCTGAACGACGGCGCCTACCCGCTGCTGGCGGGCGTGGTCGCCACCGACAACGCGGAAGTGGCGTTCAAGGACGCGGACTTCGCCCTCTTGGTCGGCGCCCGCCCGCGTGGCCCCGGCATGGAGCGTAAGGACCTGTTGCTTGAGAACGCCAAGATCTTCTCGGCCCAGGGCAAGGCGCTGAACGCCGCCGCCAAGAAGAACGTGAAGGTGCTGGTGGTGGGCAACCCGGCCAACACCAATGCGCTCATCGCTTCTTCCAACGCGCCGCGCATCCCGGCCAAGAACTTCAGCGCCATGATGCGCCTCGACCACAACCGCGCCATGTCCCAGCTCGCCGCCAAGACCGGCAAGCATGTCACCGACATCAAGCGCATGACCGTGTGGGGCAACCACTCCGCCACGCAGTACCCGGACATCCGTTCCGTCACGGTGAAGGGCAAGGCTGCCTCGAAGCTGGTGAGCCAGGAATGGATCGCCGGAGAGTTCATCCCCACCGTGCAGCAGCGCGGCGCGGCCATCATCAAGGCCCGTGGCCTGTCCTCGGCTGCCTCCGCTGCTTCCGCCGCTATCGACCACATGCGCGACTGGGCTCTCGGCACCCCGAAGGGCGACTGGGTCAGCATGGCTGTGCCCGCCGACGGCAGCTACGGCGTGAAGAAAGGCATCATCTACGGCTACCCGGTCACCTGCAGCAAGGGCCAGTGGAAGATCGTGAAGGGCCTGAAGCTGGACGATTTCTCCAAGCAGCGCATGCAGGCCACCGAGGCCGAGTTGCGCGAGGAGCGCGACGGCGTGAAGGATCTCCTCCCTAACTGAGCTCGGACCAGGAAGGCCGCCTCAGGGCGGCCTTCCTCTATATAAGGAATGCCCATGCCCCGCGTGGAGATAAACCTGCCGGAGCGTTTCCCCTTCAGCACCGAGTTGGAAGTGAGGGTCTCGGACCTGAACTACGGCAACCACCTGGGCAACGACGGGGTGCTGAGCCTCATCCACGAGGCCCGGCGGCGTTATCTGCGCTCCCTCGGGGCGGACGAGATCGGCGCGGATGGCTTGGGCTTCATCATCGCGGACGCGGCGATCGTCTACCGGGCCCAGGCCTTCTACGGCGAGCGCCTCAAGCTCGAGGTGGCGGCCGGCGAGTTCCAGAGCCGGAGCCTGGCCTTCCACTACCGGGTGAGCAAGGGCAATGGGGGGACCGTGGCCGAGGCCCGCACCGGCGTGGTGTCCTTCGACTTCAAGGCGCAGAGGCCGGCGAGCATCCCGGAAGACCTGCTCGCCCGGCTCAAGCAAGGTTAAGACGCCGCTCGCAGGAGTATTATTTGAGCCTGCCCCGCTGACCGCCCCAACAAGACTGGAATCACCATGCTGACCGCGCTCCTCTGGCTCCTGGTGTTCATCGGCGTCAGCCTGGTGCTGGCCTACCAGCGCGTGCCGCTCTTGCTCGCGACGGCCGCCTACCTCGTGTTCCTGGTGGTCTACACCGTCGCCGGCACCGGCCCGCTGTGGCTGCAGTTCCTGTTCTGGGCCCTGTTCCTCCTCATCGCCGTGCCGCTCAACGTGCCGGCCATCCGCCGCAGCTACATCTCCAAGCCTCTGCTGGATGTGTTCCGCAAGATCATGCCGGAGATGTCCCAGACCGAGGCCGATGCGCTGGAAGCGGGCACGGTGTGGTGGGACGGCGAACTCTTCAGCGGCCGGCCCAACTGGCAGCGGCTGCTAAACACCCCGGCGCCCAAGATCAGCTCCGAAGAACAGGCCTTCCTCGACACCGAGGTTGAGGAACTCTGCGGCATGCTGGACGAGTGGAAGATCACCCACGAGTGGTGCGACCTGCCGCCGGAAGCCTGGGCTTACCTGAAGCGCCAGGGCTTCTTCGCCATGATCATCCCCAAGCGCTACGGCGGCCGGGAGTTCTCGGCCCTGGCGAACTCGGAAGTGCTGTCCAAGATCGCCACCCGCAGCGCCACCTGCGCTTCCATCGTGGCGGTGCCGAACTCGCTCGGCCCCGCCGAACTGCTGCTGCGCTACGGCACCGAGGAGCAGAAGAACCACTACCTGCCGCGCCTCGCCGACGGCACCGACGTGCCCTGCTTCGCCCTCACCGCGCCCAACGCGGGCTCCGACGCCGCCGCCATCAAAGACAGCGGCGTCGTGTGCAAGGGGATGTGGGAAGGCAAAGAGATCGTCGGCATGCGCCTGAACTGGGACAAGCGCTACATCACGCTCGCGCCCATCGCCACGGTGCTCGGCCTCGCCTTCAAGCTCTACGATCCCGAGCACCTGATGGGCGACAAGGACGAGTACGGGATCACCTGCGCGCTGATCCCGCCGCATCTGCCCGGCATCACCATCGGCCGCCGGCATTTCCCGCTCAACCTGCCGTTCCAGAACGGGCCCACCCAGGGCAAGGATGTATTCGTCCCGCTGGACTTCATCATCGGCGGCACCAAGATGGCCGGCCAGGGCTGGCGCATGCTCATGGAATGCCTGGGAGCCGGTCGCGCCATCTCGCTCCCCTCCAACACCACCGGCGCCGCACGCCTCGGCGTCTACACCACCGGCGCCTACGCCCGCGTGCGCAAGCAGTTCCACCTGCCCATCGCCCGCTTCGACGGCGTGGACGAGGTGCTGGGCCGCATGGGCGGCACGCTCTATGCCATGGAGGCGGTGCGCAGCATGACCGCCGGCGCCATCGACCAGGGCGAGGCCCCGGCGGTGTGCGCCGCCATCTCCAAGCTGCACGTCACCGAGATGGCGCGCCAGGTGGGCAATGACGCCATGGACGTGCACGGCGGCAAGGGCATCCAGCTCGGACCCAGCAACTACCTCGGCCGCGGCTACCAGTCCATACCGATCGCCATCACGGTCGAGGGCGCCAACATCCTCACCCGCAACCTGATGATCTACGGCCAGGGCGCGATCCGCTCCCATCCCTACGTGCTGAAGGAGATGCGCGCCGCCGCCGATAAGGATCACGCGCGCGCGCTAACCGAGTTCGACGACGCGCTGTTCCGCCACATGGGTCTCGCCTTCAGCAACGCGGCGCGCGCGGTGTGGATGGCGCTCACCTCGGCGCATTTCACCCGCGTACCGGTGTCGACGCCGACCGAGCGCCACTACCAGCAGATCAGCCGCTTCAGCGCCGCCTTCGTGCTGGCCTCCGACGCGGCCATGCTGACCCTGGGAGGCGCCCTCAAGAAGAAGGAGAAGCTCTCGGCCCGGCTCGGCGACATGCTGAGCTACATGTACATCGCTTCGGCGGTGCTGAAGCGCTTCGAGGACCAGAACCGCCCGCCGGAAGACCTGGCGCTGGCGGAGTGGGCCTGCCGTGACGCCCTGTACCGGCTGCAGGAATCCATGCATTCCTTCCTGCGCAACTTCCCCAACCGCTTCGTGGCGCTGGTGCTGCGCGTGCTCATCTTCCCCCGCGGCCGCATGTATTCGGCGCCCTCGGACGAACTCGGCCATGAGGTGGCGGAGATCGTCTCGCTGCCGGGCCCGGCAAGGGACCGGCTGCTGCGCAATATATACACGGGTGACCACAGCACGCCGGTGGGCATGTTCCGGGAGGCGCTCGACCTCGCCGCGCGCCTGGAGCCGGTGGAGCGCAAGATCCGCGAGGCGGAGAAGAGCGGCAAGCTCAAGCCCGCCCGCGGCGCAGTGGTCGCGCTGGCGGCGGAGGAAGCGGGCGTGATCGACGCCCAGGAAGCCCGCGCCCTGCTGCGCCTGGATGAGCTGACCGCCAAGATCGTGGCGGTGGACGACTTCGATCCGATGGATCTGGGCACACATCCGTTCAAGCCGGCGAAAGCATAAGGCATGAATCCTCTCGTCTATGAGGTGACGCTCGACATCGAATCCGGCGCCGCACCGGAGTTCGATGCCTGGCTGAAGGCACACGTGCGGGAGATGCTGGCGCTGCCGGGCTTCCACGATGCGCGCATCCTCAAGCCTGAGGGCGCCGAGCCCGGTGCCGAGCGGCGCGTGGTGCAGTACACGCTCGGCAGCCGCGCCGAACTGGACCGTTATCTCGCCGAGGACGCACCGCGCATGCGCGCCGATGGCGTGCAGCGCTTCGGCGACAAGCTGAAGTCCAGCCGCCGGGTGCTGGACCTGGAGCCCGCCGGCGGCGCCTTGGCGCTGCCGACGCTCACGCCCGCGCCCATCGGACCCCGCTGCCGCAACTGCGGCACGCCCTTGAGCGGCAAGTTCTGCATGGAATGCGGCCAGAAGAACCACACCTACGTGGCGCCGCTCTGGCACGTGCTGCACGAGTTCGCGAGCCTGCACTTCGGCTTCGACACCAAGTTCTTCCACAGCATCGTGCCGCTCCTGTTCCGGCCCGGCTTCCTCACCCGCGAGTACTGTCTCGGGCACGAAGAGCGCTACGTCAAGCCGTTCAGGATGTATCTGTTCTCGAGCATCATCTTCTTCTTCCTGGCTGCCATCTTCTGGCCGCAGCTGACGGATTTCGACTCAGGCAACAACGTGCGCGGCAGGCTGCCGGGCACGCACCAGATGACCCAGGAGAAGAAGGACCAGACCCGCTCCGACATCCAGAAGGCGCTGGACCAGATCGACGCCCAGCCGGGCGACGAGGGCGCGAAACGCTTCGCCAAGTCCATCCTGCACGAGCAGCTCGCGGCCCTGGACAAGGCGCCGCCCCCCGCTACCGCCGCAGTGGCGGCGGCCACCCCGGAGGCGGCCGGCCAGGGCCACCTCCACGTTGTGGTGCCACCTCCCACCTCCCATCCGCTGGCGGCGGTTGCAGCCGTCGCTGCGGCGGAAGAAGCGGCCGACAGGGAGAGGGACGGGGAGAAGGGTGCGGGCAAGGGCCGGGACGACGACTTCATCCAGTTCGGATCGCAGGACGAGAAGCGCAAGGCCGAGTCCTCGGACAACCGTTTCGTCAAGGCCATGATGAACGTCAACGACCACCGGGATGAGTTCAAGAAACAGCTGAAGCAGAACCTGCCGAAGATGATGTTCATCCTGATGCCGCTCATCGCGCTGTTCCTGAAGCTGTTCTACGTCGGCTCCAAGCGCTACCTAACCGAGCACTTCGTGTTCACCCTGCACTTCCACTCGATGGTGTTCGTGGTGATGCTGCTGGTGATGCTGGTGACCGCCGCCGCCAAGCACGTGGCCTGGCTCGCGCCGCTGGGCGCCAGCGCCGGGACCGTGGCCGGCTGGTACGTGGCCCTCTATGCCTTCCTGGCGTTGCGCTTCTTCTACCAGCAGGGCTGGTTCATGACGGGCCTGAAGTTCTTCATGCTGTTCATCAGCTACACCATCGCCATCGGCATCACCTTCGCCCTGGGCGTGGTGTTGACCGCCGTGGAGATCTGAGACCCGGTCCAGGGGCCCCCGCGGTGCTCCTGAGTCCATTTCGAGTGGCCCTTCCTAAGTCCCTCTCTCTTCTCGGGTTTCCTGAGGCGGGATATATGTCGTCTCTACGACTGGTACACAGTTTGGGATATTTGGCCTAAATTAACTTAATGCAGGATCATCCCGGCCCTTAAGGCCTGGGGACCGGCGCCGCAGCGGAAGCGGACCCAAACACGCGACCCATAGGGCAGGTGCCAGGCGTGAAGCTCGCCAGCGCATTCAACGGTTCTTCCAGTCTGGTGACGCTCACGCGTCTCGCGGATGACCGCTATGTGGACGTCAACGACAGTTTCGAGAAGACCCTGGGCTTCCCCCGCGATGCCCTCATCGGCAAGCAACCCGTCGAGACCGGCATCTGGGACGCATCCCGCCGAGAGCGCTTCCTGCAGGAGCTGCGTGAGCACCGCGGCATCTCCTCCCAGCCGGCCGTGTACCGGCGCCGCGACGGCGGCGAGTACCGCGGCCTGCTCAGCGCCGCGATCGTGACGCTCGACGGCGAGCACTACGTGCTCAGCATCGTGGAGGACCTGGCTCCCCGCGAGGCCAGTGCGGCGGCCCAGCGCCGCGCCGAGACCCGTTACCGCAGCATCTTCGATCACGCGGTGGAAGCCATCTACCAGAGCAGCCCCGAAGGGCGCTTCCTGGACGCGAACCCGGCCATGGCGCGCCTGCTCGGTTACACCTCCCCCCAGGAACTGATCCGTGCCATGCAGGACATCGGGAGCGAGCTGTACGCGGACCCGCAGGCCCGTGCCGAGCTGCTGCGCGTGCTGAAGCGCCAAGGCCACTTCGAGGAATGCGAGGTGCAGGTGCGCCGTCGCGACGGCAGCGCCATCTGGGTCTCGGAGAACGCCCACGCGGTCAAGACCGACAGCGGCGAACTCCTCTACTACGAAGGCACCTTCGTGGACGTGGGCGCGCGCCGCGCCGCCGAGGTGGCGCTGCACGTCTCCGAGGAGAAGTACCGCACCCTGGTGGACCACAGCCAGGACGGCGTGTTCATCACCCAGGAGGACAACTACACCTACGTGAACCAGGCCTATGCGGCCATGCTCGGCTACACCACCGGCGAGATGATCGGCACGCCCTACATGCATTTCATCGCGCCCGAGGACAGGCCGTTCCTGGAGGACATCTGGCGCAAGCGCCGCGCCGGCCAGTGGGAGCAGAACGCCTACGAGGTGCACCTCCTCAAGAAGGACGGCGAGACCCGCATCCTCGCCTCGGTGCGCTCCGGCCCCATCATGCTAAACGGTCAACTCGCCAGCACCGGCACCATCCGCGACATCACCGAGGAGCGACGCACCCAGCAGGCGCTCTTGGCGGCGGAACAGAAGTTCCGCGCCATCTTCGAGAACGCAGTCATCGGCATGTACCAGAGCACGCCCACGGGGCAGTACCTGCGGGCCAACCAGGCCATGGCCGACATCTTCGGTTACGCCGACCCCGAGGCCCTGCTCACCAGCATCAAGAACATCAGCGAACTCTACAAGAACCCGGACGACCGGCGCCTGGTGAACAGCGACCTGGAGCGCCACGGCCGGGTGACGGGCCGCGAGGTGGAGCTGCGCCGGCGCGACGGCCAGAGCATCTGGGTGTCCTTGAGCGCGCGCGTGGTGCGCGCGGAGGACGGCAGCGTGGCCTACTACGAGGGTTCGCTGCAGGACGTGACCGCGCGCAAGCGCGCCGAGAGCGCGCTGCAGCGTTCCGAACAGCGCTACCGCATGCTGGTGGATCACAGCCAGGTGGGCGTGTTCATAAACGAGAACGGTTACTACACCTACGTGAACCACGCCTTCGCCGACATGCTCGGCTACAGCGAGGCTGAACTCACGGGCTTGAGCTACCGCGACATCTTCCCGCCCGAGGAACTGACCGCTGCCGACGAGCGCTTCCAGCGGCGCCAGCGCGGCGAGGAAGTCTCCAACGACTACGAGTCGGCGCTGCTGCACAAGGACCGCAAGACCCGCGTGCACGTCACCCACAGCATCGGCACCATCGACCAGGACGAGCGGCGCTTCATGATCGGCACGGTGCGCGATGTCACCGAGCAGAAGCGTTTCGAAGCGCAGCTCCGGCACAACGCCAGCCACGACCCGCTCACCGGCCTGCCCAACCGCAGCTTCTTCATCGAGCGGCTGGCGAAGGCCATGGAGCGCAGCCGGCCGCGGGGCGCGCCGGGCTATGCGGTGCTGTTCATAGACCTGGACGGTTTCAAGGTGGTGAACGACAGCCTCGGCCATGCCGCCGGGGACGACATGCTGGTGCAGGTGGCGCAGCGGCTGAAGCAATGCCTCGGCCCCTGGGACACCCTCGCCCGCCACGGCGGCGACGAGTTCACGGTGCTGGTGGGCCAGACCCAGGACGCGGAGGACGCTGTGGAGGTGGCCGAGCGCATCCTCGCCGAACTCCTGCGCCCGGTGCGCATCGGCGATAACGAGATCTACACCAACGCCAGCATCGGCATCGCGCCGGGCCACGCCGACTACGCCACCACCGACGAGCTGCTGCGCGATGCGGACACCGCCATGTACCGCGCCAAGGCCGCCGGCAAGGCCGGCTACGTGGTGTTCGACCAGGACATGTATTCGCGGGCCCGCGCCCGCCTGCGGGTGGAGACGGAGCTGCGGCAGGCGCTGGACAACCGTGAGTTCCGCATCCACTACCAGCCCATCGTCTCCCTGGCGAACGGCAAGCTGCTGGGCTTCGAGGCGCTGATGCGATGGCAGCATCCGGTGCGCGGCTTGCTGGCCCCGGACGAGTTCCTGCTGGTGGCGGAGGAGACCGGCCTCATCCTACCCATGGGCTGGTGGCTGCTGGAGGAGGCTTGCCGCCAGATCAAGACCTGGCGCGGCGCCCATCCCCAGGCCCGGGACCTGACCGTGGCGGTGAACCTGGCCCACAAGCAGTTCATGTACACGGGCCTGCCGCAACGGGTGTCAGACGCCCTGCGCGACACCGGCCTCGACGCGGACGGCCTGCACCTCGAGATCACCGAGACCGTGTTCCTGGAGAACCCCAAGGCTGCCGAGCACACCCTGCGCCGCCTGCGTGCGTTGGGCATCGCCCTGCACCTCGACGACTTCGGCACCGGCTACTCGTCGCTCAACTACCTGTCGGCGCTGCCCCTGGACACCCTCAAGATCGACCGCAGCTTCGTCATGGACATGGAGCAGAACCCCAAGCATGCGGCCATCGTGCGCACCATCATCGACCTGGCGCGCGAACTGGGGATGAACACGGTGGCGGAAGGGGTGGAGACGCGCCAGCAGCTGCATATCCTGGACAGCCTGGGCTGCCGTTCGGGTCAGGGCAACCTGTTCGCCCCGGCCCTGGACCTGAAGCGGGCGGATGCATTGTTCGAGAGGGAGAGCCTGTCGCTGTCGGCAGGCGATGAGGTGGACGGCCTCGCGCCCGCGGGCCTGTTCAGACGCACACGCGATTTCTTCCGCCGCGCTTAGCTTCGTAGAGTTTCTCGTCAGCGGCGGCTATCAGCGCGTCCACGTCGTATGAAGGTGGCGCCGCAGCCACCCCCACACTCAAGGTGACGCTCAGGCCCGGCTGCAGCCTGGCCCAGTCGTATTCCTCCACCTGCTTCCTGATCTTCTCGCACACCGCGAGCGCGTTGTCCTTGGTGGTCTCCGGGAAGCAGAGCAGGAACTCCTCGCCGCCGTAGCGGGCGATGATGTCGATGGAGCGGCACTGGGTGCGCAGGATGTTGGCGATGGTGCGCAGCACGTCGTCACCCACCATGTGGGAATGCTGGTCATTGACGCCTTTGAAACGGTCCACGTCCGCCATGGCCAGCGCGATCTGGCGGTTGTAGCGCTCGGCACGCTTCACCTCGAAGTCCAGGCGGTTATCGAGATAGCGGCGGTTATAGAGGCCGGTGAGGCCGTCCTCGCGGCTCTGGCGCTCGAGTTCAGAGGCCTGCTGCTGCAGTCTCCCCAGAAGCTCTTCCTTCTCGCGGTTGGCGCTGCGCAGGGATTCGGTCAGCGCGTGCAGCTCGTCCTTCTGCAGCGCAAGGTCGTGGGTGCGTTCCACCACGCGCCGTTCCAGCTCGTTGCGGCCTTTCTCCAGTTCCTCGAACAGCCGCGCGTTGGCGATGGCCACCGCCACCTGGCCGGCGAAGGTGAGCACCAGCTCGAACTGCGATTCGCTGAACATGTAGGGCGTGTAGCCCTGCACCGAGAGCACGCCCAGCACGCGTTCGCGGTAGGTGATGGGCACCGCGATGAAGGATTGGGTCTGGGGTGTGTCTCCGATGTGGATCATCATGCTCTTGAACTCGCTCTCATCCGAGCCCCAGTCGCTGATGAACACCGGCTTGTTGCTGGATACCACCCAGCTCAGCACGCCCTCGCCCAGGCGGCGGCTGCGCTGCGCCTGCCGGCCGCTGCGGTTATGGTGCAGACGGATGTCCAGCTCGCGCGTGCTCTCGTCATAGAGAGCCAGCATGAAGGAATCGGACTCCAGCAGGTTCTTGCTCTCGCGGTAGATCATCTCGATGAGGTCGTCCAGCACCAAGGCGCCGGAGACCGCGCGGCCGACGCGGTTCAACGCCTCCAACTCATCCTTCTTGACCGCCAGCGTGGTCTGGGTGTCGGCGATGTGCTTGACGATCCAGATGATGAGGAACAGCACCGCCAGGAACAGCCAGAACACCGGGGTCTCGAGCCGGTTGTAGACGATGGCGGTGAATACCGCGAGCGGCACCGCGGCGATGTCCACCGCGGCGGTGAACAGACCGAAGGCCTTGCGCCAGTCGAAGCCTTCGAGCCAGGCGATCAAGGCCACGAAGCAGTTGTTCAACAACTGCATCACGATCGCGAGGCAGGCCAGGACCACCCCGTCGCGCAGGTCCAGCTGCATGAGCGGGACGTGACCATCCAGCAGCTGGTATGCCCCGCCCGTGATCAGCACCAGGAAGATGATCATCCCGGAGTTGTGGAAGGCGCGCAGCAGCGTGAGCCGCATGCTCTGGTTGCGGTTCGCGCCCCAGGGCAGGAACGGCCAGATGACGGATGAGATGCCGGCGATCCAGGCCGCCTGCAGCGTGCCGAAGATGAGGATGCTGGAGATCTGCACCACCCGGTCGAGCGACACGTGGCCCACATGGGGCGCCGGGAAGCCGAACAGCACCACCACGATGCCGAACAGGGTGAAGCCCACCACGGCCGAGACGTTCGCCACTTCGAGCTGGGTGTGCACCGATAGGTAGACGAGCAGGGAGAAACCCGCCAGAGCCAGCAGAGCGGCGTAAACGACCGAGACTTGCCGTGCGTTCTTCATGTGAGGCGTGAACTTCCTGCCATTGCAGCCCTGTTGTTACATGCCCCTTCCCGATGGCGCAACATATTGTTTGTATACTAAGCGTTTCACCGGGAAGTCCGCCAAAAGGGCCATGTTAGACTGACCCCATCCCCGCGAGGCATACCGTCATGAAGCTTGATTCCAAAGGCTTTTTCACCCGTCTCCCACTGCTGGCCCTGGGCACCCTGGCCCTTCTCCTGGCCGCCTGCTCTCCGCGCGTGTATGTGGAACAGGATGACAGCGCCGCCCTCCAGGGATACCACAGCTTCGCCTGGGTGAGCCCGCCCCCGGGCCCGGTCCGGGATCCCATCCTGGACAGCCAGATCCTGGAGTCCAGGGTGCACAAGGCCGTGGCCGCGGACCTCGCGAGCCGCGGCTTCCAGGAAGTGGCGGCGGATGCGAACCCCGACTTCATGGTGACCTACCACACCGCCGCCAAGCAGAAGATCGAGAGCAGCGGCGCCTCCTTCAGCTTCGGCATCGTGGACGCCTTCCCCCACGGCTTCGGCGCGGTGGGCTTCCCCGTGGGTCCGGACGTGGAATCGCGCGACGAGGGCACGCTCATGCTCGACGTCATCGACGGCAAGAGCAAGCGACTCGCCTGGCGTGGCTGGACCACGGGCCTGCTCAACCAGGACAACTACAGCGACAAGTCCGTGAACGACGCGGTCCAGAACATCCTCGCCAAGTTCCCCGCCAGCCATTGAGCTGACGCCGCGCCATGTCCCTGCCGGCGCGGCTCATCGCCCATGTGGACATGGATGCGTTCTACGCATCCGTGGAACAACTCGATAACCCGGAGTTGAAGGGCAAGCCCGTCATCGTCGGCGGCATCGGCAACCGAGGCGTGGTGAGCGCCGCGAGCTACGAGGCCCGCGTGTTCGGCGTGCGCTCGGCCATGCCCATGTACGAGGCGCGGCGACGCTGCCCCCAGGGCGTCTACATCCAGGTGCGCATGTCCCGCTACAAGGAGATGTCGGAACGGGTGTTCCAGGTGTTCGGCGACTTCACGCCCACCATCCAGGGCCTGTCCCTGGACGAAGCCTTCCTGGATCTCACCGGCGCCATCGGCAGCGAAGACCCGCTGGCCTTGGGGAGGCGCATCAAGCAGACGATCCGCACGGCCACGGGCTTGACCGCTTCGGTGGGGCTCGCACCCAACAAGCTCGTGGCCAAGATCGTCTCCCAGCAGTGCAAGCCGGACGGCCTGCAGCTCGTCAAAGCGGAAGAGGTGCAGGCCACGCTCGACCCCCTTCCGGTCACCGCCATGTGGGGCATCGGCCCGCGCTCCGGCGACTCCCTGGCGAAGGCCGGCATCATGACCATCCAGGACTTGAGGCTCGCGCCGGAAGCGAAGCTGAAGGCGCTGTTCGGCAACCAGGCGCTGCATTTCCGTGCGCTCTCGGAAGGCCGCGACGAACGAGCCGTCGACGGCAGCGGCGGCGAACGCTCCGTGAGCCAGGAAACCACCTTCGAACGGGACCTCACGGACATGGGCGACCTCGACCCCATCCTGCGCACGCTCACCGAAGACCTCTGCCGCATCCTGCGCAAGAACGACCTGAAGCCCCACACCCTGGTACTGAAGCTGCGCGAGGCGGATTTCACCCGTCATACCCGCCAGCGTCGCTTCACGCCGCCGGACGCGAGCTATGGCGCTCTCTACCCCATCGCCCGTGCCCTGCTCTCCCGCTGGCTGGAAGAGCACCTGCACCGGCCGCTCAGGCTGCTGGGCGTGGGCGCCCGGGACTTCGCGGAAGCCGGCCAATTTGACCTATTCGACGAGGGGCGTGCGCGGCGCGAGCGGCTGGAGGCCGCCTCCGACGCGGTACGGGAGAAGTTCGGCGACGGCAGCCTGAAGCGCGGCATGCCGGGCGAGGACGGTTGAGGCATCATGTAGCCCATGTACGCCAGCTATTTCGGCCTCAGCGACAACCCGTTCGCCATAACGCCGGACCCGCGCTTCCTGTTCTTGTCGGCGCGGCACACCGAGGCGCTGGCGCACCTCTTGTATGGGGTGACCGAGAGCGGAGGCTTCATCCAACTCACGGGCGAGGTGGGCACCGGCAAGACCACCCTGGTGCGGACGCTGCTGGAGAAGCTGCCGGACAACGTGGACGCGGCGCTCATCATCAACCCGCGGGTCTCGGTGCTGGAGTTCCTGCGCAGCATCTGCCGGGAACTCGGTCTCGACTGGAAGCAGAACCAGACACCCCAGGACCTCATCGACTCCCTTAACGCGCAGCTGCTGAAGGCCCATGAGAAGGGCCGGCGCGTGGTGCTCATCGTGGACGAGGCCCAGGGCCTCACCGCCGAAGTGCTGGAGCAGGTGCGCCTGCTCACCAACCTGGAGACCCGCGAGCAGAAGCTGCTGCAGATCATCCTCGTCGGACAACCGGAACTCCGGGAACTCCTGGCGCGGACGGAACTAAGGCAGCTGGCACAACGCATCACCGGGCGCTATCACCTGACGCCCCTGTCGGGATCCGAATCCCGTGCCTACGTGAACCACAGGCTCACGGTCTCCGGCGCCATGTCGCCCATCTTCACCACCTCCGCCGTACGCGCACTGCAGCGCGTCACCGGCGGCATCCCACGGCTCATCAACATCATCTGCGACCGGGCCCTGCTCGGCGCCTACACCCACGAGCTGCGTCAGGTAGACGCCGCCCTGGTGCGGCGCGCCGCGCGGGAAGTGCTGGGCGAATCGCCCCGCTCACGCGTCCCCTGGCAACGCACGGCGCTCGCTGCCGGCGTGGTGGCGACGCTGATCGTGGCCGGCGTGGTGAGCGGCGTCTTCTGGAGTCCGGCCATGCCTGGCGGCAGCGTGGCGCCGGCTGCGGAAGCGGCCGCAGTGACCCCCAAGCCCGACGCACCCAACCTCGCAGGGTGGCTGGCAGATCCTAGCCACCCCAGCGACACGGACGCTGCCTTCGGCACGCTCTTCTCCCTGTGGGGCCCGGCTTACGCGCCCGGCGGCAGCGGCAGCGCCTGCCGCGAAGCGACGGACGCGGGGCTGCGCTGTCTATATAGACGCGGCACCTGGAACAACCTGCGCGGCTTCGACCTGCCGGCCATCGTCACCCTGACGGACGCCCACGGCGCCGCCCACCAGCTCGTCATGACGCGCATCGACGACACCGGCGTGACCCTGCGTGCCGGCGGCGCCAGTGCGCGCTTCCCTTTGAGCGAAGTGGAACCCATGTGGTACGGCGAGTTCCTGATACTGTGGCGGCCCGACAGCCACGCGCCGGAACCGTTGGCCCCCGGCATGGTGGGGACCGGCGTCGCCTGGCTGCGCAGCCAGCTCGCCGCACTGCAGCACACCGATGACTCCGGCAGCACCAGCTACGATGCGGCTTTGAGCGCCGCGGTGCGGCGCTTCCAGACGGAACAGCACATGAAGGCCGACGGCATCGCGGGTGAGGAGACGCTGGTGCGCCTGTCCTCGGTGCTGGATGCGCCCGGCACGCCCGTGCTGAGCGGAGGCGGCTGATGTCACTCATCCTCGACGCACTGCGCAAATCCGAGCGCACCCGTCAACAAACTCTGACAGGGCAGTTAGGTGCGGGTGAGACGCCGGTGGGCGTGAGCCGTCTGCCGGTGCCCTGGATACCCCTGTTCGGGGCACTGCTGGCGGTGAACGGGGTGCTCCTGTTCTTCTTCTGGCCCCGCGCCGAGCGCCCCGCGCCGGCGCCCGCTCCCGTGGTCGCGCCCGCCGCCTACCATCCGGACGTGCGTCCGCTCTCGGAAGAGGCCACCGACGGCGGCGTGCCGGTCCCGGCACCTTCGCCCGCTTCGCGCTTCGTGCCACCGGGCAACCCCTCCCTCGCGGCGCCGGTGGCGGCACCCGTGGCGCGCGCCTACGGCAACCAACCCGCTGTGCAGAGCCTCGACGAACTCGCGCCGGACGTGCGCCAGGGGCTGCCGGTGCTGCATCTCGACGTGCACGCCTACAACAAGGATCCGGCCGAGCGCTTCGTGGTCATCAACCTGCAGCGCTATCACGTGGGGGACCAGCTGGCCGAAGGGCCGAAGCTGGTGGACATCCTGCCCCAGGGCGCGGTGCTGGAGTTCCACGGCGTCACCTTCCTCCTGCCCGCTTCCTGACATGCCGGCCGCCTGAGGCCTCGCGCGCGTCGGGCTCCATATAGAGATACGGATCCAAACCACAGGAAAAAGGGACTCACCATGCGCCTAGCCCTCGCCTTGCTCTTCGCCCTGCCGTTGCTGGCCTCCGCCACGGAACCGGTTTCCTTCAGTGAAGCCAAGCTGCGTGCCAGCATCCAGACCCTGTCCTCCGATGCCTTCGGCGGTCGCGCCCCCGGCAGCGCGGGTGAGAAGCTGACCCTCGACTACCTAACGGGCAAGTTCAAGGAGTACGGCCTCGCGCCCGGCAACGGCAAGTCCTACCTCCAGGAGGTGCCCATGAAGCAGATAACCGCCGACCCCAGGACCGAACTGGTGATAGGCGGCGCCGGTGCTCCGTTGAAGTTCGCCTACGGCGATGACATGGTGGTGAGTTCGCCGCGCACCGACGCGACGGTGACCCTGAAGAAGAGCCAATTGGTGTTCGTGGGCTACGGTATCGTCGCACCGGAATACAACTGGAACGACTACGCGGGCGTGGATGTGAAGGGCAAGACCGTGGTGGTGCTGGTGAACGATCCTGGTCACGCGCATGACGACCTCTTCACCGGCCGGACCATGACCTACTACGGCCGCTGGACCTACAAGTACGAGGAAGCCGCGCGTCAGGGCGCCGCCGGCATCCTGCTGGTGCACGACGACGACATGGCCGGTTATCCCTGGGAAGTGGTGCGCGGCAGCTGGACCGGGCCGCTGGAAGAGCTGCCGCCCGGCAAGGGGCATCAGCTCTCCATGCAGGGCTGGGTCTCCCGCACCACGGCCCGCAAGATCTTCGACGCCGCCGGTATGCAGCTGAGCGACGTGCTGCCGAACGCGGCGCGGCCCGGCTTCAAGGCCATCCCCATGCGCGTCGATGCCAGCATCACGCTGCACGACAAGGTGAAGGACATCGTCTCCCACAACGTGGTGGCCCTCGTCAAAGGCAGCACGAACCTGGCGGACGTGGTGGTCTACTCCGCCCACTGGGACCACCTCGGCACCCGCACCGGCGAAGACGGCAAGACCGAGATCTTCCACGGCGCCATCGACAACGGCTCCGGCACCGCGGGGCTACTGGAGATCGCGCGGGTGATGGCGGCGAGCCATCCGCAGCGCAGCGTGCTGTTCGTCGCCACCACTTCCGAGGAGCAGGGCCTCCTGGGCGCCGCCTACTACGCCGCGCACCCGCTGTTCCCGCTCAAGGACACGGTGGCGGACCTCAACATGGACGTGCTGGATACCTTCGGCACCACCCATGACGTGACGGTGCGCGGGCACTTCATGTCCGGCGTGGACGACGTCTTCGTGGCGCAGGCGAAGCAGCTCGGTCTCGCGGTGGAGGAGGACTCGCAGCCGGAGAAAGGCATGTACTTCCGCGCCGACCACTTCGAGTTCGCCAAGGCCGGCGTGCCGGCCATGAGCATCGCCCTCGGCACAGACTATGTGGGGCATCCCGCCGGCTGGGGTCTGGAGCAGCAACGCGGTTACACCGCCCAGCGCTACCACAAGCCCGCCGACGTCTATGACCCGGGCTGGGACCTCTCCGGCATGCTGCAGCAGCTGCAACTCATGTACGCCACCGGAATCGCCCTGGCGGATAGCCCAGACTGGCCGGCCTGGAAACCCGGCACGCCTTTCAGTGCCAAGCGCGAGGCGACGAGACCCTCCAAATAGCCCGAAAACTGCTGGAAGACCCGCTATGGGCGGGGGTTCTGCTACCCCCGCCCCCCGGCCCTAGGTAGAATCCCCAGGGTCGGGGTCCCAACACAACATGCACATCCTCATCGTCGATCACTCCAAGGTCGTGCGCACCGTCTGGAACAAGATGGTCGCGGACCTGGGGCACCAGAGCCTCACCGTCTCCAGCGCCGAAGAAGCCATGGATGTGCTGCACGGACAGGAGGTGGAGTTCATCTGCGCCTCCCTCTCGCTGCCCGGCGCAGACGGCATCGCCCTCTGCCGTCAGGTGCGCGCGCTCACCAAGCATCACAAGACGCCCTTCATCCTGCTCACCTCCACCCAGGACAAGACCATGCGCCAGGAGGCCTTCGAGGCCGGCGTCACGGAGATCCAGGAGAAGATGGACAAGGAGCAGCTGGAGGCGCGCCTCAAGCAGTACTTGTCGGAGGAGCAGCAGGAACTCAGCGGCCGCGTGCTGTACATCGAGGACAGCATGGTGGCCGCGCACATCATGATCAAGATCCTGCGCCACATGAACCTCCAGGTGGACCACTTCCGCAGCGCCGACGAGGCGCTCGCCTCCTTCGAGAAGTACGACTACGACCTGATCGTGAGCGACATCCTGCTCGAGGGTGTGATGAGCGGCGTGGGCCTGGTCAACCGTGTGCGCAGCTACCTCTCGGACAAGCGCCGGGTGCCGGTGCTGGCGCTTTCCGGCATGGACGAGACCTCGCGCCGCATCGAGCTCTTCCGCCTCGGCGTCAACGACTACATCGCGAAGCCGCCGGTGGAGGAGGAAGTGCGCGCGCGCGTGCGCAACCTCATCTTCAGCAAGCAACTGTTCGACCGGGTGCAGGCGCAATCGCGCCAGCTCTACCAGCTCGCCATGCAGGACCAGCTCACGGACCTCTACAACCGCACCGGCCTGAACGAGTTCGCGCCCAAGTACTTCACCGAAGCCAACCAGTACGACACGCCCTTGAGCCTGCTCATCATCGACCTGGACCACTTCAAGAACATCAACGACGGCCACGGCCACATCGTCGGCGATAAGGTGCTGGCCAAGGTGGGCGTGATGCTGAAGCAGGCCTGCCGCGAGGGTGACTTCGCGGCGCGGGTCGGCGGCGAGGAGTTCGTGCTGATCCTCGACCAGTGCACCGTAGAGGAAGCCGGGCGCCACGCGGAGAAGATCCGCAAGTACGTCGAGAAGCTGCGGCCGGACGGCATCGCCGTCACCACCAGCATCGGCGTCACCGCGCGCCCGCTGGGCAAGCAAGTGAGTTTTGACGACCTGTTCAAGGTCGCCGACCGTGCGGTGTACGAGGCCAAGAACCAGGGCCGCAACCGCGTGGTGACGATGCTCTACAGCTAGAGGCTGGACCCATCAGGAGCCGTGATGAAAGAACCCAAGACCCATTTCGAGACCACTTGCGTCCACGCCGGCCGCGGCATCGACCCCGCCAGCGGGGCGCTCTCGCCCCCCATCCAGCTCTCCACCACCTTCGAGCGCGGCGCCGACGGCAGCTATCCCTACGGCTACAACTACATCCGCGGCAGCAATCCCAACCGCGGCCAATTGGAGACCTGCCTCACCGCCCTCGAGGGCGGGGCCGGCGCGCTGGCCTTCGCCTCCGGCAGCGCCGCCGCCTCGGCGGTGTTCCAGTCCCTGAAACCCGGCGACCACGTGGTCTGCACCCGCGACGCCTACCACGGCATCCTGCGCATCCTGCGGGAGATCATGGTCCCCTGGCAGCTCAAGGTCACGTTCGTGGACGCGAGCGACCTCGACGCGGTGCGCGCTGCGTTCACCCCGGCGACGCGCCTCATCTGGATCGAGAGCCCCTCCAACCCACTGCTCAAGATCACCGATATCGCCGCGGTGGCGGAGATCGCGCACGGCGCCGGGGCACGGGCGGTCTGCGACAGCACCTTCGCGACGCCGGTGCTGCAGAATCCGCTGGCCCTCGGCATGGATCTCGTCATGCACAGCACCACCAAGTACATAGGCGGCCACAGCGACGTGATGGGCGGCGCGCTCATCGCGCGCGAGACGGGTCCCTGGCTGGACCGGCTGCGCTTCCTGCAGGGTTCCGGTGGCGCGGTGCCGTCACCCTTCGACTGCTGGATGCTGCTGCGCGGCACCGCCACGCTGGACGTGCGCGTGCGCGCGCAATGCGAACGCGCCCTGGCACTCGCCCGCTGGCTCGCGGCACATCCCAAGGTGGAGAGCGTGTTCCACCCCGGCCTCGAGTCGCATCCGCAGCACGCGCTGGCCCGCAGCCAGATGCGCGGTTTCGGTGCCGTGCTATCCTTCTGCGTCCACGGCGGCGAAGCCGCTGCCGCTCGCGTCGCCGGCCGGGTGAAACTTTTCACCCGCGCCACCAGTCTAGGAGGGGTGGAGAGCCTGATCGAGCACCGTGCCTCGGTGGAGGGCCCTGAGAGCCTCACCCCCAAGAACCTGCTGCGGGTCTCGGCGGGGTTGGAACACCCCCAGGACCTCATCGCCGACCTCGACCAAGCTCTCTCCTGAAAGCCATCCATCTTCGATAAGGGAAACGCCATGCTGTACCGCCTCTCCGCCCTGCTCCTCGGCGCCCTCGCGGCGCTGCCGGCCCTGGCCGCCACCGACGGTCCCGCTGCCACCCAGGGCGTGACCTTAGAGCAGATCATGGCCGCCCGTGACTGGATCGGTAACCCGCCGGAGGACGGCTACTGGAGCTATGACAGCAAGAGCGTGCTGTTCCGCCAGAAGCGCGACGGCAGTCCCTTGCGGGACCTCTACCAGGTGGACCTGGCCGGCGGCGCGCCGAAGAAGCTCGCCGACGCGGACCTGGCCGACGCTCCCGCGCCGGCCGGAGCCTACAACCGCGCCCGCACGCAACAGGTGTTCATCCGCGACAACAACGTGTTCGTGCGCACCCTCGCTTCCGGCGCGCTGCGCCAGCTCACGCGTGACAACACGCCCAAGAATGGCGAGGACTTCATGGCGGACGGCAACCGGGTGCAATGGCACCAGGGCAACGACGTCTATGTCTATGACCTGTTCAGCGGCCTCACGGCGCTCGCCGCCGACCTGCGCCTCTCCGACGACCCGTCCAAGCCGGCCACGCCGGACAACTACCTGCAGGCGGAACAGTCGCGCCTCTTCGATGCCCTGAGCACCCGTGCCGCCAACAGGCAGGCGCAGCAGGAGCAGCAGGCGGCCCAGCAGGGAGCGGATGCGACCCGCGTGGGCGCGCCCTTCTACCTCGGCAAGGGCGTCGACGTGGTGGCCACCGCGCTCTCCGCCAACGGCCGTTGGCTCGCGGTGGTGACCCAGCCCAAGGGCTTCGAGGCCGGCGACCCCGGCGTCATGCCGAACTACGTGACCGACAGCGGCTACGTGGAGACGAGCAAGGAGCACACCTATGTGGGCCTGAACCCGCCGGCGCCGCAGCAGGTGAAAGTGCTGGATCTCTCCAGCCACAGCGCCTTCGACCTCGACCTCTCGCAGCTGCCCGGCATCAAGGACGACCCGCTGGCGGCCTTCCGCAAGACCGCGTCCGACTGGAACAGCAAGCACGGCATCGCAGGCGATGCGCCCAAGGCGCCCGCCGTGCGTGAGGTCTCCGTGAACGGCTTCGCCTTCAGCGATGACGGCAACGGGCTGGCGGTGCAGTTCATAGCCAACGACTTCAAGGATCGCTGGCTCGCCACGGTGGACTTCGCCAAGAAGGCGCTCGTCACCCAGGAACGGCTCAGCAATCCGCGCTGGGTGAACTGGACCTTCAACGACTTCGCGTGGATGCACGACAACCACAGCCTCTGGTACCTGTCCGAGGCGGACGGCTATTCGCACCTCTACATCAAGGACCTGAACGCCAAGGCCGCGCGCCAGCTCACCAAGGGCGAGTTCGAGGTCAACTCCGGTCTCTTCCTCAGCCACGACGATGCCTACTTCTACGTGAGCGCCAACAAGCCCGCGCCCGGCACCTGGGAGATCTACCGGGTGGAGGCCAAGAGCGGCGCCATCGAAGCGCTGACGAACCTCGGCGGTATCAACGGCGCCCAGCCGGCGATGCACGATGGCGAGAGCTTCCTGCTCTCACCCGACGAGAGCAAGCTCCTGGTCTACCACTCCAGCACCGACCGGCCGCCGGAGATCTGGTCGGTGGACGCGAAGCCCGCTGGCCGCGCGGTGCAGCTCACCCATACCATCTCCAGCGCCTTCAGCGGCATCGGCTGGGTACAGCCACAGATCGTGCAGGTGCCTTCCACGCACCAGGCGCGCCCGGTGTATGCCCGCCTCTACCTGCCGAAGGACTACTCCGCCTCCAAGCTCTACCCGGCGGTGGTGTTCGTCCACGGCGCCGGCTACCTGCAGGACGCCCACAGCGGCTGGTCCTACTACTTCCATGAGTTCATGTTCCAGACCTTCCTGACCCAACACGGCTACCTGGTGCTGGACATGGACTACCGCGGTTCCGCGGGCTATGGCCGCGACTGGCGCACCGCCATCTACCGCAACATGGGTCACCCCGAGGTGGAGGACATCACCGACGGCGTGCACTGGCTTTCCCAGAACTACCATGCGGACCCGAAGCGCATGGGCGTGTACGGCGGTTCCTACGGCGGCTTCATGACCTACATGATGATGTTCCGCGCACCGGACCTGTTCCAGGCGGGCGCGGCCCTCAGGCCGGTGGGCGACTGGGCCGACTACAACGACGGCTACACAGCCGCCATCCTCAACCGCCCCGACGTGGACCCGCAGGCCTACTACGACAGCTCGCCCATCAACTATGCGGGCGCCCTCAAGGGCCACCTGCTGATCCTGCACGGCATGGAAGACGACAACGTGTTCTTCATCGACACGGTGCACATGGTGCAGAAGCTGCAGGAACTCAGGAACCCGAACTTCGACGTGATGTTCTATCCCACGGAGCACCATGACTTCCACGAACCGGCCAGCTGGCTGGATGAGTACCGCCGCATCTGGCGGCAGTTCGACACCTACGTGGACCCGCGCTGAGCAAGCCGGGCCCGGCCTGATAAGATGGACCCCGCCTCAAGGCGGGGTTCGTTTTCATGGCACCCAGGAATTTCACCGATCCGGATCAGTGCGCCGAGGCCATCATCGCCAAGGTGGGGCCGCGCCTGGTGGTGGGCGCGCCGCTCGGCATCGGCAAGCCCAACCACCTCATCAACGCCCTGTTCCGCCGCGTGGCCCGTGACCCGAAGCTGCATCTCCGGCTGGTCACCGCGCTCTCACTCGAGCGTCCCGTGCCCAAGAGCGACCTGGAACGGCGCTTCCTCGTGCCCTTCACCGACCGGGTGTTCGGCGACTACCCGGAACTGGAATACATGCGGGCGCTGCGCACCCGCACGCTGCCGCCCAACGTGGAACTCTCAGAGTTCTACTTCAAGTCCGGCAGCATGCTGGGGGTGGACGCCGCGCAGCAGAACTACGTGAGCAGCAACTACACCCACGTGGCGCGCGACATGCTGGCGGCGGGCGCCAACGTGGTGCTGCAGGCCGTGGCCATGCTGCCCGGCCCGCGCTACAGCCTCTCCTCCAACCCGGACGTGACGCTCGACATCGCCCCTGGCCTGCGTGAGGCCGAACAGGCGGGCCGGCCCGTGGCCATCGCCGGCATGGTGAACCGCAAGCTCCCTTTCATGTTCGGGGCGGCGGAAGTGGCGCCGGACTTCTTCGACTTCGTGGTGGATTCCCCCGAGCTGGACCACCATCTCTTCGCCGTGCCCAACATGGCCATCGATCCCGCGGCGCACATGGTCGGGCTCTATGCCAGCACGCTCGTCAAGGACGGCGGCACCATCCAGGTGGGCATCGGCTCCCTGGGGGATGCCTGCGTCTACGCGAGCCAGCTGCGCCACGGCCGGAACGCGGACTACCGGGATGCGCTGGAGAAGACCGGCGCGCTCGCGAAATGCGGGCCGCTCATCGAAAGGCTCGGCGGGCTGGAACCCTACAAGGAGGGCCTCTACGCCGGGAGTGAGATGTTCGGCGATGGCCTGCTGCATCTCTACGAAGCGGGCATCCTCAAGCGCCGCGTCTATGACCACGCCGGACTGCAGGCACTGCTCAACTCCGGTCGACTCTCCGAGAGCGTGGGGCCGGACACCCTCGGGACCTTGCGCGATGCGGAAGTCATCGGCACGAAGCTTTCGGCGGAGGACGTGGCCTTCCTGCAGCGCTTCGGCATCCTGCGCCCGGACGTCATCTACGCGGACGGCGCGCTCGCGCTGGAAGACGGCAGCCGAGTGCCCGCTGACCTGGGTGACCGGGAGGCGCTGAGACGTATCAACGCAGGCGCGCTCTGTGCGCGCCTCAGGGGCGGCGTGCTGGTGCACAGCGCCTTCTTCCTGGGCAGCCAGTGGTTCTACGATGCGCTGCACGCTATGCCGGAACCGGAACGGCGCCTGTTCGCCATGGAGGCGGTGTCCGCCGTGAACGAACTCTTCAGTGACGTCGAGCTGGAGAAGCTGCAGCACCGCCATGCCCGTTTCCTGAACATCTGCATGAAGATGACGCTGCTCGGCTCCGCCGTCTCGGACTCACTCGATGACGGGCGGGTGGTGAGCGGGGTCGGCGGCCAGTACAACTTCGTGGCGATGGCCCATGCCCTGAAGCAAGCCCGCTCGGTGCTGATGCTGCGCAGCACTCACAGGAGCCATGGCAAGCTCGAATCCAACATCGTCTGGGAGTACGCCCACTCCACCATCTCCCGTCACCTGCGTGACGTGGTGGTCACGGAATACGGCATCGCCGACCTGCGCGGCAAGACCGACAAGGAGGTCATCGCCGCCATGCTGAACGTGGCGGACTCGCGCTTCCAGGAGCACCTGATGGCGGAGGCGAAACGCGCCGGCAAGCTGCCGCAGGACCACGCCATCCCCGAAGCCTTCCGCCACAACACCCCGGAGCGGCTGCAGGCGGACCTCAAGCCCTTCCGCGCCGCAGGGCTGTTCCCGGACTTCCCTTTCGGCAGCGACTTCACGCCGGAGGAACTGGCGCTCGGCAAGGCCTTGAAGCGCCTGCAGGCCCAGAGCGGCAGCCTCATGGGCAAGCTCGAGCTGGGGCTCTCCTTGCTGCGGGCACCCTCGCCCGCGGCCGCACCCTATCTCGCGCGCATGGGGCTGGGGAGTCCGGCGACGCTGAAGCAGGCCGTCTTCGCCCGGCTGGTGGCCGGCGCTCTCAAAACAAGCGGGGCGCCGTAGCGCCCCGCTCATGATCCCAAGTGGCTTGCGTATCAGTCCCGACGGCGGCGCAACCACAGACCCAGCAGCAACGGCAGCAGCGGCAGGGCGAAACCACCCAGGAATCCGCCGTTACCGCCCGAAGACGAGGTGGTATTGGCCGCCACGGTGACGGGGATGGTGCTGATGTTGGAGAGTTTCACGCCATCGCTGGCTTGGAACTCGAAACTATCGTGTCCGACGAAACCGGTGTTCGCCAAGTAGACGAAACCGCCGTCGGGACTCGATGCCACGACACCGCCGCTCGGGGGTGACACCACGCCGAAGCTGAGGGCGTCGTTGTCCTTGTCGAGGCCGTTCAGGATCCCGGGCACGGGCGTATTCCCGTTGGGCACGAAGAAGGGCGCCCCTTTCACGGTGGGCGCCGTATCGTCCGCCACCACTCCGCGCACCTGCTTGAGGATGTTGAGATTGTCGCTGCCGCCGTTGACCACTGCCAGGTCCGGCTGGCCGTCCTCGTCGAAGTCACCCACGGTCAGGCCACGCGGATCGATCTCCACCGGATAGGGGTTGCCGATGAAGGCGCCCTTGCCGTTGCCGAGCATGACGCCGATGCTGCTGCTGCCCACGCAGGTGACCGTGAGGTCGAGGTTGCCATCGGCGTTCAGGTCGGCGAATGCCATGTCGGTGGGGCTGGTGCAGGTGGAGAAGTCCACGGGCGCCGGACTGAACAGGCCCTTGGGCTGGCCCAGGAACACCGCTATCTGGCTGTTGCTGTAGTCAGTGATGACGATGTCGAGCCGGTTGTCGTGCCTCAGGTCCGCGAGCGCCACGCGCACACCGATGGCGGGATAGACCTCGTCGCTTGTGCCATCGTCGTTAAGGACTATTGTCTTGAGGCCGCCGGCGCCGTCGTTGTACAGCACCGCGACGTTGCCCCCCACCGTCACCACGTCGGGCATGCCGTCGCGGTCCACATCGCCCGCGGCCAGGGCATTGATCTGGCTGCCGGCCGGATAGGCCTTGCCCGCCAGGAAGCCGCCGGCGCCGTCGCCGCGCAGGATGCTGACGGTGTTGACCACCGAGTTCGCCACCACCAGGTCGGGCTTGCCGTCCTGGTCCATGTCCGCGATGGCGAGGTCGACTGGATTGGCGCCCGCGGGGAAGCTGCGCGCCGATTGGAAGGTGCCGTCGCCGTTACCGAGCAGCACGCTCACGGTCGCATCGCCGTTGTTGACGGTCACCGCATCCAGCTTGCCATCGCCATCCAGGTCCGCGAGCAGGACCCGTTGCGGGTGGCTGCCCACCCCGTAGGTCTGCAAGGGGCCGAAGGTGCCGTTGCCCACGCCGAGCCGCACGCCCAGCGTGCCGTCGGCGGAATCGATCTCCACCAGGTCGGCATGGCCGTCCCCGTTCAGGTCGCCGTTGGCGACATCGCTCGGTATGTGGCCGGTGGCATAGGAATTCGGCAGATGGAAACCGCCGCTTCCGTCATTGTAGAGCACCTGTATGAAACCGGCGCTGGAGTTGACCGCTGCGATGTCCGGCTTGCCATCTCCGTCGATGTCGGTGGCGACGAATGCCTGCACTCCCAGCCCGCTGTTGATGCCCGATGCCGGATAGTCCTGGGGCTTGCCGAAACCGCCGTGGCCATCGCCGAAGCGCACCCGCAGGGTCGCATTGGTGAAGCTGCCCATGATGAGGTCGAGGTTGCCGTCGCCATCCACGTCGGCGGCCTGGAGATAGCGCACGACTAGGCCCGAGAGGATCGATACCGGCGCGCGGAAGGTGCCGTCGCCCTTGCCCCGGAGGTAGACCACCGTCTCGCCGTTGATGTCCGTGGTGGTGCTCACCACATCCACGTTGCCGTCATGGTCGAAATCACCCACGACCAGCATCTGCAGCGTGGTGGTCGCCGGGACCGCGCCGAAGGCAGTCAGGGTCTCGGGTTTAAAGGTACCGTCGCCGTTGCCGAGCAGGACCCCGAGCGTGGCGTCGGAGCTGTTGCTGACCAGGATGTCGGGCTTGCCGTCCCCGTTGAGGTCCGCCACGGCCACGAAAGTCGGACCGGCGCCGACCGGGATGGTGGTGGCGGCACGGAAGGTGCCGTCGCCCTTGCCGCTCAACACGCTCACGGTGCCATCGGCGAAGTTGGCGGTGATGAGGTCGAGCTTCCCATCCCCCGCGAGGTCAGCCACCGCGATGGACTCCGGCGCGCCGCCCACCGTGTACTGGGGAGCCGCCGTCCCCTTGCCCGCCGGGCTCAAAGCCACGAAGGTGCCGTCGCCGTTGCCCAGCAGCACGCTCACGGTGCCGGAGGTGCTGTTGGCGACAGCGATGTCCAGTTTGCCATCGCGGTTGAAATCGCCCGCCACCAGCGCCACGGGCAGTGCGCCCGCCTGGTAGTAAGCCTTGGGCAAGCGGAGATGTCCGGGATGAGGGCGGTTGAGCAGCACCGCCACGGTCCCATCCAGCCCGACCTCGGCCAGATCCGTGTTGCCATCGCCGTTGAAATCCGCCGCCACCACCGCAGCCGGGCTGTTGGCGGCCGATGCGAACTGGATGGGGTACAAACCCTGGGCGGAGACCAGGCCGCAATAGGCGAGGGCTGCCAGCCCGACGGCATAGCCGGGCAAGTGTCGTCTGCTGTGCATGCTGTTCCTCAAAAAGACCGGGCGCTATAGATCTGAAAGCTCAGGCCCGACCGGCAGTGTGATGGGCGGGGTCCCTAGACGTGGTCATTATACCCACAAGCCCCGGCGGAACCGGCGGGGCCATCCGGGAGAGAACGCTTGCCGGCCTGTCCGGATGACTCAGCCGCCGGTCGCGGGGGCGGGGGCCGGGATGAAAGCGCCGGCCGGGCCGGGGAACACCACCGGGCTCTCGAAACCATCGGCCGAGATCGCCGCCACGCCGAAGAACCAGTCGTCGATGCTCACGTCCTTCAGCAGATAGTGCTGCACCGGACCGACGTAACGGCCCTGGCTCCAGCGGGGGTCGGTGGTGGCGCGCCAATACAACCGGTAGCCGGCGGCGCCAGGCACCGGCTTCCAGTCGAACACCGTATCGGTGCCGCCGGAGAGGCCCGGCGCCGGATCCGAGGCGATGGCCACGCCCTGGGGCGGGGCCGGAGCCCATGCCATTGCCGCGAGCGCGATGGCGTTGGTGGCCGCCACCTTGGCGAGATAGGGGAAATCCACCCCCGAGAGCACGTCGCCGTAGTGCACGCCGCCTTCGGTACGCACGTCCTGGTGCTGGTGCGTGAAGTCCTCGTGGGACTCGGTCAGCCGTACCGCCGGGAAACCGAGCGCATTGAAGGCCGTGTGGTCGCCGCCCCGCCCGTAGCGGTCGGTGCGGTAGACCAGCATCACGCGCCAGTTGGGGATGTAGGTCTCACCGAGCTGCTGCACGTAGCGCGCGATGTTGCGCGAGGGTGAATCGATCTCGCCGCCGTGGTAACGGCGGTCGTTGGCTTCCTTGGATGTCTCCAGCGCGCGGGTCCCTTCCGAGAACACGCGCACCAGGGTGTCGTCGGACACGCCGTTCTGGCCGTGGCTGTTGCCGACGATGTCGTCATTGAGATCGGCCTCCACGTCCCAGTGGTGATCCGCCGCATACTGCGCGATGACCTTGCCGCCGAAGAGGCCCTGCTCCTCTCCGCTGTCCACCGAATAGACGATGGTGGCGGCGAACTTGTACTTGGAGAGCACCCGCGCGGTCTCCAGCACCGCAGCCACGCCGGAACCGTCGTCGTCCGCGCCCGGGGCGTCGGACTTCGCATCCATGACGTCACGCACGCGTGAATCGATGTGCGCCGTCATCACCACCACACGGCCGGGGTCCGAGGCGCCCTTCTGGATGGCCACCACGTCCATCACCTCGGCGCCCTCCTTGGGCATGCGCTCGCCGGAGAACACCTGGGAGGGCGTGATCACCTCGAGGCAACCGCCGCAGTCCTTGGAGAGTTGCTGGAAACGGCCCTGCACCCAGCGGCGCGCGGCGCCGATGCCGCGCTTGTCGGATTTCGTGTCCGAGAGCGTGTGGCGCGTGCCGAAGCCCACCAGGGTGGTGAGGGTGGCCTGGAGTTGCGCCGGATCCATGGCCTGGGCGATCTCGCCCAGCACTGGATGTTCCTGCGGCGGCACCGGCGGCATGTCTCCGGCAAAGGCCGGGGCGGCAAGGGCGAAGGCGAACAGCATCGGTAGCGGGCGCAGGGACATGGGGGATACTCCCGATAGGCGGCTTCGTGACCGGCCGCTATTCTGTGGCGCAGCAGGCAGCCAAGGGAATAGCCGCACCACCATATATATGTTTCTTACTGTATCCGGCCCACAGCCATTCCGGCCTTCGCGCTATAAATAGTCTGTCGTCCTGTACACCCCGCCGCCCCTGCCGCGCTTACCGCCCAGGCCGGAAAGCGGCCCTCTCCCCAACATTAAGGCCACGCCATGCGCCATCCGCTCAAGACTGCCGCCCTCCTCTTCATGCTCGCGGCGCTGGCCCTGCAGTCCGGCTGCGGCGGCAAGAGCGGGAATAGCGCCCCTGTCAGCGGCTTCACCATCACGGTCACGCCGCCCACTGCCTCGGTGGTCGTCGGTTCCATCCGGCAGTTCAGCGCCCAGGCACGGGATGCCAACGGTCTCGTCATCGCCGGGGTCACCTTCGCCTGGGCCTCGTCCGACAGCCGCATCGCCCTCAGCCTCGGCAACGGCGCCTTCAGGGGCGTGGCGCTCGGCGGCGTGAGCGTGACAGCCACCGCCACCCTCGGCGGCGGCGTGACCCATACCACGCCCCAGATCATCACCAGCAACGTCGCCACCCTGTCGGTGGTGACGGCGGTGGAAGGCACTGCGGCCGAAGGTGCGCCCATCACCGGCGCTAGCGTCAGCCTGCGTGACGCAGACGGCCAATACGCCGCAGGCGGCACCGATGCGGCGGGTCATTTCCACATACCGACCGACGGCATGACCGCGCCCTTCCTGCTCAAGGTGACCGCCGCCGACGGCCACGTGCTCTACGGCATGGCCGTGGCACCCGGCACCGCCAACCTCGACCCCTACAGCGATCTCCTGGTGCGCGATGTCTTCGCTCTGCGAGGCGCCGATGCGGACCAGGCTTTCGCCGGCCGCGGCGGGCTGCCGGCTGCAGCCGATCTCGACGTCATGGACCGGGCGCTGACCGGTATCCTCCGGAGCGAACTCACCGATGTCGGCCTGGATGCGGGCCGCTTCAGCGTGCTCGGCACGCCCTTCGCCGCCGACCACACGGGCTTCGACAAGGTGCTGGACGAGTCTGAAGTGGATACCGCCGCCGGCCGTATCCGGGCGGGAGGCGAGACCACCCTAATCGGGCTAGACCGGGCTGGAGCCAGCCTGAGCTGGGAGACCTTTGGCGGGCCCCAGGGCAGCCTGCGCCTGCCCTGATGTTTCGGCTGACTTCCAACTAAACCTCTGCCCCTTCCACGCCGTCCAAGGGTCATGGCAGCCTATTGGCTGCCGGACCCCGCCTTGAAATCAGCCGGGGATGTGTTATAGTAAGCTAATACACCAATACGCCCACCGCAGGGCGCATCCGATAGGAGCCTCCTATGTCCCCGCGCATCCCCGCCCTCATCTGCCTGGCCGCCCTCACGGCCCTCGCCGCCGGCCCCGTGGCCGCGGCCCAGAGCTTCGAGAAGAACGACAGCTACAAGAACCCGGCCATCAAGGCCGGCGGCAGCCTCACCCTCACCAACATGCTGGGCCACGTCAGCGTGGTCGCCGCCACCGACGGCGTGCTAACGGTGGACAGCAAGGTGGTGACAGCCGCGGGCAGCGATGCCGACGCCCAGGCGCTCGCCGCCAAGATCAAGTTCGAGACCACCAGCACCGACGGCGGCAAGGGCGTGGAGATGATGACCAAGTACCCGCTGGATGAGTCCACCGACTACTACTACCACGGCTACGGCTTCAACTTCGGCATGAGCACCACCAGCACGAGCTACGACGGCGAACGCGTGCACATCTCCAACGGCAGCTTCGGCTCGGGCCTCAACCTGCACGTGGACTTCGTGGTGCACGTGCCGAAGGGCGTGCACGTGACGGTGGACAACAAGGTCGGCATGATCGAGGCCAGCGGCGTGGATGCGCCCTTGAGCCTCAAGAGTTCCTCCGGTGACATTAAATCCGACAAGGGCGCCGACAGCTTCAGCGCCGACACGGGCTCGGGTGACGTGACCGTCACAGACCAGGCCGGCAAGGTCGAGATGCACAGCGGCTCCGGCGACCTGATCCTCACCCGCCAGAAGGGCGGTGACGTGACCATCAAGACCGGCTCGGGCGATGTGAAGCTCAAGGACGTGGCCGGCACCGTCAACGGTGAGACCGGCTCGGGCGACGTGACCGTGGACGGCTACACCGGCACCGGTGCGGAACTCGAGACCGGCTCGGGTGACATCATCCTCACCGGCGCCACCGGCTCCATGAAGCTCAGCACCGGCTCCGGCGACATCCGCGGCACCGGCATCAAGGCCGGCCAGGTGGTGAGCACCAGCACCGGCTCCGGCAGCGTGAACCTCGACGGCGACTTCGGCGACGTGATCCGCCTCAACGCCGACAGCGGCAGCGGCGACATCGTGATCCACACCAGCCGCGTGCCCTCGCTGCATATCAGCGCCACCTCAGACTCAGGCGACGTGGACGTGGACCTGCCGGGCATGTCCAACGTCTCGGCCCATTCCCACTCGATCCGTGCCGACGTAAACGGCGCCAAGGGCTCCGCCGAACTGGAAGCGGGTTCCGGCGACGTGACCTTTACCAAGAACTGACGCATCCACCAGTGCAGGTCAGGCGGGGCCAGGGAGACCTGGCCCCATTTTTTTTCCGCCATATGCGCCACCTAGACCTGGTCTTGTGGGACTCTTTTCCCGCCTCAAACGCGCGCTTGACTCATCGGGCTCACGGGCCGACCATCTTCCGCGCCCCGCGGCCATCGCGGCTGCGGACATCGAGGGGGCCTTGGGAGAGACGTCGCTTTCCCCGAGGCCGATATACAAGATCAATAAGGAGTCACTGCATGAAATCCCGTATCTCCATCGCTTCGTTGCTGCTCGCGATCAGCCTGCTCGCGGGCTGCGCCAGCGTGCCCATGTCCACCCCGGCGGAGGACGCGAGCGCCAAGCAGTTCGCCCCCGTGGACGGCAAGTCCGTGCTCTACGTCTATCGCAACGAGACCTTCGGCGCCGCCATCAAGATGGACTTGGACGTGGATGGCAAGCCTGTGGGTGAGACCGCCTCCAAGACCTACTTCCGGTTCGTGCTGGATCCGGGCCCACACCATCGACTCCCAGAAGGGCACTGCCAAGCTTGATCTCGACACGGAGGCCGGCAAGGTCTACTACGTCTGGCAGGAAGTTAAGATGGGCATGTGGGTCGCCAATTCGGCGCTGCATCTCGAAGACGCCGGCAAGGGCCAGGCGGACGTGAAGGAATGCAAGCTCATCAAGTCCAACTGATCCCGTCCTGACCGGGGCCGCGCCGGGTCCGCCGGCGCGGCTCCTTCCTGTAAAGATTGACGCGGCGGCGGCCTTGCGCGAGATTCGCCCCATGCACCCCGCCCACTCCGCGCCGCCCATCGTCCCCTACATCAGCATCCCGCAAGCCCGCGCCCGCCAGGAAGCCCTGCGCGGACTGGTGCGGCGAGAGGGGAAGCTGAAACTCCAGGACGTGCGCTACGTGGCGGGAGTGGACTGCGGTTTCCCCAGCGCGCACGAAGGCCGCGTGACCCGCGCGGCCGTGGCGGTCTTGAGCTTCCCCGGCCTGGAACTGCACGAGCACGCCGTCATCGAGCGGCCCACGGATTTCCCCTACATCCCCGGGTTCCTCTCCTTCCGGGAAGTGCCCGCCATCCTGGAGGCGCTGAAGCACCTCAAGACCCGGCCTGATCTCCTGATCGTGGACGGCCAGGGCTACGCCCACCCCCGCGGTTTCGGCATCGCCTGCCATCTCGGGGTGGAGACGGGCCTGCCCAGCATCGGCGCCGGCAAGTCGCGGCTTGTGGGCGAACACCGCATGCCGGCCGAGACCGCGGGCTCGCGTACGCCGCTCACCTACAAGGGCGAGACCGTGGGGACGGTGTTGCGCACCAAGGATCGCGTCAATCCGCTGTTCGTATCCGTAGGCCACAAGCTCGACCTCGACTGCGCCGTGGACTGGGTCTTGGCCTGCACCCGCGGCTACCGCCTGCCGGAGACCACCCGCTGGGCCGATGGCCTCGCGGGCGATCCCATGTTCCGCATCCGCCCGCGCAAGCGCTGACGGCCCGCCGTGAGCCCCGCTGTGGGATAAGATGGGGCCATACCCATAAGAAAAGCCCCTCAGCATGCCCGGTGAACTGCGCTTCATCCTCGATTTCGACAGCACCCTGGTGCGGGTCGAGACGCTGGAGGTGATGGCGGACCTGGTGCCCGGCGGTTCCAAGGTGCGCGCGCGCATCCGCGAACTCACCGATGCCGCCATGGGCGGACGCATGCTGTTCCAGGAGGCGCTGCGCGAGCGCCTGAAGCTCCTCCACATGCACCGCGAGCAGCTCACCCAACTCGGGGCGCAGCTGCGCGAGGAGACCACGCCTTCCTTCCAGCGCAACCGCGCCTTCCTCGCCGCCAACGCCGACCACATCTACGTGGTGACGAGCGGCTTCCGCGAGGCGGTGATGCCGGTGGTGAAGAGCCTGGGCCTGCGTCCCGACCACGTCTACGCCAACACCCTGCACTTCGACGGCGACGGCTACATCGACGGCGTCGACTGGCAGAACCCGCTCGCCGCCGACGGCGGCAAGGTGAAGGTGGTGCGGGGCTTGAAGCTCGACGGCGAAGTGGTGATGGTGGGCGACGGCTGGAGCGACTATGAAGTCTTCGCCGCCGGCGCCGCGCAACGCTTCTACGCTTTCACCGAGAACGTGCAGCGCGAGGAGGTGCTCAACTCGCGTGAGGTGCGGATCGCGCCAAACTTCGACGAGGTGCTGTTCGACTGCGGCCTGCGCGCCGCGGTCTCCTACCCCAAGAACCGGCTCAAGGTGCTGCTGCTGGAGAACATCCACCCCGAAGCAGTGGCGGCCTTCGAGCGCGAGGGCTACGCGGTGGAATCCCTGAAGGGCAGCCCTCCGCCGGAGGAGCTGGCGGCAAGGCTGCAGGACGTCTCCATCCTGGGGCTACGCTCCAAGACACAGATCGACAAGCGCACGCTGGAGGCTGCCAAGCGGCTGCTGGCGGTGGGCGCCTTCTGCATAGGCACCAACCAGATCGACCTCGCCGGCTGCGAGCAGCGCGGCGTGGCGGTGTTCAACGCGCCTTTCAGCAACACCCGCTCGGTGGTGGAGCTGGCCCTGGCCGAGATCATCCTGCTGCTGCGCGGCATCCCGGCCAAGCTCAGGCTCATGGAGCACGGCACCTGGGACAAGTCCGCGGAAGGCTCCCATGAGGTGCGCGGCAAGCGCTTGGGGATAATCGGCTACGGCAACATCGGCATGCAGCTCTCGGTACTGGCCGAATCCCTGGGGATGCAGGTCTGCTTCTACGACGTGGCGGAGAAGCTCGCCCTCGGCACCGCGCGCCGCTGCGACACGCTGGATGAACTGCTGGAGACCTGCGACGCCATCACCGTGCACGTGGACGGCCGCAAGGAGAACACCAGCCTCATCGGCCCGCGCGAGTTCACGCGCATGAAGGAAGGCGCGGTGTTCCTGAACCTCTCCCGCGGCCACGTGGTGGACCTCACCGCCCTGCGCAGCCACCTCATGTCCGGGCACCTCGCCGGCGCCGCAGTGGATGTGTTCCCGGAGGAACCCCACGGCAACGGCGAGCGCTTCGAGCACCCGCTGCGGGACGTGCCGGAGGCGCTGCTCACACCCCACGTGGGCGGCAGCACGCTCGAGGCGCAGCACGACATCGGCCGCTTCGTCAGCGGCCGCATCATCGACTACATCAACACCGGCAGCACCGAGAACAGCGTCAACTTCCCGGCCATCCGCCTGCCGCCCCAGGAACGGGCGCACCGCCTCATCCACCTGCACCAGAACGTGCCCGGCATCCTGGCGCGCATCAACCAGGCGTTGGCGGCCGCCGGCGCCAACATCTCCGGGCAGTACCTGAAGACCAACGAGCGCATCGGCTACGTGATCACGGACATCGAGGGCAGCTACTCCGACTCGCTGCTGGACGAGATCCGCCGCATCCCGAGCACCCTGCGCTTCAGGGTGCTGTACTGAGATGAGCGACAGCGCCTCAGGGATGACCTGCTTCCTCACCCGCGATGCCCCGCTGGGGCACCGCAACACCTTCCGCGTGCCGGCGAAGGCGCTGCGCTACACCGAACTCAGGGTGGCGGCGGCCCTGCCGGAAGTGCTGCAGCGGCGCGAACTCAAGACCATGCCGCTGCTGGTGCTGGGCGAGGGCAGCAACCTGCTCTTCACCCAGGACTATCCCGGCCTGGTGCTGCACATGGCGACCCAGGGCATCCAGCTGCTGGAGGACGGCACCACCGCGCGGGTGCGGGTGGCGGCGGGCGAGAACTGGCACGGCTTCGTGCGCTGGTCCCTGCAGCACGGCTTCGCGGGGCTGGAGAACCTCGCCCTCATCCCCGGCACCGTGGGGGCCGCCCCCATACAGAACATCGGCGCCTACGGCGCCGAGGTGCGCGAGTTCATCGCCATGGTGGAGGCCTTCGACCGCAAGCAGGACGCCTTCGTGCAACTGGACAACGCCGCCTGCGCCTTCGCCTACCGGGACTCGGTGTTCAAGCGCGACCCGCAGCGATTCATCGTCACCGCCGTCGACTTCCTGCTGCCGCGCAAGCGCGAGCTGCGCCTGGACTACGCGGGCGTGCGCCAGGAACTGGAAGCCATGGGCGTGAAGGATCCGACCTCGGTGAACGTGGCCCACGCAGTGGAGACCCTGCGGCGGCGCAAGCTGCCGGACCCGGCCATCACCGGCAACGCCGGCAGCTTCTTCAAGAACCCCATCGTCCCCGCCGAGCGGGCCGCCGCGCTGGTGTCCGCCCACCCGGCCCTGCCGAACTGGCCCGCCGGGGAAGGGCTCACCAAGCTCTCCGCCGCCTGGCTCATCGAGACCTGCGGCTTCAAGGGCGTGCGCGACGGCGATGCGGCGGTCTCGGACCGCCACTCGCTGGTGCTCATCAACTGCGGCCACGCCACCGGCGCTCAGGTGTGGGCGCTCGCCACCCGCATCCGCGATGCGGTGTCGGCGCGCTTCGGCGTCAACCTCGAGCCCGAACCCATCATCCTCTGAGGCCTGCATGACCTTCCGCGTCGAAGGCCCGCGCCTCTACGTCCGTCCCTGGGAGCCGGCAGACCGGGATGTCTTCGTGCGCTGCTTCGCCGAGGACCCGGAGATGTTGCGTTACATCAGCTTCGGCCGGCCTTGGGAGGCAGCCAAGACCGATGCCTACTTCGAACGCCAGAAAGCCTTCCTCGCCAGCCATGGCTGCTGCGTGGGCGCGGTGGTGCTGAAGGGTACGGGCGAAGTGGTGGGTGGCGCCGGCATCCAGCCCCAGGACCTCTCCGGCGACTTCGAGTTCGCCTGGTCCATTTGGCGTGCGCACTGGGGCAAGGGCTATGCCACCGAGGCGGCGGCCGCGCTCAAGCAGCAGGCGTTCAGTGTCATGGGCCTGCCGCGCATCGTCGCCATCGCGGACGTGCCCAACCTCGCGTCCATCCGCATCATGCAGAAGATAGGTATGCGTTTCGACAAGGTGGTGAACGCCAAGGACCTGGCGGCGCGCTATCCGGACGTACAGGTGGCGCGGTATATTGCGGACAATCCCCGGGACTGAAGGCTCCGTCATGCGCCAACTCGCGATGCTGCTGCTCTGCTGCCTCTGCCTGACCGCCGCCTGGGCGGAGGACGAAGACCCACAGGAGCAGCTGGCTAAGGCCGCGGCCACGGAGGCCGGCTCCGGTTGGATCTTCGGCGGCGGCGTGGCGGTGACGGATCCGGGTTACGTGGGCTATACGCGCCAGGTGACGCCGCTGCCGCTGGTCTTCTACCACAGCGGGCGCTTCTTCTTCGCGGGCTTCAGCGCCGGTTACCTGCTCTCCAACGGCGAGCATTACCGGTTCTCGCTGGTGGCGGTGCCCCAGATCAACCGCCTGAGCGCGGACGATTCGCCGCAACTCGCGGGCATCCAGACCCGCCGCTGGTCCATCGCCGGCGGCGCGAACCTGGACCTCTTCGGCGACTGGGGCCGCTTCAACACGGGCATCTCCCACGACCTGCTGGGCCGCAACGACGGCACCGCCGCCAACGCGGGCTACCAGTATTCATTCCATCTCGGGGATTGGGCTTTGACGCCCGGCGCGGGCCTGCGCTGGGAGAGCGCGGCCTTGACCAAGTATTACTACGGCGTGAGCCCCGCGGAAGCGCGGCCGGGACGGCCGGCCTATGCGCCGGGCAGCGCCAGCAACCCTTACGTGAGCCTGGGGTTCTCCACGTCCATCAGCGAGCACTGGCAGTTCCGCAGCAACATCCAGTACACGCGCTTCGGCGCGGCCATCCATGACAGCCCCATCGTGGACCGCTCCGGCAGCACCACCCTCTTCATCGGGTTCATCTACAACCCGCGGGATGGAGCCCCTCAGGGTCTTTGATGCTTCGAGAAGAAATCCCAGATGGTGTCAGTCGCATCTAGCGCCTGACTCGGCTTGTCCAGGAAGCTCGCGATCTGCTCGCCGCCGGGCCAGGCGTGCTTCCCATCCTTGATGACGAAGAGCCGCACGTCGGTCTTCTCCTCGCAGGCGCCGTAATCCACCATGTCCACGTCAGGCTGCTGCGAGCGCACCGTAACCGAGCAGCCGTCCTGCTTCACCCAGAAGTCGATGCTGTCCTGCACCGGCGGGCGCCCAGTCTTGCCTTCCTCGTCCACCGCCTTCCGGCCCACGCCGCCCTTCAGGGGCACGTTCTCATCATCCGCGCCGTGGATGTGGAACACCGAGACCGGATGGGCGGGCTTGCACTCCTTCAGGTCCTGCACGGCCGAGACCGGCGCGATGGCGGCGAACATGTCGCTGGCCTCGCAGGCCAGGCGGTAGGCCATCATGCCGCCGTTGGAGATGCCGGTGGCGTAGACCTGCTTCGGGTCCGCGCCGTTGTCCTTGATCACTTCCATCACCACGGCGCGGATGAAGGCCACGTCGTCCACGCCGTTGTCCCGGGCGTAGCCGCAGCAGTTGCCCGCGTTCCAGGTGAGGAAGCCGGGCTTGCCCAGCATGTTCATGAGCGGGCGCACCTTGTCGGTACCTTCCGGGTACACCACGATGAAGCCGGCCTTGTCCGCCATGGCGTCGAAGCCGGTCATGCGCGCCGCGCTCTCGGCGCTGCCGCCGCCGCCGTGCAGCACCACCACCAGGGGCAGAGGCTTGTTGGGCAGGGGGTCCGGCAGGTGCAGCAGGTAGCTCCGGTCCGCGCTCCCTGCCTGGATATCCATGGAAGGGTCCGTCGCCGCCTGGGCTAACAGGGGCAAGAACATCAGGGTCAGGGCGAATAGGCTGCGCTGCATATGCAGAGTGTCTCCCAATCGGGTACGCCTGTCAGTAACGCGCGTCACGCCCCGGAAGGTGACATACACTAAGCTTAAGTCACATCGCCCCGGGGGAAGCCATGCTGCACCGTAACACTGTCCGGTCTGCCGGTCGCCACGCCATCGCCCTGATCGAGGATTTGGGGCTGGTCCTCATCCTCATCGCCACCGCCGTGGCCATCGCTCAGGTGGCCTGGCACATGGTGGAGGCGCGGGAGGTGCAACTCGCGGACCTCCTGCTGATCTTCATCCTGCTGGAGGTCATCACCATGGTTGAGAACTACTGGCGGGTGGGCAAGCTACCTGTGCGCATACCCCTCTACATCGCCATGGTGTCCATGGCCCGCTACCTCATCCTGGACACCACCGACGCCCACGACGCGCATGCGCTCTTCATCACCGGCGCCATCTTCATCCTGGCCATCTCGGTGTTCGTGGTGCGCTTCGGCCACCTGAAGTTCCCCTATACGGAACAGAACGAGTCGGCGGATTACTAGAAACGGCGCATGGACGCGGTACGGGACAATACGGACTTGCAGCGTTTCGAGCTGGAACGGGACGGCGTGCTCGCGTATTCCACCTATGTCCGTGCCAGGGACGTGGTGGACATCCAGCACACCCGCGTGCCGAAGGAAGCGGAGGGCAAGGGCATGGCCTCTGCCCTCATCCGCGGCAGCCTGGACATCCTGCGGGCCCGGGGCGATAAGCTCATCCCCACCTGCCCCTTCGTAGCGGCCTACCTGCGCAAGCATCCCGAGGCCCAGGACCTCCTGGAGGACCCGCAGTACCTGGAGCGACACCCGCCGGAGCATAGGCCGTGAACCCACTCCCCTTCCTGAAGCGCGAACCGTTCTTGCTGGTGAGCATCGTCTCGGCGCTGCTGTTCCTGGTGTTCGGCGGGGCCTGGCTCGCGGACCTCTCGAGCCCCGCCTGGTTCGGCTTCATGTTCGCCTGGCTCTTCCTCGCCATCCTCTCCTCGGCCTTCGCGGTGGTCCGCCACGCGGAGGGCATCGCCGTGATCCTGGGGGAACCCCTGGGCACCCTGGTGCTCACGCTATCCGTCACCGGCATCGAGGTGATGGTCATCGCGGCGGTCATGTACACGGGTCCTGCCGGCTCGACGCTCGCGCGGGACGCCATGTTCGCGGTGATGATGATCGTGCTGAACGGCATGGTGGGACTCTCGCTCCTCTTGGGCGGCTTGAAGCATCATGAGCAGGCCTACAACCTGCAGGGGGCGAACGCCTTCCTGGCGGTCATCCTGCCGCTCGCAGTCTTGAGCCTGGTACTCCCCAACTACGCCAGCGCGGAACTGGGTCCCGTGTTCTCCACGCCCCAGGCCATCTTCCTGGTGATCATGTCCGTGGGCCTGTACGCCGTGTTCCTCGCCATCCAGAACCTGCGGCACAAGAACTACTTCATGGGTCCGGCGGAATCCAAGGCGGAGTCGGAACACCACGGCCATGAATCGGTGTCCCTGCCTTATCACTTCGTGCTGCTGGCCCTCTATCTATTGCCTCTGGTGGTCCTGTCCAAGAAACTGGCGCTGCCCATAGACCACGGCATCCGGGTGCTGGGCGCACCATCAGCCCTGGGCGGTTTCCTGGTGGCGGTGCTGATCCTTTCGCCGGAATCCTTAGGGGCAGGCCGCGCGGCCCTGGCCAATCAGCTGCAGCGTTCCGTGAACATCCTCTTAGGCTCGGTGCTCGCCACCATCAGCCTCACGGTGCCGGCGGTGCTGGTGATCGGCTTCATCACCCACCAGAGCATCGTCTTGGGTCTGAGCAGCGTGGACACCATCCTGCTGCTGCTGACGCTGGTGCTGAGCACCCTCACCTTCGCCAATGCGCGTACCAACGTCCTGCATGGGGCGGTGCACCTGCTCCTGTTCCTCGCCTACTTAATGCTAATTTTCGAAAAGTAGTCTGTCATGAAGTTCATTCGTGAAATAGCGCGTGGTGGCTTTGGAGTGGTCCAAGAAGTATCAGTAGACGGTAAGAGCCATGCTTTAAAATTGTTTGACCCGCAAAACGCAGCTAAAGGCACCGAAAGATATGAAACCTTTTTGAAGCGTTTTAAACGAGAGGTACGAACTCAATCGGCATTTGCGAGTCAATTTATAATACCTATTGTGAAATTTGACTTAGAGTGCGCACAGCCTTGGTTCTTAATGCCTCTGGCGGAACGCGATTTATTAACTGAAATACAACAATCCAGAAAATCTGGTGAGATACCTGTAAAGGCGCTAGCTGATGTGCTCAATGCATTAGAAGAACTCCATAATCTCGATTATGTGCATCGAGATTTAAAACCACAGAATGTTTTGTTACACGAGGGCGTCTGGAAGCTTTCTGATTTAGGGTTGGTGCTGCCGCCCGAAGGTAAGACAACGGTCTTAACTCAAAAAACAGCATGGGGTACGCAAGAATACGCGGCGCCTGAACAGGCAATGGATTTTCATAGCGTTAAGAAGTTTGCTGATATTTATTCATACGGCTGCATACTTCATGACATCTTTGGAAGAGAAGATCGGGTTCCATTTTCTCAGCATAGTGCTCCTGGCCCTGTTGGTTGGGTAATTGAAAGATGCACACATAAGGATCCGGAAAAAAGATTTAAATCAATAAAGAGTCTGCGCGAATCGCTTCTATCGGTCCTGGCTGACAGTGCTTCTTCAGTTTCTTTAAGTTCAGAAACATCAGAATGGGAAGCTCAGCTTAAGCAATTTAAGGAATGGGACGTTCAGAAACTGAATGACTTGGCACGCTACATTGAAAAAGCTGAGAGCGACCAACGTTACGCCATACTTCAATCCATAGATGAAGAGCAGATACAGCACTTCTTTAGCATCGATTACACATCTTGGCGTCGCGTCGCCTTAATCTACTGCGAATGGGCTCGCGACTCTGGCTTTCAATTTGAATTTTGCGATGTCGTAATCGGCCGCCTAGAGAAAATTTATGAGCTTGGCCAGCTTACCGAAAAGTCTGAAGCCCTAATTGCGGCTGCGGTGCTAGCGAAAGATCACAATCGATTCTTTGTTATGCAACGTGTTTTATATTTGTGCGGAAACACAATGTCTGATGAACTTGCAAAACGACTTGTTATAGATATTCGTGCTTCTGAAACAGAATATGATTTTATTATTTGCGCTTCTGCTTTGCGTCGTGACATTTCAGCTTATCACCCTAGAATTTATGCTTTATTAAAGGAAGAGTAGTTCGGGCATAGGTCCAAATCTTCTTTTCCTTGTTCCATAAATAAAGATCATCAGTAATTTTCTTTCTTGCTTTTATTGCGTATAAGTATACACTGTATACATGGATGCCCCTAATACCGCCCTGAAGATCGCCGCCGCCGCCCGCCGGCTCCTGGACAAGGAAGGCGTGGAGGCGGTGAGCATGCGGCGGGTGGCGGAGAAGGTGGGCATCACCCCCATGGCCATCTACCGGCACTACCCGGACCGGTCGGCCCTGCTGAACGCCCTGGCGGACGAGGGCTTCGCGGAACTGACGGAGCAGCTCCAGGCCAAGCGCCTCTCCGGCGACATCGAGCACAAGCTGCTGCAGCTCGCCGACGTCTACGTGGAGCACGCCCTCGCGAACCCGCGCCTCTTCGAACTCATGTTCTTCAGCAAGCGCGAGGGCGCGCGCCAGTACCCCCAGGACTTCAAGGCCCGCCGCTCCCCCACCGCGCGCATCATGATGGACGTGCTGGCCGAGAGCATGGCGAAGGGGGAACTGAAGCAGGACGACGATTGGGAGATCGCTTTCGAGATGGGAGCCCTGTTCCAGGGTCTGCTCATGCTCTATCTCGGTGGGCGCATGGACGTGACGCCCGCCGCTTTCCGCGCCCTCTACCGGCGCTCCTTCCGGAGATACCTCGATGGCATCCGCGATTGATACCCAGGGCCTGACCACAGGCATCCTCGCCGCCCTGATGACGGCGACGCTCATCTGGTGCGGCACGGGCTTGGAGCCCTTCTGGCTCTTCACCTGGTTCGCGCCCCTGCCGGTGCTCTTGTTCGCGGCGGAGACCTCCTGGTGGGCGGCGGCTCTCGCCGCCTTCTTCGGCATGACGCTCGGCCTGCTCAACCTCTGGGGGCTCTTCTACGGCGCGCTGCACGCGCCCTTGGGCATCGTCGTACGCATCTACGCCATCGAGGGCATCGTCTTCGCGCTGGCAGTGCTCTTGTGGCGCGCGCTGCTGAAGCGCGGCGCCCACTGGAGCGCGGCGCTGGCCTTCCCCGCGCTGCTGGTCTCCTTCGAGTGGCTGATGAACCTCACCTCGCCCCACGGCACCGGCGGCAGCCTCGCCTATTCCCAGCTCGCCTTCCTGCCCTTCCTGCAGCTCGCTTCCCTCACGGGACCCTGGGGCATGAGCTTCCTGTTGCTGCTGTTCCCGGCGGCACTGGCCATCGGCTGGCAGCTGCGGGATACGGCGCGCAAGCAGGTTTACCGGGTCGTGGGCGTGACGGTGGCCGTGCTCGCGGCGGTGCTGGTGTTCGGCGCGGTGCGCCTCATGCTGCCGCCGCCGGCGGGCAGCATGGTGAAGGTGGGACTCGCGACCTCCGACACCCAGGCCAACGAAGACGTGGCGGATGACGGCGCCCCCACCGCCCAGCTGTTCCAGGCCTATTCGGAACAGATCGGCGGCCTCGCGGCCCAGGGCGCCCAGTTGGTGGTGATCCCGGAGAAACTCGGTGTATCCGTGGTGCCGTCGCAGGATGCGGACGGCATCCTGCAGAACGCGGTGGACCGCAGCGGCGTGATGCTCGTGGCCGGTCTCATCTCGGTGGTGCCGCCCCTGAAGTACAACGAAGCGCGGGTCTACCGGCCCCATGCGCCGGTGCTGCACTACGACAAGGAGCACATGCTGCCGCCCTTCGAGTCCAACCTGACGCCCGGCACGGACCTGCTCACCTTGCAGCAGTCCTCGGCCTTGTGGGGCGTGGAGATCTGCAAGGACATGGACTTCACGCAGCTCGCGCGCAGCTACGGCAAGCAGGGCGTGGGCCTGATGCTGGTGCCGGGCTGGGACTTCTTCCTGGACTACATCCAGCACGGCCACATGGCCATCATGCGCGGCGTGGAATCGGGCTTCGGCGTGGTGCGCGCCGCCAAGGGCGGCTCGCTGTTCGTGAGCGACAACCGCGGCCGCATCCTGGCGGAAGTGAAGGGCGATTCCGCGCCCTTCACTACCCTGGTGGCGGACGTGCCGGCAGCCCATGACCGGACGCTCTTCCTGTTGTTGGGAGACTGGTTCGCCTGGGTGGCGCTGGCGCTGCTCGCGCTAAGCCTGGTGCAACTCGCGCGCCGGTGGCGCTCGGTCGGGTAGGTCCGACATATTTATCAGGTGAATCCCTTGGACATAAAGGGGTTTAACCCCGATGTGAAGCACCGGGGCACGACCGGATAATGGCCCTACCCCCAAGGATCAAGCCCCCCAGGCAAGGTAGCCATGACGCCCCGCACCGTTCCCCCGACCCCCCATCCCCTGCTCAGGATCACGAGTTCCGCCCAGCTTGAGCTGAGGAGCCGCATCCTGGCGGCGGCCAAACAGCGTTTCACCCGCTTCAGCCACGAGGACACCACCCTCACCGACATCGCCCGTCTCGCGGGCATGGCGGAAGACGTGGTGCGCCAGCATTTCGAGGACACCCTGGCCCTGATGTGGGCCCTGCAGCGGAGCCTGGATCGGGGCAAGCGCGCGAACCGCAGACCCGGTGCCAGCCGCCCCAGCTTCCAGAAGACGGAAGCCACCACGCATCGTTTCGTCTAACGTCCGACGCATCGTGAGCGAAGGTCAGCCGCATGCGGCTGACGGCCCGCCATGTATGGTTCAGTGGGCCGCTCACGCACATCCCTGTGCATCGCGGCAGGTACGCATCCTGCTACAGACGAAGCTATGCCGAGCGCAGTAGCTTTTGTGCCGCGGCGTAGATCTCTTCTTCGCTGAGGAGGATGAGGTTCGCGGCGGAAGCGAGAGGGATGTAGGAATCCTTGCCCGCCACGCGCCTCTTCGGCACGCCCGCCGCGTGCTCTTCCAGTTGCGCGAAGATCTCCTCGGCGATGCCGCCGGTCTCGCGCCCCTCGTCCACCACCAGCACCTGGCCGCACTCCTTCGCGTGCTTGCCCATCCACTCGGCGTTGAGCGGCTTCAGCCAACGCAGGTCCAGCACCCGCACTTTCTTGCCGGTCTCCGCTTCCAGCTTCCTCGCCACGCGCAGTGACATGAGCACGCCGTTGCCGTAGCTGATGATGAGGAGATCCTTCGCCTTCGGCTCATACACGCGGCCCTCGCCCACGGGGATGGCGCGGTCCGGTGCGGGATACTCGAACAGCCACTGGTTGTCCTTGGGTTCGTGCAGGTCCTTGGTCATGTAGAGGGCGATGGGCTCCATGAAGGCCACCACGCGCCCGTCCACTTTCCCCAAGGCCGCGCAGGTACGCAGCATCATGGCCGCGTCGTCGCCGCGGCTGGGGCAGGCGATCACGAGACCGGGGATGTCGCGCAGCGCCGTGAAGCTGTTGTCGTTGTGGAAGTGCCCGCCGAAGCCCTTCTGGTAACCCAGGGAGGCGATGCGCGTCACCATCGGGTTCTTGTACTGCGCGTTGGAGAAGAACTGCAGGGACGCGGCTTCGCCCCGGATCTGATCGCAGGCGTTGTGGAAGTACGCGAGATACTGGATCTCCGGGAAGGGCAGCATGCCCATGTACGCCGCGCCCTGTGCCATGCCGAGGATGGTCTGCTCGTCCAGGAGGGTGTTGAACACCCGGTGGCCCTTGAAAGTCTTGTAGAGGCCGGAGGTCACGGTGTACACGCCGCCCTTCTGGGCCACGTCCTCGCCGAAGACGGTCATCTCCGGGTACTTGGCCATGAGGTCGAAGAGCGCGCGGTTGATCTGGATGGAGAGGTGCTTGGGTGCGCTCTTCTCAGGCAGCGCATCCTCACTGCCGAAGGCGGCGACGCGGGCGGCGTGGTCCGCAGCGCGGGTCGCTTCCTTGTTCACCTTGTCCGCGTGGTAGGGCGCCAGCGGCGCCATCACCTGTTCGGCGGTGGTGAGCTTCGGGCGCGTGGCGGCTTTCTTGGAAGCGGCCTGCACCCGGGCGCGGCAGGATTCGTACTTCTCCAGCAACTCCGCCGGCGTCAGCAGCCCCGTCTCCAGCGCGGTCTCCGCCGACATCAGCAGCGGATCGCGGGCCTCGGAGGATTCCAGGTCTTTGGGGTCCCGATATTCGGTCTCTGCATCCGTGCCCGCGTGGCCCAGCAGGCGCACGAGCTTCAGGTGCAGGAAGGTGGGCTGGCGGGTGCGGCGGCAGTGCTCCACCGCTTCGCGGGTCTTGTCCCAGGTGTCCACCAGGTCGAGGCCGTCCGCCTGCACGTAGTGCATGCCGGCGCGGCCCTTGAAGTTCGCCTCCACCCAGCCTTCCGGCGTGCGCACGGAGATGCCGATGGAGTTGTCCTCGCAGACGAAGAGCACCGGGCAGGCGAGCTTCTGGTGGGAGGTCCACTGGGCGGCGTTGAATGCGCCGAGAGCGGTGGAATGGTTCGAGCTGGCGTCGCCGAAGCTGCACACCACCACGCTGTCTTCCGGGATCGGCGGCGTGAGCCCCAGGCGCTTCGCCTGGGCCAGGGCCACGGCGGTGCCCACGGCTTTCGGGAGATGGCTCGCGATGGTGGAAGTCTGGGGCGGCACCCACAGGGGCACCGAACCCCACACTTTGTGGCGGCCGCCGGAGATGGGGTCTTCGCTGGACGCGGCGAGCGAAAGCGCCGTGTCATAGACCATGTCGATGTCGAGCTTGCGGGCCCGCTCCTGCATGAAGGCGCCGCTGCGGTAATGCAGGAAGGCGATGTCCGTGTGGCGCGTGACGCGGCCGACGACGGCGTTGATCTCATGGCCGGAGCTGCCGATGGTGTAGAAACCCTCGTTGCGCGCGCGCATGGCGCGGGCTTCGATGTCCTGGTGGCGCGAGAGCATCTGGGACTCGAACAGCTCCAGGAAATCCCTGCCGGTGAGCGCATGGCCCCGCCGCAGGGGCGCGTCCAGGCCCGGACGTGGAGCTTCGTCCGCCCAGCCCTTCACGAAATTGATGAAGTTGGAATCCACGATCTCCGCGCGGTTGATGCTGCGGGTGGCGGCTTTCGCTAGACCGGTGGCTTTGGGTTCGGTGGACATCTCTACTCTCTATTAAGCGGCGTGGGCCATGGCGCGGTGCGCCGCGGCGAAGTCCGCCATGCTGTCGAAACGGAAATGGGGCCGCACGTCTTCGTCCGGCACGCGGGTGGCGCCGAAGCCCGGCTGGGCGTGGCGCCGGTAGATCCAGTTGCTGGCTAACCCGAGCTTCTGGGCCGGCACGTGGTCGTGGTACAGGCTCTCGGCGGTGTGCAGTATCTTCTCTTTGCGCAGGCCCGCCTCCGCCAGCCTGTCCACCATGTAGTGGAAGTTGCGCGGGTCCGGTTTGTAGCTGCCGATGTCCTGGGCGGTGAAGATGTGGTCGAAGTCCACCCGCAGCCTCGCGTTGGAATGGCGGAAGCTCTCGCGGTCGATATTGGAGAGGATGACGAGTTTGTAGTGCTGTTTCAGATACTGGAGCGCCGCGGTCGAATCCGGGAAAGCAGGCCAATCTCCAACGGAGCGGCCAAATGCGAGCGTCTCGGTTTCGGTCACGTCCACGCCCCACTCCGCCGCCATGCGCTTCAGCACCCGTGCCAATATCCCCGGATACGGCATGTCCGGCGTCTCCGTCTCTTGCACCCACTCGTGGCGGCCGAAGGCCTCCACGAACTGATCGTCGTTGACCTGGATGCCGACCCGCTCGCGCCAGGGCTTCAGCGCCGCGCGGATGCCGCTCTCCCAATCTATCAACGTGCCATAGCAGTCGAAGGTGAGGACGTCGAAGTCGGTGAGCTGGACCATGATAAATCTCTCAGGCCATCTCAAAAGCGTTACGAGCGCAGGCAGGACGAGGCGCGCATACCGGAGCGTACTCTTCTGTACGTGAGGATTGCGAGCCGAAGCGCAACAAAGTCATGCCAAGCGCAGTAGCTTTTGGGATGGCCATCAGAAGGCGTTCACGCCCGTAAGTTCCTTGCCGATGACGAGCTGATGCACGCTCTCGGTGCCTTCGTAGGTGATGACCGATTCCAGGTTAAGCGCGTGGCGGATCGGGCAGAACTCGGTGGTGATGCCGGCGCCGCCGAGGAGATCGCGCGCGTCGCGGGCGATGTCCATGGCCATGCGGCAGTTGTTCCACTTGGCCAGCGACACCTGGGAGGGGCTCATCTCGCCCTTGTCCTTCAGGCGGCCGAGCTGCAGCGAGAGCAGCTGCGCGAGGGTTATCTGGCGCGACATCTGCGCCATGCGCAACTGAGCCAGTTGGTTGTTGTCCAGCGGGCGGCCGAAGAGCACGCGGGTCTTGCTGTAATCCAGCACTTCCTTGAGGCAGGCCTGGGCCGCGCCGATGACGCCCCAGGTGATGCCGTAGCGGGCCTGGGTCAGGCAGCCGAGCGGGCCCTTGAGGCCTTCCGCCTTCGGCAGGCGGTTGGCTTCCGGGATCACCACGTTGTCGAAGTAGAGGGCGGAGGTGACGGAGGCGCGCAGCGACATCTTGTGGTGCACTTCCGGGGCGTCGAAGCCCTTGGTGCCCTTCTCCACGAGGAAACCGCGGATGCCCTGCTCGGTCTGGGCCCAGACCACCGCCACGTCGGCGATGGTGCCGTTCGTGATCCACATCTTGGCGCCGTTCAGGACCCAGTCGCCGCTCGCGTTCTTCTTGGCAGTGGTCTTCATGTTGGAGGGGTCGGAGCCGCCGTGAGGCTCGGTCAGGCCGAAGCAGCCGATCTTCTCGCCGCGGGCCATGGCCGGCAGCCACTTCTGTTTCTGCTCCTCGGAGCCGTAGCTATATATGGGATACATCACGAGGGAGGACTGCACGGACACGAAGCTGCGCAGGCCCGAGTCGCCGCGCTCCAGCTCCTGGCAGATGAGACCGTAGGAGACGCCGTTCAGGCCGGCGCAGTCGTAACCCTGGATGGAGCTGCCAAGCAAACCGAGGGAAGCGATCTCCGGGATCAGCTCCTTGGGGAAGCGGCCGTTCTCGAAGCACTCGCCGATGATGGGCAGCACCTTCTCGTCCACGAAGCGGGCGGTGGTGTCCTGTACCAGCTGCTCCTCTTCCGAGAGCAGGCCGCGCACATCGTACAAGTCCATCGGATTCAGGGCTTTCACAAAACTCTCCCAGGGCGCCTCGCGCGCGTAAGTCTTTGCTGTCAGTGGTATTTCCGCGGTCATCGGGGTGCCGCAGGGGGCGCATATGATACCGTAACAGGCCAAGCGACGCAGTCGCTGGGCACGTAACCCCAGGAAAACCATGAGAATCCCGGAGATATTGCTCATCGAATCCCAGCACCGGCCGGGCAGCCTGGCCAAGGTGCTGGCCGTCATCGGCGAGGCCAACCTCGTGGTGGAGCACCTGCACGCGGTGCGCCGGCACCAGGACAGGACCGTCTGGGAAGTGACCATCGAGATGGACGAGGATGCGGATCGCAGCCTCTACGACAAGATCAACGCCCTCCCCAACGCCAAGATCATCGGCAAGTCGGACCGGGTGTTCGACCGCCACAAGGGCGGCAAGATCGAGATGGTCTCCAAGGTGCCGCTGGACGCGATCCAGCAGCTGCGGGACCTCTACACCCCGGGCGTGGCCCGCGTCAGCCTCGCCATCCAGAAGGATCCCGCCAAGGTCTGGGAATACACCAACCTCGGCAACACCGTCGGCATCATCACCAACGGCACCGCGGTGCTGGGGCTGGGGGACATCGGCGGGCTGCCGGGCCTGCCGGTGATGGAAGGCAAGGCGATGATCTACGCCAAGTTCGTGGGGCTCTCCGGCATCCCCATCCTGCTCACGGACAAACAGCCGCGCAAGATCATCGAGACGGTGCTCGCCATCGAATCCTCCTTCGGAGCCATCCATCTCGAGGACATCGCCGCGCCGGAATGCTTCGAGGTGGAGGAGGAACTCATCAGGCGCCTGGACAAGCCGGTGCTGCACGACGACCAGCACGGCACCGCGGTGGTGACGCTGGCGGCGCTCATCTCCGCCACCCGCCGTGTGGGCCGCGACCTCAAGGCCAGCACCGTGGGCCAGATCGGCCTCGGCGCCGCCGGCATCGGCATCGTGCGGCTCCTGCACCAGTACGGCGTGAAGAGGGTGCTGGGCGCTGACCGGCGCGAGGAAGCACTCGCGCGGGTGGAGAAGATGGGAGGCAAGCGCGCCACGCTGGAACAGGTGATGCAGCAGTCGGACATCGTCATCGCCACCACCGGCGTGAAGGGCCTGATACTCCCCGAGATGGTGCGCAAGGGCCAGATCATATTCGCGCTCTCGAACCCGGAACCGGAGATCAGCGCGCGCAAGGCCTTGGAGGCCGGCGCGGCCTACGCCACCGACGGACGCAGCGTGAACAACGCGCTCGGTTATCCAGCGCTCTTCCGCGGTGCGCTGGATGCACGCGCCAAACGCTTCACGGACGCCATGTATTTCGCCGCGGCCCATACCCTGGCGGAACTCGCGCCCGCCGAGGAACTGCTGCCGGATCCGCTGGACAAGACCGTGCACATCGCGGTGTCGGATGCGGTGAAAGACGCCGCGATCAAGAGTGGGGCCTGCAAGTAAGATAAAAAACGAAGAGGGGAATCCAAGATGAAACGTGCCATCGCATCGGTGTTCGTCTCCATCACGCTCCTGTCCGCCGCCGCGGCCCATGCCGAGGGCGATGCTGACTGCTCACCCAAGAAGTTCCCGCTCAAGCCCGAGGAGAAGACCTTCTTCTCGCACTTCACGGTCCTCCGCGCCGCGGTACCGAAGCCGCCCGCCGGCTGGCAATACACGGATGACAGCAAGGAAGCGCTGGCCAAGAACTACAAGTACCTGCCTGCATCTGAATGCGAGATCAACAACTACTACATCAGCCTGGATGTGGGCTATAGCCGGCCCATGAGCCAGGCGGACATGGACAAGGTGACCTCCGCCATGCAGGCGAAGCCGGATCCCGCCAAGCAGAAGAAACTGGACGGGCTCATGGCCCAACAGCAGGCGCTGATGCAGAAGCTCATGGCCGCCGCCCAGAAGCAGGACAGCAAAGCCATGGAGAGCCTGGGCAAGCAGAACGACGCGCTCACGGCCCAGATCAACGCCATGCAGCAGGACATGAACGCCGGCAGCCAAGGCGCAATGGACGCGGCCCAGCGCGACCGGAAGGCCAAGGTCAGGTTCGCCATCAACGATGCCGCCGACGACGTGAGCTGCTTCGGCAACCCCCAGTTCCTGAAGATCCCGGGCGCCGTGGCCTATTCCTGCGAGAACCCGGCCACCTACTCCTCGCCGGGCGAGACCTCGGATGCCCCCAAGGGCCACATCGTGGTGGTGTTCGGCAAGGGCATCCAGGCAGACGTGGAGGAATGGGTCTGGAAGGATGCGGGCGACAAGGAGCACAAGGACCATTCCGTCAGCATCAAGACACCGCTGGACCCCGCTGTCGTCATCGGCGTGCAGTTCGTCACCGTGGACATCGAGGGCGACGACCTGGCACGGGCGCAATCCTTATATAAGCAGATGAACCTGGCGCCGCTGGCTGCACTCGTCAAACACTGACAAAAGCTACTACGCTCGCTAGGGCGGTGTTGCGCTTCGGGCTCGCAGTCGGTCACGTACATCAAGAGTACGCTCCCTCCTGCTCGCCTCGTGCGCCTAGCCCTATCGTCGCTCGTCACGCTTTTGTCGCTATCTTTTACCTAAATAAAAGGCAGGCCCGCGCTTCAGTAAACGAACCCTAACCTCTTATACGCGTCAGCGAGAAGCCAGATGGGGCCGATGAGCAGGAACTGCAGATCCTTGAAGAAAGAAGGCTTGCGGCCCTCGATCTTGTGGCCGATGAACTGGCCGACCCAGGCGCCGGCGAAGATGGCGAGTGAAGTCCAGAACAGCGGCCAGGGCAACTGCATAAGGAGTTCCAGCACCAGGCACATGCCTAAGCTCACCAGCAGCATGCCCGCGGCCAAGCGCACGGAGAGCATGAGGTAATAGATGAGCGAGAAGAGGATCAGCAACGTCGCCCAGTTGAGGTAAGGACTGACGGTCAGGAAGAACGCGGGCCGCGGGATGCTCCACATCATGCCCAGGGCGCTCAGCATGATGAGCGGCACGCATACCCAATGGATGCGTTTGTTGGTGGGGTCCTGGTGGCTGACACTGTATTCATCCAGCCAGCTCTGAATAGTCCGCATGCCTAATTCCCCGCGCAGGACTAGAATGTAGCCAGGGAGAAAGTATGGGCTTGCTCAGGTTCATTTCCAACCTCAAATTCCTGCCGGAGGCGCGGCGCCTGGAACTGTACCCGCCGTTCTTCATGATGCGGGTGAAGGTGCTGGAGATCAGCGGCGGCTGGCGCAAGGTGCGCATGCGCCTGCCCCTCAACGGCGTCTCCCGCAATCCGGGAGGCGTGATGTTCGGCGGCTACCAGGCCTCGCTGGCCGACCCGGTGGCGGCCATCGCCTGCTCGCGCATATTCCCCGGCTATTCGGTGTGGACCCGGGCCATGACCGTGGACTTCCAGAAGGGCGGCAGCACCGACCTGGAGCTGCGCTTCGAGATGAGTCCGGAGCAGGAAGCCGCCGTCGCGGCGGAGCTGAAGCAGCGCGGCCGCGCGACCCCGACCTTCGAATACGGCTACCACCTCACGGACGGCAGCCTCTGCACCCTCATCAGGAACACCGTGGCCATACGGCCCAAGGGCTACAAGAAAGCCACCACCCCGCCCGCCGGCCTGGACGGGCTGTGAGCGACGGGCGCTGATTTGCGCTAGTCTTAATACCCCTTCCCGCCCCAAGAACAAAGCGAGTCCCCATGAAGGCCCTGAAACCCGCCCTGGTGCGCGAACTCATCGGCTATGCCGAGAAGGGCGAGCTGGACAACGTGGTGGGCATCCTGGTGCGGCTCGAACAGGACCAGCTGGCCGAGCTGAAGGCCATCCTGTGGCTGGGCCGCGACGGCCACACGCCCAAGCACTGGGAGGCGCTGGTGATCCAGGCCCGCGCCAAGCTCGACAAGGAGACGGTGCAGTTCATGGCCGAGGAGAAGAACCTGGGCGCGGACCTGCACAAGGGCATGGACCTGCTGGAGAGTTCCGGGCGCATCTAGGTTCTCCCCGCCGGCCACGTCCCGCATAGTCCCAATACTAGAGACCTAGTAGACCGGTCATCTCCGGTCTATGCTTGTGGCTGCCCCGCTCTCCTAGGAGTCGACGATGCGCCGCACTGCCCTGGTGTCCCTGATCCTTTCGTCCCTGATGCTGTATGCCGCTTCCGCTCCGGCGGACAAGCTCGCATACCCGGCCGCGACCCGCGCCGACACGGTGGACGACTACTCCGGCGTGAAGGTGCCGGCGCCCTTCCGCTGGATGGAGGACCTGGACAACCCCGATGTGGCCAAGTGGGTGGACGCGGAGAACAAACTCACCTTCTCGTATCTGGACAAGATCCCCGAGCGGCCGTGGATGCAGCAGCGCCTGAAGGCGCTGTGGAATTATGAGAAAGTGTCCACGCCCTACCGTATCGGCGGCAAGCTGTTCTTCACCAAGAACAGCGGCCTGCAGAACCAGTCCGTGGTCTACATGCAGGGACCGGACGACAAGCAACCCACCCTCCTGATGGATCCGAACGCACTCTCGCCGGACGGCTCGGTGGACCTCGCGTTCTGGGTGCCTTCCAACGATGCACGCTACTTCGCCTACGCCCTGTCCCAGGGCGGTTCCGACTGGGACGAAGTGCACGTACGCGACCTCGGCACCGGCAAGGACACTTCCGACGATGTGAAGTGGCTCAAGTTCTCCGGCGTGGCCTGGACCAACGACGGCAAGGGCTTCTTCTACTCGCGTTACCCGGCACCGGCGGAAGGCAAGGCCATCTCCTCGGAGATCAAGGACCAGACGCTCTACTACCACGTGCTGGGCACGGCCCAGAGCACGGACAAGCTCGTCTACGCGCGTCCGGACTTGGGTGCCTGGATCGTGAGCGGCTCGGTCTCGGAGGACGGCCGTTACCTCTACATCGTCCTCAGCAACGGCAACGACGCCCAGAACGAACTCTATTACGCCGATCTCGGCGACCCGAAGCGTCCGAACCTCGCCGCCACCGTCAAGCCGCTGTTCACCGCCAACGATGCGCAATACCAGCCGCTGGACGACATCGGCGACACGCTCTACCTGCAGACCTCCCGCGGCGCGCCCAACCGCAAGGTGGTGTCGTTCAAGTTCTCTGACCCGGAGCACTGGAAGACGGTGGTGCCCGAGAGCAAGGTTGTGATCGAGGGCTCCTACCTCATCGGCGGCCAGGTGGTGGTGGAATACCTGAAGGACGCCCACAGCCAGGTGGACCTCTACGCCACCGATGGCAAGCCCAAGGGCGAACTCAAGCTACCCGGCTTGGGCGCGGTGCAGGCCGTGAGCGGCCGCAACGACACGCCCGAGATCTACTACAGCTTCGCCTCGTTCCTGTATCCCAGCACCATCTACCGTCATGACATGAAGGAAGGGACCACCGGCACCTTCTTCGCACCCAAGGTGCCCTTCGATCCGTCCCAGTACGAGACCCGCCAGGTCTTCTACCCGTCCAAGGACGGCACCAAGATCCCCATGTTCATCACGGCGAAGAAGGGCCTGAAGTTGGACGGCAGCAACCCGACGCTGCTCTACGCCTACGGCGGCTTCGACATCAGCGTGACGCCTTCCTTCAATCCCATCGTGCCGGTCTGGCTGGAACTCGGCGGCGTGTACGCGGTCGCCAACCTGCGCGGCGGCGGCGAGTACGGCGAGGCCTGGCACTCCGCCGGCATGCTCGGCAAGAAGCAGAACGTGTTCGACGACTTCGCCTGGGGCGCCAAGTACCTGGTGAGCGAGAAAGTCACCTCCGTAGCGCACCTCGGCATCTCCGGCTACTCCAACGGCGGGCTCCTGGTGGGCGCGAGCATCACCCAGAACCCGCAGCTCTTCGGCGCGGCCTACGGTGGCGCGGGCGTGATGGACATGCTGCGCTACCAGAAATTCTCCGGCGGTGCCCTGTGGAGCCCGGAGTACGGCGCCTCCGACGACCCGAAGGCCTTCAAGTGGCTCGCCGCCTACTCGCCGGTTCAGAACGTGAAGCCGGGCACCTGCTACCCGCCCACGCTCATCACCACCGCCGACCACGACGACCGGGTGGTGCCGAGTCACTCCTACAAGTTCGCGGCGGCGCTGCAGGCAGACCAGGCCTGCGACAAGCCGGTGCTGATCCGCATCGAGACCAACACCAGCCATGGCTACATGCCCACGGACAAGCGCATCGCCCAGACCGTGGATGTGTGGGCCTTCCTGGCCTACAACCTGGGCATCACTGCCGCGCCCAAGTGAGGGGCGCCCCTGGCAGACGGGAGATACATCGCACACTAAATGATGCGATGCCCTGTCCGCCTGGGGGCTCTGGCCATAGCATTCCCTAGGCGATGTGACATAATAAAGGGGATGTAAAGGTCAGGGGTGTTTAGTGGACGACGCCGAGATCGAGCGCCAGCGCGCCCGAAACATGAACAAGGTGACCCAGCGCGCGCTGGACGCCTGCCTCAAGGACAACGAGGCCTCGAAGGTGGAACTCGACATCCTCCTGGCGGGCCCCCACGCCCAGGCCTGCGTGCTCGCCATACTCGACGTCTCCGCCGCCGCCCAGATGTCCATGCGCCGGGCGCTGCCCATCTGGAAGCCTTTCGGCCCCAAGGAGAACTTCCTCTACGAGCTGGTGACGGACCGCACCGACCAGGGCGTGCGCCGCGTGAAGAACCTCTTGGACGCGGGCTGGAACCCGAACCTGACGGTGGAGGGCACCAACCGCACCGCGCTGATGCAGGTGACCAACTCCTGGAACCCGGTGAACCGCGACTACGCGGCCATGCTGCTGGCGGCGGGTGCGGACCCGGAAGCCCGCTCTGCGGGCGGCCAGACCGCCCTCGACTTCGCCCCAGTCTCAATGCGCAACTTCGTGCAGAACTTCGTGCGCGACATCGCGCAGGAAACCACGAACCGCACCGGGAACATCAAGGACGCGATCTGAATTGAATATCTGAAAATCCATCCATGGGTTTTCAGACTCGGCGGACCCGGTACACGCCCGAGCCCGCCTCCGCCTAATCAAACGCAGACGCGTTTGATTCGCGTGCAGCACATCCCTGTGCCGCATCCAAATTCTACTTATATCTCTATCAATCCGTCCGATAGCTCGTCCGTGTCGTCCGGCTGCGCCGGATAGTGCTCCGCCATGGCCTCGCCGATGGCGCCGATGGCTGCGACGAAGCCCTCAGTCACCGCTCCGCCCCGCACTTGGTCAACGAAGCCGGCGACGATCCTCTGCCAGGCCTCATCCCCCACCTTCTCGTGGATACCCTTGTCCGCCACTATCTCCACGTAACGCTCCGCCACCGAGACGAAGAACAGCACGCCGGAATGGCCGCGGGTGAGCTGGACTCCCTGCTCATAGAACTGGGCATGGGCGAGGCGGCTGGCGCGGGCATGGCGCACCGCTTTCGACACCAGCGCGAGATGCAGCCCCGGCACGAGACCTATGCAGAGCAGCACCACGATGAAGCTGGTGAGCTGCAACTGGTAGATGTGCAGGAAGCGGATCTCCACCGGCAGCAGCAACAGCACCGCGGGCAGCAGCAGCGCGAGGCCAGCCGCCCACAGAAGCGCGACGGAGAAATAGGGATCGCTGCGCCGCGCTACCACCGCCACGAACTCGCCGCTGGTGCGCTTCTCGGCCGCCTGGATCGCCGCGGTGATCTTCTGCTTGTCCTGCGGGCTGAATTTGATCATGTCACCAGCCCCCTGAGGCGCCACCGCCTCCAAAGGATCCGCCGCCACCGGAGAAGCCGCCGCCTCCACCACTGCCGAAACCTCCCCCACCCCAGCCGCCGCGGCCACCTCCTCCGCTGTTGAGGCTTCCCAGAAGCCACCATAGCCAGAACAGGCGCCCGCCGGTGCGGGAACCGAAGCCGGCCCGCAGCACGTTCAGCAGGATGAACATGACGAAGATGATGAGGAACAGCGTGGAGAAGCCGTCCTTGCGCTTCTGGTGCTGCACCTCGTCCGCATGGCCGCCCAGCACCTGGAGGATCGCATCCACGCCATCGCTGACGCCGCCGTCGTAGTCGCCCTGCTTGAACTTGGGCGCGATGGCGTTACGGATGATGTCGTCCGAGAGCGCGTCCGTGAGGGTGCCCTCCAGGCCATAGCCCACTTCGATGCGCAGCTTGCGCTCGTCCCGGTCCACGATCAGCAGCGCGCCGGTGTTCTTGCCCTTCTGTCCGATGCCCCAGTGGCGGCCGAGTTCATAGCCCCAGTATTCGATGGGATAGCCGCTGAGCGTCGGCACCGTCACCACCACCAGCTGGTTGCCGCTGCCCTGGTCGTAGGCCATGAGCTTGTCGGTCAGCTGCCGGCGCATATCCGCACCGAGGATGCCGGCCCCGTCCACCACCGGACCGGTGAGTTCCGGCAGCGGCGGCATGGAAGCGTCCGCCGCCGATGCGGGAGAGGGCGCAAAGAAGACCGCCGCGCTGATGAGCGCGGCGGCGAAGGACTTCAGGCCTGCGTGCATCTAGTGGTCAGAACTGCACTTTGGGAGCTTCTTGGGCACTGTCTGATGCAGTGAAGCTCTGCATGACTTGCTTATCGCCATAGAACATCGAACGGTACCAACGACCCGGGATGGTGGTGAGCTCGGTGTTGTACTGCTGCACCGACAGGATGTAGTCCCGGCGCGCCACGGTGATCCGGTTCTCGGTGCCTTCCAGCTGCGACTGAAGCGCGAGGAAGTTCTCGTTGGCCTTGAGGTTGGGGTAGTTCTCGGTCACCACCATCAGCCGGGAGAGAGCCTGGGTCAGCACACCCTGGTTCTGCTCGAAGGTCTTGAAGGCCTGCGGGTTCGTCAGGATGTCCTTGGGCACCTGCATCTGCGCCACCTTGGCGCGGGCCTCGGTGACCTCGTCCAGCACCTTGTCTTCATGGGTGGCGTAACCCTTCACGGTCGCCACCAGGTTGGGCACCAGGTCCGCGCGGCGCTGGTATTCGTTCTGCACCTGGGCCCAGGCGGCTTTCACCTGCTGGTCATAGCGCGGGATGTTGTTGATGCCGCAGCCCGAGAGGGTGAGCAGCACCCCGGCGAGGGCGCCGGAGAGGAGGACGCGGGCGGCGGTACGGAGGCTGGCCATGATGTTCATCCCTATATTAGGTAAGAAGCGCAGGCGGCTGTCATCATAACGCGACCCGCCCCGCGGGACGCCACGCCTGCCAGGCCTTAATATGTCTGTCAGGCGTGTTTTCAAGTCCCTTCCCGCCCCCAAGGAGCCGCTCGCGCATGGCCGCCCAGAAACGCCTCGTCATCCTGGTCCATGGCTGGAGCGTGCGCGACACCTCCACCTACGGCGGCCTGCCGGAGCGCCTGAAGCGCGAGGCCAAGCGCGTGCCGGACCTCGACCTGGACGTGCGCCAGATCTGGCTCTCCGAATACATCAGTTTCCACAACGAGGTGGGCATCCCGGACATCGCCCGCGCTTTCCAGGCGGCGCTGGAGAGGGAGATCGGCGATGCGCTTAAAGCAGGCCGGCGCTTCGCCTGCATCACCCACTCCACCGGCGGCCCGGTGGTGCGCAGCTGGCTGCAGCACTACTACCTGGACCAGGGCCTAACCCAGACGCCCATGAGCCACCTCATCATGCTGGCGCCCGCCAACTTCGGCTCGGCGCTGGTGCAACTCGGCCTCTCCAAACTCTCGCGCCTGCGCACCTGGTTCGATGGCGTGGAAGTGGGCACCGGCGTGCTGGATTGGCTGGAACTCGGCAGCCCCTACAGCACCGCGCTCAACCTGCAGTGGCTCGCCCACGGCGCCGCCCTCATCGGTCCCGCCGGGACTTTCCCCTTCGTGCTCGCCGGCCAGAGCCATGACCCGCACCTCTACGACTTCGTGAACAGCTACACCGCGGAGACCGGCTCCGATGGCGTGGTGCGCGTGTCAGGCGCCAACCTCAACTTCGCGCACCTGCGCATCGAACAGCAGCCGCCGGTGCCGGACAAGAAAGCCCGTCTCGGTTTCAGCGCGCCCATGCTCACCACCGGCGCGGCCGAGGTCTCGCCGGCGGTGCCCATGGCGGTGCTGCCGGGCGTGTGCCACTCGGACGAGCGCATGGGCATCATGCGCAGCATCCCCGCCACGGCCGCGCCGCACCCTACGGTGGGCGCCATCCTCAGCGCGCTCACGGTGAAGGACATGGCGGGCTACGCCAAGGCCTTCGACGCCTTCGCCGCGCTCACCGCGACGACGCAGGAGCAGGAACGGGTCGAGGACCGCAGCATCATCGGCCCCTTCGACCACCAGGTGATCCACGACCCCTGCTGCATGCTTCAGTTCGGGGTGCGGGACGACCAGGGCAACCCGATCAAGGACTTCGACCTGATCCTGACCGCGGGTCCCGACAACAACCCCAACCACGTGCCGCCGGGGTTCTTCATAGACCGGCAGCGCAACCACCTGGACCCGGGCAGCATCACCTACTACATCAACGCCGCGCGCATGCTGGGCGCACCCGCGGTCATATATAAGGGGAAGGAACTCCGTCCGGCGCTGCCCTCGGCCACGAGCTTGGGGCTGCACATCATCCCGTACCCGCAGGACGGCTTCGTGCTCTACCAGCCTGCCACGCTGAAGACCGACGCCGCGCACCTCACGAGCCTCATCCGGCCCAACCAGACCACGCTCGTGGACATCGTGCTGAAGCGCATCGTGCGTGAGGGCGTCTACCGCATGACCCGTAGCCCCTCGCCGCAGGACTTCACCAAGCAGCCCCCGGGGTTACCGGTGACCTGAGGTCTCAGGCGGCGTTTCTCTGCATCGCTTTCTTGAGCGGGAACAGCAGTACGAAATACATGAACGGCCCGGCCAAGGCGCAGAAGAGCAGCCAGGCCACGGCGCCGTGCAGGGTGTAGCCCGCCAGGGCCACGATGCTCCCCCAGAAATCCGCCTTCACCATGGACACGATCTGGCTCGCCGAGAGCGGCAACGGGGGTTGGCGGAACAGCCATTGCCCCGCCTGCACGAAGGGTATGAGCAGGAGGAGCTGCAGCGGATAGACCAGGTTGTTCGCGATCTGGATCAGCACCAGGTTCAGGCGCAGCGCCAGCGCCGCCACGGTGCAGGAGACGATGGTGGTGCCCAAGACCGGCGCGATGCCGAGCAGCACCCCCAAGACCACCGCCAGGGCGATCTTCTGGGGCGTGATGCCCTCCTTCAACAGCGCCAGGATATGGCGCGTGAGCTTGTTGTCGCGCAGGTTCAAGCGGCGCGACGCTGCAGCAGGTTCCAAACGGGCTCCTCGGGCTTAAGCCGGAACAGTTCCTTGAGCATGTAGACGGACATGGCCACGTTCCCCAATCCCATCACCAGCAGGAACCACAGGCCGCGGGACCAGAGGGTGCGTTCCTTGTAGGCCACCCACACCCAGAAAGTGAGGAAACCGCAGTAGGCATCGTACAGGGTCGCCACGGCCCAGGGGTTGGCGCCGAACAGCGGGAAGGAATCGCGGATGTCCATGGCGAGCGCCGCCCGGAGGTTCACCGCCACCATCACGACGAAGATGGCGGCGAATAGGAGCTTGAGCGCGGTCTTCATGCAGAACCTCTCCCATATGGCGGATGTGTCTGCATGCAGATACGTCCCCGGGCGGTCCGCAGATTCATGCAAGGAATGCCATTTTCGCCGAATTCAATTCGTCGCGTATTCTGTCAAAAACCCCTGGGATTCCAAGGGGGTTTGTCTATATTCATGCGCTGTGGCCGCTTCCCGTTTCGGCGGGACCCAGGCAAGAGTCAGGAACCCAAGGATTGGGTCGGCGGCCACAAGTCATGGCTCCGTTCATCAGCCGGGACGCGCCTTCGGCGTTCAGGATGCAGGGGTCTTGTGTGTCCATTCCGGCCACACCCCCGCGGGGCTGTTTGTAGCTCGCGCCGCCTTCATCTGCCGCCACCCGCGGGAAAACGGGTGTGCGGGACGCGGACGGCGCACATACCACTCGGGGGTCTTATGAACCGTTCCCTGTTGAAGACCGCTGTCGCCGTAGCCCTGTTCGGGCTGGCGATGGGCAGCGCCGTCGCCGCTGGCGAGACCGCTGCTTACATGCCGATGAAGAATGCGCCGCGCTTGAGCACCATGGACCACGTGAAGGGTGCGCTCTCTATGAGCCAGCCCCTCTCCGTCGTCGTGACGCTGAAGCTCCGCGACCAGGCCGGCCTGGACGCCTTCCTCGCCGATCCCAACCACGCGATCCTGACGCCGGAGCAGTTCACCGAGCGCTTCTCGCCCACGTTGGCCCAGGCCAAGCAGGTGGCGGAGTACATGGTGCGTTCCGGCTTCCGCAACGTGACCATCTCGCCGAACCGCCTGATGGTGACCGGCGACGGCACCCCGCGCGAGGCACAGAGAGCCTTCCAGACCAAGATGGTGCGGGTCCTCACCCATGACGGCCGCGATGCCTATGCCAACTCCACCGATGCCATGGTGCCCGCTTCGATGCGCGACACTGTGCAGGCGGTGCTCGGCCTCCAGACCGTGCATGTGATGCACACCTTCGCCCGCGTGCTCCAGGCCGACGGCGCGCACACGCTCGCCATCACCGGCCACGGCTCGACCCAGTTCGCGCCGATCTACAGCGCCACCGGCATGCCGGCGGCCACCTCGGTGCCGGTCGGCATCATCACGCAGGGCAAGCTGACCAACGTCATCAACGACATCAACAGCTTCACCTCCCAGAACGGCCTGCCCACGGTGACCACCCAGACGGTGAACACCAATGGCACCAGCACCGACACCAGCGGTGACGGCGAATGGGACCTGGACGCCCAGGACATCATCGGCATGAGCGGTGGCGTGCAGAAGCTGATCTTCTACAACATCCCGACCCTCTCCAACGCCAACCTGACCGCGGACTTCAACACGGTGGTCAGCGCCAACGCGGTGAAGGTGCTCAACGTGTCCCTCGGCGAGTGCGAGACCAGCGCCCATAGCGACGGTTCCGCGGCTTCCCAGGACACCACCTTCCAGCAGGCCGTGGCCCAGGGCATCACCATCTCGGTGTCCTCGGGTGACGACGGCGCCGACGAGTGCGGCAACGGCGGCGTGACCCCGAGCTGGCCCGCCAGCTCCAAGAACGTGGTGGCCGTGGGCGGCACCAAGCTCGATGCTTCCACCACCACCTGGAACAGCGAAGTGGTGTGGAACGAGCTTTCGATCAGCGAAGGCGCCACGGGCGGCAGCCCCAGCACCTTCGAGGCCATGCCGAGCTGGCAGTCGGGCGTGGGCAAGAACGTGGGTCACACGACCCGCGGCGTGCCCGACATCGCCTTCGACGGCGACCCGGAATCCGGCGCCACGATCATCGTGGACGGGGCTTCCCAGCAGATCGGCGGCACCAGCCTCTCCTCGCCGCTCTTCGTCGGCATGTGGGCCCGCGTGATCGCCTCCAAGGGCGCCACGGTGGGCTTCGCGGCTCCGTTGATCTACCAGGTGGCGGCCGCCCATCCCGGCGACTTCCATGACGTGACCTCGGGCAACAACAGTGGCGAGACCGCCGCGGCAGGCTGGGACTACACCACCGGCTTCGGCAGCATCATCGGCACCTCGTTCCTGACGGACCTGGGCGGCGGCGGCGGTGGCGGTACCAACCACGCCCCGGTGGCCACCAACGGTTCCGTGACCACCTCCGTGAACACGGCGGTGAACGGCACGCTGGCGGCGACGGATGCTGACGGCAACGCGCTGGTGTTCAGCGTGGTGACCGCGCCGGCTCACGGCACGGCTACCATCACCAACACCGCGACGGGTGCCTTCACCTACACGCCGGCCTCCGGCTACTCGGGCAGCGACTCGTTCACGTTCAAGGCCACCGACAGCGGCAGCCTGGCGTCGAACACCGCGACCGAAAGCGAGACGGTGAACGCGGCCTCGGGTTCCTGCGCCACGGGCTACACGGCCTACACGGGCAGCATCACTGCCGGTAGCGACGTGTACGAGCCGAACAACACCTACTACATCACCACGGTGACCGGGACCAACTCCGGCATCCTGACCGGCCCGGCCGGCAAGGACTTCGACCTGTACCTCTACAAGTACAGCTCGAGCCGCGGCTGGCAGGTGGTGGCTTCCTCCACGGGCACGACCGCCAACGAGACCATCAACTACAGCGGCTCGGCCGGCGACTACGAGTGGGACATCTATGCCTACTCTGGCAGCGGCACGTTCCAGCTGTGCCTGAAGCACCCGAACTAACCGTTCGGTAACCACTTAGGATCGTCTTGATCCAGAGGCCCGCGGCGAAAGCTGCGGGCCTCTTTCTTTCCGGCGGCCGCAAGGATGCCGGTTACGGCGGCTGATTTGGCCCGTGATATCATCTTGCCCCCCGCGCACCCCGCACCCCTCAGGCCGGCATGAAAGCCCTCTCAATCCAGAAACTCGTCAAGACCTACAAGAACGGCGTACAGGCCCTCAAGGGCATCGATTTCGAGGTGGAGGAAGGCGAGTTCTGCGCCCTGCTCGGCCCCAACGGCGCCGGCAAGACCACCACCATCGGCATCACCACCTCGTTAGTCACCAAGACTTCGGGTAACGTGTCGGTGTTCGGCCACGACATAGATAGCGAGCTAGAGGCGGCCAAGTCCTGCATCGGCCTCGTGCCGCAGGAACTCAACTTCAACCAATTCGAGCGGGTCTTCGACATCGTGGTGAACCAGGCGGGTTTCTACGGCATCCCGCGCAAGCTCGCGCGCGAGCGCGCCGAGAAGTACCTGAACCAGCTGTCCCTGTGGGAGAAGCGCGACGCCATGTCGCGCACCCTCTCCGGCGGCATGAAGCGGCGCCTCATGATCGCCCGCGCGCTGGTGCACGAGCCGAAGCTGCTGATCCTGGACGAGCCCACCGCCGGCGTAGACATCGAGATCCGCCGCTCCATGTGGGAGTTCCTGCGTCAGATCAACAAGGACGGCATCAGCATCATCCTAACCACCCATTACCTGGAAGAGGCCGAGAACCTCTGCCGGCGGGTGGCGATCATCGACCACGGCGCCATCATCGTGCAGGGCTCCACCAAGGAGCTGCTGGCGAGGCTGCACACCGAGACCTTCGTGCTCAACCTGCGCAATCCATTGGCGAAGCTCCCCACCGTCGAGGGCTACGCGGTCACGCGGGTGGACGAGACCACCCTCGAGGTGGAGGTGAACAAGGAGCAGGACATCAATGCGCTCTTCGCCAGCCTGTCCAAGGCCGGCGTGCAGGTGCTCTCCATGCGCAACAAGGCCAACCGGCTCGAAGAACTTTTCGTGCGCCTCACCGAGCGCAAGGGAGACGGCCGATGAACCGTTTCCGCCACAACATCATCGGCTTCCAGACCATCGTCAACCGCGAGATGTCGCGGGTGCTGCGTATCTGGGTGCAGACCCTGGTGCCGCCGGTCATCACCGCCACGCTCTACTTCATAATCTTCGGCAGCCTCATCGGGCGGCGCGTGGGGCAGATGGGCGGCTATGACTACATCGCCTACATCGCGCCCGGCCTCATCATGATGCAGGTGCTGACCAACGCCTACACCAACGTGGTGTCCTCGTTCTTCGGTGCCAAGTTCGGCCGGCACATCGAGGAGCTGATGGTCTCGCCGTTGCCCAACAGCTACATCATCATGGGCTACGTCGCCGGCGGCGTGCTGCGCGGTCTGCTGGTGGGCGCATTGGTGACGGTGGTGGCGCTGTTCTTCACCGACCTGCATATCCAGCATCCGCTGATCACGTTCTCGGTGGTGCTGCTCACCGCAATCGTGTTCTCGGTGGCCGGGCTCATCAACGCGGTCTACGCCAAGAAGTTCGACGATGTGACCATCATCCCGACCTTCGTGCTCACGCCCCTCACCTATCTGGGCGGCGTGTTCTACTCCATCCATATGCTGCCGGACAGCCTGCAGGCCGTGTCCCGCGCCAACCCGATCCTCTACATGGTGAACGCCTTCCGCTACGGCATCCTGGGGGAGTCGGACATCAGCATCTACACTGCCTTCACCATCATCCTGCTGTCCCTGGTGGTGCTCTATCTCTTCGCCCTGTACCTGTTGAACAAGGGCGTGGGGATGCGCAGCTGATCATGCGCCCCGGCCCTCTCCTAGTTTCCCTGCTGCTGGTGAGCGCCTCCGCGAGCGGTGATATCACGGTGGCGCAGCTGGTGGCCGGCGGCAAGGTGCTGGACCACAAGGACCTGATCGTCGAGACGCCTAACGCGCATGAGGCGGACACCTGCCGTGGCTTCGACCTCACCGACAGCCAGATCCGGGATTTCTTCCGCAAGGCCGCGCCCATGACCGCGGAAGCGCTGCACGCCAACTTCAAGTGGGCGCCCTGCCAGGTGCTGGGCCATATCCTCTACCAGGACCAGAAGCTGCAATTCGTGATCACCGCGGCTTCCACCGGCCAGATCGAGGTGGCACCGGGCAATGTGATCCAGTTCGGCTGCAACAGCAGCTGCGCCGAGATGTTCGCCTACGGCTACCCGGTGCCTCCCGCCGCCACGGCTACGCTGCCTGCTTCCCGGGACCCGCACTGAGATATCGCATCCGCCATAAAGAAAGAGCCCCTCGCGGGGCTCTTTGCTTTGGACCGGTGCTGACCGGTCTCAGCCGGCTTTGATGGTCGCGGCGTAGTAGCTCTTCACCTTCGCCGGGGCGATGCCGGTGGCCAGCGCGATGTAGAGGATCACCAGGCTGAACACCGCCACGGTGAACATGCCGTCGAAGATGCCGAAAGCGCCGGTGCCGCCCATCTCGACGGGGCCGAAGAAGCTCAGGATCCACATACCGGCGAAGTAAGGCACCAGCCACCAGGCGTGCTGCAGGTCCTCGTCCGACTCCTTCCCCTCGATGTAAAGATAGATATGGCGCAGCGTGTAGAACGCCATGATCGCCGCGATGATCGCGAACAGCACGTTGACCGTGCCGAAACCGGCCCAGTACATCACGAAGTTGGAGCAGATGAAGGCTGCCGGCGCGATGGCCCAGGCGTTCCACAGACGGAACGGGCGTTTCAGGTCGGGCATCACGCGCCGCATGCGCAGCAGCACCACGCAGCCGAGGCCGTAGGACAGCACGGTGGCCGAGGAGGCGTAGTTCACCAGCTTCTGCCAGCTCGGGAATGGGAAGAAGAACACGCAACCGACGACGAAGGAGAGGATCAGCGCGGTCCAGGGCGTGCCGTTCCGGTTGATGTCCCGCAGCTTCTCCGGTGCGTAGCCCTCCTCCGAGGCCGCCATCACCACCCGCGCGGTGGCGGTGGTCCAGATGTAGCCGCAGGCCGTGGGCGAGATGATCGCATCGGCATAGAGCGCCATGGCCCACCAGGAGACGCCGAGGGTGAGCAGCAGCCCCACCATGGGGCCGGAGGCGAGGATGGGGTTGGCGGAAGCGCTGCCGAAGTTCAAGCCAGCCCAGCCCTCTTTCGCGAGGAGTTCCGGCGGCACCGCCGCGACGAAGGAATACTCCACCAATATGTAGATGATGGCCGAGAGCACGATGGTGCCCACCACCGCACGCGGGATATTGCGGGCCGGATCCTTGGTCTCGCCGGCGAGCTGGATGGCCTGGGTGAAGCCGAACAGCGAGAAGAACACGCCGGCGGTGGAGATGGCCAGGAACATGTTGGTGATGTCGCCGGTCGCGTGCGCCTTCACCGAGAAGTTCTCCGGGTGATGGGCGCTGAACATCAGCACCAGGATGGTGCCGATGGGCGCGCAGATCTTGATCCAGGTGGCGATGGTGTTTAGCAGGAGGATGAAACGCAGGATCAGGAAGTTGAGCAGCACGAAGGTGCCCAGCACGAACACCGATACCACCATACCGGTGCCGGTGAGGAGACCGGTGGAGGTGTCGATCATGCCCGGCAGGTAGCCGTTGGCGTAGGTCACCACCGCCATGGCTTCCACCGGCGCGATGGTCACGTAGGCGAGGAACAGGATCCAGCTCCACACACGGCCCACCAGGCGGCCGTGGCTGATGATGCTGATGTGCATGAGGCCGCCGCTGCGGGGGAACAGGGGCCCCAACTCCGCGTAGACCATGGCGATGAGGCCGACCACCAGGGCGGCGATGGCCCAGGAGCCGACGCTCAGGGGGCCCGCGATCTGCGCCGCCTTCATGGGGCCGAACAGCCAGCCGGAGCCGATGGTGGAGCTCAGGCCCGCGAATAGCAGTCCGATGAGGCCGGCGTCTTTGCGCAGCTTGCCCTGTGCCACAGTCGTCTCCTTATAAGAGGTTGCGAGAGGCTATCAGACCCGGCTGAACTTGACGAGGCGCGCCGTGAGCAGGACTGCGGCCACGGAGAGGCCGGCGATGAAGCCGGCCCAGATCATCTGGGGACCCAGGTGCAGGGGGATGCCGAACACCCAGGCCAACGGGAACCCCACACCCCAGTAAGCCAGCACGCATATGAGCGTGGGCACGCCCGTGTCCTTGTACCCGCGCAATGCGCCCATGGCGCTCACCTGGATGCCATCGGAGATCTGCATGATGGCGCCCATGTAGAGCAGACTCACGGCGATGCCCGCCACCGCCGCATCGTGGGTATAGAGACCGACGATCTGGTGCGGCAGCAGCGCCATGCTCCCTGCCGAGAGCACCTCGAAGCAGAGGCAGAGCGCGATGCCGGTGAAGGCGGCGAGTCGCGCCTCCGCCCGGTCGCCCCGCCCCAGCGCGTGGCCGACCCGCACCGAGATGGCGAGCGCCACGCTCATGGGCACCATGAACACGAAGGAAGCGTAGTTGAGCGCGATCTGGTGCGCCGCCACGATGTCCGTGCCGAGCGTGCCCATCATGAGACCGACGCCGGAGAACAGGCTCGCCTCCATGAAGATGCCCACGGCGATGGGCAGGCCCAGGAACAGGAGTTCCTTGAGCTTGTGGAAGTCAGGCCAGTCCAGCGCATGGAAGAGGTCCAGCGCCCGGTAATGCTCCCGGCGCCACATATAAATGAGCATGCTGAAGAACATCAGCCACTGGGTGGTGGCGGTGGCGTAGCCGGTGCCGGTGGCGCCGAGGGCGGGCATCCCCAACTTGCCGTACATGAAGATGTAGTCCAGCACGCCGTTCACCGTGAGCCCGCCGATCGCGATCACCAGCAGCACGCGGGTGCGGCCGATACCCTCGCTGGTGAAGCGCAGCACCTGGTACAGGCACAGGCCGGGCATGCCCCAGGCGATGGCCCTGAGGTAACCATCCGCCACCGGGATGATCTCCTGCTCGATGTGGATGGCCTGCATGAAAGGGACGGTGTGGCGCAGCAGGAAGAATCCGCCCCAGCCCATGAGCTGCGAGATCCACACCATCTGGCGGGCGTAGCGGCCGATCTCGGAGTAACGCCCCGCGCCGTAGAGATGTGCCGTGGTCGGCGACTGGGCCATGATGAGGCCGAGGGAGAACAGGAACACCGGCGCCCAGGCGCTGGAACCCACGGCCACGCCCGCGAGGGTCTGGGAACCCAGCAGGCCCGCCATGATGGCGTCCGTTAGGCCCATGCCCACCAGTGCCAGGTTGTGCACGATGATGGGCAGGCCGATGGCAAGCATGGCGCGCGCCTCCATCTTGGCGGCTGGCCAGCGTGCGGTGAGGGCTGAAGGGCTCATGCGGTGCGGGGCTTAACAGTGGGCGTGCCGCATCATAGCAAGGGGCGTCCCGAAGTGGCATGATTGAAGGGCCTTGCGCGCCCACGCGCCGCCCCCATAAAAGACCTCGAAACCCTTGGAGTCACCCATGGCTCAGAACATCCGCCCCGTCGCAATCGTCGGCAGCAATAGAATCCCCTTCTGCCGCATCTTCACCAACTACGCCGAAGTCGGCAACCAGGAGATGCTCACCGCCGCCCTGAAGGGCCTGGTGGACAAGTACAACCTGAAGAACGAGATCCTGGGCGACGTGGTGGCGGGCGCGGTGATGAAGCATTCGCGCGACTGGAGCATGGTGCGCGAGGCGGTGATGTCCAGCGGACTCAACGTTCACACACCCGCCCACAACTCCGACCGCGCCTGCGGCACCTCCGTGAGCACCGCGGCCGAGATCGCGGCGCGCATCGCCATCGGCGAGATCGACTCCGGCATCGCCGGCGGCGTGGACACGGCGAGCGACGTGCCGATCGTGTTCGGCCGCCACTTCCAGCAGATCCTGCTGAAGAGCAGCCGCGGCAAGAGCTTCGGCCAGAAACTCTCCCCCTGGTTCGGCTGGCGCCCCAGCGACCTCAAACCGCACCTGCCCGGCGTCACGGAATCCCGCACCGGCCTCAACATGGGGCAGTCCTGCGAGATCATGGCGAAAGAATGGGGCATCACCCGCGAGGCCCAGGACCAGCTCGCTTACGAGAGCCACATGAAGGCCGCGGCAGCCTGGAAAGAAGGCTTCTACAACGACCTGGTGACGCCCTTCAACGGCGCCAACGTGGACAACAACGTGCGCGGCGACACCTCGCTGGAGAAGCTCGCGAAGCTCAAGCCCGCCTTCGACCGGACCAGCGGCAAGGGCACCCTCACCGCCGGCAATTCCACGCCGCTCACGGACGGCGCTTCCGCCGTGCTGCTCGCCTCCGAGGAATGGGCCAAGGCCCATAATCTGCCGGTGCTCGCCTACCTCACCCACACCGCGACCGCCGCGGTGGACTTCGCCGGCCTGCAGGGCGCGAAGGAAGGCCTGCTCATGGCGCCCACTTACGCGGTGCCGAAGATGCTGGACAAGGCGGGCCTGAAGCTGCAGGACTTCGACTACTACGAGATCCACGAGGCCTTCGCCGCCCAGGTGCTCTGCACCCTCAAGGCATGGGAGTCGGCGGACTACTGCCGCGAGAAGCTCGGTCGCAAGGAGCCCCTGGGTTCCATCGACCGCTCCAAGCTCAACATCAAGGGCGGCAGCGTGGCGCTGGCCCATCCCTTCGGTGCCACCGGCGGCCGCATCATCGGCACCCTGGCCAAGATCCTTGCCCAGAAAGGCAAAGGACGCGGGCTGATCTCTGTTTGTACCGGTGGTGGCATGGGTGTGACCGCGATCCTCGAGCGCTGACCGAAATTGCTGCGCTTATGAAAAAGCCCCGTGAGGGGCTTTTTCTTTTACTTCAGCTCGGATGTGCAGTTCGGACAGCGCGTCGCCTTGATGCTGATCGTAGTGAAGCAGTAGGGGCATTCCTTATTGGTAGCCGCCGCCTCGGGATGCTTCTCGAGCCGGTCCCGCAGGCGGTTCATGGAACGGATGAGCAGGAACACCGAGAAGGCGACGATGGTGAAGCTGATGACGTTGTTTATGAAGAGGCCATAGCTCAGGGTCACCGCCCCCGCGGCATGGGCATCCGTCAGGTTGGCGTAGGGGCCCGCTGCCTTGCTGCCTTCTTTCAGCACCACGAACAGGTTGGTGAAATCCACGTTGCCGAGCAGGAGGCCGATGGGCGGCATGATCACGTCATCCACCAGGGATTTCACGATGGTGCCGAAGGCACCGCCGATGATGATACCCACGGCCATGTCCACCACGTTGCCACGCATGGCGAATTCACGGAATTCCTTCAGCATGGCGTCTCTCCCGGATGGCTTGCCTGAAGCATAGCACCGCGGGCGCGGCTTGCTAGAATGCGTCCATGGGGAACGCGGCCAAAACAGGCGTGCTGTTGGTGAACCTGGGCACGCCGGACGCGCCCACGGCGCCAGCGCTGCGCCGCTATCTCGCCGAGTTCCTGGCGGACCCGGACGTGGTGACCCTGCCGCGCCTCCTGTGGCTGCCGCTCCTGTACCTCGTGGTCCTGCGCACCCGCCCAGCAAAATCCGCGGAAGCCTACGCGCGCATCTGGACGCCGGAAGGTTCCCCTCTGCTCGCCAACAGCCGCGCCCTTGCCATGAAACTGCAAGGGGCCTTGGGCGGCTCCGTCACGCTGGCATTAGGTATGCGTTATGGCAATCCCTCCATCGATACCGCACTGACGGAGCTGAAACAGGCGGGAGTCACGCGTCTCCTGCTGCTGCCGCTCTACCCCCAATATGCCGCCGCCACTACTGCGTCCAGCTTCCGCGCCGTAACCCGCGCACTGAAGCGCATGGGCTGGGCGCCGGAGGTGCAGACGCTCCACGACTACCACGACCATCCCGGCTACCTCGATGCACTCGCCGCCAGTGTGCGGGAGCATTGGTCGGCTGAAGGAAGAGGCGACAAGCTGCTCATCTCCTTCCACGGCATCCCGAAACAGGTCTCGGACGCGGGAGATCCTTATGCGAGCCAGTGCGCCGTGACCGCCGCCGCGCTGGCGCAGCGGCTCGGTCTCGCGCAAGGCGCATGGCAGATGAGCTTCCAGTCCCGCTTCGGTCCCGCCGCCTGGCTTCAGCCCTATACCGACGAAGTGTTGAAGGAATGCGCGGCACGCGGACAGAAGCGGGTGGACGTGATCTGTCCCGGTTTCGCGGCGGACTGCCTGGAGACCCTGGAGGAGATCGCACTGCGCTATGCCGAAGGCTTCCACGCCGCGGGCGGTGAGGCGCTGCGCTACATCCCGGCTCTAAATGCCCGTGATGGTCACGTGCGCGCGCTCGCGGAGCTTACGCGGATGAAGTTGAGTGAGGCGCCCTGATGCTCGGCGATTTCCTCGAACTCAGCCTCAGCACGTCCGACATACTCGGGTCCATCGAGTTCTATCGCAAGCTCGGTTTCCAGGAAGCCTCCGTGGGCGGGAGCTGGAAGCATCCTTATGCGGTGCTCACGGATGGACGCGTCCACGTGGGTCTGCACCGGCGCGAACCCCAGGCACCGGCCTTGAGCTTCGTGCTGCCGGAGCTGCGCCGGCAGATGGCAGCTTTCGAATCGCTGGGCGTCGAGTTCAGCTATACCAGCATCGAGCTGCATCACTTCAACCATCTCGGTTTCGAGGATCCGGACGGTGCGGCTATCGTACTCCTGGAGGCGCGCACCTATTCGCCGGTGCATGAGTCACTGCTCAAGCCTTCCCTATGCGGTTACTTCGTGGAATACCGCCTGCCGGTGAGCGATGTAGCCGCCAGCGCCCGCTTCTGGGAATCCCTGGGGTTAATCGTCGAATCATCGGAAGACGGCCGCTATGCCCAAGCCTCCTGGGCCGGCATCAACCTGGGGCTGCAGCAAGCCTGGCCGCGGGCAAGGCCCACCCTGGTGTTCGCCAACGGGAACCTGGGGGAGACCGAAGCGCTGCTGGAGATGCGCGGTCTGCCGATACAAAAAGATACCCGTGGTCTGCACGTGGCCTCGCCGGAAGGCCTTAGTCTATTGCTGCAACCGGAAGGGTAAGGGGTAAGGGACCATGAGCTACGGCTTCGATCCACAGCATCTCGTCGGCACCGTCATCTTCATAGCCTTCGTGCTGTTCATCCTCTACCGACGCTTCCGCCGTAACTTCGGCAAGCAGAAACTCCGGCGCGGCTACCTGATATTCCGCATGGTGCTCCTATGCGTGGTGGGCGCGTTGCTGCTCATCCCCACGTTCTTCTCCACCGAACTCGCGCTGGTGACTCTCGCCGGCGCCGCCGTCGGCGTGGGGTTGGCCATCTGGGCGGCGAAGCACACCCGTTTCCTGAGCCAGGACGGCGTGCTCTATTACATCCCCCATACCTATGCCGGCATGGTGGTCACGGCGCTGTTCGTGGGCCGGCTGGGTTACAGGATCTTCGTGATGTCCCAGCCTCACATGATGGGCGGCACCACCATGGACATGAACCCGGGCATGACGGACTTCGGGGGCTTGAGCGCCATCTACCACAACCCCTGGACGCGGCTGGTGTTCTTCATCCTGATCGGCTACTACGTCTACTACTATTGGTTCGTGCTGCACGAATCCAAACACCTGAAGCCGGGAGACATGGAGAATTCCGCGGACAAGCCGGGCGGTAATACAACTTAAACTAAGTTATTCTTGAATTTGCAGAAAGCATTTTATTTAATGATTAATTTAACCGACTTACCGTCACTCTTAATTAAATCTATAAGACCTTCATCCCCGCATAAGTGCAATGCTCCGACTCCAACCAATACGCGCTTACCCGAGCTTATCAGTGATTGTATGCGGGGCATCCACGCATGATTTCGCTTTGTTATAAACGCTTCTCGTAGTGCCTGAGACCGCCATATATTAGATTCTGCAATACTCCTTTTTATCCCATCCAAATCTCCGCAAATCCATGCGGCGTGTAATTCGAAAAATTTATCACGTATATATTTTTCGTTATTTATCATGAAGTGAATTTCTTTTGCATATACATCATTACTAACTATATCCAGGTTGCTGGCTACGTCCTTAAAGGATTCTAAATAAGTAATGAGTCTTGGATGCTTACTTGCCCTCCAATTCCAATATTGTTCGACTCCACCTGAGGTTTTCCCTATGGGTGATAAGAAAAACATTGCCGCCCAAGGCTTAAGTGAGGAAATTTTTTCAATTCTGTCTGTATTGACGTAATGCTTAACTAGATCTTCCCATAGCTTTTCTGGAATGTGATTTCTAAGATGATCTCCATCTTGCAGAGACATATATGAAAATATCTCTTCTAGCTTGTGCTCCGTTATTATTTCTTCACTCCAGTCATATGCTTCATCAACCCATTTTGGAAAATTTGAGAAATCTGCTGGAACCAGATGCATAGTTCCAGCTATTCTTAATTCATCACTTCCCACAGAAAAATACATTTTCTCTCTCCTCGCAATTAATAGTGATTGTCCTCCGTAGCGCGAGCCGAGCACTGGACTGAGCAAGCATAGCCCGAAGGGGCGAAGCCAGGATGGCGAGCCTACCCACGCGGCACAAGGATGTGCCGTGTGGGGAGCTGCGCAGCGAGGGAAGAGCGCAGGGCAGGCGCCGTTTCGGCGCCCCGCGCTGCGGGAGAGTGCTTTTGGTTACTTTTGGCACGCCAAAAGTAACCCGCCGCCCGGAGGCGGCGGAACAGATTTCGGCAGGGATGCCGTCTTACTCTTAAATCCTTTTGGGAAAATCAGGCCGATTTTCGGTCTAGCCAGACGGCTAGACCCTTTGCATCCAAGTCCACGTCCATCTCCAGCCAAGTATCGACCATAGCCTGATCCAGCATGCAGCCATGTGCTCGCGCGCGCTGCGTGAGATAGGCGTGCAACTCGCGCTTCATCTTCTCGATGCGGACCTCGCCCGCGCCCTGCAAGCTCTCGGCGATGCGCACGAACCCGTCCAGGCACTCGTGCATATCTTTCGATAGACGTTCCAGGTCCTCCACGCGTCCGTAGTGGGTGAGGAACACGGCCTTCGGCCTATAGCTCATGATGCGGTCGAGGGAAGCATGAGCCTGCACGGGATCGAAGTGCACTGGCGTCGTGGCCGGGAAGATGAAAGGACCTCGCGCCGTATCGAACACCCGGTAGGAGATGCCGAAGGTGTCGCCGGTGAAGACGCTCTCGCTGTCAGCATCCACGATGCAGTAGTGGTGGAGCGCATGGCCGGGCGTGTGGATCAGCTCGAACTCGCTCTGTCCCAGCTTCAACCGCATGCCGTCCGTCGCTTCCACCACCCGCTCCGCTGCGATGCCGGGTATGGCGCCGTAGAGCCGCTGGAATTCCGCCTCGCCGTAGACGGCGATGGTGCCGGCGATGAGCTTGCCCGGGTCCACCATGTGGGCCGCACCCCGCGGGTGCACCACGGCCTTGGCATGGGGCAGATGCCGCATGAGTTCGCCCGCCCCGCCCGCATGGTCTAGGTGCACGTGGGTGAGGAAGACCCAGTCCACCTGTGCCGGCGCGACGCCCAGTTCCTCCAGCGCCGCCAGCAGGCCCGGCACCGAGTGGCTGGTGCCGGTGTCCACGAATGCGGCATGCCCGTCCCGGATCACGATGTGGCTCGCGTCCAGCTGCGGGCGCACGTAATCCGTGTCCACGGCGCTGATGCCGTGGCCGTAGCGGGTGATGCTTGGGGTTCGCGTCATGGGGTCTGGGCTCGGTTCGGAAAGGCATTGTAGCGGGCACCCCATAAGCCTTGTGCAGCATGGGGCAGCGGGCTAAGCTTTACATAATCTTCTTCACGGACACCGCATGCAGCGCACCCGGCTCATGGCGGCGATGGGCCTCGCCCTCGCCTTCGCTCTACCCGCCGCCCGCGGGGACGACACCGCGCCCGTGTCCGCGCCCACGCGCCCGGCCAACGGGCAGGAACAGGCGCAGGCAGCCCAGAGCAAGGGCATGGAGATCACCTGGGACAAGGATCCCTATTACTCCGACGTGGACCTCAACATCCCGCTGACGGACAAGCCCATCCCCACCATCAGTTCCGACAGCGAGACGGTGATCTACCGCGACCTCATCGAGGGCTCGCTGGTGCCGCGCTACATGCTGCTGGAGGCGAGCGTCTATCCGATGCCGATCCTCGGCACCTACATCCACTCCCATTCGCCCAGCCTCTACGATGAGGGCGAGATCAGCCACACCGGCGTGAACGTGATCGAGTCCGCCACCGCGGGTTTCCAGGAACCCTGGGCCCTCTCCGCCTTCTTCGGCAACATCGCGAACCTGGAGCGCCCCGGCCAGGAGCAGGGCAACAACAACCTAGGCTATACCGGCTACCTCATCAGTGCCGGCGCCCAGCACATCAAGGACAACGTGCTCATCCAGGACAAGTGGTATGAGCTGGAATGGAAGATCAAGGGCGACCTCAACGACAAGGGCCAGAAGCTGCAGTGGAGCTTCCGCTTCGGCGGCAAGTTCAACGCCAACCCCTACATCACCGACGTGATGTACGTGGGCATCCACCGCAACAACCTGGACTTCAACCAGCCTTTCCTCAGCTGGTTCAAGAACTCGGACGTGGATGTGCAGGTGTCCTTCTCCCAGCACGGCGGACAGGTGCTGCGGGAGGAACTGGTGTTCGGCAAGAAGTATCCGTTCCCGGAGAAAGGTTTCTCCCTCACCATGGATGTGGGTTTCATCTGGGACAGCATCGACGAATACTCAGGCCCACTGCGCACCGACAAGAACAGTTCGTTGACGCTCGTCTTACGGCCAGGGCTTGAGTTCTAAAAAGAAGGGGCCGCAAGGCCCCTTCTACATAGCGTAATTTGACCGGTTATTTAGGCTGATAGGGCCAAGGGCGCGAAGCATCGCTTCGCGCGGCCCGCCATGGATGGCGGGACTGGAACCAATACCAGGGATGGGTCCGCGAGCTTCAGCAGACCCCTACTTAGGTTGATAGGGCCACGGACTCATTAAAGGAGACACCTTCGCCACCTTATCCGCCAAGGCCTTCGCATCCTTCAACGACGCCACCTGCCGGATCACCAGCCGGTGCCATTCCTGACCCTTGATGGTCACGGTGATGTCCTCGGAAGGGTAACCCGCCGCCGAGAGCTTCTTCATGAGCCGCGCCGTGTCGGCATCGCTGGTGGAGGACACCAGCGCCACCACCCACTTGCCGTCGTCCGTCATCACGCCGGTGCCCGCCGCCACGTCGGTCTGGGCGGCCCAGTCGGCGACCTTGTCCGGCGTCACGTCCTGGTCCATCTTCATGTCCGCGCCAGTGGTGGCCATGGTCATGTAGTGCATGGGCTTCTCCATCATCATGCCGGTGTGCCCTGGCATGTCCATGGAGACCTTGCCTTCCAGCAGGGCCACCAGCGAACCGTCGTCGCCGGCACGGCCCCACACGTCGGTGCCGCGCACGCCGATGGTGGCGACGCCCACCTGGATGTCCACCTGGCGGCGCTCGCTATGGCCCACGAGGCTGGTGGTGAAGCGGAACACACCCTTCAACACGTGCAACACGCCCTTGAACAGACTGCCCTGGTCGTCCTTGGTCATCTGCATGGTAGGCGTCATGAACTCGGTGTTCTCGCCGAGCTTCACGGTGCTGTGCTCGGGGAGCTGCAGATAGACGCGGCCGCCGGCGGCGGTGCGCAGCTTGTCGCCGTCCGCCACGGTCATGCCGGGCTTCAGCGGCGTCACATCGTTGCCATGCACCAGCCAGGCGGGGGACTGCACTGCGCTCACCACGCTGCCGGCGGGCGGGTTGGCCGGCGCGGGCGCATCGGCGGCGAAGGTGGAGGTGCACAAGATGCAGGCGATGGCCGCCGCGAGCGCGATATTGTGGTGCTTGGACATGGGCTTACTCCCTCAAAGCGTTCTTGGAATGCATTGTCTGGCGATTATACGCAGAGCCGACATATCCGGATGCAGGCCGTAGACCCCTGCAATCCCTGGGTTTAGTCGTCTTCGAAGAGGGAGACCCGCCGGCAGGGCGGCTTATTTCAGGCCTGGCTCAGACGAGCTTGGCTTCCAGGTCATGCTCGGCGCAGGCCAAGACCTTCACCTTGGCGAACTGGCCGGGCTTGAGCTTGGCGCCGCCGCTGACGCGCACCACGCCGTCTATCTCCGGCGCGTCGGCGAAGCTGCGGGCGATGGCGGTGTCCCCATCGATCGCGTCCACCAGCACCTGCAGCTCGCGGCCCACGAGCCGGGCGAGACGCTTGCGGCTGATCGCGGCCTGCGCTTCCATGAAGGCGGCGCGGCGTTCCTCCGCCAGCTCCTCCGGCACCCAGTCGGCGAGCGCGTTGGCATCCGCCCCTTCCACCGGCGAGTAGGCGAAGCAGCCCACCCGGTCCAGCTCCGCTTCCTGGATGAAGCTCATCAATTCCTGGAAGTCCGCCTCCGTCTCGCCGGGGAAACCGACGATGAAGGTGGAGCGGATGGTGAGGTCCGGGCATATCTTGCGCCAGTCCTGGATGCGCTTCAGGGCCTTCTCGCCCGCCGCGGGGCGGCGCATGGACTTCAGTATGCGCGGGCTCGCATGCTGCAAGGGTATGTCGAGGTAGGGCAGCACCTTGCCCTCCGCCATGAGCGGGATGATCTCGTCCACGTGCGGATAGGGATAGACGTAATGCAGGCGTGACCACACGCCGAGCTCGCCGAGCGCGGTGCAGAGATCGGTCATGTGGGTGCGGCGCTGCTTATTCCTCCACTCCCCACCGGCGTAGCGCAGGTCCACACCGTAGGCGGACGTGTCCTGGGACACCACCAGCAGCTCCTTCACGCCGTCCTTGACCAGCTTCTCGGCCTCGCGCATCACCTCGTCGATGGGCCGGCTGTCCAGTTTGCCGCGCAGCTTGGGGATGATGCAGAAGCTGCACTTGTGGTTGCAGCCTTCGGAGATCTTGAGATAGGCGTAGTGGCGCGGCGTGAGCTTGATGCCGCTCGCCGGGATGAGGTCCACGTAGGGGTTGCGGGTTGGCGGCGCCAATTGGGCATGCACCGCCTTCATCACGGCCTCGTAGTCGTGGGGGCCGGTGATGGCGAGCACGTCCGGGTGATGCTCGCGGATGAACTCTTCGCGCATGCCGAGGCAGCCGGTGACGATCACTTTCCCGTTCTCGGCTAAGGCCTCGCCGATGGCGTCCAGGGATTCCTGCTGCGCCGCTTCGATGAAACCGCAGGTGTTCACCACCACCACGTCGGCCTCGCCGTAACCGCCCACCACCTGGTAGCCCTCGATGCGCAGCTGCGTGAGGATGCGCTCGGAATCGACGAGCGCCTTGGGGCAGCCGAGACTCACGAAGCCGACGCGGGGCGCTGTCTGCGCCAATGTGCTGGGATGGGCCATGGGGACCGAAGGACCGTCGAAAGGGCGCGTATGCTACCGCCGCACACCCGCATAGGCAAGAAAGCCCAGTCTCGTCAGGGCTTTATATATGACCGTTGACCAATTCATCCGCGAGGGCAGTCATCCCATAGACCTTGCGCAGGGCCGCCAGGAGCGCCCGGTTGTCCAGGGCCACGGCCCGGTTCTGGCCCGGGTCGTACCAGAAGTCGCCCCCCAGGGAATGGATGTTGCCGTCGAACACCAGTCCCACCACCTTGCCATCCCGGTCTATCACGGGGCTGCCGGAGTTGCCGCCGGCGATGTCGTTGGTGGTGACGAAGTCGAGGTGGGTGGCGGGGTCCAGCTGCGGTTGCGCCTGCACCCAGCTCGGGGGCAGGTCGAAAGGCGCGTTGCCGGTGGCGCGACCATAGAGGCCGGCGAGGTCCGTGAAGGCCGGCACCGGGGCGCCGTCCTCCTCCCAGCCACGCACCTGGCCGTAAGAGAGCCTGAGCGTGAAGGTGGCGTCCGGATAGATGCCGGTGCCATCGCGGGCGAAGCGCGCACGCGCGATGACCTCGCCTTCCCGGGTGATGACCGAGAGTACGTCCTCTTCATAACTCTTTCGCACCGCCCGCGCTTCCTTGTCCACCGCCGCCGCCAACGCGATCAGGGGGTCGTGGGAGATCTCCAGATAATCCGCGTCGGTCCACATGCGGCGGCGCGTGGCGGAAGAATCGAGCTGGGTGGCGTCCACGAGGCGACGCGCCACTTGTTCCGGCGAATCGCGCCCGAGCACACGCTTGATCAAGGGATCGTCCGCGCCCAGTGTGGCTCGCAGCTTGCCGAGGGACCAACCGAGCATCAGCTCCTCGTAGTCCGCCGAGACCGGCGCGTTGGAGAAGAGCGCCTGCTCCACCAGCGGCAGGTTCGCATCGCGGTATTCCGGCAGGCGCCGGCCGTTGGCCTTGTCCCGTTCCGCCACGCCGCGCACCAGCAGGCGCGCGTAGTCGAACAGCCGCGACTCGAAGCCCCAGGCCTGCTCCAGCATGCGGTAGCGGCTGACGAGCGCGTGGTAGCGCTTCTCCGCCGCGGCGACGGCGCTCCAGGGATCGCCGTACTCGGCGCGGCGCGAGGGTTCGGCCATCACCCAGCTGCGCAAGGCATCCTCATCCGCCGCCTTGCGGTCCAGCTGCACCTGGTCCTGCAACGCCTCCAACTGGCCCTGGTGCGCCTTGATGAGGTTGTCCACCCCCGCGAGGTTGGCGTAGGCCATGCGCCTCTGCTCGGGACCCTCGTGGGCGTAGCGCTCGAGGATGCCGCGCAGCTCCGCGTAATACACCAGCGCGGGGGTGATGTCGTCGTCACGCAGCGACTTCAGCTCCGCCAGCGTGCGGCCCCGCTCGGTGGCGCCGGGGTTGCCGGCGGTGAACACCAGCTCGCCGTCGCCGGGGTCGCGCTGGGAGAACCCTAGGTAATCGCCCTGCACCGGCTTGTCCCGGTCATAGGCACGCAGCAGCGCCACGTCCAGGCTGTAGCGCGGGAAGTTGAAGTTGTCCGGATCGCCGCCGAAACCGGCGATGGAGTATTCCGGAGTGAACACCAGGCGCACGTCCTGGTAGCGGCGGTACTTGTAGAGTTCGTAGCGGCCGCCGTGGTAGAGGTCCACCACCTCGCAGCTCCAGCGGCGGGTATCGCCGTCGGCGCAGCCCTGCTCCAGCTTGGAACTCACGTCCCTGAGCGCCGCGGTGTAGTCGTCGCCGCTGAGGCCCTTCAGGCCCTTGCCCATGTCCGCGGTGACGTCGCGGGTCTCCATGAGCTGGTCTATCTCGAGTTCAGGGCAGCGGGTCTCCTCGGCCGGGGCACGGGCGTAGAAACCGTAGAGGGTATAGTCCCGCTTGGGCGTGGATATCTGCGCGATGCACTCCGCCACGCAGTGCTGGTTGGTGAGGATGAGCCCGTCACCGGATACGAAGGCGGCGGAGCAGCCGTCCTTCAGGCGCAGCGCGGCATGCTGCACATGTTCCAGCCAGTCCGCGGAGGGCGTGAACTGGTACTGGGACTGCATCTCCTTGAGCGGGAGATTGTCGAAGGTCCACATGCCCTCCTCCGCCGGCGCCGTCACGGCGAAGCCGGCGCAGGCGAGCAGCGATGCGAGCATGACGATCGTCTTCATCCCGCTCCCCTCACTGTCCTGTCCCCTCGATCCCTTATAGGGCGGCTTGTATGTCGGCTCTCAAGGATCTGTCCTCGGGTTCCATCTTCGGCGAGTAGCGCTTCACTATGCGCCCGTCCTTGCCGATGAGGAACTTCTCGAAGTTCCACTGGATGTCCCCGCCGCCGGTCTCACCCCTGAGCCATGCGTACAGCGGATGGGCACCGGCGCCGTTCACTTCGATCTTGGACGTGAGCGGGAAGCTCACATCGTAGTTCAGGCTGCAGAACTGCTTGATCTCCGCCTCGCTGCCCGGCTCCTGGGCTCCGAACTGGTTGCAGGGCAGGCCGAGCACCACCAGACCCTGGTCCCTGAATTCGCGGGAAAGTTTCTCAAGACCCTTGTACTGGGGTGTGAGGCCGCAGGCGCTGGCCACGTTGACGAGCAGCACCGGCTTGCCCTGGTAGTCCTTCAAGGACTTGGGCTGGCCGTCTATGGTCTTGACCGAGAAATCATAGAGGGTGGACACGGTCGCGCTCCTGGATGATCCGGACTTGGAACGATACGCCAGCAGGAGGCTCACGGCCACGACGGCAGCCGTCGCGAACTGCCAGGGCCAGAGGAGCTGGGGGAATAACAGCAACAGGAAGCCGGTCACCCCGGCGCCGATGGCGGGATAGAGCAGCCGCGCCCGGGGCAGGAACACATCCGCCAGGGCGAGGGCCGCCGCGAGCTTCCACCAGTCGAGGAAGCTCAAGGACAGCAGGAAATACAGGAGAGGGTTCAAGGCCGGCGGACGCGCTTACGCGGATTTCCGCAGGGACCGTTTCTTGAGATGGATCGTGAGCAGCGAGATGGCCGCGGGCGTGAGGCCCGGGATGCGCGCCGCCTGCCCCAGCGTCGCGGGCCGCACCTGTTCGAGCTTCTGCCGCACCTCGTTGGAGAGCCCGGAGACGGCGGCGAAATCGAAGTCTACCGGCAAGGGCGTCTCCTCCTGGTGGCGGGCCTTCTCCACTTCCTCCCGCTGGCGCGCGATGTAGCCGGCGTATCGGGTCTGGATCTCCACCTGCTCCGCCACCTCCGGTGCCACGCCGGCGTCGCCCACTACGGCGAGGGACGTCAAGGCCGCATGGCTCACTTCCGGCCGGCGCAGGAGTTCCCGCGCATGGGTCTCGCGCGCGAGGGGCGCGCCGAAGAGCTGCGCGGCTTCCGCTTCGGTGAGGTCGGAAGGCCGCACCATGATAGCCTCGAGCCGCGCGCTCTCCCGCTCGACGGCCTCGCGCTTGGCACTGAACTTCTGCCAGCGCGCGTCGTCCACGAGCCCGAGCTTGCGGCCCTGCTCCGTGAGACGCAGGTCTGCGTTGTCTTCCCTGAGCATCAGGCGGTGCTCGGCGCGGCTGGTGAACATGCGATAGGGTTCCGGCGCGCCGCGGGTGATGAGATCATCCACCAGCACACCTATATAGGCTTCATCACGCGCTGGGCACCAAGCGACTTCGTCCAGCACTAAGCGCGCGGCGTTGATGCCCGCCAGCAGCCCCTGGGCCGCCGCCTCCTCGTAACCGGTGGTGCCGTTGATCTGGCCGGCGAAGAACAGTCCGCCGATGGCCTTCGTCTCCAGCGAATACTTCAGGTCCCGCGGGTCGAAGTAGTCGTATTCGATGGCGTAACCCGGTCGCGTGATGTGCGCCTGCTCGAATCCCTTGATGGAGCGCACCAGCGCGAGCTGCACGTCGAAGGGCAGGCTGGTGGATATGCCGTTGGGGTAGACCTCGTGTGTCTCCAGCCCCTCCGGTTCGATGAAGATCTGGTGCGATGCCTTGTCAGCGAAGCGCATGACCTTGTCTTCCACCGAGGGGCAGTAGCGCGGGCCCACGCCTTCGATGACGCCGGTGTACATGGGCGAACGGTCGAGACCCGCCTTGATGATGGCGTGAGTGCGTTCGTTGGTGTGGGTGATATGGCAGGCGACCTGGCGCGGATGCTCCGCGCGCTCCCCCAGGAAGGAGAACACCGGCGTGGGCTCGTCGCCCCACTGCTCCGCGAGGCCTGTGTAGTCGATGCTGCGCCCGTCGATGCGCGGCGGCGTGCCGGTCTTGAGGCGCCCGACGCGGATAGGCAGTTCCCGCAGCCGCTCGGCGAGGCGCTGGGCCGGCGGATCGCCGGCGCGGCCGCCCGCGTGCTGCTCCAGCCCCACATGGATGCGCCCGGCCAGGAAGGTCCCGACCGTCAGCACCACCGCCGGCGCCTGGAACTTAACGCCCATGGCAGTGACCACGCCGGTGACACGGCCGTCCACCACGCTGAGATCGTCCACCGCCTGTTGGAAGATGGTCAGGTCCGGCTGGTTCTCGAGTATCGAGCGGATCGCTCTCTTATATAAGACACGGTCCGCCTGGGCGCGGGTCGCCCGCATCGCCGGTCCCTTGCTGGCATTGAGGATACGGAACTGGATGCCGCCCCGGTCCGCCGCGCGGGCCATGGCGCCCCCCAAGGCATCGATCTCCTTCACCAGATGTCCCTTGCCGATGCCGCCGATGGCCGGGTTGCAGCTCATCTGGCCCAGGGTCTCGATGTTGTGGGTGAGCAGGAGCGTGCGCCGGCCCATGCGGGCCGCAGCGAGGGCGGCCTCGGTGCCGGCGTGGCCGCCGCCGACCACGATCACGTCGAATGTCTCAGGGAAATCCATGGGAATGGGCCAAGGCGCTTCGGTAAAGTGCGGCTATTTTATGCCCAATGGCTATATTCCCCAAGCCGGGCCCGCTCCGGCATGCTGGATACCATGCACGCCATGTGGCTCTTGTTCGCTTTCTCCGGTCCGGTGCTCTGGGCGCTCTCCACCCACGTGGACAAGTACCTGGTGGAGCGCTACTTCAAGCAGAGCGGCGTGGCGGTGCTCCTGGTGTTCACCGCCCTCATCGGCCTGGTGATGCTGCCCTTCATCGGGGCCTTCGACCCGCAGGCCCTTACGCCGGGCTGGAGACCGGCTGTGGCAGTGGCTTGCTCGGGCCTCCTCTACATGACCGGCATGTATTTCTACCTGAAGGCGCTGCAGCGGGAGGAGGCGTCCGTGGTGGCGCCCTTCTTCCAGGCGGCCCCGCTGTTCGGCTACGGCCTGGGCCTCTTGGTGCTGCATGAGACCCTCACGGGCCGGCAGCTGGGCGGCGGCGGCTTGATCGTGCTCGGCGGCGCGCTGCTCTCCTTCGACTTCGGCCGCCGGCACCGCTTCCGCCTGAGGCTCATGCTGCTGATGCTGGCGGCGGCCCTGGCGCTCGCCATCAGCTCCGTGATCTTCAAGGCCACGGCGGAGGACACCGCCTTCTGGACCACGGCGTTCTGGAGCTACGTGGGCGAGGCCGCCTTCGGTCTCGGCGTGCTGGCGCTGTCCGAGCCGCGCCGCGAGTTCATGGGCCTGTTCAAGCGCCATCCCGGCGCCATGGTCTCGGTGAACGCCGCCAACGAACTCATCAACCTCGGCGGCAACCTGGGCGCGCGCTACGCGCTCATGCTCGCGCCCTTGAGTCTGGTGCAGGCCATCAGCGGCACCACCACCCTCTTCGTGTTCGGCTTCGGCGTGCTGCTGACCCTGTTCCTGCCGAAGTACGGGCGCGAGGACCTCTCGGCGCGCAACCTCGTGCAGAAGGGCATCTCGGCCCTGCTCATCACCGCGGGCGTTATGCTGGTGGGCGGCAGCGCACAGGGCTAAGCGCGCGTCAGACCTGCCGCCACTCTCTGCCCATGCCAAAGGGGCCGCTACGCTTCTCTTCCGGCAAATGCTTGCGCAGTTCCTGTGTGAACGAGCTCCTGTCCTCAAGGCAAGGGAGCACGAAAAGCTGCCCGTTCTTGAGCCTGAGCACTACCGTCAGCGGACCTTTGGGCCGGTCTACCCTGAAGGCGGCCATGTCCGAGAACTTTAGTTTCAGCTTATGGTGCGAAACATTGTCCATCTCGGAAGGGGCGATGAACATGAGGCCCTCTGATGTGACCGAAAGAGTGGTCGCCACCAAACCGTCCATGGAGGACTGCACGCGTCGTCCGCGCAGATACCAGAAACCGAATGCACCGAGAGTTACTGCTGAAAACAGCCAGAGTTCAAGGGCCGACGGTGATCTGTTGCGACCGAAGGTCCCTATGACTACGAAGAAGATGAGGAGAATGCCTCCTCCCAAGTCATTGCGGGCGTAACGGATGTTGGATCGGGAGAACCTAAAGTCCATGGCTCAGCTGTGCGTCTAGTCCGTCAGGGTGCGGTAGCCGACTCGGGAAATTCCCGGGCCACCGCCGGATACTGCTGCTGCAGCATGATGCGGAAACCTGCCGGATCCTGCACCTGGTGGTTGACGATGGTCTCGCCCTCCACCCGCGGTGCGAGGGTGCCGCTGTAGGAGAGCGCGCCGGCCTTCACCTTGAAGCAGGTCGGCTCGCTGCCCTTCTTCGAGGTGAAGGTCCATTGCCTGAACTGGAACCGCGTCAGGCAATACTCACCGACGGGAACCGGGAACAGATAGATGTGCTGGCCAACCGGGACGGAGACGATCTCCAGCCGGGTGAAGCCGTGCGCATCCGCGATGGCCACGTGATCTAGGGGATCCAGGGTGTCGAGGGTCACCGCCGCCAGCCCGTCTCCGGCGGGGAGCTGCACGGCCTGGTCCTGCTGCAGGGGCGCGACGGTGCAGGCAACTAACAAGGGAATCAGGATGCCGGTAGAAACTCTGGTGAATGTCCTTATTCGCATATGATTTCTACATTCAGGAATACGATCTCGGTACCGTCTCCGCAGAGAGATACAGCCGTATGCTCTTCGCGCTTCCCAAGCTTGTGCTTAGAACAAAGCCGATCTGCGCGCACGCCTATGTATTGTTCCAACAAGTCAGTGAGGCTAGCAGAAGCTTGATACCCAAGCCCATAAATGTCATCGCCGGTCTCTTTATTTTCATGGCGCTCTTCCCAATAGCTAAAATGAGGATCATCGATTAGTTGCCCGAAACTGCCGGTAGGGTAGCTTTTGAGGGAAGTGTTTGGTTGCTCCGCACACCCACTTAACGTGAGTGTCATCCATGTCAGAAAAATCAAACCGACTGTGTATCTCACTATTATTTCGCTGCCGCGTCCGCCTGCATCATGCCGAACAGGTTGCCTTCCGTATCCTTGCAGTAGGCGAGCCAGCCGACGCCGGCCACCGCCATGCGCTCGCGCGCGAGTTGCCCACCGCTGGTATGGACCTTCATGAGGTAGACCTCGAGGTCCGTGACCGCGATGGTACAGACGAACGCAGTGGTGCCGACGCCCTCGAACTGCACGTCGCGCCGCAGGAGGCCGCCGTCGATGCCCGGCTGGTCGGACTCCCCCGTCTTCACCACCCAGTAGTCGGTGAAGGCGTTCGGGAACTTCACGAACTCCCAGCCGAACACGGAGTGATAGAAGCGGATGGCCCGCTCCGGCTCGTCCGCGTGGATCTCGAAATGTATGACCCGTGGCATCGTGCCCCCTCTGGCTCCAAGGATAACGGGCCGCGCGGCCCTCAGGCCACGCGGGCTTGGGGCTTTACGGCAGGTATATATAATGTCTGCTATCGTTGACTAAAAGTCAAGATAACTTGACATTCTGTCAGGTATGTTCTACTTTTAGTCCATGAACAGCACTCGCCCGAATCCCGACGCCGCCTTCCGCCACCACCGCCGCAGGGTGTGGATCGCCATGAGCATCTACGTGGCAGCCATCCTCATCTGCGTGAAGGTCATCAAGCACACGCCGGAGGGGCCGCTGCACTATGTGCTGGCCCTCCTCCCCACCCTGCCTGTGATCTGGTTGATGTGGTCCCTGTACGTGTTCCTGACCCAGGCCGATGAGCTGCAGCGACGGGTGCACCTTGAGGCGCTGGCGCTCGCCGCCGGCGCCACCGCTTTCCTGAGCCTGACCTACGGTTTCCTGGAGGAGTTCGCCGGGCTGCCTCACATCGCCGCCTGGTGGACCTTCGTGCTCATCGACATCGTCTGGGGTGCCACCAGCTGCGTGCTGTGGCGCCGCTACAAGTGAAGAACCGCATCCACGTGCTGCGCGCCGAGAAGCGCTGGACCCAAGCGGAGCTGGCGGAACGTCTCAACGTCTCGCGCCAGACCATCAATGCGCTGGAGACGGAGAAGTACGACCCCAGCCTGCAGCTCGCCTTCAGCATCTCGAAGCTGTTCGGCAGGCCCATGGAAGAGATATTCCAGTTCGAGGCGGAAGACGCCCCGACCCAACCCTGAAGAGTATGGATATGCCCATGCCACGCGCACGCTTCATCCCCACCGCTGGCCTGCTCTACGGGCTCGCGGCCATCGCCGCGGTACCGACCGCATCGGTCCGGCAGCACGCGGCGGCGCCGTCCTTCACGGAATGCCAGATCGGCGCCGCCGACGCCGCCCAGCGCCTGCAGGCCCGCTGCGCCAGCTTCACGGTGCCGGAGGACCGGGAACATCCGGAGGGCAAGCAGATCGACCTGCACGTCGCATTGCTCAAGGCCCGCAGCAGCAGCCCGAAGCCCGATGCTTTCTTCTTCATCGCCGGCGGCCCCGGCCAAGCCTCGACCGAGGCTTTCGTGCAGGAGAGCGCCGCGTTCGACCGCATCCGTAGCGAGCACGATATCGTGCTGGTGGACCAGCGCGGCACCGGCGGCTCCAACCGCATGGATTGCCCGAAGCTCACCGCCGACTTCGAGCCGACCGACGCCGTCATCGCCAAGGCGGCCACAGACTGCGTGAAGCAGCTGCCGGGCGACCCGCGCTTCTATACCACCAGCGTGGCGGTGCAGGATCTCGATGCGGTGCGAGCCGCCATGGGTTACGCCAGCATCGACCTCTACGGCATCTCCTATGGCACGCGGGTGGCCTTGCAGTACCTGCGCGCCTATCCCGACAGCACCCGCAGCGTGGTGCTGGACGGTGTGGTGCCGGCGGACCTCGCCCTCGGACCCGGCGTCTCGCTGGACGCGCAGCGGGCGCTCGGTCTCATCTTCAGCCGCTGCGACGAGGATGCGTCATGCCACAAGGCCTTCCCGGACTTGAGCGCCACCTTCGCCGGCCTGCAGCGTGACCTCAGCGCCCATCCCGCGCGCGTGACGCTGCGCGACCCGCTGGACGGTTCGCCCCGCACCGAGACCCTCACCTGGGAAAAAGTGGCGGGCGCCGTCAGGCTCATGAGCTACCAGAGCGAGACCGCGTCGCTCCTGCCGCTGCTCATCCACCAAGCCGGCACCCAGCACGACTACACGCCGCTCATGGCGACGGCGCTGATCTTCACCGGCGAGATCCAGGAGGGCTTCGCCGAAGGCATGGAGAGCGCAGTGCTCTGCACCGAGGATGCACCTTATATGGATCGCTCCCACGACGCCGCCCTCAAGGACACCTACCTCGGCAGCGCCACGGTGGAGGTGATGGTGAAGTCCTGCGGCTACTGGCCGCGGGGTGTGATGGCAGCTGACTTCAAGCAGCCGGTGAAATCCGCCAAACCCGTGCTGCTGCTCTCAGGCGAGGATGACCCCATCACCCCGCCCGCCAATGCCGAGCGTGCCGCCAGGACCCTCTCCAACAGCCTCTCCCTGGTGGTGCCGGGCCAGGGCCACGGCAACGTGTTCCGCGGCTGCGTGCCGCGGGTGCTGGCGGACTTCGTGGATGCCGGCGCGGTGCAGGGCCTGGATACGGCCTGCATCAAGGACATCAAACCCTTCCCCTTCTTCATATCCTTCTCGGGACCCAAGCCATGATCGGGGAAACGGATCTTTTGCCCGCTGGCGGCGTTGCGCTTCGACTCGCAGTCGGTCACGTACATCAAGAGTACGCTCCCTCCTGCTCACCTCGCGCGCCTAGCCAGCGGCCAAAATCTCTCGTTCCCTCGCACAATCTTCATACAGAGCAGCAAACATGATTGAAGTAAGCAACCTTAAGAAGAGCTTCGGCCCCGTGCAGGCAGTGCGCGGCGTCAGCTTCAGCGCGCCGGACGGACGCATCACCGGCCTGCTCGGCCCCAACGGCGCCGGCAAGTCGACGACGCTGCGCATCATCTCCACGGTCATCAAGCCCGATGCCGGGTCGGTGCGGGTGGACGGAGTCGACGCGCTCACGGATAGCAACGGCGCGCGCATGGCGCTCGGCGTGCTGCCGCATCAGAGCGGCCTCTACCCGCGCCTCACGGCGCGGGAGAACATCCGCTACTACGGCGAACTGAACGGCATCACCGGCGAGGCGCTGAAGCGCCGCATCGCCGAGCTGGTGGAGCTGCTGGAGATCGGCGAGTTCGCCGACCGGCCCGCCAAGGGTTTCTCCCAGGGGCAGAAGATCAAGGTGGCGCTCGCCCGCGCCATGGTGCACGGCCCGCGCAACCTGGTGCTGGACGAACCCACCAACGGTCTTGACGTGATGGCGACGCGCGCTTTGCGCGCGCTCATCCGCAAGCTGCGCGACGCGGGCCATTGCGTGCTCTTCTCCAGCCATGTGATGCAGGAGGTGGCGGCGCTCTGCGACAGCATCGTCATCATCGCCGCGGGGCGCATCGTGGCCGAGGGCACGGTGGATGAGATCCGCAGGCTCACCGGTGAGCAGGACCTGGAGGACGCCTTCGTCAAGGCGGTCACCGCCCACCAGGAGGCCGCCGCATGATGCGCAAGTTCCTGGCCATCTTCGTCAAGGAAGCAGTGGACAACCTGCGCGACCGGCGCACGCTGCTCACGGTGCTGGTGTTCGGCCCGCTGTTCGGTCCGCTCTTCTACATGGTGATGATGAACACGGTCATCAACCGCCAGGTGGCGGACCTGGACCAGAGCTACACCCTCGCGGTGCAGGGCGCCGAGTACGCTCCCGGCCTCATGGACTACATCCACCAGCACAACATGAAGACCGAGGCCGCGCCCGCGGACCCGCGCGAGGCGGTGAAGACCGGCAAGCTGGACGTGGTGCTGCTGGTGCCGAAGGATTATTCGGAATCGTTCGCCGCCGGCAGGCCCGCGGACGTGCAGCTCGTCATCGACAAGTCCCGCGACTCCGGCGCCAAGAACGTGGACCGGACCCGCGACGTGCTGGAGGACTACTCCCGCGCCGTGGCCTCCTTGCGGCTGCTGGCCCGCGGCGTGGATCCACGCGCGGTGGTGCCGGTGGTGGTGGAGAACGCGGACGTCTCCACACCCCAGTCCCGCGCGGTGCTGCTGCTCGGCATGATGCCGTACTTCCTGCTGTTCGCCGCTATCCTCGGCGCCTTCTACCTCGCCATCGACTCCACCGCCGGCGAGCGCGAACGTGGCTCGCTGGAGCCGCTGCTCACCACTGCGGTGCCGCGGAGCACACTGGTGCTGGGCAAGCTCTCGGCAGTGACGCTGTTCTCGGCGGTGTCCCTCGCCATCGACATCGTGGCGCTGGTCTGGTGCCAGGGGCTGATCCCGGCGGCCAAGGTCGGCATCTCGGTGGAGTTCACCCCGGCGAACGCGCTGGTCACGTTCCTCGTCTGCGCGCCCTTCTGCCTGTTCATCGCCGGACTGCTCTCGGTGGTGGCCTCCTTCACCAAGAGCTACAAGGAAGCCCAGACCTGGCTCTCCTTCATCATGCTGGTGCCCATGGTGCCGGTGCTGGGCATGGTGATGTTCCCGGTGGAGCCCGCCTGGTGGATGATGCTGCTGCCCTACATGAGCCAGGACGTGCTCATCACCGCGCTCATCAAGGGCGAGGCATTGAAGCCCTTGTTCGTGGTGCTCTCGGTGGGCAGCACGCTCCTCTGCGGCATAGGCCTCTCGGGCCTCGCCATCTGGCTCTACCGCCGCGAACAGATCCTCGGTTGAGGTACGCATGCAACGCAGACACTCGTTGATACCCGCACTGATGCTTGCGGCCGGCATGCTGCTCTCCTGCATGCTGGCAGTGCAGCGGTCGGACTGGCTGGTGCTGGCGGCGCCTTTCGCACTCGCATTCTCGGTACTGGCGGGTGACGCGCTGGACGGGCGCTTGCGCGGGCTGCCGCCCCGGCCTTCGCCCTCGGCGATGATACTGGCGGCCTCTTTCCTGCTGGCGAGCCTGATTGTGGCGCTGAAGGATCCGGGCCTGCTCAAGGGACTCATGCCCCTGCTCGGCACCCTCGCCGCCGCGACCCTGCCCTGGCGGGGCAGGCGCGACCATACCTGCCTGGAAGCCCATCGCCCCTGAGAACTGCGGGATTCTGTCAAATCGTCCGCCGGACGGTATCAATCCAGCGACGGACTGCACTGGCCATGCGGCGGCCCTATGGCAACCTGAAGCCTGGAAACTCAAGGTTTCGGAAGGTCCCGTGGGCTTCAAACTGCTGCCGGAGGATGCCAAGCAGGCATTGCGGATCAAGCGCTACTTCATGGCGGCGCTGTCCTACGTCATCTGGATATCCCTCACCTTCTATTGCTGGTCGCTGGGCCTGGTGGACGTCTCCGCCGGCGGCTTCGCGCTGGCGGCCGGCCTCGCCTTCGGCTGCAACCTCATCTTCTACGGCCTGCTCCGCTCCGGCCTCAACCGTTACTGGCCCGACCCCAGCCTCACCCTGCCGCAGATGGTGGTGGCGACCTTCTGGGTGATGCTGCTGATGGCGCTCGCGCCCAAGGTGCGCGGCATCCTGCTCCTGCTCTACGTGGTGGTGTTCCTGTTCGGCGTGTTCCGGCTGCGCCGCCGCGAGTACCTCGCTCTCACCGCGCTCGTGATCACCGGCTACGGTTTCGTGGTGCTGCGGGATGCCTACGCCCACACCGGCATCCCCATGACGCTGGAGGCGCTGCAGTTCGTGGTGCTCTCGGCCACGCTCATCTGGATCGCCTTCTTCGGCAGCTACGTGGGCAAGCTGCGCGAGACCGTCTCCAAGCGCAACGCCGAACTCGGCTCGCTGCTGGCCAAGAACCGCCGGCTCGCCATCCACGACGACCTCACCGGCACCTACAACCGCCGCCACATCATGCAGATCCTGGAACAGGAGCAGCAGCGCGCGCAGCGCACGGTGCGCGGCTTCAGCATCTGCCTCATGGATCTCGACCACTTCAAGGAAGTGAACGACCGCCATGGCCACCTCGGCGGGGACGAGGTGCTGCGGCAGTTCGCCATACGCGTGCTGGCCGAGATCCGCACCCTGGACCGGGTCGGCCGCGAAGGCGATGGTGACGGCGGCGAGAACTTCGGCCGCTACGGCGGCGAGGAGTTCCTGCTGGTGATGCCCGAGACCGACCTCGACGGCGCCCACATCTGCGTGGACCGCATCCGCCGCCGCGTGGCGGAGACGCCCTTCCAGGTGTCAGGCGCGCCGGTGCCGCTCACCGTCTCCTGCGGCCTCGCCGCCTACCGGCCGGGCGAGGACCTGCGCGCCACCCTGGCGCGCGCCGACCAGGCGCTCTACCAGGCCAAGGAAGCGGGCCGCGACCGGGTGAAGGCGGCGGTCGCCTGACGACATGTCTGGGGTAAGCACCTCATTTGAGGATCGCGTCATCTGTGCGACACTCCGGCGACAGCCATGCCGGGAGCCGCTCGCCTTGAACTCCGTCGCCCAGACCGAAGACCTGCTGTTCTCCATCCTGCTGCAACTCATCGTCATGATCCTGGCGGCCAGGCTCATGAACACCGTGGCGCGTAAGCTCGGTCAGCCGGGGGTGGTGGGCGAGATCGTCGCCGGCCTGATGCTCGGCCCCTCCCTGCTCGGCCATTTCTTCCCGCACCTGTCCCAACTCCTGTTTGGGGGCGCCCCCAGCGCCATCACCCTCATCAGCCAGATCGGCCTCATCTTCCTGATGTTCCAGATCGGCATGGACTTCGAGTACGCGCACCTGAGCGACGCCCAGAACGCGCGCGGCGTGCTGCGGGTGGCCTTCGCCTCCATCGTGGTGCCCTTCGTGCTGGGCCTCGTGATCGGTTATGCCGCGGCGGAGCTGCTGGTGCCGGGCGCGGACCCGCTGCCCTTCAGCCTATTCTGCGGCGTGAGCCTTGCCATCACCGCGATGCCGGTGCTGGGGCGCATCATGCGCGAGTTCGGCCTCTCCAGCACTGAGATGGGCGTGGTGGCGATCTCGGCGGCGGCCATCAACGACGTGGTGGGTTGGCTCCTGCTCGCGGGCATCACCACCTACACCACCGCCCGCTTCTCCGGCGAGCACGTGCTGTGGCAGCTGGTCGGCCTCGCCCTGTTCGTGATCCTGATGCGCTACACGGTGCGCCCCTTTGTGGGCTGGCTGGTGCGTCGCCGCGCCATCGATGGCGGTGAGATGCCCTCCAACCTCATGGCCATCGCCATCTGCCTCATGTTCGCCGCAGGCATCTGCACGTATAAGCTGGGCATCTTCGCCATCTTCGGCGGCTTCGCCGCGGGCATGCTGTTCCAGCGCTATCCGAGCTTCGTGGACGCCTGGCGCCGGCAAGTGGGGCAGTTCGTGATGGTGTTCTTCCTGCCGGTGTTCTTCACCTACACCGGCCTGCGCACCGACATCACGGGCCTGGCCACGGCTTCCGCCTTCGCCTGGCTCGGCGCCTTCATGGCGGCGGGCATCCTTGGCAAGATCCTGCCGGTCTACCTCGCGGGGAAACTCTCGGGCTTCGACTGGCGCCAGTCCCTGCTGCTGGGCGCGCTCATGAACACCCGCGGCCTGATGGAACTCATCGTGCTCAACGTGGGTTTCGACCTCGGCGTGCTGCCGCGGCAGGTGTTCACCATGCTGGTGATCATGGCCCTCGTCACCAACATCATGACCGGGCCGGTGCTTAGGGTATTGCTGCCGCGCATGGGCCACGCGGTGCCGAAGGGGATCGAAGCCTAGACCAGCCGGCTCATTCCCCGCTCCCCGCGGGCAGATCCACCACCACCAGGCACAGGCTCTTGGTCACGCGCTGCACGGGCGTCAGCTTGGCGAACGCGGCCGAGGCGGCATGCGGGATGTCCTTGACCAGGGGATAGAGGTAATAGGAAGACACCGCGAAGTTCACGTTCTGCGGCATCACTCCGGTCGCGTGGTAGAAGGCCTGTACCGCAGCGGTCGAATCGATGACGCCGACCACCCTTCCCTTCGTATCTACCAGCGGCCCGCCGGAGTTTCCTGGCTGGATGGGCACCGTGATCTGCATCAGGCTGCGTGTGTCGCCGAAACCCGAGAGCGAGCTGATAGCGCCGTCCGTGTACTTGGGAGCGATGCCCAGCAGGTCCGGCGTCGGGAAGCCCATGGTGAACACATGGTCCCCCGGCGCCGCAGAGTCGCTCGGCGCGAGTTCCAGGAATGCGGGCGCACCCAGACTGGAATGCAGGACCGCCAGGTCGTTGTTCGTGTCCACTGCGGCCACCGTGGCCGGGGCATCCTTGTCCGGCCCGCAATGCAACATGATCTTGTCGCCGCCGGCGATGACATGCCGCGCCGTCACGTAGGTGTTGGGTGAGTTGGTCGCGAACGCCGTGCCGAACGCGGTGCCCCCGCCCTCGGCAGGCGCGGTAGCTTGCTCAGCCGGCCCAGGCCCTTCGCGCACCATGGACATCCTCGGCTCGATGTCGCTCAGCTGGTTATCGAAGGCCTTCACCGCGGTATGCATGAGCGTGGCGATCACATCGTGCTTGTCGGGAGCGGACTGGGGCCGGCTGTTGCTGGCCACGGCCCGCAGGATGATGGCCTCGTTCTGCACCAAGTAGACGGATATCTTCAGCTCGTTGGGGGTGTCTGAGTAGACGAACTGCAGCTGCAGTGCGCGCGGGCCCTCAGCCTTCCCGATGTTGAAGCCGCGGGATACGAGCAGCTGCTCGAACCACGGCACGTAGTTCTGGAGTTCCTTGGGGACGTCCGCGGGCGGGTTGACTGTCTGCAGGACGATGAAGTTGCCGTCTTCGTTATAGCTGTCTATATGGTTGGCGCAGCCCGCGGCCACGAAAGCCAGCACCACGGCCAGACCGAGACGCTTGTGACCCTTCCATCCCATGGCTATACCCCTTTTATCCTGCGCCTAAGTATAGACATGCCGTCCGCCAGGGTGAATGCGCCTGCCTCGGTCGGCCGCTACTTGCCTATGCAGAAACTCGCGAAGATCTTCCCCAGCAGGTCGTCGCTGGTGAACTCGCCGGTGATCTCGTTCAGGCAGAGCTGAGCCAGTCGCAGCTCTTCGGCGATCAGCTCGCCGGCCCGGTGCTCCACGTGCTGGCGCGCTTCCTCGAGATGGCCGCGGGCGCGCTTGAGTGCGTCGAGATGCCGGCGCCGCGCCGTGAAGCCATCCTCCCCCATCTGCTCGAAACCCGCGATGCGCTTCAGGTGGGCGCGCAACAGCTCCACGCCCTGCCCCGTCTCGGCCGAGAGCCAGAGGCTGGGTGTCCCATCCAACTCGTCTTCCGCCGGACGCTGGGCCGTGAGGTCTATCTTGTTGTAGATGACCGTGGCCTTGAGCGCGCGCGGCAGCCGCTCCAGGATGTCCCGGTCCTCGGCCGTCAGCCCCTGGGTGCTGTCCACCACCAGCAGCACCCGGTCCGCCCGCTCCATCTGTTCCCAGGCCCGGCGCACGCCTTCCTGCTCCACCGCGTCACCGCTCTCCCGCAAGCCCGCGGTGTCGGTCAGCTGCAGCGGCAAGCCATCTATGTCTATGCGTTCCCGCAGCACGTCGCGGGTGGTGCCGGGGATAGCCGTGACGATGGCGGCAGCGTGGCCCGCGAGCCGGTTCAGGAGACTGGACTTGCCTGCATTGGGCCGCCCGGCGATCACGACCGTGAGGCCTTCGCGCATGAGGCTGCCCTGGCGCGCGGCGGCGGCCAGCGCTTCGAAGTCCGCGCGGATGGCGCCGAGCCGGCCGGCGACATCGCCTTCGCTCAGGAAATCCACTTCCTCATCCGGGAAATCGATGGCAGCTTCGACGTAGGCCCGCAGCACCACCAGCGCTTCCGCCAGGGCTTCGACGCGGGCCGAGAACTCGCCTTGCAGGGAACGCAACGCGGCACGCGCCGCCTGTTCGGAGCCGCTGTCGATCAAGTCGGCGATGGCTTCCGCCTGGGCCAGGTCCAGTTTGTCGTTGAGGAAAGCGCGTTCCGAGAACTCGCCCGGCCGGGCGAGGCGCGCGCCCAGCTCCAGCACCCGCCGCAGCACCATGTCCAGCACCACCGTGCCGCCGTGGCCGTGCAGTTCCAGCACGTCCTCGCCGGTGAAGGAATCCGGCCCCGCGAAGAAGAGCACCAGTCCGGAATCCAGGACGTCTCCGTCTTCATCCCGGAAACTCCGCAACTGCACCCGCCGATGCTTGGGCGCGTGGCCCGTGAGTTCCCGGGCGATGGCCGCGGCTTCGGGCCCCGAGACCCGCACGATGCCGATGCCGCCCCTACCTGGCGGCGTCGCGATCGCGGCGATGGTCTCAGTCAGGTTCATTTGTGAAATAAACGCTTCAGGAACACACTCTTCCCATCATACCGTCACCGAGTGCGCCCCATGCCTGGTATGCCCCTGCGCTTCCCCAATGCCGACGGCCGCATGCTGGCCGGACGGCTGGACCTGCCCGCCAACGGCCGACCCCGTGCCTACGCCCTCTACGCCCACTGCTTCACCTGCGGCAAGGACGTGCGCGCCGCCGTGAACATCAGCCGGGCCCTCGCCAGGGAAGGCATCGCCTGCCTGCGCTTCGACTTCACGGGCCTGGGCGAGAGCGAGGGGGACTTCAGCGAGACCACCTTCAGCGGCAACGTGGCGGACCTGAAAGCCGCGGCCAGGTTCCTGGCCGAGAAGTACGAGGCGCCCAAGATCCTGGTGGGGCATTCGCTGGGCGGCGCCGCGGTGCTGGCGGCGGCGGCGGACATCCCGAGTTCCGTGGCGGTGGCCACCATCGGCGCCCCGGCCAACCCGGAGCACGTGGCGGCCCTCCTGGGTGACGCGCGCAAGACCATAGAAGAAGACGGCGAGGCGGACGTGGTCCTGGTGGGCCGCAAGTTCCACTTCAAGCAGGCCTTCCTCGACGATCTGGGCCAACATCCCTGGCGCACCAGCCTACGCAACCTGCGCAAGGCCCTGCTGGTGTTCCACTCCCCTGCCGACAAGACCGTGGACATCTCCAATGCCGCTGAGATCTTCGGCGCCGCGCTGCACCCGAAGAGCTTCATCAGCCTGAACGAGGCGGACCATCTGCTCACCCGCGAGACGGATTCCGAGTACGTGGGGCTGATCCTCGGCGCCTGGGCCAGCAAGTACCTGGGGGAACTCGGCATGCAGCCGCTCTCGAGCCCCGCGAACGGCGGCGAGACGGTGGTGCGCATGGGAGAGGAGCATTACCGCTGCGACGTGTTCGTGGGCCCTCACCATCTCGTCTCCGACGAGCCGCGGGACGCGGGCGGCACCGATGCGGGGCCGGATCCTTACGGGCTCCTGACCGCGGCGCTGGGTGCCTGCACCGCCATCACCCTGCGCATCTATGCCGACCGCAAGGGCCTGCCCCTGAAGGGCATCACAGTGAACCTCAGCCACGACAAGGCCTACGCCCAGGATGCGAGCGCCTGCGCGGAGACGGGCAAGGAAGTGAAGATGGACGTCTTCACGCGCGAACTGCGGCTCGAGGGGGACTTGAGCGAGGTGCAGAAGCTGAAGCTATTGGAGATCGCCAACAAATGCCCGGTGCATAACACCCTCGGACACATCTCCAAGATCGATACCCGGTTAAAAAGCTGAGCATTGCCCTATCGCGCGCAGCAGCTTTTAGCGATCAAGACTTCAGAGACCACTGCATCTCGTTGGTGCTGATGAAGCCCAGCTTCGCGTAGAGCGGCTTGCCCATCTCGGTGGCATGCAGGATGGTGAGACTGAGCTTGCGGTCGCGCGCTTCCTGCATCGCGAGCTGCGTCAGTCGCTTGGCGATGCCCTGGCCGCGGTGCGTGGGCTCGGTGTAGACATTCAGTATGTAGCCGCGCTGGGCTTCGAGATGCAGGGGATGCGGCGGCCAGTCAAGCACCATCATGCCGAGCCCGGAGACCACCTGGCCCCCCTCCTCCGCGAACCAGCCGAAGTAGTGGCCGGACTCGAGCCGGGGGCGCACCCACGCGAGGAAAGCATCGCTCATGGCGCGCAAGCTCGCATCGTCCGGTTTGCCCGCATCCACGAACATGCGGAGGCGGTGCTCGGTGATGCGCGCGGCATCAGCCGGGGTGACGGGACGGATGCTGATCATGGCGCCTCCGCCCGGTTAGCTCTTCTTCGACTCTCTCTCGATGAGCTTGTTGATGTAGCGCTGCTGGGCGATGGTGACGATGGAGTTCGCCAGGTAGTACAGCACCAGGCCCGATGGCAGCACCGCGTACAGGAACACGAGCGCCAGCGGCATGATCTTCATCATCTGCGCCTGCACCTTGTCGGCGGGCTGCGGCTGCAGATGCGTCTGGATGAACATGGCCACGCCGTAGACCACCGGCAGCACGTAGAACGGATCCGGCGCCGAGAGGTCGTGGATCCACAGCATCCAGGGCGCGTGGCGCAGCTCGATGCTGTCCGTGAGCACGTAGTACAGGGCGAAGAAGATCGGGATCTGGATCACGATCGGCAGGCAGCCGGTCGCGGGGTTGATCTTCTCCTTCTTATACAGCTCCATCATCGCCTGGCTGAGCTTGGTGCGGTCGTCCTTGTAGCGGTCCTGCAGCGCCTTGATGCGCGGCTGGGCCTGGCGCATCTTCGCCATCGAGCGCCCGCTGATCTCGTTCAGCTTGTAGGTGACGGCCTTGATCAGCAGGGTCAGCAGCAGGATGGACCAGCCCCAGTTGCCGACGAACTTCTCGATGTGCTCCAGCAACCAGAACAGCGGCTCCGCCAGGATGGTGAGCTTGCCGTAGTCCACAGTGAGTTCGAGCTGCGGCGCCACGGCCGCGAGCTTGGTCTGTAGTTTGGGGCCGACGTAGAGCGTGGAAGCGAAATCGGCGCTAGCGCCGGGGGCCACGGTCTGCTGTGCGCTGACGCTGCCGGTGACGTATTGGCTCTCGCCGGCGGGCTTGCTGTAATAGAGGTTCTTCTGTTTACCGCCCGGGATGATGGCCGCCAGGAAGTAGTGCTCCACCACGGCCACCCAGCCGCCGTCCTCGGTGACGGACACGGGTTGCTCGGTGACCTTGGGGAAATCCAGCTGCTGGTAACCGTCGGTGCCGCGCATCGCGAAGCGCTGGTACTCGTAGCGGCCGGCACCGCTGAACAGCCCGTTGTGGGGCGGCGTGTAATGGCTGCGCCACTGCAGCCAGGCGCTGCCGGTCCAGGGCGCCTTGGCGTCGTTCTTCACGTTGTAGTCCACGGCGATCTGATAGCTGCCGCGGCTGAGCGCGTAGGTCTTCACCACCGTGAGGCCGTGGCCGTCGCTCCAGCTGAGCGCCACCTTGAGGTCCTGGGCGCCTTCGGCGAGCAGGTATTCGGACTGGGGCGCGGTGTAGATGGCATCGGCACCGGGCCCTGCGCCCTGGTCCGCCTGCAAGCCACCCTGCAACACCATCAGCGTCCCGGCGCCGTCGTCCAGCAGCTTCACGTGCTGGCCCGGATCCTTCAGTGTCTCGGGATACTGGATGAGTTCAGCGCGGCGGATGTCACCGCCGGCGGTGTCCAGCGTCAGGTCCAGCACGTCGGTGCGCACGTGGATGGGCTGGCCCTTGGGCAGCGTCGCGCCGGCGTTGGGCGCGGCGGGCGCGCCCGCACTCGGGGCCCCTGCCCCGCTGGTCGCCACGGGCGCCCCGGCGGTGTTGGCAGGCGGTGCGGCGGTGACCGCGGCAGGCACGGCGCCGTCTGCACCCGGGCGCGGACCGTAGTCCAGCATCCAGGCCTGATAGACCGCGAACACGATGATCGCGAGCGCGGCCAGGAGGAATATGCGGCGGTTATCCATGACGATGCTCCGCGAGCTGCGGCACCGGATCGTGCCCGCCGGGATGGAAGGGGTGGCAGCGGCCGAGGCGCCGCGCCGCGAGCCAGCCGCCCTTCAGGGCGCCGTGCTCACGGATGGCTTCGATCGCATATAAGGAACATGAAGGCTCGAAGCGGCAACGGGTGCCGAGCAGCGGGCTCAGGGTGTAGCGATAGAGCTGGATGAAGAGGATCAGGAGTCTTTGCATCGCTTGATCACTTCCTGCCAATGCCGGTCGAGGCTCGCGCGCAGATCGGCGGCTTCGCGCTGGCGTGCCGCGCCGCGCGCCTGCACCACGATGTCCACCGCCGGCAAGAGCCCCCGGTTGAGGCGGAAGCTCTCGCGCACCGCGCGCTTGATGCGGGTGCGTCCGGCGGCGCTGGCCACGGCCTTCTTCGCTACCGAGATCCCGAGCCGGGCTTCCGCTCCGCCGTTGCCGCAAACGAGCACCACAAAGCACGCATCGCTGCTTCTCGTGCCGTCGCGGAACACATGGTTGAATTCCGAAGGCAGGCGCAGGCGCGCCGTGCGCGGGAAGGATGCGGGACGCATGGTCGTCCCAGCCAAACGTGTTACGTGGGCGTGAGGCGCTTGCGGCCTTTGGCACGCCGCGCGTTCACCACCTGGCGGCCGCGCTTGGTGGCCATGCGCGCGCGGAACCCGTGGGTACGGGCACGGCGGACTTTGCTCGGCTGATAAGTTCTTTTCATGACACGGGTCCAATATACAAATGTGTACTGCCCGGACCGCACGGCCCAGGCAAAGGGGCGTTATTAGACGTGTTCCGGTGCATCTCTGTCAACTGGCGCGGTTCATGCTTGCGGGGACGTGTCATGCGCAGGGTGTGGATAACTCCTGGAGCCCGGTATAGACTGCCTCCCGGTCCTCGCGCAGCGCGTCTGCGCTGCCAATCCTAAAGACAATAGTTTTCGTTCGGGGGTCTTCGGAGCCATGCCATCGCTTTGGACGCGGTGCGTCAGCCATTTGGAGCATGAACTCTCCGAACAAGAGCTGAACACCTGGATACGCCCCCTGCACGCCCAGGAGGAAGAAGGCGGCACCCTGCGCCTCTTGGCCCCCAACCGGTTCGTCATGGACTGGGTCCGGGACCGCTTCCTGCCGCGCATCTCCAACCTGGCCCGGGAACTGGCCGAGGACAAGCAGCGCCGGGTGCTCCTGGAAGTGGGCGCCACGGCCGAGTCTCAGGCCCCCTCTATCCCCCTCCCCGGGGCGCCGGCGGCCCCCGCCATCCCGACCCCCGGCAGCGGCCTGAACCCCCTCTACACCTTCGAGGGCTTCGTCGAGGGCAAGTCCAACCAGTTCGCCGTGGCAGCGGCCCACCAGATCGCCGAGAACCCCGGCCGGGCCTATAACCCCCTGTTCATCTACGGCGGGGTCGGCCTTGGCAAGACCCACCTGATGCACAGCGTCGGGCACCTGATCCTGAAGCGGAACCCGAAGGCCCGCATCGCCTATGTCCATTCCGAGCGCTTCGTGAACGACATGGTGCGGGCCCTGCAGCACAACACCATCAACGAGTTCAAGCGCCAGTACCGCTCCGTGGACGCCCTGCTCATCGACGACATCCAGTTCTTCGTGGGCAAGGAGCGCTCCCAGGAGGAGTTCTTCCACACCTTCAACGCGCTCCTGGAAGGCCAGCAGCAGGTGATCCTCACCTGCGACCGGTACCCCAAGGAGGTCGAAGGCCTGGAAGAACGCCTGAAATCCCGCTTCGGCTGGGGTCTCACGGTGCCGGTGGAGCCGCCCGAACTCGAGACCCGGGTGGCCATCCTCATGAAGAAAGCCCTGGTGGAAGGGGTCGAACTCCCGAGCGAGGTGGCGTTCTTCGTCGCCCAGCGGGTCAGTTCCAACATCCGCGAGCTGGAAGGCGCGCTGCGCCGGGTGATCGCCAACGCGCGCTTCACCGGCCGCGCCATCACCATGGAATACGCCAAAGAATGCCTCAGGGACATCCTCGCGGTCCAGGACCGGCAGGTTACCCTCGAGAACATCCAGAAGACCGTGGCCGACTATTACCGGGTGCGGGTCAATGAGATGCTGTCCAAGAAGCGCAGCCGCTCCATCGCGCGCCCACGCCAGGTGGCCATGGCGCTCGCCAAGGAACTGACCAACCACAGCCTGCCGGAGATCGGCGACGCCTTCGGCGGCCGCGACCACACGACGGTGCTGCACGCCTGCCGCAAGGTGCAGGAACTGAAGGCGGCGGACAGCAAGTTGAGCGAAGATTACGCGGCCTTGTTGCGGACCCTGACGGGCTGAAAAGGCCTGTTCAGAACCGGGCAGGGCGCCTGTGGATGATTTGTGGGTAAAATTGGAACCCGACTTATCCACATTCGGTCCACAGGCAGAAGCCCTGTGACCGAGAGTCAGTTAACAAGGGCGTATTGTCAGTATGTATTTGA
>Ga0265334_10000022_pt1 | contig 127132 bp, 114 predicted proteins | sample 42023metaG_FD_192442 | JGI IMG/M metagenome (GOLD analysis project Ga0265334, IMG submission 192442) | Rhizosphere microbial communities from Carex aquatilis grown in University of Washington, Seatle, WA, United States - 4-20-23 metaG | ecosystem: Host-associated > Plants > Roots >...
TTTCGCACCATGAGATTGTCGGAAAGCATGCCTTGATTGAGTCGCAATACGTGAAATTCGTTATAACAAAACACGCGTAAGCAGGCATAGTCCGGCTAAGTTGAAGCGCAGCGAAACCTAGCCGCGCTATCGATCATATTCATCATGCTGGCGGACCCAGAATGGTCCACGACCGCCTTCATCCCGTCCTTTGGGCGTCAAATCGAGGAAGTTGTAGTCAGTGCTCAGGATGTCGATGCCGCGCGCGTACGTTGAATAGGTGTGGAATACACGACCCTCGTCGTCTTTATAGAACACACTGACTCCTTCTCTCTCGGAACTACCCGGTTCTTGGGTTGCGTAGTTGTAGAGAGCTTTCTTGCTGGCGACTTCCTCGGGCGTGAAGGACACGCGATAGTCGAAATTGAAGTCGCTTCCGAAAGATGACATCCACTTGAAGTTCCAGCCCATGCGCTTCTTGTATGCCGCGAGCTTGGCGTAGGGCGCACCCGAGATCGCCACCATGGATACGTCCCGGTGATTCAGATGAACAATGACGCCATTGAAATTGTCGGCCCAATGCGAGCAATGCGGACAGCCTGCTTCCCAGTCAGGACCAAACATGAAGTGATAGACGACAAGCTGGCTTCGGCCGTCGAACAATTCGGCCAAACTCTGTTTGCCCTGCGGTCCCTCAAAAGTATATTGCTTGGTCACAGCCTCCCACGGAAGATTACGCCGCTGCGCGCTGAGTTCGTCGCGTAGACGCGTGAAGTCCTTCTCCTTGACCAGAAGCTGCTTTCGCGCTTCGATCCATTCGTCATTCGATACGACTTTATGATGATTTGTCATAGGATTCTCCGGCGGCTTCATGATTGGTGCGGACAAGGGCTTATATAGAATAAATTGGAATTCGGAACGAGCGCAGAGCGCGATGCGGATATACCGCAATATCGGCGACAATCCGCGGCATGGCTCTGAATAGCGAACACCAGCGGGACAGTTTGGCCGCCCAATCGGATGATCCGACGGCGCGCGCGAAGACGTTGCTGAACGCTTGGTTCGATGATGACGACGCGCGGGCTCTGGCCGATGCAATCGAGTTGTGCCGTAAGCAACCGATCGATATTGATGCTGTGTTAAGCCACGTTCGAGACAAGGGCGGCACGCGGCCGCAAGCCGCTGTAGCGCTGCGGGAAATCCGCAAGGCAGTCGGACTCCCTTTGATTCCCGGCGCACCTTGCCGCAACGCTCCCTGAGCCATTTTTCGCATCGCGACCGTACGCGACTTCACGTTTCTTGGCACGCTATGCGGATTCCCGCCTTCGCGATTCGCAATTCATAACGAGATGATCGACCGTCGCCGCTTTCTGACCAGCCTGGGCGCTTTGTCCGTGGCCGCCTGCGCGGGGACGCCGCCGCCGCGCATGAGCATTGGCGAAGCGGAGTTGACCATCGACACCCGTACGCATGGACGCGCGCTGCGCGCGGACATGATCGGATTGAGCTTCGAATCTGGGCTGTTGGCCGACGCGCACTATTTCACACCCGACAACGCTGCGCTGGTCCGCCTGTTCCGCAATCTCGGCGCGGGTACGCTACGGCTTGGGGGCAATTCGAGTGACGCCGGTCTGTGGCAGCGCCGGCAGCAGGCCGTGACGGTGCCATATCACTATGCGATCGGGCCGGGCGATATCGATCGTTTGCGCAGCTTTCTCGATGCGACCGGCTGGCGCCTGATTTACGGACTTGATCTTGCGCACGGCGATGCCGAGCGTGCGGCAGATGAGGCGGCATATGTGGCGAGCCGTGTTGGCGACCGGCTCGATGCGATCCAGATCGGCAACGAGCCCGATCTTTACGATCGCGACGGACAGCGTTCTTCAAATTACGGCGCGGAAGCTTTTATCACGGAATGGAAGCGCTATGCCTCCGCGATTCGTGCGCGCGCTGGCGACGTGCCGCTCGCCGGTCCCGATATCGCATACAAGCCGGAGTGGCTTGCGGCGTTCGCGCGTGCCTGTGGCGAACAGGTGAAGTTTCTGTCCGACCACTACTATCCGATCGGGCCGGCGAAAGATCCGAGCGTGGACATCGGCGTGCTATGGCGGTCGGAACTGACACGCTATCCGCGGCTGCGCGACGCGGTGCAAACGGCGAACACCGCAGGCAAGCCATTGCGGATCACCGAAGGGAATTCGTGCTGGGACGGTGGCAAGGCGGGCGTCAGCGATACGATGGCGTCAGCGCTGTGGGCGGTATCGATGTTGCACGCGTTCTTTCGCGACGGCGGCGACGGCTTCTGCTTTCATGGTGGACCGGATGCGGTTTATACGCCGATCGCCGGCGGTTCTGGCATGAACCTGTTCCAGCCGCGTCCGCTGTATTACGGGCTGCTGCTGCTCGCGCGAATGCTGCCCGGGACGCTCATCGATGCACGGCTCGATGCGCGCTTCGATAATGCAATGCCGGCGCTGCGAACTTTCGCGACGCGCGATGCTGACGGACACGTCAGTGTCATGATTGCCAATATCCGACAAGCGGGCGCTATCGATGTGCGCATCCGCGCCGACCGCCCGCTGCTGCACGGTGCTGCACTGCGGTTGTCGGCGCCGACGCTGTTCAATCGCGATGGCGTCACTTTCGGCGGTGTCGAGGTTGCGGCTGACGGACAGTGGACACCGCGCCCGGAGACGGTCGCTGTCGATCACGGCGACGCCTTTATCACGGTTGCTTCCGCGAGTGCGGTGCAACTGCGTTTCGAACTCTGATGGAATCGTTCCAATGCTGAGCCTCAAAAATGCGAGCCTGAATCTCGGCTCGACCATACTGTTCGACAACGTCACGTTTACGATCGAACGCGGCGAGCGCGTCTGCCTGGTCGGCCGTAACGGCACCGGCAAGTCCACGCTGATGAAAGTGATTGCGGGCGAAGTCGCACTGGATTCCGGCGAAGTGGTGCGCACGCAGGGATTGCGAATCGCGCAGCTGCCACAGGATGTGCCGCGCACGGCGGAGGGCAGTGTGTTCGAGATCGTTGCGCAGGGTCTCGGCGAGGCCGGACGCTTGCTCGCCGAATATCACGCGATGCTCATGCATCCGGATGCGGACATGGCCAAGCTCGGTCGCATCCAGACTGCGCTCGAAGCGCGCAACGGCTGGGCATTGGATCACCGTATCGAATCCGTGCTGTCGAAGCTGCAACTGCCCGCGGAGGTGCCGTTCGCAAGTCTGTCAGGCGGACTCAAACGGCGTGCGTTGCTTGCACAAGCGCTGGTCGCCGAGCCGGATCTGTTGCTGCTCGACGAGCCGACCAACCATCTCGACATCGACAGCATCGCCTGGCTCGAGGAATTTTTGCGTGGCTGGAACGGCACCCTTCTATTTATCACGCACGATCGCGCCTTCTTGCGCCGGCTGGCGACGCGCATCGTCGAACTCGATCGCGGCCGGCTCGCCAGCTGGCCCGGCACCTACGACGATTACCTGCGGCGCAAGGACGAAGCACTGCGCGCCGAGGCACAGCAGAGCGCGCTGTTCGACAAAAAGCTCGCGCAGGAAGAAGCATGGATCCGCAAAGGCGTCGAGGCACGGCGCACGCGCAACCAGGGCCGCGTAGAGAGACTTATGCAACTGCGTCAGGAATTCAGCCAGCGGCGCAATCTACAGGGGCAGGCGAAGATGGTGCTGCAGGATGCGGAACGCTCCGGCAAGCTCGTCGTCGAGGCCCAGCACATCTCCTTTGCGCGCGGCGAGCGCACCATCGTGCGAAATTTCTCGACCACGATCCTACGCGGCGACAAGATCGGCATCATCGGTCCGAACGGTGCCGGCAAGACCACGCTGCTAAACCTGCTGCTCGCCAAGCTCGCGCCGGATAGTGGCACGCTGCGCGCCGGCACCAATCTGCAGCTGGCCTACTTCGACCAGCTACGCGCGCAACTCGACGAGGAAAAGCCGGTGTTCGAGAACATCGGCGACGGCAAGGAATTCGTCGAGATCGACGGCAAGCGCACGCATGTCATGAGTTACTTGCAGAATTTCCTGTTTACGCCGGATCGTGCGCGCTCGCCGGTGAAGGCGCTGTCGGGTGGTGAGCGCTCGCGCCTGCTGCTTGCGCGTCTGTTCGCGCAGCCGGCAAATCTGTTGGTACTCGACGAGCCGACCAACGATCTCGATGTCGAAACGCTCGATCTGCTGGAAGAACTGCTCGTGGATTTTGCCGGTACCGTACTGCTCGTTAGTCACGATCGCGAATTTCTCGACAACGTCGTCACACGCTGCTTCGTATACGAAGGGAATGGACGTGTCGGCGACTACGTCGGCGGCTACAGCGACTGGCTGCGGCAGCGGTCGGCCTCAGCGATCGAGTCGAAACCGGAAGCAAAACTGGCTGCTGCGCCGCCGGCGTCTGCCGGGAAAAGCGCTGGCAAGCTCAACTATAAGGACAAGCGCGAACTTGAAGCGCTGCCGGCGAAGATTGAAGCGCTCGAAACCGAGCAGACGCAGCTTGGTGTCTGGCTCAGCGATCCCGGCGTCTACCAGCGCGAACGCGACAAGGCCCTGGCAGCGCAGCAGCGCCTGGCGGCGATCGAGGCCGAACTGGCGGCTGCTTACGCGCGCTGGGATGCGTTGGAGGCGTTGCGCTGACGGGCGAGTTCGCAGCGCTCAATTACTGCGCTTCCGGCGGTGCTTGTTGTTGTTGCACCGATGGGGCCAGCGCCGCCGGATCGGGCATCAGTCTGCGGCATTGCGGCGGCAGGGCATCGTAGGCGTCCTTTGCTTGTGGGCCGATGCCGCCGGTCGTCGAAACGATTTTCGAGACGCGCTGTTCGCAATGCACCGCATTGCCAGTGTCTGTACCACCAACGCCGTTCTTGCCGCTCTTGAGCATGAAGTACGTGAGTGCGCCGATGGCGAGCAGCGTCAGTAGCAGGCCGATCATGTTGCCGCGTTGATGACGAATCGAGTGGTTCATTCAGCCTCCGAAAACTTTTTTGAGCAGATCGGTCGTGCGTGCGGCGGGATTCGTGCGGATCGATTTTTCTTCATCGGCGACGCGCGCGAACAGGCCGTCGAGTGCTTTTTGCGCGACGAAGTGATTGAGGTCGGGATCACCGCCGAGCATTGACGCGACCGGGCCGGCAGATGCGAGCAGATCGTCGTACTTCTGCACAACGCCGATTTTCGATGTTGTCCTGGCAACAACGGGCTGGAATTTGGCGAGCAGGGTGTTGCTCGTCGTGCGTTTGAAATATTGCGTCGCTGCGTCCGGTGGGCCATTGAGAATCGTACGCACGTCGTCGAGCGTGAGCTTCTGCACGGCCTGCGAAAATACGTCGGCGGCGAGTGGTACGGCCTGTTCGGCCGCGCGATTGATCGACAGGTGCAGCTGGTCTACTTGCGGTCCGTAACCGGCGGCTTGCAACAGGCCGGCGGCTTTTTCGATCGGCCGTGGCAGCGGTATGCGGAAGCGTTCGTTGCTCCAGAAGCCGTCGGTATGGCCGAGCTGCGTGACCGCCGCGCGCGTTCCTTTCGCCAGCGCTTGTTTCAGACCCGCAGCGATATCCGTATCTGAAAGGGCGGTGCCGAGGGTCGGGTTTTTCTGAGTTTTCTGGATGATTTGATTGGCGAGATCGCCAAACGAATCTGCTTGCGCGCCTGTCGTGAACATACAGCCTGCAAGGAGCAGAATAGGGGGCGTTTTTTTCATGCGGCTTCATACCTGAACAGATTCATCATCGTTCCTAGGTAACGGGATTGGGGATTAACAGCGCGCAGAAAGTGATGGTGCTTGCTGCAAGCACTCCGACCGCAGCGATACGCACGGCCTTGGCCCGATCCCGGCGCCGGAATTCAGCCTGTTCCACGCTATCGGTTTTCCCGACGTCTGGACCGAAATTGAATACGCCTTCGAATCCGAATTTGACGCAGAAACCAAACATTGCCTGCTGGAAACTGGTGGTGCCAACACTGGCCGGAATAAACACCAGCAGCTTTAGATACCAAGGCGTCGATACCAGTGAAAACAGCACCAGGGCCGCGCCACTGATGATCAGGCCGACCCACGCGGCAATCCAGCGGCGCTTTATTTCAGCTTTGCCGATGTTGCATACACCAGGAACGTAAGTTGTGTGTTCTCTCACGGGAATTCCATTCGCCAAGTGTGGAAATTGATGCAACGTCGAGGCAACTTATCCCGGTGATGAGCGGGCATGCAAGCCGCCATTCCGGCTGCCTCAATGCCGTGACACGGCGGCCGGGCGATCAACTCGCCGGCAGCGGAATGAATTCAGTCTCTCCCGGCACTGCCGGAAAGCGCCGTTCACGCCATTCGGCCTTCGCGCGCTCGATGCGTTCCTGTGTGCTCGCAACGAAGTTCCACCAGATGTGGCGCTCGCCGTCGAGTCTGGCGCCGCCCAGCAACATTACGCGTCCGCCGTCCGGTGCATCGAACCTAGCTGGAGTCCCCGGCGCGAGCACAAGCAGGCGGCCGGGCTCATATCGTTGCCCTTCGAGCATGACAGCATGATCGACGGGATAGATCGCCCGTTCCTCGTGATCGTCGGGCAGCGCCAGACTCGCGCCGGATTCGAGTTGCGCATCGACATACAGCGCTTGTGTTCGCACCGCCGCCGGTGCACGCGCGCCGTATGCTGTACCGGCGATGATTCGCAACACAGCACCGGATCGATGCACGACTGGCAAGGTTTCCGCGGGATGGTGCGTGAATGCTGGCTCACGGTCTTCATCGGCGAGCGGCAGTGCGACCCAGGACTGGATGCCGTGCATGCGCACGCCGCGCGCGCGATCTTCCGCGGTGGAGCGTTCAGAGTGCACGATGCCGCGTCCGGCGGTCATCCAGTTGACTGCGCCGGGTTCGATTGCCTGCACGCTGCCGAGGCTGTCGCGGTGCATGATCCGGCCTTCGAACAGGTAGGTGACGGTGGCCAGTCCGATGTGCGGATGTGGACGCACGTCCATGCCCTCGCCGGGGGCCAGCGTGACGGGTCCCATGTGATCAAAAAAGATGAAGGGGCCGACCGTCTTGCGGTGAGCGATCGGCAGCACGCGCCGGACGCTGAAGCCGCCGAGGTCGCGCGATCTGCCTTCGATGATGTCGATGACTATCGAGGTCATAGGGCGGAATCTCCGTAATGCTGAACCGGATGGATGTCGTCTATTTATACCTCTGACGCATGACTGCCGGCCAAAACCGTGGGTGGGCCAGCCGCAAGGTCAAAAACTCTACACGTTGATTGGCGAAGATTTCCACCGACCTTCGTATCCTTATATGAGTGGCTCAGTGTCTCTAGTCACTAACTTAAATATCGATCTACAGGGGATTTAAATGCGTTCACTGCTGTTTTGCGCGACGGCGTTCGCCGCCGCCGCGCCGGGGATGGTTTTTGCCGATCAATCGGTGGGGGGGGACCCAGTTCAAGCCACGCAGCCAGCTGCGGCATCCACCGCTACTTCTACCCGGCCGCACTTCGGATTCAGCCTCGAAGCTGCGTACGAAGTGGGTGGCGCCGATCTGGCGACGGCCTATTTTACCGACGGCTCAACGAAGAATATTCGCGCCGGACAGGGCGTTACGCTCGGGGTCGGCGGAAATTACCGTCCGACTCTGCATTCGCCGTGGGATATCAGTCTCATGGCCGGTTATAAGTTCGACAATGCCGGCGGTTCGGACGGCGGTGGCAGCATCAAGTTTGAGCGCATTCCCATAGACCTGATCGGCAGCTACGAGTGGCAGAACGGCATCCGGCTCGGCGCCGGTCCGGTCTACCACACCGCCGTCAAGCTCAGCGGCGACGGTTTCTTTCCTGACGTTAAGTTCAAAGACGCGTTCGGCGAGGAAATCCAGGCGGGTTGGAAGTGGGTCGCGCTTTCATACACCTTCATCCGTTACAAGGACGACTTTGGCGACACGGTGGACGGCGGCAGCTGGGGCATCCGTTTTATCGGTAATTTCTGATACGGACACGCGCGGCGCCGCTTCTGTCCCGGGAGCGGTGCCGCGCGATTTTTGCCGGCTGATCTGTAACAGAGGCAAGAAAAACGCCGAAAAGGGCCTCCGAAGACCCCCTACATCGCACCGACATGCGTTTTTAGCGCCATCCGCGTAGAATCTGCGCCCTTTCGCTAGCTTTTTGGGTTCCGGATAAATCGTTCCGCCGCATCCATTGCCCGAGCTGCCGCTTTCCTTCTGTTGCTTTACCGAGTGCCGCTGTGATCGAGAATCTTCGCAACATCGCCATCATCGCCCATGTCGACCATGGCAAGACCACGCTGGTCGATAAGTTGCTGCGGCAGTCGCAGACCTTGGACGCACGCGAGAACCTTGGCGAGCGCGTGATGGATTCCAACGATCTGGAACGCGAGCGTGGCATCACGATTCTTTCCAAGAACACCGCGATCCGCTGGCGCGACAAGCGCAACGGCACTGATTACCGCATCAATATCGTCGATACCCCGGGACACGCCGACTTCGGCGGTGAAGTCGAGCGTGTGTTGTCGATGGTCGATAGTGTGTGCCTGCTGGTAGACGCTGCTGACGGCCCGATGCCGCAGACGCGTTTCGTGACGCAGAAGGCCTTCAACATGGGCCTCAACCCGATCGTCGTCGTCAACAAGATCGATCGTCCCGGCGCGCGCGCGCATTGGGTCTATGACCAGGTGTTCGACCTGTTCGACCGGCTCGGCGCCAACAACACCCAGCTCGATTTTCCGGTGGTTTACGCGTCCGCGCTCAACGGTTACGCCGGCGACAATCCGGATATCCGCGAAGGCAACATGGATTATCTGTTCCAGACCATCGTCGACAAGGTCGTGCCGCCAAAGGTGAACGCGGACGGGCCGTTCCAGATGCAGGTGACTTCGCTGGCCTACAGCAGCTACGTTGGCGTAATCGGCACCGGCCGCATCACGCGCGGGAAGGTGCGCAGCAACATGCCGGTGGCCGTGGTTGGCCGCGATGGCAAAGTGCGGCAGGGTCGGGTGCTGCAGGTACTCGGCTTTATGGGTCTCGACAAGATCGAAATACCCGAAGCGGAAGCGGGCGACATCATTGCTGTCACCGGCATCGAGGAACTCGGTATTTCCGAAACCATCTGCGACCTGAAGAATCCCGAGCAGATGCCGACGCTGCAGGTCGACGAACCGACGATGAGCATGACCTTCGAGGTCAACAAGTCGCCGTTCGCCGGCAAGGAAGGCAAGTTCATCACCTCGCGCCAGATCGGCGACCGCCTGCAGCGCGAGCTGAAGGTCAACGTTGCGCTGCGCGTCGAGCCGGGCGAGTCGCCGGATCAGTTCAAGGTCTCCGGCCGCGGCCTGCTGCATCTCGGCATTCTGCTGGAGAACATGCGCCGCGAAGGTTACGAGATCGCGGTGTCGCGTCCGCAGGTGATCCTCAAGGTAATCGATGGCCAGATCTGCGAGCCCTACGAAACGCTGGTTGCAGACGTCGAAGACCAGCACCAGGGCGGCACCATCCAGGGCCTCGCCGAACGCGGCGGCAAGATGCAGAACATGGTTCCCGATGGCAAAGGCCGCGTGCGTCTCGAATACCTGATTCCGTCGCGCGGACTGATCGGTTTCCAGACTGAATTCATGAGCATGACCAGTGGCACCGGCCTGCTATTCCATAATTTCGACCATTTTGGACCGAGGGCCGAGAATAGCGGCATCGGTCAGCGCCGCAACGGCGTCATGATTTCGAACGATCAGGGCTCCGTGCCCGCTTACGCGCTGTTCAACCTGCAGGAGCGCGGCCGCATGATTTCGGAGCCCGGCGACGAGGTTTACGAAGGCCAGATCGTCGGCATCCACTCGCGCGACAACGACCTCGTTGTCAACGTGCTCAAGGGCAAGAAGCTCACCAACATCCGCGCGGCCGGTTCGGATGAGAATGTCATCCTCACCCCTGCCGTGAAGTTCTCTCTGGAGCAGGCGCTGGAATTTATCAACGACGACGAGCTCGTCGAACTGACTCCAGGCTCGATCCGCGTGCGCAAAAAATTCCTCAAGGAACACGAGCGCAAGCGCTCCGGTAAAGCGGAGTAGAGCAGCGCGTCGCGAGCCGCGTTTTCCGGTCCTGCTTCAGCGCGGCAGCGCCAGGAGCACGATCCAGCCGGACAGCGGCATCAGCACGAGCCCCGGCACCAGGCGCCAGCCATAGCTCCGGTCGCGCACATAGGCGAGCACCACCTTGACGATCCAGTTGCAGGTGTAACCGGACCACACCGCGAGCGCACCGGCACCCACATCGATCTTGCCGCTGGTGACCAGCGCGCCGATGCTGGCCGACGCCGCATGAGCGTCGACCAATCCCGCGATGCTTGCGGAAACCAGCGCACCGATCTCGCCGTAACGGTGCTGGAGCAGTGCGGCAAATTCCATCAGGGCACCAATCAGCACCGCGAATAGCAGTGCCGTGCGCAGGCTGAACGGCTGACCCAGCGGCATATGCACCGACGGCGACGGTTCGTCGCGGCTCATGGTGCGGAGGCAGAGCAGCGCGTGTGCCGAGCCCGTGATTGCCGCCGCGGCGAGCATCGGTAGGACCGACGCGAGCAGAGCCGGCGACACGGCTTCGACGACGATTCCGACTTGCAGCGTGGAGGCTACCGACGCCAGCGATGCCCCCGCGACCGCCGCGCCGCGGACACCAGGCATCGTTCTGGCGCGCTCTCCCATCGCCAACGTTGCGGCAGTGCTCGACACGAAGCCCGCGAAGAAGCCTGCGAGCGTCAGGCCATAGCGTGCGCCGAGCATGCGCAGGGCGATGTATCCGATCGTGTTGATCGTCATCATCAGCACTGCGAAAGTCCACAGCACGCGCGGGTTGAGTACCTGCAGGGGATCGATGATGCGATCCGGCGCCAGCGGTCGTACGATCAATATTGCCGCGAGAAGTAACAGTCCGTCGCGAATTTCCTCCGGCGTCAGCACCCGGCTGACGAACCGATGCAGGGGTTCGCGTTCCGCGAGCAGCGCCGTCACTGCGACCGCTAGGCCAGCAGCGGTGGCGGCATCGCGCATTGCCAGCGCGCCGAGCAGGCCTGTAACCAGTAGAGCGGCGGCGGTAGTCGAATGTGCTGCACCGGCGATCGGCTGCAAAGCCGAGCGTGCAGCGATGACGCCAAGGACAAGCAGCGCGGCGACCAGCAACAGGCCACCGCCGAGCAACTCCGCCAGACTGCCGATCAGTGCGGCCAGCGCGAAGGTGCGCAGTCCAGGTGAACCGGTGGCGTGTTCGACCGCCTTGCGACGTTCCCGCTCGATGCCGATCAACAGCCCGATGCCGAGCGCGACGCTAAGGCCGAATGTGTCGATCACAGCTTCCCGGGCATTCGATTCGGCATATGGAACAGTTCTCGAGCGTTCGGGTCAAAGCGGAATAACCCGCGGCGGCTTATCGTTATCCTAATCCTAACTTAGCGGGCTGCTAGGATCGTTTGTCCGGCCTTTCAGAGAAAGCCCGTTCGTGAACATTCATGCGACAGCACATTACGACGTTCCAGTCCCGACCAACTGGGACAGCAAGCTTATCGTCGCCGTCGTCGGCTGGCTGGAACGCCGCATCGCGCGCGACTCACTCGTTGGCCACCGTCCCGTGTTCGATACCGCTCTGTTTCCGTGGGTGCCGACGCTGGAGACGGCGGCGCCCGCGATCCGTGCGGAACTCGATGCGGTGCTGCGCGAGGACGGTAGCGAACTGCCGGGCTTCCATGAGATCGTGCAGTCCGTGGACACCATCACGCGCGACCGTCGCTGGCAGACATTCATGTTTTACGGTTACGGCCGCAAGTCCCGCGAGAATCTTGCGCGCTGCCCGGCGACCGCCGCTGCGCTGGCGAAAGTACCCGGGCTGCAAACCGCGTTTTTCTCGATCCTGTCGCCTGGCAAGCGCATTCCGCCGCATCGCGGACCCTACAACGGCGTGCTGCGCGTGCATCTCGGCCTGTTGGTGCCGCAGCCGCGCGATCGCTGCTGGATACGCGTGGACGATCAGCTGCTGCACTGGGACGAAGGCCACGCCATCGTCATCGATGACTCCTTCGAGCATGAAGTGCACAACGATACCGACGGCTATCGTGTCGTGCTGTTTCTCGACTTCGAGCGGCCCTGCCGTTATCCCGCGAAGCTCTACAACCGCCTGCTGCTGGGGTGGTCGCGCATCTCGCCGCAGATCAACGAGGCGATGCGCAGGCAGCGTGCGTGGGAGAAGCTGCGCCGGGCGCAGAAGCTCGCGCCGACGAACCTCACCTAGTCGTATCTTCTGCATGGCCGTTGTACGTGCCGGGGTCGTGTTAGCATTTCAACGCGCAGCGCAATCCACGATTAAACGCGCGACGGAATGACAGCAGAATTCGAAGAGCAGGCCGAAGACCCTTTCCCACGACTGCGTAATCACGCGGAGGCGGTGTGAGCGGCATTGTCGTCGTCGATCAGTTGTCCGACTGGCCGGTCGACATCCCCGGTGTCGATGTTGCCGCCGCTTGGGATTACCTGACTCGCGCCGAATTCACCCGCCTGCGCGGCGTGCGCGTGTACAACCTGTGTCGCACCTTCAGCTACCAGTCCACTGGCTATTATGTATCGCTGCTTGCTGGTGCGCGCGGACATCGCATTCTGCCCGACATCACGACGGTGCAGGATCTCAAGCTCGCCGAATCGCCCGGCGTGCTTAACGACGAAATCGAAGAGCTGATGCAGAAGAGCCTGGCGCGGCTCGGTTCGCTCGAATATGTTCTCAACGTCTACTTTGGCGACAGCCCATATGTGCGCCACGAAAAACTCGCGCGCGCGCTGTTCAATCTGTTCCCCGCGCCGCTGCTGCAGGCCAAGTTTGTGTGGCGCGGCGACGAATGGCGTGTGGACACGCTCGGCCCGATCGCGCTCGGTGAAGTGCCGGCGAGCCATCACGAATTCCTCTACCAGACCGCGCGCGACTACTTCACGCGCCGCCGCCAGTTGCGGCGCAAGCGTGATTCGACGCGCTACGACCTCGCCATCCTCGTCAACGAGGACGAGAAGGAACCCCCATCCAACGCGCGCGCGCTGAAGGCTTTCGAGAAGGCGGCGGAAGATCTCGGTTTCTCGGTCGATTTCCTCGACAAGAGCGACTACGGTCATGTCGCCGAATACGACGCGCTGTTCATCCGCGAAACCACGGCGGTCAATCATCACACCTACCGCTTTTCGCGCCGGGCCGCGCGCGAAGGATTGATCGTCGTCGACGCACCGGAATCCATCTTGCAATGCGCCAACAAGGTCTATCTCGCGCAGCTGATGGAGCGGCATCGCATTCCGCAGCCGAAGACCATGCTTGTGCATCGCGCTAACGTCGGCGATGTCGGCCGCGAGCTTGGCTTTCCCTGCGTGCTCAAACAGCCGGATTCGCAATTCTCCAAGGGCGTGATCAAAGTCGAGAATGAAGTGGAACTGCGGCGCGAGACGCGCGAGTTCCTGGAACGCTCGGATCTCATCGTCGCGCAGGCCTTCGAGCCGACCGAATACGATTGGCGTGTCGGTGTGCTCGACGGCAAGCCGCTTTACGCCTGCCGCTACTACATGGCGCCGGCGCACTGGCAGGTTGTGAAGCGGGATAAGAACGGCGCCAAGCGTGAGGGCGACCACGATACGGTGGCGATCGCCGATGTGCCGCAGCAGGTGCTCACCGTTGCCGTGCAGGCGGCGCGCGCGGTCGGCAATGCGCTCTACGGCGTCGATCTCAAACAGTTCGGCAAGCTGGTGAAGGTCATCGAGGTCAACGACAATCCCAATCTCGACTGGGGCGTCGAAGACCTCGTGCTCAAGCAACAGCTTTACGTGAAGGTCATGGAATATTTCGTCAAGCGACTCGATGCGCAGACGCGCGCGCGGGAACCGGAGACACGCTGACACCCGCGTGGCGCCGCCACGCTCTTAGGGAGTTCCGAATGCTCGACGGCCAGTCGCTGCCGCTGCTGATCGTCATCTTCGCAGTGGCCGCCGCTGTCGTCTGGTTCGCCGGCATCTGGTTGTCCGATGCAGTCGACGCGCTCATGCAACACTTCGGTTTCGGCGAGGCGCTCGGCGGCGCCATCGGGCTGGCCATCGTGACCAACCTGCCGGAAATCGCCATCGTCGGTTCCGCGTCCGTGCGCGGCGACATGGAAATGGCGACCGGTAATATCCTCGGTGGCATTGCCATGCAGACCGTCGTGCTCGCGGTGCTCGATGTCATCGGGCTCGGTCGTGAGGGGTCGCTGATGCAGCGTGCGGCGTCGCCGGTGCTGGTACTCGAAGGCTTGCTCGTCATTGCGCCGCTGGCGCTGACCCTGATCGGACACTATCTGCCACCCACCATGATCCTTGGTCGCGTCACCCCCGCAGTCGCACTAATCGCGCTGGTATGGCTTGTCGGTTTGTATCTGATCAATCGGGAACGCCTCGTGGAAGCCGCGAGCGCAGTGCGACCACCCGCCAAGGTCGAAGGACCGGTGGCAGGACATATCGCACGTTTCGCCGTTGGGGCGCTGGCAACGCTCGTTGCCGGCAGCGTGCTCGAAATCAGCGGCGAGCACATCGCCGCCGCATTCGACATGCGTGGCGCACTGTTCGGAGCAACCATCCTCGCCGCGGCAACCAGCTTGCCGGAAATATCCACTGGACTCGAAGCCATGCGCCTGCGCGATTACCGCATGGCTGTCAGCGACATCTTCGGCGGCAACGCTTTTCTGCCGGTGTTATTTCTGCAAGCTACGCTGCTTTCCGGGCAGGCCGTACTGCCGGCAGCGCAGTTCAGCGATCTCTATCTCACCGGCCTGTCGATTCTGCTGACCGTCGTCTACATCGCCGGCATGGTGCTGCGCACGCCGCAGCAGCTATTGCGCATGGGCGTCGATTCCTTCACCGTCGCGCTGTTGTATCTGCTGGGAATCGTCGGACTCGTCTGGGTGGTCGGGAAGTGAGGGCTCCAGTGCCGTTACCATCAGCCATCAAGGTGATCGCCGCTGCGATTGATCTTGGTTTCTTTATATTCTGTGAAAACAAACCAAACCACGACGACAACCAGGCAAAGCGCTCCAATCGTCATTTCCAGTTTCACGAATAGCTCAGCGCTCCATGGTGCGAACCACAGCTGCACAAGCGCCAGCATTACACCGAGCACAAAAAAGGCCGCTCCCAATAGGATGCCGAATTTCATCGGTAGCGCTCACTTCGGACGAACGACAACGGCTGTTCCATAACAAAGTACCTCGGTTACGCCGCGCATGACTTCAGTCGCATCATATTTCATCGCAACAATTGCGTTGGCGCCGTGTTTCTGGGCTTGCACGCACATCAACTGGTAAGCATCCAGCCTCGCGCGCTCGCACAAATTGGTATAGATCGTAATGTTGCCGCCGAAAATGGTTTGCAGACCTGCAAAGAAAGATCCGACGATTGATCTCGATCGGACCACGATGCCGCGAACTACGCCAACGTTGCTGACAATCTCACAGCCCGGCAACTCCAGAGCAGTGGTCACCATTTTGGCTTCCATGGGTTCTCCTTGGGATTATCGATTTGAGTGTCACACTCGACGCCCGGCGAGCATATCGCATGCTGGCGACAATCCATTGAAAGCCATGCTCAATGTCCTCTAATTTTAAAGAACTTTTTGGAGGCCTTGCGAGCTGTGGACTACGCAGAATCAAGTGTCGATTGAACTTCGGCGGAAAGGTGAGACTCTACTTTACGAGGGGTATGTACGCCCCGGATTTAGCATTTACCTTGTGTTTGCAAGTGCAGGAGGCATTTCATGGCTACTCAGCCTACCAATCCAGGCAACGAAAACCGACCGGGCGAACCGGATATGACGCGGAAAGAGCCGCGTTCAAAACAACAGCGACAGGACAGCGGTCAATCGTCGAAGCAGCAAGGCGGCCAACGCGATTCGCAGTCATCCCGGCAGCAGGGTGGTCCGCACCCGGGGTCGGGGCAGCAGCAGCAGCTCAACGACACTGATGATCGTCGTGAGCAGCTGCAGCAGGGAAGCAATCCATCGCAGGATGGGTCGCGTCGACAGGACCGATAGTTGCCGCGGGTGCAGTTGAATCGTTCTCGCCGATGAGCGCTGCGGCGCCGTCAAAAATGGCGGCGCCGCGGTGGAGGGTGGTGTGCCGATTTGCGGCGGTTATTCCCTATTAGCGCGAACACTTAATCACCGAAAAATTCAGAATCTGCGGATTGTTTATCGTGCGTGAAAAAATGCCGGCGTACCAACACACGATTAGCAGAAACTTTGGTCACCTGATAGTTCAAGCCGCGTAACGCGCTGCGGTTGCCAGCTGTTCGCGGCATTCGGCGACGATCCGCTCGATGAGTTCCGCGCAACTCGGTACGTCATCAATCACACCACAGACTTGGCCCGCCCAGACCAGACCGCCGTCGGTTTCGCCCTGCTCCAGGGCTTGACGGCCGCGTGCACCTGCGACGAGCGGGTGAATGTCTTTGAACTCGCAGCCGCCGGGCCGCCGTTCGGTGGCGACGACTTCGTCTGAAATGCTGTTCTTCAATACGCGGCCGGTGTTGTGCAGCGTACGGAAAATAAGATTGGTATCGCGTTCGGATTTGGCGACGATCATCTGCTTGATGTTGTCGTGGATCGGCGCTTCGCGGGTCGCGCAGAAGCGCGTGCCCATATTGATGCCTTCCGCGCCGAGCGCGAATGCCGCTGCCATGCCGCGGCCATCGCCGATACCACCGGAGGCGATCAGCGGAATCTTCACTTTCTTGGCCGCGACCGCGAACAGGATCAGACCGCCGACATCGTCCTCGCCGGGATGGCCCGCGCACTCGAAGCCGTCAATGGAAATTGCATCGACGCCATTGCGTTCTGCCGATAGTGCATGACGCACCGACGTGCACTTGTGCACGATCTTCACGCCGGCCGCTTTCGCCTTGGCGATGAGTTCCTTGGGATTGTTGCCCGCGGTTTCGATGATTTTGATGCCACTGTCGATGATGGCGTCGAGATATTCCGCGTACGGCGGCGGTGTTGCACTGGGCAGAATCGTCAGGTTCACGCCGAATGGTTTGTCCGTCATCGAACGGCAGCGGTTGATCTCAACCGTCAGCGCCTTGGGTGTCGGCTGCGTCAAAGCGGTGAGAATGCCGAAGCCGCCGGCGTTGGAAACCGCCGAAGCAAGCTCCGCGCGTCCGACCCACATCATGCCGCCCTGAATGATCGGATAGCGGGTGCCTAAAAGTTCGGTGACGCGCGTTTTCATTGCGTATTCCTGTGTAAAAAGTGGTGGCAACTAATTTTTTGCATTAGAAACTGGTTAATTACGAGCTGCTTATAGCGCCAGCGTCTTATCCGCATTATTCATTCTTCCGCGGCGCGCACTCTGGTGGCAGCGTCAAGTTCTTGCGTAATTGCCCGCCGGTTTTTGGCATCCATAACTCAATGGTGCCGGGACGACCGATCAGCGGCAGCCATTTCACGCTGGCCTCGCTATCCACGGTCTGCTGGTAGAGGTCCGCGATCGTCTGCGCGTCCTCGCGTTCGGATTCGCTGAAATAGCGGATCTCGGCGCGATCCGGCGCGCTGCCGTTGACCTGCCGCGGATCGCGATATGAAAACGGTTGACCGTCTTCCTCGCCCGGACGGCGGTAGCTCTCGATGCGTCTGGAGAGCACGCACGCTGTTTCGTCCTGTCCGCAGCCGATCTCTCCCGCGCGGCAGGCGGTGCGGACATAGAGCCACGTGGGGATGCGGCGTAGTGCCAACAGCGCATGTGCCTTCACGTCCGCCGGCGTAGTCGCGCTCTTGGCAATGGCTTTCAACCGTGGCCGCCCGCAGGGTTCCAGCATGTCTTCCATGATTTCGACCAGCCGCTGCTCCAGCGCTTCGCCATTGAACGCTTCGAACGCTGCCAGGCATTCGGAGGGATTGGCGGACTGGATCTTGGGCAGGATCTCCAGCAGTGACGTCGCCTGGCTCAATTCCAGCTGTCGCGCTTGCAATCGTGTAGTCGACTGCACGGTCAGATAACCGATGACACCGGAAATCAGGATGCTGGAAATCAGCGGGGTCAGTTTGGCGACAACTTCGTACCAGGGCTCGCGCGTTTTCTCAATGGTCATTCGATTGGTTCTGCAGGAGAGATAGGCGGACCGGGTCGAGTCCGCTGTCGCGAAAGGTCGGGGACGAAATGGCTTGGCGGCTCTGGCCGCCCTACTTACTTATTTGTGCGCTCAGCAGCCAGTACTCTGGGCGCGTGGCGGCGATGTTGCTTTGGCTCAGACCCCGGCTTCCTGATCCGATACCACCGGACGGCTTTCCCGCGTCGCGCGCATGTTGTGCTTCGGTTCGCTGGCGTCGACGATTTCGATGTAATCGTCATAGACCGCTGTGATGGTTGCCGCGAACGGGAAGCCGGAAAGCTTGGGAACCCGGTAGCTCACCGTATCGCCGACTTTGAACGTTGCGGGGTCAAAGTTGAATTCAAAAGGACAGTTATCCATGGGACGCTATTCAATAAACCACGAGTACCCTAAGCATAGCGCATCATGCTGGATGCACGGGAAAACGCGGATGGGCGCGGCGCACCCGCCCCTCAGATCGGGAACCGTCCCAATTGCGACGCAATCTGCGCCAAGCCCTTGATCGCATTCCAATCTCCCGACTTCATTAACTCCGCCGGTGCCAGCCACGAACCGCCGACGCAGGCAACGTTGGGAAGGGCGAGAAACTCCGGTGCACTTATGGCATCGATGCCGCCGGTGGGACAGAACTTCACGTCCGGAAATACGCTGCCGAGCGCTTTCAGCATGCCGATGCCACCCGCCTGACTGGCGGGGAACAGCTTGAGTGCGCGGAAACCGGCTTCGCGAGCGGCAAGCACTTCCGATGGTGTCATCGTGCCGGGCAGGAACGGCAGGCCCGAATCGCGGATCGCGGCGAGCAGTTTCGGCGAGCTTCCCGGGCTGACGCCGAACTGCGCGCCGGCGGCGATCGAGTCCTGCAGATCCTCCAGACTCAACACCGTGCCGGTGCCGACGATCGCATCGGGAACAGCGGTGCGGATCGCGCGCACGGCCTCCAGTGCGGCGCGCGTGCGCAATGTGACTTCGAGCACGCGGATGCCGCCGCCCACGAGCGCCTTCGCCAGCGGCACTGCGTGCGCGACATTGCTGAGTACGATGACCGGGATGACTTTGCCGGCGGCGAGGATATCTTCGATTTTCATGGTCGCTCAGCCGGTATGCAGTACGGACGCTTCGGTTGAAGTAACAGTTTCGGATTCGTCAAAGCCGAACGTCATCGCGCCCTGCTCGGCGCCGGTGGCGACGCGACGAAAGGTGGCGAATAATTCACGGCCGGTACCATGGCCGTTGCCCGTGAGGTCGGCCGTGGCGGGTTTGCGCTGTCGCCATTCATCCATCGGCACCTTTGCGAGCAGATCACCGCTTTCGCCATCCACGCGCAGAATATCGCCATTGCGCACTTTCGCGAGCGCTCCGCCGCAGGCGCATTCCGGCGTGACGTGAATCGCCGCAGGCACTTTGCCGGAAGCACCGGACATGCGGCCGTCGGTGACCAGCGCAACCTTATAGCCCTCATCCTGCAACACGGCCAGCGATGGCGTTAGCTTGTGCAGTTCCGGCATGCCATTGGCACGCGGTCCCTGGAACCGGACCACAGCGACGAAGTCGCGTTTCAGCTCGCCGCGCTTGAAGGCGGCTTGGAGCTCTTCCTGGCTGTCGAAGACGATTGCCGGCGCCTCGACGATGCGATTCTCCGGCTTGATCGCCGACAGTTTGATAACGGCGCGGCCGAGATTGCCCGTCAGCAGCTTGAGCCCACCGTCGGTGCTGAATGGATTGTCGGCGCCGCGCAGCACATTGGTGTCGAGGCTTTTTTCCGGTGTCGCGCGCCATGCGAGGCGGCCGCTGCCGATGAAAGGTTCCTCGCAGTATGCCTGCAGGCCCTGGCCGAAAACCGTGGTCACGTCACCGTGCAGCAGCCCGCGCCCGAGCAGTTCGCGGATTAGGAAGCCCATGCCGCCGGCGGCGTGAAACTGATTCACGTCGGCCGAGCCGTTCGGATACATTTTGGTCAGCAGCGGCACGACCGTTGAAAGCTCGGCGAGATCGTTCCAGTCGATGAGAATGCCGGCGGCGCGCGCGATGGCGACGATATGGATCGTGTGATTCGTCGAACCGCCCGTTGCGTGCAGGCCGACGATGGCGTTGACGATGGCGCGCTCGTCGATCACGTTGGCGAGTGGTGTGTAGTTGCCGCCGAACGCCGTCAATTTGGTGATGCGTCGCGCCGCCTCTGCGGTCAGCGCATCGCGCAGCGGCGTGTTCGGGTTGACGAAGGCTGCACCCGGCAGGTGCAGGCCCATCACTTCCATCATCATCTGATTGGTGTTGGCGGTGCCGTAGAAGGTGCAGGTGCCTGGGGAGTGGTAAGACTTTGCTTCCGCTTCGAGCAGCGCTTCCCGATCCACCTTGCCTTGAGCGAACAGTTGACGGACTTTCGCTTTCTCGTCATTCGGCAGGCCGGACGGCATCGGGCCGCCCGGTACGAAGATCACCGGCAGATGCGCGAACTGCAGCGCGCCGATCAACAGGCCAGGTACGATTTTGTCGCAGACGCCGAGACATAGCACAGCGTCGAAAGTGTTGTGCGACAGCGCCACCGCGGTCGCCAGCGCAATCACGTCGCGTGAGAACAACGATAGCTCCATGCCGGCTTCGCCCTGGGTGATGCCGTCGCACATCGCCGGTACACCGCCGGCGAACTGCGCGACCGCGCCGGCCTGGTGCGCCGCGCGCTTGATGATTTCGGGGAAACGCTCAAGTGGTTGGTGCGCCGACAGCATGTCGTTGTACGCAGAGACGATGCCGATGTTCGGCCAGCTGAAGCCGCGAACCGCTTTCTTGCCGTCATCGTCGAGTGCCGCGAACGCGTGCGCCAGATTGGCGCAGGGCAGTTTCGCGCGCACCGTTCCGGCAGTGCGGGCGTCCGCGACGCGCGCAAGCCAAGCGTTGCGCGTCGCCGCGCTGCGGTGGCGAACCCGCTCGGTGACATGCGCCACAATCGGATGAACGTTCATGCGGCCTCCGTAGATACTTCAGCCCCGCGTAGCAGCGATGGCAAGGAACACGCTAATGAATTGGCGCTTACGCCAACGCAGCGTACTCTGCTGCCAATGTAGCATTGCAAGAAAGATGCGCAAGTCAGGACTTAGCGAGTGTTATGACCTTCCGTGATCGCTGCGACGGCTTTGCGCGCTCAGCGATCACGGAAGGTCATAACCTGCCCCAGGAAAGGTCAACATGGCGCCACAGCTCAATTTCGATCTGATTTTCTTCGGCGGCACCGGCGATCTTGCGCTGCGCAAGCTGCTGCCAGGGCTTTATTATCGGCACCGCGACAGCAAGAACACGCGCGGCTGGCGCATCTTCGGCGCGTCGCGGCAGGCGATCACGACGGATGACTATCATCGCCTCGTCACCGACAATTGCCGCAAGTTCATTCCGGCCAAGGATTTCGACGATAAGGCCTGGCAGTCGTTTCTAAGCTGCATCGAGTATCTGCGTATCGACGGCCTGCAGCCGGACGGCTATGACGTGCTGGCGGAGAAGCTGAAGGACTCGGGTGACCGCGTGCGCGTGTTCTACCTCTCGACCGCAGCCAGCCTGTTCGCGGGCATCTGCGTTAATCTCGCACAGGCCGGTTTGGTCACGTCGCAGTCGCGTGTAGTTCTGGAGAAACCGCTCGGTCGCGATCTGGCGTCGTCACAGGAGATCAACGAGCAGGTCGGCGCAATTTTTGAAGAACACCAGATCTTCCGTATCGATCACTACCTCGGCAAGGAAACGGTGCAAAACCTGATCGCACTGCGCTTCGGCAATTCGATTTTCGAGCCGCTGTGGCACCGCGCGGCGGTGCGCGATGTGCAAATCACACTTGCCGAACAGGTCGGCGTCGAGGGACGCGGCGAATACTATGACCGCTACGGCGCACTGCGCGACATGGTGCAGAACCACGCGCTGCAACTGTTGTGCATTCTCGCCATGGAGCCGCCGTCGAGTATCGATCCCGACGCGGTGCGCGACGAAAAGCTCAAAGTGCTGCGCTCGTTGCGACCCTTCACGCCGGATTCGGTGCGTGAGAGAACCGTCCGTGGCCAGTACCGCGCCGGCGCGATCGGCGGCAAGCCGGTGTGCGGATATCTGGAGGAGCCCGGCATTTCCGCCGACAGCAGCACCGAAACTTTCGTCGCGCTGCGTGCCGATCTGGATAACTGGCGCTGGGCGCGAGTGCCGTTCTATCTGCGTACCGGCAAGCGCATGCAGGAGCGGCTCGCCGAAATCGTCATCAATTTCCGCGCGGTGCCGCACGCAATTCTACCTGGTACCGGCGGCAGCGACGTCAATCGGTTGGTGATCCACTTGCAGCCCGACGAAGGCATCAAGCTCTACGTGCTTGCGAAAGTGCCGGGCGACGAGATGAAGGTGCGGCCGGTGTTTCTCGATTTCGATTTCGCCAAGACTTTCAAGATGCGGCAGTGGGATGCCTACGAGCGTCTCATCATGGATGTCATCGCCGGCAACCTGACGCTGTTCATGCGTCGCGACGAACTCGATGCAGCGTGGCGCTGGATCGATCCGATCCACGATGCGTGGGCAGCGCAAGGCGATTTGCCGAAAACTTACACATCCGGCACGTGGGGGCCGACCGCATCTAGCGCGCTGATTGTGCGTGACGGGCTTACCTGGCGCGAAGAAAGCTGAGCATCGCACGATGACGACCGAACGTTTGTTTGCCGACGCTATGACTGCGGCGTACTGGCTGGCCCAGGAAATCACGACGCGATTGAGCGAAGCGATCGCAGCCCGTGGGAAGGCGTCGCTGCTGGTCTCGGGAGGACGCAGTCCCATTGCACTGTTCCGGGCACTCAGCCAGCGGGAGATGGATTGGTCGAAGGTGTGGATCTCGCTCGTCGATGAGCGCTGGGTCGATCCCGCTTCGGCGGACAGCAACGAGCGTCTGCTGCGCGACTATCTCCTGTGTGCGGAAGCGGCGAACGCGAACTTCGTGCCGCTCAAGAATGCCGCGAAGACGCCACGCGAAGGAATCGCCGCGAGCGCCGCCGCGCTGGCGCGCCTGCCGCGACCGTTCGATGTCATCATGCTCGGCATGGGCGAGGACGGCCATACCGCGTCGCTTTTCCCCGATGCCCCAGGTGTCGCGACGGCGCTGAATCCGAAATGCCGGACCGTGCTTACTGCGCTTGATTCGCCGTCGGCACCCCATCCGAGAATCAGCTTGACGATGGCGGCGCTGCTGGATGCACGATGGATCTGCTTGCAAATTCAGGGCGCGTCCAAGCGCAAGATCTATGAGCGCGCCAAGACAGACGCCGCTCCGGAAACCTTGCCGATCGCGGCGGTCCTGACGCAGCCGCGCGTTCCCGTCCTGGTTTGCCTGATCGAGTCTTAGGGCGTGTCGTCCGTTGCAGTCCTTGGACATGGAACCACATGCCCTGCGGACTGCGCCTTGGCCGACGCCCTTGGGGACAGCAACGCAGCGATTAAAGTATTTGACGACACGCCCCAGTTCAAAAAAACAAGGCGCCCTGCGGCGCCCTGTTTCGGGATCATCACTTCTCGATGAGCGTGCACCCGGAAATTTCTATCGGTGGAACTTGCTCAGGAATGGCCAGACATCGTCGCTTTCGACTGTGAAGTTGCTGTTGGTGCCACGGCCGAGTGCAATACTCGCGCCCTGCGAACCATCGCCAGTGCCGCAGCTCGGGCTTCCGTACCAGCAGTGCCCACCGCCCGCGATCGAGCAGAAGGTGACTTCGGTGCCGGCGTCGCAGCCGGTGTAGGTCACGCACGTCGTATCGCCACCGCTCGGCGGGAAGCTCGCCGGTGTGGTGTGCTGCGAACAGCCATTCACTTTTGCGAATTGATTCATGCTGTTCAGATCGCCCTGGTAAGGAACGAAATAGTCCTTGCCACCCTGACCGTGAAAACCGAGCACCGCGACATCGTTCTGCGGTTTGCATTTGCTGATACCAGTGCGGATTCCACCGGAACCTTCGACGACGGCAGCGATGATGTCGGAAGCCTCGCAGGCAAGTTCATCGACCATGAAGCCGCCATTCGAGAATCCCGAAGCGTAAACCCGTTTAGTATCGACGTTCAGATGTTGTTGCACTTCCGCCAGCACGGCGCGCATAAATCCGACTTCATCCAATTTTTCCCGTCGTGCGGCGCCACAGCAATTGCCGGTGTTCCAACTGTGCTGGTAGCCCTGCGGCATGATAAGGATGAAATTATCGGCTTCCGACATGGAGATAAAGCCGCCGGTCGTGCCGTTGGGTCCGTCGCCGCTGGTATTGGTGCCATCGACGCAAAAATTCGCAGTGGTTTCACCGAGACCATGAATGCAGAACACCACCGGTGTTGGCACATTCTTTTTGTAACCCTGCGGAACGCGAACTTTGTATTCGCGTGTGTTTCCGTTCTGACCCGCCAGTCCAACGATCTGGATATAGTCTGTACCGCCCGGTGCGCCGCCGGTGGAAGGATAGTCGCCAGGTGTCCAATCTCCCGGCGGCGGATCGATATCCGTGGCGAATGCCGGCGAGAGGGTGCTGCCAAGCCCGGTAGCCAGTGCGATAGACATGAGTAGCTTGCGTGTGAACATCGGGAACTCCTTACAGTTGTGGAAAAGTGATCTAAAGAGTGCAATGCGGATGCGTCGGGCAATCGCCGACGTTTCATGCCGAGTAGAGGATGCCGAGACAGGTCGTTGGGGAATCCAAATAAAAAAAGGGGCGCTGTGGGCGCCCCTTCTTGCACTCTGTACGCGCTAGTCGTACTTATTTAAAGCGAAACCTCAGCGATGGAACTTGCTCAGGAACGGCCAGACATCGGCGCTTTCCACGGTCGTATCGCTGTTGGTGCCCTTGCCGAGAGAAATCTTTGCACCGAGCGCACCGAAGCCACCACCGCAGCTCGGACTGCCATACCAGCAGTGGCCGCCACCGTTGATGGAGCAGAACGTGACTTCCGTTCCGGCGTTGCAGCCCGTGTAGGTGACGCAGGAAGTATCGCCGCCGCTCTGTGGAAAGCTGGCCGGAGTGGTGTTCTGCGAGCAGCCATCCACTTGCGCGAACTGGTTCATGCTGTTCAGATCGCCTTGGTACGGGACGAAATAGTCGTTTCCACCTTCGCCATGGAAACCAAGAACGGCAACGTCATGCGCCGGCGTGCAGCCGCTCATGGGCGTCGTGCGGATGCCGCCGGAACCTTCAACTACTGCAGCGATGATATCCGACGCCTCGCAGGCAAGCCGGTCGGACATGAACGCACCGTTGGAGAAGCCTGCCGAATAGACACGCTTTGCGTCGATATTCACGTGCTGTTGCACGACTTTGAGAATCTCACGGATCAGCGTGACATCATCCAATTTGTTCGACACGGCGGCACCGCAACAGTCACCGCCATTCCAGCTATGTTTATAGCCCTCCACCATGACCAGAACGAAATTGTTGTCATCCGATAAAGTGATGAAGCCACCGGTCGTGCCGTTGGGTCCGCCGCCGCTGGTATTGGTCCCGCGCACACAAAACATCGTTGTGGTTTCATCGAGGCCGGGAAGACAGAAGACGAGAGGCGAGGCTACGCCTTGCTTGTAAGTCTTCGGAATATGCACTTTGTACTCGCGCACCAAGTCTTTCCCGCGACTCTGCTGGCCGCTCACGCCGGTGATTCCAATGTAATCACTACCGCCGGGTGCGCCACCGGTCGATGGGAAATCGCCTGGACCCCAGTTTCCCGTCGGCGGATCGATATCTTTGGCGAATGCAGGCAAGGCAATGCTGCCGAGACCGGCCGTCAGCACAACAGCCATGAATAGCTTACGTGTAAACATTCAGATTTCTCCCCCGCATTCCATGTTGGTTATCGTCGGCAATGGCATGAGGGACGGCCCTAATGCTTGCCAATTATTTTGTGAGACCGCCACACCATAGTTAATAACTTTTGAGTGACTAAATCGCTACACCAAAAATAACGAATTGCTCAGTGATTTGGCATCCTTCGTTTGAACTAGTCGCTTTTTGTACGCTGCGTTAACCCCGTCGCATCGATTACAGGATTTGACGGCAAGCTCCAATCATCGCTACCAATTTTAATTTCGCGTGTAATTTTTCATGAACGGCCATACGTCGTCGCTTTCGACCGTGATATCGCTGTTGTCGCCGATAATAATCCCAATCAGGTTAGAGCCGAGCTTGCCGTAGCCGGTTCCACAGCTTGGACTTCCATACCAGCAGTGACCTCCATTTTCGACACTGCATCCGGTCACCGTTACGCCGGCCGGGCAGCCCGTGTATGTCGCGCAGGTGGTATCACCACCGCTATTTGGGAAGCTCGCGGACGTCGTGTTCGAGGAGCAGCCGTTCCAGGTCGCTATATAGGGCATAGAGCTTTCGAAGCCGCTGTACGGAACAATCGGGTCACTGGTGCCATGGAAGCTCAGCACTGACACCTTATTTTCTGGCTGGCAACTGCTCTGGGGATTCAGCACGATTTCGCCGGAAGCCGTAACGATTGCGGCAATCATGTCGGACGCTTCGCATGCCAGGCGGAAGCTCATGAAGCCTCCGTTGGATACGCCGGTCGCGTAGACCCGATGAGTATCGACATTCAGATGCCTTCCCACTTCCGCGAGGATCGCCCGGAACAGCGCGACATCATCAAGCCCCATCCGGCGGGCTGAGCCGCAGCAGCTCCCGGCATTCCAACTCCATTTATAGCCGTTGGGCATGATCAGAATAAAGCCGTTTTCGTCGGCTTGATCAATCAGGCCGCCCTTCCCATTGAAGTTGTTGCCGCTGGTATTAGTGCCGTCGATGCAGAACAACACAGGATTTTGCGAAAGACCGTGGATGCAGAAAACGACTGGAGTTGGTGTGTTCTTGTTGTAGCCCTTCGGCACATGCACCTTATATTCTCGCTGTAATCCCCGCTGACCTCTTACGCCGCTGATTGCGATATAACTTTGCGACTTCAGATCTTTCGGATAGTCACCCGCTGACCAAGCGCCAACGGGCGGCCTGATGGTAGTCGTATCGGCAACTGCGGGTGTTATGGTGCAACCCAAGACCGCGATCAGCGCGGTGATCGCATATAGTTTGCGCGCGAACATTGGACGGTTTCCTCCCACGCTGTTGTCATCAGTCGCCGTGCGTTGCAGCGATTTTTTGTGGTTCGTTCCCGCCACCACGGTACCGGCCACTTCCGTTTCACGGTGCTACTGGAAGTGTACTCATACCGCATGATATCCGTGGAAAGCCTGCAGGTGCGATGAGTCGTGGAGATCACCCGCAGCGGTCAATTCCCGATCAGAGCTCAAGAAATTTCACCAACTCTGTTTTGTGCCGCCTTGTAGAGGCAGGTCTCCGGCCAAGACAGCTTCTACAGCGAGTGAGAAGTCAACTGCCGACGCATCTCCCGTGCAGAGATCGTCAGAGTGCAATCGTCCGGCCGTAAAGAAAGTCGAACGCGAAGCTGCGTGCGGTTGTCTTGCGATCAGCATAAGCCGCGAGCTTTTCCAATCGCGCAGGAATTTTCATCAGCTTTTCCTGTATAGCGCGGCCGGTCGCCGATAGTCCGCTCAGCGCATCGATTTTCCAAAACGCAAGTAGATCGGACACGATTTTCGCGTAGTGACGCGGACCGTAGAGGTCGCCGCGGCGCACGACTTCGGCCATTTGGTCGTAGCCCGGCATCAAATGTCCCGGCATCGCCAAAGCGGGCATCACGTGCAGCAGCGACTCAAGCGCGCGATTAGTGTCACGCCGCAGAATTTCGTTGAACGCGTTGCGGTAGAAATCGTAGTGCCGCGATTCGTCGGCGGCGATATGCGCGAGGATGCTTTGGATTTTCGGCTCGTAGGTGCCACAGGCACGGCCGGTGTTCGCGTGCGCCACCTGTGTCGCGCGCTCCTGCAGACTGGTATAAGCGAGTAGCCGGTAAGGATCGTGTTCCCAGTCAGGGTTGAAGCTGGATTCGATGTACGCGTACTGGAGCTTTTCGAGCGCGCCCATGTTGAACAGGCGCGCATCACGCACGTAGTCGCGCAAAGCACAGCCGTGGCGATCTTCTTCGGCGGTCCAGACATTGTTCCAGCGCGACCACTCGGATTCGTAGCCGAGGTGTATCGCGATCAGACGATGAAAATGCGGCAGTCCTTCCTCGGTCAGCAGGTTCAGTGCGACGGACACACGCACGGCGTCGGGCAGGCCGCGCGCAGCGTCGCGCACGCGCGCGAGTTCCGCATCCGCTTCCGGTGGCATCTGTTCGTCCGCGGACATGAGTTCGTTGGGAAACCAGAGTTTGCGTCGCGCCAGATGATTGTCGGTTTGCTGCTTAACGACTGGCTCGATGGACATAAGCACCGCCAGCTGGTCGGCCGTCCCAAACCCCCCCCGGGGAATTGCACTACCCATGACGCGATCACTCCTGCGTGATTCTGAACTCAACTACCTTTCGTAGCCCGTCGCGCCGGCCGTTTTTTGTTTCGGAATCCGTTGCGTCGTCATGCCTCGACATGGCACGCGCACGCTTTATACGGTTCCTGCCCGCGACGAGCTTTCCACCCGTGTACAGCTGTGAACAATTATACGAACCAGTATGCCGTGGAAGGCAAGCGGCTTTCGACTAACGTCGAACAAGGCCCTAGTCCATGCAGACATCGGTCCGTGTGCTGAAGATATACCTAGCTGTGCCGGATCAGCGTCAGGAATTCCTGACGCGTACGCGGATCGTCACGAAAGCGGCCGAGCATCATCGATGTGGTCATTGAGGAATTTTGCTTTTCCACCCCGCGCATCATCGCGCACAGGTGCTTGGCTTCGATGACGACTGCCACACCCTTGGCGTCGGTCACTTCCTGAACGCAGTCGCCGATCTGCTGTGTGAGGTTTTCCTGGATTTGCAGACGGCGCGCAAACATATCGACGATCCGTGGAATCTTCGATAATCCGATCACTTTACCGTTGGGCAGGTAGGCGACATGCGCGCGGCCGATAAACGGTAGCAAGTGGTGCTCGCACAGGGAGTAGAGCTCAATATCGCGCACGATCACCATCTCATTGTTGGTCGAAGAGAAGATCGCATCGTTGACGATATCTTCGATCTTCAGGCCATAACCCTGCGTGATGAACGCCATCGCCTTGGCCGCACGATGCGGCGTGCGCAGCAAACCTTCGCGATCCGGGTTTTCGCCGACAGCTTTGATGATTGCTCGATAGTGCTGTTCCACGGACGAGTCTCGCATATAGTGATCCGGAATTATCCCACAGTCGCCTCGTCACGCCCCGTTGATGGCTTCCCGTTCCCAGACGCCGCAGCGCGTCATCCAGATTCCGGTCGATCTGATTCGCGCCGGACGTTTGCAGGCGCGCAAGCGTTTCGACGCCGATGCGCTGGCCGAACTGGCGCGTTCGATCGCTGATCTCGGTGTGGTGCAGCCGGTGGTGGTGCGCGGTGACGCGCGCGGTTACGAACTGCTGGCAGGTGAGCGCCGCTGGCGCGCGGTGCAGCTCGCGGGTCTGCACGAGATTCCGGCAATCGTGCGCAACGATCTGGCCGAGGATGAAGCGGAAGTCCTTGGACTTATCGAGAACCTTCAGCGCGAGGCGTTGTCTCCCATGGAGACGGCCGAGGGCCTGCGCGCACTTGGCGAGCGCTACGCGCTGACGCATCAGTCAATCGGCGCGCGCATCGGCAAGTCGCGCGCATACGTAAGCAATTTTTTGCGCCTGCTCACCCTTGATATTGAAGTGCGGAACTGGATAGACGACGGACAATTGTCGATCGGTCACGCGAAAGTGCTCGCCGGCGTGCCGGCCTCCGCGCAACGTGAGTGGGCTGCGCGCGCGATTCAAGAACGTTGGTCGGTGCGCACGCTGGAGCGGCGCGCCAGCGTGCCTGCGGGGGTAAAGACTGCGCGCGGCCGGCCGGTGGATGTCGAACGTCTCGAGCGCGAACTTGCCGACCATCTAGGCTACCCGGTCGAGGTCAGTGCAGTGCGCGACGGCAGCGGCGAACTGCGCGTGCGCTTTCATTCGTTGGATGAACTGGATGGACTGTTGGCCAGGCTTGGATTCGATCCGGGCTAGGCTCTTTTATCAATTACCGTAGGCTCAGCGACTAAAGTAATTGATGATCGGTCCTAAAGATGGAGCCCGGTCTGCCGAAGTGGTATTGGGGGTTGCGCTGAATATGGGAAACTGGGTACGCAACGTGTCATCGCGATCTGTGCCGGCGGCGCGGTCAGCGCTGGCCGCGCGCCGTATGCGTCCAGTCCGAATCCGTATGTCGAGGGCACCGCTAGGGTTCGCGCTGTGTGTTGAACATCATCCGCGTGACGACGGTAAAATCAGCGATCCGCATTTTGTGCGCGACAATACCTTCGGATATCCCGGCAAGAACCTTGGCTGGATTTTTGCGCGTGACGCCGATGTGAACGATGCTGCATATCAATCGCGGTCCGCGCGTTTCGCGGATCGTGGTCACAACCCGCCGCGTTTCCGGCGTGTGCTGCAAAGGTTGGGGCCGATCGGCCTCGCCGATCACTACTAAGACTTCAGCATGGATTTGAGAGAAGGGCTCACACCACGCTCGTTCGTACGCGAACGGGTCAGCGCCAAGGCGCGAAGTATCCGCATCGAAGTGCGACCGGACGGTCAGGTCTGGCTCGTCATCCCGCGTCACGTGCCACGCCGCGTCGCTTACGATTTTCTCGCCTGTCGCAGCGAGTGGATACGCCTCAAGCTCGCCGAATTCGATCGCAAGCGCAGCACGGCGCCGCCGCCGCTGACGCTGCGCTGGGATGGCACCGATCGCATTCTGCTGCGCGGCGTCGAGACGCCGCTGCTGGTGACACCCGCGCGCATCGCGCGGCCGACCGTGCGATTCACCGACAGCGTCAATCTGTTATGTGCGCCCGCGGTAATGCGCGAACCGGCACTACTTGCACGTGCGCTCGGTGCAGCTCTGCGTCAGCTCGCGCGCAGCGACGCGCGGCGCATGCTCGACGAGGAAGCCGGGCGTCTTGGCATCGACTATACCGGTCCGCGCATCGCGGAGCAGAAATCGCTGTGGGGCAGTTGCAGTCCGGATGGACTGATCAGTCTCAACTGGCGGTTGGTGCTGGCGCCGCGCGAGGTGTTCCGTTATGTGATCGTGCACGAGCTCTGTCATCGCCGGCACCTGAATCATTCACAGCGTTTCTGGGGCCTGGTCGAGCGGCAAATGCCGGAATTCGAAACTTGGCGCGTATGGCTGCGGCGCCAGGGCGCCGGCCTGCACGGACTGCTGCCGAAAGGCGAGCGCGAGCCGCTGCCGAGGCAGCGGGATCTGTTCGAATCCTGATTGCCGATCCCGGATCGGTTGCTCCGGCAGTTGTATTGTTCATCGCTCGCGGGTAACTTTTGTCATAAGTTGCCGACCGTATCGGGAGAAAATCGCGATGGCCACGCTGGATTCGGTCAGTGTTAGGGATTACATGAGCACGAACCTCATCACGTTCACTCCGGACATGGAGGTCATGCGCGCAATCAATGAGTTGGTCAAGCACCGTATTTCCGGCGCGCCCGTGGTCGGCAAGGACGGCAGCGTGGTTGGCATGCTCTCGGAACGGGACTGCCTGAATGTCGGCCTCATCGCGGCGCAGGAAAGTTGCGTGGCCGGGCCGGTGAGCCAGTTCATGACGGCGAAAGTCGTCTCCGTCGATCCCGATACCAATCTCACTCAGCTTGCCAGCATGTTCCTCAGCAATTCGTTCCGGCGTTATCCAGTCATCGACAACGGCAAGCTTATCGGCATCATTTCACGTTCGGATGTGCTAAAGGCTATCAATAGCCTCTGTTGAGTCACTTCGCTACGCTTGCACCCGCTTGCCGGGCGCCGTTTCGCTGCCGCGGAAAATACGATCGAGCGCATCTCCCAGTTCCTCGACAGTGTTCGGCTTCAGGATCAGGTCGCGCAGTCCCATCCCCAGCGCGGTTTCCTGATCCTCGGCCCGAACGTAGCCGGAAGTCATCACGATCGGCAGCTCGGGCCGGATTTCCAGCAGGCCGCGCGCGAGCGCGAAGCCGCTCATTCCAGGCATCGAAAGATCGGTGACAGCGATGTCAAAGTCGTCGCAGTGTGACCTGAACGCTTCGAGCGCCGCCGCCGGATCGGTGAATGTGGTGACGCGGTAGCCGAGCCCCTGCAAGATGCGCGAAGCCAGAACGGTGAGCGCTTTCTCGTCGTCGATGTAGAGCACATGCTCGCCGTGTCCAGCCGGAACCTGCTTTTCAGCGGGCGCCTGAGCGCGGACATTGTCCGTGCTCGCCGGAAAGTACAGATGAAACAGGGTGCCTTTGCCTGGCTCGCTGTAGACAGTGATCACTCCGTCGTGGTTCTTCATAATGCCATGCACGGTGGACAATCCGAGCCCGGTACCGGTGCCACCTGGTTTGGTGGTGAAGAACGGATCGAAGATGCGCTCGCGGGTGGCTTGGTCCATGCCGCAGCCATTGTCGCTCACCGTCAGGCGCACGTAGCGGCCCGGACGTAGTTCCACACTGACGTGGCCGGCGTCGTCGCCATGGTTCGCCACGTCGCAGCGGATGTCGATGATGCCTGGTGCGTTGCCGATGGCATACGCGGCGTTGGTGCCAAGATTCATCAAGACTTGATGCACCTGCGTCGCGTCGACGGCGACGGGTGGCAAGTCCGCGGCGAAAGTCGCACGGATATCGATGGTCGCGGGCAGCGTCGAGCGCAGCAGTTTGAGCGCTTCGTCGACCACTTGCGGTAGCTGGCTCACTTCGCGTCGGGCTTCCTGCTGGCGACTGAACGTAAGTATGCGCCGTACCAGGTCGGTTGCGCGGCGGCTCGCCTTGTCGATTTCTGCGAGTGCTTCCCACGCGGGGTTATCGTGGGGCAGGTCGGCAGCGGCCAGCCGTACATTGCCGGTAATCGCCAGTAGAATATTGTTGAAGTCGTGCGCGATGCCGCCGGCCAGCGTGCCGAGCGCTTCCATCTTTTGCGAGCGCAGCTGTGTTTCCTCTACCCGTTTGCGCGCCGTAATGTCGATACTGGCGCCGATCAGTCGCAGCGGGCGGCTGTCGGCATCGCGTTCGACACGCCCGCGCGACTGGATCCATTGCAGTGCGCCGTCGGCGCGCACGTTGCGAAACTCGGCAAAATAGTCCTTGCCAAGACTGGTGCTGGCAATGAAGGCCTCGCGCACACGCGGCAGGTCTTCGGGATGTACGCCCTGCATGCTCTGTTCGAGCGAGAGTTCGATGGAATCGCTACCGGGAAATCCGACTAATTCTCGGGTGGCGCTGTCCCACCATGCGATCCGCCTGCCGAAGTCGACGATCCAGGTGCCGATGTCACCGCTCTCCAGCGCCGCTCGCAGACGAGCTTCCGAGTTTCGCAGTGCTTCTTCGGCGCGCTTGCGCTCGGTGATATCGCTCAGGAAGCCGTACCAGAGAATGCTGCCATCAGCCTCGCGCTCGGGCGTGGAACGGCCTTCGATCCAGATTTCCCCTTTTTCGGGATGCTGCACACGATAGTCACACTGCCAGACCGTCATGGTTTTTGCCGAGAATTCGATTGCGGCCTGCAGGCGTGCGGAATCGTCCGGATGCGTCATCGCATAGACTGGGCTGGCATCGCCTTCGAGATCTTGTGGCCGTACTCCGAGAATCTCGCGAATGCCGGCGCTGGCGTACGGAAAACTGTCGCTGCCGTCGGGACGCAGGCGATAAGCGACGATAGCGCCGGGTGCCGCTGCTGCCGCGACTTTGGAGAGCTGCGCTTCCTTGCGCCGCATCTCCTCGCGCAGTTCGCGCGCTTCGTTGATATCGATGCTCGACCCGCACCACTTGAGAACGCGGCCGTTATTGTCGCGTACCGGCATTGCGCGCGCCTCGAACCAGCGCCAAGTGCCATCGTGGCGACGGATCCGGCACTCGGCGGAATACACAGAGCCCGTCTCCACAGCAGTACTCCATCGACGGCGGAGGTGATCGCGATCTTCCGGATGCATGTATTGCAACCAACCTAATCCCAGCAGACGCACCGTGGAGACGCCGGCATAGTCCGCCCATTGCCGGCTGAGGTAGTCGCACCTGCCGTCGTCATCGCAAGTCCACACTAGTTGCGGCAATGAATCGGCAAGCTGCTGAAAGCGTCGTTCCTCCCTGCTTCGGTCCCAGTGATTGAGCAGGCGGGCGACGAGATAGGCCGCTGCCGCAAGCACAATGCCGCTGGCAAGCGCGAGCAGGCCAGTATCGACCACCGTGAAACGCGCCGCGGTCAGCAGTGTTGAGTCGGAAAGTGATGCAGCGAGCGCCGGCGAGCCGAAAAGGCATGAGGAGAACATCGTGACAAGACGAAACGAATCCCCGCGCAAATAACAATCCGGAGCCTTGCCCGCAACGCTATCGCGACATGTCCGCATCGTCTCCCCCACGCCCCTGATGCATCTGCCGACTTTGAGTCGGCATTTATTGGGCGGTGCGCAAGCGGATTGTAGCAACAGCATTTGTCCGGCGGTGCAAATGGTGCGCCGCGACAACACTGTGTAGTGAACCCCGTCGCCGCTTTTGGGAAACGAGGGTGGTGGTGAGTGTCTCCGTCAACTCAGCTTCAGAACGGTCGTCGCAGCAATCGAAGCGAAGGCCGGCAACCTCTACGGCATCATGCTGCGGCAGTCGACGGTTTCGCCACCGCGGCGACGGCGGAAGCATTCGCGGATCTGCTGTCGCTGCTCGGGCGGCAGCGCGCGGAACTGCTGGAACTGCTCCCGAAGTTGCTGTCGCTGTTCGGGCGGCATGGTCTTGAAGCGCTGATAGCTCTGCACGAGCCGCTGCTTCTGCTCCGGTGTCAGCTGCTGAAAGCGCTCGCGGATTTGCTGGCGTTGCTCAGGTGGCAGGCTACGCCAGTGCTGCAATGTTTCCTTGGCGCGCTGCTGCTGTTCCGGCGACATATGCTGCCAGCGCACGGCGCCCTGGGCCAGCCGTTGCTGGCGCTCCGGTGGTAACTGATCCCATTGATCATGCAGGTTCGAAAGAAGCTGCTGCTGCTGCGGATCGAGATTCGACCATGGGACGCCGCCGCCATCAGCGAACGCGGCGCTGGTCAGGGTCAGCGCCACGATCATCGCGAAAAGGCTAACGCGGAGATGGCGCACGAACAGAGCCTCCCGTTACGGCAGGAGTGCCGGCGGAGTTGCCGCTCGTTCCTTCCGGTCCGGCGGACGGTGAGACCAGACTCGACGGATCGACGACGTTGCCATTGTCATCGCCCCATTCACCAAGGAATTCGATCAAGTCCGGCGGCGGCACCGCTGCGCTAGCGTGCTGCGCGCTTGCCGGCTGCGTCGGACCAGCGGCCCAGGCGATGGCAAGGAAATCAAACACTATCGCCGGCTTCGTCGAGCCACTGATAGAACTCGAAATCGACAAGGAGATCAGCTTCGTCGGCAAAACTTTCCATTACTTCGACCTGTATTGCCGCTTGTGGCCTGGAAGCAGCCGGTGCCGGTGCGAATTCGCGCGGAAGCAATAGAGCCCACATCAGCGCCGCCGCCATCGCCGCGCCCGGCACGGTAATTGTCCAGCGCGTCCACCAACCGCGGCGGCCAATGCGGTCCAGCGCGCGCGCGCGCGCCGCGGCCAGACGCGTCGTCGCGTTGAAATCCAGTTCTTCCTCGCTGTCGCGCAGAAGGCCACGCAGCGATTGGGCGAACTCGCGGTCGCGGGCATCGTGGCTGGTGTCGTTCTGGTCGTTCATGGCCATACAGTTTGCAACTGTTCGCGCAGTCTGTGCAGCGCGCGCGACAGGTGGGTTTTAACGCTGCCGTCGCCGCAGCCCATCGCGACTGCCGTTTCTTCCACGCTGAGTCCTTCCCAAACGCGCAGCACGAATGCTTGCCGCTGTCGCTTCGGCAACTGTCGCAAGGCACGTTCCAGCACCGCCATGGCCTGCGCCTGCTTGAGCCGCTGCGAGTTTTCGGGCTGGGTGGCGTCGGGTATTGCGGCAATCGGATCTTCGTCGCCGTCGATCGCGCTGGCTGGCGCCGGCACGCCGAACAGACGTCGCCGCACGGTTTGGCGGCGCTGCCAGTCCAGAATTTTGTTGTCGAGAATGCGATGGAACAGCGGTGCCCATTCGCCAGGGGGACGATTCGCATAGTGACTGGCGAGCTTGACCATTGCGTCCTGGACAATGTCCAGCGCGTCGTCGCGCGAGCCGGTCGCTATTTCGGCGACGCGCAGTGCGCGTCGTTCGACGCCGGCCAGGAAACGGTTCAGCTCCTCTTTGACTGCCGCAGTCACAGCAGCAATGCTCTCCGATCCGGCCGTATCCCGACCGGCGCTAGGATACTCATACGCCGGACCTGGTACCGTCGCCACGAATGCTCTGGACCCCATCTGCGACCCCGGAAAACGACATTTTGCCGTACCTGCCTTGACGTAACGCGGTGTTCACGCGGTGGTTGACAATCGCAATGCGGCAAAATGCTTATACACAGGTGGCTGGCGATCAAATGCGTGAAGAAGTCGGGCCCGCCTTCACGGTCAACGCAAAAAAACTTTTTCAATGCAATGATTCCAATGAAATTATCTGTGTTTTCCGTGACGGTTTTTTGACAGATTGAAGCCCGTCAAATTGTTGGTTTGATGCCAGTTTCTTCTATCCACACAGTTATCCACAGGGGATTGCAGGTGCAGATTGTAGCGGTCGCGTGCCCCATTCCGGTGCGAACTGCGTTTGACTACGCGGTTTCGCCGGAGCAGGCCGCGACGCTGTTACCAGGTATGCGTGTGAAGGTGCCATTTGGCCGCCGTGAGTTGATCGCTGTTGTGCTGTCGGCGCCGCGGCCAGCAGTAGAGGCGACGTTCGACTATCGGCCCATCGTTGCCGTTCTCGACGCTGAACCTGCTGTGCCGCCGGACCTCGTGGCGGTGTGCCGATGGGCCGCAGACTACTACTTTCAACCCGTCGGCGAAGTGTTTGCCGCCGCATTGCCGACAAATCTGCGCACGCGCGCCGAGCCGGCGCGCAAGGTCTCTGAGGTATTGCAGCTGACCGCTGAGGGAAGCACGGCGCTCGCTGGTCTGCCGCCGCGTGCGACGCGCCTGCGCGCGGTACTGCATGCGCTACGCGAAGGTCCACGCGCGCGTGGCGAATTCGCGGGAAGCGCTGACGCAGTGCGTCGTGGACTGACGCAGGGCTGGATCGAGACGATCGTCGCTGTCGCCACAGCGATGCCGGAATTGAGAGCGGAACGGCTTCCTGCGCTGAGTGTGGCGCAGGCGCAAGCCCTCGCACAGTTTCCGTCGATCGACACCGGCTTTTCCGCGACGCTGCTCGATGGCGTGACCGGCAGCGGCAAAACCGAACTGTACCTGCGGCTCACCGAGCAAGTACTTGCGAGCGGCCGGCAAACGTTGGTGCTGGCGCCGGAAATCGGCCTGACGCCGCAATTGGCGGAGCGTTACGAACAGCGCTTCGGTGCGCGCGTGGCCTGCTATCACTCCGCGCTCGGCGATGCGGAGCGCGCACGGACATGGCGGCGCGCGCGCGCCGGCGAAGTCGATATCGTCGTCGGCACGCGGTCCGCCGTATTCCTGCCGTTGAAGAATCCCGGTCTCATCGTCGTCGATGAGGAGCACGACGTTTCATATAAGCAGCAGGAAGGTTTCCGTTATTCGGCCCGCGATGTTGCTGTGATGCGGGCGCGCGAGTTGCGCATCCCGGTCGTGCTCGGCAGCGCTACGCCGTCGCTGGAGAGCCTCGCCAACGTCGCCGCTGGGCGTTACGGACCGATATCGTTGCCGGTGCGCGTGCACGGCGGCGCGCCGCCCAGGATCGGCACCATCGATCTGCGCGCGCGGCCGCTGGAGCACGGGCTCAGCGAACCCTTACTGCAAGCGGTGGAACGGCATCTCGCCGACGGCGGTCAGGTGCTGCTGTTCCAGAACCGTCGCGGCTACGCGCCGACGCTGCTATGCCACGACTGCGGCTGGAGCGCGCCGTGCAGCCACTGCGACGCGCGCATGGTGCTGTATCGCGGCCGGCGGCGCTTGCTTTGCCATCACTGCGGTGCCTCGGCGCCGGCACCGAACGTATGTCCCGAGTGTGGCGGCGCGCATCTGGTGCCATTGGGACAGGGCACCGAACGCATCGAAGAAGCATTGCATTGCCGCTTCCCGGCGTTTCGCGTCGAACGCTTCGATTCGGATCGCCTTGGTCGTGCCGGCGAGATCGCGCGCCTGTTCGCGGATGTGCGCAGCGGCGCGATCCGCATCCTGGTCGGTACGCAGGTGCTGGCCAAGGGACACGATTTTGCGGGACTCAGTTTCGCCGGCATTGTCGATGCCGATCAGGCGCTGTACGGCGGCGACTTTCGCGCGATCGAGCGTATGGGCAGCCTGATCACGCAGGTTGCCGGCCGGGTCGGCCGTGCCGGCCAGCCGGGCGAAGTGCTGCTGCAGACTCACCAGCCGCAGCATCCGCTGCTGCGTTGCCTGATCGAATCGGGCTATCCGGCCTTCTGCGACGCTGTGCTCGCGCAGCGCCGCGCGACCGGACTGCCACCGTACGTGCACCTGGCGTTGCTGCGTGCCGAGTCGCGCCGCGAAGGCGTGGCGCTCGCCTATCTACGCAGTGCACGCGACGTGCTGACCGCCGCTGGCGCGGACGCGCGTCCGGTGGATCTGCTCGGGCCGGCGCCGGCCTCGATGGAACGTCGCGCCGGTTATCACCGTGCGCAATTGCTGCTGCGCAGCAGCTCGCGCACGGCGCTGCACCGTCTGCTGACGGCGGCACTGCCGACGCTCGAAGCATTGCCGTCCGTGCGCGGCGTGCGCTGGTCGATCGACATCGATCCGGCTGATCTGTTCTGACTGACCGCCGCCGTCGGCGCGGGTACAATCCGCGTTCGCTCAGGTGCAATTCGATGAAATCCCAACTGCAAACGCTGCTGCGCGGCGCCCTCGATGCGGTGCTTTCCGGTACCGCCGTGGTGGCGCCCGAAGCCATTCAGGTCGAAGCAACCAAGGATGAGAAATTCGGCGACTTCCAGACCAATCTGGCGCTGACACTGGCCAAGCCACTCGGCAAGCCACCGCGCCAGGTTGCCGAGGCGCTGGTGCGCGCGCTGCCAGGGTCGGCGCTGGTGGCGAAAGTCGAGATCGCGGGCCCGGGCTTCATCAACTTCTTTCTGGCACCGTCGACGTTCCAGAACATCGTCAATGACATCTTCGCCGCCGGCGATTGCTACGGTCGCGATGATAGTGGCTCCGCCGGTCGCATCATGGTCGAATTCGTATCCGCGAATCCGACGGGTCCGATGCACGTCGGTCATGGTCGCAATGCGGCTTACGGCGATGCACTCGCCAATATCCTCGCGGCATCCGGCTGGACGGTGCATCGGGAGTACTACATCAACGATGCCGGCCGCCAGGCTGACATCCTCGCCGTCAGTGTCTGGCTGCGCTACTTGCAACTCGCCGGTGAAGAGGTTGCGTTTCCGGTGCGCGGGTATCCGGCGGACTACGTGCGTGCCACTGCCGGGCGCGTGCGCGACCGTTATCGCGAATTGTTCCGCCGTAATGCGCAAAACGTGATGCGGGATCTGCCCGACGAAGTATTGGATGCCAGTAGCGATGTGGAGAGCGCAGCCGTCGACGACGACGCTTTGAAAGCCGCCGCCGAAAAATACATGGATGCGTTGATCCTGCGCATGCGCACCTTGCTTGGCGATGACTATGCAAAGTTGCAGCGCTTCGCGCTTGATGACCAGCTTGCCGCGATTCGTGCCACGCTCGATGCCTTCGGTGTGCATTTCGATCGCTGGACATCGGAGAGGGAAACGGTCGACAGCGGTGCGGTGAAAAAGGCGTTGGATCAGCTCACGGTCTCTGGCCACACTTACGAACAGGAGGGTGCGCTGTGGTTGCGCACGACAACGTTCGGTGACGAGAAGGATCGCGTGCTGATCAAGGCCGATGGCGCGGCAACCTACTTCGTCAACGACATCGCTTATCACGTCGATAAGCTCGCGCGCGGCTGGCCGCTACAGCTCGACGTGTGGGGCGCGGATCACCACGGCTACATCGGCCGCATGCGCGCCGCCATTGAAGCGCTGACCGGCAGCAAGGATGCGCTCAATGTGCAGCTCATCCAATTCGTGACGCTGTCGTCCGGCCGCATGGGTAAGCGCAGCGGAAACTTCGTCACGCTCAAGGATCTGATCATTGAAGCAGGCAAAGACGCGACGCGCTTTTTCTATTTGTCGCGCTCGCAGGATCAGCATCTGGAGTTCGACATCGAACTGGCACGCTCGCAGTCGAACGACAACCCTGTCTATTACGTGCAATACGCGCATGCGCGTGTGTGCAGTGTGTTCCGCCAGGCGGCGGAACGCGGGCTCGATTTCGATGCTGCTGCTGTTCCGGTAAGCCTGCATCGGCTTGTCGAAGCACACGAGAAGGCACTGCTCACCATCCTTGGGCGCTACGCCGAAACGCTGCGCAACGCTGCCGCGCAGAGCGCGCCGCATGCGCTGACGTTCTACCTGCGGGATCTCGCCGATGCGCTGCATCGCTGGTACGGCGCGCATGCTTTTCTCGTTGACGATGCCGAGCTGCGCACCGCACGCTTGGGGCTTGCCGCGGCGACTCGGCAGGTGCTTGCCAACGGACTCGGTCTGCTTGGCGTATCCGCGCCGGAGCAGATGTGACGGAGGCGATTTAAGTGGCGCGCGATTATGCGAAAGGCCGTTCATCCAGCGGCCGTGGCGGCGGCTCGGCCCGGCGCGGCGCGTCTAAATCCAAATCGCAGCCGCTACCGGGTTGGATCTGGCTAGTGCTGGGCCTATCGATCGGACTCGTCGTTGCCGCGTTCGTCTATATCGTGCGCCCGAAGGGACCTGCCGCCGCCCTTCCCGTCGCCAGTGCGCCATCCCCCAAAACCGATGCGAAAGGACGGATTCTGTTGCCGCCGAAACAGCCGTCGCGCTTTTCGTTCTATGAAATGCTGCCGAGCTACGAAGTCGTCATTCCGCGCGAGGATGCCCGGGATTCGGCGAAGAGTGGCAGAGCGACCACAGCCGACATCGCGCAGCCGGGCCAGTATCTGATCCAGGTCGGCTCCTACCGCTCGCGCGACGAAGCCGAACGCAATCGTGCCAGCCTCGCGCTGCTCGGTGTCGAATCGCGCATCGAGCAAGTCACCATCGATCAGAAGGAGACTTGGTTCCGCGTCCGCGTCGGACCAGAATCCAATCTTGTCAGAGCCCAAGAGATTCTGGACCGCCTCGATCAGAACGGGGTGAAAGGAATTTTAGTGAAGGTGAAAGCTTGAGGGTGAAGCGCCTTTTCCCATTCACAGAACGCGATCAAAGTGAGTGTTAGCGGGCCCTAGCTAGTGGCGATCGTCGTCGTCATGGCCATGGCCATGATCGGGCCCGTGTCCATGACCGTGATCGTGACCTTCGCCATGGTGTCGGTCACGGTCGTCGTCCCGGTATTCTGGATGGTCATCGCCATGCGCTTGGTAGTACTGAGGCAGATACACCTGCTGATACCAGCCTTCCTGCACGAAATAGACCGGGCGCCCGCATGCGTTGTAGTCGTGGCAGTGTTTGCTCCAGTGCTTCTGATGGCCGGGCGGAACGTGCAGGTAGATCGGCGGCGGAGGGGGTGCGCCCATGGGCATCGGTACCACCACCACGGGCTGCGAGTAGATGACCTGCGGTTGCGGTGCCTCGCCGATATTGATTTCACCGTAAAAACCGGGCTGGCTGACGTGGACGGAAACGCCGACATCCTGAGCCAGCGCCGAACCCGCGCATGCGCCCAGTGATACCGCAAGCAGGAAGCTTTTCATGGCTTAACTCCTCTTTGATTGATTATTGTCTATCAATATCGGAACTCCGTGGCGCATGGAGGTTCCTCAGCTGCAATCAGTATCGGCCACCAATGCTGGACGCTAAATGAACGCGGCGATACATGACCTTACATATAGCCAATTCATAGGGTTACTCGGGCTGACGGGAAATGCCGAAATCACGTGTCCGGACCGTCCGGGCATTGAGCGCTGATACCCATACCGGTACCAGCGCAATGCCCGGAGGTTAGTTTAGCGCCATCCGCCCGCGAGCGCTGTCCCGACGCAGAAGCTATTGCAAACCGGTTTAGTGGTGAGACAAGGGAATGGTGCTGAACAGACCTTTGTATGTCGCTGATGCACCCGGATATTGGAGGCTCGCCAAATCTCCGGCAAAGCCGGCATTGGAGCTCCAATACGAAGCGTAAATAACTCTATTCGTCGTAATCCACGAATACATCTGCTGCATGAAGTAAGAGTCGTCATGATTTACGCCCCACTCGGGAAAGCTCATCGGTTTGCCGTGCAGGGCGGCGAACTGCTGATGCCATGCCAGGCCGTGATCTTGATCGCGGAAGTAATTCCATCTTTGCACCGGATCGGCATTAGGACTATAGCTCCAGTCTTCATACGCATCGAGGCCGATCACATCGACAACGTCATCGCCCGGATAGGCGTTCTCCGCCGGAACATACAGACTCCCGATTCCCGGACACCAATCGATTGTGAAGGTTGGCGAGACCGAAGTGAAAATCTTGCTGACGCGCCGGAAAGCGTTGATATAGTCGGCAGTTTTTCCCTGGGCGGCCCAGGGATACCAGTTGCCATTGAATTCCCAGCCGATACGGATAATGGCATTGGGATAGTGCGCGGCGACCGATTTCGCAACCTGCTGGTACTGCGCATCATACAAACCGTTCGCGACATTCTTCAGCGAAGGATCCTGGAGCGTCGACAACGGCACGGAAAAAAGCATGTTCCGATCCGGGCGGTTGGCACCGGCCCATACCCCGATATCCCAGCCTGCGGAACCGGCCAGCGGATCGCTGCCGGTATATTCCGTGTCGGAGAAAAAATCGACATTGAAGTCGGATTTTCGTCCCAGCCATGTCTCGAACTTCGCCGCGGCCGTCGGATTAGAACCGCCCGAGAAAACTCCAATGCTAAGTCCTGCCGTCAGCACTGGTGTTGTGCGCACCGTATTGGGAGCGACCGTCGGCTGCGTTGTTGGAGCATCCGTTGGCGTCGTCGGCACCGGTGCCGCTTCGGCGTGCTGTGATGCGGGATCGCTAGCGCCGGCGCCTCCCGAACACCCCGGCAAAAAAGGCAAAGACACGAACAAAAAAAGGCTGATAAGCGGCGATACGCCGCTGAATTTGTTGCTCACGATTGATCACCACCGCTGTCAGTAAAGGCAAAAACACCAACGGCGCGGCATGATCGAGAAGGCCTAAAAATCTCTCCCTGCTTTAGCTCTTGTCACCGTCACTTCATCGACATCATCCGGTATTGAACCGTCTCAATGTCGTGAATACCGATAAACGTCGTCTATCGGCGAACTAACGGAGAGCAGTGGCGCAGCGTCCTTTCGCGATTCGCAGAACGGATCTGCTTTGTGGGCCCCGTCGACTCGGACCACGGACCTGCGACCAAGCGTGAACAGATGCTTCCAGCGTAGACAGAAAATTTCTGGGACATGGGCTGTGTATACAAACTGGCTCTCGGCGAACTTTGGCCGATGAATAATGCAGCCCAGTTCCACTAACTATGTATCAGCTGCTCCGCCCAAGATTATTTCGGGCTGCGCAGCTTGAATTTATTATCGCACCGTGTGGATAAAAGTCACAAACAAAGTGACAGCGTCCCAGTATCACCGTCGAGCTGAAAAACTGCACGCCGCCATTTCGCAAACATGCATGCTCGGCGCGAATATCCTGCATCGCAGGTCACTCTGACTGCGATGCAGTGTCTTCGGCTATTGATCCGTGAACAAATTTACTGGGAGCTTGCAGATTCGATTTTGATAATGCGGCCCTTATTGTCGATGGTTACGGTTCCGTAACGATCGTATGCGTAGACTTCGAGCGAGCTCGGATGAAAGTCGCCAATCGACTCCACAATGTTCCAGACCGGTACAAACAAAATGGCGGTCTCCTCGCCGGCCAGATCTTCTGAATGACTGTGGTCCGGTTTGCCCAGAACGCGTTCCATGTCCGCGTAGTTTTCACCCAGCTTGAGTGAGTGCAGCGGACTATCCGGGGGGCCAGGGTTATAGACGTTGGAAACGCAGCCGGCACATACAGCCGAAATCAGCATGATTGCGCTTGCAACGGTAGCATGCCGGTTCATGGACTAATCGGTGGCAACAATTTGCAGCTCTGGATCTCTTGCTGTCCGATGTCCGGCGAAACTTGATCGAGAGTCAGATGTCCGACCAGGAATCCCATTCCAACACTAGATTTCACATAAGTCTCTTTCCCCGCTTCGACGGTAACGTCAGCCGTATTCGTCGCTTCGGTGGTGACAGCGAAATGCACAGTGCCGGGATTCGCAATGTAAGGATAGTAGCCGCCATTTTTTATCTTTGTAACCGGTGCATTGTCGGCACTAAGCGTGCCGTAAACTGCAGAGCCGGCGAGATGATCAGGGCGATAAATATAGACCACTCCTTTGTCAGCGGGAATCGGATCCACCTTGGAAAATGCCGCGCCGTCCACGGAACAACCCGCCGTTACCGTTACGGCCAGCGCGATGAACGAGCCGACAATGACGCTATTGCTTTTCTGCATATCGATTCACCTGTCTTTAAGAATTAGATAAAGTCACGAACCAAAGGCGCACAAACTGAAACCACCGCCCTTCATTGAGATGGACGGCGTTCAATCTTTGCTGCCTTTCTGACCCCCTGCATTTGTAAATTATCACAAGCTTTTAATGGCAACTATCGTGCAAAACATCTACACGCGGGAAACAACATGCAGAGCTTTTGTACAGGCTAATCGGACATGTGCCCAAGGCATTACACGCTTTGGTTGAGGACAATGCACTGCAGAAGGATGTTTCCTCAAACAGCGTCGGCTCGATCGGCGGCGGCCCAAGGAAGCAGCGAGCGTTGCGTAGACGGCAGGGCGTCTCCCGCCTGCGCGAGGTGTCGCAGGGACCGGTGAATGTTGACAGTTACCAGTCGATTGCCCCCAATCGCACGTGTCCGAAGCCATCGAGATCGTCCGCGCTGTACCATGAATACACGAGCTGTTGCGCAGTGCTCAATTCAGGATGTCCGACGACGGCGTAGCAGCCGAAGCTCGCGCTGGTGCAGGCATCTGCAACCTGAGTGGACGCCTTTGGTGTCCAGGGGCCGGTCGGTGTATTGGCCTCATAAACGGAAAACGGTGCTGCCCCAAAAAAAGTCTGTATCAGCATCACGTACTTGTGCGACGTTGTTGTCCCGGAATAATTGCCGACGCTGATGCCCCAAGGTTGAACGCCGGAGACCACCGAGATTGCCGCTGATTCGGCGCCCCATTGAGCCGGTTTGCCGCTGGGCTGTCCCCACCACTTGAAGTTCGCTTTGCTTCCCCATTTCGCCGGAGTGGCCGAGACTCGCGCGACATATACCGCATTGGCGGTGCGCGAGAATGCGAACAGATACAAATAACCATCGCCACTAAAAACCGGGGAACTGAACTCTTCGGTCAACGGAAGGCCGACGCTCAATGTGGATGCCACGAATGGCGTGTAAGTCGCGGTGAATTTATTGGACGCCGGGTCATATTCAGTCAGCGTGAAACGACCCGTCGGCCAGTTGGCACCGGTGACCACACAAATCTGCGAATACATGAGTACCAGCTTGGACGATCCAGGTTCCTGTGCGCCGCCGGCCGGCCAGGATGCAGCGTAACTGTTGGTATTAGCCGCACCGCAGTTCTGGTTGCTCGGAGTCTTCAATTCTGTCGGGATCGGAAAGAAACGTGCCGGTGCCGTCAATCCTGCGACGGGCGCTGCCGGCGGAGTCGGCAATTCGTTCATCGCGCTCGGTGCTTCGCCGGCGGTGAAAGAGCCAGCTGCTGCGGTGGTGCCGTTGATAAACGATGGTCCATTCCTCTGGACCGTGTCTCCGAACATCCACAGACTCATCGCGGGCTGTGTTGAATACTGCACGCTGTAACCGGAGTCGCGCGAAATCCTGTGATCGACGTCCGAATAAACATCCGCCGTAGACAGCACGCGCCCCAGATCAAATGCCGCCACCGTGGTTCCTGTCGCGGTGCGGAAATTCTCGGTCGCACTGAGATCGCCCTGATCGGCGGGGAACTGTCCGGGGGAATTAAAAGCATCCAGCGCACCGGCCACCTGCGGGCTGGCACAGAGACCCGGCCGCTGAACCGCATCTCCATAACCGCAGAACTGACTGTGATAGAGCATGCCCGATGTGAGGCCATTGATGGGCTGACTGACCGCCTGTCCACTTGTTACAACGTTGCCGGTGAAAGTACCCGTCTGGATGATCGACGACATCCCATCCTGCCAATATTGAAACCAGCCTGTACAGGGATTGCCAGACGAGCTTGCATCGCAGGAAGCCGTCGCGTTCAGTGTCGCGGAGGTCGAAGTCACGTCGGTTGGTTCGCTCTCGTAGCCCCAACAACCGACGACGAGCGACGAAGCGGCGGCGGAAGCCAGTACAACGCGCACCATGCGAAGCTGGATCGACAAACGATACTCGCCCGCTGCGGAAAATTTGTGAACGCTCATGACGATACTTCCTCCCTGGCTTTAATGATTTCGCTTCTCGATGCGAATGAAGGTATAGAACAAGCTAATGTGAGGATAGCAAGCGGCGCCGCCTACATTTGTGACGCAGTTCACACGACCACCTGCAACTTTTGCCTGATGCGGAGTGGTGGCTGGTGAGCGTGGCGAACCGCGCCGTTCGAATCTCGCGGTTCCCGACCGGTGTGCTGTGCTCACCGCACCCGCATGCTACAGTTTTCAGTCGCATACGGACGAGGAAGACTGATGAATGACTCAAGTCCAAGCCGCGGCGATGTAAGGGACTATACGCCGGCGGCACCGCAGCTCTGGATGTATGACTTCATGGTGGCGGTGCTGACCAGGGAATCGCGTTGGCGCCGCGCCCTGGCACGGCAGATCAACTCCGCCGCTGGCGATGTCATTGCGGATATCGGCTGTGGCACCGGCTCGCAAATGAAACTGCTTGCTCGATTATGTCCGTCACTCACGCTGATCGGAATTGATCCCGATCCCGCGATTCGTGAGCGCGCCCGCGGAAAGCTCGCCGCCGTCGAAGCACCCGTGGAATTCATACACGGGTATGCGCGGGACGCCGAGAATTTGTTGCGTGGTCGGCAGGTCAACAAAATCATTTCATCGCTGGTTTTTCACCAGGTTCCGCTCGAAGAGAAGCGCGCCGGCTTGGCGTCCATGCATGCGGCGTTGATTCCCGGCGGCACGTTGCATGTCGCTGACTATGGCTTGCAGCGCACGCGGCTCATGCGCAGGCTGTTTCGCATCGTGCAGAAAGGAGACGGCTATGAGAATACCGAACCCAACGCACTAGGGATACTTCCTGAGCTGATGGCGGTGGTCGGCTTTCGCGATGTGCAGGAAACAGAGGTCATTCCCACGCCGACAGGATCGATCTCGATATATCGCGGTCGCCGCGGAGCGTGAAAGTTTGTAGACGGGGTATCATAGAATCTATCCCTGGGAACACGCGGTAATCCGCTCCGTGCGGGCCATGCGTCAGCTCTGTCTAGACGCTTCGGTTGAATGTTTTTTGATTCAAGGCCAATCGCTGCTGCGGTTTGTGGAGAAAAAATGAAAAAGCTCGCTCTTCTGACTGTTCTTGTCCCTGTTGCAACGTTGGCACAAACCATTCTGCCCCTGCCGCCGGGCTATCCGACACTGTTGGGTGAGTCCTGCGGCGGTGTCCATGTCGCGAGCTACGTCACCGGCTTCGACGGCAGCGGCAACATCACTGGCGAGGTCTACGCATGGACGACTTGCGGTGGTTCCGGCCGCGGTGGCGGCTATAAGACCACGACTTATCAATCGTGGAATTCCATCACCTGGGATTTATTCACCAACTACAGATTGCAGCCGTACGATCAAGTCGTGCCTGATCCGGCTTTTGCTGCATCCGACATTTACGGCAATACCATCCTGAATTCCTGCTCCGGCACCACCAACGGACAACCGGCCTGCGCCGCTGAAGTCAATATCGTTTACGTCCCGCCGGGCACGGTTCCGATCTCTACAACGGTCCCCAACCTGTCCAGCCTCACGGCGGCCCAGGCTAAATCCGATCTGAAAGCGCTCGGCTTGAAAGAGTCTGCCTATTTCTCCGCCTCCAGCACCACCCTGTTCCATGTCTGCGGTCAGTCGCCCGCTGCAGGTACCGTTGTCGATCCTGGTTCCACCGTGAGCGTTTGCGTCTCCATGGGGCCAAACTACGGCAACAATTGACTTGGCGCTACCGCGGTGCGCCGAATGATGTGGCTTTTCAGTGCGCGAGTCTGAGCGCGCATGATCAATGCGGTTCGCCGCGTTCCATTCATTTACTGACGCATCATCCTTACACGTTCGCTAATATCGAAACATCAGGAAAGAGACCACACAGATGCCTGCTTACATGCTGTTCATCCGCGAGGATGCGATTCACAATCAAGCGGAAATGGATATCTACAATCGGAAAAACAGAGAGAATCCACGTGATCCCAAGCTCACTCCGCTGACGATATACGGAGCTATCGAAGCTCTGGAAGGCAATCCGCCGGATGGGGTGGTCATGCTGCAATTTCCAACTGTGGAGGATGCCAAGGCCTGGTACAACAGCCCTGGCTATCAAGCCGCTCTGGTGCACCGAAAAAAGGGTGCGAATTATCGCGCGATGATCATTCAGGGTCTTTAGCGCAACAATCCCTCTGGTCTCACCGGACGGTATGGCGAAGCTGCTCTGAGCGCTTGGCGCACGCTTGCCGGATATATGCCTTAAGGGAACTTCACTCCAGTCAGCTCCTCTGAGAGTGCCCACAAGCGCTGCGCCAGCATAGGATCATGAGAGGCGCGGTTTGAACTGACACGTGTCGCATGCCCGCTCATCTCGCGAAAACCATCGGGACCAAAATACTCGCCTCCCACCACATCGGGCATAGTCGAGGCGTAAAGCTGTGGATGAGCGCCGGCCTCTGCCGATTGCGAAACCAGAGCGTTGACGAGGATCATCACCCACTTGCCGATCTTTGACTTCTCCAGGGCCGGGCCAACGAACTGCAGATTTGTCGCTGACACCCCCGGATGCGCTGCGACGGCAATCGCATCCGCCTTTTGCGCACGCAGACGCCGATCCAGTTCATAGGTGAACAGAAGGTTCGCCAATTTGCTCTTTCCATAAGCATTCCACTTCGAATATCGCTTGCGTTCGAAGTTGAGATCCGATAAATCCATTCCGCGAGCAAAAGTGTGTGCGAGGCTCGCCGTGTTGACGACACGCGCACCTGCCGTGGTCCGCAATATTTCCCACAAATGGCCGGTCAAGGCAAAGTGACCCAGGTGGTTGGTGCCCATCTGCGGCTCGAAGCCCTGGGCGGTGCGCATCAGCGGCACGGCCATGATGCCGGCGTTGTTGTGCAAAATGTCGAGCCGTTTGAATTTGGCCTTAAACGACTGCGCGAACTGCGTCACCGACGCCAAGTCAGCGAGATCGAGCGGCAGGACGACGGCCTTGGCGTCCGGAACCGCCGCTTTGAGATTCCTCAAAGCCACTTCCGCCTTTTCGGGATTGCGGCAGGCAAGAATGACTTGAGCGCCATGGCGCGCCAATTCGACGGCGGTGTGATATCCGAGGCCGCTGTTGGCGCCTGTGACGATCGCTACCTTGCCCTTTTGTTCAGGTATTTGGGCCGGTGACCACTTTGACATTGTTTTCTCCTACGGCTTACTGATTTGTCGAAATGCATCGCGATTCTACTGATCACGAGTGCGAGCGGAGCACGATGATAGATTGGAAAGGCGCGCTACGCTTGACCCTCGCGCACACAGGCCGATTCGAAGGCGGCAACTGAGCGGAGATTGAATGGCGTTCAGTGATTTTGCCCCATGCCTGACACTGCCTGGTGATCCACGTCTCACGCAAATAGATTCCGAATCGGGTGAGCAAACTGTGAACTAGTTCACAGTTTGGTCCGAAGAAAACAGATATATGTGGCATTGATGGGGAGTGGTTGGCCTTTATCGAAAGCTGTACGAACTCATTGCATCTATACATCAAAATAAAAGGGAGAAGTCTATGTTTCGCAACGTGCTTATGAGAGTCCTCGCTGTTACCGCTATCGCCCTCGGAGCCACGCAGGCTCACGCGAACGGCAATTGGTTCTTCTACCCCAACACGGCCGGCGTCACCCAATTTAGCAGTCCGGTCATCGGGAATTGCTTGGTCATGGTCGAGTCGACCACAAGGCCGGGCGGCCAAGTCAGTATTACCGCAACAGTTTATGGCATATACACCACAAGTCCCTGCTACTTCACCGACCATAGCGGACATTTTTGGATCCCGTCGCTGTCGATTCGCCGAAATTCATCTGAATCGTGGAGCTGGCCCCGTTTCGGCTCGCAAGACGTGATGGTGAGCGGCGTGACGTTCGCCTATACGGCGCTTCCCTACGCGGGGTTTACTAACCTCGATCTCAGCTGGAAGAGCAACGTACAGCTTTCAGTCGCACTCTGTCCCAACAACGTGACGAACTCGTCGCAGTGCACCTGGCCGTGGATCACGTCGATTTCAGCCCCTTGAAGCGCGCGTGAGGCGGATTCAATAGAGCTGCGCAGCTCGGCAGCTCCGTAGATACGATTGTTTTTAGTGGTGGGAAGAAGCCCGCGTCCAGTGGACGCGGGCTTCGTCTAATGCAAAGTACCACCCGAGCGTTGTCCTCACAACACATCAGCACAACGCATCAGAAGGAGTTCGCCGGAAGAATGGCTCTTCCGGATAATCCCGCCCGCAATCCGCGAATGTGCCGGCTCTGCATGCCTTACGCAAGTTTAAGCCTCGATGCGGTCGAGTTTCAGTGTGAAGCTGGGCTTCGCTGCACATCAGCCCAGCTTCGCTGCGTGCTGTCCCCGATGCCTTACGCGCGTTGGTTCGAAATGGAGTGCATGTGCTGATGATTGTGTAGATGCTCCATGCAATAGGCCACGGGCGGTTCGCACTTTGTGCAATAGCGGAAATCCAGCGTCGGGTGAGATTTATCGGTAACTCCGCAGACCGTGCAAATGTGATTCGGCTTGTCACGATTAGCGATGGTGTTTGCGCCTCGCCGCATGCGGCGGTGGCCATAACGGGCTTGGTAGAAGAGGTCTTTGCCGAAGAACATGAGGAAATTCGCGATCGCCGCCAGAATCAGCAAGCGCACCGACCAGTCGCCGGTGACGAACTCGAAGCTGTAATAAAGCCAAGTCAACAGTGCCAGCCACTTGATGCGAACCGGCAAGATGAAAAACAGATAAATCTGGTAATCGGGGAATAGGTACGCAAAAGCGAGGAGGATGGAGCCGGTTATATAGGTATTGGTGGCTGCATTGCCGGGAAATACGAATGCCGCGGCAATCGTCATCAGATAGCCGACCAGCACAAAAATGTTGTAGCGGAATGTGCCCCAGTGATTTTCCAGCGAACCACCCATGAAATACAGTAGATAAAGCGTGAAAATCGCGAGGAAGGGATTGCCGGATGGCGGAGTGAGCACGAACGTCAGAAGCCGCCACCATTCGCCTGCGAGGACCGCGTCCGGAACGAGAAAGAGCGTGCCGATCAGTCCAGGGACAGTATAACCAAGCAGCAAGGCGATCCCCTGGCCACCAACCAGATATAGCGTAAGGTTGGGAATCGCGAATCGTTCGAGCTTGTATTCGGTCTTCTTTGGGAATTTCATCGTGGTCGAGCGGCGTGATCGAGCGAGTGGCACAAGAGTAAATAGCGTAGCGGATTGCGCCGGCTCGCCATTCTTTTGTGTTGAAGCGTTTCAGTGCCAAGTGCCAAACCGCAGTTGCCGTATCCTGGCAGGCACGGGGCGAGAGAGCTAGAGTTGCTCCTGAACCAAGGTAAGGACGCCTGATGCTGCCTCAGCACCCGCGCGTCATACAACAAATCATCGGCCGGGTACTTAGGACATCCCATGAACGTTCGAACCAGCACCATCACCGTCGCGGGATGGAGCGCTTTTTTGGCCAGCCTTATGTTCGCTGCCTGTGCAGCTGCGACCGGTCTCCCGCATTCACTGGCCGCGCGGGTTCACGGCTGGCCGCAATGGGGCGGAGACCGCAGCGACACCCGCAACGCGCCTTACGAGCAAAGCCTCAATCCGCAGACGGCGCCATCCCTCCAGCTGCTATGGACCTACACCTCCGGCGGTAATATTTCGGCGACGCCGACCGTGGCCGGCAGCGCGGTCTACATCACGGACTGGGGCGGCAACGTCATCAAGCTGAATCGATCGACCGGCGCGGAAGTGTGGAGGCACAAAGTCTCCGAATATACCGGCCTCGCAACGTCCTTGTCCCGCAGCAGTCCTGCGCTGGCCAACTCCCTGGTCGTCATCGGCGACGAGGCCAGCGGCACGGTCATGGCCTTGCGTCAGGATAGCGGAGCCTTGGTCTGGAAGACGGTCGTCAATCCGCATCCGGCGGCGATCATTGCCGCCTCGCCAGCCGTATGGAACAAGCGTGTCTATGTCGGCGTCTCATCCACCGAGGAAGGACTGGTGGCCGCCAATCCAGCCTATCAACCTTTGTTCCGCGGCAGCTTTGCCGCGCTCGACCTGCAGACTGGCGCCATCGTCTGGCAGTTCAATACAGTGCCTGAGGGCTACACCGGTGGTTCGGTCTGGAGCAGCAGCGCGGTGGTGGATCCGCGGCGGGGTTCCGTCTACCTGACCACCGGCAACAACTACACCGTGCCGGCATCGGTCGCCTTGTGCATCAGCATGACCAGCGATCCGGAACGGCAGCTCGCTTGCATGGCGCCGGATAACTACATCGATGCCATCGTCGCGCTCGACCTGAACAACGGCCAGGTGAAGTGGGGTCATCGATTGCAAGGCGGCGACACCTGGAACTCATCCTGCTCGCGCAGCCCCGCGCCGCCCTGTCCGGTTCCTATGGGCCCGGATTTCGACTTCGGCGCGGGTGCGAATCTCATCAACGCTTCAATCAATGGCAAGGTCACCCAGCTGGTCGGCGCCGGACAGAAGAGCGGCATGTATTGGGCACTCGCTCCCAAGGACGGCCACTTGGTCTGGGCCACTCAGGTCGGACCGGCCGACTATCGCGGCGGCATCCTGTGGGGATCGGCCACTGACGGTCAGCGCATCTACGTCGCCAACGCCAATGCCGTCAGGCTGCCGGTGACGCTGAAACCCTCAGGTGTCAGCTGGAACGGTGGAACCTGGGCGGCGCTGGATGCCGCCAGCGGCCAGATCCTCTGGCAGGTCGCGCAGACTGGCACCGACCTGATCGATTCCGCCAAGCCGTCCACGATCTCTGCGGCAATGTCCGTTGCCGACGGCGTGGTCTATGCAGGCTCCAGCTCCGGCGACATGGTGGCGCTGGATGCCGCGAGCGGAAATCTATTGTGGAAGTTTGCCAGCGGCGGCAACGTGGTCGATGGGCCATCGATTGTCGACGGCACGGTTTATTGGGGTTCCGGCTATGCCCGGTTCGGGGTTGGCAAAGGCAATAACAAACTTTATGCGTTTTCGGTGCCTTGAAAAGTTAAGATGAGGTCGGGGCATCTTATCGGTCGTGCATGATAGCCAGGGGCCCAGCACAAGGGTCATGAAGGCGGATGGCTCAGGGGCGGGCCACGCGTGAGCCCAGCTTACGCGTGTCAGGCTTCACGCCCGCCGGTATCCTGCAAGAGCCGGGTGATCTCATCCAACATCGCCAGCGGATCGTGCAGCTCCAGAAGCTGCTGTTTGCGCTCTGGCGTCATCGGCAGCATCTCGGCCAGACGGTTGCCGACCCAGGCGGCGTCTTCGAGACGATGCGGCTGCGGAAAGCGGTCGGCGCCGAAACGGTCGATCGCGCGGTTCAGCATCGTCGCCAGGGGCGCGTGCCGTGGCGGCACGGGCATTGGATCGGGCGGCTCCTGAACTTCGACACGTGCGACGATGAGCCCGTCGTCGGCCACGCGCCGTTCGGCGACGCGGAATACCGATTCGCCCTGCGCCAGCAGCACAAAACGGTCCGGTTCCGTTTCTTGGCATTCGATGATGCGCGCCGTGCAGCCGACCTCGTGCGGAATCGCCGGCCGGCCCACTTCGAAGCCGCCGCGGATCAACACCACGCCAAACAGGGTCGAATCGCGCAAACAGGCGCGCGTCATCGCCACATAGCGCGGCTCGAAAATGCGCAGCGGCAACCGCCCAGCCGGGAACAGCACCGTGGAGAGCGGGAACAGCGGAATGTCGAAGGGGCCGGACATCGAGGGGTAACGCAATCGTAGAGCACAGTTAGCGTAGCGCATTGTGCCGGATGAGAACGAATGGACGCAGGAATTAGTACGGCTCACCATTCTTGTGCCTGAAATGCCAAGCGCCACCCTTGAGGTAAGCTTCAAGATCATCGTCGGGGTAGTAGACATCATCGCCGGCCGTACGGTCGCCCACCTCAAGATAAACGACAACCTCGGTACTCCGATTTACGAGTTGGTGCCCGCCACCTTCCCCGGCTTTAAAGCCCGCACACATGCCTGGTCGCAGTTGGGTCTCGCCCGACTCAGTGACCAAGGTCGGCATGCCCTCAAGGATATAAACGAACTCATCCTGCTTGGAGTGAGAGTGCCTCAGCGCCGAGATCGCACCCGGGACCATACGGGTGAGGTTTACGCCGAAGTTGGCGAGCCCGAAGACATCTCCGAGTTGGCGCTTCTCCCTGCCTGCGACCAGGGAAGCAAAAGGCTCCGGAAAATTCGAAGGCTTGGTTCTGGGCGCTACATCTATCGCAACTACTGCAACGGACTTCTTTTCGGTTGGCATTGGAATCACCTAATGGACTTTCCTCGGTGCAGCTCACACCTCCGGCCAGATTGCGCCGCGATATTACGGTGCGATCCGGTGGATGAAAATCTCTTCTGGCAACTGCCTGCAACCGGAATTACCGCGAGCAGAACCCATCACGCTCGGGCGGATGTGAAATTGGTGAAACCCTGGGCAACATCAGCCGGCCAGTTCGTAGGTATCGACATGCAGGCGAGTTAAGCGCTGGGCCGCGATCCGCCACCGTCCGTTTTCGCGCACGTAGCGTTCGTGATAATGGCCGTAGCCGGTGTGACCTGCATTGCCCATTTTCGGCGCCCGGTCCGGTCCCCATACCACCCGGTCCTGCATTGCCCAAATTACCTGAGCCGTATCGCCGTCCAGCGTGATCTCCGGTGAATGGATTTGGTGAGCGGTTTTCGCCGTCTCGACTGAGGCGCGAACAATGCGCACTAGTGCTTCGCGGCCGTGAGTCAAAGAGCCGCCTGCCGGCCTTGTATCAAGCTCGACGTCGTCGGTGAAGACGTCGCCGAAGCCAGACCAGTCCTTTGAGTCCAAGGTACGGCAATAGCGTGCCTTCACCTCACTGATTGCGATATAGACTTCCACGAATTCGGCGCTGTTAGTCATCGATACTCCCTGAATCTGTTGATTGGATTGGTTGGTCGGGTGAAATGTCAGTTTCGAGCTGAAAGTGGGATCGGATACCGCTGCATAACACGCTCTAGACGGAAGTCATCCTTGCGGGGCAATCGTCACGCGCAGCCCGTCGAGCGCCTCTGAGACGCGGATTTGGCAGGACAAACGCGATCCCGGGTTGCGATGATCCAAATCGTTAAGCAGCGCCTCTTCATCCTGACTCATGGGCGGCAGGCGATGCGCGTCCGACGCGTCGACATAGACGTGGCAGGTGGCGCAGGAGCAGCAGCCGCCGCAAAGGGCCAGCAGTTCTCCCATACCCTCACCGCGGATGGTCTCCATCACCGTTCGATTCAGCTCAGCTTCGACCGTTCGTCTCTCGCCACTGTGCGTGGTGATTGTCAGTCGCGGCATGGGATCAACGCCCAGTGCTGGACGACGCGAACTCCAAGTGCAGCTGCTTCAGTCCACGCAGGATATAAACGGGTTCGTGCTCATAGCGCCGGTTACCAGGGCTGCCATGCATCTCCTCCGAGATGCGGATATCGGACAACCGATCGAGCAGCCGATCGAGGCTCACGCGCACCTCCGCACGGGCCAGTGCAGCCCCGGCGCAGGTGTGCGCGCCCCTTCCGAATGCCAGATGTTCGCGGACATTCGGACGGCCCAGCTGGAATTCATTCGGATTCTCGAACTTACGGGGATCGCGATTGCAGCCGCCATAGAACAGCGAGAGGGTCGTGCCCGCGGCAATGTCCATACCGCCGATGGTCGTGGAGCGCAAGGCGAGGCGAGAAGCACACTTCACCGGGCCATCCATACGCAGCACTTCCTCGATGAAGGCGGGGATTTGGCCACGCTCCCGACGGAGCAGATCCTGCAGATCGGGCCGTTCGCCGAGAACCTGCATGGCGGCCGACAACAGGCGCGCCGTGGTGTCCTGTCCGGCCCCAAACAGGAAGGCGGCGACCCAGACGACGTCACCGACCTCCGGCAGCGAGCCGTCGGGAAATTTTGCCGTGGCGAGATCCGTGAGTATGTCAGCGCGTGGGTTCTCGCGGCGCTCGGAGATGTATTGCGCGAAATAGTCGAAAAGGAATCCAAAAAATTCTACGTTGCCCGGCTGCGGGTTTTCTCCCATCTGCTGCGGCAGTGAGAAAGCTTGGTCGCGAAACGTCTTGCGGTCGTGTTCCGGCACACCCAGGAGGTCCGCAATCACGAGCATCGCGTACGGCGAGGCGTATTCCGAAATCAGCTCGAAGCGGCCCTTGGCGATGAACTCGTCGATCTGCTTGTTCGCCTGGCTCCAAATGAATTCTTCGTTCTGCTTCAGCCGGTTCGGCGTGAACAGCCGCATCAGCAGCGAACGGTTCTTGGCGTGCTTGGCGCCATCCATCGTGACGATCGAGCCGAAGGCGAGCATCTGCTCCCGATATTCCTCGAGCTGCGCGCTGATGTCGTCACCTTCGGGCGTGAACGGAAGATCGGGAATCGGACCCGACACGCCATTGGCGGACGAAAATGTCCGGTTGTCGTTGAGGACGGCCAGCGCTTCCTCATGGCCGGTGATGGCGACAACGTTGCGGTGCGGTAAACGCGTCACCGGTCCCTTGCTTCGCAGATAGTCGAAGTACGGGTAGGGGTCGTTAATCAGAGAAAGGTCGGTGAAGAAATCGACCTGATCGAAGGGGTTCAAATTCCGTCTCCACGTGACTTATGCGGGCTAATACTGCAACAGATCGAGGGACGGCTATCAGCCGTCACAAGTTATGATATTCATGGATCATAAGATTCTCAATGGATTATTAAATGCAGAGTAACTCGCACGCTGCTGCGAGCGTTCGACGAAATTCAAGCGAGGGGAGCAGGCAGGCACGTTCACAGGCGAATTAACAGGCGAAACCTTGGTTACTCACTCGTCTCATCCCGATCGGTGCAGCGGCGCCATCACGAGACGATCCAATATCTGCGCAACTTGTTTCACCGGGACCCGGACGGGTTGCCGGAGCCACCAGGACAGGATCTCAACCGTCGAGCTCGCGGTGACGGCTACGCCCAGCTCGGCGGGCAGCCATTTGTTCGCGTTCGACACCGTGCCCGCCACCTCCATCGAGACCCGCGCAAGTTCGTCACGCATGGAATGCTGTGCACCGCCCCTCAGCAGAGCAGACCAAAGGCCACGATGCTGATCGACATACTTGCAAAGCGCTACGCAGGACGCGTGAGTATCGATTGGGAGCCGCACCGGCAGAAACATCGAGACCAGCTGGCGAATCTGATCCGCCGCCGCGTCTTCCAGAAGTGCCTCTTTGCTCGGGTAGTGACGGAAAAACGTGGCGTACCCGACGCCGGCCTGCGTGGCGATATCGCGGACGGTAATCTCGCCGAACGAGCGCGCCACGATCAGTGCGAGCAGGGCATGATGCAGCGCGGCGCGCGAGCGCACCATTCTGGCGTCCTTGGTGTTTGACTTCTTCGGTCTCGTCTGTTTATGATCCATATGTATCATAAAATGCATATAAAGAGCCACGCATGTGGCATGGATTGGGGGAGATTCTGCTGCCTGTTTCCGGACGAAACATCTGCGTAAGTGCCGTCCGTTGACACGGATGCTCGCATATCCCTAATCGCTCGAGTTGCTTGGCAGATCGCCGACATTGGTAGTCGTGATATCCGCAATGAGTAAGCGGTCGACAATAACGATGAGGAGGATAAGCTAATGGTCACACGTAAGAGGTTAACGGCGGTTACTTTGGGTAGGGGTCTTGATGATGCGGTGCTACCAGCACTCGCCAAGAATATCGTACCCGCCACGCTCGCTCTTGCGGCGCTGTCGTTGAGCCTGGGTTTTCCCGCCGCAGCGCGGGCGTCGGAAGAAACCTCGTGTACGGGCCACCTGTATGTCGCCAATTCGTTTACGGACAACGTCAGTGTGATCGACACGCAGGCGAACAAGGTCATCGCCACGATTCCAGTGGGGCATCGACCCGCCGAAATGATCTTCACGCCGGACCAAAAGCAGGTCTACGTGTCGAACAGCCAGGGCAGTTCGATTTCGGTGATCGACGTGGCGACGAACAGCATCGCGAAGACCATTCCCCTGGATGCCGGCCCACTCGGTATGGCTTTCACCTCCGACGGTCAACATCTCGTCACCACCTACGAGCCCAATGTGGCGAAAATCATCGACCTTGCCACCGGTGAAGCATCGCCACCGATTACGGTAGGTTTGGACTCCGAGCAGATCCGCATAACGCCGGATGGAAAATATGTGTACATGGCGAGCACTTTGAACGGCGTGTACGTGCTCGATGTCGATAAGGCCCAGATCGTCGCCACGATTCCGATCAAGAACCCGAATGGTGGGATTGTTCCAGCGCTTCCCTACAACCTCTTGATGTCGCCGGACGGCAAAACGGTGTACGTGGGAGCCACACTCGGCAGCTTCATTGCGGTCATCGATACTCAGTCCAACGCCGTAGTGGATACGTGGCCCGTGAGCTTTCCCGTGGGTATGCAGTACAGCTTGGACCACCAGAGCCTCTACGTCACGAATTATTACGCCGCCACTATCAGTGAATACGACATCTCCACAGGCGAGCTATTGAGAAGCCACGGCACCGTCAGCAAACCGTCCTTCATGGCAGTGCGCGAAGACGGCAAATACGCGTATTTCGGTCAGGCCTACGGCAGTACGATGACGGTTTTTAATACGAAGACCTGGACTCCCAAGAAGAAAATCAAAGTGGGGAAGGGAGCCAACGCATTGCTCATCTGCAATTCGCCCTCGCCCTGATCGGCTCGAATCCTAGGGCCGTCGTCAAACTCCCTTGTCACAGCGATCAGGGAGTTTGACGACGGCCCTAGGTATGTTGCTCATTGTGGTGGCGTGGAGTAGAGGCAATCCTCTTTCCGTCTGCGTCGCGGATCGATCTCCTAACTCGCATTTTCACCGCCGCTGATCACGGGAGGCGATGAGTGGTGCTTTGAGCGTACGAGATCAGGCGTAGTCTGCGTGCCCTCTTCATCTTTTGGCCCGCGATCTTCGGGACAGCGACGGTCCTCAATACTTGAGTAATACCTTGACCGAACCGTCCACCGCGCCGTCATTGATGTAGCCCACTGCGCCAGGCGTGCCGTTGACTTTCGATTTTACGTCGCCGTCACCGCCGGCTTCCACCGGCGCCTGGGCTCTGCCCGTGAAGATCAGCTTCGACCAGTACGCCGTCAGGTCGGCGCCGGTCTTGCCGAGAATCTTGTTCTCGAATGCCGTCCGTGTATCGCCTTCCTTCTGGTAGAGCACTGTTACCGCCTGCCCGCCAAAGACGGGTTCGCGGCCCAGAAAGATCTTCTTTGCTTCCTCCGCATCGATTGCCGCAAACGGAGAATCCTTGGCCGTAACGATGGCACCCGCATAAGCGTTACCAATCCCTGTCAGTACAACCAAGCCCAGCAGGGTTTTTTGCACGATGTTCATTTGTCGTACTCCTTCCTGTCTGGGTTAGAACGTGAACGTCACGGCCATCGATAAGCGGTTGGCGTCGGGAGGGGAGACAGTGGCGCCGAGGGAAGTTGCTTTGGTGAAATCCTCCGGACGCCAGCCCGATTCGTAGTGCGCGTATTCGGCCTTGAGCGCAACATTGCTGGTCAGGTCATAGCGCAACGTCAATTGATAGTAGGTATCCTTGAGTCGCGTCTGCGGATTTTCGGCAAGCCCTTGAATAAAATTGACGAACGACGAATTGGCGGGCAGTTCTTCCACCGCCTTGCTGGTTGCCGCCCACTGGTTGGTATGCCCGACGGTAACCATCGGCAACCACTTGCCAAAGTGCCGGCCAACGGCGATATAGCCGGACTCCGACTTGTCTCCGTAGCTGCCGCTGAGGTAATCAATGCCGGCGAATTCAGCGAGCAGTTCCCACTTCCAGCGATTGATCTGAACACCCGCAGTGTAGTAGATCAGCATATCGTTACTGAATGCGAGGTCTCTCGCAGCTTCGTGATAGCCCGCTGCATCGATCGCACTGACCTCGTTGTCTATAAAAGGGACTCCACTGATAGACGATTTACTGGTATTGACAGCGAGGTGGAGAAGCAGCCAATCATTGTAGGTGGCCTCCTGCAAAAGGCCGACGCCGTTGCGACTGGTGAACTGCACTGCAAATCCGTTAGGGTATAGCGGTGCTAAGGGACCCAGGGTGCTTGCGGCTACATTGTCGGTTGTAGACGAGCTCCCAAATGTAATCTGCGAAAGCAGATACCACTCGCCTGCTGACGTTTGCGCACTCAGACTGAGGCCATCGATCGTGTTATTGCTTTGTGTGATATACAAGGATGGCGGCAGCGTAATCCAGGGATAGGCTTCGCCAACAAAGAGATAATCCGAATACAGGTATTCCGGGTTTTCCAAGCGCCCGGCCTTAAGCGCAAAAGTATCGTTGAACCGGTAATTCAGATAAGCCCATTGGAATTTGGGCTGGAAATCGTCCGATCCGCGCGCCAGTATTTGCGTGACGGCAGTGATCGAATCGGCGAGTCCGGCGGACGCCTGCAGGGCGAAATTCGATTCCGGCTGGAAGCTGGGGTCCGCCGAATAACCGGAAGGCGCGGTAAAAGGGCCTCCGGTGGGAAAGGGCCGGTCATTGGCGAATATAAAGCCGGCAACCGTTTGCCCATATCCATGAAACGTAACATCGGCATGGGCGGTGGAAATGCCTAGGGCGCAGATACAACCGATGAGGCTCGCTACGCGTTTTTGGGTCACTTCGCCTTTCTCCCTGACTGCTTGATGGGACCATCAAAAGCATCAAAAGGGGACGGATTTATTTATGCGTGGATTAAAACAAATCCTCTCCCTCTCAACTCTATTCACTATGGCTGGTAGCCTGCGCGCCCTCTTCATCTTTTGGCCCGCGATCTTCGGGACAGCGACGGTCCTCAATACTTGAGTAATACCTTGACCGAACCGTCCACCGCGCCGTCATTGATGTAGCCCACTGCGCCAGGCGTGCCGTTGACTTTCGATTTTACGTCGCCGTCACCGCCGGCTTCCACCGGCGCCTGGGCCCTTCCGGTGAAGATCAGTTTCGACCAGTAAGCGGTCAGGTCGGCGCCGGTCTTGCCGAGAATCTTGTTCTCGAATGCCGTTCGCGTATCGCCTTCCTTCTGGTAGAGCACTGTTACCGCTTGTCCGCCAAAGACGGGTTCACGGCCCAGAAAGATTTTCTTTGCTTCCTCCGCATCGATCGCCGCAAACGGAGAATCCTTGGCCGCAACGACGGCGCCTGCATAAGCGTTCCCGATCCCTGTCAGCACCACCAAGCCCAGCAGGGTTTTTTGCACGATGTTCATTTGTCGTACTCCTTCCTGTCTGGGTTAGAACGTGAACGTCACGGCCATCGAGAGGCGGTTCGTGTCGGGGGGGGCGACAGAGGAGCCGAGGGAAAGTGCCTTGGTGTAATCTTCCGGATGCCAGCCCGACTCGTAGTGCGCGAATTCAGCCTTGAGCGCAACATTGCTGGTCAGGTCATAGCGCAATGTGAATTGGTAGTAGGTATCCTTGAGTCGCGTCTGCGGATTCTCGGAAAGCCCCTGAATAAAATTGATGAACGGCAAGGCGGATGGCGAATTGGCGGGAAGTTCTTCTAACGCCTTGCTGGTCGCCGCCCACTGGTTGGTATGACCGACGGTCACCATCGGCAACCACTTGCCAAAGTGCCGGCCAACGGCGATATAGCCGGACTCCGACTTATCTCCATAACTGCCGCTGAGGTAATCAAGGCCGGCGAATTCAGCGAGCACTTCCCATTTCCAGCGATTGATCTGAACACCTGCGGTGTAGTAGATCAGCATATCGTTACTGAATGCGAAGTCTTTCGCGGCCTGCGGATAGCCCGCCTTATAGAGCGCACTGACCTCGTTGTCCAAAAAAGTGACGCCGGAGATCGACGATTTCTCGACATTGACGGCCAAGTGGAGAAGCAACCAGTCGTTGTAGGTGGCCTCCTGCAAAAGGCCGACGCCATTGTGACTGGTAAGCTGCACCGTTAATCCATTAGGGGGGTATATGCTTGCAGGTACGTTGTCGGTTACAACGGAGGCCCCGTAGGTAATCTGCGAAAGCAGATACCATTCGCCGGCGGTCGTCTGCGCACTCAGATTGATGCCATCGAGCGTATTATTTTGGACGATATACAAGGATGGCGGCAGCGTGATCCAGGGATAGGCCTCACCGACAAAGAGATAATCCGAATACAGGTATTGAGGCAATTGCAAGCGCCCGGCCTTGAGCGCGAAAGTGTCGTTGAACCGGTAATTCAGGTAAGCCCATTGGAATTTGGGCTGGAAATCGTCCGATCCGCGCGCCAGTATCTGCGCGACGGCAGAGATCGAATCGGCGAGTGGGGCGGACGCCTGCAGCGCGAAATTCGATTCCGGCTGGAAGCTGGGATCCGTCGAATAACCGGAAGGTGCCGTAAAAGGGCCTCCGGTAGGAAAGGGTCGGTCATTGGCGAATATAAAGCCGGCAACCGTTTGCCCGTATCCATGAAACGCAACATCGGCTTGGGCGGTGGAGATGCCTAGGGCGCAGATACATCCAATGAGTTTCGCTACGCGTTTTTGGGTCACTTCGCCTTTCTCCCTGACTGCTTGATGGGACCATCAAAAGGGGAGGGATTTATTTATGCGTGGATAAAAATAAATCCTTCCCTTCTTACTCGTTTACTGTGGCTGGCAGTTTGCGCGCCCTCTTCAATCTGTTGGCCGGCAATCTCCTGGACAGCTATGGCTCTCAATACTTGAGTAATACCTTGACCGAACCGTCCACCGCGTTGTCATTGATGTAGCCCACTGCGCCAGGCGTACCGTTGACTTTCGATTTTACGTCGCCATCACCGCCCGCTTCCACCGGCGCCTGGGCCCTTCCGGTGAAGATCAGCTTCGACCAGTAAGCGGTCAGGTCGGCGCCGGTCTTGCCGAGAATCTTGTTCTCGAATGCCGTCCGTGTATCGCCTTCCTTCTGGTAGAGCACCGTTACCGCCTGCCCGCCAAAGACGGGTTCGCGGCCCAGAAAGATCTTCTTTGCTTCCTCCGCATCGATCGCCGCAAACGGAGATTCCTTGGCCGCAACGACGGCGCCCGCATAAGCATTACCGATCCCTGTTAGCACCACCAAGCCCAGCAGGGTTTTTTGCACGATGTTCATTTGTCGTACTCCTTCCTGTCCGGGTTAGAACGTGAACGTCACGGCCATCGATAAGCGGTTGGCGTCGGGGGGGGCGGTGGCAGTGCCGCTGACGCCGCCGAAGGAGGAAATTACGGTGGTGTAATCTTCCGGACGCCAGCCCGATTCGTAGTGCGCGTATTCGGCTTTGAGCGCAACATTGCTGGTCAAGTCATAGCGCAGTGTCAGCTGGTAGTAGGTATCCTTGAGCCGCGTCTGCGGAGCCTCGGAAAGCCCCTGAATAATGGGGGCGAACGGCGAGTTGGGGGGGAGTTCTTCCAAGGCCTTGCTGGTCGCCGACCACTGGTTGGTGTGTCCGACGGTCACCATCGGCAACCACTTGCCGAAGTGCCGGCCAACGGCGACATAGGCGGACGATGATTTATCTCCATAATTGCCGCCAACGTAATCAAGGCCGGCAAATTCAGCGAGCACCTCCCACTTCCAGCGATTGATCTGAACACCCGCAGTGTAGTAGATCTCTATATCGTTACTGAATGCGAGGTCTTTCGCGGCCTGGGGAGAGCTCACCGCGATCGCATTGACGAGTTGGTCCAGCGGAGCGACGCCGGTGATCGACGATTTGTTGGCATTGACAGCGAGGTGGAGAAGCAGCCAGTCATTGTAGGTGGCCTCCTGCAAAAGGCCGACGCCGTTGTGATTGGTAAGCGTCACCGTTAATCCATTAGGGGTAAATTGGTTCGGAGGTTGGTTGTCCGTTACAACGGAGCTTCCGAATGTAAACTGCGAAAGCAGATACCAATCGCCGGCCGATCCCTGCGCACTCAGATTGAGGCCATCGAGCGTATTATTCTGGATGATGTACAAGGATGGCGGCAGCGTGATCCAGGGATAGGCTTCGCCGACAAAGAGATAATCCGAATACAGGTATTGCGGCACTTGCAAACGCCCGCCCTTGAGCGCGAAAGTGTCGTTGAACCGGTAATTCAGATAAGCCCATTGGAATTTGGGCTGGAAATCGTCCGATCCGCGCGCCAGTATCTGCGCGACGGCAGTGACCGAATCGGCGAGACCGGCGGAGGCCTGCAAAGCGAAATTCGATTCCGGCTGGAAACTGGGGTCCGAAGAATAGCCGGAAGGCTGAGAAAAAGGGCCTCCGGTGGGAAAGGGCCGGTCATTGGCGAATATAAAGCCGGCAACCGTTTGCCCATATCCATGAAACGCAACATCGGCGTGGGCGGTGGAGATGCCTAGGGCGCAGATACAACCGATGAGGCTCGCTACGCGTTTTTGGGTCACTTCGCCTTTCTCCCTGACTGCTTGATGACTTATGGAACCCTCGGCTGCTCGAGGTCACGCACGTTACGATGCAAAGATTCGCACCTGCTTTCTTCTTCTCATCTTCCTCTTTATCGCATCCTCTCTTTGTATTTTCAAACCCGTCCACCGTCAAAAAACTGAGGCATTCGGTGGTAATTTGATCGGGAGGACTGAGTCATCATGTGTTGGATAGTTAAGTATAGCAACACAGCACAGCCCAGTTCTTCAGGGCGTAGGTTTTGGCAACTCGTCGGGCGGGAACAGCGCAGCGTGTCACTGCCGGGACAACTCCGTGGCGGAAGGCTTCTTTGCAACCCTCAAGAATAAATTGATCTTCGACTGCGATGATCACGCTCGCGATCGGGCTCGCGTGGGGACTTCGAGTAGATCCGGGGCGCTCTGCAACCCGCAGCGCATCCATCAAAAGCCGGGTTATTGTTCGCCATTGGCTGTTGAAACTCTGCCGGCGGCAGCCAAATTGCGATGCCCGTTATTTCCGGGCCGGTTCAATCTGACCTCTTTTCCGCTTCCTTTTCGCCCATCGTTTAATTGACTTGTTAATCAACATTGATGAGCATTAGCTATCAGATAGTTTGGCACCCGGCAGTTTGCTGCATTGCACACAGCTGGAATGGTGGTGGTGGAAAGATGAGGAGAGGGGATTAATGGCAGGCCCGGCACAACATTCGCTAACCATCGACGCGGAAATTCGCGTGCCGGTGGCGAAGGCGCAGCTCGTCCATTTCCACATGGCTGGCCCGGCCGACAACCTGCTGCGCGACGAGGAAGCCTATTGGCTGGATCTGTGTCTGACGCCGCGGCCACCGAACGCGCGCGCCTGTTACCCGGATCGCTGGAGTCCACACCGCTTCGAGCGTTTGGGCAACGTGTTCCTCGTGCCCGCGGGGGAATCCATGCAGGCGCGAAGCGATGGAAATATCTCGCAAGCGTCGATCCTTTGCCATCTGCATCCGGAACCGATCCGCAAGTGGTTCGATGGCGATCTGCAGTGGACCGATCGGCGCCTGGGGTCGAGCCTCGACATCCCGGACGCCACTATTCGCAGCCTGCTGCTGAGGCTGGCCGCCGAGCTGCGGCATCCGGGCTTCGCCAGTCCGACGCTCGTCGAGCTGATCGCGGCGCAGCTGGCCATCGAGGTGAGCCGCTATTGCGCCAGCATCACCGAGCACACCGGCTGCCGCGGGCTTGCCCCGTGGCGCCTGCGGTTGATCGATGAACGCTTGCAAGAGGTGCGGCTGGCGCCGACGCTGACCGACCTCGCCGACCTGTGCCAGCTCTCGGTGCGGCAGCTCACGCGGGGCTTCCGTGCCAGCCGCGGCTGTTCCATCGGCGACCATGTGGCCGCCAGCCAGCTCGACCACGCCAAACGCCTCCTGGCTTCGGATCAGAGCGTGAAGGCAGTCAGCTACTCATTGGGTTTCGCCTCGCCTTCCGCGTTCTGCTTCGCATTCCGTCGGGCCGCCGGGCAGACGCCGCGTCAGTACCGGCAGGAAGTACTGAAGAGACATTGACGCGTGTCGCCGCTCGCGCTGGATGGACCGGCGCGTCGCGTTACGCCGCAGCCTTTCGCCGAACCTACGGTGCTCTACGCCGCAGCCGCGCTAACGCCAGCCGGCATCTTACGGACACGCCCTACGCAGGTTTCCCGCCATCCGGACGGTCGCGGGCCGGCAGGCAATCGCGAAAGGTATCGGATGTCTTCCACGCCGGAACCGGCGGGATGTGGCCCACTCGTGGCGCATACGTCGAATACTCCACCAGTTGCATGCGATGGATGTAGCGGGGGCAATTCGGAAAGATTCGCGTTGCCGTGACTCGGATGATGAACGCCGAATCCGGGAACTCGGCGCGTAGAGGATCATACTCACTGACCTTCGCCGTGCCGTTCACCCGAATCCGTTTCTGATTTTCGAAATCCGGAAATATCAGCCCGACATGGGGATTGACCATGACATTTCCCCACGACCGGTACATGCCGTTGCCGTCGTAATCAGGGATGGCGAGTGTGTGGTCGTCGAGGACGCGCACGAACCCGGGTAAACCGCCTTTATAGGAACAGTCCGGATGGCCGTGCGCATCGGCTGTCGCAATGAAGAACATGGAGGAGCGTTCGATGAACGCCTGGTCTTCCTTGGTAAACGCCGTCCTAACGCTGACCCGCTCCAGGCGATCCGCCAGAGCTCGCGTTTCGCGCAGATCCTGCAGTTGCCGCATGCCCTCGTGGTACATCGGATCGTCTTCCATCGTTCCTCCGGGCAGCTCGCGTGTGGGCTGGGATGGAGCGTAACGGAATCCGGGTAATGATCAAACCTGAAAAGATTCCAGTTCTGCTATTTCTCCGTGCGAAGCTGGGTTTCGCTACGTGTCGGCCCAGCTGTGCCAGCGGCCCGGAACCCTTCCCTGTCCAGGAAAGAATCGCCGGGCATGGTATTCACTCTTCAGGCCCGGCTACGCGGAAGTCCGAGGCGGCGTTCAGCGACCATGCTGCGCAGCACTTCGCTGGTGCCGCCATAAATCGTCGTGGCGGTGGAATGGCGGTAACCCTTCTCCACCAGTCCCAGACCTTCTTTGCCACGTAGCAGCGACTGCGGCGCGGCGAGGTCCAATAGGTCGGCGGAGTCGACGATGAAGGATTCAGTTGAAAACACTTTCGAGGCCGGCCCATACGCCAGATCCGGAAGCCCTGCGAGTCGGGTTCCGAGTACGCGGCCGGATAGTGCTTCGCTGATACGGGCGTTGGCGTAGGTTTTCGCTAGACGCGCGAGCACATTGGAGTCTTCGATCAACGGCCGGCCATCGCGCCGTTCGCTGCGCGCCCAGTTGGCGACGATGCCGGCCATTTCGCGCACGAGGATGTGATAGTAGCCGCCGCTCTGTTCCATGGTCAGCGCGGAGGCCAGCACCTTGGCGCCGGCGTTGATCTCGCCCATGCGGTATCTATCTTCGACGCGCACGTCCGAATAGAACGTCGCATTGGTTCGTTCATCCATGAAGGTGTGGACTGGCGTGATCTCGATGCCCGGCTTGTTCAGCGGTACCAGGAAGACCGTGATGCCCTTGTGCTTGGGTGCGTCGGGATCGGTGCGCGTGATCAGGATCACGTAGCTGGCGAGCTCGGCGCCGGATGTGAACATCTTCGCGCCGTTGATGATCCAGTCCTTGCCGTCGCGCACTGCGCGCGTCTTCGCAGCGAACACGTCCGAGCCGCCGGAGGGTTCGGTGTAGCCGAGGCAAGCGCTGATCTCGCCGCGGCCCATACGCAACAGCACTTCTTCCTGCAATTCCGGCGAGCCGAATTTCTGCACGACGTGGCCAATCATCGCCGTGGTGCTGCGCGGCAGGCCGGCATAGCCGACTTCCTGCCATACGGTGAGGCTGGCGCGGGTCGAGTCCGGATCGGCGCCCCGGCCGCCCCACTTCACCGGCCAGTCGGGGTAGAGCAGACCCGCAGCGCCGAGCGCGCGGTGCACCTCCCAATCGTGCGACTCGAAATTGTGATCCACCAGGTTGTGCTTGCTGGGATCGAGGATGCGCTTGAACAGCGCGCGAGTTTCCTCCGCGAGCTCCTTTCCACCTTCCGGCGGATAGAAGTCAACCTCCACCACGCCGGGGTCCGGCAGCGCCGCCTCTTCACCGAGCAACAGACGACGGCCGGCACGAACCAGCTCCATCTGTGGATCGCCCAGAGTCAGTGCCCAGGCCTTGGCGCGGCGGTGATACATCTGAATGTCGTACTCGAGCGACAGGCCGTAGCCGCCGAAGGTGTGCAACGCATGCGCCACGCAGTTGGTGGCGGTGCGCACGCTCCACCAGAACAGCATCGACACCGTGGCGGCGGCTTCCGGGTGTCCGTCTGCGATCGCGCGCAGCGTCCACCACAGGAGCATGCCGGCGCCATCGGCATCGATCGCGTCGTTGGCGAGCGGATGCGCAATGCCTTGGTTTGCGCCGATCGGTTGGCCAAAGGCGATGCGCTCGCAGGCATATACCGCTGCCATCGATAGCGCTTCTTTCGACAGGCCGATGAGCGCCGCAGAAGTCAGTAGCTTCCACTCCTCGATTCCAGCGGCCCAGATCTTGGCGGCATTGGCACCGCTCGCGACCACGTGGCGCTCGCTCTTACCCAGCTCGAATATGCCGATGGCCGATCCCCCCAGCGTCGCCGGCGCTGCCAGCGGCGAAGCGGGAACCTCGATAGCGATTTCCTTGCCGTTGAAAGTGAGAATGCCTTTCGCAACCGCCCCGCCGGGGACCAACTGCGTTTCACCCGGTTTGGTTTCACGGATCGCCAGAGTCAGCACAGTCTGGCCGTCTTTGACCTTATCGATCCACTGATGCGCCGTAGCACCGCCGAGTTGCCCCAGAATGCGCAGGGCGGCGACCGATTCCGCCAGCGGTGCAGATGCGAGCCGGCGGCCAGCCTGCTCCATCATCAGACAGGCATCAAACAGGCCCATGCCGCCGCCACCGGCATCAGCCGACAGCCGCAGGAAGGGCGCTTCGATGGCGACCAGCTCGCGCCACAGTACTGGGTCGAAACCCACTGGTTCCGACGCACGCACGCGGGCCGGCGCGGATTCTGTGGCAAAGAACCGTTCGAACATTTCCAGGACGGGCCGACTTTCGTCGGGGAGCGCAAGCTTCATACAATCAATCCTCTAAAGTTAACTACTTTCCGGGCCAAAAATAACGTCTGCCAGATTATGACGTACTGCGAGTCGTGAACCTCCGAAGCTTGCCAACTATTGCCATCAGATGCACTGCCGCTGACTTCGCCGGTCAATGCATTCCGCAAGTTTCCGGACGATCAGCCCGGCTATGCGATCGCTCAAGCAATTCTCAGGACACTTCGGTAAATATATAAGATCAGATCGGCATGTCCGCGCGCACCCATCTTGGCGTAGATTTTTTTTGAGTAGGTGCGTGCCGATCCTTCGGTGAGATTCAGTTGTTCCGCCGCCTCGGCGATGCTCAGTCCCCGGCCCAGCGCCAGCGCCAACCTTGCCTCGCTGGGGAGCAAGTCAAATAACTGGGCGAGCTGCTCGCAGCGATCTGCCGCCAGCGAACCATCGCTATGAACATAGGCGACTACGGCCGGAACCGATTTGGCAGATATCGAGTTTCGGTTGGCCGGAACCAGTAGCATGTCCAGCCAGGGATCGCGACTCAGAATCATCGCGCGCGGCCTCGCGCTTTGATCGTTGGCCAGAGCCTTAATCACGTCCAGAATCTCGCGCCCTTTTTTTGGCGTGGCTCCCTTGAGAACGCCCCGTGCATCCCGACGCAAGGCGCCGGACTTATCGAGTATGGATTGGCCCTGAGCATCCGCTTCCAGCACGTGGCCGCCTGCGTCGAGCGTGATCCAGCCGAAACTAAGGCGCTGGATCGCGTCCCCGGCGAGCACGGCATTCGTCCTTTCTCGCTCGAGCGCAACAAAGCTGCGAAGAACGCTGCGCAAGAAAGGTGCAATGGAGTTCAGCAGAGCGTCGTCCTTAAGTTCGAAATCCGACTTGCGCCGTGTAATCGTGAGCCAAGCGTTGACGCCGCTCGGTTCGATAATCCGCATCATCCGGGCCGCATTCATGCCGCTGGGGGCCATGACCGCTTTCAGGTAGGCCGCGTGGGCGGGATTGTTGCTTCGCAGCAGCTCGCCGAGCGCGTAGACGCGACCTTCGCTCATTTCGTGATAGGGCGTCGGGTCTCGTTTGTAGAAGCTGTCCCGGTAGAGCTGCTGGATGACCGGCGGGCATCTCTTGCCCGTGAAAAGATGAAACACGGTGTTCGACGGCAATCCCTGGGGTCGAAAGACGAGACTCGCGTAGTCCGCCCGCGTGCGCTGGCGCAGCTCCTGCAAAAAAGTCGACCACAGCGGTGTTTCGAATGCTCCGTTGATCAGCGAGAGCAACAGATCGGTGGTCTTTCCGGATTCCACCACGAGGTCTCGACTTCCCATTTGGGAATGTTAGCGCAGCCGCGCCGCTTCGGCGTCAGCCTCTCACCTTAACCGGCGCGCTCAACTCCCGCTGAACGGTGACTAGGATCTCCATTACGGCCGCACCAGGCCACGGGGTTGCACGATACCCAAGTCGAGATGGGTGACTACACCGGGCTTAGCGTCGCAGACCGCCGGGAGCGCAGTGGCACCGAGCAGCCCCGTCCAGGGCAGCCCCAGAAAGGGCCGAACGCCATCGGCGTCCGGACGGCTCATGAGCCTTACCTCCAGCGCCGGATCGCCCTCGATCACCACTTGGTAGCGGCTGTCGATATCCCATTTGGGTTCAACGTTTTCGCCCATCGTCCAGTAGAAGTGATAGGTGAGCAGCGGCTTGCCGTCGGCCCACGCCGTCCATTCATAATGCTGGCCCGCAACCGTTCCTTTGCGGATGACGCCGCTGGGGGGCAGGCCCACGCCCACGCTGTAAGGGATGTCCTTCGTGGCCTTGGCGACTTCAAGCTTCGTCGTGACCTTCTCGATCTTCTTGCCCAAGCCTTCGACGACCATCTTCATGGATTGGGCGAAGGCGTAGGGCGCTGCCGGGGAGCGGCTTGGCTTCGCGAGCAGTTCGTCCGGATCGCGCCCGAAGCCCATGACCTCGGTATAGATCATGGGATTTCTGACCTTATCGATGAACTCATAGATTTGGATGTGATCGATCCGATTCATCAGCCGTGTGAGCGTCAGCGGCAGGATATCCCCGGAAAAGCCTGGGTGAACGCCGCATGCGTGATATGACACGCCGCCCTCGCGGCAGGCCGCTTCGATTTTCTCGAAGTGCTCAGGATAATGCTGTGGCGAGAATGGGCCGCCGACCGAGGCGACGTTTTTGCCAGAGCGCAATAGACGGCAGATCGTGTCGACGTCCGCCACCAGGGGCGCGTAGTGCACGCAATCGGCGTCCGTAGCGATGATCTTCTCGACGTCGTTTGTCGCGAGCACGCCGGTCTTGGGACGGCCGACGATATCTCCCGCGTCCTTGCCGACCTTTTCCGGATTGGTGACCAGCACGGCGACCAGTTCGAAAATCGGATTCTCGATGAAGTGCGTGAGCGCCGCCTTGCCGACTACGCCGGTCGCCCATTGAATCACGCGATATTTTTTCTGCGACATGGTATGCGCTGCCTTCTTTAAATCACTGCGAGATATGAGTCCTACTCCGGGACAGTTTCCGTCCTGGCCCGAATCAGTTGACCGAACGGATCTGTCCACCATCGACGCGATAGTTCGCGCCTGTGACAAAGCCCGACAGCGGACTGGCGAGCATGCAGATGACCAGCGCGAGATCCTCCGGAGTTCCCAGCCGGCCAGCCGGCGGCAGATCGAAAACTTTTTCCGCGACCATACGCTTCGTGACCTCCTCAATCGTCATATTGGGGTCGCCGTATTTTTTGAGCCCCCACAATTTCATGCCATCGACCATGATGATTCCAGGCGAGACCGTGTTGACCGTAACGCCGGCGCCTTTTAGTGAGCCGGCCAGACTGACCGTGAAATTATTCAGCGCAGCCTTCGCGCCGGAATAGTCCGCACCGAGATTATTGGGCTGGACGGCGACGGCGCTGGAGATGTTGATGACCCGCCCGAATTTTGCGGTGACCATGTCTGGCACAGCGAGCCGGCACAGCCGCACCGCCGGCAGCGCGTTCGCATGGTAATTCGAGACCCAGTCCGCCACGCTGATGTCGACTGGAGCCTTCGTCGTGTTTCCCGTCGAACTGCCCCCCGCGTTGTTGACGAGGATTTCGATGCTTCCGCCGAGCGCGGCCAGGGCCTGAGCGTGGACGGCAGCAGCGCCTTCGTCTGTCGACAGGTCGCCGATGGCGACCCCCGCAGCATTGATATCAGCCGCAACCTTCTCGGCCCGCTCGCAATTTCGGCCGTGGACAACCACCGCGCAGCCCTCCTTGGCAAGCATGCGGGCGACACCCTTTCCGATCCCGCTGCTGCTACCTGTGACGAGCGCGCGCCGGCCCTTCAGTTGCAAATCCATGTTGTTCCTCCACTTCGATGTGCTTGATACGCTTGTGCTTCAGTCGGCATTTGCCGAAAAGAGCACGTTATTCTGCTGATCCGCTTGTCGTCGACGATCAGCATTCGTACAGTTAAGATCACACAGGCGGCCGGCCGGGCATATTCCCATATGGGAATATATTGCGTATGAGGGGGAGCCTCAGAGTCGGAACCGACCCTATTTATTGTTCTGAGGTTTCCCTGGAGCGTGTTATGCACTTCTGTGGTCGCAGCGATCACAGAAGTGCATAACACGCTTTAATGACCGGCTTGCTTCCGATATTGTTCAGGACTGATCGCCATTCTCGTCCGAAACGCGTGACAAAACGCGGACGGCGATGCGAAGCCGAGTGTGTAAGCAACACTCTTTACGCTGCTGCCGCTGCGCAACAAGCACTTGGCTCGATCGAAGCGCCGTTCTGCAACATATTTGCCGATCGTGAGGCCGCAGGACGCTCGAAATGCGCGGGACAGCTGACGGACCGAAAGCTTGCAGAGCTTCGATAATTCGAGCAGCGTTGGAGCATGCGCTTCATCCTCGATCCGCTCATTGATCAGCTTAAGGCGCCAAGGGCAAAGCTTGCCTGATTCCAACGGTGCCTCCGACGGTGTCACCGACGGTGCTATGTTGATGTAGTAGCGATGCAAGCTCACTGCGAGTTGCACGAACAGAGATTCGCAAAAAATTTCGGAGGAAAAGCCGGGATTTCGTATCTCGTCCGCCAATTGCAGCAGCGTGGTTCTCACGACAGGACTGGCAACGTTCAAACTCGCCTTGAGCCGGCTGGCAGTCCACTCCAGATCGCCGTGCAACCATTCACGAACAGCGTTGGCCGACAAGTGACATTTGAGCGAACGCGGGCGTCCGACGCCGCTTTCTGCCTTCAAGGCTTCTCCGGGTGGAATCAGAAACACCTGGCCTGGGTGCTCCATGCGCTGATTTGCATCCTGATTCATGAAGCAAATCTTGGCCGCCGCGGGCCTTGGCGACAGAGACAAGTCGAGATGGTAGAAATTGTCTTCGACAAGGACCCCCTCCAGCGGAAACTGAATGTTGAATTCAATGATCTGCATCCAAGCAGCCGGCGACCTTAGTTCGGCTTCGATCTTCACTAATGGTGCCAGCGACAATCGGTTATAGCTGCCCATGGATGCCCCCCCCCAGTTTTTATCGGATCTTCTTTGCATCAGATATTACGCCGCGCCCCTTGTGAACGGCTATAGCTTGGTTGTCTGGTCAGGTTCGAAAGACAGTCTCGTCCCCCTGTATCGGATCGCTTCGATGTCGGTAATTCGACGTCGAGAAATGGACATTTATTGAAGATCTCTGCCATATCACTTGTTCGGCTCATGCGTCTTTCAATATATCTTGGAAAACAGGTCTCGATCTGGAGCGGAAGAGTGCTGATGACGCTGCAATGTTGGTCATAGCATTTCCCGGTCCCGATGACTGACCCTGCGATACCAATCGCATCGCAGCAATGAAGAGAAATTGCCCAACGCTCGGCCGGACGTTCCCGGCGCTCATTGGGAGGAGATGAGATGAAGCTACACACTACTGTTCGGTCTGCGCCGTTCTTCTTTCTGGCGCTGTTTCAGTACGCCTGCACCGTTTCGGCGGAAGGCGTTACGAGTTCAACTTGCCAACAGGAGATATGTGAATACCGGCTCCCGAAAGGCCATAGATTCCCGGGAACGATCATCCTCGGGCCCGATAACGCTATGTGGTTCACCGAGAACGTCGGCAACAGAATCGGCCGGATCACCTTCGATGGCAAGATCACCGAATTCAATATTCCCATCGCGCATGGCGGACCTGCCTCGATCGCTGTCGGGCCTGATGGCGCGTTATGGTTCAGCCACTCCACGGACAAGATCGGGCGGATGACTACCGATGGGACGTTCACCGATATATTCGATATTCCTCCTCCAGCAGGACCGTCGGGGCCAGCCCTTCCGACAGCACTGACATTCGGGCCCGACGGCGCCATCTGGTTCGTGGACAATGGGCCGAATCGGGTCGGACGCATGACCGTCGACGGCGCATTCACCCAGTTTGAGATCCCCACTCCGAATGCCTTTCCGCACTTCATCGTCGTCGGAGCCGACAACGCCCTTTGGTTTACCGAATTCCTCGGCGGCAAGATCGGCCGAATGACTCTCGAAGGGACGTTCACCGAGTTTCCGATTCCCACTAAATTCCCCGTACCCGGCACTCTGACCCCCGGACCCGACGGCGCCATCTGGTTTGGGGAGGGCATCGGCAACAAGATCGGCAGACTGACCATGGATGGGCAGATAACTGAATTTCTTGTGCCAACAACCTTCAGCGCGCCAGCGACAATCATCGTCGGCCCCGATGGAGCGCTGTGGTTTACCGAGTTCCTGGGGAGCAAAATCGGTCGCATAACCACTCAAGGTGAATTCAGGGAATGGGTCACCCCGTCGCCGCACTCCCTGCCGGAAGGGATGGCCGTGGGTCCCGCCGGCTCGCTATGGTTCACCGAAGGATCCGCCGGTAACATCGCTGTCATGCCGCACCCCGATCAATAGATATAGGGCTCGTAAGCAGAGCCTGAATGCCATTATGAAGCTGCTCAGATGCAGTCGATTCTTGCCGCGTTTAGACGCACACGGAAACTGAGGGAGCGCTTGGTTTCTTTCCCGGTTAATATGCTTTGTGACGGACTCCGGCCCAAGCCGGGCGCATTCTTCCGATCGCGCGCCGCCCTAGCGTGCTGCGCTAATGGCAGATCATGCGCCCGCGCCGCTGTAGCATTAACAGCGTCGCGTGCTGGCACTGGATGCCGCAAATAATGCAATGAAAATAAATAAGCGTCTCGCCGGCGCAGCTGGAGGAGAACCATGCAGATGTCTCGCTTTATCGTAACGCTTGCGTCGATCGCCGCGGCCGGCCTGCTCACTGCTTGCGGACACAGTTCGTCACCGGCCGCAGCCAGCGGCGGTGCAGCGTTGCAGGTGCAGGTATTGTCGAATCGCGCCGACCTCCTCAGCGGCGACGACGTACTGATCGATGTGACACCGCCCTCCGGAGTCGACAGCCATGCCATCACTATGTCGCTCAATGGCAACGATGTATCCGGGATGTTCACCCCGATGGCGTCAGGCACTCTGCGTGGCCTGGTGACCGGACTGACCGAGGGCGAGAACACGTTCAATGCGCATTCCCCGAGCGGCGAAGCGAGCGCGACGCTGATCAACCATCACAATGGCGAGGCGGTCATCTCCGGACCGCAGTTGCAGCCGTGGACCTGCCCGAAAGGTGCCACGGACGCACTGTGCAATCAGCCGCCCGCATACTCCTACGTGTATGTATCGACGGATCCGAGCAAAGCTGGCTTTCAGCCCTACGATCCGGCCAATCCCGCGAAGGATGTAGCCACCACAACGACTGATCAGGGCGTGACCGTGCCCTTCATCGTGCAGGTCGAAACCGGCTACGAGGATCGCGACCAATACCGGATTGCCGTGCTTTATCAGCCGGGTCAAGCCTGGAGTGCCGCGCAGCCGCAGACGCAGTTCAACCACAAGCTGTTAATCACTCATGGCGCGAGCTGTGGTGTTGCCTATGGTTCCGCGAGCGCGCCGAGTGTGCTGAGTTTTTTCTTTGTCGATTCCGGCTTGCCGACCGACACCATTCCGGACAGCGTGCGCTACGCACTCGGCGCCGGCTTCGCGGTGATGTCGACGGCACTGGATAACAGCGGCCACAACTGCAACGTCGCCCTGCAAGCCGAGTCGCTCATAATGGCCAAGGAACATCTCATCGAAAACTACGGCACGCTGCGCTACACCATCGGCACTGGTTGCTCAGGCGGCTCGCTGGCCGAGCAGCAGATCGCCAACGCTTATCCGGGTATGTATCAGGGCATTCTGCCCACCTGCTCGTTTCAGGATGCCTGGAGCGTTGCCTCGCAATTCGCCGACTATCATCTGCTGCTGGCTTATTTCGGCGATCAGCAGCGATGGGGGGCCGGCGTGCAATGGCCGGAGTCTGCCCAGGCAGCCGTCATGGGCATCCCGTCGACGCTCAACTCTTACGTCAGCGAGGAGGCGCAGTTTCACGTTGCAGTGCCGACAGATCCGTGCTTCGGAACGACCAGTCAGAATCGTTACGATGCGGGGGCCAATCCTACCGGCATTCGCTGCACCATCACCGATGCCGCGATCAATGTGCTGGGTCCGCGACCACAGGAGGTGTGGATGGCCAGCGAAACGGCAGCGGGCCATGGCTTTGCGGCTTTCCCCGTGGACAACGTGGGCGTGCAATATGGTCTTGCCGCGCTGCAGAATGACGCTCTCACGCCCGCGCAATTTCTCGATCTGAATACGAAGATCGGCGGGCTCGACGCGGACACCAATCCGACATCGGAGCGCTCGAGTGCAGTCGAGTCCGCTTTGACCAACGCCTACCGCAGCGGATCGATCGATGAAACCAGTAATCTCGATCAGGTCGCGATTGTCGACTGCCGAGGGCCGAATCCCGGCCTTTTCCACGATGCCTACCGCGCCTTCTCCGTCCGTGCGCGCCTCGATCGCGAGCACGGCACTCACGCCAATCAGCTGATCTGGGAGGGTCCAGTCATTCTCATTGGCGACACGGCCTGCAATCAGAACAGTCTGCTCGCCATGGACCGCTGGCTGGCGGCCGTGGAAAAGGACAGCGGTACTATGCCGCTTGCGCAAAAAGTCATTGCGGACAAGCCCGCGGATCTCAGCGACGAATGCTGGAACGGCTCCGGCGAGAAAGTGAGCGACGAACTGTGCCCAGAAAGCGTGGTGCCGATCTATGGCACGCCGCGTATGGTCGCCGGCGACGATATAACCACCGACACCAATAAATGCCAGTTGAAGCCGCTGAACCGCAGCGACGATTATGGGTCGACGCCGCTTTCAGACCCGCAGTGGACACAGATGCAGACGCTGTTCCCCAGCGGCGTCTGCGACTTCAGCAAGAAAGGTGTCAATCAGCAGCCGACGATTCCATGGCAAACCTACCAGGACAGCAACGGCCAGGTGATCTACGGCGGCGCACCGCTGCCCGCAGCACCAGTCGGATCGGGCACTGGATGGGCCAGCCCTGCGTTCTTAGGAGCGTCATCTTGATTTGATCCAATCACAGCTTTGGTTGCCAACGCGAGCGGCGGCGACCGAAGACTTGATTGCTTCTCGTCGTCTGGGATGTAACGGGATGGAATTTCCAGCATGGTTGCCGAGAAATGAGAGGCTGGGATTCGCTACGCTTCCTCACAGCTTTCTCGGACTACAATCCGAGAGAGCATCAGCGCGGCGACGTGCGGAGCGAAGCAGGACGAGATTTTTCGGAATGGAGAGAGATATGTCGGATGAACTCATTTTCTACACCAACCCGATGTCCCGGGGACGCATCGTCCGCTGGATGCTTGAGGAGATCGGCGCGCCGTACCAGACCGTGCTGCTCGACTACGACGGTAGCATGAAGGCACCCGAATACCTTGCGATCAATCCCATGGGAAAGGTACCTGCCATCAAGCATGGCGATCGCGTCGTTAGCGAATGTGCGGCTATCTGTCTTTATCTGGCCGACGCTTTTCCCAAAGCAAGCCTGGCACCCGCTTTGGCAGATCGCGCCGACTATTATCGTTGGATACTCTTCGGCGCAGGTCCGGTCGAGTCTGCTTTCAGCAACAAAGCCGCCGGCTTTGAACCGGGCGCGAACCAGCAGCGCATGTTCGGCTATGGCAACTTCAATCTTGCAATGGATTGCATCGAGAAGGCAGTCACCGGCAAACAATACATCGCCGCCGGTCGTTTCACAGCGGCCGACGTTTACGTGGGTTCTTTGCTGGCTTTCATGATGGACACGAAGATGCTTGAAACACGATCGACCTTCGTGTCATACGTCGAATTTCTCAAGACACGGCCCGCCTATCGGCGCGCGCAAGAAATCGATGATCCACTGACACAATCAGCTCCGCGCGGTTGATCGTCCCCGGGATGGGGCTGCTTATGAATAAAGTTGTTTGCGACGATCCAAGGCCGCTTTCATACCTTGCTCCTTCACCAGCTTGAAAAAGGCGATGTAGGCCGGACTCTGATGAAAAACGGCGTCGAGTTCGGCGCCGCTCTGCCACGACGCGAACAGGCCCATGTTCTCGTAGAAGCGGCTGGTGGCCTGTTTCAGCAGGGTCAGGTGATTTTGCGGCGTGCGCGCAACATCTATCGCGAGTTCGCGCGTGGCAGTGTCGAGTTCGGCATTGCCGACCACTTTGTTGACCAGGCCCAGCGTCGCTGCTTCAGCGGCACCAATCAGCTTGGCGGTATAGAGCAGCTCGCGCGTCTTGCGCATACCGATCAGCATGGGCCACATGAATACGGTCGGTGGAATGCCCAGATCGCGGCCGGCCGGGTGGCCAAATTGCGCATCTTCGCCGGCTACGACTAAATCACAGATGGCCAGCAGCTCGCCGCCACCCGACAGGCACAGACCTTGTACCTGCGCAATGATCGGCTTGGGAAACTTCCATAACTGCGTCCAATGATCGACAAGCCCGAGAATGTCCTGGCGGTCGCGATCGAGATTGACTTTGCCGTCGAAGTTGGCCGGGTACTGGCTGATCAGCCAATCTTCCTCGTTCAGGTCGTAGCCGACCGTAAACGCTTTCCCATGCGCTTTGATGATGACCACGGAAATCTCCGCATCTGTCGCCGCCGCGGTCAGCGCGTGACGCAGTTCGGCCAGCAATTTTGCCGACAATGCGTTGAGGCGATGTGGACGATCCAACGTCAGCGTCAGAATCTTCTGCGAACGCTCGCTGCGCAGGGTCTCATATGCGGGATGCTGCTCGGTCATTGCCACTCCGATCGAATGGTGTCACTGCGATAAATCGGTACGCCGATTATGAGCGAGACCGGCCGGACGTGCCGCTGCGCTGCCGCTGCTGCGCAACAGCAGAATGCACAACCTAAAATGAGAAACCCCATTTAACTCCGCTCGCGCTCGTTGCGCTTTCGATTACCGCTGCCCCACCTGCAAAACGATCTTGCCCTTGGTCCGGCGGGATTCGATCAGCTCATGTGCCTGCCGGATTTCCGAGAGCGGTAGAACCGTGGCAATGATCGGCTTCAGGCGACCATCGGCCACCCAGCGGCTCAGCTGTTCCAGATCCTCACTGCGGGATCGCACGGTGACGAGGCGTGCACGGCGCAGCGGCGAAAACAGAGTAAGTCCGTGGTCGATGAAATTGCGCAGTTTCGGCACCGTGCTCACATAAGTTCCGTGCCGGGGCAGCAGAGGCTTGATGGCGGTGTAGGACTGATTTCCGAAGACATCGAAAAAGCAGTCGAACCGACGATGGAGTGCGGTTGGCGCCGTCGTTCGGTAATCCACCACTTCATCGGCTCCCAGCGCACGCACGAATTCGAGATTGGCGGCGCTACACAGTGCCGTAACGCGCGCGCCCATCGCCTTGGCGATCTGCACCGCTACAGTGCCCACACCGCCGGACGCGCCATGGATGCAGACCTCAACGCCGGCGACGACACGGCCGCAGTCTCGCAGGGCTTGCAATGCCGTCATTGCCGTCAGCGGCAGCGAAGCCGCTTCGATAAAACTCAGCGAAGGCGGTTTGGACGCCAGTTCATCCGAAGGCACTGCGACGTACTCGGCGCAGCAGGCACCGACATAACGATCGGCCATGCCGTATACCGCATCCCCAGTCTTGCAGGAAGTGACACCGGCACCGATTTCGGCAACGGTGCCGGCAAAGTCGCTGCCGGGAATCATCGGAAAGTTACGGCCGGAAAGCCATGCGAACTTGCCGGCCCTGAACAGGGCGTCCTTCGGATTGATAGCCGCGGCCTGAACCTTTACGAGCACTTCACCCTGCCGCAAGGTCGGTTGCGGTAGATCGCGCAGAGAGAGAACTGATGGAGGACCGAAACGATCGTAAACAGCTGCCTGCATGACGGTTATCCCTTCCTTTTGTGAGAAATGGAGTTTGAACCCGCTTGTTCCAAACGGGCAGTACTGGACTATGACTCCGCGAGCAGATAAGCGACCGCTTCTTCGAGAGAGCTAAAGGCGAGGCCGTTACCGTCGGGCTCCGGCTCCCTATAGTTCGCCATTGTCGCTGTTTCTTTCACTTCAAAACCCCACAAGGCACGCGCACCCTCGGCGAGCAGCTGCTCCATGTATTCGATCTGCGCCTGAATGCTTTCGCGCGTATTGACGTCAAGGGGAGCGTGTTCCGGGAGCGCGCCTGGTTGCAGCCGAGCGATGATTCGCCGTCGCTTGTTGTCTCGCAGCGAGTCGGTGAAGGTAAAGCCGAGAAACTCACCAATGCGTATTTCCTCGTCACCGTCCGCCCGCATCACGACGACGCGTGTCGCCTGAACGGACTTGAGTACCTCGTCCGCGATAGAGGCCTGAAAACCCCGCGCGCGGAAAAAATCCCGGAGCAGACCGAGCAGTTTCCCGGTCTGTTCAGCTCGATGAGTCTCGGTTGCCTCCAGGTGGCGGGATTTCAGCCGTCGATACCAGATTCTTAATTCGTCGAGCGGGTCCATGGTCGTTGCGGTCATCGTCGTCAGCGGTTGATCGGTGAACACGATAAGCCTACGCGTGTCTCAGCGTTGCGACCATGCCGTCGAAGTCTATTACGTGAGTTGAATCCTCGCGGACGCAATTCCATCAGCTCGACCCGATCGCGGGCTTGCGATATTGTCTGCGACAGGTGGGAAGCACTTCGTTTCTCCCGTTCTACGCAGATAACCAAAGACCGTATGGAGAAGAGGCTATGGAACTTAAGAATCAAACGGACCATATCGCAATACTGTCGCTGATGATGACTGGTGTACTAACAAAGCGACTTATCGAAATTGGCCAGTTGGACAAGGCTACTGCGACACACCTCCACAAACTGGTTCTGGGTGTACGCACGCATGCGAAGGGTGTCGGACTGACTGACCTGAACAGCCTTTTTGATAATATCGACAAAAAATTGTTGGAGGAGCTCGCGCAGCCTGCGTAGTCCGCAGGGCGTTTCCGACAAGCCGGTTCAAAGCAGCGACAATCGCGCCCGTGCCGATCCCCGGCGCGCGGGTATCCATCGTCCGATGGCAGTGTCCAAACGCGGCGCAAGCGATGTGAGCCGAGCGAAATCCGAGTGTAATCAAAGTTTCTCAAATGCGTCCTGGACTCCGCTTTGCTCTCTTCGGGCTATGCTTGCTTAGTAAACCCGAGCCGATGGAGAGGATGGCGTGGAACTGAGAGCGATTGGCCGCACAGATATGAAGGTCAGCTGTGTCGGCTTGGGGGCCATGACTTTGGGCGGACAAACCGCCCAGCAAGACGCCTTGCGCATGTTGGACATGGCCTGGGACGCTGGCATCACGCTGTTCGACACGGCCGAAAACTATCCGACTCCGCTATCGGCGCAGACACAGGGACGCTCGGAGGAAATCCTGGGCAGCTGGATCGCAGCGCGCGGCCTGCGGGATCGTGTCGTTGTGGCCACCAAGGTGGCCGGCCCGGGAAATGCCGCTGGCGATATGAAGTATATCCGTGGCGATAACCGCCATCTCGATCGCGCTAACATCGCGACAGCGGTCGATGATAGTTTGCGACGGCTACGGACGGACTACATCGATCTCTATCAGCTGCATTGGCCGGAACGGGCCATCACTACGCATGGGCGCTCGCGCTATTCCTACATTCCCGATGCACCAAACGTGGTTCCGATCGAGGAAACGCTGACCGCGCTGGGTGATTTGGTGCAAGCCGGCAAGATCAGACAGGTGGGTGTCGCCAATGAGACACCGTGGGGCGTGATGCGCTATCTGGCCGCCGCTCGCCAACTTGGGCTGCCTCGTCCAGTCACGATTCAGAACGGATACAGCCTGCTTGATCGCTACTTCGAACTGGGACTTTCGGAAATCGCCATGCGGGAAGAGGTCGGCCTGCTCGCCTATTCACCTCTGGCGGGCGGTCTGTTGACCGGAAAATACGGCACGGCGCCGCAAGCGATTCCCGGAAGCCGTTCGAGTCTGTCTCCAGGTTTCTCGGCGCGCTTTACTCCGAACAAGCTGAATGCGGTCGCCGCATATGTCGAGTTGGCCCGTCAGCATGGATTGGATCCAGTGCATATGGCGCTTGCCTTCGTCCGTCAGCAGCCGTTTACCACCTCGGTACTGATGGCGGCCAGCACACCAGCGCAGCTGGAGCGCAATCTGCACGGTGTCGACGTCAGCTTGTCGAAGGAGCTGATCAGGCAGATCAACGCGATTCATGACGACCGTCCCAATCCCTCATGAGATGATCCGGCCCAATATCCTTCGGTTATGGAGTCTGCCTCCACTTGTTCCACTACGGACTGTAGCGCTGTCCCAGGATGGTCTCGGTCTGATTCGGGTAGTTACCTGCAGTTTCACCCCACAGTACGATGAAATTCCCGTTCGGGTCCATGGCGGAAGGCACAGTGTAGCCCGGGCCGCCATTGCCCTGCTGGGTGACCTGGAAAGCGGCGGCGTCCATCGTTCCGTCAGCGTTGTAGCGGCGTCCCTGAATCGTACCCTGAGCGACGTCGCCCCAGGCGACGTTGCCCCAGATGACCGCGATTGAGCCTTTGCCATTGCTGGCCGCAGATTTGAGGTCCAGAGCTTCCGAATCCAACAGGCTCCCCGCGACCGTTTCGAGCGCCAGCGCCTGTCCCGTCGCGATGCCTGCGGACGAGAAACGCTGCACGCGAATGGAAGAATCCGTGCTGATATAGGAGTAAACGATGCTGAAACTCCCGGCATCGTCGAGAACCACCGCCGAGTTGGTCAGCTCACAACCGCTTTCGAAGCCGCTCGGCGTGTAGACGTAGTACGAACAGTGGGCGGCCGTGATCTTGGTTCCCACCTTTGCACCTGCCGCCGAATAACGCTGCACGAGGATGTTATTGGCACCCGTCGCAAACGTCTGCGTGCCGATAGCGGCGAAGCTGGCGGCTGCCACCGCGAAATCGCCGGAGGTCCGGTTCATCGAGATCGACGAGGACCCGCTGAAGATATAGCCGAAAGGCAGAACCGGCGTCTTGCTCTTCGCGGTCCCGTCGGCAGCGAAACGACGCAAACGGGTGAATGGATTGCTCCACAGCACGGCGAAGTCGCCGCCGTCTGCCATCGCCACCGAGAGGGTGACAGTGTTGGCGTTCGAGGTGCAGCTGGTATCGACACAGGCGGCAGCACCGCGCGGGGTGCCGTTGGCGGAATACAAGCGCATCATGGGCGACATGATCCCGCCGGACTGAGCGCTGCGCCCCTCGCGCCACACCACGACGAAGTTGTTCTGCGCATCGACCGCCACGGCCGGATTGTCGCTGGCGACAGTGGGATCGCTAACCTCGATTTCCGCACCCAGCGCTGCACCGTTGGCCGCGAAGCGTCCGACGTAGATCTTTGTCACGCCTTGATTGGAAGGATCCTTCGCCCAGGTGGCGAGGAAGCTTCCATCGCTGCCATAGGCCACTGCCCCCAGCTGGTTCGGGGTGAACGAGTTCGTGGCGCTGTCGATGGTGATCGGAGTGCCAACTGCCACCGGGCCGGCCGCATGGCTGACGCAAGGCAACATCAGTCCTGCCGAGGCCACCGCGAGCGCAGAGGCTTTCGCCCGTCTAAAAATAGTGAATGACATTGCTTTCTCCTCGTCCAACAGTCTTAAGTGTCGCACCAGGGGTAAGGCGATGTCTGTGAACAGCGTCACACTTGAAGGGCGACTTTCACTACGGAAGAGACATCAAGAACTCAAGCGTGGGGGCTGCTACGGATGGCAACAGCAACGTTTACGCTGTGAACGCAGCCAATAGCGCGAGCAGCTCGGAATAGCCGCGCAAGCAGCGTATTCTGACTTCCGAAAGCATAATCGTTTACTTGGCCGCGGTGGTGTCTGCGTATGGGCGGATCAATGATTCGTTCTGCTCGAGCTCACGCAGCCCGCGTATCCCGGCTTTCGCGGATTACCCACCACCCCTCCTCCCGTGTCGCTTCAGGACAGATGGAAGGACTCTGCCCTACATCCCGCTGTACGCGCGGTGATAAATGGAGTCCGAGCCCGGTTCCGTTCATTTTCACTTTCGGTTATTGCGCCCTACAATTGCGGACCATCTCCGCTGTTCGTCCAAGTTATAACGTCATTGAGGAATCGCAAATGGACGTGTTAAAAGCCCTGCTTGCCGCACTCGGAGTCACGTTTATAAACGCCGCTGGAGCACAGGATATTTACCGGCCCGATCCGCCGGCTTCCCACCAACGGATCGATGCAGCGCACACGAATGCCATCACTTTTCGTGAACCGCTTCGCTTCCCTCTTCGTCGTGCCTGGACACACGAATTCCAGTCATTGACCTCGTACCCCCTTATTGTGGATGGGCGAGTATTCATACTGGACCAGACAGATATCTACGCGCTCGATGCGAGAACGGGCCGCTCTGTGTGGGGACCGGTACCATTGGCCGCTGGAGCGGCCGGCGTCGTTACTTCAGCGGATCTTGTCTACGACGATGGCACTCTGTTTGTTCTTAGTGCTGATATTTCCGATGTGAAAGGGCATCTGCAGGCTTTAAGGGCGTCCAATGGCAAGCAGCTTTGGGAAACAACCATAGCTGACGATTTCTTCAGCTATTCGTCGCCCGTTGCTGCTAATGGCATGGTTTTCATTCATGGCGTAGGTCTTTCGTACGACCTTACTGCAGTAGATCAAAAGACCGGCAATGTCATCTGGAGTACAGTTGTTGATGGGGGCGGGCCTGCGCTCTCGCCGGATATTCTATTTGTTGGTTATGTCTGCGGTGCGGCAACAGCCTTTTCTCCCGCGTCCGGCTCGAAGCTGTGGCAGACCACCGGTACCTGTAGCGGTGGCGACGCTGATGAACCGTCATATATGGATGGTCACTTTTACGCTATGAGCGGACTTCCAACAGGAGGTGTCATTTACGACTACGACCAGTTTACAGGCGCAATTCTGGGGCAGTTCAGTGCTTCCGCGCCGCCTGCGTTGAGTAATGGCACAGGTATGATTCTGACTTTGTCCGGCACATTACAAAATATCGATCTGTCCACGATGGTGTCTCGCTGGACCTTTGGCGTAAAACGAGGACTGGGTTTCGCAACGGTCCCTCTTATCGTTAACGACAAGTATGTCTTTGCAGCTACAGGGGATGCCGAAATCTATGCCCTTGATCTGTCCACGGGCTCACAGCTCTGGAAAGATCATGTACGCTTCGGTCCCATTGGCGGGGCTTATTCACCTGTCGCGGCGGCGGGTTTAGTGCTCTTTAACGCAGGCGGCAGGCTCGTTGCGTATCGTTCGAGGTAGTGACGAGAGGCGTGGGGCGCGATAAGAGAGGTTGCACACCTCGCCGACGTACTCGCCGATCTTCCTCGCGCGATTGCTTGTCCAATTTACCTGCAACCGATTACCGCTCAGTTGCCTGGACGACGTCGCTCGAATCGTCAGGCACTACACCCAATCCGTGCTGATAATTCAGTGACTTTCGGGGGGATAGGTCAGAGTCTGACTCTATTTTTACTATTTTTATTTGTTCCCTATTTGTTCCGGACCCCATTTGTTCCTGGTGGCGTGAGTAGCTCAGAACCGTAGATTCTATGAGCCAACCGGTGTGGGTTGGTGCTGAGCGCAGCGAAGCCCGACATCTGCGGTAATCAGGAGAGACATGCGGCGCAATGTATTGCGGTTATTGCGCGTTACACGAGTTCGTCGGCATATTCCAATTCTGTTGTCAGCGGATGTCGAGTCATGAAACGAGAAGACGAGATTCATAGATCGTTTTGTGCGGCGTACTCAGAGGCGGTACTTCGCTATGTGCGAGAAGGCATCAACGGTGACGTCGTGTTCGACGTCAACACCCAACGCTTCCAAGCCAAGCCGGTTGGCGCGGGTGTTGCGCCTGCGCACTGCGAATGGTGGGTCGGCAACGACTGGCAGTCGTTTGTTGGTCCGCTCACCTGCCGGACAGATGCGAAACATCCTCGGTTCTCTGAAAAAGCCCTGAGCAACGAAGTTATCTTTGCGTTGGCGAAGTCCCCAACAGGGAAGCGTATGAGCCGGATACTGGCCGGACTCGATTAAGGCTGGCAGTTCCGTTGTTCATAACGTCCGCACTCGGACTGGAAGTAGTATTCGTTGCTGGCCAAGCTCGATGGAGCGCCGACCGCGCTGCCTGCGAAGAAGTAGCAAACCAATACATTCAGGCCGTCGTCAACAACTACTCTCCGCTGTAGTCATCGATCGTCTGTGCACGCAGAAAGCTGATGACCTGATTCTGCTGCGAGGGCGACAAGGCCGCGAAGGCGGCGCTCGACGCGACCGCTTCCGAGTAACCAGCATCGGTTTGCACGGCAAGATCGAAGCGCAGCGCAGCCGATTGCGGATTGTCGAACTGCAGCAGGAAGGTCTTGCTCGCACCGGCAGGCAGGCGCTCGGTCAAGCTCCAGAATGCACCCTGCCGCCGGCTGCCCCAGGTCGTGGGCGTGGCGTTCGCTGCGCTTGCTTCCTTCGGCAAGGCGCCGGTCACGATCAGGCGCAGCGGTGCTTCGGCGCTCGCTTCGATTACCTGCCCGCTGACGTTGCGCATGGTCACTGCGATTTCACTCATACGCCGTCCCTGCACGCGACGATTGGTCTGCGCGCCGCGACGGATGCTGACGCCGTTGAAGGTGACGCCGGTATGCGCTTCGATCGCGGTCAGCAGATCGGGTGCGCTGCCGTCGCGAAGATAGGGTGCGGTGGATGCGGCATCCCATAGCTCAGCGGTCTTGAGCCGCGAGGTGCCGCTGCCGGTGTCGGCCGAGCCCATGTTGTGTACTTTGAGGTCGCCGTACATGTGCAAGCCGATCTGGCCCACCGACTGCGCCAGACCATCGGCGACGTCGTCCTGATCGGCAGTCTGTACTGGCAGCGTGATCGGGAAGACCGAGGCGGTTTGCGGATTGCCGAGCTGATAGACATTGCTCTTCAAGGGCATGAAAACGGTGTGGCAGGACGCGCAGCCGGCACCCCCTGCCGCCGTCGAGGTGCGGAACAGTTTCTTGCCGGCCCGCACGTCTGCATCGCTGATGCCGATGCGCGATTCCGCGTCCGCCGACGCCGCGTGCGGGAGATCGAAGGTCAGCAGATACGCCGTCATGGCTGTCACTTCACCGGCGCTCATCTCGTTCGCAACGCCGTCGTGATCCTTGTCCGTGGTTGCGTCTACGCCACTGGCACTTCCTGCCACGAATTCGGTGGTCTGAATTCCGAAGTGCAGGTTGGCCGCTCCATTGATCGCCGAGCGCAGGTCGGTGATGATGCCGGTGCCGCCGAACGGGCCTGGCTTCACCAATCCGGTCACACCCGCAGCCAGCAGCTGCTGGTACAGAAGTTCTTCCGGACCATCACCCCAGATCGAAGCCGGATTGATCACCGCATTGGGCTTGAGGGAGTTGGGGCTGGGCAAGTTGAAGCGATTGCGACCGGCACCGCCAACCATCGGCAGCGAATGGCAGGACAGGCAACCCACGACGTCCTTCGGGTCGGCACCTTGCGGTGTCTGCCAGACGCGCTCGAACAGCGCCTGTCCGACCAGGCTCAGGCGTTCTTGATAACTGTGACCTCCATTGGGTGCCCATTCCGGAGCGAGCAAGCCCGCGCTGATCAGCTGAGCGAAATTGGCTTCGATCGCCGGCGGCAGCTTCGGCGTGCCGCCCGCATGCGCATTGTCCAGGTCCGCCTGCTCGAAACGCACCGCAGGCCCGGCCGAGTTCGGGCCGGAGCTGAGCAGTTGCAGCGGATTGCTCAGGATCAGCGGTATGACATTGCCGACGTCGCCATTGGCCACCAGCGGGAAGTTGCTGTTGTTGACCGGCGGTATGGGAAATCCTCCAGCGGCAGTGATCTGCGTGATGGCGAATTCCTGCAGCGGGCTGGTGGCGGTCGCCGCGCGCGCGAAGGGAAATTTGCTTGCATCGAATTTGCCGCTGGCATCGGTCAGTAACGAAAACGGATCGACGAAGGTCACGGGCGTGCCGCCGATCGCGATCACCGGCGCGTTGACTCGAATCTGCGCCGAGCTGCGCGGGAATCTGCGGCTTGTCACATCCGTTTCGGATTGGATACGCGTGATGTCGAAGCCGTTGGGCACTTGCACCGATACGATGTCGTAGATCGGGCTGTAGAACGATTGTCCCGGCACATGCGACGCCACCAGATAGGGCGCGCCCAGTACCTGGCCGCTCGCATTGGTGAAGCGGAACATGATCTGCGCGGGGAACGGGCCGTCGTCGACTTCGTAGGGCACCAGCGAGATCAGCTGGCTGTTGGCGTACACCTGGATCGGCTGCGGTGATAGCGCATCACTCACGCTGCCGTTCGGTACCACCGGTCCATTGAAGTAGATGTTGGTCTGATAGTCCTTCACCACGAGCAAAGACGTGCCGATCTTAGAAGCGGCGTCGATGCGCGTGGCGGGATTGCCGGGATCATAGCTGCCATCGACAAGCAAAGCATGCACATCCCAGTTCGCGCTGAACATCCGCGCAGACAAATCGGTCGTACCGCTGACCGCACCGTAAGGCGTCGTCTCGACGACCGGCGGTTGATTGATGCGTGCGCCGGTACTGGCGTTGAATAACACCCAAAGATCGGCGTGACGATCGCCATCGGCTTGATTCTGGCCGTTCACTCTCGGCGGGAACGCCATGGTCAGCGCTTCACCGTTGCCCGCAGCGGCAACTCCCACCAACTCCACCGCGCCGGACGGGATCGGCTCCAGGCGCGGATCCCCCGCTGGCGGCGCGCTGACTTGCGGCAGTGCGGGGGATGGAGCGGCTTGGGCGATGCTCGATAGGAAACTGAGGGCAGCCACGTACGAGAAACGTACGCAAGCCCGTTTACGGAACAGGTTCATGACTGCCTCCCATCGCACAGGTTTTCGTTAGGATTCTGTTCGTGAGTATCTTTTTCGAGCGTTATGGTTGTATCGCGCGGAATTCGGGACGGGGTGCCGTGCTTGGGTGCTAGTCGTTGTGGGATGGCCCGCGTCTTGCGCCATGTCAGAATGCTGCATTGCGACGCCCAACAAACAAGATTGCCAAATCCAAATCAAAGCCAGAGTACGCGCCATGTCAGCCACACCAAACGCCAAGCAGCAGTTCATGATTACCCGGGACGTTCGCGCCAGTGCGGAGCGCGTCTTCGACGCTCTCACCTCACCTGAGGGCATGACGGCCTGGGCGCTTGGCTCTCCCTCCGCTTCGTGGGAGCACGCGAAGGGGAGCAAAAGCCCGGATGTGGGGTCGGTGCGCGTTTTCGGCGTTGGCGCTTCGGACGTGCGGGAGCGCATCGTCTACTGGGAAGCCAATCGTCAGCTCAACTACCGGATTGAACCGCCATCTCCATTCGAGAAAGTGGTGACGAACTACGAAGCGGTGACGGCGGTGACTCCGACCGGCCCATCAAGTTGCCGGCTGACATGGTCGGCTCACTACGACACGCCAGGTATGCAAGCCGTCTTGGCGCCGGTTGTTCGTTTGGGGCTGCGCGCGGTGATCGGGGCGATGGCGAAGCGTTTGGCCAGGTTCGCCGAGCGATAGCAGCGTAGCTATTGTTGGGATTTCGAGTGTTGGTTATTGTGACTTTGTCGCGAATGGCGGGATGATTCCCGCCCCGCGCCTTAGGCTAACCACCGGCAGCGCGGACCAGGTCGATGCCCCGGCGAAGCAGATCGTTGGCGAGTTCGTCTGGGTTTTTCTTGGCGGTCTTGGCCTGCGCAGTCAGAAAAGCTATCACGTCGCGGTCTACGAAGACCGGCTTGAGCGCGGTCTGTCCACCAGTGAAGAAGCGCCCACGCACAGCGCCGGACCAATCGCGGATTGTGGGAAGATCGGAAATATCGATCTGCCTTCGCGGGCGCTTCTCCGAACCTTTTGGGATTCGCTTTGCGGCGAGTTTCCGCGGTGAAGATTTCTTAGGTGCTTTGCTCATAATGTTCGCGTTCGACGGGATGCTTTCGGGTATGCACTCCAACTCCATTCGTTCCGCTCTAAACACCAGTATGGAAACTCTAATGCGACCATTAAAAAAATATGATGCAGTGCGACGCGGCCACATAATTAATCAATGCTGATTGACGTACTGTGGTCTGCTTGGGGATTAATTCTGATTGCTTTGCACGGCTTTATGCTGGAGCAGAGTGCGGCTTTGCAATTCTTCGCGTGGTAGCTTGCAATCCAAATTGAACTAGCTAAAGGGAGCGTAAAATGACTCGTTCAGGTACTCGATATTCAATCATGCTTTTTTTCGTTGCGCTGGCAACGAATGGTTGGGCTGACGAAACGAACAGCCATCGATCGACCGCCACGGTTTATGACATGGTTACCCCCTTTTTACAGGGCACTACTTACGTCGCGGCTCTCGACTTCGAACAGGGATGGACCACTCAAAGTAACCCCAATGGCGTATGGTCTTATGGTTATTCATCGGGCTTTTCGAAGCGTATTACGCTTTACGATCAAACCGCGCAGCCGGGCATTGATGAACCAAACGCTCAATTCTGGGTGTCATCGTCGGTTAACATTGGTGAATCGCCCTCGGTGGAGTTCAATAACGGCCCATTCTACGATGATGGCATTGTTGATTTTGGACAAGACGAATTCATGCTCGTGGCGGGGAGTGGCGGGCAATATTCGGATCTCGTTTTTACCGCCCCTACCGATGGCGCGTATCAAGTGTGGGCGGGTTTTCGGGGTGACCAATATAAGATTGGTGCGGTCGTTGGCGTCGTGGTGCGTGGAAAACTTCTTTTCAACTCCACCGTAACTGCTGTCGGGCAAGGTCCGCAGTTCAATGCCATCGTTAGACTAAAAGCCGGAAATAAGGTGGTGATTTCTGTTGGTCCCGGCGGCGTGGGTGGGCCTCAACGCGTTGGAGTCGATGCAGGCATAATTAACATGATTAAGCAATAATCGTAGGGCACTGGACACGACGGATAGTTTTGTCCAAAACCGAAGAGAACTCTCTATACAAATTGCGACCGCTCGACTTTGTCGCGGCCCGTCGTGCGAGCGCTTTCAAACCCCATTGCGGACACAGTCCGTTATGGGTCATGCAACGGGAACCGGCGCATGCCTGATCAAGTGGCAGGCCAGTCGTTGGCCTGCCACCCCGTGATCAACATGGATGGCCTTCATCACTTTCGCACTGCGCCAACCCAAGGCCAGTTGATGTGCTGTGCCCGCGCTTATGCAACCGCACGGGCGCAAAGCGGCGGCACCGGCTGACCGCTACCAAAAAGCTCAATCGATAGCCCTGTCTTGTATTTCAGGATGGGCTCATGTAGAGTCCGCCCGCACATCTGACGACACATGTCATCAGATGTGCGGGTGCCCCGGCCGCAATGCCCGCGGGCACTGCGCATCGCCGGCACAACCAGCAGGAGACCTCGAGCCACATCGAATTAGCGATCGAACCGTCGGACCAATTGCGCCAATCGTGTTTCCGGGAGGAACCACAACTATGAACAGCAAATGGGTTTGGGCAGTATCGACATTGTTGATAAGCACCAGCAGCCACGGACAGATGTCGTTCCCCGGCGTGCAGGCCACTCTTGATTCTTACTTGGGTAGTTCGTCAAGCAGCGTTTGGGGCTACAGCTTTGCGCTGACTGAAAGCGATCAAAGCACTTTCTGGACGGCAGCCAACGGCAATCTGAATACAAACAGCGTAGTCGCTCTGGCGTCAGTGTCGAAGGTGGTTTCCGCGATTGCGATACTGACACTGGTCGATGCTCAAAAGCTGGACCTCGACGAACCGGTAGGCACCTATTTCAAACGATACGATCCGCTCTTCTACTGGCCTGCGGACAAGCAGACGATCACAATGCGGATGCTATTGAGCCATACGGCGGGTATCCCATCACCGCCTGACCCGGAAACCGGCTTCTGCCTGAATATCAAAGTCAGCACGCTCAGGGCATGCGCTCAGTACATCGCCAATGGGGGCCTCGATTTCACACCAGGAACCACCTTCTCGTACACCGGCGCGGATTATCAGATCGCGGGCTATATCGCGACCCTGATATCGAGAAAGTCGTGGCAGAGCTTTTTTGCCCATGCCGTTGCCTCGCCCATGAAGCTCACTACATTTTCCTACGGCAACAGCTCAAATCCGCGAATCGGCGGCGATGGCCAATGCAATACCGCCGATTACGCAAAAATCCTGCGCATGATTCTGCGCAACGGTTTGGCTGACAACAATCAGAGAATCCTCTCACCCGGACTCATCAGCGTGCTCGAGACCAATCAGACCGCCGGGCTCGTGATTAACCCACTACCATCGTTGTTCTTCTCCGGCGGCGCCAATCTGCAGAGCGAGTTTTCAGGGTATACGTTCGGCTTCTTCATCATCAACGACTCAGTGACACTGCCGACCGGATCACCAGGCCCCGTGTTTGCCGATCCCGGCGCCACGGGCGCCGTGTCGTGGATCGATGCCGGACTGCAATATGGCGGGATCCTCCTGATTCAGTCGAACACCACTACAGGGCTGGACATGACTCAGTCAGTCATGCCCGCGATCGTCACCGATCTGAATTAGACAGCGCGGCAGGGCGGATTAGCCCCAGCGTAATCCGCCGTCTTGCGAGTGAGCACAACGATCAGAACAACGGTTCAGCCTGTTCGCGAAAGTCGGAATACGCTTCGCTATTCCGACCTACTCGAGCTGTCACCGTCAGGCTCGTGTCGAGGCTATGCGGAGCACGGCGCCATAGGAAGGCGGGGGCGGCACAGCGTCCTTTTCGCGCATCAGCCGATGCAGGTTCGGTAGTCGGTAATACGGCACCGAGGCCATCGCATGGTGTTCCAGGTGGTAGTTCACATTGCAGGGCGCGACTGTCATGCGCAGCAATAGACCGGCGCGTGTGCTGCGGGTATTGCGGAACATATCCGGCACCCGCTCCAGCACTCCGTGTTCGGCAATCGAGCGTACTCGCACGAATAGCGGGAATGGCGTGATGTAGGCGAGCACCCAGACGCCGTAGAGCCAAGCGTGACCTATGGCCGCAAGTAGCAAGAAGAGGATGGCATTGGTGGCAAGCATGCCGCCGGCATTGCGCAGGAAGCACACCGGATAGTCGAACCAGCGACGACCTTCCTGCGATAGCTTGGTCAGGTGGTTGGCGACTGTCCACTTGAAGATTCCGGCATCCATAAGTACGAGACCCAGTATGACCTTCAGGCCGGTGATGCCCGACACATCACGCGCGAATTTCCGCAGCAGTGAGCGGCGGGTGACCGGGTAGCCTGCATGCAGCGAAATATCCGGGTCGCCTTCCGTACCTGTTTTGGTGTGATGGACGAAATGATGCGAGCGATACTTGCGTAGGTGCTGCCATACGGGACGCGCGCATAGCCAGTCGGCGAGCACATCATTCATCCATCGCGTCTTGAATAGCGTGCCGTGTGCGCCTTCGTGCTGAAGGATGCCTAGCGCCAGTTGACGTCCTGCGATGACGGTCAGCGCCAGCACAAAGGTCAAGGGATTCGGCCAGGTCGCCAGGACGGCCATTGCCGTGGCAACAATCCCCCAGGTCGAAACGATTGCCCAGGCGCCGCGCAGATCGGATCGGGAGGTGAGCTGCCCAATCTCCTCTCGCGTGAATAACTCGCGAATCTTGCGGCGCGTGTCGGCCGGCAGTTCGGTCGGCGTCGAAGACGGTACAGGAGCAAGGGTATCCATCGGGCATCTCTATGTTGATAGGAAATCAGTGGGACCGGTTACCGGCCTGCGCGCGACGACCAGTCGTGGGCACTTCCGGCACGTTCTGCAGACCCAGCTCGCGCCAGATGCGGTGGCCGGCGTCATCGAATCGCAGCACGGTGTCCGTGAAGGCGGCGCGTGCCGCCACATCGACCATTGGCTCGGGCAACAGGGGATCGAAGATCAGCGTTCTGATCGCTTGATCGCCAGCGCGGTACACCTCGCGGGCCGCGACCTGCAGCTCCAGATCGTCGGCGCGTTTCAGCCAATGCTCCAGCTGTTGGCGCAGGCGCTCGTATTGGCGCGATAGCGCACGCCCGTTCCAAAGTTTGTGCACACGTTCCAGCTCGGCCGGCTCGAACTCGCGGGCGACGATCACGCTGGCATCCGTTTCAAGCCCAAGCTGGCGCAGGCGTGCCCGCACCGCAGCCACACCACCGGCCAGATTGTCCGGTCGCAGGTACAGACCACGCGCGTACTCGCGTAGCCCTATCAGCTCCAGCACGCGCGCGCGACGACGCAGCGCCGTGCGGTTGGTGCGTGCGAGCGCCCCCGTGTGGACTAAGATCCACTCGCCCGACCACGACCGCACACGCTTCTCGCCGGAGCGCCAGTGGCCAGCGTCCTCAGCCAGCGCGGCAGCTTCCGGTCCAAGACCATAGACGCCTCGCGCTAGAGAGGCGATCAGGCCGTCGCTGGTCAAGCGAACCAGTGCCACACGCAAGCTGTTAGAAGAAAAGCCGAGAACCTCGCCCCCAGCGAGTATCTCGCGGATGGTAAGCGACTGGCCTTCGGAGGCGAACAGCAGCTTGAGTAGAAAGCGACGGGGGTTGGCGGCAGACATGCTACGAAATATCGACAGTTATGGCGTTTAATGAAATATTACATATTATTTTAGTATAAGACAAATAATGAAATAACATACTCGAGCGAGCCCTATGGACTCACCAGCTAAATCCCTAAAAACCATGACCTACGCGGTCACCGCCCGCGCGGCACGTATCACGCTGAATGCGCTGCCCGGCAATTGCGTCACAAGCGGCACCGACAGGGTGCTGTGCTCGGATCTGCTGGTGATCTCCGACGACGCCAAGATCGGCTAGATTGCTGGGCGATGGTGTGCGATTACGATGGCAGCGATGATCAACAACATTGGCGTCGAGCGATCAACGCGTATGGCATTGATGCGCAACTATCTTGGCGATCTGTGTGCAGAAAGCTGCCGGTTCGCATTACGCTAACCACCGGCAGCGCGGATCAGGTCGATGTCCCGACGCAGCAGATCGTTGGCGAGTTTGTCTGGATTTTTCTTGGCGGTCTTGGCTTGCGCAGTCAGAAAAGCCATCACGTCTCGGTCTACGAAGACCGGCTTGAGGACGGTCTGTCCACCGGTGAAGAAACGCCCACGCGCAGCGCCGGACCAATCACGGATTTCGGGAAGATCGGAAGTGTCGATCTGGCTTTGTGGGCGCTTTGCCGAACCTTTTGGGATCCGCTTTGCGGCAAGAGCTCGTAGGATGCGATGAGCGCAGCGAATCGCATCATTCACGGTTCATCGCCTGAACAACCGGCTCCGCTGCCCAATCCGGGTCGCATCGTCCTTCCCGGAGGTATCGATGCAGGCTTGAATGTGGCCATTCGGTGGCGCGTATCACGTAACCATGCTTGACAGGATTGAAGTGGATGTAGTCGACATGATGGCGGAAGTCCCGCTCGTCTCGAACCAGATGTTCCCAAAAACGGCGTTGCCAGATGCCGCGTTCGCCGCGTTTGATCCGGCTTGCGCGCCGCTGCTCACCGGGATCGATGGCACGGGAGAATCCGGCCTTGATCCGCGACCAGCGGGACGAGAAGTCCGAGTCGCCCTCGGGTAGCGTCCAGATGCAGTGGAGGTGATCGGGCAGAATCACGATCGCGTCAATGGTGAAGGGATGTCGACTCCGCACAGAGCGAAAGCAATCGCGCAGCAGTGCCACCCGATCCTTCAGCAGCGTCGAATGTCGATCCGCCAGAGCGACGGTGAAGAAGTAGCTCCCGCCCGGAATGTAAGCGCGTCGATATTCCGTCATCGTGAGAAAGGAATAGTTGTCCGGTCTTTATATTGTAGCTTTTGACAGGCGAGGTGAATCGTGTTGGTCGGGGGAATGGTTACACGATCGATGCGATTCGCTTCGCTCATCAGCATCCTACGACGACCGCATCCTACGCTCGCTACGTAGGCAACAATTGCTTCAAAGCTTGAACAACATCCCGGCACTCACTTTGGCTTTCTGGCAAAGCAACCCAAACTCGAGCCATGCTCGCAAGTACGTGCGACTCAGAAATTCCCAAAGATTTCGCCACTTCCGCAGGCCAATCATGTTCATCGAGCCCCGCGTGATTCTGGATAGCGGCATCTAGGGACTGTCTATCCACGCCCAGTGCGGAAGCAAAGCTGTCACGATGTAGTTTTGCCGTCTCAATAGTCATGCCGGCAGGTGATCTGTCTCCGGGTAAGTATGCGAGTGGCCACGCACTAGCGCGGTGCTGACTCCGCTGATCACCATCCAACATTCCGGAGAATAAGAATGGATGGCCATCCTTCGGAATTCCATCTAAGGCAGCAATTACGTCGGACCAAGAACCGCGGCGCACAATGCTAAAGAGTTTTAATAGCCGCGGAGAGAAATTGGCCAATATCGCCTCAAGAAGGTAGCTGGCCGCTCTATCTTCAACAAATACGATCCCCAGAGAATTCGGCAGCATGCCTAGAGATGCAAGCGCAATGTCGGTCCCATCTGGGACAACTGCGCGGCAGACGTCTCCATTTGACACAAGAATGCGAATATTGCTAAAAGGCGTGCGCAAAACGATATTTGGAGAATGCGTAGACAGAATTACGGCGAGAGCCTTCTTATCGGAAAATTTGACAATGAGATCAAATAATGCCGTTTGGGAGCGAGGCGAGATAAACGATTCAGGCTCCTCCAATAGCAGTATAGATTTTGGCGCAAGCTCAGAGAGCCACCAGTAAATTACGAAAGCGGAGAATTCACCCAACCCCATGCTCTCCGCTGAATACTGATGTCCGGCCGCTCGTACACGGAAGTATGGAACAGTGCCGTCACCCCATTCTTCGATTTCATAGATCTCCACTTCCGTATATTCTTTCCCGACGACATAAGAAATATCCGCCAGTTCCTCGCTATTGAATTTCCTCGGTTCAATAGTTTTTAGAATTTCCGAGAGGTCCTCTGTTTCCGAGAGAAAACGTTGAAGCGTTGGCGCCTCACTGCTGGGCTCTCGGTACGAGACATTCTCTACTTCGCCATTCGCAGGCTGTTCTGCGGAAAAATCGGCCTCACATATCTCTTCAGCTCCATCAGTAACAAGGCAAACGGTACACTTACCTTTGGCGATTTTCTTCTGCACAGCAGGCTGATCTTTTAGCCAGACGGGATTTAGGCTTGCATACATGGCCCTGAGCAAGGTGGTCTTGCCTGCGCCGTTGGGGCCACAAATTACGCAAAGACCCGGGGAAATGTCTATCTCCTCTGGAGATAGGCCGGCAATATTTTCCAGTATTAGGCTTTTGATAAATCGCGGTGATTTTCGGTTGACAACACGCCGCAAGTGATCATCGGCTGTGGCCCGTTTCATACATCAGAGCCCCATGAGGTTTTTCCCACGATTTCATCCACTACAACAGCGACCTCTGCTTGAGATGACACATTCCACAAGACAGGGACGTATTGCTTTAGCAACGAAGGGACAGCCCAACCCGCTGTGTCGAGAAAAACTTTACTGAGTGGCTCAAACATTGATGCAAAGAGCCATAGTACGAAATCACGTGCGCAGACGGAAGACACATCCGCTACACGTGCACTAGAGCGGTCATTGAAGACCTCTAATAAGCTGGCGGCGAGCCGCGGAGGAATTTCGTCGAAGGCTGGCGCGACCATTCTTGGCGAACCCCGTATCGACTGGCGACTTTCCTCGAAGTATTTTAGAAAATGTCCTAGCACATCCGGCGGAAACAATCCACGATGCTTTTCGTATTCACATGCGAAGATCGCCCATGAATAAAGGGTGGCTTTGTTGAATCGGATGCTTTCTCCGTAGCTAGCGCTGGCCCTCCCTAGTGCGTCGAATGCTCTTGTTACGCGCCGAATGATGTGGCTCTCAAGAGGTCGGCCAAGTCGATAAAGATCGGTAATTTGCCCGGATGTGACTTTTGCCCGCAATGACCCTTCACTAAGTGTGAAGCAAACACGAGCGACAATATCGTCATACGCCATTCTGCTATTGGGAAATCCCAAGGTTCTTTCGTTCAATCCGAAGATCGTAAATTCACTTACTATTTCTTTAACTTGGCTTCGCGCTGGACCATAGAAAGCGTTCCGCTGCTCTGCTGCGGTTAGGTTTGTAGGCTGGTTGAGTCTATAAAACAGCTCACCCGGTTCTTCCGGACTGTAGTCGGAGATCTTTATGACCCTAATGGAATAGGTGTCAAACCTTCGCCGGTATCGATCAGGAAGCTTTTCGTACTTCGTTCCATGTAAAGAAACAAGCTCCGAATCTAGAGGCTGACAGTACCCATTTACGCTAAATTTGTTCTCGGCAAAATCTCGAATAGCGGCAAGTCGCTGCTGACCATCGAGGACCTCTTGATGTTCCGTTTCTGGATCAACGACTATGTGAACGGGCGGCACATGCCAGCCTCGCAGAATGGTGTCTATTAATTTTTGTTTTTTAACGAGGCTCCATACTTCGCCGCGTTGAAAATCGGGCTGCAAATTCAGATCGCCTTTTCGAATTCTTGCAACGAGCGTTTCTAAATCTGGATCCCAAGGAGTTAATTTCATAACCAATCGATTTCGGTACTATTGCCGCAAACATACCGAAGGCCGCACGGAGCGGCCTTCGGAATTTTTAATGTGTCATTGTTTGAAAATTCAATCCCAGCTCAAAGCCCCCCCCGTCTGATACTCCGTAACCCGAGTCTCAAAGAAATTCTTCTCCTTCTTCAGATCCATGACCTCGCTCATCCACGGGAACGGATTGTTCTGCGCGGGATAGATGGGCTTGATGCCGATCTGGTTGCAGCGGCGGTTGGCGATGAATTGCATGTATTCGTTGAACATGCCGGCGTTGAGGCCGAGGACGCCGCGCGGCATGGTGTCATGGGCGTAGCGGATTTCCATTTGCGTGGCTTCGTGGATCATCTGCCGCACTTCTTCCTGGAATTCGGCGGTCCAGATCTGCGGGTTTTCGATCTTGATCTGGTTGATGACGTCGATGCCGAAGTTCATGTGCATCGATTCGTCGCGCATGATGTATTGGATCTGCTCGGAGACGCCGACCATCTTGTTGCGGCGGCCGAAGCTGAGGATCTGCACGAAGCCGACGTAGAAGAAGATGCCTTCGAAGATCACGTAGAAGGCGATGAGGTCGCGCAGCAGGCGGCGGTCGGCTTCGGTGGTGCCGGTGTGGAAGGTCGGGTCGCTGAGCGACTGCGTGAAGGTCAGGCTCCAGGCGGCCTTGTCGTGGATGCTCGGCACTTCGCGGTACATGTTGAACACTTCCGCTTCGTCCAGCGCCAGCGATTCGATGCAGTACTGGTAGGCGTGCGTGTGCAGCGCTTCCTCGAAGGCCTGGCGCAGTAGGTACTGCCGGCATTCCGGATTGGTCAGGTGCCGGTAGACGGCGAGCACGAGGTTGTTGGCGACGAGGCTGTCGGCGGTGGAGAAGAAGCCGAGCGTGCGCTTGATGATCATGCGCTCGTCTTCGGTCAGGCCTTTCGGGTCCTGCCACAGCGCGATGTCGGCGGCCATCTGGATTTCCTGCGGCATCCAGTGGTTGTTGCAGGCGGCGAGGTACTTCTCCCAGGCCCATTTGTACTTGAAGGGGACGAGCTGGTTGAGGTCGGCGCGGCAGTTGATGATTTTCTTGTCGTCGACCTGGATGCGGCGCGCGCCCATCTGCAGGTCTTCGAGACCGGTGGCGCCGTACTCGACTTTCGCCTGCGGCGGCGTCAGACGGAATTCGTCGGGCGTGGGGATGCGCGGCACCGGCGCCGGTTCGGCGGCGGGCGCTCTCATGATGATCGGACTGCCCGGCGGCAGGCGCGCGGGTGGCGGCGGGAACGGCAGGGTCTTGGGCGAGGTGCTTGGTTCGTCGTCCCAGCTGAGCATGGCGGTGTTTTCCTTTTTTGTGTTCGGGAGAGGGATTTCCCCCACTCCCTAACCCTCTCCCGCGAGGGGAGAGGGGATTAGTCTCTACTGGCAGGCTTCGCAGCCGGGGTCGAGGATCGAGCAGACCTTGGCGCCGGAGACATCCGTCGCCGCCTTCACGGGCGGCGCGGCAGTGAGACTGCCGGCATCGGCGCCGCCACCCACCTTGTTGAGGCGGTTGTCGGTGATCGTCGTCTTCTCGGCGTGCGTGGCGCCCAGCGTGCGCAGGTAGTACGTGGTCTTGAGGCCGCTGGTCCAGGCGTGGCGGTAGAGCTCGTCGAGCTTCTTGCCGTTGGGCTGCGCCATGTACAGGTTCAGCGACTGTGACTGGTCGATCCACTTCTGACGGCGGCTGCCGGCATCCACTAACCGCTTGGCGTCGACTTCGAACGCGCACTTGTAGAGTGACTTGAGATCGTCCGGAATGCGGTCGATCTGCTGCACGCTGCCGTCGAAGTACTTGAGGTCGTGGACCATCACTTCGTCCCACAGGCCGCGCGTCTTCAGGTCGTTGGCGAGGTATTCGTTGACGACGGTGAATTCGCCGGACAGGTTGGACTTCACGTACAGGTTGCTGAACTGCGGTTCGATCGACTGCGCCACGCCGGTGATGTTGGCGATGGTGGCGGTCGGCGCGATGGCCATGCAGTTGCTGTTGCGGATGCCGACCGTGCCGATGCGCGCGCGCATCGCGTCCCAGTTGAAGCTGCCGCTGACACTGCTGTCTTGCGTCAGATACTGCTTGCCGCGCGCCTGCGCCAACAGGCGGATCGAGTCGATCGGCAGGATGCCCTGATCCCACAGCGAGCCCTTGAAGCTGGAGTAGGCGCCGCGCTCTTCGGCGAGATCGGTGCTGGCCTTGATCGCGTAGTAGCTGATGGCCTCCATCGACTCGTCGGCGAACTTGATGGCGGCGTCGGTTTCGTACGGCACGCGCAGCTTGTACAGCGCGTCCTGGAAACCCATCACGCCGAGGCCGACCGGGCGGTGGCGGAGATTGGAATTGCGCGCGGTGGCGACCGAGTAGTAGTTGTACTCGATGACGTTGTCGAGCATGCGCATCGCGGTGTTGATGGTCTTCTCGAGCTTTTGCAGATCGAGCTTGCCTTCAACGATGTGGCTGGCGAGGTTCACCGAGCCGAGGTTGCACACGGCGATTTCCTGGCCGGCCTTGGTGTTCAGCGTGATCTCAGTGCAGAGATTGGAGCTGTGCACCACGCCGACGTGCTGCTGCGGGCTGCGCAGATTGCAGGGGTCCTTGAAGGTGATCCAGGGATGGCCGGTCTCGAACAGCATCGAGAGCATCTTGCGCCACAGGTTCAGCGCCGGCATGCGCTTGAAGTTCTTAATGCGGCCCTGGTCGGCGAGCACTTCGTATTCGGCGTAGCGCTTGGCGAAAGCCTCACCGATCAGGTCGTGCAGATCGGGCGTTTCATCGGGCGAGAACAGCGTCCACTGGCCGTCTTCGATCACGCGCTGCATGAACAGGTCCGGCACCCAGTTGGCGGTATCCATGTCGTGGCAGCGGCGGCGGTCGTCGCCGGTGTTCTTGCGCAGTTCGAGGAATTCCTCGATGTCGCGATGCCAGGTTTCAAGATAGGCGCACAGCGCGCCCTTGCGCTTGCCGCCCTGATTGACCGCGACAGCGGTGTCGTTCGCCACTTTCAGGAATGGCACCACGCCGTTGCTCTTACCGTTGGTGCCCTTGATGTAGCCGCCCATGCCGCGCACCGGCGTCCAGTCGTTGCCGAGGCCGCCGGCGAATTTGGACAGCATGGCGTTGTCGTGCACTGCGCCGAAGATGCCGTGCAGATCGTCCGGTACCTGCGTCAGATAGCAGGACGACAGCTGCGGGCGCAGCGTGCCGGAGTTGAACAGCGTCGGCGTGCTCGACATGAAGTCGAAGCTCGACAGCAGCGTGTAGAACTCGATGGCGCGCGTCTCGCGGTCGATCTCGTTGATCGCCAGGCCCATCGCCACGCGCATGAAGAACGCCTGCGGCAGTTCGAAGCGCACCTTGTTGCTGTGGATAAAGTAGCGGTCGTACAGCGTCTGCAGGCCGAGATAGTCGAACTTCATGTCGCGCTCGGGCAGCAGCGCGGCGCCGAGCTTTTCCAGATCGAACAGGGCGAGCTTGGTGTCGAGCAGTTCCAGCTCGGCGGCCTTGTGGATGTATTCGCGGAAGTAGTCCGGATAGATGCGCTTCATCTCCGCGAAGGTCGGGCGCGATTCGGCGACGCCGAGGAACTTCAGCGCTTCGTGGCGCATGGAGTCGAGTAGCAGGCGCGCCGACACGTAGGTGTAATTCGGTTCCTTCTCGATGCGCGCGCGCGCGGCCAGCGTCAGCGCCTGCGACAGCTCGGCTTCGGAAATGCCGTCGTAGAGGTCGCGCAGCGCGGCGGTGACGACTTCTTCGCCATCGACGCCGGTCAGTCCGACGCAGGCCTCGGCGGCGAGGCGGTGCTGGCGCTCTTCATCGAGCGGCACCATGCGACCGTCATCGAGCTTGACGGTGATGATCTGCTTGGGCGGCGCCGTCTGCGTGGTTTTCTTGGCCGCGGCTTCGGCGGCGCGCTCGGACGAGCGGGCTTCGCGGTACAGCACGTAGGAACGCGCGACCTTGTGCTCGCCGGCGCGCATCAGCGCCAGCTCGACCTGATCCTGGATGTCTTCGATATGCAGCGTGCCGCCGCCGGACAGATGGCGGGTCAGGCCCTGAATGACCTGCTCGCTAAGGGCCTCGACCTTCTCGCGCACGCGCGTGCTGGCCGCCGCCGAGCCGCCTTCGACGGCCAGGAACGCCTTGGTCATGGCGATGGTGATCTTGCCGGGATCGAAATTGGTGAGCTTGCCGTTGCGGCGGATGACGCGGACGCCGCCGGGAGCGGTGGCGACCAGTTCGGCGGAGGTGTCGGCGGCCGTTACCGGCGCCTTGGCCCGAACGGGCTGAGGGATCAGGGTCTGAGTTTCCATAATGTATTTTTTCTCCCCGGGGGAATGGTGCGAAAAAAAGTGGGAGGTGCAACCGAGCTGTAACAATATATAGGGGTCTGAAGGAGCGTCAACCCCAACATGTATTGTTTTTTGGGTGAATCACCGGTGCATGGGCTGTGAGTAGCCTGTGCATAAAACGCCGAATTTCCATGTGATCAAGCACGTAACAAATTTATCCCCAGTCACTTACTACGATGGTCTAAATGACACGCGGTTTGTAAGGTGTGTAAGTGCAGCGGAAATTGCCGATGAGAAGAAAAAAACTACAACCTTTTCAGCGCATTATGCAGCGGAGGTGTTCCCGAGTCAGGACAATCGGAGGGATTGCTGCTCCGCATCCGTGGGGGGTGTCGGTATCTGCGTGTAGCAGCGGACCGCGTTGCGGCCCTGTGCTTTGGCCTGATAGAGCGCCTGATCGGCCGCGTTCAGCAGCGAGCGCAACGGGACCATCGAGTCCGGCGTGCAGGCGACGCCGAGACAAATGGTGACGTGGCCGAGCGGCGAGCGCGGATGCGGAATGGCCAGCGCTTCGACGCGGCCGCGCGCTTCTTCGGCGATGGCGATGGCGCTGTCGAGATCGCAGTCGTACAGCAGCAGCACGAATTCCTCACCGCCGGGCCGTGTGACCAGATCGAGCGGGCGGCGCGCGACGGTAAGCAGTGCCTCGGCGATCGTGCGCAGCGCGGTATCGCCGGCCATATGACCGAGTGAATCGTTGTAGAGCTTGAAGTAATCAACATCGGCGAACAGTGCGCTGACCGCTTTTCCCTCGCGGCGCGCGTGTCGCAGCATCTGCGGTCCCTGCTCGAACAGATGGCGGCGGTTACTGAGGCCGGTGAGATGATCGCGCAGCGAAATCTGCCGTACCTGCCGCTCTTTCAGCCAGGCGTAGCGCTCGGAGCGTTCCATCAGCAGGCAAGCGATCGAACACAGCAGGAAGTCCGCGCCGAGCACGAAAAAATTTTCCATCAACTCATGGCGGGGCAGATTGGCGCTGGCGATCACCGAGATATAGGCGGTGAATACGATGCCGGCCACAGGTATGGCGTGCCGCACCAGGCTGCCGGACAGCAACAGCAGGAAAGTCAGGTGCACGGCGAGCAGCGCGTACGGGAACGGAATGCCGTGGGCCTGCGCGACAGACATGATGTACACGTGCACACCACCGTCGAACGCCAGCACCGCCGGCGTGATCACATGCAACCAGCGCCGCCATTGCGGAACGAATTTGGCTACCGCAGGCGGAATGGCGTTGGGCAAACCAGCGACAATCAGGGCCAGCAGGTTCTGCAACGGGAACTGCAAGGTGATCCATTGCCATTCGGCGAGTAGCAACAGCACATAAAGCGCGGTGCCGATGCCGAATGTGAACTGGATCAGTTCCGCCTTGCGCTGATTGTGGTGGCGCAGATACTGACGTTCAAGCGCGCGCGGAAACCGCAGGCCTTTGCTAAACAGGCGCGGACGGCGCACAACATCCTTTGCGCCCGGGCGGGCGGCCTTGACGTCCATGGGTACGATAGTCCACCGGGCGGGAGAGAGGGGCCGGTTGCGCGAAAGTTTACCTAATCCTTTACGCGCCGCCGAGAGGCGGGGGCCTACGCTCGGACTTGAAAGCCTCCCCGCAAGACTGCACAGTGCCGCGCTATGCCCGCCGTTCTCGAAGTCCACAATCTGGTCAAGCAATTCCGCAGTGTCCGCGCCGTCGACGGCATCAGCTTCGATGTCGCCGAGGGCCACTGTTTCGGCCTGCTCGGCCCCAACGGGGCGGGCAAGAGCACGACGATCGAGATGCTCGAAGGCCTGTTGCCGCCGACCTCCGGCGACGTGCGCTTTCGCGGCGGACCGCTGGACAAGCACTATCGCGAGCGCGTCGGCATCCAGTTTCAGACCACGGCCCTGCAGGATTTCCTGACGGTGCGCGAGAATCTGCAGTTCTTCGGCGCGCTGTATCCGCGCGGCCGCGACCCCGCGCAGCTGATCACGGAGTGCCGGCTGGAGGAGTTTCTCGACCGCGATTCGCGCAAGCTGTCCGGCGGCCAGCGCCAGCGGCTGCTGCTGGCGCTGGCGCTCATCAACGATCCGGAACTGATCTTCCTCGACGAGCCCACCACCGGCCTCGATCCGCAGGCGCGCCGCAATTTCTGGGACTTGGTGCAGGACATCAAGCGCGCCGGCAAGACCATCGTGCTGACCACGCATTACATGGAAGAGGCTTATCTGCTCTGCGACGAGATCGCGATCATCGACCGCGGCCGCATCATCGCGCGCGGCAGCCCGGCTTCGCTGCTGGCTCAGCATTTCGATGATTCGGTGCTGGAACTACCGGCGGTGGAAATGGCGAAGGTCGGCGGCGCACTGCCGGCGAAGACGCGCGGCGATGTTGCCGAGGTGCACACCGCCGACATCAGCGCGACGATCGCGATGCTGCTGGCGGCGCAGGTATCGCTTACGCATCTGCGCATCCGCCCGCGCACGCTTGAGGACCTGTTCCTGGAGTTGACCGGCAAGGAGCTGCGGGCTTGAAACTCCCTGTGTTAACCGTTGAGAGGGTCGGCATGAGTTCATGCCCACGCCGACTCGCGTTGCTATGAGCGGCTTCTGGCGCCGCTTCCGCGCTGCGGCTTGGGCGCGTTCGCTGGAATTCATCCGCGATCGCTCGGCGATCGGCTGGAACCTGTTCTTTCCCGTGCTGCTTGTCGCCGGGCTCGCCTATGTGTTCTCCGGTCCGGCGCAGCCGCAGTTCAGTATTGCCGTGCTGGCGGCACCCGGTGTCGCGCTCGATGCGCGGTTGCATCCGTTCCTCGATACCCAGCAGATCCGCTTCTATAGAGAAGCCGATTTCGATCTGGCGATGACAAAGGTTTTGCGCCAGCGCATCGACATGCTGCTCGATCTGCGTGCACTGCCCGGACGCTACTACGTCAACGAGCAGTCACCGAAAGGCTATCTGCTGGAACGCCTGCTGCACGGCAGCGGTGGTCCGCCCCTGGAGCGCGTGACCACATCCGCCGCCGCCGCGCGCTACGTGGACTGGGTGGTGCCGGGCGTCCTCGGCGTCAATATGATGTTTTCATGCCTGTACGGGCTCGGCTATGTGATCGTCCGCTATCGCGTCAGCGGCTACCTCAAGCGCCTCAGCGCGACGCCGCTGCGCGCCGTCGAGTTCATTCTCGCGCAACTGGTGTCGCGGCTGGCGCTGGTGATGCTCACCACCATCGCCGTATTCGTGGGGACCGACCTGTTCCTGCATTTCCGCGTGGTCGGCTCCTGCTGGAACCTGCTGCTGGTAGCGGCGCTCGGCGCGTCGTCGATGATCGCGCTCGGCCTGGTGGTCGCCGCACGCGTCACCAGCGAAGAACTCGTGGGCGGAATCCTCAATATGCTGTCGTGGCCGATGATGGTGATCTGCGGTGTGTTCTTCCCGCTGGAAGGGGCGCCGGCGCCAATCCGCGTGTTTGCCGCGCTGATGCCGCTGACGCATATGATCGACGCGGCGCGCGCGATCATGCTCGATGGCGCCGGCTTTGTGCAGATCGCGCCCGACCTTGCCGCGCTGGCGGTCATGTCCGCTGTCTATCTGATGCTCGGCGCCACCCTTTTCCGCTGGAGGCGATAATCCTGGAAACAGCGGTTGGTCGCGCAAGCCGCTCGTGGATATCGGAGAACAATATGAATTCTGTAACATCAGTTTTTCGCCCGAACAGTGGGAAGCTGCTCGCGCTGATCGATCCCCAACCGCCGCTTCTGGGATAATTAATGTCCGCAGCACGCTATCAAGAACTGGATCACGGCATTACCTGCATCGATACTGATCAGGTGCGGCCCGGCATGAGCGGCTGCTATCTGCTGCGCGCGGGCGACGAGTACGCTTTCATCGAATGCGGCACCGCGCACTCGACACCGCTGCTGCTGGAGGTGTTGAAGAAAAAAGGCGTCGCCCTCGAACAAGTGCGCTACGTCATGCCGACGCACGTCCATCTCGACCACGCCTCGGGCGCAGGCGCTTTGATGCAAGCGCTGCCCAATGCTCAGCTCGTCGTGCATCCGCGCGGCGCGCGCCACATGATCGAACCCGCCAAGCTGATCGCCGGCGCGACCGCGGTCTACGGCGAGGAGAACATGCAGCGCATGTACGGCGCGATCGTGCCGGTGCCGGAAGCGCGCGTGATCGTCGCCGATGACGGTTTCCGTCTCGACTGGAACGGTCGCACGCTTGAGTTCATCGACGTGCCGGGCCATTGCCGCCATCACTATGCGGTGTGGGACGCGAACAGCCGCGGTTTCTTCACCGGCGATTCCTTCGGTCTTTCATATCGCGACTTCGATGGCCCCGGTGGTCCGTTTCTGTTCGCGACGTCCTCGCCGGTGCAATTCGAGCCCGAGGCGTGGATGGCGACGCTGGACCGCTTCCTGGCGCGCGCGCCGCAATGGATGTATCTCACGCACTACAGCCGCGTCGGTGACGTCGCGCGGCTGGCTGCCGAACTGCGCGCCGATCTCGACGCGCACCAGCGCATCGGCCAGGAACTGGCCGCGGTGCCGGATCGTCATGCGCGGCTGGTCGAGGCGCTCACGGCGCACGAACTGGCACGGCTGGCGGCGCTGCGCTGCCCCTTGCCGGCGGCGCGCGCGCGCGAGTTGCTGGAGTTCGATATGGAGCTGAACGCGCAAGGGTTGGAAATTTGGGTGGATCGCGCGCGAAAATCCTGACATTGTTACCGCATCAGCGACCGCCGAAGGCGAGGCTGGAGCGCCGGAGATTCCCATGAGTAACGAAGAACAGATTCACTACCGCGCCTGCAATCTCTGCGAGGCGATCTGCGGTCTCGAGATCAAAGTGCGCGATGGCGCCATCGTCGCCATCCGTGGCGACGAGGCGGATCCGTTCTCGCGCGGTCACATCTGCCCGAAAGCGGTGGCGCTCAAGGATCTGCACGAAGATCCAGACCGGCTGCGGCGGCCGGTGAAGCGTGTCGGTACGGAGTGGAAAGAGATCGGCTGGGACGAGGCTTTCGAGCTTGCCGCGGAGAAACTGGCGGCGATCAGCAGTGCGCATGGCGCCGATGCGGTGGCGATGTACCTCGGCAATCCCAGCGTTCACAACTACGGCGTGATGACGCACGCGCAGCGCGCGCTGGGCCTGATTCGCACGCACAACCGCTACTCCGCGACCTCCGTCGATCAGCTGCCGCATCAGTTGATGGCGTACTGGATGTACGGCCACCAGCTGCTGGTGCCGATCGCCGATATCGATCGCTGCGATTACTTTCTGGTGCTCGGTGCTAACCCGATGGCGTCCAACGGCAGCCTGATGACGGTGCCAAATTTTCCGAAACGCTTGAAGGCGCTACAGACGCGCGGCGGACGCATGGTGGTGATCGACCCGCGCCGTAGCGAGACCGCCGATGTCGCCGACGAACATCTGTTCGTGCGGCCGGGCACTGACGCTGCGTTCCTGATCGGCCTGTTAAAGACGATCTTCGAGGAGCGACTGGCCAAGCCCGGTCGGCTCGCCGACTTCAGCGACGGGCTCGACGAAGTCGCGCAGGCATTGCGCGGTTTCGACGTTGACGTACTCGCCGCGCAGTGCGGCATTGACGCTGCGACGATCCGCCGCATCGCGCGCGAGTTCGCGGCCGCGCCGCGCGCCGCCGTGTACGGTCGCATGGGTGTTTCCGTGCAACGCCGCGGCACGCTCTGCCAATGGCTGATCCAGATGCTGAATATCGCCACCGGCAATCTCGACCGCGAGGGCGGTGTACTGTTCACGCTGCCGGCGGTCGACACCATCGATTCGCCGGTTTCCAAACCCGGCCACTTCGGCAAGTGGAAAAGCCGCGTGCGTGGTCTGCCCGAATTCGGCGGCGAACTGCCGGTGGCGGCACTGGCGGAGGAGATCCTCACGCCCGGCGACGAGCAGGTGCGCGCGCTGATCACCATCGCCGGTAATCCGGTGTTGTCGACGCCCAACGGTACGCAGCTCGACCGCGCGCTGGCGAGTCTCGACTTCATGGTATCGGTCGATTTCTACATCAACGAAACGACTCGCCACGCGCATGTGATCCTGCCGCCGACCGCGGCGCTGGAGCACGATCATTACGATCTAATTTTCCATGTGTTCGCCGTGCATAACACTGCGCGCTACAACGCGCCGGTGTTCCCGAAACCCGCCGACGCGCGTGATGACTGGGAGATTTTCGAGACACTCGGTGCGCGGCTGGCGGCAAAGCTGGGCGCCAAGCGCGAGCCATATCCGAAGCCCGAGCAGATTATCGATATGGGTTTGAGCAGTGGTCCCTACAGCGCGCGGCGCGGCCATCCGCTGGCATTGAGCCTGGATGCGCTCAAGAAGCATCCGCACGGCGTCGATCTCGGGCCGCTGCAGCCGAGCCTGCCGAATCGTCTGCGGCACAAGGACAAGCGCATCCACTGTGCTCCGCCGCAACTGCTCGCGGAACTTGAAACCTATGCAGCGGAACTGCGTGCGCCGGCGCTGGCAAGCAGCGGCCTGCGGCTGATCGGGCGCCGCCACGTGCGCAGCAATAATTCCTGGATGCACAATTACACACGGCTGGTGAAAGGTCCGGCGCGCCATTGCCTGCTGATGAATCCGCATGATCTCGCCGCGCGCGGCCTGAAAAACGGCGCTAGAGTGTCGCTGCGTTCGCGCGCGGGCGCGGTCGTTGTCGAAGTCGAAGCCAGTGACGAGATGATGCCCGGCGTCGTCAGCCTGCCGCATGGCTGGGGCCACGAGCGTGCCGGTACACGTCTCCAGATTGCACGCGCGCATGCGGGCGCCAGTGTCAACGACGTCACCGACGATACCTGGCTCGATGCGCTGTCCGGCAACGCCGCACTCAATGGTGTCCCGGTGACGGTGGAAGCCGCTGCCGCGGAAGCCCGCTGAGATCTGGCGCGCCGAATCGATCGAGTGCCGCCGACACCGCATCGTGCCTTACGCCCCATCATCGGCGCGACCGCGGCGGCGCTGATGCTGGCGGGTTGTTCGTCGCTCGGCTACTACGCGCGGTTGGCCGGCGGTGAGTACAGCTTGTTATCGAAACGCGAGCCGATCGCGAAGCTGCTCGCCGATCCGGGCACCGCCGCCGCGCTGCGGCAGCGGTTGCAACTCGCGCTGGATGCACGCGTGTTCGCATCGGATGCGCTGGCGCTGCCGCGCAACGGCAGCTATACGCTGTATGCGAATCTGGAGCGACCCTATGCGGTGTGGAACGTGTTCGCCGCACCCGAGTTTTCGCTGAAGCCGCTCAAGCACTGTTTTCCGATCGCGGGCTGCGTTGCCTATCGTGGTTATTACAATCGCGATGACGCAGGCGAGGAAGTGACGCGGCTGCGCGCCTGCGGCTACGAGACCCATATCAGCGGCGTCGCTGCGTATTCCACACTGGGCTGGTTCGATGATCCGATCCTCAACACCATGCTGCGCTGGGACGATGATGAGCTCGACAGCACGATCTTCCACGAACTCGCGCATCAGCAGTTGTACGTGAAAGGCGATACCGCGTTCGACGAATCGTTCGCCACCTTTGTGCAGCGCGAAGGCTTGCGGCAGTGGCGCGCCGCACGCGGATTGCCGCCGGCGGCGGCGATAGAGACAACGCGCGACGATCAGTTCACGCAGCTGGTACTCGATACGCGCGAACGGCTCGATACTCTGTATGCGAGCGGCCTGGCACCCGAGCAAATGCGCGCGCGCAAGCAGGCGGAAATCGAACGCCTGCGCGCCGAATATAAACAATTGCGCGACACGCGGTGGCAGGGCTACAGCGGTTACGATGCGTGGATGAACGGCGACATCAACAACGCCAAGCTGGTGCCATTCGGCCTTTATCACCGCTGGGTGCCCGCGTTCGCGGCACTGTTCGCGCGCGAACACGGCGATTGGGCAGCGTTCTACGCGGCGGCGAAAAAAATCGGCGGCGAGGATGAGGAAGCGCGCACCGCCGCGCTCACGCAACTCGCGGCGCCTGCGTCGTGACCCGCATCTTTGTTTCCGCTGCGCTTGGCGAAGGCATCGAAATCGCACTGCCTGAGGAAGCGGTGCGCCACGTTTCGCAGGTGCTGCGCATGCGCGCCGGAGAACCACTGGTGCTGTTCAACGGTGAAGGCGGCGAATATGAGGCGACCATCGTCGATATCGCCAAGCGTGCGGTTCGGGTGCGTATCGATCGTTGCGTTGCGGCCGATCGCGAATCGCCGTTGCGCCTCATGCTCGCGCAATGCGTGTCCAAGGGCGAGCGCATGGACTACACGATCCAGAAAGCCGTCGAGTTGGGTGTGCACGCGATCGTGCCGCTATTGTCGGCGCGCAGTGTGGTCAAACTTGAAAGCGAGCGCTGGGAAAAGAAACTCGAGCACTGGCAGGGTGTCATAAGGAGTGCCTGCGAGCAGGCTGGACGTACGAGGATTCCGCGGCTGGACGCCGTCTGCCGGTTGGACCTATGGCTCGCAGCGGCGCCATCCGGTACCTGCCTGGTGCTCGCGCCGGGTGGTGCACGATCGCTGAAAGCGATGACGAAAAATATGGATGTCACCGTGCTGGCGGGTCCGGAGGGCGGCTTGAGCGCGGCGGAAGTGGAACGCGCAGTAGCGTCGGGCTTTATCACAGTTGGCTTGGGTCCGCGTATTCTGCGCACGGAAACCGCCGGTGTTGCCGCGCTGGCTGCTCTTCAGGCCCTTTGGGGCGATCTGGGATAATTGGGATAACGCCATGAGCAATACGCTGATCACCAACGCCACCATCGTCAACGAAGGGCGTCGCTTCGTCTCGGACGTGCTGATCCGCGGCGAACGCATCGACAAGATCGGGACCACGATCTCGGCGCTGGAAGGCGTCGAGATCGTCGATGCCAAAGGCCGCTTGCTGCTGCCGGGCCTGATCGACGACCAGGTGCATTTCCGCGAACCGGGACTGACCACGAAGGGTGATATCGAAACGGAATCGGCGGCGGCGGCGGCCGGCGGCATCACCAGTTTCATGGACATGCCGAATGTGATTCCGCAGACGGTCACGCGCGCGGCGCTGGCGGCGAAGTATCAGCTGGCACAGGGACGCGCGCATGCGAACTACGCGTTCTACTTCGGCGCCACCAACGACAACCTCGAAGAGATCGAAGCGCTGAAGCCGGGCGAAGCCTGTGCGCTGAAGATTTTCATGGGCGCTTCGACCGGCAACATGCTCGTCGATGATCCGGCCGTGCTCGAGCGCATTTTCGCGCGCAGCCCGGTACCGGTAGTCACGCACTGCGAGGACACGCCCATGATCAAGGCCAATGAGGATGCGGCGCGTGCGAAGTGGGGCGATGACGTGCCGTTCGCCGAGCACCCGCGCATCCGTTCGGCTGAAGCTTGCTACAAATCCACCGCGCTTGCGGTCGATCTGGCGAAGCGCCACGGCACGCGCCTGCATGTGCTGCATCTGACCACCGCACGCGAACTCGAATTCTTCCAGCCCGGTCCGGTCGAGAAGAAGAAGATCACCGTCGAGGCTTGCGTGCATCACTTGTATTTCGACGAATCGCGCTACGCTGATCTGGGCGCGAAACTCAAATGCAACCCGGCTGTGAAAACCGCCGCGGATCGCACTGCTCTGGTTGCCGCCTTGCGCGATGGCCGCATCGACATCATCGCCACGGACCACGCCCCGCATACGCGCGATGAGAAGGCGAATAAATACTTCAAGGCACCGTCCGGGTTGCCGCTAGTGCAGCATGCGTTGCTCGCATTGCTGGAGCTTGTGAAGCGCGGCGAACTCGATCTGGAGACGCTGGTGCAACGCGCCTGTCACGCGCCGGCGCTGCGTTTTGGTGTCGCCGACCGCGGCTTCGTGCGCGAGGGCGCATATGCGGATCTCGTGCTTGTCGATCTGGATGCGACGACGGAAGTGACGCCGCAATCGCTGCTCTACAAATGCGGTTGGTCGCCATTCGAAGGACATGTGTTTCCGGCGCGCATTTGCTCGACCTGGGTAAACGGGCATCTCGCCTGGGACGGCGAGAAAGTGCGCACTCCGCGCGGCGAACGGCTCAAGCTCCGCGCGCCGTAAGCGACGAGTGTGCGGCGGCTTCTGGAGCGCAATGGAATGAATCCGCGCTGCCCACGGTGCGAAGGTTCTGATCATTACCGCGCTTATCACGATGATGAGTGGGGGCGGTCGCGACACGGTGTCTGCGGAGCAGTGGGTGCGGGAGCGGGCGCAAGCGGCCCCACGGAGTGATTGCATGAAGCCACGTTGCCCATGGTGCGAGGGTTCTGATCTCTATCGCGCTTATCACGACGATGAGTGGGGCCGTCCCCTGCATGACGAGCGCCGTCTGTTCGAAATGCTGATTCTCGAAGGCGCGCAAGCGGGTTTGAGCTGGATCACGATTCTCAACAAGCGCGAAAACTATCGTCGCGCATTCGACGGCTTCGATCCGCAAAAGCTGGTGCGCTACATTGATGCGGATCGCGCGCGCCTGCTGGCAGATGCCGGTATCGTGCGCAACCGTCTCAAGATCGACGCCGCGATCACCAACGCCGCTGCCTATCTGAAGCTGCGCGATGCGGGCACGACGTTCGACGCGTGGCTGTGGAACTGGGTGGACGGCAAACCGATCCTGAATCGATGGCGTGCGATGAAGCAGGTGCCGGCTAAAACTGAGCTTTCCGACCGCATCAGCAAAGCGCTGTTGAAGCAGGGTTTCAAGTTTGTCGGCAGCACCATTGTCTACGCATACCTGCAGGCGGTCGGTGTGGTCAACGATCATCTGACGATCTGTCATCTGCATCCGGAGTATCGTTCATGAAAACGCTGACACTTGACGATCTCCACGCACTCGACCACCGCGCCGCTTCGCTGCCACGGCTGCGCACGCATTTCAATCTGCACGATCCCGAGCACGACCGCATCCAGCGTTTCGTAGTCCACATGCGGCGTGGTACTTATGTGCGGCCCCATCGCCACGCGCTCCAGCAGCGCTGGGAGTGCGTCGCCGTACTCGACGGCGCTGCCGATCTGCTGTTGTTCGACGACGCGGGTGTGCTGCTGACGCGCATGCGCGTGGGCGCGTTCGAGGGTGTCCGCATTGTCGAGATTCCGCCGGATGCGTGGCACAGCTATGTCGTCGTCAGCGAATCGGCGACATTCTTTGAGGTCAAGGAAGGGCCCTACGATGCGATACTCGACAAGCAGTTCGCGGGATGGGCGCCAGCGGAAGGTGATACCCGCGTGCCCATGGTCCTGGCATGGATGGCGGCGGTCGCGGCTGGCGCTCGACATTTTTGAGCTCCAGACCTCGCGGGGCGTATTTCTTGACCGCTGGTCACAGCCTTGAAATCCGATCAAAGTATGGTGGTTCACCACCGCCTGTCCGGTTTTGCCCGCGGCTTGCGTAATCATCGGGATGAACGGGAAAGTTTTTTTCGGGGAAGGGGCGGGAGAGTAATGGGGATTCACGAAAGTGCCGGCTTCGATGCCGAGCTGGATGGTTTTGACGCAATCGAAGCTGATCGGAAGCGCCGCGCGCGCGTATTCTCGGTTTTGATAGGCCTGCTGGCGGGGTTGCTGCTCGCGTCAGGGACCCTCGCTTGGCGTTGGCCGATGATCGGCAATCTGCCCTGGGTCATGGCGACCACCGATCTTCTGTTTCACACTAAGTTGCCGCGGGCGCAGGAGGGCAAGTACAGCATCGCGCTGGCGCATCTGGATGGAGATGCCAAGGACCATCGCGCCGAATCACTGTTGCGTAACGAGCTCGCCGCGTTTGGCGATATCGCGGTACTGCCGATTGACCGCAAAATCATTGACGACGAACGCGCCCAGCTTCGCACACAGAAGCTGGCAGACGCTGTTGGCGCCGACGCGCTGGTCTGGGGCTCTGTCGACACGAGGAAAGGCGGCGGCAACAGCGTTCACTTGCACTGGGCTCCGAATGCACGGCTCGCGCTGGCCAAAAGTAATTCCGCATGGGCTTCCGATGCCGACAACTTTTCGCTACCGCCAGTAGCCCTGGACGATCTCACCCCTGTATTCGATCTATTAGTGTTGACGCGGCATGCCGAGTCCCTGACGGGCCTCGCAGGACCAGAAATATCCGCGATGCTCGATTCGGGTATTCAGGCGGCGCGGCAGTGGCTGCAGGACGATTCCCGCCATCCGGATGCGATGGCACGTGCTTCTGTGCAGGCATTGCTCGCCGAAGCGCTGGTGATGTCCGCCGATCTGTCCGGTAACGATGCCGCGCTGGAAGAAAGCGCCGCCATCTATCGGGCGCTGCCTGATGCCGAGCTGCGTGCGCATTCTCCGATGGAGTGGGCGCGGGCGCAGAACAATCTCGGTTTCGCGCTCGCGCGTCTGGGCGAATATGAGATGGACACGCAGAAGATCGAAGCCTCGGTGTCTGCACTGCAGAACGCGTTGCAGGAACGGACTCCCGACAAGACGCCGCTCGACTGGGCCGCATCTCAGTACAACCTCGGCGTCGCTTTGACCATGCTCGGACAGCGCGACGCGGATGCGCGGAATCTGGAAGCTGCGGTGGCTGCGTTCCACGCCGCGCTGCAACAGTGGACGTCCGATGGCGCGCCTTTGAAGTGGGCGACGGCACAGAACAATCTGGGCATTGCGCTCGCGCTCCTACATGAGCGCAAACCCGGCGGTACCAGCCTGAGCGAAGCGGCTGCCGCATTTCAGGCCGCGCTGCACGTGTGGACGCTGGAAAACGAGCCGTTGTCCTGGGCGCTTGCGCAGAATCGGCTGGGCCTGGCGACGGACAAGCTCAGTGATCACGATTCCGCGCAGCAGGCACTGAATGAAGCGGTGTCGGCGTTGCGGGCGGCCCTGCAGGATCACACCCTCGATGCCCTGCCGCAGAAGAAGGCGATGATCCAGTACAACCTGGGTCTGGCGCTGGCGGCGCTGGGAGCGCACGACTCGGGTACGCAGCGCCTGGAAGCTGCAACGGACATGTTCCGCGCCGCGCAGCAGGGATGGACGCGCGATACGGCGCCTTATGCATGGGCGACGGCGCAGAACGATCTGGGCCTCGCATTGACCGTGCTGGCTGCGCATGGTGGTGGTGCGCAGCGGTATGACGAAGCGGCCGCCGCGTTCCGCGCCGCGCTGCAGGAGTGGACGCGCGAGCGGATTCCGTACCGTTGGGCGATGGCACAGAACAACCTGGGATTCGCGCTGCTGGGATCAAGTGCGCAGACAGCGGGTGCCGGTCAAGTGAATGCAGCGCTGGCCGCCTTCCGTGCCGCCTTGCAGGAATGGACGCGCGACAACGCGCTCGACGAATGGGCGGCGGCACAGAACAACCTGGGGCTGGCGCTAGAGCAGCTCGGCGGACTCGAAACCGGCACGCAACATTTGAGTCAGGCGGTTGCGGCCTATACGGTCGCCAAGACGGCCATGCAACCCGGTGACGATCCTTTCCTGTATTCCCGCATCACCGGCAATTTCGATCGCAGCCGGAACGAGCTTGAGCGGCGCCGCGCGTTAGCAACCGTTTCGGCGCGGTAATCTTTTACTGAGAAGATTCACTGCGAAGTATCGGTGGCGTTTTCCTGCATGCACTCGATGTATTGTTCGTTGAGCACGCCGCCCGAAAGCTTCATGCACGTCTCTTTGTCTTTTGGATCGATGCGCGGACTGTGTACCTTCGGCGGCCTGGGCAACGCGGGCAGCGCCGGTTTGGGGAGCGAATTCCACGCGTGCTCGACGCCTTGCGTGGTCTCGTTGAAACCGGCTTTGACGCCGGTATTGGTCAGGAGCAGCCAGGCTCCGAACAGCAGCGCACCGAAAACCACGCTGGCGCAGTAAAAGCCCAGTCCGAATCTGAATCCGATCGCCCACCAGTTCACGGATGAGCGGAAATTGATCTCGCGGTCTTCAAGCCCCATTTTCGTCCCCGTCAGTCAATGTCAGTCCGCGCGCCGCCAGCGCGTGCCCTGCGCCGAGTCTTCAATCAGCACCCCTTCGGCTTTCAGCTCATCGCGGATGCGATCGGCCTCCGCGAAGTTCTTGGCCTTCTTGGCGGTCGCGCGCTGTGCGATCAGCGTTTCGATATCGGCGGCGTTGAGGCTGTCATCGGCGGTCGCGGTTGCGAACCATGTTGCCGGGTCCTGTTGCAGCAAGCCGAGCAGCAGTCCCGCGTCCAGCAGCTGCGCCTTGAACCGGGCTTGATCGACGGCGTCGGTGGCTTTGTTCAGTTCGCGCACCAGCTCGAATAGTTCGGCAAGCGCCGCGGGCGTGTTGAGATCATCTTCGAGCGCGGCGACGAAACTTTCCGGCGCTCGAACGCCTGATGCGGGCGCCACGTGAGCGGTGTCGCGCAGCGCGCCGTAGAAGCGATCGAGTTTGCGGCGGGCGTCGGCAATTGCCCCGTCGTTCCAGTCGAGCGGCTGCCGATAGTGCGCGGTGAGCAATGCCAGTCGCAGGGCTTCGCCCGGCGCGTGCTTGAGGATTTCCCGGATCAGCAACACGTTGCCGATCGATTTCGACATCTTCTCGCTGTTCATCGTCAGGAAGCCGTTGTGGATCCAGACGCGTGCGAAGATTTTGCCGCCGTGCGCGCAGGTGCTTTGCGCGCGCTCGTTTTCGTGGTGCGGAAAAATCAGGTCGTGGCCGCCGCCGTGAATGTCGATGGTTTCGCCGAGCAGTGCTTCCGCCATCGCCGAGCATTCGATATGCCAGCCGGGACGGCCGCGTCCCCAGGGCGATTCCCAGCCCGGCAGTTCCGGCGTCGAAGGCTTCCACAGCACGAAATCACCGGGATCTTTCTTGTATGGTGCGACTTCGACGCGTGCGCCGGCCAACAATTCACGCCGATCGCGTTTCGAAAGTTGGCCATACTCCGGATAACTGGCGACGTTGAACAGTACGTGCCCCTCGGCCGCGTAGGCGTAATCGCCGGCGATAAGTCGTTCGATCATCGCGATGATCTGCGCGAGGTGGTCGGTAACGCGTGGTTCGAAATCCGGCGGTGCGATGCCGAGCGCTGCCAGATCCTCATGGTAGGCCGTGGCGTAGCGGCTGGTGATGACGCCGATCGGCACGCCTTCCTTTGCCGCCGCGGCGTTGATCTTGTCATCGATGTCGGTGATGTTGCGGACGTAGTCGACGCGCGGATAGCGCCGGCGCAGGACCCGCGCAAGCACGTCAAACACAACCGACGGCCGCGCGTTGCCGATGTGCGCATAGTTGTAGACAGTCGGGCCGCACAGATACATCGTGACGCGCCGCGGGTCGAGCGGCGCGAACGGTTCCTTGACGCCGCTCAGGGTGTTATGGAGTTGCATAGCCAGACAAATGCGGGGACGGCGCAAGGATAGCTGCCCGGCCGGCAAAAGTCGCCGGATCAGCTTCTCTCAGGATCTACTCGCAGACCCCAAGTCTTCCGTCGTCGCGCCGCTGACTTCCGTGCGTTCGGCGGCCGGCGGGCGGCGCTTCAGATCGAGCACATGGAAGCCGTGCACGCCGCGTGCGCGATCTTCAAAGAAGAATTTGAGGCCATGATGCACGGTTGGAAACGCAATATCGCCCCACGGCATATCCTCTTCGCGCATCAGAATCGTTTCCGAGCTTTCCGTGGTCGGCCCGTGATGCGGCGTTTTCATGCGGCCGCGATGGATCATGTAAATCTGGCTGACGTAGGGGACGTTGATGACAACGAACAGGTCGCCGATCTCGACCTCCGCCTGCGCCTCCTCCAGCGTCTCGCGCGCGGCGCCTTCGCCGCTGGTTTCGCCGAGTTCGAGAAAACCGGCCGGAAACGTCCACAATCCCAGTCGGGGCTCGATCGCGCGGCGGCACATCAGGATGCGGCCATCCTCCCATTCCGGTACGCAACCGACGATGATTTTGGGATTTTGATAATGCACGGCGCCGCAGCTCGCGCACACGTGGCGCGGCAAATGGTCGCCATCAGGAACCCTGAAATCGACGGCGTGGCCACAGGCGCTGCAATATTTCATCGGCGACGTAAGGCGTATATGGATCGGAACGGGATTGGGATCGGTGCCGGAATGGATCGATTCGACACGCGGCCTCTACCGCGGTGATCAGCGTAGCAGACTCGAGGTCCGTTGTTGGGCCGTGTCCACCGGGGAGCTTGCGACCGGTTCCTGTTTCAAAACCCGAGTTTGAGCTGGTGTGGTGAATGGATGCCTTTGATGCGGCATAACGCCACCTGCACGACCAGCGCATCGACACTGGCGCGATGACGCTGTCCGTTCAACTCTTTGCGTACGGCCTCGCGTGTCGGATGCCAGGCGGCGACTTCGTCTTCTGCGAGCAGCGCGCGGGTCGAATCGAGACGGAACGTGGGCGTACGGCCGGCCGCATCGTAGAGCTGATGCAGCCATGCCAGGTCATAGCTCCACGCATCCGAGTACAAGGTGCGTCCGCGCAGCTCGTCATCGAGCCGCGCGCAGACTTCCGCCGGGCGCAGCCCGAGCGCGAACAGCTGCTCGCGGGTGACGCCATGCACCGCGGCGGCCTTCTCGCACCAGTAGGTCCATTGCGGCGGCGGTTTGATCAGCGTGCAGTAGCGCCGACCGTCGTCGAGCACAAAGCCGACTTCGATCGGATAGCCGCGCGCGCCGAAGCCGGATGCTTCGAAATCGATGATTGAGGGTGCTTCCACGTAAGGAGTTTCCAAACCCAATATTTCTTCTAATTTGATGCAGATGCGAAGCTGTCCGTTCTACGCACCATGCGCAAAGCACGAGTCATGCCGGGTGGAGCGAACTCCAGCAGTTAACCCCATCTTTGCTGGTTAATCCAGTCACATTTACGACAGCGTGCAGGGTCAGGATTATGCCCGCAAGGCATGACCGCCAACAGAATCTACGCTATGTACGATCAACGTTATTGTCAACGGGTTTTTTGCAGTCGTTGTGACGCGGCCGGTGTTGAACTGAAAGTTCTGGACTTTCGCGACCCTTGCTGGTCCGGTCAACTCTTTTATCCTCCCGCGCAATTTAGCCCGCGGTTTCGCGGCAACCTCCCAAGCCGCCACCGAGTAAAATTCGATGCAAATATTGCTCGTCAGGCTCTTGAAAAAGGTGGATCAATGCCAAAATGGCTGAATGCAGGGTGTTAAGAGCACAATGGCTCATATAGGGACCGAATCCGGGTCCGGGAGAATGCGGGAAGAGAACTATGGCCTATAACGTCGAGATCCAGGACGCGTCACGGCTTATTCGCATCGTTCACACTGGGTCTGTGTTAATAGAGGAGTTCGGCGAGGCCCGGCAATACGCCGTGGATCTCATGGAAACTCTTGGTTATTCGCGCCTGCTAGTGGATGTGCGGCAGACGGACTACAGGACGACAATGGTTGAACAGTACGAGTTCGCGCAGGAAAACAAAGAAATGTTTCCGCCGGATGCGAGAGTCGCGGTGATCCTGCGTCCTGAGGCGTTGACCGACGGACGTTTTCATGAGGATGTCGCGCTGGAGCACGGTCTTCAGTTTCGGGTGTTCATGGATCCGCTCACCGCTGAAGATTGGCTCAAGGCCAAGCCTTAAAACCGGACCTTAAGCCGGACTGAAGGTCAAAAAAAACCGCAGCCGAAGCTGCGGTTTTCCTGAAACGTCGAAGCGGTTCGGCGTCAGAGCGGACGGATCTGCGTCGCCTGCATGCCTTTCTGACCACGTGCCGGCTTGTACTCGACGCGCTGACCTTCCTTCAGAGTCTTGAAACCCGTGCCCTGGATTTCCTTGAAGTGGGCGAAAAGATCTTCACCACCGTTCGACGGAGTGATGAAGCCGAAGCCCTTGGCGTCGTTGAACCATTTCACGGTGCCGGTTGCTGTTTCTGACATTGCTGCTTTCCTCTACAAAAATGATGGATTGGGTGCAGGTACTTGTTTCCACCTGCGGGATGCAAGCGATCAAGATGGTAGCAGGAGAAAACGTGGAACCGTGAAGATTTTTGAATACGGTGAGACGTGAACTGCTGAAAACGAGCTTGAAACGACTGCGGGCAGAACTCTACAGACTTTTATTCACAGTGTCGAATAGGCACCGTATGGCCGGTGCAAGCCGTGCGATATGCGGATTCCTGAAAGCACGCTACGCTGTCTCCCGGCAGTGCAATTCCCGATGACGCAGTCACAATCGCGGGCAGATCCGCTTTTCTTATGACGCAGTTAGCGGACAGTATCGATCAAGCGGCAGCTGCGACGAGTGCTGGGCGTGTGCCCATCACGGAGCACGGCCTGCGCCGGCAATTATTGGTTCTGTTTGCGAAGGCCACGATCCCGGCGAGCCTGGGAACAATTCTGTTGTGTTTTTTCGGACTCGAATTCACTGCACGGCAATGGCTCAGGTTGCTGGCTTTCATCCCGCCGGCAGTGGCGCTGTACGCGATTCCCGAACTGTTACTGATCAACCGTCTCTACCGTCCGCTCGGCGCGGTGCTAAAGACGCTCGATGCCCGGCTCATGCCCGCTCGCGAGGCGCTGTCGCAGGCGCTGGTGCGCGCGCTCAACTTCCCGTACTACTCGTTCCTGCGCATCACGCTCGTGCGTGGTCCCGGCGGCGCGCTCGCCGCGCTGCTGTCGCTGATCGCAACGAACCGCTGGATGGCGGGCGGTTTCGAGCCGTGGCAGATGGTCATGTTTCCGGCGCTGGTTCTGCTGTTCGCGTGTCCGGCTTATGCGGTCATCGAATATTTCATCTGGTCGCGCGCGCTGGAGCCGACGGTGGAATATCTGTGGCATCACTGTCCGGAGTTGGAAAAGTCGGATCAGCGCAGACTCATCGCGGTGCGGTTGAAGAGCAAGCTGCTCTACTTGTGCATCTTCATCACCGCGTTGCCGCTGCTGTTCGTGGCGTTCATCGTCATGTTCAAGGTCAATGTGCTGCTGCGCAGTCTGGGGGTGACGCCCGATTTCCAGATGATGTGGCCGCTGTGGGGTTGGATGCTCGGTGCGCTGACGGTGTGCATCGGCGGTGCGCTGGCCACCTCCATTCTTACCGCGCAGGAGGTCTCACGCTCCGCATCGCGGTTGATCGCCGGCATGGGGGAAGTGGAGCGCGGCAATCTCGATATCGACCTGAAGATTCTCGGCACCGACGAATACGCGGATCTCACGCGCGGCTTCAACCTGATGACCGACGGCCTGCGCGAGGAGGTGCGTATCCTCGACAGTGTGCAAGACCTCGCCGGCGAATTGCAGCTCGATGTGCTGCTCGATCGCATCATGAACATTGCCGCCGATCTGCTCGACGCCGAGCGCAGCACTTTGTTCATGCATGACGCGAACAGTGACGAACTGTGGTCGCATGTCGGGCTGGGTATTGCCGCGCAGGAGATCCGCATTCCTGCGACGGCGGGCATCGCCGGCTCGGTATTCACGTCTGGTCGCGCCGAGAACATCGCGAATCCCTATGCCGATCCGCGCTTCAATCCCGAAGTCGATCTGCGCACCGGCTTCCGCACGCGGTCGATCCTGTGCATGCCGATCGTGAACAAGAACGGCGAGTGCATCGGCGTCACGCAGGTGCTCAACAAGCGCGACGGCGCCTTCACCATCCGCGACGAGCAGCGGCTACGCGCGTTCACCGCGCAGATCACGGTAGCTCTGGAAAACGCGAAACTGTTCCGCGAAGTCGTATCCGTCAAAAACTACAATGAGAACATTCTCGCCAGCAGCACCAACGGCGTCATCACGCTCGACAACGAGCGGCGCATCATCACCGCGAACGGAGCGGCATTGCGTATGCTCGGACGCGACGGACCGCAGGTGCTGCGGAAATTCGCCGCCGACGTTTTCGTGGATGCGAACGCTTGGGTGCTCGGCAGCGTCGATAAAGTGATGAACAGCGGGCAACAGGATTTCGCGGCCGATGCCACCTTGACGAAGAGCGACAATGCGCTGGTGTCGGTGAACCTCACTGCGACACCGCTAAGCAATGCCGGTGGTGAGTCGCTGGGCCTGATCCTGGGCTTTGAGGATCAGACGCGCGAGAAGCGAGTGCGCAGCACGATGGCCCGCTACATGAGCAAGGAAGTCGCCGATCAGTTGCTGGAACAGGGCGACGCCGCGCTCGGCGGCCGCTTGCAGCGCACCTCGATCCTGTTCTCCGACGTGCGCGATTTCACCACGATCGCGGAAGCGCTCGGCGCGCGCGAGACCGTGGCACTACTCAACGAATACTTCGAGGAGATGGTTGAGGCGGTGTTCGACTACGGCGGTATTCTCGATAAATACATTGGCGACGCCATGATGGCGCTGTTCGGCGTGCCGTTCGAAACCTCGCGCGATGCCGACAACGCGGTTGCGGTGGCGAATGCCATGCTGCGTCGCCTGGCGCGACTCAACCGCCACCGCGGCGACAACGGCCGTGCGCCGATCGATATCGGCATCGGCATTGCCACCGGCGATGTTATCGTCGGCAACATCGGTTCGCCGCGGCGCATGGAATACACCGTCATCGGCGATTCCGTGAATCTGGCGTCGCGTCTTGAGAGCGCGACCAAAGCCTACAAGGTGAAAGTGTTGCTCGCCGAAACCACTATCGCCGCGCTGACCGCGCCCGTGCAGATGCGCGAAATCGACCGCCTGCGGGTCAAAGGCAAAGATGTGCCGGTGACAGTGTTTGAAGCACTTGGGCACTACGACGAAACCGATTTTCCGAACATGGACGACTGCATCGCCAGCTATGCCGTTGGACTCGCTTACTACAAGGCCCGCGACTGGAACGATGCTCGCGCTGCTTTCGCCGAAGCGCTGGCGCTGAACCCGAAAGACGAGCCCTCGCGCGTCTACTTCGAGCGTTGCCAGCACTACGCCAGTAAGCCGCCGCCGGACGACTGGGATGGCGTGTGGACGCTCAAGGAGAAATGATGCTGCCGCCCGATTGCAGGCGGACGCACCCATGTTTTCCGAAGAGGCTGGAGCACTGACATGAGCAAGATCATCAATCTCAACAAGGTCCGCAAGCGCAAGGCTCGCGAGACTGCCGACAAGCAGGCGGCCGAGAATCGCGTGCGTCACGGCCGCACCAAAGAAGAGAAGCAGCGCGACCGCGCCGAGGCCGAAGAGGCGAAACGCCGAATGGATCAGGTCAAACGGGACATTGATCCGGGCTCGGATCCAAGTAAGCGTTAACAGGCCCTAGCCCGCATATCTCACAGGGCCGCCGGAGAATCCCGTGCTTCTTACCTTACCCGTTGTGTTTTTATGGACGATCGCCACGAACAGCGTGTCGGAAGATTCTCCGGCTGGATTGGCGCTGGCCTGCCTGCGGGGCATTGGGCTTGAACCTCACTCAACCGATGGAACTACCATCGGTTTCGCTCCGGTCCGGCGCCCACCGCCTCCTCGGCAACGACCATCACTCAATCCCCCTGTGAGATATGCGGGCTAGGGACTGTCGCCCTAGATCACCCGCTTGCTTTGCGGTGAGAGTTCATGGCCTTGAGTCGCGCGGACACTTCAGCGGTGGAAAGCAATGTATCCGCTTCCCCAGGCAGCCTGCGCTGCCAGTTCGGGTGCTGGTCGATGGTGCCGGGAATGTTCGGTTGTTCGATAAGCGCGAGCGCGTCTTCCACCGGCAGCAGCGCGAGTGGCGACGGCGTGCGTGCAATAAAAGCGGCAGCGGCATCGGCGACGGGACTGGTGCTGTCGATTGCCGGCGTTTCGCCTTGCGCTACGCCGGCATAGCAGAACGCGCTCCATAACTTGTCGCGATCCTCGGCGCGCGCGACATTTTCACGCGCTTCATCGGTGTGCGGGCCGAACAGGTCGAGCCGCTGGCGCCATTCGATGTCACGACCGCGCCACCAGCCGGCGATGGTTGGCAGATCGTGCGTGGTCGTCATCGCTACCGCCTCGGCGGGCCAGCGCGCCGGCTCCACGAACAGACCCCAGTCGCGCTCGAACCAGAGCACGCGCATGCCGAGAATGCCGGCGCCCGCCAGGCGCTCGCGGAAGCCTTCCGGCACCGTGCCCATGTCCTCGCCGATGATGACGGCGCGATGCCGCCACGATTCCAGTGCGATGAGCTTGAAGAGGTCATCGATCGGATAATGCAGATACGCGCCTTCGGTCGCTTTGGCGCCGTCCGGCACCAGCCACAGACGGCCGAGGCCGAGCACATGGTCGATGCGCAGGCCGCCGACATTGCGCAATTGCGCACGCAGCATTTCGAGGAACGGCGCATAGCCGTGCAGATGGAGTGCGCGTGGTGAGAACGCGGTGAGGCCCCAGTTCTGACCGACGGCGTTGATGTAGTCGGGTGGTGCGCCGACGCTGACGCCGATCAGCATGTCATGGTGCCGGCTCCAGCCATGACTGCCACCGCCATCGGTACCGACTGCGAGGTCGCCGATCAGTCCGATCGCCATGCCGGCACTGCGTGCAGTGTCTTGCGCGGAACGCAGGCCGCGATCGGCGAGCCACTGCAGGAAGCTGTGAAAGCGAATTTCCTCCGCATGGTCCTCAGCGAACGCGGCGACTTTGGCGCTGCCGCTGTCGCGATACGCCGCTGGCCAATCGCGCCAGTTCCAGCGCGGCTTTTTGCCGGAGAAAAAATGCGCATGCAACGCTTCGAAGCGTGCGTGATCGCGCAAGGCGTCGCCGGCTTCGTCGCGGTAGCGCTGGAAATCCTGGCGCAAGGAATCCGGTGCAGCGGTGAATCGGTCATGCAAGGTGCGCAGAATGCGCAGCCGCGCGCGTGCCGCCGCCGGCCAGTTCACCAGCGGCAGTGTTTCCAGCGCGGCGAGCTCATCGGCGAGGCCGGTATCGGCGATCGCTTCGCGCACCGCCGCCGGGCCGAACGCAGTCGCCGGATCGGCGTGCAAGGCATTGACGAACAGGCGGCTCGACGGCGAATAGGGACTAAAACGTTCGACATCGGCAGCAAACAGCGCGTGCATCGGGCTCACTGCGACGGCGTCGGCGCCGTGCGCGGCG
>Ga0265334_10000023_pt1 | contig 126995 bp, 111 predicted proteins | sample 42023metaG_FD_192442 | JGI IMG/M metagenome (GOLD analysis project Ga0265334, IMG submission 192442) | Rhizosphere microbial communities from Carex aquatilis grown in University of Washington, Seatle, WA, United States - 4-20-23 metaG | ecosystem: Host-associated > Plants > Roots >...
TAAGCACCAACGGCGAGGTCGTACTAATCGGTCACGTCGTCAATGAACTGCCGCCCCCGCGCGGCGACGTTCCGGTGCTGCCGCCGAACTACCTGCCCGCGCCTGGCGATCTTGGCGACCAACACAGTAGCGGCGACGCGAATGATGACGGCGTCAATGATGCCAACGCAGGACGAATCGACGTCCACACCGTTCCGGTCGCGGCAAATACCTGCGATTGAAAAGGAGCACCCCATGAAATCCATGAATTGTTTTCTTCTGTGCACGGCAGCACTGCTGCTGTTTAATCTGTACGGCATTGCGATCGCCGCGCCGCCCCCCGCGGCCTACGTCACCCTGCTCAAAGGCGAAGGAACCGCCGCCACCAGCGATGGTACGGTTCGCGCGCTAGCGCACGGCTATGCCGTCTATTCCGGCGACACCGTCAGCACTGGACCAGCAACGATCCTCGGCCTGAAGTTCTCGGACGGCGGCCTGGTCGTGCTACGGCCCGGCAGCCGCTTCCGGATTGCGGATTTCCAGGACACGCATAACAACCTCGCCTCATGGAACACGGCGGCGTCCGCCGCACCGGCTGCCGCCATGCCGGACGACTCGAATTCGCGCGCTTTCTTCGAACTGTTGAAGGGCGGATTTCGAGCGGTCAGTGGTGGCATCGGTAAAGCTCACCATCAGCAATATCGGATACAGACGCCGGTCGCGACGGTCGGCGTGCGGGGTACCGATTACGTCGCCGTGATCTGCGACGCCGCCTGCGCAAAAGATCCGGTGATCGCGGCTGCACTGCCGTCCGGCGCACATGCGGAAGGCGGATTGGTTGCCGGCGTTGTTCACGGACGCATCGCAGTGGGAAATAAGCAGTTATGCCCCGATCAGCTGCAAAAGAACGACAGCAGCAACAGCTGCACCGAAATCAGCGCGGGCCAGTACCTCCTGACCACCGCCGAAGGCCAGGAACTTGCGCTGAGTAGAGAACCGACATTCCTGCGCGTCGATCCACTACCGGATCCGAAGTCTTGCGCGGATTAGCCCCAACTAATCCGGCGAGACGCTGCGATCCATGAGAAACGAGCCATGACCCCTGTTTTAAGAGCAGGCTTATATGCATCGATGCTGACCTCCGCGTCGGTTTGGGCGGCATCATCGCCACCGTCGGCCGGCTGCTGGATGGCGCACTGTGGTCCGCAATTGTCGGGGCAGACGCAATCGATCGTCCCGTCGAGCGGCGCTGCTTATAAAGCCATCCGGCAAGGTTTCGGAAGCGGAACTGGATTGGGGTGCTCAGCCAATCAGAATGTCGGAATCGGAGCATCGAAAACCAGTATGGTTGCTTGTACATTCAGCGGCGGCGGCACGAGCACCGCGCCGATCAATCTGCGCGTCTATGACGGCGACGGCAACGAACTGTTTAACGACGCCTCGTCGTTGCTGGATAGTTTTGCATGGGGCTCGGCACCGATCGTTTTCAACAACGGGACCGTGCTTGCCGTCGATGACAACTACATCGCGATCTTCAAGGCGGGCGCCACCAACAACATCCTCGGGAAACAGCGTCTGGTGAATGCCGCCGGCAAGCGGCTTGGAGGCATTCCGATCAGCCCGGTCATGGTCAACGACCACATTGTCCTGCTTGCAACGATCTGCAAAGCCAATGAAACCGCCTGTCCGGTGTCGACATGGGATATTTCCGGCACACCAACCCTGCTCGACTACGCGTTCGTCACCGCCACGGTGAAGGGAAGCACAGTGGCGTTCGAAACCGCGAACACACCCACTGTTGACCAGCAGAATTCAAGGGTTTACCTAGTCATGTCGGGCGTCTGCCCGCCCAAACAGGGCGGGTGCGCACAGGCTGGTTATGGCCGGCTGCAAGCGCTGGATATCGATGTGACCGGACACATCACCATTTCGGCGTGGCACTACGGTGACGGCGACAATCTCGCCAGCGACGCCGAATCGAGCCCGCTGCTCATCAAAAACAATAGCAATCAAAACCAGATCTTTTTTGATGCGCACGACAGCATCAACAGCGTGGGCTATTTCATTGGTGTAACCGACGGCGGCGGTATCACTCCCAGCGCGGTGTGGCAGCAGCCGTTCAACAAGTCACGTTTCGTAGCGGCCGCCGCGCGCGATTTGCGCAGCGATCTCCAGGACGGTTCCGGCACTTTCTGGATATTCCCGACCGATACCAGTATTACCAATCAGAATTGCACGACCCTCACACCGGGCGACACCACCACCCCGTACTTCAATTGTCTGATCCGTCTTCGTGCCTCCGACGGAAAGATCGTGCAGGGCGACGGCAAAAACAATCAGCCGTGGGTCGATTTGACTCCGATGGTCAGCGGCGATCCCGTCAATTTGCACTATGCGCCATCATCGACCATTAACGTATCGAAATCGAGCTCGGGCGACGTTGCCCTGACGCTTGGCGCATTCAACGGTTTTGGAAGCCGCCGGCCGGTGTACGTAACGTCAATTGACGTCACCCCGCCGCAAGGGCAACTGCTCTGGAAAGTCGCGATCGCCGCCAATCCTTCGATCGATTGGGCTGCCGGACAATTCCCGATCGCTGTGTCGCCGACGAAGACTTCCGCGTCGGGCAGCCCGGTTTATAGAACGGTGTTCTCGACGTTCAACAGTGGGCCGTTTTTTATTGGCCCTAATACGCCGGTCTTCTAAAGCCGGTAGATAGCAAGCCGGCCGGCCGCAAAAAAAACCGCGGCCGAAGCCGCGGTTTTGACCTACTCGAGACTACTTAGAGGGGACGAATCTTCGTCGCCTGCATGCCCTTGGGACCACGCGCGGCGACGTACTCGACGCGCTGACCCTCGGCGAGGCTCTTGAAGCCATCACCTTGGATCTCCTTGAAGTGGGCGAAGAGGTCTTCGCCACCATCTGTCGGCGTGATGAAGCCGAAGCCCTTGGCGTCGTTGAACCACTTCACGTTGCCGGTGGAAACATTGCTCATGAATACATTCCTATTGCGATTGAGAAAACGGGCAACCCGCCCGTAAATGGGCCAGCGATCAAGGACGCATCTTTGGAGATTACATGCTGCTGAATGAAAGCGGCGGGAAACCACGCTGATAACACTACTTGACACGACTGCGGGGCGGATAGTATGCCAACCCAGCGTGTTTGTCGAATCGACAATCGTCCAGGAACTTGAATGCGCTTATCTTCTTGCACTTTGCGGAGCGCAGCGGGGCGAAACCGGCGGGGCGTTTTAGCGCCTACCGACAATGATTTGGTCGTTGCGATCAGATCGCTGTCGGCAGGCCCTAAGCGATTTGATCGGTCCACACCTTAAAGCTCTCCAGCGTGTTCGCGCCGAACGCCGTACTGATGGCAACGTCCGCGGCGTCGCGGCCACGGGCGATCAGGATACGTCCGATGCGCGGCTGGTTGTTGCGCGCATCGAAGGTGTACCAAGTGCCACCCAGATACGCGTCGAACCAGCCAGAAAAATCCATTGGCGCATAGGGCGGCGGCATGCCGATATCACCGAGATAGCCGGTGCAATAGCGCGCCGGTATGTTCATGCAGCGGCAGAACGCAATCGCGAGGTGCGCGTAATCGCGGCACACGCCGGTTCGATCGGTATAAGCCTGCAGCGCAGTCTTGGTAGCACTGGCGTGCTGATAACCGAACACCAAATGGTTATGCACGAAATCGCAAATCGCCTGCACTCTTGCCCAGCCAAGCGGTGTTTTTGAAAACAAGTCCCAGGCCGCTTCGGAAAGCCGATCGGTCTCGCAATATCGACTGCCCAACAGGAATACCAGCGTCTCCTCCGGCAGGTTCTGAACTTCATGCTGACGGGCGTCATGCACCGTGACCTCGGGCAGGCCGGAGTCCTGCACGATGGCATCCGCCGACAATCGCAGCTTGCCCTTCGGTGCAACCAGACGGGTACACCAATTGCCGAACCCGTCGCGGTACGACGAGATCGGGACCGACGGATTGGTAATGAGGTGATCCGGCCGGATCAGATCGGAGGCCCGGCTGTAGTGGATATTCAACGTCAGAATCAGCGGCGTAGGCTTGGGAAAATCGTAGATCAGTTCGTAGCCTGCCCGGATTTGCATTGCTTCACCCTCGCTATAAAGAAGAGCGCGACACGCTCCACTGACTCGTACTGTTACTCGTCGGACTTAGCCTTTGACCGCCCTGATCGAGTTCTCGTTCAGCGAGGGAAGAAAAATGCCCCGGCCCCCGAATCAACCGTCGGTCAACATTCCCGCTGCCTGCTTCAGCAGGCTCGCAAGCCGTCCAGCCCAAGTCTTCTGCCCTGCTTCGTCAGCGATCAGGTCCTGGCGGATCTCTAGCCCAACATGCGCAATGCCGCGCGACTCGCCATGCAGCGGCAGGGTGTAGTCGCTGTCATCGTCGATCGCGTAGGGCTCGTTATCTCCTACCTGCAAGCGTTCATCCTTACGCAACAGCTTGAGCAGTGCGGCCGCTAGCCGCGCATCGTGGCGATACATCACCCCGATATGCCAGGGCCGGGACTCGCCGCGGTACGTTGGCGTAAAGCTATGCACCGCAACCAGCAGCGTTTGCCTGCGATCACGCTGCCGCTGGTCCAGAATCGTGCGCAGCTCATCGTGATAAGGCGTGAAGATCTCTCCCGTACGGGCGACGATTTCGGCCGGACTGAGGTGTTCGTTGCCACTTATTTGCCCCCACTCAGTGCGGCTCGGGATTGAATCGGATGCAGCGGGCGGTCGATTGCAGTCGATCACCAGGCGCGAATAATTCTGCATGATCAGAGTCGCGTCGAGCCTTTCGGCCAACAGCCTCGCCACGCCGGCTGCGCCAATGTCCCAGGCGATGTGACTGGACAATTCCGTCTCCGACAGACCCAGCGTACCCAGCGTCCGCGGAATCTGACGGCTGGCATGGTCGCAAGCCAGTATGAAATCCGAAGTCCCGCCTGGACGCTCCACCGTTACGGCCGATGGCTCGTCCTCCATCAGTAGACGCATCGTCGCGCCGTTCTTTGAGGGGGGATTTATTTTTTTGGTCATGGTGCTTGGCACGTTCAAAGTTGGTCACCGCGCGAAATCGAGCGTGCCCTCAGGCCCGTCGCGCAGACGCGATTCGGCCGGAGTATATGGATATACGCAACGGATACAGCAGGTTGTCGGGGGGCCATCGGATTGCGCCTGATTCACGCCAGCGCCGGCGTTCACCAGCATGCGCTTAATGCGCCGACCGTGCTTGGATCACGTGCGGCGGTCGAGACTTAGACGTCATCGAAGCGGATATTTTTTACCGCGGCCAGAATCTGAGCTCTCTGCGTCTCGCTCTCAAGCATCTGGCGCGCGACCCGCTCCTCGACTGCACGCTCGTCGCGGCTGATCGTTTCATTGGCCTTGCGCAGCCACTGCTTGATTCTGTCGACCGCGGCTTCGATCTCCACAACCTCACAGTTCAGGATCATCACATCCTGCTCAATGGTGACCGTCGGCTTTTGATTCCTGCTCAACTCGGAAAAACCCTTCTTCCAGGGCGACAGGGGAATCTCGGACAGCTTCAATCGAAATTGCAGTCCCGCCTCTTTCTGAATGGCGGGATGTTCCGGATCGAGCCAGCCCGCAAGCTTGATTAGCTGAGCCATGGCCGCTACTCCTGAAGACGGAGCATGAGTGTACGCGAATCAAATATTACCGGGCTGACGAACGACAAGCGCCTGTTAGTCGCGGAAATTCTCGAACTGCAGCGGCAGCTCAAAATCGCTCTTGCGCAGGAGCGCAATGGCAAGTTGCAAATCGTCACGTTTCTTGCCGCTGACCCGCAACTTGTCACCGTTGATTTGAGCATCAACCTTGAGTTTGGCCTCTTTGAGTTTGGCGATGATCTTTTTGGCCTGCGCCTGCTCAATCCCCTGCTTGATCGTAATCCTTTGTCGTGCTTCAGCGAGATTGCTCTCCACCTCGGCAAGATCCAGGCATCGCAAGTCGATGCCACGCTTGGCTAACCGAATGCGCAGGATGTCGAGCAACTGCTCCAGTTGATACTCGCTTGGCGCAAACTGCGTCACCACAAAATCTTCCAGCTCGAAGCGTGCGCCGGTGCCGCGCAGGTCATAGCGGTTTTCGAGATCGCGGTTGGCTTGGTCCACCGCGTTATCGAGTTCGTGCTTGTCAGCCTTTGAGACAATGTCGAATGAGGGCATGGCGTCGCCGGTGCAGCTTCATGTTCGTACAAGAGTATTGGCGTTTTTAAGCGCCTTTACCATAGACAAAACGGTGTCCTCCTTCCCAACGACTCGGACTGATCCACGAAATTATCGATCAACCGCTCACTTGAAGAACGCCGACACCCCAATTCCCATTGCAAGATCGGTGCTGCTGGAGGTAAGCCCCCAGTCGGCATAGAGATCCAACTGAACAATGGGCGTCACCATCCAGGTCAGGCCACCACCCGCGACCAGATCATCCGGCGACTGGTCGGCATAGGTGACGCCTGCTTCCAAAAATACAGCGACCGTGTCGATGACCGGAAAGCTGAAGCTCGGCGACAGCGTGTAACTGTTTTGTCCGTTGCCATGATCGAAGTCGGCATAGAAGCCAACTACGTGCGTATCGTTAAGATTCCAGCCCGCCGCGGTACCCAGAGAATACTGGGCCTGTCCGGCGGTGAACGGCGCTTTGCCGGTTGCGAATGAAACTCTGCCCAATGCCGCCCACGAGAAGCGGGAGGAGTTCGACGGAAGCGCTACTTTTAAGGCCAGACCGGTATCACCGTAACCCTCGTCAGAATTCGTTGTGTCCGCGCTGCTGGTGTCCAAATGATTGAACAAAGCCGTATCGATCTGCATTTCCAGATGTTCGCCCAGGCCTGCGCGGATGCGAGTCGTCGCTGCGTATAAAGTTGTCTTGGTGCCGTCACTGCTGTCACGCACGACATCAGGCAGACCCTGCTCCCAGGCGAAACTGCCTGCTGGAACAATACTTGTGGAAAACGCGATGCCGGGACGATCGAACCCAGGCGTATCGGCCAAAGCCGGGGCGGTGAACACCAACAGTACCGCGGTCATAAGGTGGGAGGATTTCATTTCGCGAAGAGCGCTTCCGAACGACCGCGTCGAAGAATGCCAGTCTGTCGGGCTCGAGGGAAATGAACAAGGCTCCCAACTTCCCGGCGACATCGATAAGCAGCGCTAATCCTGGCATCCTTTCCCGTTCGGTGACGGGTTGCCGTACTCTGTGCTCGATAAAGTAGACAAGGCGATTGCGATCCGCCGCCACCGAAGTGACTTGTCTGCGTTTCCGACAGCCCCGGAATTGGGTCGATGAGCAAATCAATCCATACCCGTCGCGCGCATCGAAGCAGGACCCTGGTATCCGGCCATGGTGCATCGCCGGTGTCACGCCACGGCCTCGCCCGCGCGCTTTCCAAACTCGGTGTGTGTTCACGCAGCCAAGCCGCGGCGATGGTCGTCGCCGGGCGCGTCGATGTAAACGGACACACTGAGCGCAACCCGGAACGACCCACCGACGCGAAGCATGAACGCATCACCGTCGATGGCGTCGATGTGCGAGCTGCAACACGAACGTACATCGTCCTCAACAAGCCGCGCGGCATCGTCGTCAGTGCCGACGACGAACGCGGTCGTGCCACGGTTTACGGCCTGCTCGAAGGTGCTGATCTACCATGGCTGGGGCCGGTCGGACGTCTCGATAAGGCCAGCGAGGGCCTGTTGCTGCTGAGCAACGACACGGTGTGGGCAGCGCGCATCACCGACCCGGCCGCGAAACTCGAAAAGACTTACCACGTGCAGGTCGCTGGCATTCCCGATGCCGCCACCCTTGTAGCCATGCGCACGGGCGTGGCCGATGCCGGAGAAAAACTCGCGGCACGCAGCGCCAATCTGCTCCGCGCCGGCGGAAAAAATGCGTGGCTCGAAGTGATACTCGACGAAGGCCGCAACCGCCATATCCGCCGTCTGCTCGCCGCACTGGGTTTCGAAGTGCTCCGGCTGGTGCGCGTGGCGATCGGGCCGCTGGCGCTTGGGGATCTGGCGAAAGGTGACTGGCGGGTACTATCGGAGCATGAGGTCGAGCTGTTGGGTGGCGGCGACCCGGAAAAATAGTCCGCGTAACTTGGCTTTGGCAGGCAATGCCCACAACATTATGCCAACGTAGTGTCGAGCCTCGCCGTAATGCACACATTCAGAACCTCGCTCCAGGCCCAAGCCCGCGCACGTCGATCCAAACGTCCGATTCGTCGTAACATCCCGGCATGAAAACCGACCCAAAAACGCCGTGAACGAGGTCATGACGCCGCTGCGATTGGGCACGCCACCGGGCTATTCCTCGGTAGTTCCATTCAATCGCGAACAACACGCGGGCCTGGGCCTGCGCGCGGATTACGGCCTGGTGTGGTGTTCCCGTCTCAATAGCGTGTACCTGGGCGCGCAGGAGATTCAACGCGCTGCGCTCGATTATCCGGTCGTATTCGTGCGCGATACAGCGCAGGGAGAATATATTCCTGCCGCCGTGCTCGGTCTGCGTAGCGGTGAAAATCTGTATATCGATGCGAATGGACGCTGGCGTCCCGATCACTACCTGCCGGCCTTCGTACGCCGGCATCCATTCTGTGTCGCCGAACTGCCGCAACCAGATGGGAAAGATCCACAGCGACTGATCTGTGTCGAAGAAAGCTGGCTGGCGCCGTCCGTGCAGCCATTCTTCGATGCCCGCGGCGAATCCGCTCCAGCATGGGCGCCGATGCTGGAGTTGATCGAAGTCCTCGAAGGCGTGCGCGTGCAGACGCGCGGCTTTGTGCGCCGTCTTGATGCGTTCGGATTGCTGATGCCATTCGACGCGGTGGCGATGCCTACCAACGGCGCGCCGATGCGACTGCAGGGAATGCATCGCGTGGATGAGGAAAAGCTGAAAACGCTCGGCGAGCGCGAATTGCGCATGCTGATGCGGCGCAACGAGTTGCGCGCCGTATATGCGCATCTATTGTCGCTGGAAAATTTTGCGAAGCTGATGACTTGGGCCACTTCCTGCTGACCGACAGATTGCCATGGGCGTAGAAATCAAACTGAGTGATCGTGAACTGCCGGCGTCGCCGGCGTTCATCGATTTCATCGCTCACTTGCTCGACGGACGCGAGTTCGGCGCCCATCAGTGGGCGGACCAGCGCTCCGAAGCGCTCGATCACACGCAGCGAGATGTCCATCGGCGTGCCACCGAGAGCGCGGCGCGGGTGATGGCGGATGAGCGCGGTCGCACCATTATTTCACGCGCCTATGGATTGCTGCTGGCGCTGATGACCGGGCAACCAGCACCGCTGCACGAATTGCAGAGGCGCTTCCACTTCGTGAATGTCATCGGTATTCCGCGAACCGGCGGCTCATATCTGACCGCCGAGCTGTTTAGCGCACTCGGCCGCGATCCGGTCGCGGTTCCCAATGCACTTGCGCACGATGGCTTCCCGGAAGCCGGGCCATTTGAGCTGGCCGCAGGCAGCAATAGCTGGATTCTGAGCCTGCAAACAATGGCCGAATATCTGACCATGGTCGAGATCTACTTCGGCAATGATCGCCGCCATTCGGGAAAAATCATCGTGCCCAAAAAACTCACGAAGGGCATCTACGCCGGCGGATTCTTTCATCGCGTTCTCGGCGAAGCGGTCGAACACGTTGTGACCTTGCGGCATCCGGTCACCGCGTGCATCTCGACTTATGAAAAATCGGGCGGACTGCCGCCGAATGGACGTTTCACGATGCGCTCCAACATCGAGGACTGGTGCCGGCGCGACCTGCTCTACACCGGCTGCACGCTCGATGAACTGCTGCGCATGGATTACTTCGACGCATATCTGCGCTACTGGGAGCAGTACCACTACTACATCGCCACCACCGGCCTATCGGCGAATCGCGACCTGCGCGTCGTCGTCTACGGCAAGGAGCGGATGGAATTGCTGGCACGACAGTTTCACCGCCGCTATGACAATGAAAGCGAACCAAAGCCATTCGCGGTTTCCGACGAGCAGCGGCGCCGTCACCCGGAATGGATGGCACGCGCACAACCGGCGATCGAACGCGTGGCTGCGGTTTGGACACGGTTCGACATTCCGTTTCCGGTCGATGCGGTGATGGAAGCTTGGTGACACGGGAAAGTCGATACTGCCGAGCGGACGGTCATCCAGCAACGCCTATCGGGCCACCAGTAAATTATCGATCGCCGCCAGATCACTTTCGGTCAGCCGCCCGGCCTGTTGCTTCAGCGATAGCACACTGCGCAGATAGTCGTAGCGCGATTGGTAGTAACTGCGCTGCGCCGCGGCTAAGGTCTGCTGCGCATTGAGCACATCGACTTCCGTGCGCGTACCGACCTTGAGGCCGACCTGCGTCGCTGCGAGGCTGGTCTGATTGGACAGCACGGCCTGCCGGTTCGCATTGACGCCGGCGATGCCGCTGATAACCCCTTCGTAGGCATCGCGCGCGCCCTGATCCACGGTGCGGCGTTGACCTTCGTATTGGGCTTGCGCCTGCTTCCAGGTGGCGATCGCCTGCCGGACCTGCGAGGCGACGAGCCCACCTTCGAACAGGTTCAAGTTGAGCTGCAGGCCGATGGTGTCATTGATCGTGTCGCCGCTGAATTCGTAATCCGACTTCTGCCGCTGCGTGGCGCCGACGACGCTGAGCGTCGGCAGATACTTGCCACGATAATTCTGCACGTCGTTGCGCGCGGCATCCGCCGCATAGCGATAACTCAGTAAGGTCGGGTTGTCCTGTGCCGCCGTCTTCACCCACTCATCTTCAGCGGCTGGGTTCGGTCGCTCCAGCGGAATATCGTCGCGCAGCCCGGCAACGGCCTCGATCGGTTTTCCGACGATCTGCCCGAGTGAGCGCTTTGTACTGTCGAGCGCGCGTTGGTCGCCGATCACGGCGGCGGCACTGGTGTCATACGCCGCCTGCGCGTTGCGCACGTCAGTGATAGCAGCGAGCCCGACCTGGAATTTTTTCTGCGCCTGCTGCAATTGCTGCTGGTATGCGGTCTGCGCGTCCATGTCGGCGCGCAGCGTGTCCTGTGCGTTGAGCACATTGAAGTAAGCGTCGGCGACACGGAAGATCAAGCCCTGCTCCGCCGCGCGATAAGTCGCCTGTGCTTGCGCAACAAGTTGATCGGCTTTCGCCAGCGTCTTGAACGCAGACCAGTCGAATACTGTCTGCGACAGATTGAGTCCGTAGCTTTCCTGGTTGTAGTACGCGGTGCCGACGTTGTTGGTGACAAAGGCGCGGTTCTGCGAAAGCTGATGCGTGCGATCACGTTCCGCGCCGGCGGTCGCTCCGAGCTGCGGCAGCAACACCGACAGCGCTTGCGGATGTACCTCAACGGAGGCGTCGCGCTGATGCAGCGCAGTCTGCAGGGTCATGTCCTGCTCTTGCGCGAAATGAAAGATGTCGAGCAGTTCGTTGGTTTGCGCTGCAACTGGCACACCCGTTATCTGCGGCGCGAGCTGAAAAATCCCGGGCATATCGTCAGCCTGCGCCGTAATAGGCATGATGGTTATCAGACATAGTGCGGCGCTGACGATCGGAAGACGCATAGGAGGCTGTCGGTTCGTAAATCAGTAGCGAGGAACCGAGGGATCGACGAGTTCCGACCAGGCATCGATTCCACCGCTCAAGTGCGAGACATCTGAAAACCCGTTACGTTCAAGAAAGCGCCCCGCCGATTCGCTGCGTACGCCGTGATGGCAAAAGGCCACGACGGGCTGCTCGCGCGGTATTTCGGCGTAGCGTGCCGGCAGTTCCGCAAGAGGAATCACCATCGCTCCCGGCAGAGAGGCGATCGCCACCTCTTCCGGCATGCGCACATCGAGCAAAGTCAATCCGCCCTTGGCCAGCAATGTCTTGAGTTCGAATGGAGTCAGGTTACGCATGAGGAGTCGGTTGAACAATCGGGTTTCCGGCAGCGCAGAAGCGTAGCATAGGCGACCGTTGAGATCGGTTAAGCAAGCTACCGTGGACAGGTTAAAACTGAACCCGTCCGCATCCCGCCGGTCACACCATGAATTTCGGCCGACCTGTTTGAATTGGAGAGACAGAATGAAGCTGCGCAAGACTCTGCGTCTGACGATGGCGATGCTCACCGGTACCCTGTTCACGCTATCGCTGTCAACGGCAGCGGACACCATACCAGCGCAGATCCCCCCTCCGATCGCCGAGCAACCGGTACCGGTTCAGACGACTCCCACCGAACAGCAAGCACCGGCGCCGTCACAATTGCCTGCACAACCTCAGTCGGGAGACGTCGGGCCGGCAACCTATAGCAAAGACGAAACCTTGCAAGCGGCAGACAAATTCTTCGGCGGGACCACCGAAGGTCTCGCCAAAGCCGTGGAAAAAGTGTTCAAGGAACTGGGACAGCCGAATGCATACATCCAGGGCAGCGAAGGCTCCGGCGCTTTCTTCGTCGGCCTGCGCTATGGCGAAGGCCAGCTTTACTACAAGGGCGGCGGCGCCACCCAGGTGTACTGGCAGGGCCCGTCCGTGGGTTGGGATTTCGGCGGCAATGCGTCGAAAGTGTTCACGCTTGTTTATAACCTGCACTGGACGCGCGATCTGTTTCAGAAGTTTCCGGGCGTCGATGGCAGCCTTTACCTCGTCGCCGGCGTCGGCCTCAACTATCTGCGCGCGGGCCAGATCACACTGGCACCGATCCGCACCGGCGTGGGCCTGCGTGCGGGTGCCAGCGTCGGCTATCTGACTTTCACGCAGCAGAAATCGTGGAATCCGTTCTGAGTGGCCAGGCTCGCTCCGGGGCCTGCTGCCGGTAACGGTTCCACGCGCGGCGCCGGGTCCATCGTCAAATCCCTTGGGCGCGGCAAGCAAGGGATTTGACGGCACCCCTAGTATCATTCTCGCGATCCATCCAATCGAGGAGATCCCGATGCGCTGGTTGCCGATCGCGCAGACCATCGGTCTGCTGACGCTGTCGAATTGCTTCATGACTTATGCGTGGTACGGCCATCTGAAAACCCTCGGCGGCCGACCCTGGTATATCGCCGCCATCGTCTCCTGGGGCGTGGCATTCTTCGAGTATCTGCTGCAGGTACCGGGTAACCGCATCGGCTTCACCGAACTGAGTCTGTCGCAACTCAAGATCCTCCAGGAAGTCATCACGCTGAGCGTGTTCGTACCGTTTGCGCTGCTGTACATGAAACAGCCGATCAAGCTCGATTACCTGTATGCCGGCCTGTGCATGATGGGCGCGGTGTATTTCATGTTCCGGCGCTGACCTCGCGATAAAATCCGGCACATGTGGAAACAATCGAAAATTCTGGTCCAGACTCGCGGGCGCGGCTTCACCGAATTGACGGTAGATGTCACCAGGCGTGTCAGTGAAGCCAACATAACAATCGGCCTCTGCCATCTGTTTCTGCGCCATACGAGTGCGTCGCTGTGCGTCACGGAAAATGCCGACGACGACGTACGCAACGATCTGGAGCATTTCGCACAGCAATTGACGCTCGGCAGCGACGTATTGTTCCGCCATACGGTTGAAGGCAACGACGACATGCCCGCGCATGTACGCAACCTGTTTGCCGGCTACGAATTGACCGTGCCGATTCGCGGCGGCCGCCTTGCACTCGGTACCTGGCAGGGAATTTTTCTGTGGGAGCACCGCAAAGCCAATCATCAGCGCGAGATCGTAGTTACACTGCAAGGCGAAGCGGAGACCGCCGCATAGTTTTCCATCCGGAAATCCATAGAAGCCGCATGTTCAAGGAATACGCGCGGTACGACGCAACAAGCCTCGCGGAATTGATCGCACGCGGAGAAGTGACCGCGGCGGAACTTCTCGAAGCCGCGCTCGAATGCGCCGACGCGCTGAATCCGCGCATCAACGCGATCAACATTCCGATGACCGAAATTGGACGCGCGCGCGCCGGCTCGGCACTCAGCGGCCCGTTCGCCGGCGTGCCGTTTCTCATCAAGGATATCCACCAGGACTATGCCGGCGTTCCCACCACCGCCGGCTGCCACGCATTGCGCAACTGGAAGCCTGAGTGCCACGCAAAAGTAGTTGCGCGCTTTCTGGCCGCCGGTCTGGTGATTTTCGGAAAGACCGCAACACCGGAATTTGCGCTGAAGGCCCGGACCGAAAGCCGGCTGTTCGGAGCCACCCGCAATCCCTGGGATTTGTCGCGCACCCCGGGCGGCAGTTCCGGCGGTGCGGCTGCCGCTGTCGCGGCCGGCATCGTCCCGATGGCCGGCGCCTCCGACGGCGGCGGCTCAATCCGCATTCCCGCATCGTTCTGCGGCCTGTTTGGGCTGCGTCCTTCACGTGGACGCGTGCCGGCGGGTCCGCGCGATGGCGAAATCTGGGAAGGCGCATCCGGCGACCACGTCCTCACGCGCAGCGTGCGTGATTCGGCGCGCATGCTCGACGCGATCGCCGGCGCCGACACCGGCGCGCCATTCATCATCGCCCCGCCGACGCTTCCTTATGCTGAAGAAATCCGTCGCGATCCGGGACGTCTGCGCATCGGCTTCTGCACACGTTCGCCGCTCGGCACTCCGGTGCATAGCGAATGCATCGCTGCCGTCGAAAATACAGCGCAACTGCTGGCGAGCCTCGGTCACGAAGTCGAACCAGCGGAACCCGCCATTGATGGCAACGCGCTCGCGCACTGCTACTTCATGCTCTACTTTGGCAATGTCGCTGCGAGCCTTGCCGAGGCGCGCAAATTGACTGGCGCGAGCGAACGCGAATTTGAACCCGATACACGCGTGTTGGCGCTGTTGGGACGTGGCGTCCGGAGCGGCGACTACGTTGCGCTGCGGCGGCAGTGGAACCTGTTTGCGCGCGCGCTCGGCGAATTCCACAGTCGTTGTGATCTATATCTGACCCCGACCGTCGCGCTGCCACCGGCACGGATCGGAGAGTTGGAGCATTCGCCAATTCAAAAGGCGCTAACCCATATCGTGCTCGCATTGCGCGCAGGAAAACTGCTGTGGAAAAGCGGCATCGTCGAACGGATCGCCCGTGAAGAGCTGCAGCGCACCCCATTCACGCAACTATCGAACCTGACCGGCACACCAAGCATGTCCGTACCACTGCACTGGTCCGCCGATGGGCTGCCGGTGGGTGTCCAGTTCATCGCCCGGTGCGGCGACGAAGCAACATTGTTCAGGCTCGCGGCCCAGCTGGAACAAGCGCGACCATGGGCGGAGCGGCGGCCGGAATTGCGATAAATGTCTGATGTGACCCGCAAGTATCGCTCATGCCACCTAAATTCCCCGCTGTCAAAACGATCTTCATTCATCGGCCCACATCGATTCGACAATTGAGAACACAAGTTCTCAATGCTGCGGTGCAATCGATCTAAATTAACCATCCGGATTATTCGTCCAAAAGTATCAATTTGCACGATCACACTTGATGCTCCGGTCCCGAAAATTAATATCTGTACTTGACTGAACAGTAAATATACATTCATATATTCTCAGAAAGAACCAACTAGAGAATTAATGTTGCGATGAAAATGTCATAGGGATCACATCGCCTCAGATAGTTGGAAATGGGGATAAATGCTCCGGCGGCTGTAACACTACAGAGCGCCACGATTGCGCCCAACAAATTAAACCCTATGGAGGAGAATCACTATGCGCTTCAACAGTCAGCGTTTTCTTGCGGTAACCACCATTGCGCTTGGAGTATTGGCTCCAGTCATCCAGGCTCGCTCAGAGGTCGCAACACTCAATGTCGATGACATCGATGCGATCGGTCAGATCGGCGACGACAAGCTCTCTCTGGCAGAAGCCATCCGTCTTGCGAATGGAGACCTGACCCCTGACGCGCTCAGTGACACAGAGCGTGTTCACATCCAGAGCGTGCCAGGAGCGGCTTCAGCAGATAAGATCGTTGTGGTTCTTCCCGCTGGCACGATCCTGAATGCGACAGCGCTGCTACCCCCACTGACTAATAACGCCGGTGACGAAATCGATGGCGGCGGCGCAGTCCTCACTGACGCCGCATCGCTTGATGTCGGCCTGATGATTTCCAGCTCCAAAATCACCGTGCACAACCTCGGATTCACCGGATTTGTCACCTCGCTGGCGGTTGATCCTCAAGGTGCGAGCCTTACCGATATCGCGATCATCGACAATGTTCTCAGCAATATGAAACTGGTGGGGCTGAAGGTCGGAACTAGCGTCAACGGCGGCTCATTGAACGGCCTCACCGTGACCGGCAATACCTTCAACGGCAAACCATTTACCGGCAGCGTGGTCAGCATCGCGGCGGCCAATCCGGCCACAGGCGGTCGAGTGAGGAAAGCGACGCTCGACAATGTGTCATTTGCCCACAACACGGTTCGCGGCGGCATCGAAGGCCTATATGTGTTTGGTGCAGCCGCCCTCGGCGGCGCGGCTGACGATGCGACTACGCGCTATGTGTCGATCACCGACAACGTGTTCGAGGACAATACCGATGCCTCGCTCAACATCGCCGGATCGGATGGCGCCGCCGGCTTTTTCCGACACACGGCAGTCGAGCACGTCGTCGTCGAGCGCAACACCATATCGGTGCATAACTGGGGTATCGGCATGTGGGGCGGAGAACCGTTCGGAGCTGGCATCGCTAACGATTCATCGGTAAGCGATGTCCTGATCAGCGACAATCAACTGACGCAGGCTGAAGGAGCTCCGAACGCATTGGGCCTCTGTATCGTGCTGCAGGCGGGCCGCACTGATGCGCCTCCCGGTTTAGCGCGCGGAGACGCGATCGAACACGTACAAATCCTTAACAACTCGGTACGCAATTGCAATCAGGCAATTACTCTGGATGGCGGTGCGGTCATTGTTGGCGGCAAGGCGAGCCACAATCAGGTTAGCGACATCCTGATCGACGGCAACCAACTGGAAAATAATCAGATCGGTCTCATAGCGCGTGGTGGCGAAGTGGAGCTCGGCGCGGCACGGGTCACCAACAATATAGTCAACCAGATGACCGTGACCGAAAATCATTTCACCGGCAATCAACTCGCCGTTCACCTTATTGGCGGAGTCGCGAAAAACGGTGTGGCCCTCGATAACCAGGTTGGCCCCGACCTCAGCTTCAGCAGCAATACTTACGATGGTGACGCGCAACAGCGGTGCCAAATCGAAGACAGCACCGGAAATCGCGCCAGGCGCAACTATGCGCGCTTCAGCTGCGATGATGTGAATTGAGTGTAGTAACCCCGTGATCGATTGCCCGTGATCGATTGCGCGATCGCGGATTCCCGAAGACGGATTCCCGAAGGTGGCATATCAGGCGATTCGCCGTCGCATCATCGCGGCGGCGAGTCACCGTGATTCGATCACGACGTTCTCGTCGGCGCACCCGGACAACACCGGAATTTCCGAACAGCGCCGTATTAGCGGTGAGGCAACTGCTCATGTAGTTCGCTGCACATGATGGCAAGAAAAGCAGCGAGCCCGATGTACAGTGCGGCGTAGGACACTCGCGTCTCCGCATCTGTCGTGTAATAAGCATGCTGATCGGCGGTCTGCGGTCCGCGCAATGCTTGCATCACGTGTGGCGCGGCGAGAATCGCCATCAGGATCAGCAACGGACTGGGACGATAGAAAAACAGGCCGACGAGCACCGGCACACCCAGCAGCCATAGCTTCGGCGATATCACGGCGGTGATACGGCCGCCGTCGAACGGGGACAGCGGAATCAGGTTGAACAGGTTGAGGAAGAACCCGGAATAAGCGATGGCGAGCAGCAACGGACTGTCGAAGTACCGCGCCGCGAAATAAACCGCCAACGCACCAAGTGAGCCTGCGAGCGGACCCGCCATGCCGACGTAGGCCTCGGTCTCGGCATCGTGCGGCAATTGCTTGAGCTGAATCCAAGCGCCAACGAAGGGGATGAAAGTGGGCGCGCCGACGTCGAGGCCGCGGCGGCGGGCGGCAATGTAGTGCCCCATTTCGTGCACAAAAATCAACAGCACGAAGCCCACCGCGTATTTCCAGCCGAAGATCCATGCGTAGACAGCGATCGAGAGCAGCATGGTGCCGCTGGTCGTCAACACTTTGCCGAACTTGACGGCCTTGAGCAGCAGGAAAAGAGCTTTCATCGATATACAAACCGGCGTGCGTAATTTCTCAGACTTTGCGGCGCTTGAAGATTTTCGCAGCCGCCGTGCTGACGCCTGCGACCGCGACCGCAATCACCTTCGCGAACTTGGCAAAGCTAAGTCCGACCAGTGCGAGCAACCCGAGTTTCTTGGCTGCGAGCCCACCCACCAGCGCGGCGATGCCATACGCAGCGACCTTGTCGGTCGATGCCTTGAAATCGCCGTAGCCTTTGTCACTACTGAAACAGATATCGGCCAGCAACGCTTTCGCATCTCCCTTGTATTGCTCGATTTTCGATGCTGAAGTGACCACGTCCATTGAGATGTAACCTTCGCGTCCAAGCACGTAGGTGTTGTAGTTGACGCCGGCATCGGCATCTGCGGGAGCACCGATTTCGCGCGATTCGGCGGACCAGACGAGCCGGTGCGCAACCCCATCATAGATGGGTTTCTCGATCCAGCGCGTGACTTCTATGGCCGGCACACCGATTTCCTGCCGATGCTTGTTGGCTTGCTCGGTGCCCTTCTTGAGATTGTCGAGAAGCTTGTCGGCGTCCCAGTCGCGCGCCTCGTCGTCGCGGATGTAGCCGGACGGCTCATATTCCAGCAATGCGAACCAATCGGCACCGCCACTGGGGAATACGAGTCCGATGAAATGATCATCGGTACGGTTTCCCCATAAATCCATCAGCACCGCGGCCTGTTTGCGCGGCACGAAACCGTAGCCTTGCGGAAGCGCGAACTGCGCCTGATCCGCCAGCGGCACGGTTTGCGGTCCACGCCGCATCGCCGCGCTGGCCGCCTCCCGCGCCGCTTTGACCTGCGCCTGCCGGTCCACAGTTGTCGGCGGATCAGCCTGAACGATGCCGCCGATGAACAAAGGCAACACGACTACCACCGCTCGCAGCGGCGCCCGCTTCAGCCCCATGACTTTCCCCCGATCCCGGAAATGATCCGGGAAATCCGGATCTTCGTAGTACTACTACGAATTAGGGCTTGGAATTGCGTCGCTCGTCACGAATTTTTGCAATCAGGAAATCGACGACGTTCAATACTTTCTTGTAAAGCACTTCTTCACCGGCCTTCGGATCATAAATCCCCGGCTGGCCGATTTCCGTCAGATATTTGCCGCCAACAACGATGGTGGGGACGCTCGAAACCTGGTAATCCATCGCCAGCTGGTCGGCGCGGCGCATATTGGCGTCGACCATGAAGCCATTGGCACCGTCGAAATCCTCGGGCTTGATGTGTACGGTCTTGACGAAGAATTCACGCACCGACGGCAGATCGTTAAGCGGCAACCGGTCGCGCACCAGTGCATCCATGAACGGCTGGTGGATGCGATCCTCGACCCCCAGCAGCTGTGCGATATAGAAGGCCTGTTCGTGAATGCGCCCCTGCGGATGGCCGAGGTTGTTAGGCACGCGCACGAATTCCACGTCCTTCGGCAGCTTCTTCAGCCATTCCTTCAGGGTCGGCTCGAAACGGTAGCAATGCGGGCAACCGTACCAGAAGAATTCCTCGACCTTGATCTTGTCGCCGGCGTCCGCTGTCGTGGGTGTCGGCACCAGCTGATAGTGCTGCCCGATCGTATAGACGGGCTCGGCGGGGGTCGCGGCAGGCGCGGCCTGCGCGGCGGCGGCGAAACCCAAGGTCGCAAGCACAGCGAAAAGGAGTCGGATCATGGTTGTGGCGGCTCAAGGTATGGAGTGCGAATGATGGTCAATGACGCCCGGTTTGACCAGCCTGACCTGTCCGGGTTCAGGATTCTTCCCGCGGGTTATAGTCGAAACGCTTGGCCATGTCCTCGTAGAACTTGCGATCGACGTCATTGCGCACCGGCGGCGTCTGGATCTGCAGGGTTACAATCTGGTCACCCGGGTCGGTACCGGGCAAGCCGCGCCCTTTCAAGCGCAGTTTCTTGCCGCTTTGCGCACCGGCGGGCAGCGTCAGCTCGACGTTTCCGCCCAGCGTCGGCACCGGAATCTTGCGGCCGAGTGCGGCTTCCCATGGTGCGATAGACACAGTGACGAGGACATCACGGCCGGATAGCAAGAAAACCGGGTGTTCAGCGAAATCAATCTCCATCAGCAAGTTCCCGCCGCGCGCACCCTGACCGGCGAGACGGATGCTCTGCCCTTCGCCGATCCCCTTAGGGATCCGCACGTTCAGTGTGCGTCCGGCAACCGTGACTGCACGCGTGGTGCCGTTGTAGGAATCCTCAAGCGAAATGGTGAGCTTGACGTGCTGCTCGCGCGAGCGCGGTTCGAATTCGTCTCCCGCGCCCTCGAAACCATTGCCGCCGAAAAGCGAGGAAAAGAAATCCGAAAATCCACCGGCATCGCCGCCAAACCCGGGGCCCGCTCCTGCTCCCGCGCGCGCGCGCGCACCGGCACGGCCGAATCCACCCGCGCCGGCCTGGCCGAAATCGAAATTCCAATTCGGCGGCGGTGTGAACCGCTGGCCGGCGTGCCAGCTGGCGCCGAGCTGGTCATAGGCTTGGCGCTTCTTGGCATCGCTGAGGACTTCGTTGGCCTCGTTGATCTCCTTGAACTTATCTTCGGCGCCTTTGGCTTTGTTCTTGTCGGGATGGTATTCGCGTGCGAGTTTGCGATAGGCGCGCTTGATCTCGTCGGCCGCAGCCGTCCGCGTCACCCCCAGAATCTTGTAGTAATCCTTATATTCCATCGAGTCAGCAAATCGGTACTGTGTAGGATATAGAGTGTAAAAACGAACCCGAAAACGGAAACGGGGCGCCGCAGCGCCCCGTCAGTTTAGCAACTTACCGGGTGATGGCCCGATCAGTGGCTTACCGTGATCCGCCGGGGTTGCACAGACGCGCGCTTCGGAATCACGATTTCCAGCACACCGTTAGTGCCACGCGCCGTCACCGCATCCGCGTCCACCGTATCGGGCAGACTGAAGCGGCGGTAAAAACGGCCGCTTGCGCGCTCGACGCGCTTGCGCTCGACACCGCTGGTTTCGGCGGAGGGTTCACGAGTACCCACCAACGTCAGTACCCCTTTCTCCAGCGTCACTTCGATGCTCTTCGCATCCACCCCGGGAATATCAGCATAAAGCACGAACTTGTCGGCGTGCTCCTCGATATCGACCGGCGGCGTCCAGTCGGCCGTCGCGCTGCTTGACGCATCGCCGCCACTCGAACGCACAAAAAAACGGTTCACTTCATTGACCAGATCGCGGTGCAGGGACCACGGTTCATAACGGATTGTCGTTGCCATTTGAAAACTCCTCGAAGTATCTACTGAGCATCTGCTCACGTGACTGAAACCTAAGGCTGCCACTTGCGATTTCAAGAGGGGGATCACGGCGGCTACCTCATTCCGACCAGCGTTCGCCTTCGCGGGGTCGTGGATCGCGGACAAAGCCGAGTGTGGCCGGCGCCTCGATTGCATCGAGCCGGACCAGGGGCAAACAGGCCGGACCGAGGCGCAGAAACAGTGGCGTCGTCGTCCCCGAGGGCTGCGCCAGTGCATTCGCGAGCTCTTCTTCATCGACCACTCCGGCCGCGCAATCCAGACGGGACAAAGCCCAATCGAGATCGGTGTCGGCGAGCAGGCCGGCACCGTGTTCGGTCACCAGCAGGATCGATCCTTCCTGATCCAGAAACGCGCGCGCCGGACGCATCACGCGAACATTGGTGTGAGTCAGCAGCGATTCGCTATCGTCGTCCACGCGTAACACCAGCGGTGCGTATTCCAGCTTCATGTAGCCGCGCTGCGGGCCGTTCTGGAAATACCAGCGGCCATGCTCATCCGCCGCGTAGTTGCGGCCAATCGTGTCGATGATCTGCGGACGCGTGATGACTTCACCGCGAATCAGCCAACGACCGCGACGGTCCAGCGCGAGCCAGCCGAACAACGCCGGCACATTGGGCCAGCGGGATATCGCGCGCAGCACCCAGTCTTCCATTCTGTTTCCTCGTCGCCATCAACCTGACAGCGCCTTGCGGCGACATCGAATTTGATCTGTGTCAATGCGCGATTCAAGGCGAACCCTCAAGGTACGCGCGTCCCTCAGGAAGCTGAACAGTTTCATTTCAATAAGCAAATTAAGGAACAGATAGCCATGACCAAATCAATAACGACCGCACTTTTGTTGATGATCGCTTATGGTGACCCGGCACTCGCGGTGACGTCGGAGGAGCTAGCGAAAGAAAAGGACTGCTTCGTTTGCCACGATGCGAAGTTACAGAAATTCGCGCCGTCGTTCACGGATATTTCCCGCCGCTTCAGCGGCCTTAGCAACGCCAAGCCAATGCTGGTCAGAGTGGTTAAGGCTGGAACCGATTCATCACCCGCGACCTTTCATTGGGGTTCGTCAAAAATGCCGCCAGACACCATCCGCGCGCCGGTCAGCGATGCCGAGGCAGAGGTATTGGTCGACTATGTTCTGAGCTTCCATTGATCTGGGGTGGAAATTGCCCCGGCGAGTATGCAGCACATTCCGGACTGAACCGTTCCCAGCTATTGTGCGTGGCATGGCGCCATTCACCTATTTGCTGCTGATCGCAAATCTGCTGGTCTTCGGGCTGCAACTTGAGGCCGGCGACCATTTCATCCGCGTGTTCGCGCTGTGGCCGATCGGCGCGGGCTTCGCGCCGTGGCAGGTCATTACTTACGCATTCCTGCATGGCAACGTCGCACATATCGCCACCAATATGTTCGGCCTGTGGATGTTCGGTCGCGATGTCGAGCGTGCGCTCGGCTCGATGCGCTTCCTGTGGCTGTACTTCGCGAGCGCGCTCACGGCAAGCGCCGCACAGCTCGGCATCACCGCCATGCTGCACCTGCATGAACCGACCGTGGGTGCATCGGGCGCGCTGTTCGGCGTTCTCGCGGCATTCGCGATGTTGTTTCCACAGCGCATCATCATTCTGCTGTTTCCGCCAATCCCGCTGCCGGCGCGCGTATTCGTGATTCTCTATGCGCTATTCGAGTTGTTTTCGGGCGTTTACGGCACGCAACAGGGCGTCGCGCATTTCGCCCACCTCGGCGGACTGGTCGGCGGCTTCGTGATCGTGCGGCGCTGGCGCCGTCGTCGTCCCCGCTCCGCCAGCTGGTGAAGCCCTCAGGCCTGCGACGGCGTCCGCGCCGCCTTGCGCAACGGCGTCACTTTCGGACTTTCGTTGAGATGATCGATCCGCACCCAGCGGATCACGTGCAGCTTGCCGTTGAAATCCTCGGCAAGAGCGCTGCAGGACTCCACCCAATCACCGCAGTTGTGATAGGTCACGCCTTCGATGTCACGGATTTCGGCATGGTGGATATGACCGCAGATCACACCGTCGAGGCCACGCCGCTTGCATTCGTGCGCGACCGATTCCTCGAAGCTTGAGATGATGCTGACGGCAGTCTTGACACGCTGTTTGGCGAAGGCCGACAACGACCAGTAACCCATGCCGAGCTGCCGGCGCGCGCGGTTGAACCAGTAATTCGCGGCCATCGTCGCCTCGTAGGCGAAGTCGCCGGCCAGCGCGATCCAGCGGTGGTAGCGCGTGATGACATCGAACATATCGCCGTGCAGTACCAGCAGGCGCCGGCCGTCGGCGGTGGTGTGAATGGCTTCGTTGACGAGCTGGATGTTGCCGATTTCGAGCCGGTAACCGACAAATTTGCGCAGGAATTCATCGTGATTGCCGGTCACGTAGAAAATCCGGGTGCCGCGCTTGGACTTGGTCAGCAGCTTGCGGACGACGTTGGTGTGTTCCTGCGGCCAGAACCAGTTGTTGCGCAGTTTCCAGCCGTCGACGATGTCGCCGACCAGATAGATCGTGTCGCACTCCACATTCTTGAGGAAATCGACCAGGAACTCGGCTTTGCAGCCCGGCGTTCCCAGATGAACGTCCGACAGCCACACGGTCCGATAGCGGTGTGTGGCACGTTCCGGTTTGGCGGCTTTCGGCATGATCGGCTCCCGGCAACCGCGTCAGGCGACGCGATCACATTAAAATTATCCTTTAATTTTGTTGCAGAAATATAAAGCTTGGCGCGGAGCCGGCCGATGTAAATCCGTTGGGCGCCGCTTTTTGCGCCTGCCGGCGTCAAGAACTTGCAACGGGATTGGCTGCCCATACATATCGATATGACAGATTAGTATAGATACTGGAGACGGGTTTGCGCCCTCTCGACAGAACCGACGATGACACTCGATCTTGAAACCGTAAATCGCGACCTTGGACACTCACCAGAAGCATTGGTGCGGTGGGCGCGTGAGCAGGGTGGGAAAGCCATTGCGACCACCAATTTCGGTCCTTTCGCAGCAGTAGTACTGGATCTGGTGACGCAGAAGCAGCCCGATATGCCAATTTTGTGGGTCGATTCTGGCTATGGCACGCCGGCGATGTACCGGTTCGCGAATGAACTCACGCAGGTACTCAAGCTTAATCTTCACATCTATCATCCGCGGCGCTCGCGCGCACACCGGGACGCCGTCGAGGGCCTGCCGCCCGAGATCGATGATCCGCGTCTCGAAGCGTTTACCCAGGAAGTGAAACTGGAACCTTTCGGACGAGCAATGCGCGACATGGGTCCGAGTGTCTGGTTCACCGCGATTCGCAAGGAACAAACAGAATTCCGCGCTGGGCTGCAACCCGTCACCCGCTCGGCGGAGGGCGTGTTGAAGGTTTCGCCAGTATTCCACTGGACTGCGAAACAGATGCACGATTACCTCAAGACGCGCGGCTTGCCAAACAATTTCGACTATTTCGATCCAACCAAAGTCGAAGACAAGCGCGAATGCGGTCTCCACCTCGCGCACTAAAAGACGTGCTGAACCGACACCACGTGATACTCCACCTCTAGCAGCCGGTCGGACTTGGGGAAAGGCGCTGCAACCAGCAGCCGTTGAAGTACGTTAGCATTGCGGCTCGATACTTGAGCGTATCCTTTCGATACGGGGCCTTGCGGACGAGCCGGCAACCAGTTGGCCGCGCCCCACCCGCATACGGGCTATGGACGATAAATCCGAGCTGTTGAGCAAACTGCGCATTGAGCGCGATTACGAACCCGACACTGTCGGTATCGGCCAGCGTTGGCTGTGGGCGGGTGGCGTAGCGGTACTGCTCATCGCGATCGCCGGGGCGGTCATTGGCCTGTCAGGTCCGCGTCGCATTCCTGTACACGTCGCCATCGCGACGGCGACCGGCGGCGACTCGGGCGCCGGTGCGTCGCTGCTTGATGCCTCCGGCTATGTGGTCGCTCGGCGGCAGGCAACCGTGTCCGCGAAAATCACCGCCAAAGTTGTCGAAGTGCTGATCGAGGAAGGTCACCACGTCAGCGCAGGGGAGATCGTCGCGCGTCTCGACGATACCAATACGCGCGCGGAATTCAATCAGGCGCGCGCGCAACGGGACTATGCACAGGCGCGCCTGGCCGAGGTGCAGGTCAATTTGGTCAACGCCGAGCGCGACTACAACCGCAAGCGCGATCTGTACGCACAGAATTTCCTCAGCAAAGCCGAACTTGATAATGCGCAGACAGCACTCGACAGCCTGCGTGCGCAGATCGTCAGCGCGGAGCGCAATCAGGACGTCGCCAGTCGCGGACTGGAAGTGGCGCAGCGCAATCTCGACGACACCATCGTCCGCGCACCGTTCGACGGGGTCATCACCGTCAAGGCCGCGCAACCAGGCGAAATCGTATCGCCGTTTTCCGCCGGCGGCGGCTTCACGCGCACCGGCATCGGCACCATCGTCGATATGGATTCGCTGGAAGTCGAAGTGGATGTCAACGAAAGTTTTATCAACCGTGTGCGCGCCGGCCAGCCGGCCACGGTGCGCCTCAACGCCTACACCGACTGGCAGATTCGCGCGCATGTGATCGCTGTCATCCCGACCGCGGACCGCAGCAAGGCGACCGTCAAAGTGCGCGTGGGCTTCGACAGCAAGGATCCTAAAATCCTGCCGGAGATGGGCGCGCGCGTGTCATTCCTCAGCGAAGCGCCGGCAACCGGTGTTGCGCCACGTGCGGTGCTGGCCCCGTCCGATGCGGTCGAGACGGAAAAGGACGGTGGTATTGTCTACGTCATCCGTGACGACACCGTCGAGCGGCGCGCGGTAAAGCTCGGCGCGAAAACCTCGGCTGGGCAAACGATCCTGTCCGGACTGTCCGGCAACGAGCGCCTCGCCATCGGTGACTTCTCGAAACTCGCCGATGGCGCCCGGATCAAAATCGAACAGTAAGGGAAGCCCGGCAATGACGGCGATGATCTCTCTCAAGCACGTATTCAAGCGCTACACACGCGGCAAGCAGATCGTGGAAGTCCTGCATGGCGTCGATCTGCAGATCGAGAAGGGGGAATTCGTCGCGCTGATGGGACCTTCCGGCTCCGGCAAAACCACACTGTTGAACCTCATCGGCGGTCTCGATAAACCCAGCGAGGGCGAAGTGGTCGTCGCCGGCGAACGCATCGACCAGTTGTCGCCATCGCGGCTCGCGCGCTGGCGAGCACGCCACGTCGGCTTCGTGTTCCAGTTCTACAACCTAATGCCGATGCTGACCGCGCAGCGCAACGTCGAACTACCGCTGCTACTGACCAGGCTTTCGGCCGCGCAGCGCAGGAAGAATGCCGAGATTGCTTTGTCCGTTGTCAGCCTCGCCGATCGCGCAAAACACAAACCGTCCGAACTATCGGGTGGACAGGCGCAGCGCGTCGCCATCGCGCGCGCACTCGTCACCGATCCCAGCCTGCTGGTCTGCGACGAACCGACCGGCGACCTCGATCGCGTCACCGCCGATGAAATTCTCGGCCTGCTGCAAGTGCTGAACCGTCAACACGGCAAGACCATCGTCATGGTCACGCACGATCCGAAAGCTGCCGAATATGCGAGCCGTCGCTTGCATCTCGACAAGGGACGGCTCGTCGGCACCGAAGAGGTCGTCGCGTGAAATATCTGCCGCTGCTGTGGGCGGCGCTGTGGCGCAAGAAGGCGCGCACGATTTTCACGCTGTTCTCGATCATCGTCGCATTCCTGCTGTTTGGCATGCTGCAGGGTGTCAACTCAGCAATCCATCGCGGCATCGACATGTCCAATGTCAATCGTCTGAATGTCTTCAATCGCTACACCTTCACCGAACCGCTGCCGTTCGCTTATCTCACACAGCTCGAAGCTGTTACTGGCGTCGACGCGGTCGCATACGCGACCTGGTTCGGCAGTTACTATCAGGATCCGAAGAATTTCGTGTTCTCGTTTCCGGTCGATCCGCAGCGCTACTTCGATATGTATCCGGAGCTGAAGGTGGACAAGGCGCAGCTGGAAGCGCTTGAACACACCCGCGACGGCGCGCTCGTCGGCTTTGAGGCGATGCAGAAATACGGCTGGAAGATCGGCGACCGCATTCCACTGAATTCGATGATCTGGACCAAGTCCTCGGACGGCAACTCGGTGTGGAATTTCGAGATCATGGGCATTTTCGACAACTCGGCAGACCGCAGCCAGACCAACAGTGTGCTGTTCAACCACGATTATTTCGATGAGGCTCGCGCGTTCGGCAAAGGCACCGTCGGTTGGTACGTGGTGCGGCTCAAGGATCCGACGCACGCCGCCACCGTCGCCGCAACCATCGACAAGATGTTCGCGAACTCTGCGAACGAGACCAAGACGCAGACCGAGAAGGAATCGGCGCAGGGCTTCATCAAGCAGTTCGGAGACATCGGCTTCATGATGAACGCGATCATCGGCGCCGTGTTCTTCACGCTATTGTTTCTGACCGGCAACACGATGATGCAATCGGTGCGCGAACGCGTGCCCGAACTCGCCGTGCTGAAGACGCTCGGCTTCACCGATAACACAGTGTTCGGGTTGGTCGTGGCCGAATCATTGCTGTTATGCGTGCTCGCCGCCGCTCTAGGCCTGGGGCTGGCGCAACTGCTGTTCCCGGCGCTCAAGAACTTTATTGGTGTAGCGACGCTGCCGCCGCGCGTGACCGCCGCGGGCTTTGGCATGGCAATCCTGCTCGCGCTCGTAATCGGGGCGATCCCGGCACTGCGCGCGCAGCGGCTGAACATCGTCGATGCGCTGGCGGGGCGCTAAGCACATGATCCGCATCCAATGATCCAACAGATTCTGGCCATCACGGCAATGAACCTGCGCGCGCTGCCGCAGCGTATCGGTGCGTCGTCGGTGATCGTCATCAGCATTGCCGGCGTGGTCGCCGTGCTGGTATCGGTGCTGGCGATGGCGGTCGGTTTCCGCGAAACGGTTGCGCGCAGCGGCCGCGCGGATCGCGCACTGATCCTGCGCGGCGGTTCGCAGACCGAGCTGTCGAGCACGCTGGCGCGTGACGGTGTGCTGACGATTCTCGACGCACCTGGCGTCAAGCATGACGCAGACGGCAAGCCAGTGGGTGAAGCGGAAGCGATGGTAATCGTGTCGCTGCCGGCCAAGGTCGACAATTCCGAGGGCAACGTGACGTTCCGCGGCGTCGGTCCGAAGGTGATGACGTTACGGCCGGAAGCGCATCTCACACAGGGCCGCATGTTCGCGTCCGCAGTGCGCGAAGTGATCGTCGGCGATGCCGCGCAAAAGCAATTCAAGGGATTGGAACTTGGCAGCCGCATCGCATTCCGCGACTCCGACTGGACCGTGGTCGGCATTTTCGAGAGCGGCGGCGATTCCCACGAATCCGAAGTCTGGGCGGATTCTGAAACACTGCTGTCCGCATACCGGCGCAACCTGTTCCAGTCGGTCACCGTCATGCTCGATTCGCCGAGCGACTTCGACCGTTTCAAGGATGCGCTCACCACCAATCCACAGTTGACGGTCGATGTGAAACGCGAGACCGATTACTTCGCGACGCTGTCGAAGCAAATCAACGACATCCTGTTCTTTTTTGCCTACTTCGTCGGCAGCATCATGGCCGTCGGCGCCCTGTTTGGCGCCCTGAACGCGATGTATACGGCGGTTTCCGCACGCGGCCAGGAGATCGCGACGCTGCGCGCCATCGGCTTTGGGGCCCTGCCGGTGGTGGTCTCGGTATTCGCGGAAGCCTTGCTCTTGTCGCTGCTCGGCGGTGTCATCGGTTCGCTGCTGGCGTGGGGATTCTTCAATGGCAATGCCATCAATACCTTATCTGGAAATTTCACTCAGTTGGTATTCCGTCTCACGGTCAGCCCGGGCCTGCTGGCATTGGGCATCACTTGGGCCTGCGCAATCGGCGTTGTCGGTGGCCTATTTCCGGCAATCCGCGCCGCGCGCGCGCCGGTGATTGAGGCCTTGCGCGCGAACTAGCGACCGCAGAGCCGCTATATTTCTCCGACTGTGATGCAAGCCTCAGTATTATCAAGAAAATCGTAGTAGGCTATTAGCACATATAGCGGTTCCGTATAGAAATTTCCGGACTTCCGGCCCCGTATAGAGGATCGGACTCTGGAACCCAAGGACGGCGCAATTTTCCGGGTACAGAAATTGCGCCTGACTTCTGAATTGGCAGCAATTATTTCTTCGGGTACTGAATATAAACATAAGCTTACGACGGAGGAAGGATGTATGAGACGAATTCTGATCGGTAGCATTGCCACAACACTCGTCTGCCTCATTTCCGGCTGCGGCAGCAGCGATAGCAATCCGGTCGGTGGCAACGGTCCTGCTACGATCAACTTCTACAACGAATTGACGAACAGCCGGGCATTCGCCGCGGCGGCGTCAGTCAAAGTCGACGTTTTCACTGATTCCTCGACCACCGCTGTGCTCACTGGCGAGGGGTACAGCACCACGGCTAGTGGCAATAGCGCGACGGTCTCCGTCAGCGACGGAAACGTTAATTTCACCGTGTCCGGGTCTGGCGGCGGCAGCAGCGTAACGCAGGGCTCCAACGCGATGCAGGATGGCGGGACTTACACGACGGTGTTGATGGGTGACCTCAAGGCTAGTGGCACCAGCACCATCCAAATTGCCAGCTTCGCGCAGGAATCCGCGACGGTCGATAGCAGTCATGTGCGGGTGCGAGTGATCAACACCTTGTCATTGCTCACGGATACCACCGTCAGTGTGGTCGCCGGCACGACGACCATCTCGGACGCTCTGGACTACGGCACTGCCAGCGATTATCAGACTGTGCCGCAAAGTGGGCGGACGCTGAGCATCGACGTTGCTCAGGGTGGGACGCCGATTACGACCAGCTGCCGGGTGCAAGCAGGCAACAGCTACGATGTGATTCTGGCTTACGTCAATTTCAGAGGTTCCAATATGGGTACCCTTAGGGCAGCGGACATCGGAATCTTCTGTCACACCACGCCCTGAGCGACGGCGGAAACTGCTTCCGTTCCAGCGTCGTCTAGTCCAGCAGACCAGTCAGCCACAACCCCACGGTTGCAATGGGGCGGATCAGCCGCCACCGCCCTTGCCGTGAATGCCGCCTAGTGCCAGCGCCGAAGGATCGAGCAGCCCCTTCAGCTCCGCTCCGCTAATGCCGGTTTCGGCCATGGCCACGTCGAGAATAGGCTTACCTTCCCGGTAGGCGCGCTTGGCGATCGCCGCTCCTTTTTCATAGCCGATAACACTGTTGAGCGCCGTAATGAGAATGGGATTCCGGTCGAGCGCCTCGCGAATCCTGGCTCGATTGACGGTGAAATCCCTGATCGCCCGATCCGCCAGCAGCCGCGCGCCGTTCGCCAGCAGTTCGATAGATTGCAGCAGGTTGTACGTGATCACCGGCAGCATCACGTTGAGCTGAAAATTCCCGGACTGCCCGGCGACAGTGATCGTTGCATCGTTACCGATCACTTGCGCACCGACCATGCATACCGCCTCGGGAATCACCGGATTGACCTTGCCCGGCATGATGCTCGATCCGGGTTGTAGTGCCGGCAATGCGATCTCGCCGAGCCCGGCGAGCGGACCGGAATTCATCCAGCGCAGATCGTTGGCGATCTTCATCAGCGACACCGCAACGGTCTTCAGCGCACCTGAGAGCTCCACCGCCGCATCCTGCGACGACAGGCTCTCGAAGAAATTCTCGCTGGGCCGAAACGCAATGCGTGTATCCCGCGCGAGCCGGCGCGCGAATTTCGCAGCGAATTTCGGATGCACGTTGATGCCGGTGCCCACGGCCGTGCCCCCCTGTGCCAGCGCGTGGATACGCGGCCCGCAGGCGTCGATGCGATCTATGCCAAGCCGGATCTGCTGTGCCCAACCGCCCAGCTCCTGGTCAAGGCGCAGCGGCATTGCGTCCATCAAATGCGTACGGCCAGTCTTGGTCACGGTGCGCAAGCGGCTCGCCTTGCGCTCGATCGTACGCGCCAGATGCTTCAGCGCCGGCAATAATTGCTCATGCAGCGCGAGGCTTGCCGCGACGTGGATAGCAGTCGGAATCGTATCGTTAGACGACTGCCCCAGATTGACGTGATCATTGGGATGAATTTTCAATCGCGCACGGCGCGATGCCAGATGTGCAATCACTTCGTTGGCGTTCATGTTGGTCGAAGTCCCCGAGCCGGTCTGGAACACATCGACCGGGAACTGAGTGTCGTGTATGCCTTCGGCCACTTCGCGCGCTGCGGTCGCAATCACCGCGGCGAGACGCGGCGGCAACAGACGCAGATCCGCGTTGGTTTCCGCTGCGGCTGCCTTTATGAGGCCAAGCGCGCGGATGAAAGCGCGGGGCAAACGCAGGCCGGAGACCGGGAAATTCTCAATTGCGCGCTGGGTTTGCGCGCCCCACAAGGCTTCAGCGGGCACGCTGAGCTCGCCGAAGCTGTCGCGTTCGATGCGGTAATCGGGCATGACTGGGTCCCTCCGCGATAAAATCAGACCATCTTAACGAAACCCTTCCCATGCCTCTGCCGATGAATCTCACGTCGCTGACCGCGATTTCCCCGATCGACGGGCGCTATGCCGATAAGACTTACGCTCTGCGCCCCTACTTCAGCGAATTCGGCCTGATCCGCTATCGCGTGCTGGTCGAGATCCGCTGGCTGATGATGCTTGCCGACCACCCCGGCATTCCGGAAGTGGCGCCATTGTCGGCGGAAGCGCGCGCGCGCTTGCAGCAAATCGCCGACAGCTTTGATATCGAAGCCGCGCAGCGTGTCAAAACCATCGAAGATACAACCAATCACGACGTCAAGGCCGTCGAGTATTTTCTCAAGGAAAAGATCGGCAGCAATCCGGAACTGGAAGCCGTCAAGGAATTTATCCATTTCGCTTGCACGTCCGAGGACATCAACAACATTGCCTACGCGCTGATGCTGCGCGACGCACGCAAGCAGGTACTGCTGCCGGCGCTCGACAAGATCATCGCCAGCCTGTCGACGCTGGCGCACCGCTACGCGGAACAGCCGATGCTATCGCGCACGCATGGCCAGGCGGCCACGCCGACGACACTCGGCAAGGAAATCGCCGTGTTTGCGCAGCGCCTGCGCCGCCAGCGCGAGCAGTTCGCGAACGTCACCATTCTCGGCAAGATCAATGGCGCGGTCGGCAATTACAGCGCGCACTATGCGGCCTATCCGGATGTGGACTGGCCGGCGCTTGCCGCGCGGATGCTCGCCGATCTGGAGCTGGCGCCGAGCCCGGCGACGACACAGATCGAGCCGCATGATTTCATCGCCGAATACTTCCACACGCTGCTGCGCGCGAACACCATCCTGATCGGTTTTTGCCGCGATGCCTGGGGCTATATTTCGCTCGGCTATTTCAAGCAGAAGCTGGTTGCCGGCGAAGTTGGCTCATCGACGATGCCACACAAGGTCAATCCAATCGATTTCGAGAATGCGGAGGGTAACTTCGGCGTCGCCAACGCGTTGCTCGGTTTCCTCACCGAAAAGTTGCCGGTCTCGCGCTGGCAGCGCGACCTTACCGACTCGACCGTACTGCGCAACCTCGGTGTCGGTGTCGCACACACGGTAATCGCGTTCCAGTCGTTGCTGCGCGGCGTCGGCAAGCTCGAAGCGGACGCGTGGAAGATCAGCCGCGACCTCGATGAGAACTGGGAAGTGCTCGCCGAAGCGATTCAAACCGTGATGCGCCGCCATGGGCTGCCGGAACCCTACGAACAACTCAAGCGCCTGACGCGCGGTCAGAAAATCGGCCGCGACGCAATCCGCGGCTTCGTCGAATCGCTGGCACTGCCAGAGGTCGAGAAACAGCGTTTGCTGGCGATGACGCCAGCGACCTATATCGGCAACGCCGCCGAACAGGCGAAGGCCGTCTAGGGGCTAACACTCACTTTGATCGCTGCGCCTTGCCTGGCGCCCTTTTGGGCAGTAACGCAGCGATCAAAGTGAGTGTTAACAGGCCCTAAGCCACCCGAGGAGACTGCAATGGCCGATAGCGATTCCCTCATCGTCTCTGGACGTACCGAATTCATTGCTCAGGCGCTGAAAATCGCAGAGACGACACGACTGGAGTTGACTCTGCTGAGCTTCGCGCTCGACCCGGCGATATATGGCGCGGAACCTTTTGTGGACGCAGTGAAGACATTCCTGCTCGGCGAAAACCGGGCGCGCCTGCGCGTGCTGTTGAACCAGCCGCGCCTCACCGCCCAAGGCGCACATCGCCTCGTCGAACTGGGACGCCAGCTGAGCAGCCGTGTCGAGTTCCGCGAGCTGGCATACGAGCAGCTCAGTGATTTCCGCGGCGAATGGGTGATCGCTGACGGATGTCAGTTCCTCGAAAAGCGAAATCCGGAAAGCCTCGTGGCAAGCTACTGGCAGACGGCGCCACTGCGCGTGCGCGAGAAGCTCGACAAGTATGAGGCGTTATGGAATGAAGCTGCGCCGGCTAGAGATTTGCAGCGGCTAGCAATCTAGGGTCTGGTAATAGGCGCTAGCCGAATCTGGCTCACTACTCGTTTTCCCGCGGCGCCACGATCTCGTTCGCGCGAATCCAGTCACGGGTGGTCTGCGGGATCTGTTCGACCTTCTGATTACGATAGTCGAACCACACCAGCACCGCATCCTGAACCGCGACCAGCACGTTGTCGCGAAACATTGCCGTCGTCACGCCGAGGCTCGAACGGCCCATGCGCACCACACGCGTGCCGAGATCGAGCGTGGCAGGATGGTGCAGCTGCTGGATAAAATCGCAGGCGACCCGCGCAAGGATGACGCTGTAATCCTTCCAGAAAACGGGATCGTGCGCGGCGTATTCATTGAAATAAGTTTGCCGCGCTTCTTCGCCGTAGGTGAAAAATTTCGCATTGTTGACATGGCCGAGGCTGTCCATATCACCCCAGCGCACAGGCAGGGTCATCCAATGCCGGAATTCATCGCGCCGCCGCGTTTCGCGACGAGACTGAGTCGGTGTCAGACGGGCGTTCACGGCTGCTGACGGCTGAATTTCAGTTCGACGCGACGATTCTGCGCGCGTCCGTCGGCGGTATCATTCGAGACGATCGGCTTGGTGTCGCCGTAGCCGGCAGCGCTCAGACGAGAACTTTCGATGCCGCGTGCAACCAAGTAATCACGCACGACTTCCGCGCGACGCTGCGACAGCAACCGGTTCTTTTCCGGGAAATGCACGTTGTTATCGGTGTGACCGCCAACCTCGGCGCGCAGATCCGGCTGCGACTTCATCATGTCAGCGATGTTGTCGAGTACGGTCGTCGACTTGTCATCGAGCGTGGCCGACGCATAAGCAAAGTTGATGTCCGGCACGATAGTCGTCTGCTCGATCGCGCATCCGCGCTCGTCCACCTTCACGCCAGCGAGCGTTCCCGGACAGGCGTCGGCCGCATCGGGAACACCATCGCCATCGGCGTCTTGTGTCGCCACCGGGCAACCTTTGTAGTCCACGGCGATGCCGGCCGGGGTTCCAGGGCACTGATCGACCTCGTCGGGCACGCCGTCGTGATCGCTATCGCTCACACAGCTCTTCTTGCCGGTGATCGGGTCCACTGATTCCGCGCACGAAGCGTCCGCCTGCGGTGGCGGAGGTGGCGGGGGCTCTGCCGCCGGTTTGGCGCGCAGGCTGAACGGAACCTCCAGACCCAGCATGAGGTGATAGTCGACATAAAAATTCTTGTCCTCGCCGTCCGCCAGTTCGAGGTTCCAGGAGCCGATCGTCAGTGCCTGGAGCCGCAGCGCCCAGCCGCGGAATCCGAGCGGGACCAGGATTCCGGCGCCCAGATCGAGCCCGGGATTGATGCGGGCACTGCCGCGCACGTCATCACGAACCCCTCCCGCGCCGGCGATCACGAAAGGGTGAAGGTGCATCCAGTCGATGTAGCCGAGATCGCGTACGCCGTTGACGAACAGAGACTGTTGATAATCGTATTGCTGATCGATATTGCGCCGGCGACTGAGGTCGGAATACGCGAGTTCCAAGGAATAGTGCGGATGATTGCGCAGCGGAATGCCGCCGTTGAACTGATAACCCCAGCCGATCTCCGCACTGCGGGCGCTGTCGGGAACTTCATAAACTGCCATGCCGCTCGCGTATGGGAGATCCCCATAGCCGGCCACACTTGCCGCACCGGCGGTCGCGGATGCCGCCGCGGTGAACAACAAAAACGCGCCCACAACCCTGCTACGCATGATGGATCTCGATCGGTTGAGTCATATTTTGCTGGAACCGCGCACGCTGGGAGATACCATCAGGGATCGCTGCCGTACGCTGCGTTCAGCAATTTATTCAATGTTGTAGTGTCGCGCACTCCAAGTGCAGGGGGCAACTAGGGCCTGTCAACACTAACTTTAGTCGCTGCGTTGCTGCCCAAAACGGCGCCTAGCTTTACCCGTTTCGCAACGCGGCAACACATTCGCGAACCAATCCGGGCCCTTCATAGACCAGCCCAGTATAAACCTGCACCAAGTCCGCGCCGGCCGCGCGCTTCTCAACTGCGTGCGCGGCGGTGGCGATGCCGCCGACACCTATCAAGGGATAATCCGCTCCTACCAGCCCGCGCAGCCGTTTCAGCACTGCGGTCGCCAGCGGCCGCAGCGGCGCGCCGGACAATCCACCGGCTTCTTTCGCGATGGCATCTCCTTCGACGCCGGGACGCGTAATTGTCGTATTCGTCGCGATCAGACCGTCGATACTGCTTTCGACGGCGACAACAGCCAGCGTCGCCAGATCGTCGTCGCCGATATCGGGCGCGATCTTCACCAGTAGTGGCACGTGACGGCCATAGCGATCCGCCAGCTGCCGGCGTTCGCCGTCCAGCGCCGCGGCCAGCGTGCGGAAACGATCCGCGCCCTGCAGACTGCGCAAGCCAGCCGTATTCGGCGACGACACGTTGACGACGACGTAATCCGCGATCGGATACACCTTGCGCAAACAAATCAGATAATCGTCCTCGGCGTGTTCAAGCGGCGTATCAGAATTCTTGCCGATGTTGACGCCGAGCACCGCCGACCGGCGCGCACGGCGGACGCGATTCACCAGCGCATCCACGCCGTGATTGTTGAAACCCAGCCGATTGATGATGGCCTGCTGTTTCGGCAGTCGGAACATGCGCGGCCGTGCGTTACCGGGCTGTGGACGCGGCGTGACGGTGCCAACCTCGATGAAACCGAAGCCCATGCGATCGAACGCTTCGACGCATTCGCCGTTTTTGTCGAGCCCCGCAGCGAGGCCGACGCGATTGCGGAAATTGAGCCCCATCAGACGTACCGGCTGATGCCGGATACCGAATCCGAACGGAGCGGCGATACGCGGATAGCCTGCCAGCGTGCGCAACGTCAACTCGTGTGCGTGTTCCGGATCAAGCGTAAACAGAGCTGGCCGGGCCAGCGAGTAAAGACCAAAACTCAAACCAGCCCCTCCGCTTCCGTGAGCGACAGCGCAACGGGCACGGCTTGCTTCTCCAACGCCGGCGCGCGATGCCAGCGCTGGCGGAACGCAAGCAGTTCGGAATGCACGACTTCACGGGATACCATCATCGGCAGACGCAGCATATTGCGCAGCAGATCCCGGACCAGCCGGCTCTTCGGCTCACCTTCATACAGCGCACCGAAGCTGCCGATGACCGCCATTGCGGCACGCGACAGATGCAGATAGTCGCCGCGCAGCACGATCCCCAGCGACTGTGTATTCGACATCAGGTGCAGAACCGTTTGCGCGCGCTGCCGCAACCCTTCTACGCCGCCCTTCCTGAGTTCGCGCGCGAAATTTCTGCGCGTCAGCGGCGTCACTCCTTTCTTCAGCAGCGTCTCTTCCAGCGTGCGCTGGATTTCCTCGCGCCGCGCCAGATTGGTTTCCGGCTGCGTGCTGATGCGGATCAGCGTATCGGCCAGCACGGTGACATTCGCCGCACAGGCCGCAGCGACGTAGCGCCACACCGCATCCCACTTGCCTTCCAGATTGACGACATTGCCCCAGTCGATCAGGTACAGCTCGCCGCGGCGGCCGATCATGATGTTGCCCGGATGCAGATCGCCGTGCAGTTCGCGATAGACGAACACCTGCTGCAAAATCGCCAGTAGCAGGCGCTCGCTGATCTGGCGCTGCACCTCGCGCCGCGCGCGCGACGGCAGGCGATCGAGCGCACGCGCGAGACTTTCGGCGTCGGCGAGATACTCCATTTCGAGAATGCGCGGCGACTGCCCGTATAGGCGCGGCACCTGCCAGATGCGGCTGGCCAGGCTACGCTCGAAAAAGCGGATCTGGTTGCTCGCCTCCGCATCGAAATCCAGCTCGGTCATGAAGCCGACGATGAATTCGTCCACCTGCTCCTGCATCGCACGCAGGAACGGCATCAGCTTGGAGTGCGGGGCCCAATACTGGCTCGACAGGATCGCCAGTCCGATCACCAGCTTGCCGATCGCGAATTCGCGATCGATGTTGTGACGACCGACTTTCACCAGTACCGTGCGCAACACCTCGCGCCCATCTTCGAGAAAAGGCTTCTTCGCGATGTAGACCGAGCCGATCGAACCCGATTTGAGCGGCCGCGCCGCGTCGAAGCCCATATACAACTTGTCCGGCAGCTTGCCGAAGCACTCCATGAACGCGGCCTCGACTTCTTCCGGGCTCATTGGTGGCACGTCGTCGTGGAACACCGCGAGTTCGCGCGCGATCTCGTTCGGCAGGAAATCGGCATTCGCCGCTGCCACCTGCGCAAGCTTGATGAAGAACGGCCCGAATTCGCGCACCATGCTGGCGACAATCTGCGCCTGCGCGCGGAAATCTTTTGGATCCGCCTGGAAAAACGGCTTGATGTAGCGCAGCGCACGGATCTGCCGGCGCACGATCGCAGCGTCGGCACGTACTTGCTGCGCGCGCTTGAGCAGCTCGTTGAACTGCCATTGATTGAAACGCTTGCCGGCCTTCAGCAGATTGATGATCTCGACCAGCAGCGGCTCATAAGTGAGGACGACGAGGCGCACCATATCCAACGTCAATGAACCAAGGCCTTTCAGTTCCGGCGACGCGAATAGCTCGTTGAAGAACTGCCAGAATTCCTGCACCAGCATGTCCGGCACCGGCACCGGACTGCGCGCCACCACCTGCTCGACCACGAAGCGAATCAGATCCTCGGTCGATTGCTCATTCGGAATGAACCCGCGCTTGCGCAGCGTCTGCGTAAAACGCTCGGTGTGGCGCACCAGCGGATGCGCGTAGAGCCCGGCGAAGGCGCGATCGACCGCGATGCGCAGCTGCTCGCGATCGACATCGTCGTCCGAAGTCAGCAGCTTCAGGAGCGGCGCGAAGCCGCGCGAGGCGTCGAACGTCGAAAGTCCGAAGCGGCCGATTTCGCGCAACAACCCGCCCGCAGGCACCGGATTCATTGCGCGCTATCCTTATCCTTGCGCGGCGCCAGCAGATGTCCCATCTTCAACGCCTTGGTGTCGAGATAGGCCGCGTTGTGCGGATTGCGGCCACGCTCGATCCCGACGCGCTCGACGATTTCGACACCGTCACGGCGCAATGCATCAAGCTTTTCCGGATTATTCGTCATCAACCGCAGGCGGCGCAGCTTCAGTCTGCGCAGCAGTGCGACCGCCACCCCGTAGTCGCGCGCGTCGGCCGGAAACCCGAGCTGATGATTGGCCTCCACCGTATCCGCGCCTTGATCCTGCAAAGCATACGCGCGAATCTTGTTGCCGAGGCCAATGCCGCGCCCTTCCTGGCGTAGATACAGCAGCGCGCCCCGCCCTTCATGCGCAATCGTCTCCAGCGCCGCGTGCAATTGGAATCCGCAGTCGCAGCGCAGCGAGAACAACGCATCGCCGGTCAGACACTCCGAATGCACGCGCACCAGCGGCGCCGGCAACTCCACGCCGGCCGGTGAAACCGTCGCCTGCAAATCTCCCAGTATCAACGCGACGTGCTCCTTGCCATCGGCCGGACAGCGATAGACGCGCGCCGTGAACTCCGCGAACGGTGTCGGCAAACGCGCCTCGGCAATAAAACGCAGCTCCGCCCCTGTGGCCATCGCCGGACCCCGATCGCTCACGCGCCGACGGCGCGCAAGCTATAGCCGCTCGCGATGCGCGCGCAGCTTGAGGAGTCGGAATTCAGATCGGTCATGGCAGCAGGCAACTGCAAAGGGACGCGCATTATCCTAAATCCCGCCGTGCGCCGCTTGACCTGCTTGCGGAAAGCTTCGCGATGAGGTAGGCAGTCGACAGATCAATCGCCTTCACCTCTCTCCCGGGAGACACCGCCAACTGGTGAGAGCACAAGGCGTTACCGCGGACGCGCGAGGCTCCAAAGGGGCTTACGGAATAGAGCCGGAGTGCCGATTGCGCAGGGATTTAGGTCAAACCAATCGAACGCAGAAAGGATTCGACCGAGTCTGTATACGGTCCGGCGAGGCCAAGATTCTCATTGATTTCACGATGCGTGAAATCGATCGGCAATACGGAAGCCCGGCCGCCCATCGATGTCACTTTTGCCACAAAACTCTGCGCCTGCGGGCACGAGTCGGCGCGACGGCTCGAACAGACAGCCAGCATCGGCGCTGGCATTCCGGAAAGACGATGGATGGGTGACGTGTTCTTCCAGTAAGAAGGATCGTTCTTGAAAACGCGATCGTAGAACCGCCGATGCTCCGCCTTCATGATCTGTACGACATCGAACGCCGCGCTGTCGAGCATCACAGTGCCCAACCACGGCTTGACGCCCTGGCGCGACGCGATGGCGGGATCGGCGGCAAGCAGGGCGGCGAGATGCGCGCCCGCCGAGTGTCCCATCAAGACGAACCGGGATGGATCGCCGCCCCACGATTTCGCTTTCGACTGGGCAAAGGCGAGCGCTTTTGCTACATCGTCGGCTTGTCCGAGCGGATCGGTGTTCGGCACCAGACGGTAATTGGCAAATACCATGATGAAGCCTTTCGGCAACCATCGCGCGACCTTGTTGGCGACGACGCGGGTCGCAGCCTTGTCACCGAGCATCCACGCTCCGCCGTGCACCATGAAGAGAACGGGTGCAGCTTCCGCATGCGCGGGCATATACACATCGATCCGCTGCGCCGGGTCCGCACCGTAGGCGATGTCCCGCTCCACTTTGGCACCTGCGGGAAGCTCTATGTCTCCACCGGTGCTGTCGTCCTCTTCAAATTCATGGACGCCATGATGGGGCCGCATCGGTTCAGACATTGGATGTGTCTCCGCAGGCAGCTGGACAGCCGTTCCGCTGACAGATGCTTCCGTGATACCCAATGGCATCAGCGAACCGAAAAACATCAATCCGGTATTTAGCAACTGCTTCCATGATCTTCGGCTCCTGCTTTCGATACACGCTGCAGAGTTCATATCGGTCTTTGCCAAATCGGTGGAGACGTTTGGACACGCACGCCGGCGACAAGCCGACGATATCTGATATCTGCCGCGACTCGATCTTACTGCCTGTCAGCTCAGAGCCCCAAACTGCTCCTGCGCCGCCGCAGTGCGGCGGATGCGACGAGCAGGCCAAGAATCCCAGGACCGAAGGCGCCGCCGCCAGAGGAAGATTGTGGCGGCACGGCGGGAACCGCCCTGACCGCGGCAGATATTGGCCCGGAGCCACCGAGGTTGGAGGCCCCGACCTTAAAGTAATACGTCGTTCCGTTGGCAAGCCCGGTAATCGTGGTACTCGTACCAGTGACTGTCGCCACTATCATCGCATCATCGCTGGAAGTACCTTGATAAATCGCATAGCTATCTGCCCCGGCAACGGCGTTCCAGTTAAGGGCAACTTGGCTATCACCCGGAGCAGCGGTGAGACCGTCCGGCGCAACCGCCGGCGGCGCAACCGGGGCGGTGCTCACTTCCAAGGACATCGTTGGCCCAGGACCATTTCTGTTTACGGCCTGAACAGTGAAGTAATAGGTGGTTCCATTGGCAAGTGAGCCGACCGCATAACTCGTTGCCGATGTCGTTATGGGCAGAGACAGATCTTCTCCACCAGGAGAGGTTCCCACAAAGACGTTGTACTGGTTGGCACTGACAACCGGGTTCCAGCTGAGCACGACTTTCGCGTTCTTGGGCAGCGCCGTGACGCCGTCGGGCGCTGCGGGCAGTGCGGTTGGGTTTGCGCTGACAGCCGCCGATTGAGGACCGGCACCACCCACATTTACGCCGGCAACCACGAAGGAGTAAGCAGTATCGTTCGTAAGTCCGGTGACGAGATAGCTTGTACCGGTGATCGCCGGAATCGACTGCGTACTACCACCCGCGGGTCTATATGACAGGGTATAGCTGGTCGCACCCGCGACTGCAGTCCAATTGACGAGAACTTCGGTATCGCCCGGCGACGCAGTCACACTGGTAGGCGCAGCAACCGGAGGCGCCACTGGTGTCGCACTCGTTTCGGCCGAGAGCGGCCCCGCGCCGCTGAGATTGTTTACGGCCCCGACCTTGAAATAATAGGTGGTTCCATTGGTCAGTGAGCTGATCCTATAGGGCGATGCCGAAGCCGCTATCGGCTGGGAAAGATTCTCGCCGCCCGGAGACGTTCCAACATAAATGTTGTAGCTGGTTGCGTTCGATGGAGCGTTCCACGTCAAAACGATCTGCGCATTACCGACAGACGCCGTTAAACCATCGGGTGCCAACGGCAACGGCGGGATCGGAGTCGCGCTGACCGCCGCAGATAACGCACTAGTAGCGCCACCATTCACGGTCGCAATCTTGAAGAAATATTGTGTGCCGTTGGTCAATCCAGCAATGACAGTACTGGTGCTGGTATTACTGACAAAGATCGTGGTAGGGGAACTGCCCGCTGGTCCATAGTTGATTTGGTAGCTGGTGACCACTGAGGCTGGCATCCAGGTCAGGGATACCTGGCCATCCGAAGCCTGCGCCGTCAAACCCGAAGGTGATGATAGGGTGGTCACTCTTAAGGTTGCCGACGAGGACTCCACGCCGCCGCAGGTCAGGGCATAGTTATAAGTTCCAGCCTGGTTCAGAGTCAAAGTCTGGGCACCGGTGGTTGGCTGATTTTGGCTCCAGTCACCGCTTGCGAAGCACAGGCTCGAACTGCCCCCCGTTGCGTTGTCAACATGCCAAGATAATCTCGTACTCTGCCCGGCCACAATCGAAGCAGGGTTTAGAGTCACTGATATGGGGGGCACCAGCTGAGTCGCCGGCACAACCCTGAAAGCAGTCCCGTCGCCCAAATTCCCGCCGCTCGCAGTCGTCCCGTACAGGTTGCCATCGCTGCCCTGCACCAGACCCGCGTCGCTATTCGTACCATCGGTGACGTTCGCCGAGAAACTATACAGCGCCGTGAACTGCTTCGCCGCTGTGACACTGAACACGGTGCCATTGTTCAAAGCGTCCTCGCCGATCGATGTTGTTCCGTAAAATGCACCGTCTGTACCCAGAATCAGCGTTCCGCGCGGCACCGAGCCATCGCCATTGATGCCATCAAGGCTATAGAGTGTCGAGAACGACAATCCATCCGTGGAAATCTTGAACGCGGTTCCATCGGTCCCGATCCCGATTCCCGACGTAGTGCCGTATAAAGCTTCATCGGATCCTTCGACTAGTCCGCCAATCGGCATTCCCTGATCGGTTGTGCAGGTAAACGTATAGAGCGTGGCATAGCCCATGCCATCGGTTCCAATATGGAAAACCGTCCCGCAATTCGCGGTGCCGCTGCTAGGCGTGGTGCCACCGCTAAGCGTGGTTCCATACAAGTAGCCGTCGCTGGCTTCGATCACACCTGCCTGCGGATAGCCGCCATCAGCACTGCCGTTATTCCCGCCCGTGAAGCTATAAAGCGTTGTCAACAATGTACCGTCCGGCGTCATCTTGAAGACTGTGCCGGCGTTGAAGGTTCCGCCATCCGCGGTGGTTCCATAGAAATTGCCATCGCTTGCCTGGACGAGACGACCTTCGGGATGACCACCGTCGTTTCCGCCGCTGAAGCTATAGAGCGTCGTCAACACCCCGCTGGGGGTGATCCTGAACACGGTTCCAGCTTTGCCCGCGGCATCACCCGAAGTGATCCCGTAGAAATTGCCGTCGTTGCCCTGAATAAGGCCAGCGTCCGGATAACTGCCGTCGGCGCCGCCGCTGAAACTGTAGAGCGTTGTCAATTGTCCCGTAGACGTAACCATGAATACGGTGCCGAAATCGCTACCGTTGCCGCCGTTGACGGTGGTGCCATAGTAATTACCATCGCTGGCCTGGATCAGGGCTCCAGTCGGATTGCCGCCGTCGGATTGGCTCACGCCTCCGAAGTTGTGGAGTATCGGCTTGCTGACAGCAGCCCACGAATCGGCAGAAAATGACATGACTGTCGCGCCGAGCAGCGTCAGAATCAAGCGCGATAAATTATTGAACATCTCGATGCCCCGTTAAACTCACTTTGTGCGCGGACACTTCGCCACGCTCACGAAACAGCTCCCCACCAACATCCCACTACCGACAGCGTCAGTGCCGGCTCGTAGGTCAAAATCAGTTTCCACTTTCAGTCAATCTACCGATTTGAACGCTACGGTGTAATTACCTGAATTTGAAAACTCATGGCCCTGTTGACAGTGTCAATAGGAGGACACTGCGGCGACGTATCCGGACAACCGCTCGGACCATCCGTATATTGCTGCAACACCGGTATCGTAAGCGTATTGTTCAATACCGCAGGCATTTCGACTCTTGGATTAGTAAAATCGAGTGGGCCACTGTCGCCCGCAGTAATGGTTATTTGGTCGTTTAAGAGTAGATATTTGTATGGGAATCCACCGCTGGACGGAAAACTGCTGCCATTGTCGGTGCTTTGGTAGCCCTCTACCACACCTACGGGAGTCGACCCCGAATTCATAACCGCATTCACGAAGATCTCCAAAGTTCCCTGCACCAACGAGATCTTTGGATAGGTTGCCTTAACGTTACCTGTCAACACTTGAGGTTGAGACCACGCCTGCCGGCCGTCTACGTATCGGAAGTAAAGAAGACGTCCATGATCGACGACAGCCAGATTCAGATTGTGCTGGCTGTCAGCCACGGCACTGAAGTGGCTGGCATAAGGATCCTTATCGTATGGCAATGCGCTGGTAAATATTGCCTTTGGAGCAGTCCATTGTGTGGTGACAGCAGCAGTATCCAGGCGGCGCACCCAAAAAAAACTTTGGTGGACGGTATAGATCATCCCAATTCCATTCGAAGTAACAACGAGACGTGCGCTTCGAACGACACCAGGGGCGGCTGGCACAGTGACGGTGGGCACTTGCTCAGGCGTCGTCGGGCCAAAGATCAGGCCCGTATCCTGCCAACTTGCCGGAGACGGTGCTCGCTCAGCGAGCTTTATGCTGGAAGGCGGATTAGTAGCGGATGCCCCAATGTTCTCGGTAACAAAAGTACACCAAGTCCTCTGCTGCTGATCGATCGTAACGGTTGGATTAAGACCGACAACAGCATAATTATTGGGACTGGCATCAAAAACCAGCTCCGGCGTTCCTAAAGACCAACTCTGATTTGATGCATCATAATGTAGGACTACAAACCAGATCGACCCTCCGTCTCCTCCAGGAACACGGTTAGCCGAATATACTAAGTTCAGATCGTCGCCAACAAGAACGCCATCGGAGGTCGAATACACGCCGGTCGAAAATAATCCTCCGTTAATTAAAGATGGTCCTTGTTGCCATGTGAGGCCGTTATCCGAACTGGAATAGAGCGTCAAACCGTTCCCGCCGCCGGTATATCCCGGAACCCCGGTATTGATCATCACATGGATGTGACCGTCCGCGGTTTGCCAGGAATGCTCCTGATGCCGATACGAAATCATGCGATCAACATCGCCCGCCAGCGTCGTCGTCGCTCCCTCGAATGTGAGCGGCGCGCTTTGTGCAACACACAGGGGAGCGAGCAGAAAGGCGAGAAATACCAGACGGATATCGTTCCATCCGAAAGATCGCTTCCCGGAAACACGGATCGCATAGAGTCGGATGTCTAAGTATCTACTCATGTTCAAAACTCGATTCACAGCAGTTCTCACGGAATCCACGACCATATATCGATATTGACGAAGCGCAGAATGGCCAGCGAGAACGCCTTCCAGACCGGCATGGACGGCCCATCGATCTTCGAATAGCCGGTCATGCCGGTTTTCAGTTTGCCGTCCTTATTCTCGATCACGGCAATGACTTTGATGATGTTGCCGGAGGGTAGTACCGTTACATTTCTGTCAATCGTGGTCACAACGCCCCCGAAGACCTCATTGCTATAGGCCTGAGGCCGCGCATGAATATTCGCCGATATCGCCACATTCCCGATATCCGATTCTGGGACGTCGATCTCAGCGGTCACCTCGTTGGTATTCTCAACTTTCGCGAATACTTTTCCTTTCTCCAAATAACTGTTGATCTTTTGCATTAGATGCAACGTCAAAATATTGCCATCGAATGGCATGTAGAGAACCGAGCGACTGACTTTATCCTGGAATGAATCCCGCTCTTCTCTCAGGCTCTCCCACTCCGCTTCCGCAGCGGCAATCTCATCAGCCGTCGGACCAGTTTTGGCGAGTTCCAGCGCGGCCCGTTTTTGCGATACCTGGTTGACGTCGACATCGTGTTCTTTCCGAACCGTGTCGAATTCCTCAAATGAAACCGCACCCTGCTTGTAGAGCTTTTCGATCCGGGGCACTTTTTCCTTGCTGAATTTCTCATGGGTGACTGCGACGACGAGATCAGCTTCCGCGACTTTGACCTCCTCAGGCTTGGGCAGCGTTTTCAAATTGTTGACGACGGCCTGCTGTTCCTTCATTTTCGCCGTATAGAAATCCACGCGGGCCTGGCTATCGTCATCCTTGAGGCGCGCGATCGCGGTACCCTTTTTTACTGTTTCGCCACCATCAAAATAGACTTCCGCAACAATGCCGGGAACGTCCGGAGTAATGTCCGCCTGCTGAGACGGATAGATGATGAGGTTTCCACCCGACTGATAGTGATAAGGCAAAAACAGAACGATCAGCAGCGTCAGCGGGAAGGCACGCTTTGCGTAGGTCGCGAAACCGGGTTTGTCTTCTTTTCCAGTGGCGGCTGCCGCAGCGGCAGCCTCGGCAGGCACCGCCCGATCCTTCCAGCGATTGAGCTGCACGGAACGCTCATAAGCTTCGGCAATCTTCTTGAAGCGGTAGAACGTGCCCCGGAATAAATACGCCGCCAGTGCGACCAAGAGAATAATGGCGCTGCCGCCGATCTGCATTTTTTGCAGGCCGTTATCGACCAATTGCAGAACGAAGATGATCAGCACGAACATGAATACGGTGGTGGCCAGAGCATATGCGACCAACACATCGTTGTCCGCCTTCTTGTAGCTGGAACCGCGCAGCCTGTTGAGAAGGGTCGCGAATGCTCTCCCTCTTAGATTGGGTTCATCCAGAAAGGTCGACAGCACGTGGTAACCGCTGCCCTTCGCCAGCGGATTTCCGGATGCGAAGATCAAATCGATAAAGCAGACCAGGGAAAGGCCCAGGGCCAGCCGCGGTAAGGCTCCATCCGTTACTCTAGAGTGGTACCAGAGCAAGATGCCGATGCTGAACATTGCTACGCGCGCCAACAACGGGCTTGCATGCAGCCACATACGTTCACGTCGAGACAGCTGCTCCACGTGGCCAATACGCGCCACGAAGCGCGGCAGGAAACCAAAATAAAGGCCGATTCCAATGTCACTGACGGTCGCGCGATAAGCATGGGCCACGCATGCGCTGGTCAGGGTAGCAATCAGATTGACCGTAAGCATGCTGAAGACGATGTGCTCCAACAGCGTGACAGTGTTGTATAGGCGATCAACATCTAGTCCAACCTGCCGGGCGTGGTCGACGATCACGAATAGTGCCGCGGCCGCGACAAACGGCAACAGGTAGACACCATACTTGAGCGGCGACAACGCCGGAACCAGGACTTTCAGCAGCGGACGCGGATCGAACAGCGTCCACATCTTCTTCGTTTTCTTCGGATCGAGACCAATTACATCCTGGATGCCGGCGGGCAGGTTTTTGTACTCCGGTTCTTTTTTGCCGGGATCAGATTTAGCCTTGGCCTCTACTTTCCCTTCCCACGCGGCGTTACCCTCGGTGGAGACCATGTGGAAGGACTTCACTTGCGCCTTGCCATCCTCCACGGCGTAAGCTTTCTGGCAGAACGGCGCCAGCAGAGGATGTGCGGAGGCATCTTCATTGAAAAGATTGCTGTCAGCGACGGAGGCAAAAAATTCCTCCAGCTCTTTGCGTTTGATAGAGCGGCCGAAACGATCCTCGAACACCGACGCGACCTTGGTGAAGGTATCGCAACCCGGAAGCACTTCGAGAACGAAGAACTGCCACGGTTCGAAATCGTAGTTCTTCCCTAAAACCTTGTCCCTGAGCAGATAGCTCAGCTTGCCGCCTTTGCCGATCTGGAAAGTCTCCAGGCGCTTCAGCAAATACGCTGGCGGCGTAACTTTCTGGATTTTGTCACTTTGGGCTTGGTCGTTCATTTGCTTTCATCTCTGCTCTTGACATTCACTGCTTTAGAGGTCGCCTGATCGATGGGGTCTTTGTCGATCGGCCATCCTCCACCCATCGCTTTATAGATCGCTATCAGCGCCGTGTAGACATCCCGACGGGATTCCGCCTGCGCAATTTCAGCCGCATACAAGCTACGCTCGGCATACAGCACTTCGATATAGCTGGAGTAGCCGCCGTCATATCGCTGACGCGCGAGCAGCGCGTAATCCCGCAGCGCATCGACCTCACGCCCGAGGGCGGCCAGCTGCTCACCTGATTTCTGACTCCAAACCAGGGTGTCGTCGACATCTTGAAAAGCGGTCTGGATCGTGTGCAGGTAACTCTGTGTCGCTTCCTTCTGTATCGCCCTCGTCCGGGCAATATCCCCGGTGATACGGCCACCGGTGAAGATGGGCCCCAGAATGGAGCCGCCGGCGAAGGTCCCGAACTCTGAGGGACCGTGCAGCAGAGTACCGAGATCGGTGCTCGCGTAACCGAATAGGCCGGTCAGGGAAATGGTCGGGAAGTACTCTGTTTTGGCGATGCCGATACGTGCGTTAGCGGCAACCAGCAACTGCTCAGCCGCACGCACGTCAGGACGGCGGGCGAGGATGTCGGATGGAAGCCCTTGCGGCACCGACGGAACCGCCAGATCGTCCAAAGTGCGATCGCGCGTGATCGGGCCGGGATTACGTCCCAGCAGCGTGGACAGGGAATTTTCCAGCGAGGCGATCTGGCGCTCCTGCACCGGTATCGCCGCCGAAGCCTCCTCATATAGCGCGCGGATCTGCGCCAGTTCTAGCTTCGAAATCACGCCTCCGTCATACTTGTTTTCGGAAAGCCGCAGCGACTCCGCACGGCTCGCCAGAGTCTTTTTGGAAATCTCCAGTTCCTTGTCCAAACTCAAAAGTTGAACGTAGGTGGTTGCGATATCCGAGACGAGTGTGAGAATGACAGCGCGCTGATTTTCCTCGACCGACAGCAAATCCGCCCGCGCAGCTTCGTTGGCGCGACGGATGCGGCCCCAGATATCCAGCTCCCAACTCACGCTGGTACCAAGCTCGAATTCGTTGTTGATCGGCCCGACCCTGGGCGGCAACGGGACCGCCCGATTCTGACTCATACGATCGCGCGTGGCCGATGCGTCGTAACCAAGCTGCGGAAAATATCCCGCGCGCGTGATCTGCACTTGTGCACCGAATTCCTCCACGCGGAGGGCCGCGATCCGCAGATCCCGGTTTTCCTCCAATGCGATCCTGATCAGCTCGTTGAGCTGCGGATCCTGAAAGCTTTCCCACCACGCCGTATTGGCGGAACCCGCTGCGTTTTGATAGTCGACGCGCCAGCCCGGTGGCACATCGACAGCCGGACGCTTGTAATTCGGCCCCATCGCGCAACCGGTCAACAGACTCAGCGTCAAACACGGGATCACCCACGCGGTCAAACGCTTTCCCTGGACACGCGACCGGTGGATTGCGCGCATTTGACGGCGCCATGCGGTCGTCGGTCGATTCGCAGTATTCGTGTGCGCTTCCATAAACGCTGTCGTAAAAATTTTCATTTTTTGTAATTGGCTGGTAATCGCTCAATCTTTGTCGGAGGACAGATTCCGGCTCACGAAATCGAGAGCCTGGTCCTCGATCTCCTTGACCTTGGTCAAGCTGCTCCGAAGCTGCGTGAGAATCGCCTCGAACCACTTGATCTGATATTCGATGCGCTTGCGCTCTTCAATGATGTCTTCGATCGGCGCGTTCGCCGGTGGCCTGCCATGTTCGTCGAACAGGAATTTGATTCCTTCGGCAACCGAGGCGTTGGTATTGATATGCTCAACCTGCCTCTCGACGAATTTCTTGACCTTCTTCGCCTTGAACTCAAAGATCACCGCGTCGCGGAGCGCGCGCTGATGTTCCGAGAGTGCATCGAGATCCGGAGACGTCGTCACCGGATCGCCGTCGATCGGACCGATCCTCGGTCGCAACGTCTTATCGTTCTTGGTTGAGTCGCTCATTTCGGCCCCATCGATACGTACACCAGCAGCTCACGCATAGCCGAACTCCTGTGCAAGGGCGATCACTTCCGGTCGCAGCCCCTTCTTGTCGGGACGCCAGGACACCGGCTCGTCGAGCCGCGGCATCTTGACCTTTTGCTGATGGAAAGTCGGTCCACTCAGGAAATTGGGGTCATTTCCGAACAGGGCATTGATCGGACCGAAGCAGGCGAACGGCGACCGCTCCGGATGCATCATTTCGGCAACCGCCTTGGCGTCATCGCGAAGCCCCAGCCAGCGGCAGATTTGGGCCAGATATCGTGGGGGGTCTCCCATAATGTCTTCACCGCGAATGCGCATCTGCTGTTGCGCCGGCACCCTGTCGAGAAAATTCAGAATGTTGATGTTCAAATCGTGCCAAGCGAGTTGCGGCTCGATGATGGCGCGGTCCTCCATGAATTCGATGGCGTTCACATACAATGCAAACGCACCATCGTTGAGATTCATGACAGATTTGCACTGTCCGACCGGATGGCGCGTCAGATGAAGAAAGCGCGCATCCGGGAACGCTTCGTACATGGCGAGCATCCGCTTCAGTGAAATCGTATACGACGGGCTCTTTTCCACGGGGACCAGCGGATGGATCTTCGCCACCAGCTCCCGGTAGACGGCGGCGGTGGATTTTTCCTGGCGTGCGGCGGCCCAGTGGTGCGCCATCGCAATCGTCGCGGTGGTCTGCTCGCCCGCATAAATTTCGGCGACGGCCCTGAGCAATCCTTGACGGGTCTTGGAATAGTTTTCCATTTCGTCGGAATTGCGTACCCACAACCCCTTCAATTTTTCAACGTTGAACAGACACAGTTCCGGCAACCCGAAAGCCTGCGGATGCTGTCCAAGCATCGCGTTGATCAGCGATGTATAGGATCTGGGCGGGGCCAGGAGGAATAAGGGGGCAGCCATGGCGAGACTCTGGGCGCAGCCTGTTCAGGAAGACCGTCCGAGAACGGAAATGTGGAGCAACTTTCGTGCATAACGGAATACAGCCCCGCCATCGCGACAGCCAGCGCTAGCGCACGAACCATCCGCCGGGATCACGGCAAGACTGGTATTCAATGCCGCGCCCCACATCAGCAAAATAAGGCGGGCGCAGCGCCGAAAAAAATCCTAACTTCCTGTTTTTGAAGCGCTTCAAACCATTTTTCAGCAAATAGCGCGCCACCTCTCCCTGCCTCTTTGGACGCTCTACTGTCTATGGCATTCAACACACAAGTGAACTCCCCGTACATTCGCACGCCGAATACCAACAAGCATATACGGTAACGGCACGAGCAACGGGGAGAAAATGTACCATCGTGAGGCGCTTTGCCCCGCAGAAAAGTGGATAAAAACCGCTAGTTGGCCAGTAATCTTCTACTTGATAAAGGCTTGATTCATGGCAACGGGGGTACTCCATTGTCTGAATCACCTAACTGCGCCAGCAGAGATTAAATATCTGTAAGATATTGAAAATGTTTAAATAAAAACAATTCGCCCGCCTGTGCGGCTATGATGTTATGGCACAGCGCGACCACGAGCAGTATGCCGCTTCGCCAGCGCGTTGACGGGCTAATACCCGAGTGCAGCCGATCACGCGCAATGCCACGTCAACGACGCTCACGCCCGCCCGTTCTCCGTATTTGAGAACGCAGTTGAGTCGTGTCGCCGCGCCCGTATCTAGCCGCCAGTGTCTTGCTGGACGCCGTGGTCATGACCCCTGCTCCCGGAGAAATCTATGCGCAGGCTTCGGACAAAAGACCAAATGCCGGAAACCCTCGCAGCACTCGCTGCGGCAAGGAAACACCCTCCTTGCCATAGTTACCCCGTGGCGGAATTCCCTTGATGGGCCACGGATTGATCGCGGCTGCGGTCCCCCCCGCAGCCGCGGTTCTTTTTTTAAAGTGGCTGTAGCGGCATGGACTCAGCATGATGTCGGCGACATAGACATATAAATAACGACGCGTCTGGGCATTTGCTTTTTCGAGCCAGAGGTTATGTGGACAAGTGTGTGAGAGGCAGGATGCGGGCCTGCGTTTTGGTGGTATAAACCCGTCGGAATCATCCTAAATAGATGTCTATAAGCTGCGTAGAGGGAGGAGAGCATGCGTATAGTGCCGCTGGCCTGTGTAGCCACGCTGACGGGGATTTTTGCCGCTTGCAGCAGCAGTAGCGATGTAAGTTCGACGACTACGCCGTCAGGACCATCTGGCGCACCCGCATGCACCCCGACCGGTGTGCAGGTATACGGGAGCAAGCAGGAACTCTTTGTAACGGTTAATGCCCCACCGGATTCAGACAGTGTAGGCAATCCCAAGGGCGCGACGACGACGAAGATTTATTTGACCGTCATGGTGCCGACCGGTTGTCCCGCGGGCACAACATTCCCGTTGGTGCTGAACGCGCCGGGATGGGGGATGACCCGTTTCCACAACGCTGCTAAAGACAATACGCTGAATACGACCGCCCAGATGTTCGTGGGTCTGCTGGGTCTGATTCCGGCATTGCCTTGGTATGGTTACGTCGTCATCAGCTTCGACGAGCGCGGTATGGGTGACTCGGTTCCGAAAAATGGCGGCGGACTGGCGCGAGTCATTGATCCTGCGCTTGAAACCAAAGACGCGATGGCGATCATTGATTGGGCCTACGACAACGCCTCCACCTATAGTATTCAGACCGAACCCGACAGCGGCATCGCCAAGGACATCAAGGTCGGTGCGATCGGCATCAGCTATGGCGCCGGCTTCCAACCGACGTTGGCAGCGCTGGATCCGCGCGTCGATGCCATCATTCCCGCTGGCTCCTGGCACGACGTGGCCTATTCGCTGCTGCCGGGTGACGTCGTCAAGACCAACTGGGACGACATCCTTTGCCTTGCCGGTAATGGCACGATGCAAGTGACACCGCTGGTAAGCTCCGTCTGTGGCGCCATCCAGCAGAACACCAGCAGCAACGTGAACGTGCGTTCTTTGAGCGATGTGTTGGCGATCACCGATACTCCCGGGAACACGCCCGAACAGGTAGGTCATGACGATCTGGTCAATTTCTTTTACGGCCACGGCATGAATTACTTCCATGATCAGGAGCAAGCGAGCCTGCCATGGCTATCGCTGACCGACCGGTCCAGCCTACTCCCCGACGGCGCGGAATCCACGCTGCGAGCGGTACCGGCGCTGTTTCTGCAAGGCAACCGCGACGTGCTTTTCAATCTGACCGAAGGCTACTGGAACTGGAATTACTTCAATCAGGCCGGCGGAGATGTGCGGTTGTTGTCGAACGAGGGCGGACATGTCAATCCGCTGGCCGGCGAGCCGGGTGTGATTACTGGTACACCCGCCTGCGGTGGCACCCCGGATGCCGTCGATGCGGCGCTGGCCTGGTTTGATCATTATCTGAAAGGCAATGTCATATCGCCGGTTTTCGACGCCATTCCTTCGCACATCTGTATTTCGGTGGTCGATACAAACAGCGCAGCGACGGCGACACCGGTTGGTGTCGTGCTCGATGACTTTCCGGTCGGATCGCAGTCGGGGACCGGCGCACTGGTGAACACATTCAACTCACCACAGGCCACCAATGTGAGTGCCACCGCATCGCAGCCGGTTTTCGTGCCGATGACGACTGTCACAGGCTCCGACTACGTGCTGGCCGGCGCACCGACCATGGCTTCGATCACTGTCTCTGCGGGAACGGGTGCGACGCCGGGCCAAAGTGCCAATGCCTTCGTCGGTACGGGAATCATGCGTAGTGGCCAGCTTATTCTCGTCGACGCCCAAGTCACGGGCTTCACTGAGGGCACATTCACGAGCAACCATTCCGACGGCAATCTGGTCGTCAATGATCTGCCGATCCCTGGCGAAGATCCAACCCACGTTCTGCTACCCGCGGTCGGTGCGCAGCTGCAAGATGGCGATCAGGTGGGCCTGTTGTTCTATGCTAGTCATCCGCAGTATCTGCCGTCCGGCGCGGACACGACGACCTACAACAATCCCTACTCGGTGAGTGTTTCCGACGTACAGTTTCCAATCTTCAAGCCGGGCACTTTCCAGGGAAGCGCACTCTCCCAGTAGTCACATAACCGGCCGTGGGCAACGACCGATCGGAATCGCCCGCGGCCATGAAGTCAGTGCACGACGTAGGGGTAGACGATCTTCGCGGGGTCCGCACCATTAGTCTTGCCTGGAACCACATAGGCCCGCTCCGAAATTCCAACGAAGTCGTTGAGCGGCAGATATTTTCCGCAGCGCGAGTCGCTGGTGGCATCACAATTTTCGTTGTTGATACCGCTTGGGGGCGTGATCGGCAAGATCGTGTAGCCCGCGCTGATGTACTGGCTTGAGCAGAAGGGCAATGTAGTACCCGCACCTCCGGCGGCGCAGTAGGTATCGCGTGCGATAGTGGCGACGTAAAGATTGGCGACCGTCCTGGCGTTCAGACTGCGGCTCGCCCCGGCCGGTTGGCCGATATCTTTCCAGACCTGCAGCGCCGAACCATTGAGACAATTGCTCTTCGTCGTGTCGCTTGAGACATTTGTGCAGCTGTCGAAGCCGGCAGCCCTGACGTTGGTCTGGGTCAGGCTGGCGATGCCTTCCAGCAGTCCGATATTGAAGTTGTCTAGACTAATGCTACCGGCATCGTAGACGCCGACGCTCAGATAGGTCGCATTGTTGACTGCCGTGCTGGCGTGGTTAACGCCAACGACGACGGCTATATTTCCATTGCTGTCATTGATCTGACCCGCATTTAGAGTGCCGTAGGGCGCCGTATCCTGTGTATCCTCAAAGCAGGGAATATCGTAGGTGACGCAATGGGGACCGACGTTGCTGGATGAGCCCACCTGCCTGACGTTCGTCGTAGCTTTCTTTGCGCTCATATAGTCACCGATGGCCTGCGCGAGATCCGAGGCCACCGTGTTGTAGTTGACACCGCCGAGGCTGGTTTCGTCGTGGTTGGCCTTGCGGGCGGTTAACACCGATTTTCCGGTGTAAAGCAAATCGAACGCAGATGCGTTCTTAGTGATCCGGTATACCGCGATCGGCGATGCGGGCAACGGCCCGAGATTCTGACAATCGGCCGTGGCACTGCTGGAACCCTGGTTGATCGCGCAGAGCCAGCGTTTCGACGCGGTCGAATCCTCGAAAGCGGCATAGCGCATCAGCGTGTTGAATTCATCACTCACCGCCTGCTGGATCGTCATGTCGCTGGTGTCGAATCCCGTGATCACATTCACTGACGAATACGGTGCGCCAAGGATGACCGGTAGTTTTCCTGAGTATTCATTCTTGCGATAGAACGGCTCCACGAAAATCTGCTTGCTTGATCCACCGACTGAGCTCGACAAGAACGCCTTGCGCAGCTTGTTGTATAGCGTGCTATTGGAGGTGGAGATGAACACGACTTCCGGCGCGGTCGTCGCATCGGGGGCCGGCAGCGCCAAGGTGGACGACTGATTCGTCAACACAACGTTGTTGATGCTGTTGCCGACGCTGGCAAGCACGGGTGCACGGCAGAGATCGGTTCCTCCTGCAGGCCCACAGACGACGGGCAGCGGCGAATACTGGGTCACTGAGCGCGAAAACACGTAACTCTGATAACCCAGATAAGCCGAGCGGGGCGGTAGCGTCACGATCACCACCACCGCATCCTGATCGCTCAGGCGGTAATACTGATTGACATAGTTGCCCGCGGAGTTGATGGCCGTGAAGGCGTTGACGATACTACCCTTGGACTGGGGCGTGCTGCCACAGTTTGGACCGCTGGTGATGTAGCAAGGGTCGACAAACTCGTTGGCCGTTCCGTTCGAGACCGGAGGCTGAATTTCGATGTATGGCGCTGCCGGGTTATTGCCTCCGCAGCTGTAGAAGATCTCAATCTCGGCGGCGCAATCAGGCAACTCGAAGACATGCGCGCCGCCCTGCACGACACTGTAGCCAAGATCACTTCTGATCGAATCAAGCCAATTGTTCCACACTGGACTGAGGCAGAATGCAGCGGTCGAATTCAGGAGTCCGAACGCAAGCAAAGATCCCGCTGCATAGCGTCGGAAAATCAAAGTCGTAGTCATGAGTTCCCCCCGGAACTATACATATGGCGATACTTTGTCAAATACCACCACTCTCGAATAACTAATTATGAAATCGGCTAATCCAATTGCATAAAAATCGAATGTTCTAACCTAATGCTCTCTCTTAATTTTTTCTTTACAAAATGTGACAAGATGTGCGGCGCTCCAAATACTCCAATCGGAATGACCACTACCCACTGCATAAATTCAATCGGCCATCCTATTGGTACAAAACCTGATGCGGATTATTTTTTCGCTCTATGAAATTAGAGCAATCCAAGTGAAATGAAAAAATATCCAGACTACAAGTTTATCGATTTACTTCGGATCGAACTGTGATTCAGTTCACAACATAATTCTTCCGACTCAAAAATATATTGCGAGTTCCTTAAGCCGTGCTGAACCATCACTGGAGAGCAGACGCTGCAGCGGATCGGCCCGGCTGAGAGCGCTGTTTTGCGCGGACAAGCAAAGTGACGCAAACAAGTGTTTCTGGCTGAGATGGAACGGGTCGTCCCGCGGGAATGATTGCTGGTGCAGATCGAGAGCCGCAACACTCGTTTGCTAGCAACCGGGGGCGGCCGTACCGCTCGCGACAAATGCTATGCATTCACTGATGCAGCGCCGGCTCGGCTATTCCGATCTATCGACGGAAAAACCCTTGTGCAATATTCCACCGCCGCCGCGGATAATTCATGCGCGAAAATGATTGAACACAAAAAGCTCAAAAATAACGGCGGCCACAGCTCCGCTCGCCGCTCACTCACCACCGTTTCAACTGGTCATGACTTCGACACTGTGCGTGTACGGGGTTTCCTTATCAGGCGGTGATGCATCATGAGTAGATGCATCATGAGTAATTGCTGACAGCGTTAACCGATCCCGACATCGGTAATAAATCGCCCTACTTGACGCGCCTCCCCCTTGAAACCTGCGAGCAAGTCCCCAAGAATTAGCAGCCTTCGGGGGAGAGTGCTAACAGCACGCCCGCGAAAATCGTTGGAGCGCTGTGTGTTTGCGCTTAAAAACCGTGATAAATCAGTCAGTTAACTGCCAAGACAGGAGTAGATTTATGAAGCTGCGTCCCCTGCACGACCGCGTGGTCGTCAAGCGTCTCGAGGAAGAAAAGAAATCCGCCGGCGGCATCATCATCCCGGATCAGGCTGCCGAAAAGCCGCTGAAAGCTGAAGTCGTAGCGGTCGGTCCGGGCAAGCGCACGGATGACGGCAAGATTCACGCGGTCGACGTCAAGAAAGGCGATACCGTGCTGATCGGCAAGTATTCCGGCACCGAAGTGAAGCTCGATGGCCAGGATCTCGTCGTTCTGCGCGAGGACGACATCCTCGCCGTGATCGGCGGCTAATTCCCGCATTACATCGCATATCCCAATTCAGTTATTCAGAGGTTAGGAAAATGGCAGCCAAAGAAGTTAAATTTGCCGACGACGCACGCTCCCGCATGGTGATGGGCGTCAACATTCTCGCGAATGCGGTCAAAGTTACGCTCGGTCCAAAGGGCCGTAATGTTATTCTCGACAAGTCTTTCGGTGCACCGACCGTCACCAAGGACGGCGTCAGCGTCGCCAAGGAAATCGAGCTGAAGGACAAGTTCGAAAACATGGGCGCCCAGTTGGTGAAGGAAGTCGCCTCCAAGACTTCCGACGCCGCCGGCGACGGCACCACGACTGCGACCGTTCTGGCGCAGTCGATTCTCAACGAAGGTCTGAAGTCGGTTGCCGCTGGCGTCGATCCGATGGACATCAAGCGCGGTATCGACAAGGCCGTTGAAGCGGTCACCGCCGAAATCCGGAAAATTTCAGTGCCGTGCAAAGATCGCAAAGCGATTGCGCAGGTCGGCACCGTGTCGGCCAACAGCGACGAAGCGATCGGCGAAATCATCGCCAACGCGATGGACAAGGTCGGCAAGGAAGGTGTCATCACCGTCGAGGACGGCTCCGGTCTCGAGAACGAACTCGACGTCGTCGAGGGCATGCAGTTCGACCGCGGCTACCTGTCGCCCTACTTCATCAACAATGCGCAGAGCCAGCAGGTTGAACTCGAAAACCCGCTGATTCTCATCAACGAGAAAAAGGTCTCCAACATCCGCGAGCTGCTGCCGGTGCTGGAAGGCGTAGCCAAGAGCGGCCGCCCGCTGCTCATCATCGCCGAAGATGTCGAAGGCGAAGCGCTGGCCACGCTGGTCGTCAACAATCTTCGCGGCATCCTCAAGGTCGCGGCCGTCAAGGCGCCGGGCTTTGGTGACCGCCGCAAGGAAATGCTGAAGGACATCGCGGTCCTCACCGGTGGCCAGGTCATTGCCGAAGAACTCGGTCTGACGCTGGAAAAAGCCACCATCAGCGATCTTGGCACTGCCAAAAAGATCCAGATTTCCAAGGAAAACACCACCATCATCGACGGCATCGGGCAGAAGAAGGACATCGAAGCCCGCGTCAAAGAAATCCGCAAGCAGCGTGAAGACGCCACCAGCGACTACGACAAAGAGAAGCTCGACGAGCGCATCGCCAAGCTTGCCGGCGGCGTAGCGGTCATCAAGGTCGGCGCAGCAACGGAAATCGAGATGAAGGAAAAGAAGGCGCGCGTCGAAGACGCCCTGCATGCCACGCGCGCAGCGGTCGAGGAAGGCATCGTTGCCGGTGGTGGTGTCGCGCTGGTGCGTGCCGCCAAAGTGCTGGATAAGCTGAAAGCCGCCAATGACGATCAAGGCGTTGGCATCAAGATCCTGCAGCGCGCGATTCAAGAACCGCTGCGTCAGATCGTGAAGAACGCCGGGGAAGAGCCGTCCGTGATTCTCAACAAAGTCGCGGAAGGTAAAGACTCCTTCGGTTACAACGCGGCCAACGGCACCTATGGCGACTTGCTCGAAATGGGCATCATCGATCCGGCCAAGGTCACGCGCCTGGCGCTGCAGAACGCAGCTTCGGTTGCTGGCTTGCTGCTGACGACCGAAGCGATGGTCGCCGAGCTACCGAAGAAGGAATCCCCGATGCCGGCCGGCGGTCCTGGTGGCATGGGTGGCATGGGCGACGATTTCTAAAGCAGCGAGCAGCGTGGAAGGACCCCGGCGCAAGCCGGGGATCCTAGCGTCGCGAATCCGCGCGATGTCGCAGCAAGAAATCAGTAGTATCGTCAGGGCGCCTCCGGGCGCCCTGATTTTTTGTGCGACGAGAAATTAATGACGACCGACGACACAGCTCTGAAAAAAGCCTTGGGAGAATTGCTCGACAAGCAGGCAATCACAGAATTGATCTACGCCTACTGCAATGCAGCCGATCGCCATGATCACGACAAGATGCGCACCCTCTACCATGAGGATGCGATCGATGAACATGCGTCGTACTTCAAGGGACTGGCGATGGAGTTTATCGATCGCCTGCCGCAGATTCAGGCACCGATGGAAATCCTGCATCACAACGTCACCACGGTAAACCTGAAGCTCGACGGCGACCGTGCGGAAGGTGAAATCTATATCCTCGCCTTCCACAAAGTTCTCAACGAGGACGGCAGTGCGTTCGATCTGCTGATCGGTGGACGCTATTTCGACAAATACGAAAAACGTAACGGCGTGTGGAAATTCTCGTACCGCTCAGTCGTCGCGGATTGGGCAAACGCGCATCAACCGTCGATCGTCGATTTGCAGCATCCGGCCTTGAGCGGCGCCCACTTTGGCAAACCCGGTCCTGCCGATCCCTCCTACAAATTTTTCTCGCTGTTCCGACGCGGCGAACGGTAGGGCCTACCGTCAAATCCTTTGATCGCTGCGACGGGGCCTGAGGAACTGCGGCATACCATAGCTGACCGTAACTGATTACTTATTCGGTAACGACTGTTTGATCTTTTGATAACCGTCCTTCAGCGACGTGAACAGCAGTTCCGCAGCTGCGCTGACTTCCTGTGTGGATTGATTGGCCGCGAAACGCACATGCTTCAACTCGGATTGAAATTTGCTCCAGTCCTCTTCGAGTCTGGCCCAAAGATCCTTCGCTTCCGCTTTTGCCAGATGTGCCTGTACCGACAGCTCATCACGCAGTTGTGCAAGACTTTCGACGGCGCTGAGGTTCAGTGTGCGGGGAGTAGCCATGGTTCAACTCCTTCAGTTTTTGCGGGTATTCGTGAAATTAAGCGTTCGGAAGACCGTTTGGTATCCACTCAGTGAGACACATAAAGCATGCGACAGTGCCATTTTCGCCGTATTGATCTGGATCAGCGCGAAACGGCAATCCTGGAACTCTCAGTGATTGCGGATGTCGTTCCATGCTGTTTTACCTGCTGAAAGACGGTTACGACGAGCCGATAGTTCGACAAATGCCCTGCTTGCTGTGAAGCGCCGCGGAAAGGGAATCTGACGAAGCGCATATTGCTTGACAGCGCTTTGCAACCTCCTAGACTGTTGCAAACGCTTCGCGGCGTGAAGGAAGGACTGCATGATGCATCCGATTCCCGGCATCGCGATGGAGAGGAGAAGAAAATCCAGGTGCTTGCGCCGAGCAATGGCGTCAGTGCTCCTGGGTATTCCTTTGAGCGCTGCCGCCGGTTCCGTTGAAGTTCTTGTCAATCCCGCGCAAGCGCACGTTTCTATTGACCGCGATCTGCTGCGCGGCATTTTCACCATGCGGGTACGCGAATGGCCGGGTGGCGAGCCCGTTCGAGTGTTTGTGCTGCCCGACGACAACACCATCAGCGACATTTTCGATCGCGAAAGTCTCGGAACTTATCCTTACGTGTTGCGAGCCGTCTGGGATCGCATGGTATTTACGGGAACCGGCTTTGCGCCGACCGTCGTGAAATCGGAGCAGGAAATGCGCGAGCGTGTTCATTCCACGCCCGGCGCGATCGGCTATGCGCGCAACGACGAGAAATCGATGCTGCAGCTGTTTCTTCTAGGCGCGACCGACGGATTCCTATCGGGAGACCGCCATGACTGACCAATTTACGAAAGGGTCAGCAGCGGGATGGCGACCGTCAATACTGCACGCTCTGTTCGTTTCGTCGTGCCTCCTCACATGCCGTCCGGTGGCGGCACTGGACTATCAGGTGCATGGCTACGGGGCACAGGGTTTCGTGCTCAGCGATGGCAATAATGTCTTTGGCGACAGCTCGCACGGGAGCGTCAACTATTACGAGGCCGGCATCAACGGCAGCGTGCAGCTGCGACCGGATCTGATGTTCGCGGCACAAGCGGCGATCCGCGACGCGGGCATTACCGATAACGGTGTTCCGCGATTGGATTACGCGTTGGCGGACTATCGCTTTCTTTCACTCATCAATAGCAATGCGGGCCTGCGTATCGGCCAAGTCAAAAATACCATCGGCTTTTACAACGAGACGCGCGATGTGATTTTCACGCGTCCCAGCATTCTGCTGCCTTCCGCGTACGGCGAGAATCAGGGTACACGCAGTTTGCTGTTCGCCGCGCCCGGTGCACAGTTGTACACCAGCACGGTCTTGGGCGATCACGAGCTGTCGCTCGTGGGTACTTACAGTCGCAATCGCGGACTGAGCGTATCGCAGAAGCAGCTCCTGATCAGCCTCAGCGGCCTTCCATTCGACCTGCGCATCAGAGATTCCTGGAACGCTCAGATCATGGATTCGATCGATGGCGGCCGCTGGCAAATTGCATTTAGCCGCTTTTATGCGCGTTTCGCACTGAAAGCACCGGTCCCGGTGACTCCCAGTTCTGCCGAGGATCTCTTGGGGAATATCGACGTACCGATCAATTTCTTTTCGGTGCGTTACAACGCCAGGAAGTTCAGTATCACTGCAGAATATGTCATCAATACCAACAAGGACTTCGTCACGCTGGGCGGAATGCCATACGCAGTCACGACGTTCTCTAGTGACTCGGAGTATTTGCAAGCCGAGTATCGGCTTAATCCGGCTTGGCATCTGATGGCGCGTATCGATACCAACTTCCTCGATTCGGGTGATCGCAGCGGCCACCGTTATGCGGATGTGACGCCGGGCACCGATCCCGCTTCGCGCTTCTCATACGACTTCACCACCGGCATCAACTGGCAACATGGCGATCACTGGGGAGTATGGGCTGAATATCACTGGATTTACGGCACCAGCGTGGTCCAGTTGCTCGACAACGCCGACCGCACACCTGATGACCACTGGTCGCTGTTCATGCTGATGGCAGGATACAAATTCTAGAGATATTGCGGTTCGGATGAGAGGACGAATACATGCGAAGCTCGCCGGCGCCCTCGCTGGCTGATCAATACAATTATCGACAACCGCGGTTCAGTCTCATCTGGAAATCGTTGCTGCTGCTGCTGACTTCACTGGGCTGCGTGTACTCCTATCTGGGTTATCTCGGCTACAGCAGTCTCACGCAGCAGAATCAGCGCGACCTCAGCGCACGGATGGAACGCATTGACCGGCGCTTCGACGCACTCCTGGAGAGATCCGGCGACGAGCTCACGCGCCTCGCCACACAGATGGCAGCGGCCACGAGCGCTCGCCGGTTATCCGGCAATGCTTTGGCGAATGCGTCGATTTCTCCCGAGCTATTGTCCGCGCTGACCCTGCTCGAATACGCCACGCTGGATGGCAAGACGCTGGCAACCTGGTCCGCCACTCGCTTCAACAGACCCGCCGAATTCGCCACTCTGCTTGGCCGCGTCACCACCACTCACCAGCCGGCGATAGAGCTGACCTGCGCGCCCGAATGCGTTCTCTACGCGTTTGTTCCGGCATTTGACAGCGAGGGCCGTGAAATCATCGTCATCATCGGACAGATGGCTGCCGACGTATTGCAGACGTTCAGACATCTTGCGGGAGCGGATGCCGCCCTGTTAGTCCGCGATGACGGGCGCGCAGACAACGCGAACTCATTGCGCATATGGGGACGCCGAGTGCCCGTGCTCACCAACACGCCGGTACTGGCGCCGATACTGGCCAAGATGCGCGCGATGCCACCGTCATCGCCCAACAGCAGCCTCGCGATCGCCGCTGCCAATCATCAATATGTCCTGCGGTTTCGTCCGTTGCCCGGCAATATTGTCAGCCCCGGCGCCCAGCTCGATGTCGTGTTCATTCTCGACAATACCGACGCCCAAATACAGATCACGGAAGATCTCAGGCACATGTTCTACGCGATATTGTCCGGCCTGATCGTATCAGCGCTCACGCTGGTCTTTCTGGTAGGACCCGTGCTGCGGCGCCTGACCCGCGTCACGCGCGCACTGCCGCTGATGGCGGATCAGCGCTTCGCTGAAGCGCACGAACTGCTTGACGACGCACCGGCAGGCTCGCGCCTGTCCGACGAGATTGATGTGCTGGAAGAAGCGGCGGCTGCGCTCGCGCAGAAACTTGAGCGTCTCAGCGCGGCGGAATCCGCCAACGCGGCCAAGTCCAGCTTTCTTGCCGCGATGAGCCACGAGATCCGCACGCCACTGAATGCCGTCATCGGCATGTCTGAACTGTTATCCGATACACCGCTCGATGCACGCCAGAAGGATTTCCTTGAAACCATCAAGAGCAGCGGCGCCCACCTGCTTACAGTCATCAGCGACATTCTCGATTTCTCCAAGATCGAGTCGGGAAAAATGGAAATCGACGAGCGTACCTTTGATCTGCGGCGCTGCGTCGAGGAGTCGCTGGAACTGGTCACGCACAAAGCCTCTGGAAAATCGATAGAACTTGCATATATCTATGGCGATGGAGTGCCAGAGGGGTTGATTGGGGATGGCAACCGAGTCAAACAAATTCTTGCCAACTACCTTTCGAACGCGGTGAAGTTTACCGAGCGCGGCGAGGTGGTCGTCAGCATCAGCGCCGCACTTTTGAATACCGGAATACACGAAGTCCAATTCGCCGTGCGCGACACCGGAATCGGCATTCCCATGGACCGGCGCGACCGCCTGTTCAAGTCGTTCAGCCAGATCGACGCCACGACCACGCGCACGTTCGGTGGTACGGGGCTGGGATTGGCGATCTCCAAACGGCTGGCCGAAATGATGGGGGGACGCGTCTGGCTTGAGAGTGAAGAAGGCAAGGGCTCGACTTTCTACTTCACCGTCCGCGGCGCCGCTACCGAATTGCCAGCGCGTGAACAACGAAACATTATCGCTGCGCTGAGCGGACTGAGTCTGCTGGTCGTCGACGACAGCGCCACCAATCGGCAGCTGCTGTATACCGCAACTGCTGCCTGGGGCATGCGCGTTCGCGATACCGCCTCGCCCACCGAGGCACTCGACTGGATACGCGCCGGAGAGCGCTTCGACCTCGCGCTTATCGACCATCAGATGCCCGAAATGGATGGTCCGCAACTGGCGGCCGAAATCCATAAGGTGATCGAGATGCCGCTGGTACTGATCAGCTCAGTCGGCGCGGGCCGCGCCGCAAACAGCAAATTCGTCGAAATACTGCCGAAGCCGATCCGGCAATCGTCACTGTTCGACACTTTGCAATCTATCGTCAACCATCATCTGCATCGGACAGACAACGCCGCTCTGGCGATCGCGGCTGCAGTACCTGACCACGCGGCTCGCTTTCCGACGCTGCGCATCCTGCTTGCCGAGGATAATCTGGTCAATCAGAAAGTCGCGCTGCTGATGCTGGAAACGTTGGGCTGCAAAGCAGAAGTTGCGGTCAATGGAGAGGAAGCGGTACGAGCGGTGGAGTCCAAAATCTATGACCTCGTATTCATGGATGTGCAGATGCCGGTCATGGATGGTTTGGAAGCGTCGCGGCGAATTCGCCGGCAAGTGCCGGTTGCGAATCAGCCGCGCATCGTTGCGATGACGGCCGGCGCTTTTGAAAGCGATCGCGAAGAATGCCTGCGCGCAGGAATGGACGATTACCTCACCAAGCCTATCCAGCGAAACGGTGTTGAAGAAGTGCTCATTCATACCCTCGCGCGCAAAAAAGGCGACGTCAAACCCAGGAGTGGAGAAGTGGTGGCCACCAACGCCGCGGACGTATCCGCGCAGCAGCCGAATCCGGACGCATTGAAGCGCCTGCCGGATGTTCTGGGGCTGGAAGGCGCGCTCGAGATTCTGGATGCCTTCGTCGATGATGCGCCGAGACTCATGAACGGACTCAGCGCGGCGGCGGAAGACGGCGATCTGACCAAGCTGCGCCTGTACGCGCACACGCTACGGTCGAATTGCGCGATGGCCGGTGTGAGCGCGCTAGCCGCCCGCTGCGGCGATCTCGAGGAACGGGCGCTGTCAGGGAGGCTGGACGGCGCGAAGTCGGATGCGAAAGAGATCACCGCCGGTTACCGCCTGCTCATCGCTTCAGTGGAGAACTTGAGACGGGATTTGCAGCCTCCGTCTCCCCAAGCCTGATCCGCAACAAAGCCAAACAACGCAGCTGGAGTAGTGCTTCGCAATTAATGGAACATGAAATCGTGTCTTTGGTCGCCCCGCAGCGTTGGCTCCCTTGCCGTATGCGCGATACGGCAGCGGGATCGTGCCTTGCCGGACAGCCAAATCCATCGATTTCACGAGTCCCCTCAATTACGAAGCACTACACTAGGGCACAATAGCGAGGCTATCCAATGTCCCGAGCGTTCGCGTATCCATGGAAAACAAACTTAAGTGCGAGGTCATTCCGGTCACCTCATTCGAGCAGAATTGCTCGCTGGTCTGGGATGCCGACACCATGAAAGGGACGCTGGTCGATGCTGGCGGCGACGCCGAGCATTTGCTGGAGCGGGTGCGCCACAACGGCGTGCAGCTCGAAAAGCTGCTGGTGACACATGGCCACCTCGACCACGCCGGGGCGGTACGTGAGATCTCCGAAAAACTGAAGCTGCCGGTGGAAGGGCCACATGAGGATGACAAGTTCTGGATCGATATGATGCCGCAGGCCGCGCGCCAGTATGGCTTTCCACCATGCCGCAGCTTTACGCCGGATCGCTGGCTGCACGAAGGCGACAAGGTCACCGTCGGCGGTCTAAGTTTCGATGTGATTCATTGTCCCGGGCACACACCGGGCCATGTCGTTTTCTATAACGCCCCGGCGCATGCTGCGTTCGTCGGCGATGTGCTGTTTCAGGGTTCGATTGGGCGCACCGACTTTCCACGCGGCAACCATGGCGATCTGATCCGTTCTATCCGTCAGAAACTGTTCCCGCTCGGGGATGAGATCACCTTTGTGCCGGGACATGGCCCACTATCGACGTTCGGACGCGAGCGTATGACTAACCCCTACGTCGCTGATAACGCCGCCGGAAATTGAATCCTTGGATCCGAAACTCGAACTGTTCACGTTCTCCATTTCGCATTTCAGCGAAAAGACGCGCTGGACACTCGATGCGCTCGGCCTTCCCTATCGCGAAACTCGACTGACCCCATTCCTGCATATTCCGCACAACCTGCGGCTGACGCACGGGCGCGGCACCTCGGTACCAATCCTGCGCACGGGCGACGAAGTCATTCAGGACAGCGTGAGGATCACCGCCTGGCTGGAGCGCACGCATCGTGCGCAGTTGAATGCCTGCGGCCTGATTCCTGCCAACAAGGTACTGCGCGAAGAAGTGCTGGAAATCGAAAAGCGGTCCGGACGTGTCGGCGCGCATGTCACCCGCTTCGTGTACGCGCAGCGCATGCATCGCCGTGACGATTTATTGCGCCTGTGGGGACTCGATGCCAACCTGCTGCAGCGCGCAGCGCTGCGCGCCATGTTTCCGCTGGAACGCACGTTGCTGGCACGTCTGTCACGCGTGACACCGGCCAATGTCGAACGCTCGCGCACCGTCATCGGCGAGGCGCTGGATGTGATCGAAGCCCGCATCGTCGGCAATCGCCGTTATCTGATCGGCAATCGCCTGACCGTGGCCGACATCAGCGCCTGCGCATTGCTCGCACCAATCGCGGCTCCGGAACAGCATCCGGCCTATGGTTCGCAGGTGTATCGCGACTTTGTCGGGCCGGTCGCTACCGAATGGGCACAACGCCCGGCGCTGGAATGGGTGCGCGATATCTATCGCCGGCATCGCGTAGCCAAGGCGAAAAGCCGCTAAAACCTCGACTCGAGCGCATGACACTCGCCGGTTCCGCAGTCGCCGCCTTTCCTCGCTGCTATCGCATTGACGTTGACCGGAGCCAGTGGTGACACTCACGATCTATCACAATCCACGCTGCTCGAAGAGCCGTGAAACCTTGCAACTGCTGCGCGACGCAGGCGTCGAGCCGGAAGTGATCGAATACCTGAAGACTCCGCCGAACACGGCGGAACTCGACGCCATCTGCCGCAAGCTCGGCATTGAGCCACAGGCGCTGGTCCGCTACCGGGAACCGGAGGCAAAAGCGCTTGGCATTGCCAAGAGCGATACCCGCGGTCGCGCCGAATGGTTGCGCTTGCTTGCCGATAATCCGGTGCTGATCGAACGGCCTGTGGTCGTGGCGGCAAAGTCGGCGCGGATCGGCCGGCCACCGGAAGCGGTACGCGATCTGCTGACCGGATAGACTCATCAGTCTGCGGACTGACCCTGAATTTTCGAGGAGAACACGATGAGGCTGCCGCCGCTGGTGTTTTTGCTTGGTTACGCCGGCCTGATTCCTTTTATCGCAGCGCCGCTGTGGTTCACGCTGTCCCCGACAACCGCGCCCGCCTGGCTCGACCGGGTCTGGGTTTCCTATGCAGTGATGATCGCGTGTTTCATGTCCGGCACTTTCTGGGGACTCGCGCTGATCGTGTCCGAAGGGACCAACGGCATGATCGGCATGGCGATGTCCGCTGTGCTGATGATGTTGACCTGGGGCGCGTCATTGCTGCCTTTCCGCCAGGAGCTCCTGGCGCTGGCGGTGGTATACCTATTGTTGGTGCTTGCCGAAATCTGGCGGGAACGGGTGCTGGATCCGCTCAGCGGCTATTTCGCGTTGCGCTCAACGCTAACGGCCGGGGTGCTGGTGACAATTAGTTGGCGATTGCTGCTCCATGTGTGACGCGGGAGCGCTTGTTCAACTGCACTTCAATGATAAGGAGGTTTAGGCGTAGTGATCGTTAATTCTTATATCCACGGACTCTAAACTCGAGCGCTACTGAACTCGGGAGGACGCCGGAAACAATATAAATAATTAATGCTCACTCATAGACGCGCCCATTGGGTACGCGAACTATAACATCACCAAAAAAGCCACCCGCTCTGCGGATGGCTTTTGCTGTTTTAACGCCGTACCGCGCAATCAGAATAACTCTGCATCCAACTCCATCAGAGGCTGGGCACCCGCGCGAGCCTGACGGATCAGCATCGCCGTTTCCGGCTGCAGCTTGGCGAAGTAGAAACGCGCGGTCGCCAGCTTGGAGATATAGAACTTGTCGCCGGAATCCTTTTTATCGAGCGCCAACCGCGCCATGCGCGCCCAGAAGTATGAGAAGACCAAGTGTCCGACCACCCGCAGATACGGTACCGCGGCAGCACCGACTTCATCCGGATTCTTCATCGCCTTGGTGCCGATCTCGGCGGTCAGTTTTTGCACCTTGTCGCTGATGTCGGCAAGTGGTTCGATGAATTCCTTCATCTCCGCTTTGTCGGACTGCGCAGCGACGAAGGTCTGTACCATCTTGCCGAATGCCATCAGCTTCTTGCCCATGTCGGCCAGAACTTTGCGGCCGAGCAGATCGAGTGACTGAACGGTATTGGTACCTTCGTAAATCATGTTGATGCGGGCATCGCGCACGTATTGCTCCATGCCCCATTCCCGGATATAGCCGTGGCCACCGAGCACTTGCATGGCGAGATTTGTGCACTCGAATCCATTGTCGGTGATGAAGGACTTGACGACCGGAGTCAGTAACGCGACCAGATCGCCGCATTCCTTGCGGACCTTCTCATCCGGGTGCGATAGCTCGCGGTCAATGGTCAGCGCGATCCAGTAGGTGAAGGCGCGCGCACCTTCGGTATAGGCCTTCTGTGTCAGCAGCATACGGCGCACGTCGGGATGAACGATGATCGGATCGGCCGGCTTGTCCTTCGCTTTCGGGCCGGTCAGCGAGCGCATCTGCAATCGGTCTTTCGCATAGGCCAGCGAATTCTGATAGGCGACTTCGGTGAGGCCGAGCGACTGCATCCCGACACCAAGGCGCGCCGCGTTCATCATCACGAACATGGCGTTGAGACCTTTGTTCGGTTGGCCGATCAGCCAGCCTTTCGCGTTGTCGAGATTTATCACGCACGTGGAATTGGCGTGGATGCCCATCTTGTGTTCGATGGAGCCGCACTTGACGCCGTTGCGGGCGCCGGCGTCGCCTTTCGCATCCGGGATGAACTTCGGCACGATGAACAGCGAGATGCCTTTGGTGCCTTGCGGCGCGTCCGGCAGTCGCGCGAGCACAAGGTGCACGATGTTCTTCGACAAATCGTGTTCACCACTGGAGATGAAAATCTTGGTGCCGCTGATCGAGTAACTACCGTCGCCGAGCGGCTCTGCCTTGGAGCGCAGGATGCCGAGATCAGTGCCGCAATGCGGTTCGGTGAGGCACATCGTGCCAGTCCACTCGCCCGACACCAGCTTCGGCAAATAGGTCTTCTGCTGCTCCGGCGTGCCGTGCTCGTGCAGACACTCGTAGGCACCATGCGACAGGCCCGGATACATCGTCCACGCCTGATTCGACGAGTTCAGCATTTCGTAGAGAATGTTATTGATGGTCACCGGCAGCCCTTGACCGCCGAATGCCGGGTCGCAGGACAATGCCGGCCAGCCGCCTTCCACGTATTGCTGATAGGCCTCCTTGAAGCCCTTCGGCGCGCTGACAACGCCGTCACCCTTGTACGTGCAGCCTTCGGCATCGCCGGACTGGTTCAGTGGGAACACCACCGACTGGCAGAACTTGGCAGCTTCCTCGATCACCTGGTTAATCGTGTCCGCGTCGATTTCTGCGTGCGGCGGGAGGGCCTTCAATTCTTTTTCGACACCCAGCAATTCGTGAAGCACGAATTGCATGTCGCGCAGCGGCGCAGTGTACTGACCCATACGAAATCTCCAGCGTGGCGGTTGCGGCGCGTCCGGGAGGACGAGCATCTCATTACCATACTGTAGCGTATGTTCATCCCGATGTCTCGTGGCTCGGCGTATCCGGCAGCGCCGCTGCCGCCGGATATTGCTACCGTTCGTCGCGAAAATTCCGCCAGGGTCAGCGCTAGGCGCTCACGTCCGCCGGCGCGGCGAGCGTTCCATTCTGGTAGTCCTGGATCGCCTGCTCGATCTCGTCACGCGTATTCATCACGAAAGGACCGTATTGCACCACCGGTTCGTTCAAGGGCTTGCCGGCAAGCAACACGAATCGCGCGCCATCTGCGCCGGCTCTGAACACCGCCTCGTCTCCAGCGGAAAGGATGCCGGCACCATGTCGATGCAGAGACTTCGCCGATTCTTCCGGACCAATGCGAACGTCACCTTCATAAACGTACGCAAATGCATTGTGCGTAGCGGGCAGTGGATGCCTGAATGTAGTCCCCGCCGGCAGATCTACATCGAAATAAATAGGCTGCGTGCTCAACCCTATGATCGGCCCCGCGGTTCTGACGCCGTCGACCAACGCTTCGCCGGCAATCACTTTCAATTTACCGCCATCCGGCAGTGACACCACCGGAATACTGGCGGCAGGAATATCGCGATAACTCGCGGGCTTCATCTTTTCGCGGGCCGGCAGATTGATCCACAACTGGAAACCACGCATGCGTCCTTCGGTCTGCTGCGGCATTTCCGAATGGATAATGCCGCGCGCGGCCGTCATCCACTGCACATCGCCGCTCTTTAGATCGCCGCGATTGCCGAGGTGATCCTGATGCAGCATGTGGCCGTCGAGCATGTAGGTCACGGTCTCGAAGCCGCGATGCGGATGCGACGGGAAGCCGGCGATGTAGTCGTCTGGATTCTCGGTGCCGAATTCGTCCAGCATCAGGAACGGATCTAGCCGCAGATTGTTCGTGGCGCCGATACTGCGGCGCAGCTTCACGCCAGCGCCATCAGAAGTAGCGATTGCTGGGATTATTTGCTTAAGGGTACGAATACTCATGGTGATCTCCTGTGAATCCGCTCAAGCCGCCAGCCGTTCGATGACGGCGGTGGCCTCCGCCAGCGCGGTACTCTTCGAATCCGCACTGATATTAAGCCCCTCCGCGTAAATGAACTCGATGTCGTGAATGCCGAGGAAGTTCAGAAACGTCCGCACGAAGCCAGTTTCAGTGTCAGCCGGCGTGCCTCGGGAAAGACCACCGCGCGCCGCAAGGACGTAAACCTTGCGATCACCGATCAATCCCTCGGGGCCGCTCGCGGTGTAACGGAAGGTAACGCCGGCGCGCGCCAGATGATCGAAGTAAGCCTTGAGTTGCGAAGGGACTCCAAAGTTATACATCGGCAGTCCGAGCACAACGACATCAGCCGACCTGATCTCCGTGATCAGCGCATCGGATTCATCGATGACCGTTTGCTGTTCAGGCGTGCGCTGCTCCGGCCTGCTGATCAGCGCGGTGAAGCGCGCCGCATCGAGGTGAGGCAAAGGCTGCCTGGCGAGGTCGCGCACGACTACGCGGCTGTCCGCATGGTGCGCACGCAAATTTTGAACCAGTGTGTCGGCGAGCTGGCTCGAATTGCCAGCCTCGGAAAACAGACTGGTGTTGATCTGCAGGATGGTCTTCATGGTGTACTCCGTCGAAGCCGTGGAATGGGCCTGACACACTCTATGGTTGCTATAATCGATAAAAAAGCGGAATTTTTCGCAAATACCAATCGAATGGATCGATCATAATGGGACCGAAAATATCTCTGGGGCAGTGGCGTGCACTAGTCGCGGTTGTCGAGACCGGCGGCTATGCGCAAGCTTCGGGACATCTGCACAAGACACAGTCCACCGTGACCTACGCGGTGCAGAAAATCGAGCAATTGCTCAACGTGAAAGTGTTCCGGATCGAGGGACGTAAGGCGCGGCTCACGTCGACTGGTGAAGTGCTATATCGCCGCGCGAAAGCGCTGGTCGAGGAAGCGGAAACGCTGGAGCGCGCATCCACGCAACTCGCCGCCGGCTGGGAACCCGAATTGCGTCTCGCCGTCGATGTCGTGTTCCCGACCTGGCTACTGTTACAGTGCTTTGCGCGCTTCGCCGCTGAGCATCCGCAGACACGCATCCAGTTGTACGAAACCGTGCTTGGCGGCACTGAAGAAGCGCTGATCGAGCGGCGCGTCGATCTGGTCATCGGAGCTTACATTCCGCAGGGTTTCATGGGTGACGCGCTGATGCGTGAGCGATTCATCGCCGCCGCGCATCCGGATCACCCGCTGCATCAGCTCGGCCGCGCGCTGACCCATCAGGATCTGCGCAAACACCGCCAGCTTGTGATCCGCGATTCCGGTCTGCAGCGCACGCGCGATGCGGGCAACTGGCTCGGCGCGGAGCAGCGCTGGACCGTGAGCCATAAAGCCACGTCGATTTTTGCAGCTTGCCTCGGCCTTGGCTTCGCCTGGTTTCCCGAAGACACCATCCGCAGTGAGCTGGAGCGCGGCACGCTGAAACCGCTGCCACTGCGCGAAGGTGCGGAGCGCTTCGCTGAGTTGTACCTGATCTTCGCGGATCGCGACTACGCCGGGCCGGGCGCGCACCGCCTGGCGGAAATTCTTCGCGAAGATGTGGCGCGCGAATGCCAGTCACATCTTGTAAAGCACAACCTCGCAGAGGCCACACCAGCCACCGCAACCAAGACACCGGAGAAAAAGATGGGCCGCCATTCACGGAAACCGCGGACTACCGACAAATCCACACGCTGACCACATCGCATAGCATTGCGCTGCATGTGCTATCGGAGGAACCATGGACCTCGCGCAAAAGTCAGATGCGGAAATTCTTGGCGTTACCAATCCAATAATGGATAACCTGATGGATGCATCCACCGCAATTGATTATGAGAGACACGTCAGAGATTTCACAGATCGCGCCAAGCGTGTCCTGCCGAAAGAACGGCTGCGGACAGTCTGCGAGGAGTATCAGAGCACTAAAGGTTTATTTGGCAGAAGGGAATTCGTCGCGATTTTCAGGCGACCCGAGGCCGTGGCTATCGTATGGAAGCAGTGGTTTACGAAGCAGCCCGGAGAGTTCGTGGCGGAGTTGCTCCTGGTACAAATTGACGGAAAGTATCTGGTGAACCACGTCATGGTCTTCTGAATGAAGGAAGCCAACAATCCGTTCGCGACATCGCGTGCGATCGTACTCGCGATAATCGGAGCCGCATTCGCCTGTACCGCCGTCGTTGCCGCCTATCACACCGGCCCACTACAGCACACACTGCTATGCGCGCTATACGCGGCATTCGCGGTAAGTCTGTGGCAGACCGCCGCTTCCATTCGGCTGCGCGAGGCCATCGCATCCACGGCTACCGCCGCCCTCGTGATCGCGCTCTTCGCCGCGTCGGCCGATTCCGCCGCGAACCTCTGGCAGATTCCGCAGAATCCACACGCACTGATGGTTCTTACCGATTTCGGCGCGGCGCTGTCCTGTGCAATCTATCTTCTCGCGGTATTCGCGAATGTCGTACGCAAGCGTTGCGCACCGAGCCTGCCCGCGAGTATCGGCTTGCTGGCGCTGCCGTATCTGTTCAATTTCGTGCTGTCGCTGGCATCGCCGCCGTTCATGGCCGACATCGGTCACCGGCTGTTGCGGGTGGCCGCGATCACCATGCTGCCGGATGCGCAGGTTGGCCGCGCACTGATACTCATTGCATTCAACGAAATCCTTTTGCTTGGCATCGGCTGGGTAATGGACCGGCGCTGGGCACGCGCGCCACGCCTGCATGCGGTGATTGTCGCCGGCTCGGTACTCGCGGCATTCACCCCGCTGATCGCAGATGCCGGCAGCAGCGCGGCGCTCGGCGGATGGCCGCTATTACCGCGCATCGCCGCGTTGGCCGCGACCGCCGCGCTGGCGCAGGCCGGCCTGTGGGCACAGACGTTTTTCGCAACCGGCATCCTGCTCGATGCGCTGCACCGGCGCCGACCGACAACCGTCTCGTGCACTACCAACTGGCGCGCGGGTTTCGTGCGCGGCGCGATCTACGGCGCGCTGTTCATACTGCTGATCCATGTTGTCGCACAAGTGATCGCGGTACCGGTGATCGTGGCTGCGCTACAAACGCATCCAGTGCTCGGCGCGGCGATTCTCGGTGCGCCGCTGTTCCCGCTGCTGCGCAACATCATCGAGAGCTTCGACGGCAGCGTACCGTTCTTTCGGCGCCTGCGGGCTGCCTATGCGGATCCTGTCAATTATTTGCGTGGCATCACCGCTGGCGCCGGTCTCGGTATTGCATTGCACGCCGATCTGCCACAGCTCGGCGAAGGCGTGCGCTTCTTATCGGGCTTCGGCATCGGCGCCCTCGCCTTTGCCGGTGTCGATCTCATTCGCGACGCATGCGACATCGGTCGCGGTCGCCGCCAGCGCCTGCAAACCTGGCGGATTTATCTTCTCGGCGCGCTGCTCGGTGGTGTAGTCGGCGGCGCGCTCGCATGGTACTTCGATGCGATGCAGATGCAAGTCGTCATCGACAAATTTTTCCGCTACGCGACAGTGAATTTCGCCGCCACCGGCGGCAAGCCAATCGACTTTACCGTCTACCCACTGTTCAGCAAATGGGGAGCAATCAGTCTCGGCAGTGTCGACGGCGGTGTCAGCCTGTTCTATTCGGAATCGCTTGCCGGCGTCATCAATTGGTCGATTGCCGCGCCGCTGTTTGGCGTCAATCTCGTAGTGCTCACAGCCGCATTCGAGCGCAGCTTCGCGCCGATCCGCGAACTGTTCAGTGGTGCCGGCTTCGTCAATCTCATCGAACAGACCGTGCGCGTGCTGCGATGGGGCCCGTGGATGGCGCCGATCATTTCATCGTTCCTGCGCGTGGCGCCGGCGCCAACCTGGTACAACCAGGATGGTCTGGTGCGCACTTTCGTCGCCATCTGGCAGAGCGGCACGCTGCCACCGGACGCATTCCGCGCCTGGGGGTTGGAATGTTTCCTCGGTTTGCTCGCCTATGACTGGCTGCGCGTGCTGATCTGGTTCGATCACATGGGTCTGCGCGTGGCGACACTGGTGAATCTGTCGTTCGTCGGGGTGGACGCGCTCGATGAAAGAGCGGCGCGCTTCGCCGGCCACTCGGGACGCACGCGCTTCATTCCGGAAGGCATCCGCCGTTTCCTGACCTGGGCACCGCTGCTGATCCCCTTCTACATCCCGCGTGGCGGCGACTGGGATCACGCCTGGAACGGCGCCGAAGCGCTGGCGAAAACTCCACAGGCGCCGCTGCTGCCGGACGTGGCAACGCTGCTAGTCGGCTATGCAATCGCCGCCACGCTGCTCATCAGCGCAGGCGCGGCGATTGTGTGGATACGGCGTCGGCACCATTTGCATGTGGCGCCGCGCAACGTGACGCCGTCAGCGTTCGTGATCGGTAACGGGCAATACACGGTCGAACTGAACGCGGACGGACGTGGCTTCAGTCACGTCACCAGCCAGGTACGACCAGACTTGGAAGTGGATCTCACGCGTCGCCCTGACGATCCGCTGCAGCTGCGCGGAAAGTTTTTTTATCTACGTGAGATCGATGACAACGGCGAAGTGCACGGCCTGCCATGGTCGCTGGGTGCACAACCAGCGCATCTCACTGGCGAGGATTACCGCGTCAAGCAGATCGATCCAACGACACTGCGCATCATCAATACACGTGGCGGTCTGCGCGTCGAGGCACTCGTCAGCGTCGCGCAAGACGAACCGCTCGAGCGCTGGACACTGCGATTGACCAATCTCAAGCAGCGCACGCGCAGCATCGAATTGACCAGCTATCAGGAACCCGCAGTTGGTCCGGTCGATGCGTACCGGCGCACGCCTGCGTTTGCGGCAATGCACGTTGGCACCGTTTTCGTGCGCTCTCTGAACGCGCTCTTTGCGCACAACCGGCTGATGAAGGGTGGGAATGGTCCGATCAGCCGCGAAGTCGGTTTCCACGCAGTCGGCACCACCGGTGCGTTCGTACAGATACTTGGTTACGAGGATTCACGTTCGCACTTCATCGGAACCGGCACGCTGCGCGCGCCAGCCGTATTCGTTAACGCGCCGATACGCACCTGCGACGACGAAGGTATGCTTTACAGCTTCGATCCGGCGGCGAGCCTGCGCTTGCGCGTGGATATCGCGGCCGGCGCTACGGTCGAAGTGCCGTTCCTGGATGGCTATGCGCCAGATCATTTCGAAGCGGCGCGATTGATCTCGCGTCATCTCGGCACATCCATGCCGTCAGTCGATGCGCTCGGTCTGGTAATGCTGAAGGTGCGCGAAATTCATGTGCCGCCGGAACCGCGCGATGCTGGCGGCTTCTCGGATGACGGCCGCGAACTGCGCGTTCCCGCCGACGCACAGCGCCCGTGGACGCATGTGCTCGCTAATCCGCTCGGTCAGGGCGCAGTGATCGGCGGCGACGGCGACGTGTTTTCGTTCGCTGGCAATGCGCAGCAGAACTGCCTGACGCCGTACAACCTCGACAGCATTCCGACCCAGGCTCCCGGTCAGGCGATTTTCGTTCTCGATACGAATAATGGCGACATCGACACTGCGAGCTTCACGCCATATCGCCGCCGCGATGCCGAGCATGATTGCGTATTCGGGCTCGGCTACGCGCAGTTCCGCAAGCGGCGCGGCGATCTCGAGCTGGATCAGACGATATTCATTCCGCCGGATCAGCCGATCGAATTACGTCTGTTGCGCATCCGCAATCGCGGCACAATAACGAAGCGACTGCGCGTAGTGCCGTATTTCGAGATCGTGCTTGCCGAAACGCCAGTCGACAGCCTCGGCCGTATCGAGGTGATCGAAGATGGTGGCGTGCTGCTGTTCTCCAATCCGCGAAATGATTTCCGCAAGGGCTGGGCGTTCGTTGCGACAAGCATTGAGGATGCTGCGATGGAGACGCTACGCGCGCGATTCATCGGAGCGCGCAACGATCTCACGCATCCGCACTTCGCAATGCACGCGCGCGGCGATGGAGCACAGAGCGACGATGGCCGTCGCTGCGCTGCGTTCGCCGGCGATTTCGAAGTCGCGGCCGGCCGCGAGGTCAGCATGGCGGTGGTGCTCGGTCACAGCGCGTCGCGTGAAACAGCTATCGAACTCGCGCAGCGCTATCGCGATGTCGCCAGCACCGTGCAGGCGCTCACCGCGACGAAGCGCTGGTGGTCCGAACAACTGTCGATATTGCGCATCGCCACCGATCGGCCGGATTTCGACCGTCTCGTCAACGATTGGCTGCCGTATCAGGTGCTGACCGCGCGCCTGTGGGGACGCTGCGGTCCGCAGCAGCGCAGCGGCGCCTTTGGGTTCCGCGATCAATTGCAGGACGTGCTGCCACTGACATTCACGCAGCCGCAGCGCGCGCGCGATCAAATTCTGTTGCATGCGGCACAACAGTTTCGCGAGGGCGACGTGGTCAAATGGTGGCATCTGTCCTGGGAAGGAAAGATCGGCATCGCCGTGCGCACCGCCGCATCTGATCCGCAGCTGTGGCTGCCCTACGTTGTCTGCCGCTATGTACAGGCGACCGGCGACGACGCGATCCTGAAGGAATGTGTGCCGTTCCTCGAAGGCCAGGTGCTGCCGCCGGGACAGGAAGGCATCATGTTCGTGCCGAATCCGTCACGCGACACCGGTACGCTGTACGAACACTGCCGACGCGCGATCGAGTGGACGCTTGCCCGCAAAGGCGCGCACGGCATTCCACTGCTCGGTTCCGGCGACTGGAACGACGGTATCGACGCCGCCGGAATCAACGGACGCGGCGAAAGCGCGTGGATGGGATTTTTCCTGCATACGATCCTGCGTGATTTTGCGCCGCTCGCAGAACAGATGGAGGGTGAGCATGCCAGCGGCCGCTATCGCGCCGAAGAAGAAGAACTGCGTGAAGCGCTTGATGCCATGTGGCGTGACGACGCGGCGGGCGCCGGGTATCTGCATGCGATCACCGACGATGGCGATGAACTGCGTTTCGCCAGTGGCCTGGTCACCGCCTGGCCGGCCCTGTCGGGCGCGGTTGATCTCGATCGTGCCATTGCGGCTCTCGAAGGTGGCCTCGCGCGATTGGAAAAGGACAACCGCGTGCTGCTGTTGGCACCGCCATTCAAGGAATCGTCGAAGCCGTATCCGGGACGAATCGCGGAATATCCACCAGGCGTGCGTGAAAATGGCGGACAGTACTCGCACGGCGCATCGTGGCTGGTCGACGCCTGGCTGCGTTGCGCCGAGCTGGCGACTGCGCGCGGAGATACCGCGCTCGCGGCGCACTGCCGTGTGCGTGCTTGGGAAATCTGGCTCAAGGTGTCTCCGCTGACGAAAACCGCGCCAAGCTACGGTTTGCCGCCGCATCAGCAGCCCGCCGACGTATATGACGGCGCCGGTCACAACGGCCGCGGCGGCTGGGCCTGGTACACCGGCGCTGCCGCGCGCATGCTGTCGGCGGCCTATGCGCTGGTTGGGGTGCACATGGACGACGGTGAACTGCATGTAGAAGCTGCCGATCCGGCGTTGCCGCGTCTCCGCCATGTCGACTGGCGCGGCCGGCGCATCAATCCGTCATGAACTGCCGCGAGAACTGTGGCGCCTGCTGTATCGCACCGTCGATCACTTCACCGATTCCGGGTATGCCCAACGGCAAGCCCGCGGGTATACGCTGCGTGCAGCTCGACGACGACGAGCGCTGCATGCTGTTCGGCGATCCGCGTCGTCCGGCGTTCTGCTCGGGTCTGCAGCCGACAATGGAGATGTGCGGCACCACGCGCGAGCATGCACTGTGGTTTCTTGCTGATCTAGAGCGCGCGACGCGGCCGGGATGAAGTCATAATTTACATGCGAAACATAAACGGCTTTCCACGTGCCTGACGCGCGTGATCTGCGCTCTGGCGGCACGGTGCGCAATACACACGCTAGGTTTGCTTTTGCATGAAGACGCTGTTTGGGTCTTCCGTGTATTCGCCAAATGGCCCGCGGCGCGTGTATCCGGTCTTCTCGTACAGCGATATCGCTTCTGACTGAAGGTGGCCAGTTTCAAGCATGAAGCGCGAGCAGCCTCTCGCTTCCGACTCTGACTCCAGGAATGTGAGGATCGCTCTGGCAATGCCTCGGCCACGATGGAGAGGGCTCGTATACATGCGCTTGAGTTCACCGTATTCCGGCATGAGCACGATCGCGCCACAGCCTACGGCCTGACCCGTATCGATACGCGCCACGGCAAAAAGAACATTGGTTTCACATAGCGCAGCAACATCGATTCCGTGGTGGCTGTCCGCTGGGTACAGAGGCCGCTGATAGGCGTCGAGTTCTTCGATGAGACTCACAACTTCCGGCAGGTTGGGAGACTCCAGGGCGATACGCATAGGGTTTCTTATGATCCGACGAATAACAAGTGTAGCGTGCGCAATGCGCACGGCTGATCATTGACGATGCGGAATGTGGATGAGGCGGAATACTTGTGCGCATTGCGCACGTCACGTTTTCTGTGGCGGTGTCACGCCACCTTTCGAGGCATGCACTCGACAGGAACGAGCGCAGAGTCTGCGATCACGCCGCCGTTTTTGGGCAACCAGATCTCGATGGTGCCGGGCCGTGCCATCAACGGTAACCACTTTAGGGTTGCGCCACCGCTGATGGTTTGTTCAAACAGCGTCTTGACGATCTCGGCCTCTGCCTGCTCCGAGTTGCTGAAGTAGCGCACCTCCGTGATATCGGGCGCGTCGCCGTCCACCTGTTGCGGACCGCGGTACGAAAAGGGTGGATTGCCATCGTCTTCCGCGCGACGGTAGTCCTGGATTTTCCGCGACAGTGCGCAGGCGGCCTGATCCTGCACACAGCCGGGCTCACCGGGCCGGCACGACGTGCGCAGGTAAACCCACGCCGGCACTTTGAGCAAAGCATCGCGCGCACGTCTCTGCGTGACGGACGGAATGCCGCGATCATGGGCAATCGCGATCAACTTCGGCCGGCCGCAGGGTTCCATAATGTCCAGCATGATATCGATTAGCCGCTGGTTGAGATCGTTGCCGTTAAAAGCCTCAAACGCGGTCAGACATTCCGATGGATTCTCGGAGCGAGTCGTCGGCAATACCTTCAGTAGCGAGTCCGCCTGACTCAGTTCGAGCTTCCGCGTCTCCAAACGCTGCGTTGACAAGATAGTCATGTAGCCGATGGCACCGGAAATCATGACGCTGGAAATGAGTGGCGTCAGTTTCGCCACCACTTCGTACCAAGGAGTACGACCTGCAGCCGTGCCTTTCATCGGACGATCTCACCAATCACGCTTACAATGGACTCTGGCATGCGCCGCGATCCGTCAATGCGCCCAGATAGCGTGTGGAATGTCAAAGTCCTTCATCTGATTCAACGTGAATGGTGGCTCAAACGTGCCATGGTCTGGCTCGAGACGGTGAATCCAGCTGTGTCGGAAAATTGCAGAGCGATCTAATCATGCGTAGCCGATCGTTTGCACTGCACCGGAGTTACACTGCACGCACGCTGATTTAGTCTCAAAACAAATTGAAGAATGAACAAACTTCCTCAAATCAACTTTGCGTTCTGGGTAATGAAAATCTGCGCAACCACCCTGGGAGAAACAGCGGGCGATCTATTATCGATGACATTGAGCGTCGGCTATGCAGTGAGTTCATTGATACTGTTTGGCGTGTTTATAGCTACTCTTGCCACACAATTACTGTCCAGGAAATATCACCCCCTGCTCTACTGGACCGTTATTCTTTCGACCAGCACAGCCGGGACAACGATGTCGGACTACATGGACCGTACTCTGGGACTGGGTTATGCAAAAGGCGTTCTGATCCTGTCCAGCATCCTTCTAGCCATATTCACCTACTGGCGTGTGAGCGAGAAATCCCTATCGGTCACCAATATTCGAACCTTTAAGGTCGAAGTACTCTATTGGATGGCGATCCTGTTTTCCAATACTTTGGGCACTGCCATGGGTGATTTTCTGTCAGACGATTCCGGTCTTGGATTCTCCGGTGGAGCGCTTCTCATCGGTGGATTGCTGGCGACGGTTGTGGCAGCCGTGCGCTTTACTAAGCAATCCAGGGTCGGCCTGTTCTGGATCGCATTTGTATTGACGCGTCCATTCGGCGCGACCCTCGGAGACGTCCTTACAAAATCAGAAGATCGCGGCGGTGTCGGCTTCGGAACCGTTGGCTCATCGGCGGTTTTGGTGACGATATTGAGCCTCTGCATACTGTATGTAACGCTCAAACGGAACGGGACAGAAAATGCGGAAACAGCTCAATGACGATGTCGGAACCGGTCACCTTCTCTTTTTCCAGAGAGGATTGCGAATGATCAGCCGCCCATCGCCTCCAACCGATCCGCTGCGGCCAGCCACTCTCCTTCGACCGCACTGAGTTTCTTCCTCAGTTCCCCCTGTTGTTGCAATAGCTTCCGCACTTCGTCCTGAGTGCCGTCGTACAACGTCGGATCGGCCAGTTTCGATTCGATGCCAGCAAGCTCCTTCTGAAATTTTGCCATCTGCGTATCGAGCTTCTTGATCGCGTCACGCAATGAACGGATCTCCGCACGCTGATCAGCGGCATTGCGGCGCTGGTCCTTTTCCGAAATACGGGTGGTCGATTTTTTTTCCGCTGAACTGTCATTGCCGCTGTCGCGCTTGGTCAGCCAGCGCGCATAGTCGTCAAGATCGCCGTCGAAGCGCTCGCAGCGGCTATCCGCGACGATCCAGAGTTCGTCGCAACAACTCGAGAGCAGATGGCGATCGTGCGAGACGACGATGACCGCGCCGGTATAGTCGAGCAATGCGGTTTCCAACGCATGACGCATGTCGAGATCGAGATGGTTGGTCGGCTCGTCGAGCAGCAGCAGGTTCGGCTTTCGGTAGACGACGAGTGCGAGCGCGAGCCGTGCCTTTTCCCCGCCGGAAAACGGCTCGATGGCTTCCAGCGCGCGATCTCCGCGGAAATTGAAACCGCCGAGAAAGTCGCGCAGCGATTGCTCTTTCGCGGTGGGATCGATACGCCGCAGATGCAGCAGGGCGGAAGCTTTCGGGTCGAGCTGTTCGAGTTGATGCTGCGCGAAATAGCCGATTTTTAGATACGGATCGCGCAGCGAATGGCCGCCGAGCGCGGGAAGCTCGCCGGCCAGCGTGCGGATCAAGGTCGATTTGCCGGCGCCATTCGGACCGAGCAGGCCAATGCGTTCGCCGGGCGCAATCAGGAAGCGCAATTTGTGCAGGATGGGCTTGTTGTCGTAACCGGCGCCCACGTCGTCGAAGCGGATCAGCGGCGACGGCAGCCGGTCCGGAGCGGGAAATGTAAACGAGAATTCGCTATCAGCATGTACGGCAGCGACGAGTTGCATGCGTTCGAGTTGCTTGACGCGGCTCTGCGCCTGCGTCGCTTTCGTGGCCTGGGCCTTGAATCGGTTGATGAAGCTTTGCAGGTGCGCGATTTCCTTCTGCTGCTTGGCATGCGCTGCGGCTTGCAGAGTCAGGCGTTCGGCGCGCTGACGTTCGAACTGCGAATAGTTTCCGGTGTACAGCGTCGCGCGCGATTGTTCGATGTGTAGCGTATGGGTGGTCACTGCATCGAGAAATTCGCGATCGTGCGAGATCACCAGCAGCGTGCCGGAATAGCCCACCAGCCAGCTTTGCAGCCAGATCACTGCGTCGAGATCGAGATGGTTGGTCGGCTCGTCGAGCAGCAGCAGATCCGAGCGGCACATCAGCGCGCGTGCAAGGTTCAGGCGCATGCGCCAGCCACCGGAAAAACTGGCGACCGGCCGTTCCTGTGTCTCCGGCGAGAAACCAAGTCCGTGCAACAGTTTCGCCGCGCGGCTGCGCGCCGCATACCCACCGATTTCGTTGAGGCGCTCATGGATCGAGCCGATGCGTCCGGCGTCATGCGCATCCTCGGCGACGACGAGCCGGCGTTCGAGGTCGCGCAGCTCGGTGTCGCCGTCGAGCGCGAATTCGATCGCGGCATCCGGCAACCCTGGCGTTTCCTGTGCGACGCTGGCAATCGCCAGCCCTTTCGGCACGCTGAGATCGCCGCGATCCGCCGACAACTCACCGAGAATCGCAGAGAACAGCGTGGATTTGCCGGTGCCATTGCGGCCGACGATGCCGACGTGCCAGCCGTCGTGCAGTGTGAAACTGGTGTCTTCGAGCAGCGCGCGCGGGCCGCGACGCAGCGTAAGGTTGGAAGCGGAGATCATCTTGGAGTTCGGGCGGAAAAGTGGGCGCGCCGGGCGCATAAGGAGGCGGCTGGCAGCCACGCGTTGCGAGTGCTGATGCGCAGTGTACGGCATCGCGGGTCCGGAATTTGCAGAATGGGCATTGCGTGTCGATTTCGTGACGGGAGAAATGAATGATGCAATCCCCTGATTTCGCGCGGCTCGGACCGCCGGCGCTGGAACATAAGGATCTGTTATTCCTGTTTGAACATTTTCCGGCGCCGGGCATCAGTGCCGAAGAGGCAGCGCGGCGGGTCATCGAGCAGCCGAATCTGTTCGAGCTGTTGCTCGAAAGCCGTTATGTGCTCGACGCCATGCTCGATAAAAGCGCGCTGTGGCTCGATATCTCGCCCAAACTGTTTTTCAACGTCGTGCTGCGCCGCACACTTGACGGCAGCCGGCGCAATCCCGCGGAGCGCCGCACGATTCATTACCTCGCAAACCTGCTCGGTCTGTTCACGCACGCAGACCGCTTGCATCGCATTCAGGAAAACGAAGAAGAGAGCTACGAGTACCTTGCCGATCTCGTACAGGCGGCGGCCGAAGCAGACGCACGACGCCGCTTTCTTGTGTTGTCGCACATCGGCAACTACGCGCTGTTCCTCGCCGGCATCCGCAAGCCATGGATCGAGCATCGCTTCAAATTCCGCAACCGGCCAGTGACCTTCGACTACTACTGCGCGATGGGCCGTAGTCACTACGCGACAGCGGCCAAGCATCAACTCGCCGATATTTACGGATTGCGGCCCGTATTCGCGCAGCTTGCCGGACGCTTCGATTATTACCGCGGCGGCCTGGAGAAGATGGCAACGCAATATCTGCACTGATGCTGGTCTTGACCAAACCACTTGGGCCACGCTGAGCTTGGATAGCGCCTGCGACGTAAACCCGGCACCGGCCAATGGCGAGCCGAAATACCGGGCCTTACGGGGATCCCGCCAGCCGCCTCCCTTCAGATTGGTTGGAATCTGCCGTTTACAAGCTCAATTCGATTCGAGAAGATAAAGATGAGCAAGAAGTGCTGTCACCCCGTTCGGCCGAGGACAGGAGAAGGGTAATGCCGCGGAAGATTCTTGTTGTTGATGACATGAAGAGCATGAGGAGTCTGATCCGGACGGTACTCCATGAATTGGGGCTGATGGATGTTGAGGACGCCGAAGATGGCCAAGCGGCTCTTAATATCCTGCGTCATTCCAAGTTCGATTTGATGATCAGCGACTGGAACATGCCGCGCGTCGACGGGCTTATGTTGTTGAAGGCAGTGCGTGCGGATGAAGCGACGAAAACGATGCCGGTCATCATGCTCACGGCGGAATCAACGCGCGAACAAGTTCTCGAAATGGTTGCCTTGAATGTATCGGGTTACATCAAAAAGCCATTCAAGCCTGAGGATCTTATTACCGCCGTGCGCCGCGTGATTCCGGCCTAAAAGTAAGTTCGTTTTCCACGGCTGATCGCCCTAACTCTCTCCGTGTGAGGGAGCGTGAAGGAAACACTCGTCAATCCAACGGCAGCTTGCCGATCCAGCGCATCAACCCTTCCTGCGCGACGCTGGCGACGAGACGTCCCTTGCGGTCGAAAATCTGTCCGCGCGCAAGTCCGCGCGAACCCTGCGCGGACGGCGAATCCATGCTGTAGAGAAGCCAGTCGTCGATGCGAAAATCGCGATGGAACCAGATCGCGTGATCGATGCTCGCCACTATCAGTTGCGGATTGGCGAACGACACCCCGTGCGGATACGGCGCCGTGCCGATGAGGAAGAAGTCCGACGCATAAGCGAGGATGTGACGATGCAGCACAGGATCGTCCGGTAGAGATCCGGAGGCCCGGATCCAGACCTGTTGCCTAGGCTCGCTGCGCTGAGGCTTGAACGGATTCTGCGGTGCGACGGGGCGGAAATCGATACCAACCTTGCGGATCAACCATTCCTTCGAGCCTTCTGGAAGCGGTCCAGCTTCGGCGATCCATTGCGCTGCCAGCTCGTTGAAGTCACGTAGCGACTCCGGTGCGGGCACATCCGGCATCGGCGCCTGATGCTCCAGGCCCGCTTCCACTTTCTGATACGACGCGATCATCGACAGAATCACTTCGCCATGCTGGATCGCCTGCACGCGCCGTGTGGTGAAGCTGCGGCCGTCGCGCACCCGATCGACTTCGTAGACGATCGGCGCGGCCATGTCGCCGGGGCGTAGAAAATAGGCATGCAGCGAATGCGGCGGGCGATCCGCCTCGACAGTACGGTTGGCGGCCACCAGTGCCTGGCTGATGACTTGACCGCCGAACACGCTGTGGCCGCCGATGTCACGCGACTGGCCGCGGAACAGATTCACTTCCAGGGTTTCCAGATCGAGCAGATCAATGAGGTCCTGCAATACGTTATTCATGGATTTTCCTGAAAAGATTGAAGGTCATTTCAAAAACCGTCGATCTTCAGACGATCTTTGAAATGGCGTTCAGTAATATCCGAAAGTCACCGAAAACCCTTATGGCGGGCAGCTGCACTCACCACAGTGTAACGCTGCACCGCAGCATGAAGGGTTCAGTACGGGCTCAGCTTGCAGGGAGTAAGGTAAATAGTGGCACACAATATTGTGTGAGCGGGATCCGGAGTATCGCGATGAAAACCATCATCAGGCGAAGTCGGGTGGTCCCATGGATGGCGATGATTGCACCGCTGGCGATATACACCGGCAGCGTGCTGGCGCAATCGCAGATTGCTGGCGATGACAGCATTGTCGCCACCTATTCGCACCCTTCCGAAGACAGTCTGCCATGCGCCGAAGCAGCGCAGCGGAGCACGGTGAGTTTTGAATTCCGCCGCATGCCGTTTCAGATCACACAGGTGAGTCTGTATGTCGATGGCCGCGGCCTGGCACCGGACGCCGTCGCAGAAGATTGGCCGCGCGTTACGCTAACGCGCGGCCTGCACGCGGGACGCAATCTAGTCGAAGTCGTGGCGACGGGACAAAGTCGGCAATCGATGCAGCGCCGCCTGACCGTGCTGGTTGGCGCGGAAGCCAACGATGATGACGTTTCGCCGGTGGAAATATCGTGCTTGAGAGAGTATGCCGCCGCGCCGGATCTGGTCGCGACCTCCACGCCGCTGATTGTCGAAGCGCCGGTTGAATATGTGCAGCAACCCCCCCAGACGGTTTTCGTCGATGATCCGATGTACATCTATCATCCGATGCCGGTGTATCCGATATATCCCGGCGTGATTCCGTTTATCTCTATCGTGTATACCTCATCGCCGCCGGTCTACTACTATCCGCGTCCATACTGCCCGCCGCCGCCCGTGGTCTACCCGTCAACACCGCCGCCGCATTATGGCGCCGGCGCCTACGTGCCCGGCGCGCCGCACAGCGGGCAGACTCCGCGTCCGCCGCCTCACACCTGGCAGCCGCCCGGCTCGGCAACCGCGGTGCGCACGCCGCCGCACGATCCCGGCATGCGCGTCAACGGCTTCGGCACCGGCAACCCGACGACGCAGTGGAATACGCCGTCGCAGAACACGGTGCACTATCAGTCATATCCACCCTCTTATCCGCAACCGCAGCCACATCCAACGCCGCAGTCGCGAGGCTTTAGTGAACCGACCCATTCGATGACCGTACACAATGGCCTGCAGAATGTACCGCAGCCGGTTGGTCCGCCGCCGATGGTCCACTACGTTCCGTCGGCACCCATGCAACAAACCCCGATGCCGCAAAGAATGCCGCCACCAGGAAGAGTCGTGAGCCGGCCACCGCCGCGCAGTGATGACCGTAACGGCGCAGTCGTTCGATAGAGCGCCGCGCAGTCAGCGTCAGAATTTTCTTTGCGACGGTGGCGGTGGCGTGTATTGATACATCCAGGTTTCTGACATTGGCTGACCATCGACGCTGAGAAACAGGCGCAGATTGATGGGTTCGACGCTGTCGTCAGGCGGCTTCAGATCGAACATCGCGCGCCAACCACCGATCGCATCGCCGTTGACCTGATACAGCGGCCGTGCGGAGGTGATCTCGACGTTGCCGCGCGAAGCGCTGATGATCGGCTCGACCTTGGTATGAGCACCGAGCAGCGCCAGATCGCCGCCGGCGAAATCGACCGCAAAACGCCAGGAGAAGTACGGACGTTTCTGTCCGACGATGCCTCCTATCCCAGTGCGCGAGGCACGCACCGTCGCCAGCTTCGACTCCACAGGCACTTCGCGGCACCAGTACAGCTTGTAACCGAACAGCACCTCCTGTCCGGCCTGCGGTTTCTCCACCGGATTCCAGAACGCGACGACGTTGTCGAAGGTCTCGTCCACCGTCGGAATCTCGACCAGCATTACGGACCCTTTGCCCCAGCTCGATTTCGGCTCTACCCATAGACTCGGACGCTTGTCGTAGAACACGCCGTCGTCCTGATAGTGATCGAAATGGCGGTCGCGCTGTATGAGGCCGAAGCCACGCGGATTTTCATCAAAGTAGGCGTTGACGCGCACGCCGACCGGATTCACCAGTGGCCGCCACAGCCACTCGCCAGCGCCGGTCAGCATCTGCAAACCATCGGTATCGTGAATCTCCGGACGCCAGTCGTCGTCGACGCGCTTATCATTCTCGCCAAACAGAAACATGCTGGTCGCAGGCGCGATGCCGAGCCGCTCGATTTGCTTGCGCGGATACAGCGCCGCATCGATATCCATCACCAGGGCATCGGCAACGTTGACGATGAAACGATAGGCGCCTGCCACGCTCGGCGAATCCAGCAGGCCATAGACGGTGACCAAGCTGGAATTCTTCTGCGGACGTTCGAGGTAATAGGCGATGAAGTTCGGAAACTCCTCCGGATACGACATGCCGCAATCCACCGCGAGGCCGCGGGCGGACTGGCCGTATTGCAGATCACCGTCGACTGCGCGGAAATAACTCGCACCCTGGAATGCGGCGACGTCGCGCACCCAGTCGGTGTGGAAGTTGAGACGAAAGCCGGCGAAACCCAGATCCTTCGGTAGCCTATTGCCATTCACGCCGCTGTTGCTGTAATCGAACATCGCCGGATCGTAGGCAATCTCCTGCGCCTTGCCGTCGGACACTTCGTACATCTTCACCGGCGTTTTGATGGTAAAACCCAGATGGAAAAACCGCGCCTGAAAGCGCAGCCCATCGTTGCGCCAGAGCGCATGCTCGTCCTTCTGATGGATCGACTCCCACTGATCCCACGTCAGCTTCGAAATCGGCTCTGGCAGCTGGGATGGCGGCGCCTTATACGCGGCTTTGGCGAGATTGCGCGCGATACCTTTCAGCGCCGCGTAGTCGAAAGCCTGCGCCTTACCCAACGCTTTGAAACCTGCGGCCTCTGCCGATGGCGCCAGCAGCAACGAAGACAGCGGCAATCCATAGGCACTCAGCGCCGCGGCGCCTTTCAGCAAGTCACGTCGTTGCATGGTCTCTGTCTCTTTTTCTTGATGGTTGAGATGCCGCCACCGCGTGCAGCTTCGACATAATACCGCCATGAAAATATCCGTCACATTCCGAACGTGGGATGACGCGTTCTTTCGGAAGAATCATATCCGCCCTTCCCGATGAGCGACCGCCGCCCAGAATTCCCGGATTTGCCCGTCGCGTCCGCACTGCCGTCGCTGCGCGCGGCCCTTGCAGCTGACGGCCGTGCGGTGCTGGCGGCGCCGCCAGGATCCGGAAAAACCACGCTGGTACCGCTGCTGCTGCTCGATGAGCGCTGGCTCGCCGGCAAGCGCATCGTGATACTGGAGCCGCGCCGCGTTGCCGCGCGTGCGGCGGCGGCACGCATGGCAAGCCTGCTCGACGAACGCGTTGGCGACACGGTCGGCTATCAGATCCGCTTCGAGCGCAAAGTGTCGGAGCGCACGCGCATCGAGGTCATCACTGAAGGCCTGCTGACACGGCGCTTGCAGGCCGACGCCGAACTGGTCGGCGTCGGCCTGGTCATTTTCGATGAATTCCATGAACGCAGCCTCGATGCCGATCTCGCGCTCGCGCTGACGCTCGATGCGCGCGCGAATCTGCGTCCCGATCTGCGTGTGCTGGTGATGTCGGCGACACTCGACACACAGCGCGTCGCACGTCTGCTCAATGAAGCGCCAGTCGTCGAAAGCGGTGGCCGGCTCTATCCCGTCGATATCCGCTATGCGCCGCCGCGTGCAGGTACCGCACTCGACGCGGTGGTCGCGGATGGCGTATCGACGGCGCTGCGCGAAGCCGACGGCGACATACTCGCTTTCCTGCCTGGCGGCCGCGAAATCCGCGGCGCGCAGCGCCTGCTGGGAGCGCGCTGCGACGCGGGTACGGTGATTTGCCCGCTGTTCGGCGATCTATCGAGCGCCGAGCAGGATCTGGCGTTGCAGCCGCTGCGCGACGGCCGCCGCAAGGTCATTCTCGCCACCAACATCGCGCAAACCAGCCTGACTGTCGAAGGCGTCAACGCGGTCGTCGATTCCGGTTCGGCCCGCGTCGCACGTTTTGATCTCGGCGCCGGCGCCAATCGGCTGGAGACGCAGCGCATTTCGCGTGCCGCGGCGGATCAACGCGCCGGCCGCGCCGGCCGTCTCGGTCCCGGCATCGCATGGCGACTGTGGAGCCGCGACCAGCACGCGCAGTCGCCCGCGCACGACGCGCCAGAGATCCTCACCGCCGACTTGTCGCGTTTCGCGCTCGAGCTCGCAAGTTGGGGCGCGGAACTGGAGTCGCTGGCACTACTCGATGCGCCGCCGGCAGGAACCTGGCGCTACGCGCGCGATTTGCTTTCGGCACTGGAAGCGGTCGACCGCAGCGGCCGCATCACCGCGCACGGCCGCGCGATCGCGAAACTACCGACGGCGCCACGGCTCGCACACATGCTGTTGGCCGCCAAACAACACGGTACCGCCACCGAGGCAGCGTGGATCGCAGCGATTCTCGACGAACGCGAAACTGCGACCGATCTTGCACAGGCCGTCGACAACTATCGCCGTGGCCATGTCGATCCCAGCGCACTGCGCCGCGTCCGCGAATCCGTGCGGCAGCTCTTGCGCGGCGCCGACGTGGATGAAGCACGCAATGCAAGCGAAGAGTCCGTCGGCCGCCTCGTCGCGTTCGCATTTCCGGAACGCCTCGCGCTGCGGCGCCCGCTGGTGTCCGGGGCCCGTGAAGCGGCTTATCTCTGTGCAGACGGTGGAGAGGCTCGTATCGCCGCCGGGGACGCACTGGCGAGCCGCGAATGGCTGGCGATCGCGCACTGGGAGCCGGGACCGCCGCGCCGCATACGGCTGGCTGCCGCCATCGACGCGGATGATGTGCTGCGCGATCACGCCGCGCGCCTCGAAACGATCGATGAGGTGCGCTGGGATGCTCAGAGCGAAATTGTGGTCGCGGAGCGTCAGCGCCGCCTCGGTGCGATCGTTCTCGAACGGCGGCCGCTGCGCGATGGAGCGGGTGAAAAGCTGCGTACCGCGATGCTCGAAGGATTGCGCGACCTCGGCATTGCAGCACTGCCGTGGGATGAGGCATCGCGGCAATGGCAGTCGCGCGTACTGAGCCTGCGCGCATGGCGACCCGACGATGGCTGGCCGGATGTATCGGACGCCAAATTGCTGGCCACGCTCGACGACTGGCTCGCGCCTTATCTCGATGGCATCTCGCGCCGCGATCACCTGGCGCGGCTTGATCTGATGGCGATCTTTAACGCGATGCTCGACTACCCTCGCCAACAACAGCTTGCGCAGCTGGCGCCGACGCATCTGGAAGTACCTAGTGGCTCGCGCGTCGCGATTGAATATTTCGCCGATGGCGCGCCACCGGTGCTTGCGGTGAAATTGCAGGAGCTGTTCGGGCTCGCGCGAACGCCTTGCGTCAATGATGAACGTACGCCGGTGATGCTGCATCTCTTATCGCCCGCACGCCGGCCGATTCAGGTGACGCGCGATCTCGCCGGTTTCTGGTCACGGACCTATCCGGAAGTGAAAAAGGAGCTGAAAGGCCGCTACCCGAGACATCCGTGGCCGGATGATCCGATGACGGCGCCGCCGACTGCCCGCGCGCGACGCACGCGTTGAATTGCCCAGAACAAAAACAAAGGGCCGCATATGGCGGCCCCTTGCAAGTCCCAGCAAAAATCAGTCGCAGGATTCTTCGCGGAACCGCTGCGGCATGTAGCTGGGCACGTCGGTGGTGTCGGCGGCGAACACAAAGAACTGGTTCGGATTAGGAATACCGTTCGGATGGTTGCTATCGACGATGGCACCAACGAAGTCGTTGTCGTTGGCCAGCCACAGCGTGTGCTTTGTGACCTTGCCGACGCGGATGTCTGGACCAAACGCCAAGCCTTCGAGCTTGGCCGGGATGTCGGTGCTGGCGATTCCATGCGCGTTCAGCATGGCGACAATATCCAGGAACAGTGTTTTGGCGACCGCAAACGGCGCGAGATTGGCTTCGCCGCTAACTGCGCTGACGTCGGCGCCTCCAGTCAGATCGATGTGGTTGATCTGCTTGAACACCGCGGTGGAGTCGTCGCCGAGACCCTTGCCGTCGCGCTCATCGACCAGCAGTTCGTGATCGTTGATCGCGACCACATCGCTGATCGTCGGATACTTCGGCTTAGATGTACTGCCGATATTGGTCAGCGCATAGGCATATTGATAGGTGGCGCCGGTTTTGATGTCGATCTTGATGATGCGCGTGAACTGGCCGTTGGTGCCGCCATCCTGGATCAACGGGCTCTGCATCGCCCCGAACAGCGTTTTGCCGTCCGGTGAAATCGCGAGGCCTTCCATGCCTTTGTTGGCGACGCGGCCGGAAGTATTGCCGCTGATTTCTGTATTGCCGACCGGACTCAGATTGGCGACGGCAAACATGTCCGGCAGCTTGATCGACTTGATGCGTGTTCCGGTCGCGCGATTGAACATATAGACATACGGCCCGTATTCGTCGGAAATCATGACGACTTTGCCATTGTTGGATACGCGGATGCTCTCCGGATCCAGGCGCGAATCGCTCGAATCGGTGGAAAGCTGAGTTGGATCGAAGTTATCCGAGCGGCCGGTGAAGTAGTACGTGTGCTTGCCATTGAGAGCGGGCGCGCCGTTGGGCAGACCCGCGGCGATCCCATCGCCATAGACCAGTGGCATGCGTGACGACAGCAGTGTCGTGGCTTCCAGCGTCGGTGTCAGCGTATATGGCAAAGCGGCGGTGGAAGCGCTCGGCGCCAGTTCCATATGAAGGGTCTGGAAGCGGTTGATATAAGAAGCGGTATCGTCCACCGCACTGTTGTACGGTTGGGCATTCGGGCCGCGATCGGGCAGCGCCAGAAAGGTATTGCAGCCCGCATAGCCAAGGCCGGAACCGATGCCGCCGAGCAGATTGCCGGCGATCCCATTTTCGAGTGGAGCGGCGGTGGCAACCGACAGATCCGCCGAATTGCCGTCGAGACTGCCGATAGCGATCAGATCGACCCCGGCATGCGCCGTCGTCGCAGCGAACAGCGAAACAACGGCGAGAGAAATAGAATGCTTTCTGGTCACGTTGAGAACCTCGAATGCGCGTGGATGGAAGAAACAGCGCATTTTCGTGACGAAGTATTGCGTCTCTGTTACATAATTATTGTGCAGGCGCTGTTCCCCGTGCAGCCGACACCGGATAATGGCTCTGTTCCGATCTATAACGAATCCGGGGTAGTTGTGGTGAGCATCGCTGACGACCCGCTTGGCCTATCCGCCAACGCCGCGGTGCACGAACTGGCATCCCGCCATCTCGACAAGGCTGCCGCCGCCGCCGCACGGCTCGGCGACGTCGCCGATACCGAGGCACTGCACGATTTCCGCGTGGCGCTGCGCCGCCTGCGTGCTACTGAACAGGCGTATCGGATTCCACTCGAAGTGGCATTCTCCGGCAAGCTGCGCAAGCGTCTGCGCCGTCTTGCCCGAGCGACCGGTCCGGCACGCGATACCGAAGTGCAATTGGCATGGATCGAAGAACAGCGCCTGGCGATGCGTGCGCATCAGGTGCCGGGCTGGCATTTCATGCGCGGCCGCCTGCTGGCGCGGCTTGCTGAAGAATACGCGCACGTGCGCGGCGACACCGTGCACAAGTTCATTGCATTTGCGGCGCGTCTGCACGAAAGCCTGGATCTGATGCCACCGGACGCACTGCCGGTAATGTTCGCGCAGGCGGGCACTAATGCCCTGCGCCCGCTGCTCGCAGAAATGTCGGCGCGCGTCGCCGCGCTGGACGCCGAAGCCGACGATCAAGCGGTTCACGAACTGCGCCTGCTGGCAAAACGCGTACGTTACCTGCTCGATCCGTTCGCCGGGGCAATACCCGCCGCGGAAGAGCTGGCAGCGGAACTCGCAGATTGGCAGGATCGACTCGGCCGGATTCACGACTTGCAAGTGCTCGGCGACGAGCTCATTACGGCGGCGCAGTCAGCGGGCGCGGCGGCGTTCTCGCATCTGATCGAACACGCATTGCAAGGCACCGACGAACAAAGCCTGCAAGCTGCGACACGCCGCCGCGACGAACGCGCCGGCCTGATCGCACTGGCGCGGCGAGCGGCGGCGCAGCGACACCGCGGCCTAGACGAAATCTGGAAGAAAATTCGGCGCGGTGAAGCGGATCGCCTGCTGGAAGGATTCGCCGAAGTCGTCGCCGCCCTAGCTGTAATCGCGCCTACCGAAGGTGAAAGCGCAGCATCGTGGCCGGCGCAATATCCCGGCGACTGAGCTGCTCCTGGCGCCCTTCTGGGCGCAGCTGCCCTAATCTAGGGGGTGGCGACTTCGTAAACCCAACTACTCGTAACCGAACAACTTTGAGGGATTCATAGGGAGTTTCACTTCCTCGGCCGGCACCATGTCGATAACAGCAAATTCGGGTACGGCTGTGTCGCGGTGCGTGGGGGTGGTGTAACTCACGCCCGTGCGGTCGCATAAGCTGCAGACTTTCGGCGCCTTTGCCACCTGCCCACGGCGTACAACCACGGCAATTTCGCCATTTGCCAGCTTCACAAAACTGCCTGGGGAGTAGATCCCGAGCATCTTGACGATCAGCGCCGGAATCGAACTGGTGCGCGCGGTCGCGGCGATGAACAGCTTGTAAGCAGCGCGGTTGGACTGCAGTGCCTTGCGATTGGCACGGGGTCTGGTCATCGCACAGTATGTGTCGGCGTACTGAATCACTTCCGCGAGGGGGAATACCGTGGTCAGCCCCGCTGGATAACCCTTGCCACCGGCAATTTCGTGATGTTCCGCCACCGCGCGCAGCCAGTCCTGGTTGGAGATGCCGAACGTTTCCAGGCATTCCCGGCCGCGGGTAGGATGCGTTTTGATTGCCGTGCGCTGCGCAACGCTGAGTGGTCCTGTTTGCTTGTGGAGAGTTTCCTGCAGATCGATCATGGCGATGTTCATCGTCAACGCCGCGCACACCAGCACCTGCCGCTCCGCCTCGCTCATGCCCAGGTCACGCGCGATGAGGCTGCTGACGAAAGCGGTGCGCATCGAATGCGTAACCGGACAGCCGGTAAGGCCAAGCTGGGTTATCGCGAAAACGCTGGCGTCCGTTGCCTTTCCACTGATCTCATCGATCTCGGTGGCAAGCTTAACGATGTTGTTCACGAACTCCGGATCTGTGATTTCCTGGAGCTGCAGCCATTTCACGTGCTGGTTGCCAGCGGACTGCAAGCCTGCGATCTGCTGGCGCAGCACCATTTTCACGCGCAGATGGATTTGTTCCCACTGCCAGAACGGATCGAATCCGCTTTGCAGCGTTGCCTCGGTTGGCTGGGAAATTCCCGTCACCATGTTAAACGGCTCTGTACTCATAACCACCTCTGCAACCGTCCACAGGCGTTACTTTAGGGTTATATCGGCCGTTGTGTCTGGTTTTTTAGATGAGTGACTTCTAGACCTCGACCCTTCGGGACGGTTCGACACAAATGACTGGTCAGTCGTTTGACCTTCAATAAAGCGACCTGCCTGATCAGAGCCGCAGCCTTCCATTGTTGTATCGGCCGGCCTTTCCGAAGGCGGTTTCCCCCATTTCCGATCCGGCTGGTCGAAATCGCGCGGGCTTTATCGTGCGGAGTGCTTCAAAATCCGCTTTTCAGCACATGATTACCGCATGCGTAAATCCGCAGGCAATGACATTCTCGTCGTCGGTCCCGCCTGGGTTGGCGATATGGTGATGGCGCAGGCGCTGTTCATGCGCCTCAAGCAGCGCTGGCCGGAGGCGGCGATCGATGTAGTGGCGCCGGGCTGGTCGCTGCCGATCCTGCAGCGTATGCCGGAGGTGCGCGCCGGCATCGAACTGCGGCTCGGCCACGGGGAGTTTGGCTTCGGCGTGCGACGCGCGCTCGGACGCTCGTTGCGCGGACACGGCTATGCGCGCGCGATCGTGCTGCCGGGATCGTGGAAATCCGCATTGGTGCCGTTCTTCGCGGACATTCCGCGGCGGATCGGTTTCCGTCGCGAACTTCGTTATGGTCTCCTCAACGATCTGCGGCCGCTTGACCGGAAACGCTTGCCGACGACAGTGCAGCAGTTCCTCGCGCTCGCAGAAGACAGCGCCGACGTGGCCGCACCGGCCGTTCCGCAACCGCGCCTGCGCGCCGACAAGTTGCGTGCGCAGGAGCTGATCGCACAATTGCATCTCGATCGACAGCGTCCGGCGATCGCGCTGATGCCGGGCGCCGAATATGGTCCGGCCAAGCGCTGGCCGGCAGAACGCTTCGCGGAGTTGGCGGCAACACTGTCCGCGAGCGGATGGCAGGTGTGGGTGTTCGGCTCGGCAAAAGAGCGCGAACTTGGCGAAGCAATCACGCAGTCGCACGCATTCGTGTTCGATCTGACCGGCCGCACGCAACTGGTCGATGTCGTCGATCTGCTCAGCGTCAGCGAAGCGGCAGTGAGCAATGACTCCGGTCTGATGCATGTGGCCGCGGCGGTGGGTACGCGGCTGGTGGCGATCTATGGCAGTTCCTCGCCGAAGATGACGCCGCCATTGTCTGCGAATGCGCGCATCGTCTATCGGGAGCTGTCATGCAGCCCCTGTTTCGAGCGCGAGTGCCCGCTGGGGCATTTGAATTGTCTGCGCGGGATTGCCGCGACCGAGGTGATGGAACAATTACAAGCAAAGTAACATCGGTCGCAGGAGATGCCGGGTTCAAAAAACCTTAAAAAAAGTCATTTATATCCAATATCTACGTCGTATACACTAGGTTATGGATAGTGATCTGCAACCGTCTGCCGGGCGACATCAAAACTGGTGTCCCCGCTGAGTTTAAGCTTAAGTCTGGCTAGGTTCTGCCGAACTATTCATTAGAAAACCATGGTTTCGAAGGCCCAAGCGCTGCTGTGCTATGTGCCTCGGGGTAAACATGAAGTGTGGAGCGACGAAGCATGACGTGGCTCATGGGGTTTTGGATGCGAGGCGCTTTGCGCTGCAGCGCTGATATAGCGCGGCATTGTCATGCCTCCGCCACGGCGAGGTCCCAGTGAAATTTTCGCCCACTGCGCCGGAATTGCTACTGATCGCCCTGTGGGGACTGTCGCCAGCGCTCGCCGTGGCGGCCTCGATCACCGTGCGCGTCGGCGACGAATCCGGAATACCCGTCGCAAATGCTGTGGTCTATGCAGTGCCGGCCAGCGAAGCACCGATGACTGGCAAAGCGGCGGGTGCCACGATCGATGAAGTCAACAAGCAGTTCGTGCCATACGTAACCGTGCTGCGCAGCGGCGGCGCGATTGCGTTTCCAAACCACGACAACATCCGTCACGAAATTTATTCGTTTTCGCCATCGAAGATTTTCAAGCTCGAACTTTATTCCGGGACATCCGTCGAGCCAGTTGTGTTCGACAAGCCGGGACTGGTCGTGCTCGGCTGCAACATTCACGAGCGCATGCTGGCGTTCGTCTACGTCGTCGATACGCCGTATTTCGCAAAGACCGGCTCCGAGGGCAAGGCACGCATTGAGCAGCTGCCGGCCGGCGCATACCAACTGCGACTATGGCATCCGCGACTCGACGTGGAGTCGCCGCCGCGGCCGCTAACACTGACCGCCGATAGCAACGCGGAGGAAGAGTACGCTCTCGTGCTCGGCCCACCGCCGATGTCGATGCAGGACCGGTAAGGACACCATGTTCAAGGTCGAACGTCTCAGCAGCAGAATCATCCTGTTCTTTGCGATCCTGCTGACGCTGGTCGAGGCCACTTCATTTGTACTGGTCAACGCGGTCAACACACGCCAGGCCCGCTACACCATCGACGACGAACTCCAGACCGGTGAGCGGGTATTTCGCCAGCAGCTCGAACTGCGCCGCCAGCAGCTGGCGCAATCGTCAATGCTGCTGGCCACCGATTTCCGCTTCCGCGAAGCGATTGCGACGAACGATTTGCCGACGATGGATTCGGTCCTTAAAAACCACAGCGAGCGCATTCACGCCAGCCTGATGATGCTGTCGTCGAGCGACGGCACGCTGCTCGCGGACACGCTGTCGGATATCGGCACCGGCCGCCACAGCTTCCCGTTCCCGGATCTGATGCGGCTGGCGCGCGAACAAGGGCAGGCGTCCGCAATCCGGGTGGTGGATGGTGTGGCCTATCAGCTGGTCATCGTGCCGGTGAGAGCGCCACTGCTGATTGCATGGATCGCGGCCGGCTTCGCAATCGATGACCGTGTCGCCACTGAGCTCAATAACGTCACTGGCCTGCACATATCGTTCCTTAGCCGCAACGGCGGCGGCTGGCATCAACTGGTTTCGACTCTGCCGGCCGCGCTGCGGGCGCCGCTGGCCGAGCAGCTGCGAAATGGAGCAATCGAGACCAACGCAGCCGTGACGCTGACGCTCGCCGACCAGACCTATGAAAGCCGGCTGGTTCCGCTCGGAACCACCGACACGGATCACGTCATCGCGGTGCTGCAGCGTTCGCTGGACGAGGCAATGGCGCCATTCTCGCGATTGCGCACGGCGCTGTTCCTGCTGTCGGTCTATAGCCTGCTGGTGTCGGCCGTCGCCAGCTATTTCGTGGCACGCAGCATCACGCGCCCGCTGGCAACGATCACGAACAGCGCCGCGCGCATCCGCGAAGGTGACTACAGCGTGCCGATCGAAACCGGTCACACCGGCGAAATCGCAGTACTCGCCGACAGCCTCAACCACATGCGATACGGCATCGCCGAGCGTGAAGAGAAAATCCTGCGTCTCGCGTATGAAGATCCGCTCACCGGCCTGCCGAACCGGCTGAAGTTCAATGCCGGCGTCCTCGAACACATCCAACGGCGGCAAAACGGTGGCGGACGGTTCGCGGTGATCATGATGGATCTCGATCGTTTCAAGATCATCAACAGCTCTCTTGGCCACGAGGTCGGTGACGCAGTGCTGAAGAATGTCGCGGGGCGCCTGCGCGATCTGCTCGGCCATAGCGGCATCGTTGCCCGTCTCGGCGGTGACGAATTCGGCATCGTGCTGCCGGTCAACACCGCCGACGATGTGTGTGATGTTGCTCAACGCATCCTGCGCGAACTCGAAACGCCGGTGTCGATCGAAGGTCAGTCCATCGACGTCGGCGCGAGCCTCGGCATCGCCACCTTTCCCACCGATGGTGACGATCCATCGACGCTGATCCGGCATGCCGACGCGGCGATGTACGCCGCCAAGCAGGGCAATTTAGGCTTCGTCTTATTCGATCCGCTGACCGAGACCGAACGGCAGGATCAACTGTCGCTGCTCAGCGAGCTGCGGCGGGCCGTCGAGCGCAATGAACTGCGCATCTGGTATCAGCCGAAGATCGATCTGCGCAGCGCAACCGTCTGCGGCGTCGAAGCGCTGGTGCGCTGGAATCATCCGCAACGCGGCATGCTTGCCCCTTACGATTTTCTGCCGTTCGCTGAGCGCACCGGTTACATCCGCGTAATCACGCAATGGGTGCTCGATGCCGCCTTGCGCGATTGCGGTCGCTGGATCGTCGACGGTATCGATCTGAAAATGTCGATCAATATTTCAACGCGCGATCTGCTTGATCCCGAATTGCCGCAGCTGCTCCACCGCCTGCTCGACCGGCATCGCGTGCCGGCCGACCGCATCGCGCTGGAAATCACCGAAAGCAGCTTCATGCAGGATCCGACGCTGGCTCTGAACACCCTCAAAGAGCTGGACGCAGTCGGAGTGCAACTGTCCATCGATGACTTCGGCACCGGTTATTCGTCACTCTCCTATCTGAAGAAGCTGCCGGTGGACGAGATGAAGATTGATCAAACCTTCGTGCGCAATATGGTCAACGACGCGCATGATCTGGCGATCGTGCGTTCCACTATCGATCTGGCCCACAACCTCGGGCTCAGAGTCATCGCCGAAGGCGTCGAGGATCAACATTGTTTCGAACGCTTGCGCTTTCTCGGCTGCGATCAGGCGCAGGGCTATTTCATGAGCCCGCCGCTGCCGGAAGATCAATTGCGCACTTGGCTGCGCGGCTCGCATTGGGGCGGCGGACGCGGACGCGGACGCACGGCGGCCTGACGGTCAGTGCCGTATGCGCGCGTATCCACACGCGTATCAATGGATGGAGATTTTCACGACCAGTCCGATCACCGCGCACGCCGCGATGACGTGAATCACGTTGCGCTTGAACCGGAATAGCGCCACCGCCGCCGCGATCGCGATCAATGCGGAGATCCAATCGAAGCTGCCGTAGAAGCCCTTCGGCCACAGCACGTGATAGCCGAAGAACAGCGCCAGATTGAGGATGACGCCGACCACCGCCGCGGTGATGGCAGTCAGCGGCGCCGTGAACTTGAGGTCGTCGTGCGTCGATTCCACGAGCGGGCCGCCGGCCAGGATGAACAGGAACGACGGCAGGAAAGTGAACCATGTCACCAGCGCCGCCGCCGCCGCGCCCGCGGCGAACAGCAGATCCGGACCGAATAACGCTTTCACGTAGCCGCCGACGAAACCGACGAAAGCCACCACCATGATCAGCGGTCCCGGTGTGGTCTCGCCGAGGCCGAGACCGTCGATCATCTGCGTGGGCGTAACCCAGCCGTAGTAGCCGGTGGCACCCTGATAAACATAGGGCAGGACGGCGTAGGCGCCGCCGAAGGTCAGCAGTGCTGCTTTAGTAAAGAACCACCCCATCTGCGTCAGCGTATCGTTCCAGCCTCGGGTCGCGATCAGTGTCGCCATCGGTAAGGCCCACAGCAGCGCGCCCACCACGACCACGCGCATCAGCTGCATCCAGTGAAAGCGTGCGTGGTCGGGTGTCGGCGTATCGTCGTCGATCAGCGCTGCGCCGTAAGATTTGCTTTCCGCGCCGTGGCCGCCGCCCGCTTTGAATTTATCCGGCGCAATGCGACCGCCGAGGTAACCAATCAGTGCAGCACTGGCGACGATCAGCGGAAACGGCAACCCGAGTGCGAAAATCGCGACAAACGATGCAGCGGTGATTGCCCACAGCACATTGTTCTTCAATGCACGGGAGCCGATACGATGCGCTGCCTGCACGACAATGGCGGCCACCGCGGGTTTGACGCCATAGAACAATCCTGACACGAAGGGCACATCCCCGAACGCGATATAGACCCACGACAGCGCGATCAGGATGAACAGCGATGGCAGCACGAACATTGCGCCTGCGACTACACCGCCCCAGGTGCGATGCATCAGCCAGCCGATGTAGGTCGCGAGCTGCTGGGCTTCCGGACCGGGCAGCACCATGCAATAGTTCAGTGCGTGCAGGAAGCGTTTTTCGCTGATCCAGCGCCGTCGTTCGACCAGCTCCGCGTGCATGATCGCGATCTGTCCCGCAGGACCGCCGAAACTGATAAAGCCAAGCTTCAACCAGAAACGGAAAGCCTCCCAAAAGCTGACGGGTCCGGGCGGTTCTGACGCTGTGTTCGTCGTCAGCGCTTGATGGTCGCTCATGGGGATACAGTTTCCTTTTCAAATGCGGCCAGCAGGCCGTCAAAAACGCTCGATGCCACTTTCAGCAACCGATCGTCGTCGTCGATGGCTTCGCGCAGTCCCGCCAACACGCGCTCGACCCCGCCGGCCTCGGCAGGCGGCACACCGCCCACATCGAGGTAGTGCACAAGCGCGCCGATGCGTTGCAGCGCAGGTGCATCGAGGCCGAAGCTCGCCAGCAAGGTTTCGAAAGTCACTTTCGCCCCGACGTGCGTGAAGCGCGCGCCATCAAAATCGAAACCCAGCGCTTTGCGCGGGCACCGATCGGGCGAAGCCAGCCAGAGGAAACGGGCCTTGCGATCGATGAAGCGGCGGATCAGCCACGCACTCGCCAGCCGGTCCACCCAAGGGCGCCGGCGCGTAGCCCAGATACGGCCGCGATAGTCGGCAGCAGCAAGGCATGGAATCATGCCTGTCGAGGGTTGTGGTTCGTCCGGAGCGAGCGCGCGGTTCGCGGCCGACTCCAGTTCGCGCAGCGCGGCGTCCACCTGGTTCCGCGCCTCGCCGGGAAAGAAATCGATAACGGCCAGTTGTGCGAAGGCCTTGCGCAGCTTACGTGCCTGCTTGAGCGCGTCAGATGCTCGATCGTCGGTCAGCGCTGCACGCGCCTTTGCGATATCTGCGAGCAGCTCCGAGAAATCAGGGGTGCGATCGAACAGCGCCGGATAGCCGTCGGTGCCTTCGCTGTCGGCGTTCAGCAAATAGGCGGTACCGCCATTCGCGCGCACATCATCGGCGATGTCCTTCAGCCATTCGTGGCAGCCATCCTGTGCGGGCAACAGATAGACGCCATCCCGAAGCACAGCAGCCCCACTCGCTTTGAGCGCACGCCAGGCGCGCATGCGCGCGGTGGCATTTTCGGTGGGTAGGGATAATACGAGGAGCAGCCATTTCATTGTGTAGATGTTATTACAAATACGTATCTAACTCTACACGATTATATCATCCTCTTCGCTGCCACGCGATAGAAACGCACTCACGTTTTGTGAGTGCCGAAACATCGCGGGCTGGCGCGACCCGTCCTGTGATACCAGGGGTGCGGAATCGCGCCAGCCGCGTGCCTTAGCGGGCGGCGTCGCTGTTTGCCGCACTTGAGCCGACAGACTGCACCTTCATCGGCGTTTCAAACGGCACGAGCACGCCAATGGTGGACGGTGCGCGCACCAGCACGTCGGTAGACTCATAGTCGTAGCGCGTGTCGCCGGCGGCGAACATGCTCTGGCTGATGACTTGCAGATAATCCCCCGCCTTGCCGTTGTAGCTGGTCAGGCGCACGGCGGTCAGCTGATCGGTTTTGAAGCCGAAGTTGTAGAACGCGTTCCAGCTTTCAGCCTTGTTCGACGACACATTCAGCGAGAAGCCGTTGCCGCCGACCGAACCCCAGTCGCATGGCGTGGGCGAGCAGGCGCCGTAACCGTGAATGGTCAGTGCACCGGCGGACGTTCCGGACACAACGATCTTGATGATGCTCGGTGTCGCCGGATTGACGTTGGTCCATGTACCGACGACGTCGCTAACGACCGGCGGCTTTTGCGCGTGTGCGTTATGCACGCCTGCGACGGTAAGTAGGGCCGCGCACGCGAGTGCTGTGCCGCGGAAGCGGGTACCGGTGGTGGTCGTGTTGTTCATGTTTTCTCCAGATAGTGGGTTAGAGCGATAGCGGATAGCGCAGTGCCGGCGGCTGTTGTCGATGGCAGCTGGCCCAGCGTCGGCGGTGCGTTTGTTCCGAACCTCCGTACTCATGGAATCGGATTTCCGTGAAGGATTACGCCATCGCTGCGTTATTTTTTTGCGGCACAAAAGAAAAGCCGCCCGCCTTTCGGCGCGCGGCTTTCATACAAATTGCGACGCGATGCGGAACTCGTCGAGTTCGTCGCGGCGTTTAATGCCTAGCGTTTATATCGTCAGACGTGTCAATCAAGAAGCAGTGCTTCCGTCGACCGGCTGATCGCCGCCGGACTGCGTGCTGCTGCCGTCACCACCAATCGCTCCAAGCGTAAGCTTCAATGCGGCGGTGATCGAGTGGCTGTCAATTGTCACCGAGCTGCTCCGCGTGAACGGTGTGCCGGACGTGTTCGTACCACTGCCATCGACCGAGCGATGCACCGATCCCTTCGCCAGATCGCCGGAAATAGTGCGCTCGCCGCTGGCGCCCGCAGCGGTCGAGTACTTCGAGTTGCGGCTGTACGTCAGCGCGTGGTCGCCGTAAGTGCCACTCGATGTGGATTCAAGCGTACCGCCATCCTTGCCGGTCGCCGAAGCCTGGCCGCTGAACGTGCCGTCCGCATTAATGCTGAGCTGGCGCGTGGTGGTCGCACCGTTGGCGAGCGTGCGCGTGATCTGCAGCGATTCGTTGCCGTCCGCGTCCTTTGTTGCAGTCGCACTGACCGTGCTTCCGCCGGCGCCCGAGGCCGAAACTTCCAGTGACTTGCTGCCATCCGCGTTAGTGCTGACATCGAGCTTGCGCGAAGCATCCGTCGCGCGATGCGGTACTGCTCCCGCCGTGAACGACGAAATCCCTGAAACCGACATGATCTGTCTCCTTGAAAACATGCGAAATGGATGCCGACGGTTTATTCCGGAACGGCAGCGCATGCCATATTCCATCGGCACTTGCCCGCGACCGGCCGCCATTGGCAACGGAACGCCTTCTCACGCGTCCCGCTCCCCATTAGCGGCACGGGCAGAAAAAGGTTTAGAAACAGGCGACAGATGAGTCCGAATCGTCGGATCGGCGACCGCGCAATGACGTCCTTTTGCGCTTCGGACTCCGAAAGTTCCACACGCATCCAACCGTGCTGAAAAGTCCCGAATGGCAGTCTGCTTTCCGACAGCCTCAAGCGTGTCACACGTTGCGCCCATACAACCAAATTCACGGATACGGCACATACTGTGGGGGAAAGCGCCGGCTGCTGGGCCTGTTATGCCCGCAGATCAAATGCCGGCAGCCTTTCTATTATTAACCAGTCAGTCAGAATTGCGCCGACCTTCGCCATGTGCTGTCATCGCAACGAAGCGATGTAAATGCAGCCGGCGCCGGTTGCGCATCGCTAGTGGCATGTGGGTCAGAATTAGACAGTGATTCATTATGTACGGAGTACCGCCATAAATACGTCCACGGCAGCGATCAAACCGATTTCGAAACTTCCTCCGGCCGCAATCGTCCGCTTGGTGGACCTGCTCAGAAACGCACTGGAACGATTGCGACGGACACTGATGCCACCGCCAGTCACCATGGTCGAACTGGCCACCAACTACTTTGTGCCGCAGGCACTTTACGTTGTGACCACGCTGGGCATTGCGGAGCTGCTGAAAGACGGAGCGCGCGACGCAGCCCAGCTCGCCAGTGCAACCAACGTCGATGAGCGTTCGCTGTATCGTCTGCTGCGCATGCTCGCCAGTGCGGGTGTGTTCGTCGAAACACGTAGCGGGACCTTCAAGCTGAACCCTCTCGCAGCGACGCTATGCATGGATCATCCGAATTCGATGCGGAGCATGGTTCTGATGAACGGCTCGCCGCCGCACTGGCGTTGCTGGGGCGATCTCATGTTCAGCATCCAGACCGGTCGCGCCTCGTTTGAGCATCTTTACCAGATGCCGGTGTTCGATTTTCTGTCGAAAAACAATGAGTACGGCAAGGTTTTCGACGATGCGATGACGAATTTCTCCACGCTCGTCGCTGCCGCGGTCGTATCGGCTTACAACTTCGCAACGACTCGTCACCTCGTGGACGTGGGTGGCGGCAATGGGCGGCTGATCTCAGGCATCCTGCAAGCGTATCCGGCAATGCGCGGCACGCTGTTCGACATGCCGTCTGTCGTCGCCCGCGCGCCGGATCTGCTCCAAGGGCAAGGCGTGGTGGATCGTTGCGACACCGCCGGCGGCAGCTTCTTCGATTCCGTCCCGGATGGCGGCGACACCTATATTCTCAAGAACATCATCCACGATTGGGGCGACGAACCCGCACTTCGCATCCTCCAGAATTGCCATGCGGCGATGCCATCGAACGGCAAGCTCCTGCTGGTCGAAATGGTTATCCCGCACGGCAATTCGCCGATGTTCGGAAAACTGCTCGATCTCGACATGCTGGTGACCAACGGTGGCTGCGAGCGCACCCAAGCGGAGTTCGCCGATCTACTCGGAAAAGCCGGGTTTCGCCTGACGCGGATTGTGCCGACTGCACTGCCCATTAGCATCATCGAGGCAGAACTTCACCCATAGCCCCACTCTGCCGCTATCTCCCCAGCAGCTTTTATCGACCGGGACGCCATGCGGTAGTTGGTGCCGGATTGGCGGATAACCGTGCCGCGCTGAAGGCTGCGACACTATTTCCGTGATCCGCGCATTGCGGATCGCCGGTTGGGGAAAATAAAAATGAAGACGTATTTCATGGCCGCGGGTAGGCCTTTATATCTGCGTACCGCATATGCGTTGTCGCTCCTTTTCGCTTTGTCCTGCGCCCCGCTGGCGCATGCGGACGACGAAATGCCTCCGCAACGGCTCATCGTCAAATTCCGGACGGACGTGCTGGCGACGCCCGCGGCGAGAAATAACCGTGAAGGTTTCATCGCCGGATTTTTCAGCGAAATGCGTCAGCGCGCGGGTGTGAATCTGATGCGTGAACGCACGATCGCCACTGGCGGCGATGTCGTGCGCATGGATCAGCGGCTCAATGGCCTGCAGCTACGACTGCTGCTGGACACGCTGAAAGCCGATTCTCGCATCGAGTACGCCGAAGAAGATCGCCTGCTCACGGCGACCATGACACCAAACGACAGCTACTACCCGCAGCAATGGGATTTATCCACTCCGGCCACCGGCATCGATGTCGCGACCGCTTGGGACAAGGTCAACGGCAACGGCGTTGTGGTCGCAGTGATCGACACTGGTTACCGGCCGCACGCGGATCTGGTCGCCAACATTCTCCGTGGCTACGACATGATCAGCGTTGCCAGTGTCGCTAACGACGGCAACGGCCGCGACAGCGACGCGAGCGATCCCGGTGACTGGACCAAAGCCGGTCAGTGTTCCAGCGGTTCCGCAGCCACCAACAGCAGCTGGCATGGGACGCATACCGCCGGCACGATCGCCGCACTGACCAGCAATGCCAAGGGTGTGGCTGGTATCGCGTTCGGCGCGAAGATCCTGCCAGTGCGCGTCCTCGGCAGTTGCGGCGGTTATACCTCGGACATCGCGGACGCGATCGTCTGGGCTTCGGGCGGCGCCGTATCCGGCATACCAATCAACACCACACCGGCGAAAGTGCTCAACCTCAGCCTCGGCGGCAATGGCGCCTGTGATACCACTACACAGAACGCGATCAACAGCGCGCGCAGCCGTGGCGCCACCGTCGTCGTCGCCGCTGGCAACAGCAACACCGACGCCAAGGGCTTCACGCCAGCAAGCTGCTCCGGCGTGATCGCGGTTGCCGCAACCGATCGCAACGGTGCACGCGCCTACTACTCGAACTATGGCAGCGCCGTCGCACTGGCCGCGCCGGGCGGCGACATGCGCGGCAGCGGCAGCAACGGCATTCTTTCGACATTCAATACCGGCACGACCACGCCTGGCAGTGACACCTATGCCTACTACCAGGGCACCAGCATGGCCGCTCCGCACGTGGCCGGCGTTGCCGCGCTGCTTTACGCGGCAAAGCCGTCGCTGACGCCCGATCAGGTACGCACCGCGCTCACCGCCTCGGCGCACGCCTTCCCGGCGAGTTGCAGCGGCTGCGGCAGCGGAATCGTCGACGCCGCCGCCGCGCTCAAGTACGTACAGACCCCCGCACCTGCACCGGCGCCCCCGAGCTGCGCGGCCGGCTATACATCGTTCTCGACGACGCTGAGCGGCAATGGGGTCATCGTTTACGCACCGAATAGCTCGGGCGCACAGATCGCGAAAGCCGGCACTTTCAGCGGCCGCCTGACCGGCCCGAGCACAAGCAACTTCGGACTCGCGCTACAGCGGCGCAGCAGCTCCAGCGCGAGCTCACCCTGGGCGAATGTCGCGAACTCGAACGGACCGACATCGACCGAATCGATCGACTTCAGTGCGGCGACGGGCTACTACTATCGCTGGATCGTGTCTTCGACGACGGGCAGTGGCAGTGCGCTGCTATGCACGAAAGCACCTTGATCGAATTTAATCGCTGGATAAAGCCCGCGAAGTCGCGGGCTTTTTCATAAAAGGCTCATTAGCCGTTGGCCAGAATCACGTACTTTGCCAACCCCAAATAAACAGAGGTATTCCAAACAAAATTGCTGCGAGTGGAAAAAACCAACGATCCTTAAAGGTATCTATTTCACAGTATGGGCCATTCATCGACTGATAAAAGATAACGTGCATGGCTTGTAAGAATGATATCGATGAAACATAGACGATCGGGAGCACGTCGCCAACCCGCGGAACAGTCTCGAACTCGTTCGACGTGGCCACACAAGTAGTTGAGTCAACTGACTGCTCGATTCGTAGCGTGGAATAGTAGTGATAGTTAGAGTGTCGGCCACGAATTTTCCTGACTTGAACGACGCTCGCCATAGTCTCCGTCCCTTCATAACTAAGACGACCCTCTAGTACGAGAAAAATCGCCCCGAGCAAAACCGCAATTGCGCCAATACCCATTACCGCAGTGGGGCCATTGGCACGAGTGGGATTGTCGAATATATTCACGGCTCCACCGCAATATCAGGCCGCGAGCTGCCAAAGAACTTTAGCAGTCGCGCGCTTACTTCGTCTGCCCGGTCAACAGAAATCGTGTGCCCCGCCCGCGCAAGAAATTCAACAACGATATGCGGAGCGCATGCCCGAATCCTGGGAAGAACATTGCTCACGCCGTACAGCACCTCATCGTTGCCAAGCAGCATCAGCGTGTCCTTAGGCAGCTGACGCAGTTCCTCTTCCGTCATTAACGGTGGCGGCGGCGGACTGTGGCGTTGACATTGCCACCGAATAACAAAATCACGCAGCGCCCATTCTGGTGGCACCGGCGCCTGGGGAGAGGAGATGTATCTGTAGAACTTTCGCACTCGCCCTTCCCCCGGAAGCACGGTCGCTAGCGCAGCGCGAAAAATGAACGCCGAGCGCAATGGGCCGAGATTGGGGGGCGCAAGGAGTGCGATTTCGGATATCCGACGCGGGAAGTGACGCGCATATGCGGAAGCAAGCCAGGCGCCGAAGGATGCGCCGCACAACCCTACGCGCTCCAAGCCCAGGCCATCCAACATCTCGGAAAGCCAACTGACGTACTCCCTCTCTGTCGACGGCCTTCTGCCTTCGCTCTTGCCAACATCTCCGGCAATATCGACTGCATAGACTCTTAACGCAGTGGCCAAGATCGCAACATTGTGGACCCACATCGTGGCGTTGCCTCCACCGCCATGCAGCAGCACCACGGGTTTAGCTGAAGGAACGCCGGAAATCAGCACATGGCCTTTGCCCAAGCTTGTGTCTATGTAGCGACTTTCATACGAAACGGGCCACCGCAAAACGATCTGATCGTATGATTCAAGTACCGATGCACGAGCCGCCGCGGATCGATACGGCCCGGTAGGTGTTTTTTCGGCACCAACAAATTCCAACTTGGTCTCTTTAGCTCCCAAAGCAGCATCCTTGGCCGAGAGCCGGACGTCTGGTCGGTGGCGACAAACTATGCGCCACGCGCCTCTTCTTGCATTAGATGGGCTCGCCACGGCGTCCAGTAGAATTTCTCCCAGCCGTGGCACACCCCCGAAAAATCGGTGTCCACGACGTTGACCTGGACCAGCTCAATGCGTCCACCATTCTTCTCGGGGAGGAAGGTCAGAATCAACGTGGAATCGAGATCTGACTCACCCCAATGGGGCGAACGCCAGGACTGCACGATCAATCGCTTGGGCACGACCTGCAAGATCTGGCCCGACAGCACATTGTTGAACGCCCGAAACCGAGCGCCTGGCGCTGCTGAGATCTCGACCGGCAATCCTGTGAACGCTGAATGCTGCACGGGATCGAGGTACATATCAAAGAGCCGATCCGGCGCTGCCGGCAATGAAGCCGCAAGCTGAATGGTACGGGCCATAGGTCCCCCTACTTATCTCCTGACGAGCCACCCAAGGCAGAGCCTACTCTAACACATGAGTAGCACCTTCCAAGACTAAACGACCATCAAAGACAAGGAAAGACGTTACTACTGAATCTGCGCCGAAAGCTTGCCGCCCAAGCGTTCGACTACCCAATTCACCGCAGCTCGGACCGAGCACTCAGAACGACGCCAACTTCAGCAGCTTCTCGGCGACCGCTTCCGGTTCTGAAATCATCAGATCATGGCCTGTGTCGATTTCCCAGAACCTGCCGTTGGAAAGCGCCTTGAGCGCCGCACGCGATGGGTCGTTCATATGGGAGCTGCAGACGATGAACGACTGAGGAATCTTGCGCATCACCGCTTCATTGTTGAGCACCAGCTTCTGCTCGAAGCATTTCCACGGATGCGGAGTCAGCTTCGGCTTCATCCACTCGATCTGCTTTGGGTCTTTAACTCCGTAGAAGCTCATGGGATCCTGCCCCGGATAGAGCACCATCTCCATGCCGTCCACTAGGTGGCTGTTCGTGCGAGCGGCCAGGATCGCGGGTCCCGCATGGTCGACAAGCGACTGGCCGTTCTGCGGATACGCTGCGTCCAGATAAACCAGATTGCCGATCCGCTCGGGTACGCGATCTGCAACGCCTGTTATGACCATGCCGCCATAGCTGTGACCTACCAAGATGACGTTGCGAAGATCTTCAAACTTCAACACCTTGACGATGTCCATGATGTGGAGATTGAGATCCACCGCGGCGCTCAGCAGATGCTCCCGCTCGCCCAAGCCCGTCATGGTCGGCGTATACACCTCCTGCCCTTGCGATCGCATGATCCGCGCGACGTGCTGATAGCACCAGCCGCCGTGTCCCCCGCCATGTACTAAAACATATGTCGCCATCTTGTTCGCTCTCCGGAAAGTTGTGAATCGTCTGTGACGATTAATGAAATCGACGTTGGCCCCATGAAGTCTCGCTCAATCAATCCGGCAATTGCGCCGGACTGCCCGAACTTTGTTATCACTTGATAATTACCACTTGATAACTTTTACCGCTACCTTGAGTGGTTGTCAACCGGTCTATACTCAACAGCTATGAAATCACTGACAAAACCAAAGCGGCGCGACGCGCCAAAGACCAAGGCCAAGATTCTTGCCGCGGCACAGAAGGTGTTCTCGGAGCGTGGCTATTCGCAGGTCGGTATCCGCGACATCGCGGCCGTTGCCGGAGTCAGCTCCACGTTGCTGCTTCGCTATTTCGGTTCAAAGATGGGCTTGTTTGAAGCTGCGCTCGTCGATGCAATGCACGTGGAGGTACTGCTGCAAGAGGGAAAGGATGGATTCGGCGAACTCCTGACCAAGCTGTTCTTGGACGTCAATCAGGACATCAAGCCGCCGTCCATCGTCGCGCTCTCGATCGGCGACGCGGAAGCGGTGGCGATGACCACCCGGGTAACGGAAAAGCACGTCCTCGTGCCGCTGGCCAAATGGCTGGGACCGCCCGATGCTCGCGTGCGCGCCTTGGAAATCGTTCTTCTTGCGATGGGTTTCGTGCTTTATACGCGGCAGATTCCGCTGATGTCCGCAACGAAAGGCGCGGACAAGAAAATGGCCGCATGGTTCGCCCAAACGGTGCAAGCGATTGTCGATCAGTCCTGATGCAAGGCTGCGAGTTGCGCTGATTGTTCTTCCCGTGTGAAGAGTGATGAACTTCTTCGAGAACTCTTCATTCTTCGCTGCATATGAAACACCCGCTGGAGAGCACCTCTACCTGGAAGATGGCGCTGCCGAGCGCACCGCCAACGTGGGCATGTAATCTCTTCCCCGTTCAGCGCTTTCCGTAGTCGGTGAAAACGTAGTCTCTCGTCTTCACAATCGTATGGCACGCGAATCCACACTTGGCGTCATTCGCCTGCGGCGGCTTGTCGGCAGAGGTGCCGGGCCTGAATGTGTCGGACGCGGACTCATACTCGAACACAGCCCATCCCCACCCGCCGCTGTCCGCGAACCTCTTGCTGTCCTTCACCATGAAGTCGACGTCATGCTGCGTACCCGGCACCGTCGCTGCGGCGAACGTTTCCAATTTTTTCGGGTTCCAGTGGATCTTCGCCATCTTGGAGCCGTCGGGGAACGGCTTGCCGTTGCCAGGAACGCCAGCCTTGTAGGCATCAATCATCACGGGATTCGCGAGGATCGCAGCAAGCAAGCCGCCATCCTCACTGATAGAGACAACTTGCCAGTTTTCATATCCCTTGAACTCAGAGAACGCGAGCCCACCCGGCACCTTCACCGTGTACTTGTCCTGAGCGGACATGGCGGTGCTGCCGAAAGCACTGACGAGTGCCGTCACGATAGCGATCGTCCAAATGCGTTTGCTCTTCATCACCGGTTCCTCCTTGAGCAAGCTTCGGGGCCTTGACCCCCTTCCCGATTAAATATCGCACGTCTACTTGAATCGAGCGTGACAGCACTTCATCGTCGACTCCTGACAGCGAAAGTCATGCCAACGCTGAGATTAGCGGCGACGCACAAGCTGTGTCGCAGTATGTGTGCCGCCCGCTAGCACGCTTTTCTGGGCACCCCCAAGGCTTTGCTCTAGAAGATGCCGCGCCTTAAAGGCTTCCGGGAAGAATCCGCCAAGAGTCAATGACACCGTGCGGGTAAGGCGTTCGGTCTTTGCCACCCTGCGCTTGCTCAGAGGCCGGCAAATAAGTCGAGTCCGACTCCGCCATTCAGACGGTTAGGCTGGCGACAGGAGCGCTGGCAGTTGAACTGCTCATTGCATTTACGTAGTACACAACTCTATAAGGCCAGGAGGACCGCTCTCACTATTTGTGAACGCGCTGCCACGATGCCTCGGATTTGGTTCTATGCCGGCTGCGCGAGCACGAGCATTCATTTCAAGGCGAATAGGCTCTAGGTCGCGGCCATCAAGTGACGCTGTGTGATGGAGTATTGTGAACCATCGACCGTCTGTTAATGGCAGAGATGCGATGTGAGGCAGCGGTAAGGCGCTTGATAGTTCTGGTGAAGCTTCGGATGGTGGTGTGATATAGCACTCTAGGGAGACCGTGTGAGCAGTTGGTGGCGTCTCAAGCCACTTAACAGCGTCTAGGTCCTCGGCTATATCAATGATGCGGAGCTCTGTTTCAGGAATGCGAACTTGGAAAGCATGCAGAGCGCTTGATCCGCTAGGTCTTGGCATGGCCCATTTCTGGAAATGACGATCGGCGTTTCTGCGTCCTTGAACTTTTTGTACCCATATGCCAGTTGCTGACCACTGGCACTGGCCCGACTCATGCAGACTGACTTTTGAGTCAGCACCAAACATGCGACTGGCGATGTAAATATCATTCTTGGTTACGAAAAACTTCCAAATTGTTGAGCGCTTGTCAGTTGGAGAGCCAATTGCAATGCGAATTTCTCGGGGGATCTTCATATTATTTTCTTATGGCCTAACGCCGTGGTTCAGGCGCGGCTGAGCCAAAGGCGAGGACGTCGCACTGGAACCACTTGTTATGTGGCTGCCCGCCAAGAGAATTCATCAACTAAGAGCACTATCGCTGAAGCAGTTGCGTTAATCGCATATGTAGCTACGTGTTTCGGAACGACCTTTTGCTGTGAACCAGCGCCGTGCGAGGAGCTCAGTCGATTCCGCAAAGTGGCGATCAGAATGAGCGATTGTTCCCAATATGCATCAAGATTGCTGTTCGCGAGCAGCGCTCGAAGCAGAACGGAAGCCGTGTCCGTTTGCTTGTAGGAAATTGACTTCCTATCGCAAAGCACCTTCATCGTGCTTTCAAACGCGCTTCCACATTTTGTCAAGCAATCACGAAAATCTTCTTTCCGATGATCTTCTAAGGCCCTCAGAAATTCTGCATTTGCGTGTTTGAACATTGTTGCGCTAAGGAGGTGCAGCGCCGGCTCAACCGCCTCTTGATGCAGCACCTCACTTTCCTTCCGGATAATCCGAGGAAACTCAGCGATCCTACTTCCTGTAGTTGGAGTTCCGTGAAACGACATCTCAAAAGTTTCAATGGAGTAACCGGTCAGATGGTACGGTAAATTATCAATGCTCAAGAACGCGTTGATTGACGAAATCAGAGGGCTATCTGGCCAAGTAATTCCAGGAAGACTCGACTTGAAGATCAGCTCAATTACATCCAAAAAATGTTCGTCCTTGCACGAGAATAAGAATTGGAGAAGATCATCCGCCTTACTGGGCGTGGCAGCAGTCGGCGAAAGCTGAAGCCTGCCGTGCAGGTATGAAACACGCCGATGAAGCTGCTCCAAAGAATGTGAAAATGACTCCTGCATCTGGTCTCGGAGCAGCATAATCACGCGAGTGCGAAATTCTTTGGTCAGCGGTCTCGATTGTTTCCCAGATGGAACAAAGTCACGCCGAGAGAAGACTTTAAAAAGCTCGCTGAACACGTTGCCCCCACATTGCTACATAACGAAGCTGTAGAAAAACCCCATTTCCCAACTCCATGGCATCGGCACACGTATTGCGGTGCAGGAGCATCGAGTAGAAAAGGAATGGAGCATGGCACGCTACAAAACCATCGATACCAATCCACGCCTTATCGCCGTGGACCTGACGGCGCAATTGCTGCCGGGGACGTTTGAGCATGCCTTGAATCATCTGCTGGATTATGAGATCGATCTGTCGCGCTTCGACGCACGGTTTGCCAATGATACCTGCAGGGCGAGTTCTTATCCGCCGGCGGTGCTGCTCAAGATCGTGCTGTTTTTCCTATTCGCGGGGGGTCGTCAGCGCGGTAGGGCCGTCAACTTGAGCGACTTGTTATGTGTCTTAGTAAGCACTGTAACGAGACTTGACGATATGGCCCTCTGAGTAGCTTATTTCACAAGAGTCATCACACATCGTAGCGCTAGCACACATGATCACCATTTTTGTTCCTGGCTTTCCTTGGGGTTCAAAAGGACCAACAATGTGCAAAGAGGAGTACTTAGACTTCAATTCCTCAATGTTTGGCATTTCTGAACCGACTTTGTATGAGCTGCAAGCTTCTCTTGCATCACTGGTTTGTTTCCATATTAAGAAACCATCAAACACGATAAATAACAGAAGAAGTATCCCTAATATTTTTAGGGTGTTTTTAATAATTTTCATTCCCTTGCCTCTCGACTTAAAGCTTTTCTTTCTCGACACTTCAACAGAAAGAAAGCTCTACTCTCGGCAACCACTAATCCAGCAGCGCCACTACCCGCGCCGGTGCCGCCGACGCGCCCACCAGTCGTAACGGAAACACGCAAACCTTGAATCCGTGCGAAGGCAGTGCGGCAAGGTTGGCAAGCTGCTCCATCTGCCAGTACGGCTTGCGCTGGCCGACGCGATGGCCTTCCCAGAATAGATCGCTGCGGTTTTCGCGTTTGGATTTCGCGATCTGGTAGTGGAATGGCGTATCCCAGCCCCACTGGTCGATGCCCATCACAGTGACGCCGCGATCGATGAGCCACTCCGTCGCTTCGGCGGTCATGCCGGTGCCGCGCTTCCAGTATTCGCTGGTGCCGAGATAGCGGTCGCGATCGGTGCGGATCAGTACGATGGTATCCGGCTCGATCGATGCTCCGGACTTCGCGATCGCCGCGTCCATGTCGGCCGCACTGATGGCTTCGCCGTCCTGCTTGTGCGACATGTCGATGACCACACCTGCACCGATGCATTTGTCGAGTGGAATCTCATCCACGGTTGCGGCGCGCTTGCCGGCCGCCAGCGGGCCGTAGTGCGAAGGCGCGTCGATGTGCGTGGTGCTGTGCACGCCCATCTGCGTGATGGTGTCGTCGGCCCAGCCGACGAAATCCTTCGGCATCAGCTTGAACGGCAGGCCCAGAAAACGCACCAGCCAGCGTCCGTGCCAATAGGGCTTGTGCTTGATCTTCACGCGCATGAAGAACGGGTCCTGCGCGTTGTACTTGATGGGTTTGGAGAGATCGACGACCTTCATGGTGCTGTCCCCTGCGGGCGATGCGAAATATGTTTTTATGAGTCTCTGCGCGAGCGGTGCTTCGCGGCTGCCGGCCCGTCGTCCCGCTTCGCCGACGGCCTGCGGTTTCTCTCTTTACCAGCGGGTTGCCGCCCGCCCCGCTTCGGCGTCGGCTGGTCATCCCGATCTTCATCATCGCTGGCCCGCCGCCGTTTCGCCGCCGGCTTGCCCGCTCTCTGCATATCAACCGCTTGCAGCAGCGTCTTCAACTCGTCGCGATCCAGCTCGCGATAGCTTCCCGACTTGATGCCACCGCCGAGTGCGATCGGCCCGTAAGCAATGCGGATCAGCCGGCTGACTTGCAGATCCTGCGATTCGAACAAGCGCCGCACGAGCCGGTTGCGGCCTTCATGCAGCGAGACATGGAACCAGCGGTTGGCGGAACCGCCGCCCTCTTCTTCGTGCTCGCGGCCGTCGGCAATCTCGATGGTGTCGAAATGCGCGGGACCGTCGTCGAGCTCGACGCCGCATTTGAGCCGCTTGACCAGATCGGCGTTGACCTCGCCGAGCACGCGCACCGCGTATTCGCGTTTGATCTCGAAACTCGGATGCGTCATGCGGCGCGCGAGTTCGCCATCGTTGGTCAGCAGCAACAGGCCGGAGGTGTTGATGTCGAGACGGCCGATCGCGATCCAGCGCCCGTTTTCCAGTTCCGGCAGCTTGCGGAAAATGGTTCGGCGACCGTCCGGATCAGAGCGCGTCACCAGTTCGCCGACACGCTTCTTGTACAGCAGCACGCGCGGCGGCTCCGCTGTGCGCGATAGCTTCACCCCACGGCCATCAACGGTGATGCGATCGCGGACGCTTACGCGGTGGCCGAGCGTCGCCAGTTCACCGTTGACCTTGATGCGCTCTTCGCGAATCAAGTCCTCGATCGCACGGCGCGAAGCGACACCAGCCGACGCCAGCGCTTTCTGAATGCGCTCGCCGTCCTGTGCAGACGCCGGCGCCTTCTCACCGCGTCGGCGGCCGTCAGTGGATCGTGACATCGGATGCGGAGGCTTCCTCGGCGAGTGGCGGAATCATGTCGTCGTCACCACCGGCTTCGGCGTCGCTGCCCACGGCGGTGACCGTGCTGTCCGCAACGGCGGGCCCAGGATTGAAACCACCGCCCGGCGCCAGCCGCGCCAGCGCGGCTTCAAGCTGGGCAATGTCCTTGACCTCCGGCAGCGACGGCAGCTGGTCTAGGGATTTCAACTGGAAATCATCGAGAAACTGTTGCGTGGTGCCGAACAGTGTCGGACGGCCCGGCACCTCCTTGTGGCCCAGTTCGCGAATCCAGCCGCGTTCGAGCAGCGTGCGCAGAATGTTCGGCGACACCGCGACGCCACGCACTTCCTCGATCTCGCCGCGCGTGATGGGCTGGCTATAGACGATCAGCGCCAGCGTCTCCAGCGTCGCGCGCGAAAACTTCGGCGGCTTGTCGTGCCACAGCCGCGCGACCCATTGCGCGTATTCCTGGCGTACCTGGACGCGCCAGCCGCTGGCCACTTCCCGCAGCTCCGCGGCACTGCCGGCGAAGCGCTCCACGAGGCGGAGCAGCGCAGCGCGCAATTCCACCTTACTGATGTTCAGCTCGACGCCCACCAGCCTTTGCAGCGCATCGACGGACAGCGGCGACTCGGACGCCAGTAGCAGCGCTTCGAGAATATTGTCGAGCGTGCGCTCACCGGAGGTTTCGAAGGGCTCAGGTTGTTTCTCGGGCTCCGGCTTCGGCGCCTCGCTCATCTCCGCCGTGGTTTCATCCGCAACGACGGTTTCATCTTCAGTCTCATTAGTCATACTCACTCTCCAAAGCCGCCGCCGGCTCGGCACCGGCAGCGCGCGCCAGCGTCAGTGGCGCAAAAGGTTGTTCCTGGCGCACGACGATCAGCGACGAGCGCGTCAGTTCCAGAATCGCCAGCAAACAGACGATGACGCCGGCTGGCCCCTCTTCAAGATCGATCAGCGCGACGAACTCCATCGGTCCGCCACTGAGGCGCGCCAGCACCTTGCTCATGCGCTCGCGCACCGACAGCGGCTCGCGACTGACCGTGTGGTGGGTGAACAGCGCGGCGCGTTGCATCACCTCGCGGAACGCTTCGACCAATTCACGCACGCCGGGAACGGGCAAGGGTTGTTCGAGATCGACATGCTCCGGACTCGAACGGGCGACGAAAATCTCGCGGCCGACCCGAGGCAGCGCATCGAGGTTTTCGCCGGCGGTTTTGAAGCGCTCGTATTCTTGCAGACGCCGCACCAACTCCATGCGCGGATCGCCCTGCTCCTCCTCAACGGCGGGCGGCCGCGGCAGCAGGATGCGCGACTTGATCTCGGCAAGCCATGCCGCCATCACCAGATATTCCGCCGCCAGCTCCAGTTTCAACTCGCGCATCAAAGCGATGTACTGCATGTACTGCTCGGTGATCTTCAGCACCGGGATGTCGAGGATATCCAGGTTCTGCTTGCGGATCAGGTACAAGAGCAGGTCAAGCGGACCTTCAAAGGTTTCGAGAAAAATTTCCAGCGCGTCCGGCGGGATATAGAGATCGTCGGGCAGCTTGGTCAGCATCTCGCCGCGCACTTTCGGCATGCGCGCGGCGGCGGTCTCCGGCGCCACTTCCAACGTCTCCACTTCCACGATCTCGTTCATTCCGGAATGAATCCGAGCACGTCGTGGACGCGCTGCAGCGTCTGTTCGGCCTTGACGGACGCGGCTTCGGCACTTGCCCGCAAAATGCGGCGCAGGCCGTCGGTGTCTTCGCGCACGTCGCGGTACTTGTCCTGCATCGGCCGCAGACAGGCGACGACGGCGTCGGCGACCGCTTGCTTGAGCTTGCCGTAGCCTTGCCCGTCATAGCGCGCGACGATGGCGTCAAAACCCTCGCCGGTCGTCGCCGACAGAATCGACATCAGATTCGAGACGCCCGGCTTGTTCTCGATGTCGTAGCGCACGCCCATGCCGGGGTCCATATCCGTCACCGCGCGCTTGATCTTGCGCGTGATCGTATCCGGCGGATCGAGCAGATACACAGCATTGGTTTCGGCATCGTCGGACTTACTCATCTTGGTCGTCGGATCCTGCAAGCCCATGATGCGTGCACCGACCGGCGGGATCATCGGCTCCGGCACGGTGAAGACGGGTTGCTCGGGCGCCGCATAAAGATTATTGAAACGGATCGCAATGTCACGCGTCAGTTCCAGATGCTGTTTCTGGTCATCGCCAACGGGCACTTGCCGCGCCTGGTACAGCAAAATATCCGCTGCCATCAGCACCGGATAGTCGAATAATCCGGCGTTGAGATTGTCGGCAAACTTCTGGCTCTTGTCTTTGAACTGCGTCATGCGGTTCAGTTCGCCCATCTGCGTATAGCAGTTGAGAATCCAGCCGAGCCGCGCGTGCGCCGGCACATGCGACTGCACGAACAGCACGTTTTTCGCCGGATCGAGCCCGCAGGCGATGTAGAGCGCGAGGAATTCGTAGCAGCGCTCGCGCAGCAGCTTCGGGTCCTGGCGCACGGTGATCGCGTGCAGGTCCACGAGCATGTAGTAGCAATCGTAGGTGGCGCTCAGCGGCAGCCAGTTCTTGATCGCGCCGAGATAGTTGCCAATGGTCAGCCGCCCGGAAGGCTGGATGCCGGAAAGTACGACGGGACGCTGGGCGGACGATTTTGCGGGGGTCATGATTCAGATCAGGCCGAGCAATTGCACCAGCAACGACTTGGACAGGGCATAGGGAACCGCGAGCAGCATGCCAAGCACATTGGTCATGGCCAGCAGTAGCAGGATCATGATGCCGTAGGGCTCGACCTGTGCGAAACGGTAGGCGGCTTTCACCGGCAGTAGGCCGACAGCGACGCGGCCGCCATCGAGCGGTGGCAACGGCAGCAGGTTCAGCACCATCAGCGACAGATTGATGCTGATCCCGGCCAATCCCATCAGCTGCACGCCGTAGCGCACGCCCTCTTCGAGGGCTTGTGGATTGGCGAACTTGTAAACCAAGCCCCAAGCGAAGGCCATGGCGAAATTCGATAATGGACCGGCAACGGCGACGACGGCCATGTCACGGCGCGGATTCTTGAAGTTGCGCGGGTCCACCGGCACGGGCTTGGCCCAGCCGAACAGGAACATGCCGCCGAGGCCCATCGCCGACAGCGCGATCATTAGTCCCGGCAACAGCACCGTACCGACCGGATCGACGTGTTTGAGCGGGTTCAGGCTCAGGCGCCCCATGGCCGCAGCGGTCGAATCACCCATGGCGCGCGCCACCCAGCCGTGGGCGACTTCGTGCAGGGTGATCGCGAACAGGATCGGGAGGGCCCAGACCGCGAGTTGCTGGACCACGGTAAGTGAAGACATGGCGGCGATTATACCGGGCCGCCTCCTGCCGGGTTAAACTTGGCTCCACGCCGCCGCGCGGTTCAACCTTCGGGATCGAGACAGTATCGGCATCGATGAGCAACAACCAGAAAGTTACGATCGGCATTGACGATCTGCGTCCCGGTCATTACATCGCTCTCGATATCCCCTGGAAGAATCATCCCTTCCTGTTTTCGCGTTTTATCATCACCTCGCGGAAAGATATCGCGACGCTGCGCGCGCTCGGCCTGAAACAGATCGCGATCATTCCGGAGCGCTGCGATCCCAAGGTCATGGGAGAGACCGGGTCAATGTCCGCCGCGTCTGCGGTTGAACCGTCAGCCGAGGAAGCGACGGCGGAAGCGGATGAGCTCGCGCAGAAAGCACAGTGGGAAGACAAACAAGCACTGATCGCGCGCGATAACCAGTTCCGCAAGGAACGCATGCAGATTGCGACGCGTTTCCAGGACACGGTCAAAAAAGTCTCGACGTTCGCGAAAGATCTGCGCTCTGGTCCCGCCAATGCGGTGCAAGCCGCCGAGGGGATCGTCGATGATATGGTGGCCGCATTCGAGAAAACGTCCGAGGTGCTGGTCAACCTCGTAAATATCAGCGACGGCAATTACACGGTTTACACACACGCGTTGAACGTGACTGTGCTGTCGGTTCTGCTCGCGCGCTATATGGACCTGGAGGGTGACGAGGTCCGCTCAATCGGTCTGGGCGCGCTGGTCCATGACATCGGCAAGATGGATCTGCCCCCGCAGCTCATTGCCAAAACCGCAAAGCTGACGCCGGCGGAGGATGCTCTGCTACGCACGCACCCAACCAAAGGCATACGGCTTGCCGAAAAAATCCAGATCCTCGCGGCTGACGTCGCCGCGGTCATTGAACGCCATCATGAATACCTCGATGGTTCCGGCTACCCGCAGGGCCTCAAAGGCAAGCAGCTATGGCTGGGCGTGCGCATCGTCGCGATCGCGAATACCTATGACAATCTCTGCAATCCACCCGATCCGGCGAATGCGGTCTCGCCGCGCGACGCCATGGCCGTCCTCTACAAGAACTACCAGGGTAAGCTCGACGGCGACCTCGTCCGTGCCTTCATCAAAGCGATGGGGGTATATCCGCCCGGCACCATCGTGCGCCTTTCCAACGGCAACGTCGGCATGGTCGTATCCGTCGATCCCAACCACCTGCTGCGTCCGCGCGTCATCCTCTACAACCCGGAAATCCCGCGCTGGAATGCGATGATGGTCGACCTGCGAGAACAGGTCGATCTCGAAATCCAGGAAGTGATGAAGCCGGGCGAATGCCCACCGCAGCTCTACGAGTATCTCGGCATCGGCGAGCGGCTCGGGTATTTTTACGAGAGCCGGTAAACGGGAAGCAAAGTCATGGCGGCATCGGCAAGCCGCGTTACGCCATCTTTGAGACCCACTTCAACGGCGCCACCTTCATGAACAGGCTGATCTCCCTCCACGGCCACGCCGGCACGCAGGCGGATTCCTTCTCCGCCTCGATCGCCGCCACCATCGCACGGCAACCGATTTCGGTATCGACGATGAACGGCGTGCTCTTGAGCCGCTCATTGATTTCGGAACGTATGAAGCCGGGGAAAAGCGTGCTGACGCGGATCGGCGTGCGCATCAGATCGGCGCGGATGCCTTCCGACAATGTGGCGACGCCGGCCTTGGTCGCGGCATAAACCGTCAACGCGCGCGGCATACCGCGGAACGCGCTCATCGACGAAATCATCACCAGATGGCCGGCGTTCTGTTCGCGGAAAATTTCGACGGCGGCCTCGCATTGCGCCAGCGCGGCGACAAAATTGGTCTGCGCGGTTTCCAGGTTGGCGGAAAAGTGCCCGGTGCCGATGGATGCACCTTTCCCCATACCGGCGTTGACGATGACGCGATCCAGCGTGCCGAGTTCCTCGCGGAACGCGCGGAACACTTCGAAGACCTGCTCATGGTTATTAACGTCGAGTTCGCGGACCGAGATGTGAATGCCTGGATGCGCGGTCTCCAGCTCCTTCTTCAGCTCCTGCAGGCGATCCAGACGGCGCGCGCATAGCGCGAGGTTGCGGCCAAGCGCCGCGAATTCGCGCGCCATGCCGCGGCCGAGACCGGAACTGGCACCGGTGATCAGAATATTGTTGCGCATGCTGTCATTTCCTCGGTCAATGAGTACGGGGCCGCCGCGCGACGGAATCCCGCAGGACACAACTAGGGTCTACTCTTTGATCGTATCCGATTCAGAGTCCGCTGCGCCGGATGATGCGCCGGCAACGCCAATCGAAGTAATGAACGAGCAGCCAGAAATCTCTGAACGCCGGGTTACGCGTCTGCCGATGATAGTAGCGGTAATAGATCTGCTGCATGATCACGATGAGGCGAAACAGGCCGAACACTTCGTAGAAATCCCAGTTGTCGGCATTCAATCCGGTGCGGGAACAATAGTAATCGAGGACCTCGCGGCGAGCGAGCATGCCCGGCAGATGCGTGGGTTGCCGCCGTAGCCGTTGCAGCACCATGTCGTCGTCGGCCTGCACCCAGTAGGCGAGCGTGCTGCCGAGATCCATCAGCGGATCGCCGAGCGTGGCCATTTCCCAGTCGAGCACGCCGATGACGCGTGTCGGATCGACCGGATCGAGCACCACGTTGTCGAAACGGAAATCATTGTGAATCACGCAGATGCGCGCATCGTCGGGCCGGTTGGCCTTGAGCCATGCCATCACGCGCCGCGCGCGCGGAACGTTCCAGGTCCGCGCCCTCTCATAGCGTTCGCACCAGCCGTCGACCTGGCGATGCACATATCCCGAACCTTTACCGAGCAATTCGAGACCCTCAATGCGGTGATCAACCTGATGCAGCGCGATCAATGCATCGATCACGTTCATGCAAAGCTGTCGCGTGGCATCGGGCGTCAGCCGCACTCCGCGCGGCAGATGCTTCCTCGGGATCAGTCCTTCGATGCGACGCATCACATAGAACTCGCAACCGATGATCGCCGGATCGTCGCAATAAGCGATCATGTCGGTCACATACGGATATACCGGTTTCAGCGCGGCCTGCACGCGGAATTCGCGCCCCATATCGTGCGCGGATTTCGCCTTGGTTCCCACCGGCGGGCGACGCAGAATCAAATCGTGCGACGGGTATTTGAGACGATACGTCCAGTTTGAGGCGCCGCCGGAAAACTGCGTGACCTCCGGCGCTCCGTTGAGGCCGGCGACGCGCGGCTTGAGCCAGCCATCGACCGCCGCCACATCCAGCTCCTCGCCGGCGTGGACCGCGCCCGCAACATCGATCGCAACAGACGCTTCAGACGCTGTCACGGCGCTCCCCAGGCATGCCTTCGATCCCGTGCATCGCCCAAAGCTCGCTTCCCGCGTTTGCCACTGACGTTCTCAGGCTCATTTTTTTGCTCCCCTGCCGTCTTCGGTAGCTCAGTTCCGACAAACCCGCACAAGCATTCCCGCATGGCTGCAGTCCGTGCAAATAACCAAGGGGCGCGTCAGCGATGGCGCTGCGGGTTCCCGGACCGGATCCAGGGTCCGTTGACCCAAGGACAGTGGGTCCGGAGATCATTCGCAGCACAGCGCTTGCGCAAGTATCAACAAAATGCGCGCCACGATAGGATGACACGACGTATCATTCAAATTTATTTTTTTGATCCCAAATACATCGATTCATGAATGATTTGAAACGCGGCTCCAGAGTCGATCTCAACCTGTTCCGTGTCTTCGATGCGATCTACCGCGCCGGTAGTCTCACGCGGGCCGCGGTGGATCTACACCTGACGCAGCCCGCGGTCAGCAACGCGCTCGCGCGGCTGCGCGCCCATTTTGATGATCCTTTATTCGTCCGCAGCGGACGCAGCGTCGCCCCGACACCACTGGCACACGAAATCGTCGGCGACATCTACGCGGCGCTGCAAACGCTGCAAGGCAGCGTGCTGCGCGGCAACCAGTTCCGCCCGGACCGTTCAACGCGGCGCTTCGCGATCGGCATGCGTGACTCACTGGAATTCGTGGTGATGCCACCCCTGCTGCGCAAGCTCCAGAACTACGCGCCGCAGCTGGCCGTGCATAGCGTGCGCGTCGAGCGCGAACAGCTCACCCGCCAGCTCGCCGCCGGTGATCTCTCTCTCGCGCTCGATGTGCCGCAAACCGTGGGTAGCGACGTTCACCAGCGGACGTTGTTCAAAGATCCGCTTTGTGTCGTGATGCGCCACGGTCATCCGCTGGCATCGGCGCCGTTGACCGCGAGTGTCTGGCTCGCAGCGCGCCACGTCACCGTATCGGCACGGATCAGCGGCCCTGTTTTCGAGGATCTGGCATTGCGCCGGCAGGGACTCGATCGCGACGTCAGCGCACGCTGCCAGCACTACTACTCCGCCTGCCACGTCGCCGCAGCCTCGGATCTACTGCTCACCGCCCCGCGTCACTACGCGGAATGGTTCAACCGTCATACACGGGTTCACATTGTCGATGCGCCGCTGGAGCTGCCAATGCTGGAAATCGTCATGTATTGGCATCAGAGCGCGGAAGACGACTCGGGAAGCCGCTGGCTTCGGCAACTGATCGCGCAGTTGTGGGCGCAGCAAACGGTAACGCTGGCGGATACGGCGGACGAGGCAGAAGGTGACTCCCGCATTCCCGCGAAAAAGAAGCCGGGCGCACACCGCAAATCACGGCGGCGTCCGGCGTAGACATGGATGCCGCCGCGCTACTTCAGCTCGGCAGAACTCTTTCCCAACAGCCGCCGCGCCACAATCAGCAGCTGGATCTGTTGCGTGCCCTCGAAAATATCGAGAATCTTGGCGTCGCGCGACCACTTCTCGAGCAGCGTCTGCTCGCCGTAGCCGAGCGCTCCGCATAGTTCCACACACTTGAGCGAGACATCCACGCAGGTGCGGCCGGCCTTTGCCTTCGCCATCGATGCCTGCAGCGAGTTCGGCTTGCGGTTGTCGGCCATCCACGCCGCCTGCAATGTCAGCAGACGCGCAGCTTCGTAATCGGCTTCCATTGTGATGAACTGCGCGACAGCGGCGTGCTGCACATTCGGCGGACGATCGTAGTCAATCGTCACGCCGGCCGCTTCCAGAATCCGGCGCGTCTCGTCGATGCAGGCGCGCGTCAAACCGACTGCCATCGAAGCGACCAGTGGCCGGGTGTTGTCGAAGGTCTGCATGACGCCTGCAAAACCTTTTTCGACGTTGATTTCCGGATCGCCGAGCAGATTTTCCTTCGGCACCCGGCAATCCTTCAGCACGAAGGCCGCCGTATCGGAAGCGCGGATACCGAGCTTGTGTTCGAGCCGCACCAGTTCAAACCCAGGCGTGCCTTTCTCGACGACAAACGACTTGATCGCGGCGCGGCCTTTTTGCTTATCCAGCGTCGCCCACACCACGACCAGCTCGGCGCGATCGCCGGCGGTCACATAGATCTTCTCGCCATTGAGCACATAGTGGTCACCGTCGAGGATCGCGGTCGTACGGATCGCGGCCGAATCGGAACCACAGCCAGGCTCGGTGATCGCCATCGCCGCCCAGCGCTTGCCGAAACGCTTGAGCTGCTCCTCGTTGGCGACCGAGGCAATCGCCGCATTGCCAAGCCCCTGTCCGGGCATCGACAACAACAGACCGACATCGCCCCAGCACAGCTCCATCACGCCGAGGCAGGTCGAAAGATTGGTGCCGTTGCGATTGCTCTCGTCACCTCCCGGACTATCGCGCCGCACGCCCGCGGCACCAGCGCCGTGACCGCCGGCGTCGTTCATGCCGTCGATCAGTGACGACAGCAGACTCAACTCTTTCGGATGCGCATGCTCGGCCAGATCGTACTTGCGTGAAATCGGGCGAAAGACCTGCTCGCCCACTTGATGTGCCTGATCGACGAGGGGTCGGAATTTCTTCGGAACTTCGAGATTAATCATGGTGACTGGAACTCATTCGGTAATCGTGTGGTATTGGCATCTGTCGGTTACACCAACAGCGCGCCTTCCATCAGCCCGCAGGCGCGCAGATCGCGGTACCAGCGTTCGACCGGATGTTCCTTGATGAAGCCGTGGCCGCCGAGCAATTGCACGCCGTCGCTGCCAATCAACATGCCCTTGTCCGCGCATAACCGCCGTGCCAGCGCGACCTCGCGCACAAACGATTTGCCCTGTTCCGCGCGGCTGGCAGCGTGATACGTCATCAACCGCATACCGTTCAGCTCGATGCCGACGTTGGCGACCGCGAATGCAACCGCCTGGCGATGGCTGATCGGCTCGCCGAACGCGACACGCTCGTTGACGTATGGAATCAGATAGTCGAGCACCGCCTGCGAGGTACCGACCGCCAGTGCGCACCAGCCGAGTCGCGCCAATGCGATGCATTCCGCATACACCTTCGCGTCGCCGGCTCCGAGCAGTGCGCTGGACGAAACCTTGACGTTATCCATATGCAGGCGTGCGGTGGAGGCGGCGCGCAAGCCCATCGCCGGCTCCGCTTCGATACTGACACCCTGCGACGATGACTCGACCAGGAACAACGCATTACCGCGATCGCCAAGCTTCGCGGCAACGATGAACAGTTCGGCAGATCCCGCGCGCGGCACTAGTGCCTTGACGCCGCTGAGCAGATAGCCGCCGGCAGTGGGTACTGCTTGCGTCTGCAGATTAAACGGGTCGAACAAGGGACTCGGTTCGAGTACCGCCAGCGCTGCGGCCGGGGGATTCTCGCCGACGAATGCGGGCAGATACGTCGCCTGCTGGTTCTCATCGCCCCACAGCACCAGCGCGTTGCTGACCGCCGCCGGTGCGAGACAGGCGAACGCCAATCCCAGGTCGCCCTGCGCCATCGCTTCAGCGACCAGCACGTTGGTCACCGCGGAGCGTTCGCTGCCGGCACCGCCGAGCGCTTCCGGCACGCTCATCAGCGCGATGCCGAGTTCCGAGCTCTGCTTGAGCAAATCGGCGGAAGCGGCGCAGGCGCTGTCGGCTGCGCTGGCCGCCGGGCGCAACTGCTCGCCGGCAAACGACGCGACCGCGTCACGCAGCATCTCCTGTTCTTCGCTCGGCGTGACATCGAACAGCGACGCGGTGGACCGCGCCGTCGGGCGCGCCGGCTGCAACAGCTTTTGCGTCGATTTGAAAGCACGGCTGGCGGCGCCGGCACTACGGAGACCGGCCTTGGTGGCATGGTACAACGCCTTCTGCACCGGCTTGCGCAAGCCGAAACGATCCATGATCGGCGAAGCCGCGAAGTGACTAAGCGCACGCAGGCTGAGGCCGATAACGTTGCGCTGAATATTGGTACTCAAATAAATTCCCCTTGGTTTAGAGCATTATTGATTCAGGTGCATACACCTGAATCAATAAAAATGCTCTATTGATAATTAGCTAGAGCGGTTTCTCGTTTATTTCGAAAC